>JADGMW010000006.1_pt1 | contig 413889 bp, 397 predicted proteins | sample 8641801 | NCBI WGS metagenome assembly JADGMW01 (sample SAMN16272018, study PRJNA661076) | feces metagenome | isolation source: fecal sample from diarrhoea affected cattle A | host: Bos taurus | place: South Africa: Lokaleng Village, Mahikeng | collected 2019-09 | reverse complement strand
TCGTCGGGCTACCGCCAGACTCTGAATGGTAAGTGCTTCCCGCCGGAAGTCCCGGAAGCGTATACGAATCACATTCAACTATGTTAGATTGAGTTGGTGTTGTTGGAACAAGGAAGGCTTGAACAATAAATGAAGTTGTTGAGAAAGAAGCCGGAGATGCTACCTCTTCCATTCTCACGTAAATTGTTTGCGGATTTACAGTATTTGTAAATGTAGTGCCGATTGGGTTTACGTCATTTTCAGCATCAGCTAATGAAAGATGATATGTTACATTGAAAGATGCAGCCGCGTTTGTACCCAATACAATTGGAGTCTGCACTGACAAGTCGAATTGAGCGATACCGTTGTCAAACGGCGCCAAATTATCACAAATCTTAATTGCCGGTGGTTCTACAGCCGGAATACAAATATTGAGATCAAAAGATAAGACAGTCACACATGGATCAGTGAAATTCTGAATACTTATATAAATGGTTTGTCCGTCAGTTCCCGGATATGCGCCAGGGTTTTGAATAGGGTTAACAACATACTGAGCATCCTCAGCGGTCAAGTGATATGAAATACTCCAGTTTCCTGAATCGAGACCAAAGTGAGCAAGATCGTTTGCAGTCAAATCAAAAATTAGCGGCTCATCGCATGCAGCAAGATTCATTGGTGGCGCGGTTGTTGGCGCCGGCTCCGATGCCGGTACTGTAGTTATCGCGCTTGCGTCGGCCACACATCCATCACTATTCACTACCACCGAATAATCACCCGGAGCAGTTGCAAAATAGGTTTCGGATGTAGCTCCTGCAATCGGAGCTCCGTTAAAATACCACTGGTAAGTTGCGGTGGTTCCGGTATCGTAGACCGCAGTCAAAATCGCAACCGGACACGCAGGAACACCGCCACCGTCGATTGAAAGCGGACAAACGATATCGCAGTTCGTCCCTCCGTTACCGCCGGTTTGCGTGAGGGTAATTTGCCCGGCCGCACCGTTGTAATTGGTAATTAATACGATATAGTAAGATCCTGTAACGGCGTTATTTATACTGAAATTCTCAGTCGCGGCAGTAGAATAACTACAACCCACAACCGGCGCAGCGTTAATATCTGCCGGCGACGGATTTGACACCGGGAAAGGTCCCCATGCGATAAAATCGACGTCGATGGGCGTTCCGTTATTTGAAACTTGAGAAATGTTGAACGTTAAGTTACCCGGTTCATCAATTTGGAGGAAGAACCACGCAGGATTGGGCTCGGATCCTAAACATCCATAGTCGATTCCGGATTGGGCTCCAGTTCCACTCGTTCCGTTATTAAACGTCAGTCCGGCGCCGCCCGCACAAAACGGTCCGGCATCTTCTAAAGTGCTTCCTTGCGCAGATACTTGTTGTGTAGGTACAATTGAAAGTAGCACAAGTAGAGCGAGATAATAAAGATTTCTCATTATTTACAAAATTTATAAGGGCGAAATTTACATAAAATTAGCAAAACTTTAATGTAATGAATGCTAAAATTTGCTTTTCAACTCTTAGAATGGTGTTTTTAATTAATTATCTTTGCGACTCTTAAATAAATATCACTCATTTTTTTATTGATGACAGAAGATACTGATTCACAGCACGATAACCAAGACGATCACTTCTATACCAAGGCATTCAACCCAGTTCGGTCGGATGCATTCGACTTATCTGACGATCAAAAGATCGATCTTATTAAGCACGATGTGAGGAACATACTCCAAACTTTGGGAATGGATTTGGAAGATGACAGCATTAAGGGTACTCCCAACCGTGTGGCCAAAATGTTCGTTAAGGAAATCTTTGGCGGGCTTCACCCTGATCGCAAGCCTAAACCCTCTACATTTCAGAACAATTACAAGTACGGACAGATGCTTGTCGAGAAAAATATTACACTATATTCGACTTGTGAACATCACCTATTGCCAATTATCGGAAAGGCGCACATTGCCTATATTTCCAACGGCTCGGTAATCGGACTTTCCAAAATGAACCGAATCGTTGAATATTACGCAAAACGCCCACAGGTTCAGGAGCGATTGACGATGCAAATTGTTCAGGAACTTCAGGACGCACTTGGAACCCCGGATGTTGCTTGCGTGATTGATGCCAAGCACTTATGCGTGAATTCGCGCGGAATCAAAGATATCGAAAGCAGCACCGTCACCTCTGAATTTGGCGGAAAGTTCATGGATCTTGAAACCCGTCGTGAGTTTTTGGATTACATAAAATTAGACACCAAATTTTAATAAACCGATAAAGCCCTAGCCCTGATAGCAGTGGAAATCCTTTTTTTATTGGCCGGTTGTTACCAATTTTAAACGTAAGTTGGCTACCTTAAAACCAGTCTGAAAACCAATAAAAAAAGATTGAAACGAATAGCAGGAATAGCTTCTAAACTAAATTGAAATATGCCTTTGTATAAGCAACAAACTATCAAAATTTACAATTCGCTTTCAGGTGAAAAGGAAGTTTTTACGCCAATTCACGATGGAAATATCGGAATGTATGTTTGTGGACCAACGGTTTATAGCAATGTTCATTTGGGAAATGTGCGTACTTTTATGTCGTTTGATGTGATTTTTCGCTACTTTCTTCACTTGGGTTACAAAGTGCGCTATGTTCGAAACATCACTGATGCCGGTCATTTGGAGAACGACGCCGACTCAGGTGAGGATCGGATTGCAAAAAAAGCGCGGATCGAGCAACTTGAACCGATGGAAATCGTTCAGCGCTACACAGTGGATTTTCACGAAGTTCTAAAAACATATAATTTTTTGCCGCCAAGCATTGAGCCAACGGCAACCGGACATATCATTGAGCAGATCGAAATCATCAAAAGCATTATCGACAACGGTTATGCGTATGAGGCGAACGGATCGGTTTATTTTGACGTCGTAAAATTTAATGAAACTCATAATTACGGAAAGCTAAGCGGCCGAAACATCGAGGACATGCTTCATAACAGCCGCGATCTTGACGGGCAAAGCGACAAACGAAACCCTCAGGATTTTGCGCTTTGGAAACGAGCCGAACCGCAACATATCATGCGTTGGCCTTCGCCGTGGAGCGACGGATTTCCGGGTTGGCACCTTGAGTGTACCGCGATGAGTACCAAATATTTGGGCAACCATTTCGATATTCACGGTGGCGGAATGGACTTAAAATTTCCACATCATGAATGTGAAATTGCACAAAACGAAGCCAGCACCGGTCAGGCCCCGGTAAACTATTGGATGCACGCCAACATGCTGACTTTAAACGGCAAGAAAATGGCCAAGTCGACCGGAAACTATATTTTGCCAAGCGAAATTTACACCGGAAACAACGCGGTTTTAAGCAAGGCATTCTCCCCTTCTACCGCCCGATTTTTTATGCTTCAGGCGCATTATCGCAGCATTCTGGATTTTTCTGATGACGCCATCGTTGCGGCTGAAAAAGGTTTTAACCGACTGATGGATGCCATGAACTCGGTTGACGATTTGAAACCGTCAGGAAGTTCGACACTGAACGTAGCCGAGTGGAAACAATTGTGCTATGACGCTATGAACGACGATTTTAACTGTCCGATTCTGATCGCTCAGCTTTTTGAAGGCGTTCGATTTATCAATCTGATTAAAGATGGCAAAGAAAGCTTGTCTGCAGAGGATCTTGCCGATTTTATCCAGGCGATGCGCGCGTTTGTTTTTGATGTCCTCGGACTTGAAAGCACGTCAGCAACAAATCTTGATCATGAAAAGCTTGAAGGCGCGGTGAAAGTGCTGATCGAAATGAGGAATAAAGCTCGGGCCGACAAAGATTTTGCGTCGTCAGATTATATTCGCGACCAATTGGCAGCCGTCGGAATTGAGCTGAAAGATGGCAAAGAAGGAACTACCTTTACATTTTAAAATCAGCTGATGACATTCAGAAAATTGATCGTTTCGCCCTTCATTTTTCTGGTGCGCGTGTATCAGGTCGTCATCTCGCCCTTATTGCCGTCAGCTTGCCGATATTCGCCTACCTGCTCGCAGTATATGATTGAGGCGCTTCGGGTACACGGACTCTTAAAAGGCCTTTGGCTGGGCGTTTCGCGAATTGCGAGATGTCATCCCTGGAGTCGCAGTGGTTACGATCCGGTTCCGCCAAAAAAATAATTCACCAAAGAATACTATATTAGCACTACTCACATGATAAATGCATTGAACATGGTCTGGAATCCGTCTGAAGGAATCGATTTAGGCTTTTTTATAATCCGGTTTTACAGCTTGATGTTTGTGATCGCATTTGGCTTGGGCTGGATCATCATGAAATACATTTTTAAGCGCGAAAACGAACCGATCGACAAACTTGACTCGCTTTTTATCTGGACGGTTCTATCGACATTGATCGGCGCGCGACTCGGGCACGTCTTCTTCTACGACTGGGAATATTACCGAAATAATTTACTCGAAATCATATTGCCCTTTAGTTTTTCGCCGTTCGAGTTCGTGGGTTTCCGGGGATTGGCGAGTCATGGTGCGGCAATTGCGATCATTATCGCTATGTATTTCTTTAGCAAGAACATCATGAAGCGTCCACTGCTTTGGGTTTTGGACCGTGTGGTGATTCCGGTTGCGAGCGGTGCGATTTTCGTTCGTTTGGGTAACTTTTTCAACTCGGAAATCGTTGGAAATGAGACAACTTCAAGCTTTGGGATAAAATTCATCCGCGACCATTTTTCAAATCGCGACGCCGTAGCGGTGACCGGGATTCAGGATTCAAATGAAGCATTTCATGCGATTGCGAATAATCCGCAGTTTAACGAGCTTTTAATGCAGGTCCCGGCGAAACATCCGGCGCAATTATATGAGGCTGCAGGCTATGTGATCGTGTTTGCGGTACTGTTTTTCCTTTATTGGAAAACATCTTTCCGCGAACGTCAAGGCTTTTTATTTGGCGTTTTCCTTGTGCTGTTGTGGACCGTCAGGTTCTTAGTCGAATATGTTAAGGAAAGTCAGGGTGGTTTTGAAAGTGCCCTCGGATTGTTCTCAACCGGGCAATGGTTAAGCATCCCGTTTATATTGGTCGGTTTGTATTTTATCTTTAATTCCGAAAAACCGATCGAGGTTTAAAAGAAAATATAGTCTCTAAAGTGGCTTTGGTCGGGATCGGCTGAAGCCATTTTTTTTACGCGAAATTCAAAGGCACGAAGAACGATTTGATTATGACAACACGAATCCCCGGTATACTCGAATAACCTTCGGAAAACGCCTGATCGGGTTTTAGGGCTATAGATGTCGGTTTGTTTTATTAGGAGCTATTTCCTGCTCTTGCCTATATCTTTTTTTGACAAAAAAGGATACCGGCTCGATCAGGGCTAACTCCATTCGCCTGATCAACCGAACTAGCTCAGCATCTGATCATCCGTCTGATCAATAGCGCGACAACTGCGTTTCATCAAACCAGAATCAATTGAAACGTTGTTGACACACCCAATTACATACATTCAAATTTACAGGATCCCTTCAACTTGCCGAATCAACGTAACGATAGTAATTCGACATTGCGAAAAATAAGTCATAAAAAAAGCCCGATCAAATGACCGGGCTATAACTTATATTATAGGTTAGCTGTTTATGCTTTTGCTTCAATAACTTCTGGCTCATTGTGCAAAGCTTCGATACGCTTGTGTTCAGATTCAGGAATCGAATCAACAAGGATTGGCGTAGCGATAAACAATGACGAGTACGTTCCGACGATCATACCAACAAGCATCGCGAAGATGAAACCACGGATTGATTCGCCACCAAAGATAAACATCACCAAGAGTACAAAGATAAGCGTCAATGAGGTGTTTACGGTTCTTGACATTGTTGCATTAATCGACTGGTTTACAATATCATTAAAGTTACCTTTCGCCTTTCCGGCAAGATATTCCCTTACACGGTCAAATACAATTACAGTATCGTTCATCGAGTAACCGATTACCGTAAGAATCGCCGCGATAAAGTGCTGATCGATTTCCATCCCGAACGGCATCACTTTCCAAAGCAATGCATAAATACCAAGTACAAAAATCACGTCATGCGCAACTGCAGCTACGGCACCAAGACTATACTGCCACTTTCTAAAGCTAAGCATTAGGTAAATAAATACGATAGCCATAGAACCTAGAACCGCCCAATATGAGTTGGTTTTGATATCATCAGCAACCGATGGACCAACTTTAGATGCTTGCAAAATACCATATTCTTTTCCTTCGTGCGGATTTACGAATTTCTCGTACGTCATATCGGGACCAAAATGTTTCTTCAGGTTATTGAACAAAATGGTGTTTGCAGCTTGATCAGCTTCGCTACCTGTTTCCTCTACTTTATACTTAGTAGTAATCTTGAGTTGATTATTTGAGCCAAATATTTTTGCTTCGGCGCTACCTCCGAAAGGCTCAACTAATTCTTCGCGAACATCTTCTGCAGAAACCGGCTTTTCGAATCTGATCTGGTATGTTCGACCACCTACGAAGTCGACACCCTGATTTAAACCGTTTATGGTTAAAGCAGCAATACTTCCAATAATAATAACGGCTGAAACAATGTACGAGTACTTCTTGACACCTAAGAAATCGTAATTAAAGTTCTTAAACCAGTTCTTCGAAATCGCCGTTGAGAACGTTAATTTATCACCTCTTCTCAAACTCCAATCCAACAACATACGAGTGATGAAAATCGATGTAAACATCGATGTTGCGATACCAATAAGCAATGTTGTTGCAAAACCTTGAATCGGTCCCGTTCCAAATAATAATAGAACGGCTCCAGTTAGAACGTGAGTTACGTTAGCGTCGACAATCGGACGCATCGCTCCTTTCCATCCAAACGCACTGGTAATAGCTTCAGCACCTGTGGCACCTTCGGCCAGACGCTCTTTTGCACGTTCATAAATAATAATATTGGCATCAACCGCAGTACCCATTGTTAATACGATACCTGCAATTCCGGGTAATGTTAATACAGCACCTAAGCTTGCTAAAATTCCGAAAAGGAAAAGTAGGTTTACCGCCAAGGCAACGTTTCCAAACCAACCTGCTTTACCGTAGTAAACAACCATGTAAAGACACACAACCAATAATCCAAGTACGGCTGACATTGTTCCGTTTTCAATTGCTTCCTGACCAAGTGATGGCCCAACCACTTCCGATTGAACAATCTCTGCAGCAGCAGGAAGTTTACCCGCACGAAGTACGTTTGCTAAATCTTTAGTTTGAGTGACGTTAAATGCACCAGAAATTTCTGAACGCCCACCTGAGATCGGACCGCTTGAAACGCCCGGAGCCGAGTAAACGATGTCATCAAGTACGATGGCGATATAACCTTTATCTGTATATGCTTTTCCGGTAAGTTCTTCCCAAGCTCTGGCGCCGGCACCATTCATTTGCATTGAAACTGATGGTTTACCTAGTTGGTCAAAGCTATCGCTTGCGTCGGTTACCACACCACCGCTCATTGCTGCGCGATTGTCTCTGTTACCTTTTAGTGCGTATAATTCAACTGCTTCAATGTTGTTTCCTTTGTCGTCTTTAAGATTTGTTGGAATACCCCAAACAAATTTTGCATAGCGCTTATCAGCAGGCAAAAGATTTCTGATATCCTGACGCTTTAAATAGCTGTTGATTACAGCAGTATCTTTTGGCGCTACCATTCCAAGAACAGGTCCGCCACCTTGCGCGATGAACTTGTCGAATAACGGGTTGTTTGCTGTTGCAGCCGAATCCGCTTTTGGATCAGTTAACAACGAGTCAATTCCAGTAGATGTGGTTTCCTTTACAGGAACGTTTGCCGTTTCGGTAGCTTTCAGCGCTTCGTTGGCAGCCATTAGGAAGTTACCAACTTCTTCGATTTTGTAAGTTTCCCAGAATTCTAACTGAGCAGTAGATTGTAGTAAGTTCTTAATACGATCAACATCTTTAGCACCCGGAAGTTCAACTAAAATTCTTCCTGACTGACCAAGACGTTGAATGTTTGGCTGGACAACGCCAAATTTATCGATCCTTTTATTAAGTACTTCAAAAGCACTGATAATCGACTCGTCAACTTTTTTTCTGATGATCGTTTTAACTTCGTTATCCGACATCTTAAAGTTGATCTCCTCACCCAGGATTTTGTTTCCAAAGATATCCGGTGATGCAAGTTTCGTTGATCCAGCTGAAGCTTTGTCGAATTCGGCAAAGAAAGCATCGATATAATCTTGATTTCCTTGTCTGTTTTTAGTTGCCTCAACAAGCGCCTGGTTGAAAACCGGGTTTTTAGTGTTGTTGGCAAGACCTTTTAAGATATCACGAACTGAAATCTCAAGAATAACGTTGATTCCGCCTTCAAGGTCAAGACCTTTGTTGATCTGCTTGTCGCGAACCTCGTTGTATGTAAAGTCGGTGAAGCCAAGATTGAAGACTTTTTCTTTCCCAATTGAGTCAAGATATTTTACTTCTTTCTGAGTATCCCCGGCTGCAAATTCCTTTGCGTCGTCTTGGATCTTTTGTGCTACGAAGGTGAAAGAAAGCTGGTAAATACTTACCAATGCAAATAAAATTGCGAAAAATTTAACAAGTCCTCTATTCTGCATTACTATTAGAAATTAATTAATTTTGTTCAGTTGCTGCTCGGTTTTTCAATGACCCACACTTACAATGGCTTAAGCCAAATTAGTATAGGTGCATTTTTCGAAACGTGCAAATATATAATTCTGATAAAGACTAACCAATTTATTTATTGATTAATCTGTAAAAAAAAGACCGCATCACTGCAGCCTCTTTTCATGTAATTTTAACTTTATTATTGTAAGACAGATTTTAGGTCGGCGTTCATGTTCCGAACCGCTTCTGCACTTTTCTCAAACAGCTGTTTTTCAGCATCGTTTAAGTCGATTGTTACAATTTCTTCAATTCCGTTCTTACCTATAATACAAGGTACACCTACGCAAATGTCGTTCTGACCATACTCGCCTTCAAGCATCACTGAACAGGCGATCATCTTTTTCTGATCGTTCAATATGCTATCAACAAGGTAAGCAACTGACGCTCCTGGTGCATACCAAGCCGATGTGCCTAAAAGTCCGGTAAGCGTTGCGCCACCAACCATTGTTGCTTTAGCAACGTTTTCCAATTGTTCAGCTGATAAAAATTCTGAAACCGGAATTCCGTTATATGAGGCCAAACGGGTAAGCGGAATCATGGTTGTATCACCGTGACCACCAATAACCATCGCTGAAATATCGTTGATCGGTTTGTTGAGTTCTTTAGCTAAATAGTATTTGAAACGCGAGCTGTCGAGTGCGCCTCCCATTCCGATGATACGGTTTTTAGGCAAACCTGTCGCTTTCAACGCAAGATAAGTCATGGTATCCATCGGGTTTGAAACCACCACCACAATTGTATCCGGCGAATGTTTCAAAACATTTTCAACCACATTTTTTACGATCCCGGCATTAATTCCGATTAGCTCTTCGCGAGTCATTCCCGGTTTTCTCGGGATTCCCGAAGTAATCACCACAACATCGCTGTCAGCCGTTTTCGAATAATCGTTGGTAACTCCCGAAACACGTGTATTAAATCCCGTATTCGAAGTACATTGCGAAATATCCATCGCTTTACCTTCAGCAAATCCTTCTTTAATATCAAGTAGCACCACTTCGCTGGCGATGCCTCTGTATGCGATCACGTCTGCACATGTTGCGCCTACATTTCCGGCGCCGACGATTGTAACTTTCATCTTATTTGGTTTAGTTGTTTTTGTTTATTGTGGGTGTTGAGTATTATGTGTTGAGTTAAAGGTAAAGGTGAAATGTAGCTGCCGAGATTCCAAGTTTTCATTTCCAAATCTTCAAACTCCTCCATTGTTACATTGCTACATTTTCACATTGTTACATTTCTCATCTTCCAATCTTCAAATCTTCAAATTCCCCCTTACTAGGCATCAATCTTAGCATATGCCGCATTCTTCTCAATAAATTCCCTTCTTGGTGGAACCTCATCGCCCATCAACATCGAGAATACGCGATCTGCCTCTGCAAGACTGTCGATAGTTACCTGACGAAGCGTTCTAAACTCAGGATCCATGGTCGTTTCCCACAATTGTTCGGCGTTCATTTCACCAAGACCTTTGTAACGTTGAATAGCTGCGTTTCCGCCCATTCTTTCGTTAGCCTGATCGCGCTGAAGATCATTCCAAGCATATTCTTTTTTATTTCCTTTCTTCACTAAATACAATGGTGGCGCCGCGATATAAACGTGCCCTTGTTCAATCAGTTCGCGCATAAATCTGAAGAAGAACGTCAGAATCAATGTTGCAATGTGACTACCATCGACATCGGCATCACACATGATGATGACTTTGTGATAGCGAAGTTTTTCTATGTTCAATGCTTTGCTGTCGTCAGCAGTACCGACGGTTACACCCAAAGCAGTAAAAATATTCCGGATTTCTTCGTTTTCGAAAACTTTGTGATGCATCGCTTTCTCGACGTTGAGGATCTTACCTCGAAGTGGCATAATCGCCTGAAATGCACGATCCCGTCCTTGTTTGGCCGTTCCACCCGCCGAGTCTCCCTCGACAAGGTATACTTCACATTTTGCCGGATCTTGTTCCGAACAGTCGGAAAGTTTTCCGGGAAGTCCACCGCCGCCCATGACCGTTTTACGCTGAACCATTTCGCGCGCTTTCTTAGCTGCATGACGAGCCTGCGCTGCCAACACAACTTTTTGCACGATGATTCTGGCGTCGTTCGGATTTTCTTCGAGATAGTTTTCAAGCATCTCACCAACGGCTTGACTTACCGGCGAAACAACTTCGCGGTTACCAAGTTTGGTTTTGGTTTGACCTTCGAACTGCGGCTCCTGAACCTTTACCGAAATGATTGCGGTAAGACCTTCACGGAAGTCATCTCCGGTGATCTCAAACTTCAATTTATCTAAAAGGCCGGAAGCGTCTGCGTATTTCTTAAGCGTTCTCGTAAGTCCGCTTCTAAAACCCTGAAGATGGGTTCCACCTTCGTGAGTGTTGATATTGTTTACATATGAGAAAATATTCTCAGTGTAGCTGGTGTTGTAGATCAAGGCAACCTCAACCGGAATCTCCCCTTTGTCGTGATCCATGCTGATAACGTGCGAAATGATCGGCTCGCGGTTACCGTCGAGGTATCTGATATATTCCTTCAGACCTTCATTGGAGAAGAAGGTTTCAGAAACAAAACTACCGTCCTCATTTACGCTGCGTTTATCTGTAAAGGTAATCGTAACGCCTTTGTTCAAAAACGACAATTCGCGCATACGGGCAGAAAGCGTATCGTAGCTAAATTCGATTGTTTGCGTAAAAATGGTATCGTCAGGGTAGAATGTCTGCATGGTTCCGCGTTTGGTGGTCTCACCTACTTGCTTAACCGGATAAATTGCTTTACCTCTTTCGTATTCTTGTTCGTAGACTTTACCTTCACGGAATACGGTTGATTTCATGTGACGCGAAAGCGCGTTTACAACTGAAACCCCGACTCCGTGCAAACCTCCTGAAACTTTATATGAGTCTTTGTCGAATTTACCACCGGCACCAATTTTCGTCATTACGACCTCAAGAGCCGAAACGCCTTCTTTTTTGTGCATGTCTACCGGAATACCACGACCGTTGTCTTCAACCGTAATCGAGTTATCCTCATTTATCGTAACCGAAATCGTGTCGCAATGGCCACCCATCGCTTCATCAATCGAGTTGTCTACTACTTCATAAACCAAATGGTGTAAACCACGTACTCCGACATCTCCGATATACATTGATGGACGCATTCTTACGTGCTCCATTCCTTCTAATGCCTGAATACTGTCGGCCGAATAATTTTGATTCTTACCTTCGTCGCTCATATTAATTTTAGTCTCTAAAAATGTAATTTTTATGTAACACGCAAATATAAGAAATAGGTAAGGATTTTATACTATCGGCGAACAACCAACCGTCGAAGTTATTAACATTTTGTTAATTTTTAGTGTAACTTGCGCCCGCTGAAAATACGCTTGCAGGAGTGTTTGACAAATAACCAAATGAACCAACCATTCTCAATCAATAACCATCTGGCAAATACCAACTCAGGTATTGAAATCACCCGACTTTGTGCGGTGATCCTCATTACGTTTACCCATACAACTCATTCGGTTGAAAGCGGACTTTTATTTGTCATCCTCGAACAACTTCCCACATTTGGCACGGCAATTCTATCGGTCATATCGGGCTACTTATACATTGTGGTCTCAAGTAAAAAACCCGATCTTTTTCAAAAGAAGGTGAAAAGCTTGCTCGTACCTTATTTAATTGCCAATGCGGTTGTACTTGCGCTGGTCTTGATTGCGAATTACGGATTTGGCCACAACATGCTGAACCGGCTGGCGTTCGACGAAAATTTGATTCTCGATGGTTTGCTGGCTCTAAATCGCGCGCCAATTAATCCGCCTACCTACTTCATCCGCGACGTTTTTGTGATTTTCGCGATTCTCTCATTAGTTTTTCAACGAGAAGTCAAAGCACTTTTTGTACTGGTTCCGGTGTTGGCTTTTGGAAGTTTATTTTTAAATCCGGGCATTGTGTTTCTTTTTGCGGCCGGATGTTTTTACGCACAATTCGGCGGGCGTTTTGAAAAGCAATCGGTCATTATTTTATTTTTCATCCTCTCGGTTGCAACGGCGGTGTTTGCGATCGAGTATTTGAAATTCCCGGTTGCGATATTGCTTTTTATCGCGATTGTAGATCTAAAATTTCCAACATATAAAACCGGAAGATTCTCCTATCTTTTACATTTGTATCATTCGCCGGTTATGATAGTTGCATATGCGGTATCAGTCCGATTTGTAGATGATGTACTGAGTTTGGTGCTTATTCAGATTCTGGTAGCGATAGTCACCGCATATGTGATTTTTCTGGCATCATGCGTCTACAAACCGCTTTTAATCTTAAGTGGAGGAAGGTAGTTTAACTGACGTCTGTGATTGTGTAAACCGTGTTGTTTATCTCGAAACTATCGCCAGCATATTTCCCCAGAAGATGCTGCCCAAGTGGCGATTGTGGTGAGAGTGCGATGATTGTTTTTCCATCAACCGTAATTTTGGGCAAAGCGGCGCTTAAATATAAATAGATTCCGTTTGCAATTACCAAACTACCAAGGGTAATGTTTGCAGTGGGCGTTGCGAGGCCAATTTTATCCAGGATATTCTTCTGATCTAAAAACTCGCTTAACTTAGTATTCAACTTTTCCTGCTCGATATGCATCATCGATAGCGCTGTTTCATGCTTATCGCCCGCTGATCCTTTTGCGTCATTTTGCGCATCTGTCGTCAAGGCTGATATCATATCGCGAAAGGCGTCGATTTTGTCCTGAACGAGCTCAAGATATCTTGAGTGGACGTGGAGTTTGAAAGTCATTTTTGAAAAGAATTTGAAGGTTTAGGAAATGTAGCAATGGAACAACGTAGCAATTTGAAAATTTGAAAATGGGAGCGGCCGGAGGAAATGTAGCAATGTAAAAAAATGCAACAACTAACCTTTTACCTTTCAGCTTTTACCTTTCACCCTGCTCCGTTTACCATTCACCTTTCCCGTTCACTTCTGACCTAACAACCAACACCTCAAACCCAACCCCCTTCGCGTGAAGGATGGCAGCGGATATCCTTTTCAGGTTCGGCCGGAGCCTTGCGGAGGCGGAACCTGAAAAGATAGCAGCGAACAGCCTGACCCTTGTGGGCACGCCCAAAAAATCTTAGAAATCGAACTTGTAGCTAGCACCTAAAATGGCTTGAAAACCTTGAACCTGGTAATCTAACCAGCGTTGGTAATCCTGGTTTGCGATATTTTGCAACCTCACAAAAGCGGTTAACCTGTCGTTGTATTTGTAGCCCACATGCGCATTTAAATCGAAGTAACCATCGATGGTTTGCGTTACCGGATTCAGCATAACCGCTGCATCGGTGCTTTGCATAAAACGTGCATCTTTACGCTCGCCGATGTAAAACAGGTTCGCTCCCGCATACCATTTTGGCGTGATATTGACATCTACTGACGATCCGACGCGAATGGCCGGAAGGTTCCACGCTTCTTGCTCGCTATCGACACTGTAATCGCTAAAGGTTGCATCGATACCAAAAGATACTGTTTTTGAGAAGTCAGCTTTTAACTCGCCGAAAAAGCTCAGCGTAGTCATCTCGTCGTAAGCAATCCCAAACGAATTTCCGTAACCGAAGTTCTCATTTCCGAGTTGCTCGAAATACGGCGTGCTTTTGAACAACGCCCGGTTTTGCTCGCTTGCAAATGATCCGCGAATGTTGTAGCTCACGCTCCCCGCAAGTTTTCCTTTCAGACCCGCAAAAACATCATACTGACGATCGGTTGGCGCAACCGCGATTCCGGGTGTCAAAAATGGGTTGATATTTGTAAAATCGCGATACGAATTTTGCTGCAGCGTACCTTCAGCACCAGCGTAGAAAATCATCAGATCACCGACCACATTCAACGACGCATTGATCTGCGGATAGATGAAAAATTTATTGTCGCTGTTTTCCATATCCATGGAATAGAATGCTGCCACACCGAAGTCGATAGACCAATCGTCGCGAACCATATTAAAGCTTGGATGGATTCCGATATTTGTAAAACCGTATGATGCCGTCGGGATTCCGATAAGATCCTGATCAAATGAACCGCCAACGTAATCCACGATTACATCAGTTTTGATTCGTGTGTCGTTAATCTCGAAGGCAAATTTTGGCTTGATGAAAAATCGGTTTTCTTCAGCGCCATAAGAATCCCAGAAGCGGTTGAATTTAGCACCGACCTCGCTGACAATGGCATCGGTAAATTCGAAGTTGGTTCCAACATTTAAGTTGTGATATGCATGTTTTGGATCGATGGCGCCGATCATTGCGTCGCGATCTTCCTCAACAAAGGTCGATCCGAAAAACTCAGGTAGGCCGTACCAGTTATAAGCCTGGTTTTGGTAACCTAAATTGGCGTTCCACGAAAGTTCGTTGGTATTGCTGCCATAAATTAAATCGAGTGAGGTATCGCGAAAACCATCTTCGAGCAAAACACCGTCGATGCCGCCTTCAGATGAAATGTGACGAAACATTCCGCCCACAAAACCGCTTTCTCCAACTTCACGCGTGACGAACAATTCGCCGATAACGGTTCCGTAATTCCCGAGTCCGAGTGTTGCGTAATTGTCGTAAAGTTCCAATTGTTTTTCTTTGTCGACTGTAGCCGCGCGACCTTTTGCGGGTGCGAATGTCGATGCAACCGGAAACGAGAAGATATTATAGGTGATCTCCTCTTTTTTGGTATTCTCGTCGTCGTCGAGCGTTGGCGTTTCTTTAACCTTGAAAGCGTCGGAAATGGTTGGCGTATATGGTTTAACTACGTTTACGACCTGTGTTCCGATGTTTTCGTCTTTTTGAGCTTGCGCTGATTGGATAGCAAAAAGGGTTATGATTGATATTGTGAGAGCTGATTGTAATTTCATTTGGATCAATTTTGATAAACCGGGACTTAGTTAGTAACTGATGAGTTTGTTTTGGCTTCTTGAGCTCGGATGATGCCGAGTTCGGTTTGTGCTTCTTCGACCACATCAGGATATGTCGTAAAGTTCTTGATGACGCTTTCCAGAATGTATGTTGCCTGGAAGCTATCGTTCAAACCGTAATAGTTTTTAGCCATTACGATCAAGCCTTTTGCACCATAATACTTGTAACCCGAGTAATTCTTTGAGAGTTTCTGAACCGCCGTATTCGATGCGTCGTAACGTTTGTCGGCATTTTTGAAGTATGCATCGTAGTAAAGCGCTTCGGCCGCAAGTTCACCACTGGCCATGGCTAAAACTTTTGCATAAGCCGCACGAGCTTTTACTTCGTCATTGGTTTTAATCGCCGAACGGGCAACGATCACTTGTGCATCAGCTTTAATCGACTCGTCGGTCTTCGCGTTGGCAAGAACTTTATCCGCATAGATTACCGCATTCGAATAATCCTTCTGATCATAATATACTTTCATCAAATTAGCTTGTGCGAATGTGATATTTTGAGGATAATCAGCTTCAGCTTCCAACCTTTTCAGGATTGACGTTGTTTTTGCAACATCAGTTTTCTTGATGTAAATCTGCGCCAAACGTGCAAGTGATTGCTCGGTGAATTCATTACGTGGCCTCGAAATCACAAATTCGTAGTTGCCAATCGATTTGTCGACCGCACCATCGGCAAATTGCAACTGTCCCAAGTAGAAGTTCGCTTTAAGCGCGTGAATCCCGTTTGGAAATTGTGAAATGTATTTTGAAAAACCGGTAATTGCCGCTTTCGGATTGTTTTGCAGATATTGTTTCTCCGCCGCCGTGTAAGTATCGTTGTCTAAATCGGCATCGGTAACTTCGATAAAATCAAGTGTTTTCACCCACGACGCGTATTCGGCTACATTACCGCTGTCAACATAAATAAGTCGCGCGGTTGCAACAGCTTCAACAGCTTCAGGTGTTCCCGGATAATCGGCTGCTACTTTTTTGAGTTTTGTCAGAGCAAGCTGATTTTTCCCACCGTTATAATAAATCAGTCCCTGACGAAGCATCGCCCGCGAACCGTAAGAACCGTTTTTGAATTCGGCTATTAACTGATCATAGGTTTTAATTGCAAGATCGGTTTTCTCTTCATTGACGTAGGTGTTCCCAAGTTCAAACAGAACATCATCGCGGTATTGCGACTTGCTATAAGTCTGTAAAAATCGGTTTAAATCCTCGATCTTGCGATCGTTTCTCGCCACAAAGCCGTAGCTGATCGCTTTTTGGAACAACGCATAATCTGCATCAACACCTTTCATTTCGATAGCTTTGTTATACGCTTCCATTGCCGGCCAGTATTTCGCAGTCACAAAACGGCTGTCACCCAATCGCAGGTAAGCATCGTTTAGGCGCACCCGATCTGATTTATTCCCATCGATATATGCCTGAAAGTGATTTCCGGCCTGATCGTACTCCTTTATTTTAAAGTACGTATAGGCGATATTGTAATCGATGTTTTTGATTTCAGGAGTCGATTTTGCTTCAGCCGAATTCAGAAATTGCTTGTAGCTGACCAACGCCTCATTGAAGTTTTCAAGCACATATTCGGTTTCGCCACGCCAGAACGTTGCACGAGCGGTAAACTTAGCATCACGAGGTTCAGCAATTGATTTCTTAAACATCGACAACGCATCCTGGTAACTTCCGTCGGTAAATAATTCGATCCCCCGATAAAAAGTCACTTTTTGATATGCCTCGCGGTTGTGGCTTTTATTTTTCTCCAGAAGGTCGAGCGCACCTTTGTAGTTTTTAGCTGTAATAAACGAGTTGATTAACAAATTCTCAATTTCCGGTCGGTTTGGATTCGACGGATATTTCGCTACAAACGCCGCTAAAACATCAGGAACCGGTTGATATGAGTTACCGAGTTCGTAGCTTAATTTGGCATAATTTAAATTCGCATCTTCCTGAATCTTCGCATCAAACGCCATTTCAGATGCCGTTTTAAATGCGTTTAAAGCTTGTTGCTTGCGGTTGGTCTTCAAATAACTTTCACCTAAGTGATAGTACGCGTTCTGAGCAACCGAATCATTACCACCAATGATTTTATTGAATTGTGCGATCGCATTTTCATAATCGTTCTGCTTGTAATACGCATAACCAAGTTGGTAAAAATCTGTGTTGCTCCACTTGCCTTTTTTACCCTTATATTGGGTCAGATACGGAATCGCCTCAGCGTATTTCTGCAGGTTAAAATAACTTTCTCCGATGATTTTGTTGAGTTCAGACTTCTCTGCCGCAGTCGATTTAGGCATTGCCGCTAAACCAAGATCGATCGCTTTTTGGAAATTACCCGATTTAAAATTCATGTCGGCTTGAAAATACGAGAGCTTTTCCTTGTATTTTTCTTCGTCAGCAACCTCGTCAAAATACTTCGAGGCTTCCTGATAATTATCACCTTCATAAGCCATAAAACCGAGGTAATATTTGGCTTGCGACCCGTATTCGGGCGAATTCACTACCTGATTGAAATACTTTGATGCCGTTTTTTGATCTTTTGCCGCAAAATAGCTGTACCCTTTCTGGAAATTGAATTTGTCGGTGTCGTTTTTTGAAAGCGAGCTCTCATCAACCTTGTCAAACCATTCCAACGCTTGCGGATAACGACCTTGCGAAAAGTAAAACTGAGCAACTTCGGCGAAAGCCTGATTTTGCTTGGTACTTGTGGGATAATCCGCAACAAAATTCTCCATCTTCGTATCGGCATTCGGCTGCTCGAGCCTGATGGCACAATTGGCGCTATAATAGGCGCAATCGGCCTCAATGTCGGTGTTTTGCGTCTGCGTCTTCACCCGGTCAAACAGGATTTGAGCCGAAAGATACTGTTGATTTTTGTAGAGCATCAACGCGCGGTTATACTCGTCGGTATCCGGATTGTAGATCGCCGATTTCTGGGCCGAAGCCGTTGAAAAACAAGTAATGACAATCAGAAAAAGTAAACATGAAATTTTTCGCATTTTGCAAAGCATTTTTGTGGTTCTAACAAAGATATTCCTTAAGCAAAGGATAACGGGTGCGGTTTCGCCTTTATTATAAACATTGTTTTTAACATCTTGACGCTGCACGTTAGACGGTTGATTAGGCGTAATTTGCACAATAATTTTTAGGCAGCTTTTCCTGCTTTCGCCTATATCTTTTTTGCCCAAAAACCTACTTTGTCAGATTAAACTTCGGATAATGGCAAAAAAGGATGCCGTCTCAATCAGGGCTGGAACCCGCCAAAGTAATGATGTAGCCACATCCAACTTCAGCGCGACATCTCCTTTCACCTATTACCCAAAACCCAACACCTTTCACCCTTCATAAAAAATTTTGATATACATTCATAATCTTCTACTTTTACGAACATAAACCGACTAACATGCCACAGCCAATAGTTTCTCTTCAAAATGTGATGATTTATCAAGACAATCGCACGATCATATCGAATGTCAATCTTGAGGTCAATCGCGGAGATTTTATCTATATCATCGGAAAAACAGGATCAGGAAAAAGTAGTTTTATGAAGACGCTTTACGCCGATCTCCCACTAACCGAAGGCCATGCATCAATAGTCGATTTTGATTTGGCAAAACTCAAAGAACGCGAGATTCCCTACCTGCGACGAAAAATCGGAATCGTATTTCAGGACTTCAAACTACTTCCCGATCGTTCAATTCACGACAACATGCTTTTTGTCCTAAAAGCGACGGGCTGGAAGGACAAAGTTCAGATGGAAGATAAAATCTCAGAGGTTTTGGACAAAGTCGATTTGAAGCACTTTTCTAAGAAAATGCCACACCAACTTTCCGGCGGCGAACAACAACGCGTTGCAATTGCTCGTGCAATGCTTAACGATCCGGAACTAATCCTTGCCGATGAACCAACGGGAAACCTCGATCCGCAAACCAGCGTTGAGATTATGGATGTTTTGAGAAAGATCAATGCGAACGGAAAAACTGTCATTATGGCCACTCACGATTATGCACTGATCATGAAATTCCCGTCGAAAACGCTTAAATGTGAAAATTCAACTATTTTTGAAGTTGTTCAGCGTACGGTTTAAGTAATTTCGGCATTTGCGCCAACAAACTCGTCAAATGCTTTCAATCCTAATACCGACATACAACTACGATTGCACCGAACTTGTGTTTGAATTAAGTCGGCAATGTGTCAATCAGTCGATCGATTTCGAAATTCTGGTAATTGATGACGGATCGCGTTTGTTTCAGAGCCAGAATCAAGCGATCAACTCGCTAGCCTTCTCTTCATACGAAATTCTTCCTGAAAATGTCGGCCGAAGCCGTGTCAGAAATCTACTGGCTCAAAAGGCAAAATTTGAAAATTTACTCTTTCTCGATTCAGATGTAATGCCGACTTCCACCGAATTTATCGGTAACTATTTGGGAGAAATTGGCGGAGAAAAAGTGATTTCAGGCGGACTAACATACGACCAAAAAAAGCCGGCAACCGAGTTCATGCTGAGATGGAAATACGGCCATCAGCGCGAGGCTCGGAGTGTCGAAGTTCGGTCTGGAATTCCACATCAAGCGCTTTTGTCCTCGAATTTTATGATATCGAAATCGGTGATGCAACGCGTACCTTTTAATGAAAACCTTCCAAATCTCAGACGTGAAGACACGCTTTTTTCATACGATTTAATGAAAAGAAAAATTGAGGTTGTTCATATCGATAATCCGGTAATGCATCTCGGTGTGGATTCATTTGAAGTGACGATACAAAAAGAACACGAATCGCTTACGGGCCTGAAATATATTTACGATCACCAGCTGATTGCGGACGATTACTTCAAGCTTTTAGAATTGTATTCTGTTTTACGAAAACGCCGATTAACCTCAGCTTTCGCCTTTTTATTTAGGAAATTCCGATCAAAAATGCTTAAAAATTTGGCAAGTGACGATCCGTCATTAAAAATATTTGATCTTTACCGAATCGGATTTTTATGTCAAATCAGCCAAAATGAAACCTAGATTTTCAGTCGTAATTCCGCTTTTCAATAAGGAGCAATATGTTGCAAACACGATTCAAAGTGTTCTTGCGCAAACCTTCGGCGATTTTGAACTGCTGATCATCAACGACGGGTCAACCGATAACAGCCTTGAAATCGTCAAACAAATTTCTGATCCGAGAATTTCGATAATCACTCAGGAAAACAAAGGTGTATCAGCAACTCGAAATCATGGAATCTCGGTATCTAACACCGATTACATCACGTTTTTGGATGCCGATGATTATTGGTACCCCGACTTTCTATCGACCCTTAACTCCTTAATCGATTCCTATCCATCTGAAAAAGTGTTCTCAGCCGCCATCGAGCGCGAATTCAGACACTCGGTTGTTGCAGCCAAATATTCAGTTAATCTGGAAAACGAAATTGTCGTCACCGATTATTTTTCAGCAAGTTTAAAAGAAACTGTGATTTGCACCTCAGCGGCGGTATTTGAAAAATCAGTTTTTAGTGAGGCTGGAACTTTCGACGAAAATCTCAAAAGTGGCGAAGATACCGATCTTTGGATCCGGATCGGATTACAGTACAAGGTGGTTTTTATCCAAAAAATTTTGGCGAGATATATTTTGACAGCAAAAAGTTTGTCGGGAACAACCATCAGCAATATCGACCTCGACAAATATCGCGATCGCGAAAAGAACAATCCAAATCTTTCGAAATTTCTGGATCTGAACCGGTATTCATTGGCGATTCAGTCAAAAGTGAATGGCGAATCAGAACGCTACCGACAGTTTTCAAAAAACATTTCATCGCTACCGATAAAAAAGAAAATAGTGCTGAAACTTCCGGCTTTTATTTTAAAGCTTCTTATCAAGTTACAGAAAAACCGACTATAATTCCTTTCTGAAATTCTGGTAATCAACATATTCCCGAATGTAATCAGCTTCATCAAAAACATCCGAAGCGATCACCAAACAAACCGAACCTGCTGAGAAATTCTGCAGTTCGCGCCAAATTCCGTGCGGAATCAACAATCCCTGATAAGGTTTGCTAAGTGTAACCGTTTTTTCGGCGTCCACATCTTTTACGCTAACTTCAAAACTTCCACTAAGAGCAATCAAAAGCTCGACTTGCTCCTTATGTGCGTGACCACCACGTTCAGCTCCCGCGGGAACGTCGTATAAATAATAGACGCGTTTCATCTCAAATGGAATCACATCCTTTTCGACTACCGAAAGATTGCCGCGAACATCGTGGATTTTAGGAATATCGACGAGTCGGACATCGTGTATAGAAGTAGTCATGGTTAATTGTTTAGAAGTTGATTCCATTGGGCAGAAATTTTTTCGATAGCCAGATGCGTGATGCTGTTTTTGGCATTCGACTTACAAATATGGTATAATTCGTTGTTTTCGGCAAATTCGCTTAAAGCAGATGCAAGCGCATCAATGTTGTGATTCTCGATTAAAAGTCCGTTTTCGCGATTGATTATAAGCTCGGCTGGACCCGATTTACAGTCGACTGAAACAACCGGCGTTCCTAAAGCTAACGATTCGATGATCGACATTGGAAAACCTTCAAACCGACTCGTCAAGACCGTAAACCTGGCGTTTTTAACATAAGGTCTTGGATCGTTTTGGAACGGCAAAATGTGAACGTGTTTATCAAGATTTAAGTCGGCAATCAGCGAAACCAGAAGCGCTTTGTCAGGACCATCACCCATTAAATGTAATTTGAGTCCGTTTCGGTAAATTTCCGATTTCCTATACGCTTTCAAAAGCAGCGACAGGTTTTTGACTTTGTCGTCAAATCGCCCGAAGAACAAAATATAGTTCGAGGTTGAAACTTCCGTAGAAACATCAGCAAAATCAGCCGCGTTGTAAATGGTAGTTGAATTCAGCTTTGGATAATACTTTTTGATTTCGGCTTCGATGGTTTTCGCAACGCAAATCAGCGTACTTTTTTGATAGAGAAGATTGGCAAGAAACTCGGATTTTGGCAAATAACTTTGAATATTATAGCTGTGAACCATGTTAAAAATTTTCCGATTGCCGTAAATTCGTGTGGCAATGAAATCGCGGACAAACACATTCCGCGCCCGATTATCGATAATGGTATCAATCGCATTCGAATTTAAGTACCGATTGAGCAGAACACCTTTCTGAATTTTTCGCTGTAGCGGATTCATCTTAGTACAGAGCGCCCCAAGATTTAGCAAGCGACCGCCAAAAGCAAAATCGATACGATCTTCGATGATGATTACATGCACTTCATATCCGCCAGAGTCGAGCATCAAACTCAGTTTGGCAGCAAAACGTTCAGCGCCACCTTCACCTAAAGAGTGTGAAATGAGGGCAACTTTCTGAGACGCTTCGGCCATTATTGGTTAAATGAAGATATATTTGTCAAATATAACAATACACAACGCAATAGCTCTAATTACATCGGATGAAAATCTTACTTGTTGGCGAATACAGCAGACTACACAATTCATTAAAAGAAGGGCTTATTGCTTTGGGTCATGAAGCGGTAATTGTTGGTCACGGCGACGGATTCAAGAACTATGATGTTGATTATCTGATCGAAAAAAGATGGGATTCAGGATGGAAGAAGAAAGTTAAGGTTGGAATTTTTAAACTCACCGGATTCGATATTTCGTCGCATTTAACCTATCGCGATTTTAAGAGACAGCAGCGTTTTTTCAGCGGATTTGACATCGTTCAACTTATCAATGAAAATAGCTTTAATTGTCAGCCAAAGTACGAAAAACGCATGCTTTCATACTTGTTTGCAAACAATAACAAGTCGTTTCTGCTTTCGTGCGGTGATGATTATTTGAATGTAAAATACAATTTTGAAAACCCGAATTCTAAATCGGTGCTTCAGCCGTATCTAGCCGGAAAAATTTCGGATAAGAATTTTCAGAATGTTCTTAAATTCAGGAAGAAATCGTTTAAAAAGCTGCACGATTTTATCATCAATAACGTAAGCGGAATCATCTCATCTGATCTTGATTATCATATTGCGCTTCAAAATCACCGCAAATATCTAGGAATGATTCCGAATCCGGTGAATGTGGATAAGATCAAGTTTATTGAACAAAATCAACACAAAGCTGTACGTATCTTCTTTGGAATCAACACCGAGACTTATCATAAAAAAGGGCTTGAATTTTTTGAGCAGGCGCTGACTATCATTAAAGCTGAGTTTGCTGAGAAGGTCGACATCAAAATTACCCGAGACCTTCCGTACGCGGACTATATTAACTTATATGACAAAGCCAATATATTGCTCGATCAGGTTTATGCAAATGATCAGGGATATAATGCGCTTGAAGCGATGGCAAAAGGAAAAGTCGTTTTTACCGGCGCAGAAAATGTGTTTATTCAACATTACAACATAACCGATGACGTTGCAATCAATGCCGTTCCCGATGTAGATGAATTGGTAACTAAAATCCGACTTTTACTTCAAAATCCGACTCAAATTGATGCGATCCGACGAAGCGCCCGAAGTTTTATCGAACGTGAACACCATTATGTCGAAATTGCCAAAAAGTACGTTCAAACCTGGACCAAAGCGTAGATTTTAAACAATCAGCCACTTTTGCATTTCGTCTTTTTCGCCTTCCCAATCGCGGGAAATATTGCTCTTTAAGTGTTTAGCCGGAATTCCGCCGATCAGGCAATTTTCGCCGAGTGCAAAGTAATCTTTATTGCAAACCGTATTTGACGCAATGGTGCAAAAGTTCGGCGTTTTTGTATTTTGCATGATGGTAACTCGATGTCCTACATAATTGTAATCACCGATGGAGATTGGCGCAGCAATTTCGTACTTTTCGCCGGTGTCGGTATTTATCATTGTGTGAAAATTTGAGTCCATTACCTGCGATTCAAACCCCAATCTGGCATACGTGCCGAATTTAACATGATCGGTACATATAATTTTTCCGCTATTGCCAAGTGATGACATATGACCCATTTCGCAGACAGCATGTTGACCGACATAAATAAAATAATCCTTGCCAAATTGCACATGACCCGAAAACCGCATGGTCCCTTTTACATAAATCTCAGCAGTTCCTTTCGACTTGCTGAGTAATTCGAACGGCTGACCAAATCCAATCATTCCGGGTTTAATTTCACCGAAAATTTCGATTTTTCCGCTTAGATCCTGAAAACTCACTTGTCCGTAAAAATAGACCGGAAGTTTTTTGGCGATTTTATATGGGAACATTTTGAAATTGAAGTATACAGTCTTGATCCAGTTTACCGTTCCGAAGATTCTAAATCGGTTGTAATAATCGCGCAAATCGGATTTAGATTTAATCATTTTTTGATAGTTTACTGCTGACAAATTCCCTCAAATTGATTCTCTTATTAAGTTGAATCAATGCATATCCAATTGTGGTGATAGCTAGTACTGCAAATAAAAGATATTTTATTAAAGGATTATCAATGTACGAGGTCATAAGTGTTCCAATGCACAGCAAAAAACACAAACCGAACATCAGCAGGAAGTCGCGAGAAAAATACAAGCCGTATCGTTTCTGTGCGATGAACTTTAAGATTATAAAATGAAGAATATAATGAACGGCAAAAGCAGCACCTAAACCGGTTAATCCGTAGAAATAGTATCCCATCACGTGAAGAAGCAGAAATATTGCATTGAAACCGAATGCGCTTCTGATAAACAACTTCGAATCTCCTTTGGCGATTAAAACATAGCCAACTGACCATGACGCGGCGCGAAACAACATGCCAATGATTCCGAGGCTGATCATCGGAATGATCGCGAGAAAATCGGATGAAAATAAAATTCGGACAATCAATGGTGCGAAAATCAGAAACAAAACAATGATCGGCGTCAGCAATAAAACACCGATTTGAGCCTGATGACCCACAGTTTCGCTCACTTTCGAATTGTCGTCTGAAATGGCAGCCAACCTCGGAAAATAATCGGTTCCCATCGCCGTAAAAATCATCCCGACATATGAATTTAGCAGTAAAAATCCGGCATTGTAGAGACCGGTTTCAACTAAATCACTTTTCGAGCTAATATAAATCTGAAGAACATATAATGAGAACGTTGCGATCAGCCCGCTCAAACTTAGCAGAACGCCTAACTTAATCATGCCTTTTCCCTCTCGCAATGCTTGCCGGTTTCGAAGTTTAATCGTATCAAAAACGACATCTCGCGAATAGTACCACGAGAAAAACAAAGCCGCCAGCGAGGAAACAACGATTGCAGGAACAATAGCGTTTATGCCGTAGTACCAATAAATCGGAATCGAAATTAGAAATCCAAACAACGATCCCATAAAATTTGCGTTTGCCAATTGCTTCAACTTTCTAAGACCTTGCAAAACTGCAAACTGACCGATAGTCAGTTGTTTAAACAGCAAAGTCACCGACAACCAAATGAACCAATAGGTGTAATCGCTGTTGCCAAATGTCAGAATACTTAACCATGGCGATAAGATAATGACACTAAACGCACCCGCAAATCCGGTAAACCAAACTGTTTTACGTAGAACAGCAACAATTTTGTTCAACTCCGCTTTGTCGTCAAGTTCGTTTGTCTGCGAGATATATTTGACCGCGCTGGTTTCAAGACCAAGGCTTGTGATGCCACCAATTACACTGATTGCCGCATTGAGAAGACCGGCGATTCCCATTCCGAGTGGCCCGATTAACAACGCAATCACCTTTGATCTGGCGACTGATATAATGATATTAAAAATCTGAACACTTCCAAAAAGCGTCGTCGACTGCAGAATCTGACGGTAAAGCTTTTTGTTATCGCTCATTAATAATTATTTAGGGCGTCAACTACGCGGGCGGCCTGATCTAACGTAAGAACCGGACTAATCGGCAAACTCAAAACTTCATGATGAATGGCCTCGGTAATCGGAAATTCAAGCGTGTTAAATCCTGAAAGCGCCGCTTGCTTATGGGGTGGTATCGGATAATGAATCATGGTTTCTACGCCTTTCCCGGCAAGATATTTTTGAAGTTCATCGCGATGCTGCGTTCTGATAATGTATTGATGAAACACATGGCTTTCGCCCGATGGAACTCGGGGTAGTGAAATCTTGCAATTGCTGATATTCTCGCGATAATACGCTGCAATCGCCCGCCGATGTTGATTGTCGGCGTCCAAATCTTTGAGCTTGACATTTAAAAAAGCAGCCTGAAGTTCATCTAATCGGCTGTTGATGCCAATTCGGTCGTTCTGATATTTTGCAGCGGAACCGTAATTTCTAAGTGATCGAATCATGCTGGCAACCTCCGTGTTATTAGTCGTAATCGCGCCACCATCGCCCAAAGCGCCCAGATTCTTCCCGGGATAAAAACTAAAACCGGCGGCATCGGAAAGATTTCCGGCGAGTTTTCCAGCCGTATTTCTGGCCCCATGAGCCTGTGCCGCGTCTTCGAAAAGTAGTAAATCGTACCTTTTTGCAATCTGCGAAAGCGCATCCATATCGCATAATTGACCATATAAATGCACAGCAAGAATGGCTTTGGTTCGGTCGGTAATTTCGATTTTAGCTTTTTGCGGATCGAGGTTAAATGAGTCGTTTGAAGGCTCCACTAAAACGGGGACCAAACCCGCTTCCAAAATAGCAATTATGCTCGCAATGTAAGTGTTGGCAGGCACAATCACTTCATCACCGGGATTGAGAATTCCGAGATTTATATGAGCTTTAAAAATCAGGATCAACGCGTCGAGCCCGTTACCTACTCCGATGCAAAATTCAGTTCCGCAATACGCAGCAAACGAACTTTCAAACTTTTTCACTTCATCGCCTAAAATAAACCAGCCGCTTTGCAAAACATCGGATAACTTCTGCTGGAAATCAGCTTCGTAGCGCAAATTTATTTTTTGCAGATCGAGGAACTTTATCATATCAGCACGTTTTCAAGTTTGTGAAACGAATCGGTTTCAACCGTATAAAAGTCCTGCACAATAGTACTTGCGCCAAAACTTTCCTTCCAAAATACTATTCCGCCATTGAGTTTTCGGCCTTGCTGTTCGTTAGAAATCCCAAAATCAAAATATCGTTTTTCTTTGAATACATCACTGATTAAATGATGGTATAAAAAATCGAGCGAACCTAATTCATTTTTATCCTCATTTCCCGAAATATACTGCGGATGCGCCACATTATCCGTCACAAAAACTGTAGTTCCTGCCACGAGTTTATTTTCGTGATACACATTAAAATGCCGAATGTTTTCCGGAAACCTATGATGTAATAATTTTATCTCGTCAAGCGAATGAACCGGCGAAGCGTGATGTTTTTTTGTAAGGTTCGGAATCAAAATTTCGTTCCAGAATTCGTCGAAAATTGCTTCTTCTTTGATGACAAGCTGTTTTTTTCGTCCGCGAAGTGCACAACTGCGCCGATCTTTAGACGGAAAATACCCATTAGTTTGGTCAATAACCGACAGCGAATCCCGACGGGTCAGCGTTGCATCAACAAGGAATAACGCATATTGAAGTTCAGATGACGGTTTCGAAACATAAATATCCGGAATCGTCTTAATGTGAAGTTTCTGAATGTTTTCAGCATTTAAAAACTGAAGCGTCGCTTGAAACATCGCAATAACTTCAGTCAATTTAGCCTTCTTTTCAACAACCAACCCACCATAAGTGAGTCCGTTATGTGAGTAAATTTGATTGTCAATTTGATGAGCCGGCAAAATTGATACGAGTTTATCCCTTTTAAAAATCATCAGTGAAAAGTCTGAAAAACGATCCTGATGGTAATCCATAAAACCGCGGTTAAACAGAAACGTCGCGTTTTTAGCAGTCGCCACAAACAAATTCCAGATTTCGAAATCAGAGGATTGATATTTACGTACCGAATAATCTTTCACGGAAGTGTTTTAATGCCGGAAAATTACGCAATTTTTACTTTTTTAGGTCGCATGCCAGCCTTACAAATCGATTTTCGGATAAATTAGTATCTTTATTTTTTTCAAAAGTGCGCCACTGTGAATGTAAGAGCCTGTTTATTATTACTTCAACTCATATTTTTTACGACTTCGGTGGATGCCCAAGATGTAAATCTTTATCAACAATATATTGGCAGGTACAATTTTACGATTTTCGGAAATACTCTTAATCTTACTGAGAATGGTTTAAATACCCAGTGCGCAATCAGCACATCGTCGTCAGCGTCACTCGAAATTTCGGCTGAAAATACCATTATTGGCGCTTATTTGTATTGGGCAGGAAGCGGAACCGGCGATCTATCTGTAAAAGTAAATGGACATGAATTTGAAGCTGAGCGGAGTTGGAATTTGACTCAGGATACTTCCGGACTGCGGTTCTTTGGCGGTTTTGCAGATGTAACTGAACTCATTTCCGAAGAAGGTCCAGGTTTATATGTTTTCTCTGATCTCGATCTCACTAGCGTCATTTCCAATTACTGCGTTAACGCAACCAACTTTGGAGGTTGGGCGATTGTGGTTGTTTATGAAAATCCGCAGTTGCCGATCAACCAACTCAATATTTATGATGGATTGGAATATATTGGAGAAAACCATCCGTTGACAATTAACCTTGAAAGCCTTAACGTGATAGACAACGATGGAGCTAAAATTGCGTTTCTTGCCTGGGAGGGCGATCGATCGATCCAAGTGACCGAGACACTTTCTTTCAACGGAACTGTGTTGAGCAATTCGATCAATCCGCAAAATAATGCTTTCAACGGCACCAATACATTTACGGGATCAAATTCATTGTACAATATGGATATCGATGTTTACGACATTCAGAATCTGTTGGTTCCGGGCGCTGAATCGGCAGAGATCAAACTTTCATCAGGACAGGATTTTGTGATGATTAATACCATTGTCACGTTATTGAACAGTGAGCTTCCGGACGCGACGGTTTCAGTTGAAAGCGTGGAAACCAATTGCGACTCGCGGTATGTGATTGCACATTACACCGTTCACAATATCAATAGCAGCGATATACTTCCCGCAGCCACGCCAATTGCGATTTATGCCGACGGAATTTTTATCAATTACACCGAAACAATCACTCATCTGGACGTTGGCCAGAGTGTTTCAGATGTAATTTCGCTGGTAATTCCGCCAGAAGTGCCGTCAAATTTCACACTGACTTTTGTTATTGACGACGACGGATTAGGAAATACATTTGTGATTGAGATTGATGAGACTAATAATCAATTTGATTTCGACGTTTACATGCCACAAGATCCGATGTTCAATGACATTCCGACACTTTTCTCGTGCAATTTGGGACAGACGCGGGCAATTTTCGACCTCTCCGATGTTCCGGGTCAGATTAGAGTTGACCAAAATGATATCGTCGAAATTTATCAATCAGCTACTGATGCCGAGATGGGAATCAACCCGATCCTCAACCTTGAAGACTTTGAAGCGCCCGAAACTCCGATGCAACTTTTTGTAAAACTTTCAAACGCCGACCAATGTAGTGTTATCACCAGTTTTTTATTGCAATCACGCAATTGTCCGCCAACGGTTTACAATTTTATCTCGCCAAATAACGACGGTGTAAACGACACCTTTTTCGTTGATGGGCTCCGCGATATATTTGTGAATTTTAAAACCTCGATCTATAATCGCTATGGCGTTTTGGTCTGGATGGGAAACAATAATACGGAAGATTGGAACGGAACGCCGACCAGAGGCCTTTTGTTGGATAATGAGCAAAGTCCGGATGGCACATATTATTATGTAATCGAACTCAACGATCCCAATTATCCCGAGCCGATGACCGGATTTTTATACTTAAATCACTAATTGTGACGGACCGGTTTTAAACTCCAGTGAAATTTCACTGCGAGAAGTCGGATGGAGATCATGATCAGCGAGGTAATTAAGTAAATCAAGTCATCTGAAAGTTGAAACTCCTGAAGCACAAAGAAAATCATACCGCCTAAGATACAAATGGTTGCATAGATTTCGCGACGGAAAATCACCGGAATATCATTGCAAAGAATATCGCGAAGAACTCCGCCGAAACACGCGGTCATGGTTCCAAGTGCGATGCAGATTATGGGATGTAAACCGGTTTCGACTCCTTTTTGCAACCCGATTAAGGTAAAAACGCCAAGTCCGATAGTATCAAACAGCATGAGCGACACCCGCATCCGATCTAATTTCTTTCTGAAAACCAACGCGAGTATAAAACCCAGAAGAATCAAATAAACATAATCCAATTGCAACATCCAGGCAACCGGCGTGCGACCGATCATTACATCGCGAAGGGTACCGCCACCAACGGCAGTTACAAAGGCAATGACCAATACGCCAAATGGATCGAGTTTTTTACTCATCGCAGTTAGTGCGCCTGAAATGGCAAATGCGACGGTGCCGAGAATTTCTAGATAGTGGAACAAGTGCGTTGTTTTGAACAAAAGTACATATAAGAGTTAAGTTGGCAGTGCAAAAATTTACCAGCAAAAAAATCCTTGTATATTTACCTAAATTTTCAGCATTGAAATCGATAACCAGCATTCACAACAGCTTTATTAAGTCGGTTGCCCTACTACAAGAAAAAGCGAAAGAACGCAAACAAACCGGAACTTTTGTCGTCGAAGGCCGTCGCGAGATCGAGTTGGCCATTAGCGGTGGATATCAAATTGAAACTTTGTTGTTCAATCCGGAGTTGTTTTCAACAGAACTATTGCGATCGATCGATTGTAACGATATTGTCGAGATCAGTCGTGAGGTGTATTCAAAATTAGCGTATCGTGACACAACTGAGGGAGTAATTGCCATCGCCAGAGCGAAATCACATCAACTATCCGATCTGAAATTAAGAGAAAATGCGCTCATTTTAGTTGCTGAAGCGCCTGAAAAACCCGGAAATATTGGCGCTTTGTTGAGAACCGCCGATGCCGCAAACCTCGATGCAGTTATCATTGCAAACCCGATCGGCGATCTTTACAATCCGAATATCGTAAGATCTAGTGTCGGTTGTTTGTTCACCAACCAAATTGCTGTTGGAACCACAGGGGAAATCATCCGTTTTTTGAAACAGAGCGAGATTGCGATTTATTGCGCGGCACTTCAGAATTCAACTCCGTATCATCAGCAGGACTACACCGGATCATCGGCGCTTGTTGTTGGCACTGAAGCAACCGGACTTTCACAAGCCTGGCGCGAGGCCTCATCGGCAAACATCATCATTCCAATGCAAGGTCAAATCGATTCGATGAACGTTTCGGTAGCCGCGGCAGTCCTGATTTTTGAGGCCAAAAGACAACGAAATTTCAACTAATTGCATAACATAAAACAATTGCAGGAACAGATAGTTCTTCCTAAATTTAAACGTTGAAGCACAAGTTATGGTAGAGATTGATATTGAGAAGGAGAACAAAGCAATTGCTCAGGAATATAAAGAATTATTGCGTATTAGTTACCAAACCTTATCTGAAGATGATAAGAAACTGATTCGCAAGGCATTCGACTACGCGGTTGAAGCACATAAAGATCAACGTCGAAAATCGGGTGAGGCGTATATTTTCCATCCGATCGCTGTGGCGAAAATTGTCGCATCGGAAATTGGCTTGGGCGCAACTTCAATTGCGGCCGCGTTGATGCACGACGTGGTTGAAGATACTGCTGTCACGGTTGATGATATCGCAAAGGCTTTCAATCCGAAAGTGGCGCAAATCGTTGAAGGTTTGACGAAAATTGCACAGGTAAAGAAAGACCTGAACATATCGATGCAAGCGGAGAATTTCCGAAAGATGTTGCTCACTTTAAATGATGATGTTCGGGTAATTTTGATAAAGCTTGCAGACCGGCTTCATAATATGCAAACGATGGCCTCGATGCCTGAAGACAAGCAGGTAAAAATCGCGTCTGAAACATTGTATATTTATGCGCCTCTAGCCCATCGCCTCGGACTTTACAACATTAAAATGAAACTTGAGGATTTGGGCTTAAAGTACACCGAGCCTGAAGTTTATCATGATATTGTCAGCAAAATCAAGGAAACAAAAGAAGAACAAGACGCTTATATCACTGATATTTCGAACGTTTTAAAATCGGCTCTCGATGCGGAAGGCGTTGATTATATCATTAAAGGCCGACCGAAATCAATTTACTCGATCCGCCGGAAAATGCGAGCTCAAAATGTGTCTTTCGATGAAGTTTACGACAAATTTGCACTTCGCATCGTTTACAAATCTGAACCTCACGACGAGAAATTTCTTGCCTGGAAAATTTACTCCATCGTAACCGATTATTATCGTCCGAGTCCGAGCAGGCTTCGCGATTGGATTTCATCGCCAAAATCAACAGGTTATGAAGCCTTGCACATTACGGTTATGGGTCCGAAAGGACGATGGGTGGAAATTCAGGTCCGAAGCGAACGCATGGACGAAATCGCCGAAAAAGGTTACGCTGCACATTACAAGTATAAGCAAGGCGCTACCGAAGAAAGCGGTCTGGATGTTTGGCTGAATCTGCTACGGGAGGCGCTTGAGAATTCCGAGACCAACGCCGTCGATTTTGTACAGGATTTTAAAATGAACCTGTATGCCAAAGAAATATTTGTGTTTACACCGAAAGGTGAGATTAAATCGCTGCCGAAAGGCGCAACATCGCTTGATTTCGCGTTCAGCATTCACTCTGAGATTGGCGTCCGAACTCGCGGAACCCGTGTAAATGGGAAGCTTGTACCGCTGAATCACGAGCTGAAAAGTGGTGACCAGGTTGAAGTCATCACCTCGCCAAATCAGAAACCGACCATCAACTGGTTGGATTATGTGACCACGTCGAGAGCGAAGAACAAAATCCGTAACGTACTTAACGAGGATACTAAAAAGATTGCCGAAGAAGGCCGGGAATTGCTGAGCCGAAAACTCCGACATCTGAAAATCTCGCTAAATGAAAGTACGGTCAACGAACTTGTCAATTACTTCAAGCTACGAACAAGTCTTGATCTTTTCTATCGCGTCGGAATTGGCGCCATTGAAAATCAGCAATTAAAAGACTACGCGGCCAAGAAGAACAATACATTCATCAACTTTTTCAAGAATAAAATTCGCCGTTCACCAAGCACGGCCGATGAAGACATCCATCGTCAGCAGCTAAGCAGCAATTTTGACATGCTTGTTTTTGGCCCTGAACAGGACAAACTCGATTATACATTTGCAAGTTGTTGCAGTCCGATTCCGGGGGACGAGGTTTTCGGATTTGTGACGATCAACGAGGGAATCAAGGTGCACAAAAAAGACTGTCCGAATGCCATCAGCCTTCAATCAAATTACGCCTATCGAATTATGCAGGCCAAATGGATTGATTCGAGTCAGCAACAATTTAAAGCGGTATTGAATATCACCGGAATGGACACACTTGGACTTACCAATAAACTCACAAAGGTGATTTCGAACAACATGCATGTCAATATTCAGAGTATTTCACTTAAGGGTGAAGCCGGAATTTTCAACGGTCAGGTAGCGGTAATCGTACAAAACAATGTAATTCTCAAAAAGCTGATCGAGAATATCAAGAAAATTGACGGCGTCGATAAAGTAACCCGGGTTCATAAGGATTTATAGAACGTTAAAAACTCGCGTGTAAAAGCATTAAGGTCAAGCTTAAATTGCGGTTTGATTTCAAATTAATTATCTTTGCCAGATATGACACTAATATCCGTAGATAACAGCAAAAACCAGGAAATTGTAAAAAATGTTTTTACAAAATACCTGGAAAACAAGGGTCATCGGAAAACACCTGAACGCTATGCGATCCTTCAGGAAATTTACGAAAGCGAAGAACATTTTGATATTGAAAATTTATATATCAAGATGAAAAACAAGAACTATCGTGTAAGTCGCGCTACGTTGTACAACACGATTGAACTTCTACTTGATTGTGCACTTGTCAGAAAGCATCAATTCGGACAAAATCAATCGCATTACGAAAAATCATATTTCGACAAACAACACGATCATATTATTATGACCGATACCGGCGAGGTGATTGAATTTTGCGATCCTCGTATTCAAACCATTAAAAAAACTATCGAAGAGATATTTGACATCGAGATTCACAACCACTCGCTATATCTCTACGGACATAAAAAAACCACGGCGATTGAACCGCCGTTGGAAACACCCGATCAAACTACACAAACTACAACTTAACACAACTAGAATGGCCGTTGATTTACTACTTGGATTACAATGGGGAGATGAAGGAAAAGGAAAAATTGTCGATGTATTAACATCGAATTACGACATCATCGCCAGGTTCCAGGGCGGCCCGAATGCAGGTCACACATTGGAATTTGACGGAATCAAGCATGTACTACGTACGATTCCCAGTGGTATTTTCCACAAAAACTCAATTAACATTATCGGAAATGGCGTGGTCATAGATCCGGTGGTTTTTCAAAAAGAAATTGAAGGTCTTGAGAAATTCAACCTCGATTTAAAATCCAAACTACTGATTTCCCGTAAGGCTCACTTAATTTTACCGACACACCGTCTTTTGGACGCGGCATCAGAAGCAGCAAAAGGCAAAGCAAAAATCGGCTCGACACTAAAAGGAATCGGGCCGACGTATATGGACAAGACCGGGCGAAACGGCATCCGCGTAGGCGATATCGAAATGGCCGATTTTAAAGAACGCTACAGATCTCTTGCCGATAAGCACGAATCGATGATTGCGTTTTACGATGTTGAAATTCAGTACAACCTTGCTGAACTCGAGCGCGAATTTTTTGAATCTATCGAGTCGTTGAAAAAGCTTGATTTCATTGATAGCGAAGAATATTTGCACGAAGCACAACGCAACGGAAAGACAATTTTATGCGAAGGCGCTCAGGGTTCATTGCTTGATGTTGACTTTGGAACATATCCGTTTGTAACCTCATCAAATACCACGGCAGCCGGAGCTTGTACCGGACTCGGAATTGCACCAAACAGGATTAAAGAAGTATATGGGATTTTCAAAGCATATTCAACCCGTGTTGGTAGCGGACCGTTCCCGACCGAACTTTTCGATGAAGATGGTGCTACAATGGCGCGTGTTGGAAATGAATTTGGATCTGTCACAGGTCGCCAGCGTCGTTGCGGATGGCTTGATTTGGTCGCACTGAAATATGCGGTAATGATCAATGGTGTCACTCAGCTTATGATGATGAAGGGCGATGTGCTATCCGGATTTGACACCTTGAAAGTTTGCGTGGGTTACAACTACAAAGGCGAGCAAATTACACATCTTCCGTACAACATCGAACCGGAGAACCTGGAACCGATTTATCGCGAGTTCAGCGGTTGGAAAGCCGATCTTACCGGAATGTCTTCTTACGACCAGCTTCCTGCCGAACTTCAATCGTATATCGAATTTATCGAAAGTGAAGTTGAAGTTCCGATCAAAATCGTATCGGTTGGTCCCGACAGAAAGCAGACCATCAAAAGAGATTAGACTAAAACTTTAGAATAACCGACTCAGAAGGCGGTAGTGAAACAGCAACTCGGCCAATGCCGTTTGTAACTTTCAGTACCGCTTTTTTATTGGCTACAAGTTGATCTGTCAGCTCGTAATTCCCATCGGATAATTGCCATTGAGCGATAATTTCGGCCGGAATGACCAGTTCGAATGACGAGCTGGCAGTTTTTGAAATATTGGCGCTGATGATTAATTTCTCGTTGTCAGACCAGCGAACGAAGGAATAAACGTTTTCGCCATACGCCGGATTTTTTCGGTTTACTTTATGAATTTCACCAAATTTCCCGACAAGTGCCGAACTTTTTGTTGAAAAATTAAGCAGCGTTTTATAAAACTGACGAAGTTCTTTTTGCGTTTGCGAAAGTTGACCGCCGTCGAATTTGCCGCCATTCATCCATTTTTGATGCTCAGGAACACCGATATAATCAAAAATCGATGTACGAGAACGCGTTCCGAAGCCGGCGTTCTCATTTCCGGGCTCCCCTACTTCCTGGCCAAAATACACCATCGTAGGTGACGAACCCAAAGTTGTTGAAATGACCATCAGCGACTTTCCCGCTTGAGGATCACCGGCAAACTCCGGACTCGCCAGCCGCTGTTCGTCGTGGTTATCGAGAAAATGAAGCATATGCGAATCGATGTCGGATAATCCCGCTTGGATGTCAGAGATCGCATCAGCATTGCTTTTGCCCTGAACGATTTCTTTTAATTTATCGTACAATTCGACCTTGTCGTACAAATAATCCATTTTTCCCAAATGAAGATAATTCCGGTATTCTTTCGGATTGTAAACCTCAGCAAGCAGGAACGCGTCCGGATTTTGCATTTTGATAGCCGAATTCATGTAACTCCAAAACTCGTATGGGACCATTTCAGCCATGTCATATCTGAATCCGTCAACACCTTTTGAGGTCCAATACAAGGCAATGTCGCGAAATTTTTTCCATGAATCCGGAACGTCCTTTCCGATCCAATATCTGTAATGATCCCTGTAAGTCTTGCGGTCGTAGCCGATAGGAAGTTCCGGAAAATCTTTTAAACCATCAGGTCTGACGCCATAATTAATCTTTACGGTTTCGTACCAGTCGTTGATATCCGGCTTTGCAAGTCGCGATCCATTACCGGTCCATTTTGCCGGATTTTCATCAAAGACTCCATCAATCATCGGATGTTGCTCGCCGTTAAGTGGCTGATAGCTATCAGAGGTCGGAACTTCAAATGCTTTTCCCGGAATGTAATAGAAATTGTTGTCGCGTTTGTATTCGACCGAAGTGTCATCGTCTGCACCAAAATCGCGGACGCCTTTCGGATTTATTTTACCTTCATATTTGCGGGCAACGTGATTTGGAACAATATCAATAATCACCTTTAATCCCGCATCGTGCGATCGTTTAATCAATGCTTCAAATTCCTGTAATCGTTTCTTGGGATTTACCGCGAGATCCGGATTTACATTATAATAATCCTTGACCGCATAAGGCGATCCTGCGCGGCCCTTTACCACTTCCGGATCGTCATTTGAAATTCCGATTGACGTATAATCGCGAATCACCGCATGATGCGGAACCCCGGTATACCAAATATGAGTTGCCCCAAGATCTTTGATTTCACGAAGTGCGGTTGGCGTAAAATCATTAAACGTTCCAACACCATTTTCTTCAATCGTTCCCCAGGCTTTATTGGTTGTGTTCTGATTGCCGAAAAGCCTTGTGAAAACTTGATAAACAACTGCTTTCTTAGGTGTTGAAATATCAGTGGTATTATTTTGTTTTGAAGCCGAGCATCCAACAATGATTAGCGAGAGCAGACTGATCGAAATTTTTTTCATGGTAGGGATTTTTAAGCCAAGAATGCAAATATAAGAGTTGCATTCGGAACCGTTGATAATTTATTCTTAATGCGCCGTTAACTACTTACAATTTCCGTAAATTTGCTAAAAATTTCGCGTTGAATAAACTCTTGTTTCTAACCTTTATATCGTTGGTTTTCTGTGCGTTTTCCAATTTATTTGCGCAAGAACCAAAGAAAATTGTAATTGAATATTCTGATTACGCCGACATCAATCAAACTGAAATTCCCGACGCCTTCTTACTTACCGGAAACGTCCGAATTAGTCACGATGGCGTGATCCTGACTTGCAACAAAGCGTATTATTTCCAAAAAGAAAACTACATCAAAGCTTTTGGCAATGTTCAGATGAATCAAGGCGATACATTGTTTATGTCGAGCCGCTACGCCGAATATAACGGAAACGTTCGTCAGGCGTTTGCTACTGGAAATGTTAACATGCGATCGCCTGAAATGACATTAGTGACCGATACCATCAATTTCGATCGGAACTCACAACAAGCGTATTACACAACCGGAGGAACGATCAAAGACAAAGAGAATACGCTTCGAAGCAAATCGGGTCGCTATTTCATGGCTGAGAAAAGATATCGTTTTACGACCGCCGTCACGATCACCAATCCGAAGTATGTCATCAAATCGAATCATCTGGATTATTACACCAATTCAGGTCACTCCTACCTGTTCGGCCCATCAACCATAACTAGCGACACCAACTACATTTACACCGAAAAAGGATTTTATGACACCAAAAAGAACGTGGCACATTTCCTTAGAAAATCATATATCAAATACAAAGACCGATTGATTGAAGGCGATAGTTTGTACTACGACCGCAACCGCGAATACGCATCGGCGACCAACAACGTAAAAGTCACTGATTCGATTAACCGCGGAATTGTAAAAGGTCATTATGCTGAAGTCTTTCGGAACAAAGATTCGATGTACGTCACCAAGCGTGCGGTTGCGATAAATTTGGTCGAAAACGATTCGGTTTACATCCACGGCAAGCGGTTGATGGTTACCGGAAAGGTTGGAAATCGCGTTATCCGGGCCTTTAATAATGCGCGTTTTTTTAAATCCGATATGAGCGGGAAGTGCGATTCTATCCATTCCGATCAATCGTCCGGATTGACAAAACTCATCGGCCGACCGATTATGTGGAATTTCGATAACCAAATGACCGGCGATGTCATGCACTTGATCGGGAACAATCAGACCGAAAAACTCGACTCGCTTAAAGTATTGAACAATGCGTTTTTAGTTTCCAAAGACACTGTCGGCACCGGATTTAATCAAGTGAAAGGCCAAAACTTATACGGAAAGTTTCGCGACAACAAACTCTATGATGTCGATCTTGTCAAAAATACCGAGGTCGTTTATTACATGCGAAACGAAGATCAGGAACTCATCGGCATCAACAAAAATGTCAGCAGCAAAATAAATCTGACACTCGAAGGCAACACCATAGAAACCATTACTTTCTTTAAAACCGTTGAAGGCGATATTTATCCCGAAAAGGATTTGCCGGAAAATGCGAGGAAACTACGCGGTTTCATATGGCGTGGCGATGAACGCATCAGAACTAAAGACGACATTTTCCCGGAAGAAGAAAATGAAATCCACGAGCAAATTGTAAAACTAATTGAGGCTGAAAAACTTAAAGATGACGTCCCGATGGAGATTCGCAAAGAAACCCTCGAATACGATCAGAACAATCCACCCGCAAAAAGCAAAGTGAACTAAAATTGAATCAGAATTTCTTAAAATATCAGGCGCAAACCTCTCCGTATCCACTCGGAATGGAGGTTTCTCATGCAGAAGGATCATATATTTACGACACCAAAAACAACAAATATCTCGACTTGGTTGCAGGCGTTTCGGCATGCTCGCTAGGTCATCGGAACCAGCGCGTGAACGACGCCATCAAAGATCAGCTCGACAAATATTCGCATGTAATGGTTTACGGCGAATATTCGCAGAGCCCGGCTGTTGAATATTGCAAACTATTGGCATCGTTGCTACCACAGCCTCTTGAAACCACATACCTTGTCAACTCGGGAACCGAAGCCACCGAAGGCGCGCTTAAACTCGCCCGCCGCGTTACCGGACGAAGTGCACTTGTATCTTGTTACGACGCTTATCACGGCAACACGATGGGATCGATGAGCGTCATGGGTTTTGAAGAACGAAAACGCGCGTTTCGGCCATTAATTCCGGACGTTTCGTTTATCCGATTCAACAACGTCGAGGACTTGCAAAAAATCACCACACAAACCGCCGGAGTGATTCTTGAAAGCATTCAAGGCGGCGCCGGATTTATCGAACCCGCAAACGGATATTTAAAGAAAGTCCGCGAGCGCTGTAACGAAACCGGCACGCTGATGATCATCGACGAGATCCAACCCGGATTTGGCCGAACCGGAAAACTATTTGGTTTCGAAAATTACGATGTTGTTCCCGATATAGTGATTCTCGGAAAAGGAATGGGCGGCGGAATGCCGGTTGGTGCCTTTACAGCCTCGTCTGAAATGATGAGTTTACTGTCAGAAAATCCCAAACTCGGACATATCACAACCTTTGGCGGACATCCTGTCATAGCGGCAGCTTGTTTGGCAACTTTAAGAGAAATCACTGAGACCAGCATGATGGAGCAAACCTTAGTCAAGGAGGCATTGTTCAGACAACTTCTGGTACATCCTTTGATAGAGGAAATCCGCGGCAGAGGTCTTATGCTTGCAGCAATGACTCCGTCTGCCGAAATCACCAATCAGGTTATATTACAATGTCAGGATAAAGGCGTAATTTTATTTTGGCTACTTTTTGAAGGACGGGCTGTCCGGATCACGCCGCCTCTTACTATTTCAGAAGAGGAAATTCGCGAAGGTTGCGCCATAATCCTAAAAGTGCTCGACGAGATCGAAGCCGCGCAATAACTTGCAACTCATGTTGGTCGTTGTTAATTAAATTGTTCACAAGAACTCCAGATTTTCACCATAGGCATGAATGCACACCGTACTTTTAGTATGGATAATTTAAAGAACAACAGTATGCAACTAAGCAACGAAGAAGAAGATTATAATTTATCCCTGTCAAAATTTGAGTCGATGCTGAAAACCAACAAAGTACTCTTTTTTGATTCTGAAGAATTCGAAGAGATTATTTTGCATTATCTCGACATGGGAAAATCATCCCTGGCAAAAAAAGCCTTAAAACTCGCACTTGAACAGCACCCAAAATCAACCGGGCTTAAATTAGTCCAGGTTGAAATGCTCGTTTATGACGATAAGCTCGACGCGGCCGAAAAACTGCTCAACGAACTCTACGCCTTTGAACCGCACAACGAGGAGATTTACATTCAAAAAGCCAACATCTACTCCAAACGCGACAACCACGAAAAGGCAGTTGAACTCTTGAAAATTGCACTTCAATATACCGACGACTTTGCCGATGTCTACAACCTGATCGGTATGGAATATCTCTTTATGGACAATCTCGAACTCGCAAAAGAGAATTTCATCAAGTGTCTGGAAGAAGATACCGAAGATCAAGCCGCGCTTTACAACGTGGTCTATTGCTTCGAATTCCTCGATCAAAATACCGAAGCTATCGATTACCTGATGAAATACATCGAGCGGAATCCGTATAGCGAAATTGCATGGCATCAGGCAGGCCGACTACACTACGGGCTAAAACAATACGAGCAAGCCGTTCGCGCATTCGAGTTTGCAACTTATATCGACGACGAATTCCTCGGTGCGTTTATGGAACGCGGTAAAGCGCTCGAGCGACTCAAACGCTACCAGGACGCCATCGAAAGCTACAAACGAACTATCGAACTTGACGACCCAACATCATACGCGCTGTTGCGGATCGGGAAATGCTACGAGAAACTTGGCGATAAGGTCAAAGCCCTCAAGTATTTCAACAAAACCGTCCACGAAGATCCGCTTCTCGACAAAGGCTGGATCGCCATAACCGACTATTACGTTCGTCAGAAAAATTATCAAAAAGCCCTTTTTTACGTCAATAAAGCACTTGCAATCGACAATGAAAACCGACTTTACTGGAAACGTTACGCAACTATCAGCAAGGCGCTAAACCTTTTTGAAGAAGCCGAAGAAGGTTATCGCAAAGCAGTCGAATTCGGCGATTACCAACTCGACACCTGGCTTTTCTGGGTCGACATCCTCCAATATTTAGGCGAATGGGACGCAGCCGTGCAAACCCTTATGCAAGCAACCGAATATTTCCCGAACGAATACGAAGTTTCATACCGACTTGCCGGACTTTACCTGATGATGGAAGAGTCGACAAAAGGTTTGTATCACCTGGCTGAAGCACTTCGCCTGAACTACGACAATCACACGCTTCTCAAGGAGCTTTTTCCTACAATTTGGGCAAAACGCGCCATTCAGAATTTTATCAAAAAGCAGAAAAAATAAGGTCCGGTTATCCGGACTTTTTTGTGCCCAATTCATAACTTTGATGATGAGAAGCTGATTCCCGCTGTCCGCTGTATCTTTTTTGCATTTCGCACACTCCACGCAAAAAAGGATGCCGCTTCCCATCGGGGCTAGGGCCAAATTGGTCGTTTAACGCAAATCGCTTTTGATCTGGAACCTTTTGGTGGATTAATACCCGTAAAATGGAAAAACAAATTTTCGGCCTTCTTGGCAAAAATATCGCCTATTCGTTCTCCCGAAACTATTTCAATCAGAAATTTGAACGCGATAACATAAACGCTCAATATGTAAATTTCGACGTAACCAATATTTCTCAGCTAAGCGACGTTTTGAAAACCAAAAACCTACGCGGACTCAACGTTACCATTCCATACAAGCAAGCAGTTATCCCGTTTCTCGACGATTTATCTAACGATGCCAAAACAATCGGCGCGGTAAATACCATCGAAGTCGCCGATGGAAAACACATCGGTCACAACACCGATCACATCGGATTTCGGGATTCGATCAAACCGTTATTGAAACCACATCATCAAAAAGCGTTGATTTTAGGAACCGGCGGCGCTTCAAAAGCAGTTGCCTTTGCACTTGATTCGCTTGGAATCGGCTATAAATTCGTGTCGCGGCAAAAAGTAAACGATACGCTTTTATACCGCCAACTCGACCCGGAAATCTTATCTGAACATACCGTAATCATCAACTGCACGCCGATTGGCACTTCGCCGGAGATTGACCGCGCGCCTGAAATTCCGTTTCAGCACTTAGGCAAATCGCATTTGCTTTATGATTTAATCTACAATCCCGGGAAAACACGCTTTTTACAACGCGGCGAAACAGCCGGAGCTACGATCATTAACGGCTACGAAATGCTTGTTGGCCAGGCTGAGGCGTCGTGGAAAATCTGGAATAATTTGTAAGCGAACCCGATTGCTCTAGCCCCGATAGGAGCGGCATCCTTTTTTTGTGCCGACAGGCCGAAAAAAGATATAGCGGATAGCGGGACCAAGCTCCTGAACATCGAAAATTTCGAAAAAAAACCAATGTCGCTTATCGACTGCCGACCTTTTTCTTTGAATTTAACGTCGCGTTTAGTATCTTTCGCAGTATTTTTTATCAGCAACCTTAAACATTTAGACGATGTTAGAAGAAAAGAACGACAACCTGCAAAACGCAGACGGACAGATGACACCGGAGAATCCGACTCAAAATTCAGCGCCAGATGCGCAAAATGAAATCATCGATGAGACGCCACAAGAAGAAACGGTAGCGCCACTTGATGCGTTTTTTGCGGCAGAAGCCAAAGAAAACGACGATGTTCCGGAAGACCTTCTAACTGAAAATAATGATCAGCCGATCGAAGGTAACGCTGAAAACGAGCCGATTGAAATTGACGATGAGCGCGAAGAGGCTATTGCTGAGGCTATTGAAAAAAACGACAACATCGACCAGACCGGAAATGTGATCGACCGTGTTGAACATGCGGGCGCGACCGAATTGCAGGAAACTGTTTTATCGATGGCGGAATCTGCCGACAACGACACCTCGACACGCGAAATGGAATCGCTACTAATGCCTGAATATCAGGATTATGAAATGGATACTTTGGTCAATGAGCTTGAAAAACTTGTTACCAATTACGGAATTACTGCGATTCGCGATCATGTTGAGGAAATCAAACGAAACTTTTTATCGAAATATCACGCGCTAATCGAAGAAAAACGAGAAGCACATCATCGGGAAAACCCTGATGACACTGAGGATTTCGACTATAATTATCCGCTTAAAGCGCGATTTGACCAATTGTACGGACTTTACCGCGACAAGCGAAACGCGCATCACAAAAGCCAGCAAAACAACCTTCAGGCGAACCTTGAAAAGCGTCTTGAAATTGTTGAAGAGCTCAAAAACCTGATTAATCCACAGGAGAACATCAAGGATACGCTAAAGCATTTTAACGAAATTCGGGAGCGCTGGAAAAACGCCGGACCGATTCCGAAGGACAAGTATAACCACGTTTGGAACAATTACCATTTCCACGTTGAGAATTTCTACGATTACCTTCACTTAGACCGTGAGGCGCGCGATCTGGATTTTAAACACAACCTCGAATTAAAGCAAAAAATCATTGCGCGGGTTGAGGAATTGGTGAATGAAAATGATGTTAACAAAGCGTTCCGCGAGCTTCAGGATCTTCACCGGATCTGGAAGGAAGAGATCGGGCCCGTTTCCAGACAACACCGTGAGGAAATCTGGAATCGCTTTAGCGAATTGACCAAGCAAATGCACGACAAACGCGAAGAACTTTTTGAAAAACAACGCGGTTCGGAACAGGAAAATCTGGAGAAAAAGCAGGCAATCATTGCCCAACTTCAGGAACTTTCGAAGGAGAAAGTCGGCACACATTCAGCCTGGCTTGGGCAAATCGACAAAGTTGAAGCGTTGCGAAATGAATTTTTCTCGCTCGGGAAAGTTCCGCTCGAAGTTAATGAAGAAACGTGGTCTAGCTTTAAGAATGCGGTTCGCGAGTTTAACAGCCTGAAGAACTCGTTTTACAAGGATATTAAGAAAGATCAGAACGACAATTTAAGCAAGAAGACTGCGCTTGTTGAAAAAGCCAAAGAACTTCAAAATAGCGACGATTTTGCGACTACAACGCCAATCATGAAGCAGATTCAGGAAGAATGGAAGCAAATTGGGCATGTTCCGCGAAAATATTCAGATAAACTTTGGAAGGAATTCCGCGGCGCCTGCAACCACTATTTCGAGCGTTTGAAAGAAAGCCGTTCAGAGGAAAACGCCGAAGAACTCGAAGCTTTTGAAAAGAAGAAATCATATTTGGAAAAACTCCGCGAGTTTCAGATGACAGGCGATCATAAAACCGATCTGGCTGCGATCAAGGAACATATAGAAAATTGGAAAGGTTTGGGCCGTGTTCCGTCGGCGCGTCGTCATATCGAGGGGAAATTCAATAAAATATTGGATGCCTTATTCGAGAAGCTCAGCTTGAGCAAGAAAGATGCGGACATGATGCGATTCTCAAACCGATTGGAGTCGCTTGCGGAAGGAAATGACACTCGTAAATTGGAGAACGAAAAGATTTTCTTGATGCGAAAAATCGACGAAGTTCAGTCGGAGATCCTGCAGCTTGAGAACAACATTCAGTTCTTTGCGAATGCTAAAGGAAACAATCCGATGGTAAATGAAGTTCGGAAGAACATTGAAAACCACAAGGAAGAATTAAATACGCTTCGCACGAAGTTAAAGCAGTTACGAAGCATTCAAACTGAATAGAAAAAAAGCCATCCTGTCGGATGGCTTTTTTTTATTTGTCAAATTGTTTTGAAGAGTTCCAATAAACGTCCATTTCGGCAAGAGTCATCTCGCTTAAGGGCTTTCCGATCTCGGCGGCTTTGCTTTCGAGATATTGAAACCTTTTGATGAATTTTTTATTGGTTCGTTCTAGCGCGTCTTCAGCACTGATGTTCAGGAATCGGGCGTAATTAATCAGGGAGAATAGCACATCGCCAAACTCACCTTCAATCTTGTCGTGATCGCCAGCGGCAACCTCGTTTTGAAGCTCCTGAAGTTCTTCGTTGACTTTGTCCCAAACCTGATTTGGTTCTTCCCAATCGAATCCAACGCCTTTTACTTTATCCTGAATCCGAGACGCCTTTACCAGTGCGGGCAATCCGGCCGGAACGCCTTCCAACACCGATTTTTTACCTTCGGCTAGTTTAATTTGTTCCCAGTTGCGTTTAACTTCTTCTTCATCTTTAACCTCAACATCGCCATAAATATGTGGATGTCGGTTGATGAGTTTATCGCAGATTCCGTTAGCCACATCCGCCATGTCGAACGCTCCTGTTTCACTACCGATTTTGGCATAAAATACGATATGAAGCAACAAATCGCCGAGTTCTTTTTTGATCTCGTCGTGATCGTTGTTTAGGATGGCATCGCCAAGTTCATACGTTTCCTCGATAGTGAGATGACGCAAGCTTTGAAGGGTCTGCTTTTTATCCCACGGACACTTTTCCCGCAAATCATCCATGATATCGAGAAGACGCTCATAGGCCTCGAGTTGCAGTTTTTTAGTATACATAGGCTAGATGTTTATCGCAAAATGCGATTGAGTTAAAAGATTACTCCGCTTTCTTTTTTGCAGCCGCTTTTTTCTTTGGCGGAGCTGCTTCAGTTGCAACCTCTTCAGCGACCATTTCTGGTTCTGCTTCTGCGGCAGCCGACTTAGCATCAGCCTTTGGCGCTTCTTTAGAAACCATTCCTTTACTTTGAAGAAGATTGTACCAGTTAAGTACCTTCTTGATATCTGATGTATAAACACGATCTTGATCGTAATCGGGAAGAATTTCTTTAAAGTAAGCGATCAGTTTGTCGTTATCCTCTTTATGAGACACTGCCGGTCCGTTATCTTCTTTTTCAGCGATGTTACGCATTACTTCAGCCAACGGTTTCTCAGCAGTATTGGTGTACATCGAAATTTCCGATAAAAGGCTGACATTACTTCTAAGACCTACTGTTATTTTCTTTCCGTCAAGCAATGATTCAGCTACGAAACCTGATCTTGTTTGCACTTTTAAAACATATAATCCCGGTTTGCCAGAAATGGCCAATACTTTCTCTAAGTTCATAATAAGCTATTTATTTTTATCTGCCTTTTTTGGCTACAAATTTCATTTTATAATCCGGACGGGTTTTGCCCTCCATGATATTGTGTAATTTCTTGGTGATCAGGCGTTTTTTCAACGACGAAATTTTGTCGGTAAAAAGAATGCCTTCGATATGATCGTACTCGTGCTGAATCACACGGGCGATGAAGCCGTCGTAAACCTCAGTTTTTTTGTTGAAATCGGCATCGAAATACTCGATTGTAATTCGCTCATTGCGATATACGTCTTCACGAACTTCGGGAATGCTCAGACAACCTTCGTTGAAACCCCACTCCTCACCTTCTTCTTTCAGCATTTTTGCATTGATGAAGGTTTGCTTGAAGTTTTTCAATTGTTCGCGTTCTTCAGTCGAAAGCTCGTCGTCTTCGGAAAACGGTTTGGTATCGATCACGAAAAGTCTGATCGCCAATCCGACCTGCGGCGCCGCCAATCCAACACCATATGCGTTGTACATGGTTTCGTACATGTCGGCAATGATGTCTTTCAGATGTGGATATTCGGGTGTGATTTCAACACCTACTTTTCGCAACACCGGGTCGCCATAACCAACTATTGGTAAAATCATTTGTTCTTATTTATTGAGTTCCGCCAAAAAAACGGGAACCGCGCAAAAATAGTGAAAAAATGAACAATGGTCGGCCGAGACCTTACAATTAGCCTTTTTTTATAATTTTAACCTAAATGCAACAATGGTGTAATGCCAACATTCATTCAATACGTACCTTTGTTCTATGGTTGAGAAAGTCAGATTTTTCGCAGAAAGTTCAAACTTCACAAATGCGTTGAAAGTTACCCTAGCATCAGTGGCCCCGGTTGTGGCATTCGCGATGTTAGGTCATTTCGAGGTTGGTTTTACAATTGCAATCGGCGCATTATTGGCGTTTCCGAGCGACATTTCGAGCAACCTCAAACACAAGGTTAACGGACTTCTTGCGGCATCTTTCATTTTGGCGGGAAGCGCTTTTTTGGTCAGCATCGTGTATCCGTTTAAATACATTCTTTATCCGGTTGTTGCCATTATGATTTTTTTACTGGCGATGATCTCGGCGTACGGACCACGGGCGACATTGATTTCATTCTCAGGATTACTGTCGGTTTCGCTGGTTTTTAGCAATATTTATGCGGGTAACGAATTGATTATGCACACGCTGTTGATGCTTGGCGGTGGACTTTTCTACACCTGCGTGTCGTTGCTTTTCTACTACCTGCGACCGAATCGTTATGCCGAGCTTCAAATTGCCGAATGCATCCGAATTACCGGAAAGTATCTGAAGCTTCGCGGTGATCTTTGGAATATCGATGCCGACCGAAAGAAAATCGTCGCCAAACAACTTGAACTTCAGGTTGAACTGAATACCATCCACGAAAGTATCCGCGAAATCCTTTTTAGCAGCAAGCACGCATCCGGACCTACCGGGCAAAACCGCAAAAGGCTGATCGTTTTCGTCTCATTGCTCGACATTCTGGAACTCGCATTAGCTACTGGTTTCGAACACGAGAAACTCCAAGAGAAATTTAAAGACCATCCGCAGGTTTTGCGAACCTATCAGGAACTCGCCTACCGATTGGCGTCAACGTTAAAGCGGATTTCAAAAAGCATTGTTCAGCGAACTAAATACGTTTCAAAACACCGATTGCTAAACGAACTCGCGGCGCTGCAAGATGCCATCAATGAATATGAAGCAACACTTGGCGCCGCAAAAAGCTCGGAAGGCGTTTACATGCTGACAACAATGCTTGACTATGCCGAAAAGCAGGCGGAAAAAATCAACATCATCGAAAAAGCAGTTTCGCTGACGTCCTTCGCACACGATCTTAAAGGCCGCGATAAAGACCTCGACAAGTTTTTGACACCACAATATTATCCGCTTCGAACGCTACTCGAAAATTTTAGCTTTTCGTCAGCCACATTCAGGCACGCACTGAGGCTTACTATTGCCATTCTATGCGGAATGATCATCGGCGAACTGCTTCCCTTGCAAAATTCGTATTGGATACTGTTAACAGTAGTGGTCATCCTGCGACCAGGTTATGGATTGACGAAATCGCGATCCTTTGAACGTATCATCGGCACCGTAATCGGCGGAATGGGCGCATTTGGAATTGTACTTTTGATTGATGACGTTTATGTCATTACGTCGCTTGCAATTATTTCGATGATTCTCGGGTACTCGATGTCGAATATCAATTATAAGGTTGGCGCTACCTTCGTTACGATGTACGTGGTCTTTTTGTATAGCATGCTCACACCGGACGTGCGCGATGTTGTTGGCTACAGAATTATCGACACCGTAGTTGCTGCAGCAATAGCATTTCTGGCGAATAATTTCCTGTGGCCGTCATGGGAGTTTTTGAGCATTCCGGTTTATCTTAAAAAAGCTGTCGCTTCAAACCGCACTTATCTGAAAGAAATTTCAAAATTGTACAATCAAAAAGGAGAAGCGCCGGTTTCATACCGACTTGCCAGAAAAGCCGCATTTATCGATATCGGCAACTTAATGGCGTCCTATCAGCGAATGATTCAAGAGCCAAAGCGCCGGCAGAAAAATCTTTCGGAAGCCTATCAATTAGCCGTTTCAAATCATACGCTGCTCTCGTCATTGGCATCGCTCGGAACTTACATCCAATCGCACGACACCACAAAGGCTTCGGAAGCATTCAACGTGGTAGTAAAAGCCGCCCTGAAAAATCTGGACGAAACCGTTGAAATGCTCGACGGGAAATCCTCTGAGGATTCGCAACAAGCCGACCTCGACCTTCGTTTCAGCGAAATGCGTGATCTAACCGAACAAACCTTGGCGGAAGGCCGCGAGCTTTCCCTTCTTGAACGACAACTCATCCGTCAGGAAGCGCAACTGATTATTGAACAATTGATGTGGCTCATCAACCTCACCGAAAGCATCCGGAAGGGCGTTTACACGATGAACCACAAACATTAATTGACCAACTTCAGCGTTTCAGACGTATAGGTTCGGATTTGTTCCAATAGCGCGGCATCGTCATTGAGCTTCTGACCGTACGACGGAATCATCTCTTTTAATTTTGCTTGCCACTCCGGAGTTTCAGCCTGCGACTTAAAACACTTTTTAATCAAATCGATCATGATTGACGCTGAAGTTGACGCTCCCGGCGACGCTCCGAGTAAAACCGCAAGCGTACCATCTTCTTTGGTGACAACTTCGGTCCCGAATTCAAGTACACCGCCGCCGTCTTTGTCTTTTTTAATCACTTGAACCCGTTGTCCGGCTACCTCAAGTTCCCAATCTTTAAGTTCCGCTTCAGGCATATATTCGCGTAAAGCATCCAAGCGTGCTTCAGGTGAAAGCCGAACCTGATCAATAAGATACTTTGTTAAAGGAAGGTTTTTGAAACCCGCCGAAAGCATCGGGAAAATATTGTTGAACTGGATTGACGCGGGCAAATCCAGGTAAGATCCGTTCTTCAGGAATTTAGTCGTAAATCCGGCGTAAGGACCGAAAAGAAGTTCTTTTTTGCCATTGATCATTCGGGTATCGATATGCGGAACCGACATTGGTGGCGCGCCAACCGACGCCGTTCCATAAACTTTCGCCTCATGTTTTTCAATGATATCCGGATTGGTACAACGCAACCATTGACCCGAGACCGGGAATCCGCCATAACCGTCGCCTTCCCGAATATCGGCCTTTTCAAGCAATCGTAGCGAACCACCACCGGCGCCAATAAAAACAAACCTAGTTCTGATTTTACGTTTTTCACCCGTTTCAAGGTCTTTTACGACAACTTGCCAACGGCCGTCAGCTTTTTGCTTTAGTCGGCGAACCTCATGGTTAAAATGCATTTTCACACCGTCGCGTTTCATAAGATCGCCGAACATGCTTCTGGTTAATGAGCCGAAATTAACATCAGTTCCGAGTTGCATTCTGGTGGCAGCCGTGGTTGTAGTTTCATCCCGACCTTCCATTACGAGCGGCATCCAATCTTTTTGCTGATTGAAATCAGTGCTGAATTCCATTTTCGCAAACAACGGATGTTTGACAAGCGCATTATAGCGGTTTTTGAGGAATATCAGATTTTTCTCGCCCCAAACAAAACTGATATGTGGCACGCTTCGGATGAATTCGGTTGGCGATTTCACCATTCCGCTTGTCACCAAATACGACCAGAATTGACGAGAAATTTCAAATGATTCGGCTATTTTCAGCGCTTTGGTAATATCGATGTCACCATTCTCGCGCTCAGGAGTATAATTGAGCTCACAAAATGCTGAATGTCCGGTACCGGCATTATTCCATGCATCCGAACTTTCCGCTGCGGCAACATCAAGCCTTTCGTATATTTCTATTTTTAAGTCGGGTTGCAGTTCTTTCAACATGACACCTAAAGTGGCACTCATGATCCCGGCTCCTATTAAAACGACTTCTGTAGATTGTGTTGAAGTAGATTCAGACATGTCCTTTTACACGCAAAGTTAAGTCGAAATTATGTTATAGCTTTACTAAAACTTCAGAGAAAACAAATCAATTTTAGTTGCGGCTTAAGTAATCTTGCAACATAATCGTCGCCGAAATTTCATCAATTAGCGCCTTGTTCTGACGCTGTTTTTTCTTCATTCCACTATCAATCATCGACTGAAACGCAATCTTTGAGGTAAAACGCTCGTCAACTCTCTCAACTTTTCTACCTGGAAAAGCTTTTTCAAATTTCGCAACGAACTTCTCGATTTCCGCCGCACTTTCCGATGGCTGATTATTCATCTGCACCGGTTTGCCGATAAGCACAGCATCAACTTTTTCAGTCGCAAAATACTGCTCCAAAAACTTTAAAAGCCCGGGCGTTTCAACGGTTGTCAGCCCCGAAGCAATAATTTGCATTTCATCGGTGACGGCAATTCCGGTACGCTTCGAACCATAATCTAATGCGAGGATTCGTCCCATTTTTTTTGTTCAAAATTACGATTTTTTGGGCATGCCGGCCTTCAAGTAAAAGCTATTAAAGATGTAAAGTGGTCCGGCCGTCGCGCTTTCCGCTGCAAGTCCTCGCAAGCTCCGGGCTTTCCCGCTCCAATCGCTCATGCAAATGTTACATAATTTTAGACTATTGTTATATAATTTCTATATTGCTCGATATTTTAGCTTGATGAGATCATTGTTTCCTGCCTTAGTGTATTTAGTAACTGCGATTGGTTTCGCACAGGATAAAACGTTTACTTTCAACCAAACCCAAATTCGCATCAGCGAAGCACAATGGGAATCTCAGGCGGAAGAATCAGAGCGAACGGTTTTGTTCTCAAACAACAAAATCGGATTGCAATTTCGCGACGAAATATTCGATCTCAGCATTGTTTCGATTAGGTTACTACCTGAAAACGGCGCTATCTATTTATGTAAGGATCAGTTTCAAAAAGACATTACGGTGATGCTTATCACCGACCAAAAAATGTATGTTTACAATGACCGCAAGCGCTACTTGATCGACCTTTGCTTTCAAGATCCGTCGCCAAAATATTCGATTTCTAAATAATCGCCGTACGATCAATTAAAAAATTGGGTTTATATTTGTCAAAAACTAAATATGAACCACCTCAAATCAGTTATAGAAGCCGCTTGGCTCGACCGATCGTTACTTGCCAACTCAGAGACTACCACTGCAATCAGAGAAGTTGTTGATCTTTTAGACCGTGGTGAACTTCGCGTTGCCGAACCTACATCTGCCGGATGGCAAATCAATGAATGGGTTAAAAAGGCGGTTGTTCTTTACTTTCCCATTCAGAAAATGGAAACACACGAGGTTGGCATATTTGAATTTCACGATAAGATTCCGCTTAAAACAAATTACGCTGCTCGCGGCATCCGCGTGGTTCCATCAGCAGTGGCAAGACACGGTGCCTATATTTCAAAAGGTGTCATTTTAATGCCGAGTTACGTTAATATCGGTGCTTATGTCGATGAAGGAACAATGGTAGACACCTGGGCAACAGTTGGCAGCTGCGCGCAGATTGGGAAAAATGTACATTTGAGTGGTGGCGTCGGAATTGGTGGCGTTCTTGAACCGTTGCAAGCCGCGCCGGTTATCATTGAAGATGGCGCATTTATCGGTTCGCGTTGCATTGTCGTTGAAGGCGTACGCGTTGAAGCCGAAGCCGTACTTGGCGCCAACGTTTGTCTGACAGCATCAACAAAAATCATCGACGTTACAGGAAACGAGCCGGTAGAAATAAAAGGTGTTGTTCCGGCAAGATCAGTGGTGATTCCGGGTAGCTATACCAAAAAATTTGCAGCGGGAGAATTTCAGGTTCCATGCGCACTTATCATCGGTAAACGCAAACCGTCAACCGATCTCAAAACTTCGCTTAACGACGCACTTCGCGAATACGACGTAGCGGTATAATGAAAGTTCTTGTCATCCAACAAAAGATGATTGGAGATGTGTTGGCAAGCACCGTAATCTGCCAGGCCATCAAAGATGCAATGCCCAATGCTGAAGTCCACTACATGGTTCAGCCGGCCACCCGACCGGTTGTAGAAAGGAATCCATATATTGACCAACTAATTGATTTTCATCCGCCAAGGAAAAATCGGTTCTCGACGTTAATCTCCTATGGCGAAAAACTGAAACGAGATAAGTATGATGCGGTTATTGATGCTTATGGCCGATGGGAAAGCATTCTGCCTACGTATTTTTCAAAAGCACCGATCAGGATTGGTTGGAAAAAATGGTACACCGGCATTTTCTACACCAAATTGGTCATACCCGCAAAAAATGTCAGCGGCTCATCAATTTTTCATAGACTGCAACTTGCAAACGCGTTAACCGAAAAGATGATTACGCCGGTTTTTCCAAAAATATATTTGTCGGATCCCGAAATATCAGCGGCAAGGAACAAACTTCAAAATCTCGATCAAAACCTTCCGGTGATTATGATCAGCATTTTGGGAAGTGCCAAAGACAAAAGCCTTCCGGCAGAAATCATGGCTAAAAACCTGGACATGATTGCATCAGCTGGCGATATGGTGTTGCTGTTCAATTATATTCCGTCGCAGGCGAAAGAAGCCAACGAAATTTATAATTTTTGCAGCGAATCAACCAAAACTAAAATCCGTTTAGATCTTTATATCGGCGGCCTCCGTGAATTTCTAGGTGTGCTTTCACAATGTAATGCGTTAATCGGAAATGAAGGCGGAGCAGTCAATATGGCAAAAGCTCTCGACATTCCGACCTTTACCATTTTCTCGCCATGGATCAACAAATCTTCATGGGATATGCTCGCCGACGAATATCGTCACGTGGCGGTACATTTACAGGATTTCTACCCGGAAATATATGGAAGTGATCACCCTAAAAAGTTTAAGAAATGCACGTCTGAGCTCTATCAAAAGCTGACACCTGAACTTTACGAAAACCGCCTGAAAGACTTCGTGAATCGGATTTTGAAAAAGTAACTACAATTTTTCGATACCCGTCGGAGTGCGAACGATCTTATTGATCTTAACGTTCTTGCGGATGTTGTAGTTTTTCTGCCAAGTTTCCTTATTGACATAACCTCGGGCATGATCCAAATGGATGCAAATCGCACTATATCTGATTTGTTTCGACTTTAGCCCTTTATTGAACAACCGCTCGCCAAGTTCCCGATCTTGTCCGCCATATTGCATGTCCTCGTTAAAACCGTTAATTGCTACCAGATCTTCTTTCCATCCTGACGCATTGTGACCATTCCACGACGCATTTGTTGGGGTTATTGAGTTTAGAAATTTTGCAACGGAACCCGAAACGCGAAGTTTGGTGTTTTTAAATGTTCGTTTTAAGCCGTTTCGCAAAAGCCATTTGATATCAAAGCAACGTTGTGATACGATATCATCTTTGGTAATCGCCTTTGAGATATCCATCGGCAACATAAAATAACCGCCAGATAAAAAGTAGTTTTTTTCACGATAGTTCAGATGCGTTTCAACAAAATCTTGACGCGGAATGCAGTCGCCGTCGGTAAAAATCAGATAGTCAGTTGAAGACGCAACAATTGCTTTATTGAGGATCCGCGACTTTTGGAAGCCTTCATCCTCTTGCCAGACGTGAACCAGCGGCATACTGATCTTGGTTCGCAAATCGTCGATCAGCTGCTTGGTTTTTGGCCTTGAACCATCGTCGGCAATGATAATTTCAAAATCCTGTTCAGTTTGTACGCTAAATCCCCAAATGACTTTTTCGAGCCATTCTTCAGAATTATAGGTACTCATGATAACAGATGCTTTCATACTTTATTTTTTACGCCAGAACAAAAGCTTTTTCTTCAGCCATTTCTTATTAACGAGTCTCTTTTGAAAATTTTCAGTGTGTTGAATCAGACAATTATGAACTTCCGCTGCTGGTCTTCCGTATAATTTCGCGTACTCATCGCTCATAACCGAAATGATCTGATCAATATTGGTCAGCTTGCTCATATTGGCAATCCGCGTGTTAAAGTCGATCGAGTTGTGAAACCTCATCCGATTCAGATCGACCAGGAAAAACTCGTATTTGCCCTCATCAATTTTTCGGATTAATGTGTTACCCGGCGTGTGATCGAGAAATTCAATTCCTTTCTCGTGAAGTTCGAAAGTGAACTGCGTAAACTGCCGCAAAATATTTTCGTGATCGGGATAGTTTAAATCGTTTGTGAGTTCACGAAAAGTCAGATCAGCAACCAATTGCTCGCTAATGTAGTAGCTTTTGGACAATAGCGCTGAACCACATTCGAAGTACGCAACCGGTTGAGGCGTGCCAATTCCTTTAGCCAGCAAAACATTCGCAAAGTCGAACGATCTGCGCGCTTTAGAACGTCTAAAATATTTGTAGGCGATTTGATTTACAAGATTCGGAATCCGGAACGACTTAACATTTAACGTGACATCGCTTAAGTGAAAAAGCTTGATCATGTTGCGTTGCCCCGCGATAAAGAGTTCACCTTGAGTGTCAAAACCAGCTATCATCGTCGTGATTTCCTGCGCACGGTCAGTATAGGTTTTGCTGAATACACTTTTCATAGCGCTAAAATACAACAATGTTTAAAATATGGAATCACTTTAGAAATTTATGGGTAATATTGTGCAAACGATTTTGTGAATGAAAACGATTTTTTTAGAGTCGCATCATATTAAAAACCTGTATTTTGGATTCGGACAGTTTAATTTACACTTACTCCGAAGTTTGCGAGATGTGAATCAGGACGAGTTCAAATTTGAAATTCTCGCTGAAAACCTCAATTATCTAAAATCCGAGTTTGGCAAGTCATTTTCTTACAAACGGTACTATTCGTTTCAGCGATATCCTGCTTTTCGGATCAGAAAGAATTACGACCTCTGGCATTCGTTAAATCAAAACACTAAGATCGAGCCGCACGGTAACGTTCCGTATTTATTAACGGTTCACAACACGCCATTTGTTCGAAATCCTGAAAACTACATGCAATTTGAAGAGCATCAGAAATTTCAGGAGAAACTCAGCAAGAGCGTTGCAATCACGTATATTTCGAACTTTGCAAAATCGTCAACGCACCAGTGGTATAAGGTTCCAGATGTTCCGCAATACGTTATTTACAATGGAAATCCGATTAAAGAGATCGTGTTTCCTGAAAATTACCGTCCAAACTACGTTCCTACCAAACCCTTTTTATTTGCGATTGGCGAAATAACCGGACGTAAAAATTTTATTACCCTTGTCGAAATGCTTGCGAATATATCTGGTTATGAACTTGTCATTGCCGGCAAAAATTCGACTAAAGAAGCCGAAGAAATTAAAACCCGGGCACAATCGCTTGGCATTGCTGATCGTGTGACGCTAGTCGGAAAAGTATCCGATATCGAGCGGCAATATTACTACAATAATTGTAAGGCGTTTGTTTTTCCGTCGTTGCGGGAAGGTTTCGGGCTTCCGGTAATCGAGGCAATGCGATTTGGCAAGCCGGTATTTATTTCCGATAAAACATCACTTCCGGAAATCGGTGGCGATCTGGCAAACTATTGGGAAGATTTCGATCCGCAATACATGGCGTCGGTTTTTAATCGCGGAATGGCCGAATTCGAAACTAATGCCGAACTGATTGTACCAAAATTGATCGCCCGCTCAAACGAATTCACTTGGGAGAACGCCGCAAAACAGTATTTTGAGGTTTATCGGGATCTTCTAAAGTAGTTACCGCTTTCTAAGTTTGACGATTGCTTTTTGGAGATAATCCTCACCAAGCAATACTTTCTCATCAACATGTTTGAGGTTATAGAGCGCAGTTGAATAAAATGATACAGCTCTTTCGATCATCAAATTTTTAGAAAGGTTAAAAACCTCGAGTGGAAAATATTTCGGCAAATTGTACAAGCCATCTTTCTCGTAGGAATAGACTGTTCGTTCGCGTGGATGTGTTTTGAGATAGACCATATGTCCGCTTTCGATCTCGGCATCGATAATATCTCCGTAAAGTTTTTTCTTTTCGTTTTCGGTACAGATTCCGTCTTCGGAAATTGGCTGCGTAATTACAATGGTGGCGCGCTCACGCATTACTGATACGTCGCCGATAATTGAAGTTATAACTTTGCACTTATCTTCTTCCCTGATGCCGTCTTCAAGCGCCTGAATGTTGAGTTTTTTCAATTTCGGAATCAAAACTTTATCGACAACTTTTTCAGGAAAGCTCACCACGACTTCTTTAATCTGAGGATCATGTCCTTTTAACACCGGAAATTTGGTAATGTATTTTCGGTTAAAGTGACGCATTGCCGGAAGCTTCTGAGTGTAGGTTCCGTAACCGTCTTCGTACATTCGGAAATGGTTTTCGGGATATTTTATCAGAAAGTACGCCCGGGTGCGATTGATTTGAAAAAGATTAATCTGAGAATTGGCAATAAAGGCATCATATTCGACCAGTTCCGGATTGCTTTTCTGATAAAGATCAACCACGATTGAGGCACGTTGAGTAAAATACCTCCACGCGCCGTATCGTTGCTTTAAATTTCGGATTAACGTGTAACCCTGAATCTTGAGGACTTTCTTGAACACGCCGATTTTCGCGACGTTATCGACAAATTCCTCAATACCTTCAATATGATCGACAAAAAATATCAGTATCGAATCGTGGCCTTCGTACTTGAACTTATAGGCTTCGATAATCGACAAATAAACATGATAGGTCGAGCAACAGACAAAGGTTTGATTCATAAATTAAACTTTCTTGTTTTTTAATTTGTCTCGTTGAACTTGCTCGATATCGAGAATGTCTTTCTCTTTGTAGCGAAGCGCTTCGTACGTAGCTTCAAGATCTCGGGAAAGCTTGCGAAGTCCCATTGGCTCAAGCGATGCAGCGTGATCGGTCCCTTTCCAGGTGCGGTCTAACGTATAATGTCTTTCGATGATATTTGCTCCAAGGGTGTAGGCAGCAATGTCGACTGCGATTCCGAGGTGATGACCCGAAAAACCAATTGATTTTACTTTATCAGCATATTTTTCCTGAAGAATCAAAATATCCAATAAGCAAACATCCTTAAACGGCACAGGATAACCCGAGGTGCAGTTATAAAGTACCAAATCCATGTTGCGTCCTCTTTCCATAAAGAAATTCACAAGATCTTCGGTTTCGTCCTTGGTCGTCATCCCGGTTGAAATATGAATTTCACCAGTGTAATTTTTGCAAAGCCAGTCAAGCATCTCGTAATTGTTATTACAAGCTGATGGAATTTTGATGAACTGCGGATTGATCGATGTGATTTCTTTAGCTGAAGTCAAATCCCAAACTGAGGTCGAATATATAATCCCCAATTCCTCGCAATATTCTTTTAATTCTTTGTTTTGAGCAACATCAAATTCCAGGAATTCACGGTGAGCTCCATACGTATCTCCGTACGAATTTGCCGGATTTGGATGTGGCGCGTTGTATTGTTCTTCAGTTAGAAGTTCGCGATTGTTTCTCTTTTGAAACTTAACCGCATCGGCACCGCAAAAGATCTTTGCAATTTTGATGAGTTCTTTTGCGAGTTCCATTTCTCCTTTGTGATTGCAACCGATTTCGGCAATAAGGAATGGCTTTTTATATTCCGTTTTTTTCATAGCGTTTGTTATATTTCATAATATGGTCGCAAACAGTACGGATTGCACCGGCGGCCGAGTTTGTATTTACCGTAAAATCAGCATTCTTTTTTATAATATCCATTGCGTTGTTTGGCGCAAAAGACCATCCAACAGTAAGCATCGATGCCAAATCGTTGATATCATCACCGATATAGGCAAGATTTCCGCTGCTGAGATTTTTCTCAAGCATCAAATTCTGAAGAAAGGCATATTTGTCTTTAACTCCAAAGTAAGCCTTATCGATTTTTAATTTCTTCATCCGTTGTTCGACCAATTTCGAATTCTCGGAAGTCATCACCATCACCTCAACATCATATTGTCTTAAAACCTCAAGCCCCATTCCGTCGCGCATGTCGAACTTTTTGAGCAATTCGCCTTCAGGGCCAAAGTAAACACAACCATCGGTAAAAACACCGTCGACATCGAGCAGCAAATGCGTAATTCGATCCGACTTCTTTTGTGCGCGCAATCGGTCGATCAACAAATTTTCAACAATTCCCCAGTCGCTCATGCTATCAATTTCCATCAGCGTTTCTTCAGGCATTTCAACAATTGCGATCTTTCCGCCAAGGCGATTTCGGTTTTGCTTTACGACATCTGCTTTAGCGACATAAACAGCACCATTTTCGATCAAAAGTCCGTTAAAATCCTGTCGACGTGGCCGATTCAAATAATCGTAATTTGCAGGCGAACCGTCTTCATTCCAAATAAAACGGTGCGTTCGGACAACTGTTAACGCAGAATCGCAGTCTTCGGTATAAATTTTAGAAATGCAAGTGTTAATATCGTGCCGGGTGGTTAATGGTGATGTGGCTTGCAAAAGACAAAACAATGAAAAATCGAAATTGATTGATTCACAATATTCGAGCATCGCCGTCTCAGTTGAAGCCGTATCGGTGGCACTTTCAGCACTTCGCATCACTGCGTTGACTTTCGTCGTCCAATGATACTCAGCCGAAATATAATCGATGATTTCCTGATCGTCGGTATAAACAATGATCTGGTCAAGATCCGATAATAAGGCTTCAGTCAGAACCCAGGAAAATAACGGCCGACCAGCCATCTTTTTTTTGTTTTTATTCCGAATCCCTTTTGATCCCTTGCGGAGCGGAATAAAACCGATTTTTTTCGACATGTGCAAAAAGTTTAACGCGAATTTGAGACTACAAATATATAATACTTGCCAATACAACTAATCAATACTTGAATAATTGCAATTCTGCTAAGAAAGTTATGATTAACTTTGCGCAAAATTGAGCTAAAACCGATGATTAGTCAGGAAATACACAATGCATATGAGGTAATTAAGGAAGGTGGAATCATTTTATATCCGACTGATACGATCTGGGGAATTGGGTGCGACGCCACGAACGAAGCGGCAATTCAGAAGATTTTCGCGTTGAAAAAACGGTCGGAAGCCAAGTCGATGATCGTTTTGATGAACGGCGAAAAAATGATGTATAATGTATTTCACGAAATTCCAGATGTAGCTTGGCAAATTCTCGATTTTTCCGAAAAACCAACCACACTGATTCTCGACAAACCAAAAAATATCGCCAAAAGTTTAATCGCTGAGGACAATTCGCTTGGCGTCCGTCTGGTTAAGGAACCTTTTTGTTTTAAGCTGATGGAGCGAATGAAAAAACCGCTGGTGTCGACTTCGGCAAATATTTCAGGAATGCCTTCGCCGGCCTCGTTTTCTGAAATCAGTAAGGAAATCATCGATGGCGTCGACTATGTCGTTAACCTCGATCGGGAGCGTGTTGGCGGAAAACCGTCGGCAATCATCAAACTGACTTTGGACTCGCAGGTAAAAATCATCCGAAAATAGCCCGCGGCATCATCAAAAATTTCTGGCCTTGAAAAATTATAAAGAAGCACTTTCGAACCCCATATTTACTGTGATTTCGAATGCGTCGGCCCAACTTGGGATCGATAGCTATGTCATTGGTGGTTTTGTTCGCGATCTCCTCCTTGAGCGCGGCAGCAAAAAAGACATCGACATTGTTGCCGTGGGCAGCGGAATCGAATTGGCATTAAAGGTTTCTGAGATGTTGCCTAAAAAACCAAAAGTTCAGGTATTTAAAAACTACGGAACCGCGATGCTTCGGTATGAAGACACCGAAATCGAATTTGTTGGCGCCAGAAAAGAATCCTACCATTTCGAGAGTCGCAATCCGGTCGTCGAAAACGGGACCTTGCAAGATGATCAAGATCGTCGTGATTTTACCATCAACGCGCTCGCATTATCGCTGAATCAAAATAATTACGGACTGCTTCTCGATCCGTTCGACGGTGTTTCGGATCTTAATCGCAAAATTATCCGGACGCCACTCGACCCATCAATCACATTTTCAGATGATCCTCTGCGGATGTTACGTGCAATCAGGTTTGCCGCACAGCTGAATTTTACGATCGATCAAACTGCAATTACATCAATCACCGAAAATGCGTCACGGATAAAAATCATTTCCGGCGAACGCATTGTCGATGAACTCAACAAAATTCTTTCAACTGACACGCCTTCAATCGGATTTTTGCTTTTGCACAAAACGAAATTGCTTGAGATCATTCTGCCTGAACTTACCGCACTCCAGGGCGTCGAGGAAGTTGAAGGGCAAACACACAAAGACAATTTTTATCACACACTTGAAGTTGTCGACAACATTTCCAAAAATACCGACGATGTTTGGCTTCGATGGTCAGCGCTTTTACACGATATTGGCAAGGCTCCGACCAAGCGGTTCGATAAAAAAGTGGGATGGACGTTCCACGGGCACGAATTTGTTGGCGGAAAGATGGTCAAGAAAATCTTCGAACGACTTCATATGCCGTTAAATCACAAAATGAAGTTTGTCCAGAAAATGGTGATGATGAGCTCGCGGCCGATTGTATTGGCGCAAGACCTTGTGACCGATTCAGCCGTTAGACGTTTGGTTTTTGATGCCGGTGAAGATGTTGAAAGCCTGATGACTTTATGTGAAGCCGATATTACCACGAAAAATCCGAATAAATTCAGACGCTACCACGACAATTTCAAAACTGTTCGCAACAAGATCGTCGAAGTTGAAGCGCGTGATCATATTCGGAATTTTCAGCCACCGATTAGCGGCGAGGATATTATGCAAATATTCAATATTCAGCCTTCGCGTGAAATCGGAATGATCAAAGAAGCCATTAAAGAAGCCATACTCGAGGGCGAAATCCCAAACGAATATGAAGCCGCATACGAGTTTATGTTAAAAAAAGCTGCGTCATTAGGTCTCAAAAAAGACGCGTAACAAATCCCATCTTATGAAAAAATACTTTCTTCCAACAGCTAAAACTGCTCTGGTGCTGATTTATCTTGTAATTATGGCAGGTGCGCTGGTTAGGATGACCGGCTCTGGCATGGGCTGTCCCGATTGGCCAAAATGTTTTGGTTATTATATTCCGCCTACGGATGTTCAAGAGCTGACCTGGACGCCTGATCGCGAGTTTGAAAAAGGTCAGGTCATTATCAAAGACGAACAATTGTTGGTGGCGACATCCGACTTTACAACCAAAAACGAGTTCAATCCCGAAAATTGGCGAGAATACACAAAACACGATTATGCTATTTTTAATCCGACACACACCTGGATTGAATACATCAACAGGCTTGCGGGCGCATTAGCGGGACTTGCAACGCTTATTATGGCGATACTCTCATTTGGATTTAAAAAGGTGAATAAACGCATTATTTGGCTGTCGTGGCTATCCGTTTTTTTGATGGGCTTTCAGGGCTGGCTCGGCGCTACGGTAGTGTATTCGGTTCTGAATCCGGTAAAGATTACTCTTCATATGATTGTTGCCTTGTTGATCGTGGCTCTGGTCATCTACATTATTAGGATCGCATCGCCACAGAGGAAAGTTTTTAAGCGCGATAAATTATTCACAAGCTTTGTAATCGTCGCTTTAATTTTAACAATGATCCAGGTAATCACCGGGACGCAAGTTCGCCAGTTCGTGGACGAGCAAATTAAATTGTTGGGCTATGATCGAATGAGTATGATTTTGAGTGAGCCGACTTTCAACTTTTACTTTCATCGTACATTCTCGATTTTAGTATTTGTGGTGAATCTTTTTTTGTATCTCCGAAACCGATCTCTAGATATTTATCACTCTAAGATGAATTGGGTGATGGCGGTCCTGCTCGTTGAGATTGCAAGCGGAATTGCCATGTATTATTTTGACTTTCCATTCGGCTCTCAAGCAATTCACTTATTTGCCGCAAGCATCCTTTTCGGTATCCAAATTTACCTGATTTTCGAGCGAAAAACCGCCATAGAATAAATCTATAACTATGACCTAAGATATTGAACACCAAATTAATTAACTTATTTCACTTAAAGCATTACATTATTATCAATTCCAGCAAAGTGGAAATCATGCAAGTTTAGAAAATAATTGTATAACCCTCCTTCTTTTGTGTTATCCTACCTTTGAAAAACACACAACAACTTAAATTTTTTATCATGACAAATTCAAGAGAACTCGAAGGAAACTGGGACGAATTCAAAGGTAAGTTAAAGCAGAAATTTGCTGATCTTACCGATGACGATCTACTATACGAAGAAGGAAAGGAAGATGAACTTTGGGGACGACTTCAACAAAAACTTGGAAGGACTGAAGAAGAAATTCGAGATTTCCTTAAACGATAATTCCGAATCCATTCAATTGAAAATCTCTGCCGATCGTTAGTTTCATATTCGCGAACCTGCAGTTAAACTAAATGAAAATGCATTCGATACTGTTTCATAAGAAAACCTAATTAGGTTCTTTTGTGAAACAGTTTTTTTTTAGCCTATGTTACTACTCTGGAAATATCTCAATCCGTACCGTTGGTGGGTTCTGCTTGCCTTGCTGCTTGCCGGATCTGCACAGATATTATCGCTATATGATCCGATTATTTTTGGAAAGATCATCGATCAGTACGCTTTAAACCAGAATGGCAAGAGCAACACGGAATTGGTCAACGGCGTTCTGCAGCTTTTGGGACTCGCCATCGCAATCGCCCTCGCATCGCTACTCTTCCGGTCGTTTAAAGATTATGTGCTGCGAATGATCGTGCAAAAATTTGGCATGCAGATCTTTAATGATGGTTTGCGACAAACTCTGCGACTCCCCTTTCAAGAATTTGAAGATCAAAGCAGTGGCGAAATATTGTCCATTTTGCAAAAGGTCCGTTCCGATACCGAAAAATTCTTGTCATCTTTCATCAATATCTTATTCTCGTCAGTCGTTTCCATCGGCTTTTTAATGTGGTACGCCATCACAAAACACTGGGCTTTAATACCTGTTTTCCTCGTCGGAGTCGTCATTCTCGGCGGATTAACAAGCATCCTCAGCAAATCAATCAAAACGCTGCAGCGAAGCCTTATCCGTCAGAACCGTCAAATGAGCGGCACCATTACCGAAAGTCTGCGAAACATCGAACTTGTAAAAAGCCTTGGCCTCACCTATCCCGAAATCCGGCGGCTAAAAGTTCACACCCAGGAAATCTACGATCTCGAAATGGCCAAAGTCAAGAAAATGAGGTCGCTCACTTTTTTACAAGGCAGTGTGCTTATGCTGCTGAAACAATCAGTTTTGTTTATTTTGCTGTGGCTGATCTTCAGAAATGTGTTGTCTCCGGGTGAACTGATATCAATGCAGTTCATCTCAACAGGAATCATGGTTCCGCTTCAGGACCTTGGAAGTATTATCATTTCATATCGCGAAGCTGAAACTGCGTTGACACTTTTTAACGAATTGATGCAAAAACAGCCTGAATTCCGCCCAGCCGAACCGGTCGACATTGGTCCGATCTCTTCACTTTCGTTCAGCGGCGTCGTTTTCAGGCACAAAAATGCACAACACGATGCGATTCAAAACATTTCATTCAACATAAAATTGGGCGAAACCATTGCGTTTGTCGGACCTTCAGGTTCAGGAAAATCGACTTTGGTTAAATTGCTCGTTGGTTTGTACCGACCTATTTCAGGCGATATTTTTTATGACAATGTATCAATCAACGATCTTCGATATAATAGAATCAGACGTCAACTTGGCTTTGTAACGCAAGACACACAATTGTTTTCGGGAACGATTCGTGAAAATCTGCTCTTTGTAAAGCCCGACGCAACTGACGAGGATATGCTTGAAGTCATGCGAAAAGCATCAGCGCTGAATATTCTTCAAAACTCGGAAAATGGCTTAGATACGATTCTCGGCGAAGGCGGCAAGCGACTTTCTGGCGGGGAAAAACAACGGCTTGCAATTGCACGCGCGCTGCTGCGTGAACCCAATTTATTGATTTTTGACGAAGCAACATCGGCGCTCGATTCTCTAACCGAAGAGCAAATCACCCAAACCATCAAGGAAATCTCAAACAATCGGAAGCAAATGACAATTTTGATCGCGCACCGTTTATCTACGATTATGCATGCCGACACGATCTATGTGCTTGAACGTGGCCAGATCACCGAACATGGCAGCCACCACGAATTGCTGAGCCGAAAAGGGCTGTATTACGCGATGTGGCGTCAGCAGATCGGCGAACGAAAGGAAATTCCGGTTTAACCAAGCCACTTTTTAAAATCGGCTACCTTTTCGCGGCTTACTATGACCTCGTCATCTTTATAGGTTGGAAGCACGATCTTTAATCGCGAATTGCTGTAGACTACGATGTCCTTGATCGATTTAAGCGGAACGATAAATTTGCGGCTGACCCGATAAAAATCAGACGGATCGATATCTTGTTCGATCATTTCCAAAGTCTGTTCGATCAGATAATTCCGGTTGTCGACAGTATGGATATAAGTACCTTTATTTTCGCTGTAGAAACATTCTATCTGATCTGTTTTTAAAACCTTCAGCTGCGGCCCTATTTTTACCGTAAATCGCGTTTTATATTGTTTTGCCGCCGACTGAAGGAACATGTTTTTGATCTGCTCAAAATCGATTGCCGTTGATTTGTCGCGCGACCTCGCCTTGTATTTCGCGACTGCAATTTCGAGATCTGCCTCATCAATGGGTTTTAAAAGATAGTCGATGCTGTTAAATTTAAAGGCTTTTAGCGCATATTCATCATAGGCAGTCGTAAAAATGACCGCACTATCGATAGTGCACTTTTCAAAAATCTCGAAAGACAAACCGTCTGATAATTGAATATCAAGAAAGATTAGATCCGGATGCGGGTTTTCGGTAAACCATTGCACTGCTTCTTCAACTGAGTGCAGCATAATGTCGGCTTGGATGCCGAGTTTCAGCAGTTTTCGCTGCAATAGCCTTGCGGCAGGCTTTTCGTCTTCTATGATGAGTGTGTGCACGGCTTAGTTGTATTTTCGTTTGATTTCGTTATCCATTATTTCTGCGATCTTTCGCTCTTCCCATTGATTACCGAAAACCAGTTTGGAACCAAAGATGCCAACTCCGTGAAAAAACAAACCTATACCCCAAAATATAACAGTTGAAAAATTACTGAAAGTCAGCATACTTTCACCGGCGCCGAGATCATAGTATTTAATTAGCAGCAAAATGGCATTGACAATTACGTAGGCCGCCAAATGCTTGTAAAAACCCGATAGCGCCCTGACGCGTTTCTTGGCGCGCTCATACTTTTGCTCGTTAATAAATTGCTGATCGATCATTGTATTTCGGTTTGGTATTTTTGTTTTTCGACTTCCATGAATTCCCTGATCTTGCGTTGCTCCCAGTCGCTGCTTAAAAAAGGAAAATATCTGAAGGCTGTCAATCCGTGTATCAATAATCCGGCGCCCCATCCTGCCATCGAATATATAAACCAGTATACGCCGCTAAAAGTCGCAAGATTAATAATGATAAGTAATGGAATAACAACGAGATAGCAAGTCAGATTGATATAAAAACTTTTAATCTCCTTAACCTTCTTTTTAGCAAGGTTATACCTTTGATCTTTAAAATTTTGCATAGCTATTTCCATTCAGATTTGTTCTCTTTTTCAAGCATTTCAGTGATCTTTTTTTCTTCCCATTCACTACTGAGAAATGGCATATAATTGAACACTGTCACAGCATGCACCGCCACCCCGACACCCCATCCCAATGCCGGCCATAAAAACCATAAATAAGACGGTGTTGCAGTAAAATTAATAATAGCCAGCGCCAGCATCACTATCACATACGACATCAGATGCCCGTAAAACCCTTTTATATCTTCAACTTTTTTCTGTGCTCGCAGATATGCTGCGTTCTTGTCGTAAAAATCGTTTTCCATGATCGAAACTTGTTTTGTTAGGATTGGTATTTTCACCGTAAATTCATTTTCTGACTGCGTAATCAAAACCTTTCGTTTTGTGATTATACCGTAGCGACTAATGATATTCTGAAGGCCTACACCTTGTTTGCCCTGCAAAACTTCTTTTTTCTGATAATTATTAGTGATACAAAGCATATCATTATCGACGGTAATTTTTATGTGCAACGGGCGCTTTTGGCTCACTACGTTGTGCTTCACTGTATTTTCAAGCAATAGTTGCAATGATAACGGAATTACTCTGGCCTCAGGATTAGGCACATCATTATCGACCTCGTAAGTCAGGCTGTCTTCAAAGCGCATTTTTAATAGATCCATGTAAATTTTGGCAAACTGAAGTTCCTCTTCTACCGAAACTAGATCTTTATCTTTTTGTTCAAGTACGTATCTATAAATCTTTGATAATGAAGTCGTGAATCTCTGAGCGTTATCCGGATTTTCCTCTATCAGTGAACTCAATACATTGAGACTGTTGAATAAAAAATGTGGATCGATCTGATTCTTGAGGCTTTCAAATTTTGCCGAAGCGGTGCCTGCGATGATCTTTTGTTCTTTAAACTTTTTCTCCTGAAGCGCCTTATAAAAATATACCGCATGCATGAACAGGCTGACGAAAAGATATACGATAATCGCCACCAGATAATTTGCAAGACGCTCGTTCTGCCAGAATTCGGCAAAAGATTTATTTTCAATGTAAACTTCTTCAAAGATGCGCAACATGAATATGATCACGACTGTAGCAGTAAAACTAATCACAAACCCGATCGACAGCCTTTTAACCGGAAAACGATCATTTTTAAAGCGGCGGTCAAGCATGATGAAAACCGAAGCATTAACCATATAAATGCTGACGGTATAAAGCATCGTCATCAAAAATCTGTACAAAAAGATGTCGTCAAAAACCAGTTTTGTACCTGCAATCAGATTTATACCCTGCAGCACCAGAAAAAGGACGCATCCTAAGACAACCGATTTTAAAAATTCTTTCGTAAACCTGTTCATATCTATTTTTTACATTCAGACTGGGTGGCAATTGCGCGGTCAGCTCCCCATTTTGGGTGGAATGGAGTTTTGGGTTTAAATGTAGCAAAAAGTTCAACTGCGCTGTCGATGCGTGCACAGATTGGCGCAATATCGGCATTGAAATATTTAGCAGAGTGAAGTTCGAACTCCGCCCAACCGTAAACCGCACGAGGATTTTCCGGTTCAAGACTCAGCGCTTTTAGATACAGTTCTTTTACTTTTCCCGAAAGCGTTCGTCCGTAGGTCATCGGATCGTGTGCGATATATCCGGTATGTATCATCGCCTGCAATACCAGCAGTTCTGCATTATTATGCTCTTTTAAAGCTGCATTATCATAAGCTTGTTGAGCTTTTGTCAGATAAGCGAAAACTTCGTCTTTGTTTTGAGTTTGAAATGCCGCGATGGTATTGATCAATGACGCATAATAATCCGGAAGCCATTCGCCCTGCTCAGCTGCAGCAATACGTTCAAACATAGCGGCAGCTTCGGTATTCCTGCCTTCGCCCCACGTAGCGAAAGCTTTGCCCATCCCCTGTTCAAATTTGGTTTGGGCAGTTGCAAAAATTGAAAGTAGCAGCATCGGAAGTGTGATTAAAATTGTTTTCATGATCTTATTTTTAAATGATTTGTTATTTGATTAGACAAAGGTTCTTCTGTAAAAATGATTTTGAAAAGAAAGCTGACTCAACTGTAGAATTTCGGGGACGAATCGTACTTACAGGTTTTTAAGCTGATTATTTGTTTTGTCATTGCTGATGGTCCAGAAGAAACCCACAAAGAAAAACCTGTCTGCAGTTTGGTTTATGGCGCGCCTGCTCAGTTGGCCGCTTTCATTTGGCGTTGCAGAATATTCGTAATTGAAAACATTTTCGGATCCTAAAACATTAGAAACTGAGAAATACAATATTTTCTGCGCTGTCAGCAAATAAGCCCAGCTCAAACTTAAATTATTATAGGCCCTGGTTTTGCTTTGAAGGTAACCGGCTTTGTTAGGATCGTGGAACGGCCGCCCCGAAGCGAAAGAGTTCGTCACGCTCAACTGCGACCTCAAGCTGTTGATCCAATACTTTCCGACAGCCGACAGCGTGTGCTTGGCAGCAAAGTTGGGTGTGGCCTCAACCGGAAAATCGCGATATTTTCGTTTGGTATCGATATAAGAATACGACAGCCAGTATTCGACGTTAGTAATCGATTTGTTATCGCGCCAAAACACATCAACACCTTTGGCAAAGCCATAACCGCCATTAGATAATCCGTTTGCAAAAGCCGATTCACTTGCCGCAAAAGTTATCAGATCAGCATATTTTTTATAGTAAATTTCCGTTCGAAGCAAACGTTTTGAAATACTGAACTGATGGTTTACAATATAATGTTCAGACTTCTGATTTTTAATTGAATAACTGTCAGAATATTTCAAAACATCGTTATCAGGAGCCTGCGCATAATCGCCATAAGCAATCGATAATTGATGATGTTTATTGATCTGATATCCAAGTGACATCCGCGGCGAAATATTGCTCTCATTCAAAAGGTCATTATAAGAAGCCCGCAAGCCGATGCGACCGGCAAGATTCCCGACAATACTAATGTCTGTTTCGACAAATGCGGCAGTAATGGCGGAATTAAAATTTGCAGTAACATTATCGTTTTGAGGTTGCTGATAACCTTCGGCAAATCTGGTCTGAAAATGCTCGACGCCCGCTGTCAGCCTGACTTTTCCAGAAAATTTCTTTATCAATTTGACCTTGGCATGAACCGCATGTTCATCATTTGATAGATTATTTGCATCGATATCAATGTCATTGTTTGAATAGCCATAGCTTAATCCGCCGCTAATATTCCAGTTTCCGCCAATGTATCCGCTGTAAGTCGAATTCAGATAAAAATTATCATTATTTAAGTTAATCCTGCTTTTTGGCAAATCGATACGTTGCTGGTTGAAATCAAATTTTGAAGCATCAAACGCTGCATAAATCTTTAACAAACCGTCTTCAAACTTTTGCCGGAAAACCGCCTCGCCCGACAGCGACCGAAATGCGCGGTTCCAATAGACATTCTGAGGAACAGCAAGATGATACGGCTCAAGGTCGGTGTATGAAAGGTTGATGCTTAAAGAACGTCGATCCCACTTCTTTGTATGGCCAATGCCGAGGCCCACGGTCATCAGTGAAATGTCGGTAGCGTCTTCTTCGGGTTCGTTGATGGTGTTGAGCAGCAGTACGCTCGACAGCGCATCGCCAAACTCGGCGCCATAACCACCGGTCGAAAAGGAAATTCCACTAAATAAAAATGGTGAAAAGCGGCCACGCGTTGGCATATTGTTGACCTGAGCGCCGTATGGTTGAGCGACGCGTACGCCATCAATAAAGGTTTGAGTTTCGTTGGCTTCGCCGCCACGCACAAATAGCCGGCCGTCATCAGCAGCCATTTGCGTCCCCGGAAGTGTTTGCAGTGCCGCAATAATATTTCCCGCCGATCCGGCTGTAGTTACTATATCTAAAGGCTTTAACACCGCTGCCCTCGATTTGTCGCCTGTCTCAAATGTGCCGGCAGTGATCACCACCTCGTCGAGTGCGTTGCCAGCCTTTTTCAGAATTATGGTTACGGGCTGAAGATCTTCGGGCGTGACTGCGATCTGCTGCGACTCATATAGAATTGCATTCACGGTCAGTATCTGAACACCCGACTCAGTAGTTGTAAATAAAAATGCGCCGTTCTCATCAGTAATATCGCCGTCGTAAGTACCTTCGATAAAAACGTTTGCGCCAGTAACCGCTTTTCCTTTGTCATCGCTAACAATACCGGAAATCTGAGTTTGAGCCGACATCTGCAAACAAATTAAAATCGTCAAAAATGTAATGATTGCTTTCATAGTAAAGATTTATACTGCGAAAGTGCAACGCGGCGCCGAGTGTAAAAAATGAGTTGTACCGAAGTGTCGGATTTTAGTGATGAACTGTAGGAAGTTGACCGCAGCTTTATTAGCTTTATAACTCATTTGAAAATAATAATTATGAAAATTCCATCACAGTATCTCCCGGTTATGCCGTACCTGATCCTGAACGATGCCGACGGTTTCAGCACATTTGCCAAAGTTGTCTTTCAAGCTGAAGATCAATTAATCGTTCCCAACAACGAAAATCACATCATGCACGCCGAAATCACAATTGGCAAGGCCGTGATCATGTTTGCACAAGCAACTGAAAATTTTCCGGCAAAATCCGCAGGCATGTTCATCTTTGTTGATAACGTTAGCGATATCTATGAAAAAGCGCTTCACAACAACGCGATCAGCCTATATGAACCCAGTCATAAAGATTACGGTTTCAGCGCCGGCTTCGAAGATCCTTTTGGCAATCAATGGTGGATCGCCGAGCCATAACACATCCTTTTGTTAATTACTTTTTTCAACGCACCCGATTATTGTTTTAACTTTGCCGCCTAACAAATTTTGAGCACCATGGTCTATAAATTCAGGGTAATCCTAGACGCTGAAGACGATGTTTTCCGCGATATCGCTATACTTGAAGAGGATTCTTTAGAGGATTTCCACAACTCCATCGTCAATGCATTTGGTTTCGACGGTAACGACATTGCCTCATTTTACACTTGCGACGATCAATGGAACCAGGACGAAGAAATCTCACTATTCGATACCGGCGACATTCCGGGCGAACAAAAAATAATGAGCGATTACCAATTATCGGAATTGCTCAATGAAGATCAAACCAAAATCATCTACGTGTACGATTTCCTGAACATGTGGACATTCTTAATCGAACTCGCCGCCATCGAAGAAACTGAAGTCGGAGCCGACTATCCAACCGTACTTTTCTCCCACGGTCAAATGCCCGCCGAGGCACCGGAAAAAGAATTCTCCGATTCGTCTGCCGATTTTGATTACGACGAAGACGATTATGATGAAGACGATCTCGACATGCTCGATGGTGGCGACAACTTCGAGGACTTCGGATTTGATGAAAACTGGAATTAACTAATTGTAACCGGCCACAAGCCTTCTATAAATGATCAACCTTTTTAACGCACAAATCGAGACGCTGTCCATTCACCGCGTCGGTAACAAAAGCCGTAACGAGCCTATTTTTTTATCGGAGCAACCAACCTCTCTCAACGACGAGATCGTGCCTCTGCTCAAAGAATTCTTTCTAAAACCGTTTCGCGAGAAAGAGGAAAACTATTACCAATTTGCACACGATGTCGACCTCGAGTACAACGACATGTACAATTTCTCAAACGAGGTTTTTGAGAATTCAGACAATTTTCACGCTGTTTCAGCAAAGATCACACGTCATTTGTTCGATCAGTCAAATCACCCGCATATCAAAAACGGTGAGGTTTACGTCGCGCATTTTACAAACATCAACATCGATAATAACGTAGTCGACGCTATCGGAATCTTTAAAAGTGAAATCCAGGCCGATTTCCTTCAATTCACCGAAAAAGAATCGCAACTCGAAATGATGCTTCAGCAAGGCGTCAGTTTGAGCAAACTCGACAAAGGCTGTCTGATCTTCAATTACAAAAAAGACGAGGGCTACAAGATTCTCACCGTTGATAGCAACCGTTATGATGCGCGCTACTGGCTTGAGCATTTCCTTTCGGTTGATGCTTTCGAGGACGAAAATTTCATCACCAAAAAATACCTCAAATTCTGCCAAAACTTCGCGAAAGACGTTGTTCTTCCCGCCGAAGACAAAAAAGAGGAAGTGATGTTTATGAACCGGTCTGTGAATTATTTCGCTAAAAATGACCAGTTCGAAGAAACCAATTTCCTGAACGAAGTCCTGGATAACCCGGATCTTATTCCCGAATTCAAGAACTACAAAGTCGACAAAGGTGAAAAATACAGCATCGAAGACGTAACCTCGTTCCCGATCGCGAATGCCGCAGTTTCAGATGCGCGGAAATCGATCAAAAACGTTATCAACCTCGACACCAATATTCAGATTAAACTCGATTTCATCAACCCTGAAAGCGCCGAGAAATTCGTCGAAAAAGGTTGGGACGAAGAGAAACAAATGTACTATTATCTGGTATATTTCAATAAAGAGCAAAAATCCTAAATTTAGTTTTTGGGCATGCCGGCCAGATATAAGTTGTTCACATTCAACCTCGTATTTGGCCGTCGCGCTTTTGCTGCAAGTCCTCGCCAGAGCTCCGGGCTTTCCGCGCCAATCGCTCATGCAACTGACGTAATCTCAACTATCTCATTTGTAAGAATATACATTGAAATTATATAAATTCGTGTATTTAGTCGATTATTTTAGTATTTCATAGATGTTTTTGTATACGTTTGACTTCCAATATCAGCGTAATGAAATCGATAATCTACACCGAAGGTTGTTTGCAAGGCGAAGTTCTATGTGTTTTATTTGGTCATAAATATGTACCGATAGTCTCAAAAAACAATAGTCTTGAAAAACTAAAATGCAAAGTTTGCAACTCTGAATTTTCATCAGAATCGCCTACAGCCAACTCCGCTTCCGATCCGACTTCTGTATCGGGCAACTAATTCTTGAAATATTTGCGGTAACATTTGGTTATCTTAGTCGTCCAATCCGACAAACCAACCAAATGCAAGAACAGCCCATTCTCACCATCACGAATCTCAATAAACGTTACGGCCTGGTTCACGCGGTCAAAAACGTATCACTCGAGATTCACAAAGGCAATGTTTACGGAATTCTCGGTCCGAACGGCAGCGGGAAATCCACCACACTCGGAATCGTCTTGAACGTGGTCAATAAAACTTCTGGCGACTATCAATGGTTCGGCGGAAAAGTTCCCACCCACGACGCGCTAAAAAAAGTAGGCGCCATTATCGAACGCCCGAACTTCTACCCATACATGACCGCGCGCGAAAACCTTCAACTGGTTTGCAAAATCAAGGGAATCAGCTATAACAAAATCAGTGAAAAACTGGAAGTAGTTGGGCTAACCGATCGTGCCGACAGCAAGTTCCGGACGTTTTCACTCGGAATGAAACAGCGTTTGGCAATCGCATCAGCATTGCTTAATGATCCTGAAATTCTGATCCTCGACGAACCGACCAACGGACTTGATCCACAAGGTATTCATCAAATCCGCGATATCATCAAGCAAATCGCTTCACACGGAACGACCATTTTGCTGGCCTCACACCTTCTAGACGAAGTTGAAAAAGTTTGCAGCCATGTGCTTGTTCTTCGAAAAGGCGAAATCCTCTACTCGGGAAAAGTTGACAATATGTCTGCCAACGACGCCCACTTTGAACTTAATGCCTATGATCTGGTTTCGCTCAAATCGGCGTTAAAACAACATCCCGATCTGGCAACGATCACCGAGGAACCTAAAACGGTAATAGCCACTTTTTATAAACCTGTGGATGCGGCCGACCTCAATCGGTATTTTGCGCAAAACGGCGTGTATCTCAACCATCTGGTCAAGCGAAAAATCAGTTTAGAAGAACAGTTCTTACAATTAACAAGCACAACCAAAAATTAATGAAACGTCTGATATCAATTGAACTCCAAAAGATCTGGAAAAACCGTGCAAGCCGCATACTTCTTATCAGTTATTTTGTTCTGCTGTCATTTATCGCGCTTATTGCTTCGATTAAAATCAACATCGGAAGTTTTAAGCTGCATATCGCCGAACAAGGCATCTTCAATTTTCCGTATATCTGGCATTTTAATACCTATGTTGCCGGCGGACTCAAATTATTCCTCGCAATTGTCATCGTATCGATGATGGCAAACGAATACAGTTATGGGACGCTGAAGCAGAATTTGATTGACGGAATGAGCAAAAAAGAGTTTGTTCTCTCAAAATTCCTGACGGTTTTATTATTTGCTTTTGGGTCGACCGTATTTGTCTTTATATTGTCGCTGATTCTCGGGTTATCATTTTCGTCATATACCGAAGTCGGCATCATTTTTAGCGACCTTGAATATCTCCTGGCCTACTTTTTAAAACTGACCGGCTTCTTTTCATTTTGCCTTTTCCTTGGAATATTGGTCAAACGATCGGCATTTGCGTTGGGTTTTCTGCTTATTTGGAATATTATCGAAGGAATTATCTACGCCTTACTCCGCTTTACCTTTCTTGGATCGAGTGAACAGACAACGGCAGTTACTCAATTTTTGCCCCTGGAATCGATGTCAAATCTGATCGTTGAGCCAATAACGAGAATTTCAGCGATAAAAGCCATAGAAAACACCATTTCCGGACAACAAAATTTCAAGGATTATAGCGTTCCTTTAAGTGCAATTATCATTGTAGTGGCGTGGACTGTTATTTTCGTGTTAATGTCATATAAGATTCTAAGAAAACGCGATTTATAGTATCTTTGTTGCCGCTATGAAACTCGTTAATAAGGCGATTCTCCTATTCGCCATCCTCCTATCAACCGTAGGTTTTTCACAATACATTCAGGTAGATGATTCCTATTCTGCACAATATCTTGTTGAAAACGTATTACTCAGTAACAGTCCGTGTGCTCAGGTATCGAACTTTTCGGTAACCGGTGATCCTTTTAGCAATGGCGAACAAAGCTATGGCTATTTCGTCGAGCCGACAGGCGCATTCCCGTTCTCGAGTGGAATCGTTTTAAGCACTTCGCGCGCTTCAAGGACCGAAGGACCAAATAACAACCTGATTGACGAAGGTACTGTGGACTGGCTTGGCGACTCCGATTTGGAACAAGCTCTCGGAATTGGCCGAACCTATAACGCTACCATCCTCGAATTCGATTTTACGCCATTAACCAGTTTTTTTAGTTTTGATTATATTTTTGCGTCCGAAGAATATCAAGGGAATGCACCCTGCCGATATTCAGACGGGTTTGCATTCTTGCTTAGGGAAGCAAACAGCACCCAACCCTATCAGAATCTGGCAATCATACCAAATACAAATATTCCGGTTGCCGTAACTACCGTGCGCCCTTTAATTGGTGGCAACAACGGCTGCGAAGCTCAAAACCCACAGTATTTCGGCGGATTCAACAGCGCCAATCACCCGACTAATTTTAACGGACAAACCGTGGTCATGACCGCTCAGGCGAATGTGACTCCGGGTGTCACTTATCATATAAAATTAGTTATCGCCGACGAAGAGAACATTCGGTATGATTCGGCAATTTTTCTTGGTGGCGGAAGTTTCAACGTTGGGACGAACATCGGTCCGGATCGCTTATTTGCAACCAATAACCCTGTTTGCGAGGGCGAAACCGTAACCTTAGACGCCACTGAAGCCGGGAACAACACCTATCAATGGTATGTTGACGGTGCGTTGATTGCAGGCGCTACAAATGCGCAATATGTTGTTACCAACGGCGGAACATATACGGTTGATGTTAATTTGGGATCGGCTGGATGTATTGCCAGAGGCGAAGCGACAATCGAATATTCCCAGTTGCCGGTGGTGAATAGTCCGACGACACTTGTACAATGCGATGAAGATGGCGATGGATTGGCGTATTTCAATCTTCGCATCATCGATGACCTTATTCGCAATAACGACCCGAATTTAAGCGAGGTTACGTACTTCATTACATTGAACGATGCCGAAAACGACGTAAACGACATCCCGAATCCGACCAATTATTACAGCGGACCAAGAACGCTTTATGCAAGAGTTCTAAATCAATATGGTTGTGTTTCTGTGGCAACAATTGTGCTTTCGACGGTCAATAATCCGTTGGCAGCACCGGCTCCAATCAGAGTCTGCGATGTGACAGGTTTGCAGGATGGATTTACGACCTTTAATTTAAATCAGCAGATTACACCCGCATTGTTGCCTTCATTGCCGGCGGGAATTGCAGTTGAATACTATTTGTCGGCGGCTGATGCGCAAACTCAGACGAATCCTATTGATGACGATTTCGTAAATACGGTTGCTTTCCAACAAACCATTTATGCCAGATTACTGAATGGTCCTGATTGTTACGGAATTTTACCAATTACCTTAATAATAAGTACCTTTTCGCCGAACGACTTTGGCGATGAGATGGTTTACATCTGCGATTCATTGCCTGCAACATTATCGGTTCCGGGTGGATATGCCGGTTATGATTGGAGTACGGGCGCAACAAATGTATCGAGCGTTGCTGTTTTGGCGCCCGGAAGTTATAGTGTGACCGTAACTTCGACTGATGGTTGTTTGGCGACCAAGAATTTTACGGTAATTCAATCTGGAATTGCGATAATTACCAATGTTAGAGTCGACGATTTCCGTGACTCGGGAAACACGGTTACGATTGAAGTCGGCGGATTCTCCGACAACTACCAATACTCAATTGACGGAATCAATTTTCAATCAGGTGCCACTTTTACCAATTTAGCGCCGGGAGACTATTTTGCTTTTGTAAATGATGCGAACGGATGCGGAAATTCGCTTCCGGTGGCGTTCACTGTTTTGGATTACCCTCGATTTTTTACGCCGAATGGCGATGGTTACAACGATTTCTGGCGCATTGAAAATCTTGAAGCCAGTGCGGTAGTTGATATTTTCGACCGGTATGGCAAATTGTTATATCGATTTTCGGGCGATGATTATGGCTGGAACGGAATTTACAACAATGCGGCGTTGCCTTCAACCGATTATTGGTTTGTGATCAGCCGTTCCGGCGGCAGAACGGTTCGCGGTCATTTTTCCCTGAAGCGTTAATTAAAAAAGCACATAAACAACTTACGACAGCAGCCCTGATAGAGCCGGCATCCTTTTTTATTTGAGGCTTTTAGCCGAGAATAAAAAAGATACAGGCGAAAGCAGGAAATAGCTGCATAAAAAAAAGCCACTCTTTCGAATGACTTTTTCTATTTATTGGACTGAAATTACATTTTGAAACGCTTGCGATCGTTTTCGTTCAGGTAGATCTTACGCAAACGAATTGATTTTGGCGTAACCTCAACATATTCGTCTTTTTGGATATATTCGAGCGCTTCTTCGAGTGAGAATTTGATTGCCGGAATGATACGCGCTTTGTCGTCTGCCCCTGAAGAACGAACGTTTGAAAGTTTTTTGGTTTTGGTTACGTTAACAGTCATATCGTCGCTACGAGTGTTTTCGCCAATAACCTGACCTTCATAGATATCTTCGTTTGGATCGACGAAGAATTTACCGCGATCTTGAAGTTTATCGATTGAGTAAGGAATTGCTTTACCATTTTCCATTGAGATTAAAGATCCGTTGTTACGACCGGGAATTTCGCCTTTGTACGGCTCGTATCCGATGAAACGGTGCGCCATGATTGCTTCTCCGGCTGTTGCGGTAAGAAGTTGGTTACGGAGTCCGATGATTCCACGTGACGGGATATTGAATTTTACGATCATACGGTCGCCTTTGCCTTCCATTGAAAGCATTTCGCCTTTACGGATGGTTACGAATTCGACTGCGCGACCTGATAAATTTTCAGGAAGGTCGATGGTTAATTCTTCGATTGGCTCACACTTTTTACCGTCAATTTCTTTGATGATAACTTGTGGCTGACCGATTTGAAGTTCGTAGCCTTCGCGGCGCATTGTTTCGATAAGGACTGACAAGTGAAGAACGCCACGGCCAAAAACCATGAATTTATCAGCTGAATCGGTTTCTCCTACTTTAAGCGCGAGGTTTTTTTCAAGTTCTTTTGCCAAACGGTCTTTGATATGTCGAGAAGTAACGAATTTACCTTCTTTACCGAAGAACGGCGAGTCGTTGATTGTGAAGAGCATGCTCATTGTTGGCTCGTCGATGGCGATGGTTTGAAGCGCTTCGGGATTGTCGAAGTCGGCGATGGTGTCGCCAATTTCAAAACCTTCGATTCCAACCACGGCGCAGATATCTCCTGCTACAACTTCGTCTACTTTTTTACGTCCAAGACCTTCGAAAGTATGAAGTTCTTTGATACGTGATTTGATTACTTTTCCGTCGCGTTTTACGAGTGAGATCGGCATACCTTCTTTAAGGACACCGCGCTCAAGTCGGCCGATAGCGATACGACCTGTAAACGATGAGAAATCCAGTGATGTGATTAGCATTTGTGGTGTTCCTTCAGACACTTTTGGTGCGGGAACGTTTTTGATAACCATATCGAGAAGCGGTTCGATATTTTCGGTTTGGTTTCTAAAGTCGTCAGACATCCAGTTGTTTTTGGCAGAACCGTAAACGGTTGGGAAGTCGAGTTGTTCTTCAGAAGCGCCAAGTTCGAACATCAGGTCGAATACTTTTTCGTGTACTTCTTCGGGAGTACAATTTTCTTTATCTACTTTATTGATAACCACGCATGGTTTTAGTCCGAGGTCAATTGCTTTCTGGAGTACGAAACGCGTTTGTGGCATTGGGCCTTCGAAGGCATCCACAAGAAGGCAAACACCGTCGGCCATGTTTAGGACACGTTCTACTTCCCCACCGAAATCGGCGTGACCGGGCGTATCGATAATGTTGATTTTTGTTCCTTTATATACTACGGAAACGTTTTTCGAGGTAATTGTGATACCTCTTTCACGTTCAAGATCATTGTTGTCAAGGATTAGGTCGCCGGTATTTACATTCTCTCGGAAAAGCTGGCAGTGGTACATGATTTTGTCAACTAGCGTCGTTTTCCCGTGGTCGACGTGTGCAATGATAGCAATGTTTCTTATAGATTCCATCTAATTTTTTTTAAGGGTGCAAATGTAGGATATAATTTTTTAAAAAAATGCATTTATTTGAACCACGAGGAATTAAGAATAAATAATTTGTAATAAAATAGGATTGCACCTGCCTGAATTACAGACAATACTTACAAAATAAGCGATTAAATGCAATATTGGGCGCTATTAGTCTATAATATTTGTAGTTAACCGAGCCTCAGCGACTAAACCGTTTTGGGCATATTAAAATTCCTTACTTTTATTTGTACGACGATCAAAAGAGCGGTGAGGCACATGTGGTCGAAATAGGTCACGATGTTGTGTAAAACCTAGTATCAAAGGATTGTTTTTAGTAATAAAATGTGAATAGTTTATATATATTTGCCCAACCCAATCTCAACAAAACATGGCGCCAGTGCATATCTTACTAGTGGAGGATAACGAAGGTGACATCTTACTAACTCTGGAAGCACTTCATGAGGGAACGCTCTCTATTGAAGTCTCGGTCGTTAAAGACGGTCAGGATGCGCTTGAGTTTATCGCGCAAAGCGGATCTTATCAATATGCGAAAGATCCCGACCTGATCTTGCTTGATGTCGACTTACCGACCCTTGACGGCTATGATGTTCTGCGGAATATCAAAAGCAACGTCAAGACGAGCAACATTCCGGTGATAATGCTCACCAGTGGCAGCAACCGAATGTTGCGCGATAGTGACTATGGATCGGTAACAACCGTTCAGAAACCTGTAGATCCTGCTGATTTTAAGCGGGTGATCAACGCAGTTGAGTTGTTTTGGGCCACTCATCAACCAAACACAGGTAAAACATGATTGCTACCGAACTTGATTTTAACGTTTTGGTACTTGGCGATAGCCACGAAGACTTTGCACGCATAGAGAGTTTCATTACACAGGGTTTTCCATCGGTGGAAATTCGCTTAGCTGAATCACTCAACACCGCAGTCTTCTCAAGTGACGCGATCGACATCATCATTGTGGATTTGGCCATTGAAGACAATTGGCGCGAGTTGCTGGAAAACGTTAAGAAACGTTCAGGAGACATTCCGATTATAGTCTTAACCGATATCAAGCTTTCTTTTTCTTCAGACCTACTTGCGGCCGGAGTTGCAGATTATCTCGTTAAAGAAGAATTGACGCCGTTTCAAATCCATAAAAGCATTACCTATTGTTTAGAACGAAAGTCCTACTTAAGCAGAATAAAGGCATCTGAGGAAAAGTATAAGATGCTTTTTGACCAAGGTCCGATGCCAAAATGGATTTATCATCGTGATACACTCAGATTCCTGGACGTGAATTTTGCGGCAGTAGAACACTACGGATATTCGCGGGAAGAATTTTTGGAAATGACCATTAAAGACATTCGGCCTGAAGAAGAACTGAAAATTTTACACAAATCGCTACGGGAGATTGAAGGCAGTACGAAAGCGGTTCGTGGTTATTATAAGCACAGAAAAAAGAACGGCCAGATCATCGATGTACAGCTCGACGCTACCGAACTGGAGTTCCAGGGCGAACGTGCCCGATTGGTGGTATCTCTGGATATAACTGAAAAATTAAAATCGGAGTCGGCGCTTGCGGAAAGTGAACGCCGGTTTAAATATCTTGTTCAGGAAAGTGGTGATGCCATCTTAATTATGGCGGCCGATGGCGTCGTAAAATATGTCAGCCCGAACCACAAAACCATCGTAGGCTATTCTCCCGAAGAATTACTCGGAACAAATATCCTCCGACACATTCACCGTGAGGACATTCGGTATGTAATCAAATTATACCGAAAAGTTCGCAATAAAAAGCAAATTGTATCCAAACCGTTCAGATTTAAACATTCGAATGGAACCTATGTTTGGTTGGAATCAATTGCCAGCAACGCAACAGATGATGCGATAATCGATGGATTTTTGATCAACTCGCGTGATGTTACTGCCAGAATTGAAAACGAGCAGAAAGTTCGTGATGCCAATGAGAGGTTTGAGGCGGTTGCAAAAGCAACGAGTGATGCCATTTATACCTACGATTTCATTACCGAGCAGATTTACATCACCGGATCGACCTATCATATTATGTTCGGCCACGAGATTGACAATCATGTAACCGATCTTGCGTTTTTCATCAGCCTGCTTCATCCCGACGATATCAAGCGGGTGCTGACTTTCTTTTCGGCGGCAATTGAATCCGACAAGAAAACGCACTTTGAAATCGAATACCGAATGAGACGTGTAGATAGTTCGTATGCGGATATTCTTGATCGGTTTAAGATCGTTTGGATCAATGGCGTGCCCGTTAAAAAAATTGGTGCGCTTCAGGATGTTTCGGTTCGGAATTACCAAGAGCGAATCTTGAGCTTGGAGAAAAACATTTACGAGCTCAACGCCGATCCAAACGTGAGTTTCAACGATGTTATTGACAAGTTGGTTGAAAATTTCGAGCATCTTCTGCCGCTTTCACACTGCTCGATAAATATGATAACCGATACCGGGACACTCACTAAATTATCAGCAAAATCCCTCGATCCTGAATACGTAAATATTGTTGAAGGAACAAGCCTTGAAAAGATTTCGGTCAAGTATACCAAGCAGTTAATGAGCGGAAATTTCATTTTCCTAACTGACATTGAAAGCGACCCTGAGTGCATCGAGTTCTTAAAGATGGTTGTGCCGTTTGGATATAAATCGTGTTGGCTAACGCCGGTCAAGAAGCGGAATGGCAAAGTAGTTGCGACGTTCTCGACACATTTCCCAATTGCGAAAACACCGTCAGATCAGGATCGGATTTTACTTCAACGCGTTGGCAATCTCATCGGGCTGCTGCTTGAAAATAAAGATGCGCTGGAAGAAACGGCTCAAGCAAAAGAGCGATACGACATTGTTGCAAAAGCGACTAGTGATACGGTTTGGGATTGGAAGATACAGGAAGATCATGTGGTTTGGAACCGCGGAATTCAGGGTATTTTTGGCTACCCGCGGGAAGAGATCGGCAATACCTCCAAATGGTGGTTTGATCGGATTCATCCTGAGGATAGTTTGCGAGTATCGATCCGGCTTTACAGCTTTCTTGAAGACAAGTTGGAAAAATGGCAGGATGAGTATCGTTTCGCTTGCGCGGATGGTACGTACAAACATGTATACGATCGTGGTTTCCTAGTCAAAGATATAAACGGCCGGCCGATCCGAATGATTTCGGCGATGCAGGATGTGACCAAACAAAAGCAGGAAGAACAGCGACTGAAACTCCTCGAAACAGTTGTTACTCAAACCAAGGATTCGGTTGTGATTACCGAAGCTGAAAAAACAAACAACAGCGTTCCGAAAATCGTATTTGTCAATCCGGCATTTACCCAGATGACAGGTTTTTCGCCTGATGAAGTTGTTGGAAAATCGCCTTCAATCTTTATGGGTCGACAGTCGGTAGCCGGAGAAATTACCAAATTGTCTCAGGCCTTAAAATTTAAAAAGGAATTTAAGTTTGAGACGATAAATCACAAGAAAAACGGTGAAGAATATTGGGTGAACTTCTCGATGATCCCGATTACAAATAAAGAAGGTGAACATTCGCATTGGATTTCGATTCAACGTGATATTACAACTGAGAAGCGTCAGGAGAAAGAAAAAGAGCAATTGATTCAGGAGTTGACTCAAAACAACAAAGATCTTAAGCAATTCTCATATATAACGTCACACAATTTGCGAGCACCGCTGTCGAATCTCATCGGATTATTGGATTTGATTGAAGACATGCCGGTGGAAAACGAGGAATTAAACGAGATTATCAATGGTTTTTCAAAATCGACTCACCTTTTAAATGAGACCATTAACGATTTGGTAAAAGTCGTCATCATCAAAGACAATCCGTCGATTGAAAAAGAAGAAGTAACCATTAAAGATGTTTTTGAGAATGTCTTTAACCAGCTGAGTTACATGATTGGGCTTCACAAACCAATCATCAAGATCGAATTAAAAAAGATGACGCTTGTCAATATGAATAAAGCATATCTTGAAAGTATTTTGCTTAATTTGCTGACAAATGCCATTAAATACCGATCGACAAACCGACAATTGAAGATTAATATTTCGTCGAAAGAGATCGGAAGTAATACTGTGCTGATTTTTAAAGATAATGGGATTGGAATCGATCTGGTCCGAAATGCGGAGAAGATTTTTGGATTATACCAAAGATTCCACAATTATCCGGACAGTAAGGGACTCGGGTTGTACTTGGTTAAATCGCAAGTAGAAACTATGGGCGGAACCATTTCGGTTCAAAGTGAAGTAAACAAAGGAACAACATTTACATTAACCTTTAAAAACAGGTAATATGATCGGAAAAATACTATGTGTTGATGATGATCCAATCACCGTGATGCTGTGCCGAAAAGTCATCAATAAAGCGGAATTTGCAAAGATTACAGATTCAGCAAACAATGGCGAGGAAGCATTACAATATTTTGACGCGTTGATTTCGTGCGATCGAGATACGTATCCTGAATTGATATTGCTGGATTTGAACATGCCGGTGATGGGCGGTTGGGAATTTTTAGACAATTTTTCAAACGGCATCTACCCTACCTATTTCAGTAACACGAAAGTGATTGTTCTCTCCTCGACAATAGATCCGCGCGATGTTGAGAAAACAAAGAATTATCCAATGGTGGTCGAATTCCTGTCAAAGCCGATAACGACAAATGTGCTTGAGCAATTAAAACAACTGATCTAAACAAACAAACTGTAAACATAAAAAAAGCTCCCGTTAAAGGAGCTTTCAGTTAGTATCGATCGGTTACGATTACAGCTTAGCTACGTGCTTAGTCAATTTAGACTTAAGGTTTGAAGCTTTGTTATCGTGAATGATGTTTTTCTTAGCCAATTTGTCGATCATAGAAATAACTGCAGAAAGTTTAGATGTAGCATCTGATTTTTCAGTAGCCAATCTCAATGCTTTGATTGCATTACGAGTTGTCTTGTGCTGGTATCTGTTTAATACTCTTCTTTTTTCGTTAGATCTGATTCTTTTTAAAGCGGACTTATGATTTGCCATTTTTTCTTCTAAGATTATTATATTTTATTGTAGTCCGTAGGGGAATCGAACCCCTGTTACCAGGATGAAAACCTGGCGTCCTAACCCCTAGACGAACGGACCATTGTTCTTCTAAGGCCTTCGCTCTTTTCAGTAAAACTGAATTTGTAGCCCGTGGGGGAATCGAACCCCCCTTACCAGGATGAAAACCTGGCGTCCTAACCGATAGACGAACGGGCCTGCTCTCTAATTCGGATGCAAAAATACAACTATTTTTTATTCGCGCAAGAGTGTAGCAGCTTTTTTTTGAAAATTTAATAGGCTTTTGCAAAAAGTGCCCTTTTCGTCGAGGGTTTCCCCGTAAATACGCAGCTTCCAGTCTCCTCAACCGCGTCTAAAGCCACACAACGAATAGTTGCTTTTGTTAGGTCTTTTATCTTTTCTTCCGTTTCCGGTGTTCCATCCCAGTGTGCGGCGATGAATCCCCCTTTAGTTTCAAGCACTTCTTTAAACTCATCAAACGACTCTACATGGGTTATATGCGAGTCTCTATAGTCACGCGCTTTAACAAATAAGTCGGATTGAATCGTTTCAAGCATTTCACTAATGTACTTAACGATATCTGCTTTAGCTACGATTTCCTTGGTTAACGTATCGCGACGAGCCACTTCAAAAGTCCCGTTTTCAAGATCATTCGGACCGATTGCTACACGAAGTGGTACGCCTTTAAGTTCGTACTCATTAAACTTGAATCCCGGCTTGTGCGTTAATCTGTCGTCATACTTAACCGAAATGTCGAGTTTTCGCAGCATTGCTACCAGATTATCCGCTTCTTGAGAGATTGCGGCGAATTGTTCATCTGTTCTATGTATCGGAACGATAACCACGTGTATTGGCGCGAGATTTGGCGGAAGCACTAATCCCTTATCATCTGAATGCGTCATGACCAAAGCTCCCATCAAACGTGTCGAAACGCCCCATGAGGTTCCCCATACATATTCCTGTTTACCTTCTTTATTGGCAAACTTCACGTCGAATGCTTTGGCAAAATTTTGACCTAAAAAGTGAGATGTCCCGGCCTGCAACGCTTTTCCATCCTGCATTAAAGCCTCAATACAATAGGTTTCTTCGGCACCTGCAAAGCGCTCTGATTCAGTTTTCAGTCCTTTTATTACAGGCATTGCCATAAATTTTTCGGCGAATTCGGCATAAACGTTCATCATTTTCTCTGATTCCTCAATCGCTTCCTGACGGGTGGCATGAGCCGTATGACCTTCCTGCCACAAAAACTCGGCAGTTCGAAGAAATAATCTGGTTCTCATCTCCCACCGAACAACATTCGCCCATTGATTAATTAACAGCGGAAGATCGCGGTAGGATTGCACCCAACTTTTATATGTACTCCAAATGATGGCTTCACTTGTTGGTCTTACAATCAGCTCTTCTTCAAGGGCCGCATTGGGGTCAACCATCAGCTTGCCCGGTCGATCCGGATCGTTCTTTAAACGGTAGTGCGTAACAATCGCACATTCTTTAGCAAAGCCTTCTGCATTTTTCTCTTCAGCTTCAAACATGCTTTTTGGCACGAATAGCGGAAAATATGCATTTTGATGACCTGTTTCTTTGAACATTCGGTCTAATTCTCGTTGCATTTTTTCCCAAATAGCATAACCGTACGGCTTAATCACCATACACCCTCTTACCCCTGAATTTTCAGCTAGATCTGCTTTGACAACCAACTCGTTGTACCACTTTGAATAATCTTCTGATCGCGTGGTTATATTCTTACTCATACTGATTGTTTTGGCATAAATATTGTTTCAAATTTTTTAACTAAATAGTTTAGCAAAACTAACTAAATTTGTTTGTACAACAATTAAAATGCTATCGTTATGAAAACTAAATACTTCACAAAACGGTATTTGTCCGCCTTCACACTGGTCGGACTTTTGGCGTTTATGGCAACTTCTTGTGGGTCTTATAAGAACAGTTCTTATTATGACAGCGATGGCATCTATGTTGATGGTCAGGCAAGAAGATCAGAACCTGCTGCTCAAGAACCAAACAATAGATACAAAGACTATTTCAGTTCTTTAAATGAAGATGCTGAAATTTTTACTGATGTTGATTCTTATAATAGTTATACTGACACCGATGCCTCAACAGAATCGTATTCAGGCGGCGATGCGGGATGGGGTTCTGAACCGGACAATATTACGGTAAATGTTTACGGCAATAATTGGGGATACGGTCTTTGGAATAATTACTGGTATTCAAATTATTGGGCATATCCTTGGTACGGCCCATCTTGGGGACTTGGGTGGAATTCATGGTACGGACCTTCATGGGGTTGGGGATGGCACGGCTATTATCCATACTACAACTACGGATGGGGTTCGCCTTACGTAAATAACAATTACTATTACAACAATTCATATCGCGGTTCTCGCCGTGGTGAGTCCTATAACTCTGCCAGGAATTATTCAACTTCACGTAGCAGCCTGAATACCGCTAATTCCGGCAGACGCACTTATACTACTCAGGGCACTACCGGCAGACGGAATGATACTTTTATCAACAGCCGTAATAGTAATACCACACGTTCAAATTCGTCTACCAGATCACAAAATACATACACGCCTTCAACCAATTCAGGTACGCGAACTGTAAGACAGCCTTCTACTTCAACACGAAGCAGCAACTATACGCCAAGCAGCAGTCCGACTCGTTCGTCAGGAACCAGTTCAGGATCACGTGGCGGAAGCAGTAGCGGTGGATCTCGTGGCGGCGGACGGCGTTAATTATCTCAAATTACCTATGTAATCAAAGGGTTGCATAGGTTTTTTTTCAACCAATCATTTATTCATCATGAAACGCACATTATTACTTATAGCGGCGCTAAGCATTACAGGTGCCCAGTCACAGGAAATTTCTGATGCGATCAGATATTCAACCGACAATCTAAACGGAACAGCTCGTTTTCGGGCAATGAGTGGTGCTTTTGGTGCGCTCGGGGGCGATTTTTCATCGCTTTCTGTCAACCCGGCCGGATCAGCAGTTTTCATCAACAACCAGGCAGGATTTACCTTGAGCAGTTATAATAAAAAGAACGAATCCAATTATTTTGGAACAAAAGAAAGTGATAAAGAGTCAGCTTTTGATCTAAATCAAGCGGCGGCAGTTTTTGTTTTTAATAATAGCAATCCCGATAGCGACTGGCGAAAACTTTCAATCGGAGTTGCGTATGAAAACACAAACGACTTTGACAATTCTGTTTTCAGTGCCGGTATGAATCCGAACAATTCGGTTGCAAACTACTTTTTAAGTTATGCAAATCAGGGTGGCGGAATTCCGCTTGCCGACCTGCAAGATTTCTATTACGAGGAACTTTCGTATGGCGCAGGTCAGGCGTTTTTAGGTTATCAATCGTATTTGATTGATCCGGCAGAAAGCGGTAGCGGATATGTTTCAAATGTCCCGGCCGGCGGGAATTTCTACCAAGAGAACTCACTGATATCAACGGGATACAATGGCAAACTTTCGTTTAATGCGGCAACCCAGTATAAGGATAAAATCTATTTTGGTCTGAATCTTAACTCGCATTTTACCGATTACAGAAAATCGACTAGTTTTTACGAGCAAAATTCAAACGATGCGACGACTGGAATTCAGCGGTTGCGATTCAACAACGACCTTTATACCTACGGATCGGGATTCTCGTTCCAGCTTGGCGCGATTGCCAAAGTAACACGCGAGTTCAGATTTGGCTTGGCGTATGAGTCGCCGACCTGGTACCGACTTAACGACGAGCTTTCTCAAAACATTTCAACTGTTCGTGTTGAAAATGGCGCATCACTTAATGAATACGTTGATCCGGGAGTTACCATTGTTTACGACGTTTATAAGTTGCAAACACCCGGGAAATGGACAGGAAGTTTGGCGTATGTATTTGGAACCACTAGTCTAATTAGTGTTGATTACAGCATTAAAGATTACAGCAATACAGAATTCAGACCAAGTGAAGACTTGTATTTCCAGGCTATAAATTCGCAGATGTCGGACTTGCTGGATACTGCGGGCGAACTTAGAATTGGAGCCGAACACAGAATCAAGCAGTTCAGTTTGAGAGCTGGTTACCGAATGGTGGAAAGTCCGTATAAAGATGGCCGAGTTGTTGGCGATCTTACCGGCTATTCAGGTGGTATTGGTTACAATTTTGGCTCTACCCGACTTGATTTGTCATACTCTTACGCAAAACAGGATTTCGAGCAATCAATCTTTTCGCAGGGGTTTGTTGATGCGCCGGAGATCAAAAGTGTAAATAACAATGTAAGCTTGTCGCTGGTTTTCGAGCTATAACAGTCATTGAAGAACATTTATTAAATCCGTTTCATATTTTGATGGAACGGATTTTTTTAGCCCCGATGGCAGCGGAAATCCTTTAGGCGCGGGGTTCGCGACTAAAGATTGAAGAGAACAGCGGGAATAGCTCCTAATCATCACAAAAAATGCAAAAAGCCAAGTTGGGCCAAAATAATTGCCTAATTTTGCACTCCAATTTACAAATAAATGAGAGCCAGGTCTTTAAAGAAAAATAAAATAAATGTTATTACCCTTGGATGTTCGAAGAATGTCTACGACAGTGAGGTGTTGATGGGTCAGTTGCGCGCAAGTGGAAAAGATGTTGAACATGAAGCGCCGGCTGAAAATGAAGGAAATATCATTGTTATAAATACGTGTGGTTTTATCGATAATGCCAAAGCTGAATCGGTGAATATGATCCTGGAATATGCGGATAAAAAAGAACGTGGTCTTGTAGATAAAGTGTTCGTTACCGGCTGTCTTTCTGAGCGTTATCGTCCGGATTTGGAAAAAGAAATTCCGAATGTCGATCAATTTTTTGGAACGACCGAGCTTCCACTATTATTGAAAGCACTTGGTGCGGATTATCGTCATGAACTTCTGGGCGAGCGTTTGACCACTACTCCAAAGAATTATGCATACTTAAAAATTGCTGAAGGTTGCGATCGTCCATGCAGCTTTTGCGCGATCCCGTTAATGCGTGGCAAACACGTTTCTCAGCCGATTGAAAAATTGGTAAAAGAAGCTGAAGGTTTGGCGAAAAACGGGGTGAAAGAATTGATTCTGATTGCACAAGATCTTACGTATTACGGACTTGATCTTTACGGAAAGCGGAATCTGGCTGAACTTCTTGAAAACCTTGTGAAGGTCGAGGGAATTGAATGGATCCGACTTCATTATGCCTTTCCGAGTGGGTTTCCGATGGATGTTTTGGAACTGATGGAACGGGAGCCGAAAATTTGCAATTACATTGATATTCCGCTGCAACACATTTCGGACTCGGTGTTAAAATCGATGCGTCGTGGGACTACTCAAGCCAAAACTACCAAACTATTAAAACAATTCAGGGAAGCTGTTCCGGGAATGGCGATTCGGACAACTTTAATCGTAGGTTATCCCGGTGAGACTGAAGCAGATTTTCAGATTTTAAAGAATTGGGTTGAAGAAATGCGTTTTGAACGTCTTGGATGTTTTACGTATTCGCATGAAGAAAACACGCATGCGTACTTGCTTGAAGACGATGTTCCGGCAGAGGTTAAACAGCAACGAGCTAATGAAATTATGGAAATTCAGTCGCAGATTTCATTTGAATTAAATCAGGAAAAAGTTGGCAAAATCTTCAGGTGTATCATTGACCGTAAGGAAGGAAATCACTTTGTGGGCCGAACTGAATTTGACAGTCCTGATGTTGATAACGAAGTTTTGATTGATGCTACCAAACAATATTTAAAGACCGGCGAGTTTGTCGATATTCTTATAACCGAAGCAACCGAATTTGACCTTTACGGCGAGGCTGTAATTTTGCCGAACGAGGTTAGTCATGTTGCTGTAAACATGCAATAAGTGATGAAAATACTGATTCTTGTATTGATGATCGTGACATTCTACAACGCGTCGGCCCAGTATGGTGGTGTAGATCGTCGAATCGGCCGCAACCCTACTCCGATTGGTAAAAAAGCGAAGGAAAAGGTTGATTATATGGAAGTCGGCATTAACAAACTCGCCGAAGATCTTGAACTTGATGCCTTTCAAAAAGCGGTTGTCACAGATTTGATGGAGAGCAATGTGGAAGAATCGCGAAAGGTGCAAATGATGGATATTTCAAACGATCTTAAAATCGAGAAAATCGTTGGATTGAGAGAAAAGCTTAACGCCGATATCATCAAGATTCTAAACCCGGTACAGATCGAAAAGTATGAAGCGCTTCGCGAGAAACAATCCAAGAAAAAGAAGAAGAAATAACTAGAGTTCGAGTAAACCGACTTCCCGCAATTTAGCAACAGGTTTCGAGAACCAGAATAATTCAAAATCTGCTCCGACAGAAGATTCATAATCACTTTTGATATCTTTTGTTGTGAGCAGTTTTTCGTTTTGAGGCGCTAACTTCCCGAGCATTTCAAATAACCATTCGCCTTCAGCTTTGTCGAACATGAGTTCCAGAACTTGTTGTTTGCTGTGGAACGTAAGCTGCGCACTTTCGCGAACAAATCCTTTTTTGGTCTTTGTCGTAAAACGAATAAAAGGCGTGGTTCCGAGAAAAACTACTTTAGAATTCGGTCTTAACACGAGATCACGATTTTCCTGAATCGCATCTGAAATGAAATTCGGATTAATGGAAGTACGCGGAATTTTGAACTCAAACCAATCCTGAAGTGGGAAATCATAGCACATTCCGTGCATGTAGTTGTAAAGCGATTTTTTAAGTCCGAAGCTAAACTGATCGTGATCGACACCTGTTGGATCAACATAAGTGACATCGTTATTGGCGAAGGTTCCGATCAAATCCGATTTGACCACGCCGAATTTTTCAGGAAACATTCCAACCGGACTGTGAACCGTCATCGCAAACTGATGCCAATAGGCGGATTGCAACACTCCTTCTTCAAACAACTGCCGAACCATTTCCAAACTATCAACAGTTTCCTGAACCGTTTGGGTTGGATAGCCATACATCAAGTAGGCATGAACCATAATTCCGGATTCGGTGAAATTGCGGGTCACTTTTGCAACCTGCTCAACGGTAACGCCTTTATCGATTAATTTCAGCAACCGATCAGATGCAACTTCGAGGCCGCCTGAAACAGCAATGCAACCTGATGCTTTTAGTAATAGGCATAAATCGGCAGTAAAACTTTTCTCGAAGCGAATATTTGTCCACCACGTCACCACCAATTTCCGTCGCAAAATTTCGAGCGCAAGAGCTCGCATTAATGCCGGCGGAGCCGCTTCGTCGACAAAATGAAAACCATTTTCCCCGGTTTGTGCGATAAGTTCTTCCATCCTATCGCATAACAATTTCGCCGCAACCGGTTCGTAGATTTTAATGTAGTCGAGAGAAATATCGCAAAACGTACATTTTCCCCAATAACATCCGTGCGCCATGGTGAGTTTGTTCCATCGCCCGTCGCTCCAAAGGCGGTGCATCGGATTGATGATTTCGATTACCGAAATATACTTGTCAAGCGGCAAATCGGAGTAATCGGGAGTTCCGACCTCGGATTGTTTATAGTCGCGGATCTGCGGATTATTATAATATTTAACCTGCGATTCTTCAAGTAAAAAGGTTCGTTTGAGGCTGCCAACCTGACTATCGCCGGAAATAAATTTGATTAAATTTTCGACCGGAGCTTCGCCATCATCCAATGTAATAAAATCGAAGAATTCGAAAACGCGAGTATCACATACCGACCGAAGTTCAGTATTTGGAAAACCGCCACCCATTGCGATTTTCATCGTTGGATGATTTTCCCTGACGTATTGGGCGATTCGGAAAGCGGCAAATAAATTACCGGGAAATGGAACAGAAATCAATATTAAATCAGGTCGAGAATGCTCGAGTTTAGCTTCGAGAATCCTGATTGTTATCTTGTCAATGAAGGATAATTCGGTCTCGAGAGCTGAGTAAAGTTGGTCAAACGAATTTGCACTTCTAGCCAATCGTTCAGCATACCGGCTAAAACCAAAATGAGGATCGATCGCTTCAACGATAAAATCAGAAATGTCTTCCAGGTAAAGCGTCGCCAAATGTTTCGCCTGATCCTGAGTTCCCATCGTCCCAAAAGCGTAGTCAAGTTCGGCGAGTTGGTCAAATCGGGACGCTTCAGGCAAGAAGTTTCCGCTGCAGATTTGGAGCGCCATAGTCGGATTTTGGCCCTGAAGAAATTTGATCACACTATCAATGGTCGAAACATAATCATCCCGAAGAGCAAAGATTCGGGCTGAATTATCCGAAAGCACCTGGGAAAGACTAACTGTATTAAACATTTCAGTCAATCCTCCTTTACTGAAAAGCTGGAGAATAACTTCAATTCCAAGATCCGCCTGAAGCGCAGACTGGTTAATCGTATTTAAAAAACCCTTTAAATATGCGGTTGCCGGATAAGGTGTGTTTAATTGTGTAAACGGCGGCGTTATAAGTAATGAAGTGAAGCCCAAACTGTTGTTTTTGCAAAAGTACGTTATCTTGTGATTAGTTTTTTATACAAATAGTTAATCTGTGCTCTAACGCATTTTTCGTAAATTTACGCACCTTAAGCCACAAATATGCCGAGCGATTGTATCAGTTATCAGAAGACGGGATTTTTCACCGAGTTGATTCTCGATTATTTAGACCAAAAGCAGAACATCGCTCCTCTCTATCATCGTTTCCCAAAGTTGGAAAATTTTAAGGCCCAAATACACGAGAAGCAGTCGAACTATTCAGCTGATCGAAATAATCTTGCCGACGTACTTCTGCGACAATATGAGAATGTCGAAACTTCTGAAGCCACAAACAGCAACATCGAAAGTTTACGAGCTGTAAATACCTTTACGATTACCACAGGTCATCAATTGAATTTATTTACGGGTCCGATGTATTTTTTGTATAAAATAATATCGACGATCAATCTCACCACAACGCTTAAAGCGGAATATCCTGAAAATAATTTCGTGCCGGTTTATTGGATGGCTACCGAAGATCACGATTTTGACGAAATCAATTACTTCAATTTTAAGGGCAAAAAATTTCGTTGGTCACGCGAGAGTTCAGGCGCTGTTGGCCGATTATCAACCGACGGGCTGGACGATTTTTTCACCGTATTTTCGGCGAATCTTGGGGTCGGAAAAAATGCTGCTGAATTAAAGCGGCTATTTTCAGATGCGTATCTCAAAAATAAAAATCTAACTGATGCTACACGGTTTCTGGCGAATGAACTCTTTGGCGATCACGGACTGGTTATTATCGATGGTGACGACAGAGAGTTAAAACGCGAGTTCATTCCGTTTGTCAAAGAAGAGCTTGAAACTCAAATTTCACATCAAAAAGTAGCTGAAACATCACTGCTTCTAAAGCAATACAATGTTCAGGTAAATCCGCGCGAGATCAATTTGTTTTACCTCGACGAGAATTTGCGCGAACGAATCGTACTTGAGAACGGCCAGTACATTGTTAACAACTCCAATCTGCGCTTTAGTAAAGAAGAATTATTAAAGTTGGTCGACGCCGAACCTGAAAAGTTCAGTCCGAATGTCATCATGCGACCCCTCTATCAGGAAGTGATTTTACCAAACCTTTGTTATATTGGCGGAGGCGGCGAGATCGCGTATTGGCTTCAACTCAAATCGTTTTTCGAGGCATCCCGGATCACGTTTCCTATGTTACTGTTACGAAATTCAGCGTTAATCGCATCAAAAAAGCAGTCGGAAAAACTTGAAAAACTGCATCTGAATTGGGAGCAACTTTTTCTCAAACACGATGATCTACTCAATAATGTGATTGAGACACTTTCCGATAAAGAACTTCATTTTACCGATCTCAAAAAAGCACTCGAAGTTCAATTCGACACGTTAAAATCTATTGCTGAACAAACCGATAAATCGTTTGTCGGCGCTGTAAAAGCTCAAGAACACAAACAGTTACGCGGACTCGAAAATCTCGAGAAAAAATTGCGGCGAGCCGAAAAACGAAAACACGCGGAACAACTTGAACGCATTATTTCGTTGCAAGATGAACTGTTTCCATTCCATTCACTTCAAGAACGATTTTCCAACTTTTCGGAATTTTATCTCGAATATGGCGGTTCGCTGATTGAAAACCTTATTGCAGAATTAGACCCTACGGATCTGAATTTCAAAATCGTAGTCGCCTAGCAATCAATCACAATTAAAAACTTTTCAACACGAAATCGATTTCGTAACTTTGTTTATGGCTGGGTTTTAACGACCGTACCTTTAATTATTTATTTTTAACGGAATATCTAACAATCTTACTTATGAAAAGAAAATTACTTTTAAGCCTATTGGCAATTTTAACATTTGGATTCACACAAGCGCAAGATGTTGTGTCTATCGTAGGTTCAGGTGTTAATGGATGGCCGGGCGCGATGACAGGTGACGAAATCGACCTGACGCCGATCGGAAACGGAGTTTACACCATTTCAAACCTCGAGGTTACCAGCGGAGAAATTAAGTTCCGTTTAAATCACGATTGGGCAACAAATTGGGGAAACAATGCATCTGTTCTTGCGGACGAATTTCCGGCAGGAACGGCAACTTTAAATGCCGGAAACATTCAGACTTTGGCCGGAACGTATGATGTAACTTTTGACATCAATACACTTAACTACAGCTTTGTCGGTTCATCCTCGTTTTTCGATATCGGTGTCTGGGGTCCCGCGGTTAATCCAACTCTTGGTTATGATGGACCAGACGTATCAATGATGACCAACGATGGCGTAAATTACATTTTATCGGCTTTCAACTTTGCAACCGGTCCGGCAATGTTTAGACAAGACGATGACAGCGCGATCACTTGGGGAGATCTTGAATTTCCTGTCGGAGTTGCTTACCCGGATGGTCCTGCGATTCTTGTCGAGGAAGGTCTTTGGACAGTTCGTTTTGAGCGAATGAGCGGCGAATATTCTTTTGAACATCCGAGCATCGGAATCATCGGAACTGCAGTAAACGGCTGGGAATCGGACGATACCGATATGACAACAACCGACGGAATAACCTACACCTTGTTTAACCAAACCCTTACCGAAGGTGTTTTAAAATTCAGACAAGATGATATGTGGACGGTAAGTTGGGGCGGAACGATTTTCCCTGCAGGCCAAGCATCAGATAACGATCTTGAGGTAGTACCCGGCACGTACAACATTACATTTAACCGCGCCGATCAAACCTACAACTTTACGCCGTCATTAAGCGTTAACGAATCTCGCATCGCATCGCTGAGCGTTTATCCAAATCCAACCGAAAATTCCTGGAACTTTAACGCCGACGATCAAATCCAGAGCATTTTGATCCTGGATGTTACCGGAAAAGCAGTTTTGTCGACCAAACCGATGGACAATCAAACAACAATCGATGCTTCGGAATTGGAAAGCGGACTTTACTTCGCGAAAATAGCTACCGCAAGCCAGATGCAAACCGTAAAATTGATCAAGAAATAATCCTTTCAGATTCTAAGTAAAAGCCTCTTTTTTAAGGGGCTTTTTTTTGTTGATGAATCATTCGCAATAAAAAAATATTTCGTATTCTGCTGAAAAACGCTACTTTTGCACCCACTAAAAAAACATTAAATGGCTACGAACAGAACTTTTACAATGATCAAACCCGATGCGGTTGAAAATGGTCACATCGGTGGAATCCTAAATATGATCGCTGAAGGCGGATTTAAAATTGTTGCACTAAAACTTACTCAGATGACAATTGCTGATGCAAAAGCATTTTACGCAGTTCATTCAGAGCGTCCTTTCTACGGCGAATTAGTTGAATTCATGTCTAGAGGTCCAATCGTTGCAGCAATTCTTGAGAAAGAAAATGCAGTTGAATCGTTCCGCACACTTATCGGAGCTACAAACCCGGCTGATGCTGCTGAAGGAACAATCCGTAAGAAATACGCGACATCTATCGGTGAGAACGCGGTTCACGGATCAGACAGCGACGAAAATGCAGCTATCGAAAGCGCATTCCACTTTGCCGGAAGAGAGCAATTCTAATCGCGACAAAACATAAAAAAACCTGCTAATTTTTTCAGCAGGTTTTTTTTTATCTTAAAACCACCTCTCGAACCACATCGCGCCGAAGTTCGCCATTAATCATCCTGACGATTTTTTCCTTGCCGTAAGTCAGCTCCTCCCGCAATACCGCCGAGGAAAGTTCGACATACAATATCCCGTTTTTCAAAACAACATTTCGCGTGTAGCTATTCACGCCGTTACCCATCAGATTGCGCCACGCGTCCTTGACCGATATCTCATCAATACCCGGCTGCAGCCTGTTCTGCTGAATAAATTCCTTTAAAACATCGCCAATCGGGCTTTCGTTACTGAGTCGCTTTGCCATATTATTTTACCGAAAACGGAATTGGTTTTTTATAGTGATACTCGGCGTTATTCATTCGCAATACTAATTTTTCATCAGTCAAATCAACAACTTCTTCCGAGTGTCCGCCAAATTTACTTTTATATTCCAGGAACGTTCGGCCGTCTTTACCGTAGACTGTCAAGTTCTCAAGATCGCCATTTTCAAGATAAGTTCCGTCAAATTGTGGCATCACTTTTTTCCTGTAACCGACGCTGTCAGCAACCTGAAAATAATCAATGGTTTCATTAATCTTGTAAGTTTTTTCATCGCCACTTTCAAAAACAACCTTCTCAATTTCCCAATAACCGGTCATTTTCTCAAGCGCAATCGGTTTTGGATCATTGCACGAAAGCACCAAAAAAGCCATCGCCAAAAATAAAATTTTCTTCATCTCACAAAAATACGGATTTGTTTGAGTTTTATCAGGAGCTATTCCGGCTATCCGCTATATCTTTTTTGCCTCGAGCAATAACACACAATCAAAACTGGAAATGGCAAAAAAGGATGCCGCTCCTATCCGGGCTAAATTCGTAAGCTGAGGCTTTATTAATAACAATAACATTTACCCAAAGCACAAACTACGCAAGGGATTCAACTGCTATGAAAAGCGTATCTTAGCCATTCAACCAAATTACCGATCATGAAAATAATATTTATTGGCCCTTATTCTGAAGCGATGATTCTAAAAAATCTCTTGGAAAATTCGGGTATAACTGTTTACACGCAAAATGAAGCCATGTCGACTATCGAGCCGGTGGCAATAAGCGCGGGTGGGTACAATACGGTAACGTTAAAAGTAGCGGAAGAAGATTCAGCAGGCGAATGAAATACTTACCGGTTATAACAGCGGCGCATTTGATCTTACGGATTAGTCGCGCTTTTTAAAATACAATATGATTCCCAAAAGCGCGATTAGGCAACCGACCAGTATTATTGCAGTTCGCAGTATTTCATTTTGCTCGTCGACAAACCGGCTAAGTTGCGCGAAGAGTCCGCCAAAAAGCCATAAGTATATTGGATTGACGCGCTTAAACATAAATTTTACTTAAAGAAAGAATCTACAAATTCATATTTATTGAATACCTGAAGATCGTTGATGCCTTCACCGACTCCGATGTATTTCACCGGAATCTGGAATTGATCCGAGATACCGATTACAACACCGCCTTTAGCCGTACCGTCGAGTTTGGTCACTGCCAACGCGGTTACTTCGGTTGCGGCGGTAAACTGTTTTGCTTGTTCAAACGCATTCTGTCCGGTCGACCCGTCTAAAACCAGAAGAACATCATGTGGCGCATCGGCAACCACTTTTTGCATCACACGTTTAACTTTGGTCAACTCATTCATCAAATTCACTTTATTGTGAAGTCGGCCTGCAGTATCAATAATCACCACATCGGCGTTTTGCGAGACCGCATGCTGAATGGTATCAAAAGCCACTGAAGCGGGATCGCTGCCCATTTGTTGCTTTACGATCGGCACGCCAACGCGATCAGCCCAAATCTGCAACTGATCGATTGCAGCGGCGCGAAACGTATCGGCAGCTCCCAAAACAACGCTATAGCCAGCTTTTGTAAACTGATTGGCAAGTTTTCCGATGGTGGTTGTTTTTCCAACTCCGTTTACGCCAACTACCATAATTACGTAGGGCTTTTTGTCTTTGGGAATTTCAAATTCTGTCGAATTACCGGTATTGGTTTCAGACAGCAAACCTGCAATTTCCTGCCGAAGTATCGAATTGAGTTCGTCGGTTCCGAGATATTTATCTTCGGCAACGCGGTTTTCAATCCGTTTAATGATTTTAAGGGTGGTTTCAACGCCCACATCCGACGATACCAAAACTTCTTCGAGATTGTCCAAAACCTCGTCGTCGACTTTAGATTTTCCCGCTACAGCTTTCGTCAGTTTCGAGAAAAAGCTGCTTTTTGTTTTTTCAAGTCCTTTGTCTAATGACTGCTTCGCCTCCTCTGTAATGTTTGTCTCTTTTTTATCTGAGGAAAATATTTTTTTAAAGAAGTTCATGAGTGGGTGTTGGGTGTTATTTTGGGTGTTGGGTATTAGGTGTTTGGTGTTTTGTTTTTGGTCAAAGATGAACTACATTATTACATTTTCAAATCTACACATTCCTAAAATTGGTACATTGTTACATTGCTCCATTGTTGCATTGTTCATTTTAAAATTGTCAAATCTTCAAATTACCACATCTTACTCCTAGCCCCGATTGCAGTGGAAATCCTTTTTTGCTTTTTGAGAATTCCCGGATTACGGCATCATTTGAGCAAAAAAGATTGCAACGGAAAGCGGGAATAGCTCCAAACGATAAATATATAAATTAAAAAAGCTACTTCCGAAAGAAAGTAGCTTGATATATAATGTATAGCTGATTATTTCTTTTTCAAGAATTCGTCAACTAGTTCAGGAGCCATAATGCTTTCAACAAAAGTATAAGCGCCAGTTTTTGGAGATTTCACCATTTTGATGGCTTTTGATAATCTCTTTGAAGATGTCTGTAACGATGCTACGGTTTTCTTTGCCATGATGTATGGAATTTGAAATCTTTACCTAAGAGTAAAAATTCCTGATTATTTAATTTCTTTATGAACAGTTACTCTCTTAAGAACCGGGTTGAATTTTTTGATTTCAAGACGATCCGGAGTGTTCTTTTTGTTCTTGGTAGTAATGTAACGTGAAGTTCCCGGAACACCGCTGTTCTTGTGCTCGGTACATTCAAGGATTACCTGGATTCTGTTGCCTTTCTTAGCCATTTCTCTTTATTATTTTTGGAAAAGATTATTTAATAAATCCTTGCGACTGTGCTTTTTTCAAAACAGCAGCAATTCCGTTTTTGTTAATCGTTTTTATTGTAGACGCAGCTACTCTGAGTGTGATCCACCTGTCCTCTTCAGCAAGGTAGAAACGCTTTTTCACTAAATTTACAGAGAACTTTCTTTTAGTCTTGTTCATCGCGTGGGAAACGTTATTTCCTACCATCGCTCTTTTACCTGTAAGGTCACAAACTCTTGACATTATCCTTTATCTTTTATCGTTATTCAAAATCAGGGTGCAAAGAAACAAAATTTTATCATTTGCACCAAAAAATTACACGCTCTTTTTTAAAATTTCTTTTCTCACCAATTCCAGGCTTTTCATAACCGCCCGATCAATCACTTTTTCACGGGGTTGACCAAAGTTAAACTCGGCCGAAAACACCGTGTCAGATGTTGCAATCGCGATAAAAACAACACCAACTTCAGCGTCTGAATCGCCCTTCGACGGACCGGCGTTTCCGGTGGTCGCGATGGCGTAATCCGACTTCATCAACAACCTTGCATTTCTGGCCATTTCTTCGGCAACCTTCGCGCTTACAACCGAATGCGTTTTAATAACTTGCGAAGTAACTCCTAAAATATCCGTTTTCACATCGGTTGAGTAGGCCACAATACTTCCCCTAAAATAGGCTGATGCGCCCGGAACCGAACTCAACATTTGCCCAATTTTTCCACCCGTGCAACTTTCTGCCGTGGCAATCGTACTTTGTTTTTCGGTTAGTAATTTCGCCAAACTGACCTCAAGCGAATCCTCGTCTTCAAATCCGACGATAATGTCCCCGATGATTTCTGTCAGGCTTTTTACTTGATCGTCAATCGACTTTTGCAACGCTTCCCTATCTGTTGCGCGACCCGATAGTCGGAGGCGAACGCGACCCGGACTTGGCAAATACGCCAGCCTGATCATTGGTGGCAAAGCATCCTCCCACGCCTCAATTCTTTCAGCTACGCGACTTTCGCCTTCGCCAACAGTCAGGATGGTTTTGTGTAAAATATAAGGTCGTTGGTATTCGGCTACGATTTTAGGCAGAATCTCGGCTTCTACAATTCCTTTCATTTCATAGGGAACTCCGGGTAGTGAGATAAAAACCGTTTTGTTTTTTTTCATCCAGATTCCGGGTGCTGTTCCAAAGTCGTTTTTTAAAACCGTACACTTGGTTGGCACCAACGCTTGTTCTTTATTGATCTGGCTGATAGGTCTTTTGTAGAAATTTTCAATCAGATTGGTGACATGAGCCAAAACCTGTTCGTTCATTACCAAGGTGTCTTCGAAATAATCGCAGAACGTTTTCTTGGTTATATCGTCTTTTGTTGGACCTAGTCCACCGGTTATGATAACCAGATCGACCCTATCCTGCAACGCGGCAAAAGTTTCCAGAATCTGTTCCCGATTATCAGCGATTGAGAGCAACTGCGACACTTCGATGCCAATCGAGTCGAGTTTTTTAGCGATAAAAGCCGAATTGGTATCGACGATCTGACCAATCAGGATTTCGTCGCCAATGGTAACTATTGCTGCTTTCATAAAGTTGAACTAATGGATCCGGTCAAGGAAAGTTTGGGGTCATTTGGTTGCATCCGGCAAGAAAGAGGATGAAAATTTTAGAAACGCGCTGATGTACCGACAATGCGTGAGGGATGGAAAAGGACATCCTTTTTTGTGCTGATAAGCCAAAAAAGATGGGAATGAACAGCCCGACCTGAAAGGGCACGCCCAAATAATCTTACAAATTAAAATCCTTTTTGATCTCTTTTACCGCTTTTTCGATCTGCGATTCAATGCTGTCGAAAGTATCGTTGATTTCCTTTCGTTTGCCTTCGCGCTTTGTCCAGGCTTCTACCTGCAGAATTTCCTCGAAAGCGAGGTTCATTCCCAACAAATCGAGTGTAGGCTTGATTTTGTGCGCGTAACTGTATGCAAGTTTATGATCTTTTGCTTTGATTCCGAGCTTGATTTGCGTCAGATCCTGTGGTACTTCTGTGATAAAAAGTGTGATAATCTGATTTACAAATTCAGGATCGTTGTCTGAAAGTGCGTAAACTTTTGCTAAATTGTAATGTAAAGCCATTATTTTACCTGTAATCTGAATAGTTTGTTGTTTTCTATAAATCCTTCTAAAACGTCGTTGGGTTTTATCGCGGCAACGCCTTCAGGTGTCCCGGTAAAAATAATATCGCCAGTTTTTAGTGTAAAATACTGAGAAATATAGGCTATGAGTTCGTCGATTTTCCAGATCATATGAGCTGAATCCCCGCTCTGCACCGTTTCTCCGTTTTTTTTCAATTCAAAATTAATGTTTTGTTTTGACAACAAACTACTTTTCGGCAAAAAATCCCCGATGAGCGCCGAGCCGTCGAACGCTTTTGAAATTTCCCACGGAAGGCCTTTATCCTTAAGCTTTTGCTGAAGATCGCGCGCGGTAAAGTCGATTCCCAAACCGATTTGGTCATAATATTTATGCGCAAATTTCTGATCGATGTACTTCCCGACCTTGTTGATTTTAACCAAGAGCTCGACTTCGTGATGCACATCATTGGAGAATTCCGGAATGTAAAACGGCTGATCTTTGGCATGAATCGCGGTATCCGGCTTTAAAAAAATCACCGGTGAATCCGGACGCTCGTTGTTCAACTCTTCGATATGTTTGGCGTAATTGCGGCCTACACAAAGGATTTTCATTCTTTTGGGTTTTGGGTGTTAGGTTTCGGCTGTTAGGTTTTGGCTAAAAGGAGAAGAAAGGTGCTCATTGCTACATTTCCAAATTACCTCCGGCCGCTAATTTTCAAATCTTCAAATTTTCAAATTTCCCCAACATCAACTCACCTTCGTATTCAATTTTCTCAATTTGATTGCCGTCAGTACTTTTTTGGTATAAAGCGGAAAGTCGGCGTTCTGAATCCAACCGTAATAACCGGGTTCAGCTTCGAGGACTTTTGCCACTTTAACACCTTTGTGCTTGCCGAATGAAAAACATTCCTCGCCATCTTTGTCAAGAACGATAAATCCGGCAAAATCAACCGATTTCTTTCGCGTCGTAAACTCGGAAAGCGATTTAATGTCATTTTCCAAATCCGGATATCTTTCCAATTGTCCCTTTAAAATTTCGTAAGTCGCCATCGTATCAGCCTCGGCACTATGCGCGTTTTCAAGGGTTTGATTGCAATAAAAACGATAGGCCGCGCTAAGGGTACGTTCTTCTTTTTTGTGAAAAATCGTCTGAACATCGACACTCACACGACTCTTCATATCGAAATCCAGTCCTGCGCGAAGCAGTTCTTCGGCCAAAAGCGGGATATCGAAACGGTCTGAATTATAACCGGCCAGATCCGAATCCTTGATCATATTGTAAATCGTATGCGACAATTCTTTAAACGTTGGTTCGCCGGCAACTTTTTCGTTCGTAATTCCGTGAACCGCAGTGGTCACCGCCGGAATCGGCATTTCCGGATTCACAAGCCAGGTCCTGCTTTCCTTGTTACCATTGGGATAAACCTTAAATATCGATATTTCGACGATCCGGTCTTTGCAAATGTCCATTCCTGTTGTTTCCAGGTCGAAAAAGCAAATTGGTCTTGTGAGCTTTAATTCCATTTTCAAGTATTAGATTGCAAAGATAAGAAACAGATGCGGGCAAAGCTTTATGGCTACCCCGATTTTGATCAGGAGCTATTTCCTGCTGTTCGCTGCAATCTTTTTTTCACTCCGCGATGCTCCGCTTAAAAAAGGATTTCCACTTCCATCAGGGCTAGGGCTTTGGCCAATGTCATGAAATATCTGCTAATCCTCGCGACTCCCGTCGTCTGCCATCCTCACGATCTTCGGCGTAAATTTGGCCACCACATCCACAAGTTCTTTTTGAGATGCCATTACCAGATTAATATCTTTATATGCCATTGGCGCCTCGTCCCTGCCCGCACCAATCAGCGATACGCCATAATCACTCAACACCTGCTTCATTTCGGCTCCCGTAATATTCTTGATCGCTTGTGTTCTGCTCATCTGCCGACCCGCGCCATGAGAAGCCGAATTGATCGATGCCTGCTCACCTTTCCCGCGAACTAAAAATCCGGGTGCGGTCATGCTTCCGGGTATGATTCCCATAACGCCTTTGCCTGCCGGTGTTGCGCCCTTGCGATGAACGATGACTTCTTGGCCATTAACAATCTCCTTCCATGCAAAATTGTGATGATTTTCAACTTTTGCAAGCAGGTTTCCGCCGATCGATTTTGAAATCTTATGGTGAATCACTTCATGACACGCCGAAGCATAATCGCCGGCAAGATTCATTGCCATCCAATATTCCTGACCGGCGTTGGTACTGAGGTCGAGATACGCCAGGTTAATGGCTTCTTTTGGAAGTTTAGTGATTTCCTTGGCAACTTTTGTATAATGCCCGGCAATGGTGGCGCCCAAGCCCCGCGACCCGGAGTGTGTCAATAAAGCCACATAGCTTCCGCGGTCGATGTTTAGAATTTCGTCGCGCGCTTCAAAATCGATAATGCCAAATTCGACAAAATGGTTTCCGCCGCCCGAGGTTCCGAGTTGCGCCCAAGCTTTATCTTTTAGGTTTTTAATAAAAGGCACCAAATTAAATTCAGGTTTATCTAAAACCGCATGATCCGCCCGGGCGTTGCCAGTAAAATTTTGTCCCGCGCCAAATTTGGTGTTCGCCACAATCTCACGCTTAAACTTAGCCTGGTCGGTTAATAGTTTCTCAACCGGAATATCATAAATCGACAGCGCCATCCGACAGCCGATATCGACGCCCACACCATAGGGAATAACAGCATTATCAACGGCAAGTACGCCGCCAATCGGGAGACCATAGCCCTGATGCGCGTCAGGCATCAGCGCGCCGGCAACCGAAACAGGCAATTTCATCGCAATCTCCATCTGATTTCGCGCGCCTTCTTCGATGTGTTCAGCACCGTAAATGGCAAACGATTCCGGCGTTTCCAAAAGGGAAATTGATTGGTTTTTCGGAATAGCAGCTTCAGCAGCCAATTCCTTGGCAATCGTTCCCAAAATTTCGTCGTCGAGAAAATTCTCAGGATATAGGACAAGTTTTTTTAATAATCGCAGGACTTCCGGCTTTGATTGATTCCTGTAGCTATTGTTCGCAATGTCAATAACTTTCCCAAGAATAGCCGACTGTTTAAATCCGATTTTAATCAGGTTTTTTCCGGTTATAGGCTTTTTCATCACGTTTTTATTTCAAGATACGCAAAGAATTGAAATCAGAAAAACCTAATCGTGCTTTTGAATACGCACTGTTGAAACCCGGTCGCCTGCAGAAATATTCAAATAATACATGCCGGCCGATAAGGTATCTGGAAAGTTGATGCGTTCTGAAACGCCTCCTTTACCGCCAATTTTTTCCGGCACGACAGAAGTCACATTATTACCTAAGGCGTCGCGAACCTCAATCACGATCGGTTCGTTTTGGATCATGTTGAATTCGACGTCGATATATTTCTTGAATGGATTCGGACTAACCGAAAAAGAATCAGCTCCAAATTTAAAGTTCGATTTTAAATGGGTTTTGACTTTAGTCAGTAAAAAATCCCGCTTTGAACCTCGTCGGGATCCACCGCCCAAAAGAAGCGAACCATCAGCCAAAGGGAAAATGACATTTGCCGTTTCGTCAGCACCGCGATCAATTGTCAACTGACCGTCGAAGCCGAAAGAAACATCAGGCGTTCCATCAGCATTAAATCGCTGTAAGAAAAGGTCAACCGAAGTGTTATCGACGTAACCGCCAACAATCAACTTTCCGTCAGGCTGTAAATGTGATGCGAATGCAAAACCGGAGTTCGCATCGTTATTAAAATCATTCACCACTTTACCATTGATGCCAAAATTTGTGTCCAATGTTCCATCGCTATTATATTTTGCCAGACAAATCTTCTGCGAGGCGTCGTCGTTATAGTAGTAGATTCCGCTTAAAAGGATTTTACCATCATCGGCAAGCTGAATCGATTCGGCAATTTCGCCCCGGCCAAAATTGGTAATCACGCGACCGTTCTTGCCGAAAGTCGTGTCTGGGCTGCCGTCAAAATTTAACCGCAGCATGGCAAAATCTGAAGTGCTGTTCGAGGGTTCGGCAAAAGTAAATCCGGCGGCAATTATTTTTCCGTCTGGTTGGATTTTTAGGGAATGAACAACGTCTTCACTCACCACATGCCGGTTGGTCGTTGTACCGAAATTGATCATCGTAAAACCGTTTACGCCAAAACTTTCATCCGGAGATCCGTTTGGAAGGAAACGTCCGACAAGAAAGTCTGTATAATCAAGTGAATATTCTTCAGAGATTTTACCACCAACAATAATTTTTCCGTCAGATTGAACAGCTATTGATGAGGCAACTGACTTTTGCGGCAGATTTACGCGAGCGATTCCGTTCTTGCCGAAGTTTCGATCCTGACTTCCGTTTGGGTGAAATTTAAGCAAGACGATATGCTGATCCGACTTGGCGCCATCGGTTGCCGCTACGAGAATTGAATTGTTTTTTAGAATGTGAACCGAATTTGATTCGTATTGCATGTACGTTCCAATCGGTAAAACCACTCGTCCGGCAGTTCCAAAGGATTTATCGAGAAGTCCATCGGTGGAATAGCGTGTCAGTACCAATTGATTGGAGCTTCCGTCAAAGGCCGAACCGCATGCAATTATCTTTTTATTGGACTGCAAACCAAGCGATGCGATACTTGCTTGACGATTTTTAATTGAAGTTATTGTGTGTCCGTTTTGTCCAAATGCATTGTCGGTAGTGAGGTTCTGTGCAGTTACAGAACATCCGATAAGAAGAACCACAAACGCAACAAGTTTCTGCATAGCAAGACTTTAATACTCAAATATAATTTTTTTTCTGCCGTTGGTAAAACAAGTGCAAAAAAAAAGCGGACTAATTGTCCGCTTCTCAAATTATATGCTTCTGTTCTCGTCGAATGCTTCCATGTATTCGGCAACGCGCTTTACGAAACTTCCGCCTAGCGCGCCATCAACAACGCGATGGTCATAACTATGTGACAGGAACATTTTTTTGCGGATTCCGATAAAATCACCTTCCGGAGTTTCAATAACAGCCGGCACTTTTCTGATCGCACCAAGAGCAAGAATTCCTACTTGCGGTTGGTTAATGATCGGTGTTCCGAATACGCTGCCAAAAGTTCCAACGTTAGTCACGGTGTACGTTCCACCCTGAGTGTCGTCCGGCTTTAATTTTCCGGCTTTAGCACGAGCTCCTAAATCGTTTACGGCTTTTGCCATTCCGAGTAGGTTCAGCTGATCGGCGTTCTTGATTACCGGTACAATCAGGTTTCCGTTTGGAAGTGCAGCTGCCATTCCGAGGTTTATATTTTTCTTCTTGACGATGTACTCGCCATCAACCGAAATGTTCATCATCGGGAAATCTTTTAGCGCTTTTGCTACGATTTCCATGAATATTGGTGTAAAGGTGAGTTTTTCGCCTTCACGTTTTTCAAATACATTTTTGTTTTTCTCGCGCCAATCCCAGATTGCTGTCACGTCGACTTCAATAAAAGACTGTACGTGAGCTGATGTTTGAAGCGATTGAACCATGTATCCAGAGATCAACTTTCGCATTCGGTCCATCTCGACAATTTCGTCCTGGCCGTTTACGGACACCGGAGCTGGTTTTGCCGGAGCTGGTGCAGACGATGCTTTAGGCGCCGAAGGTTGTTGTGTTTTCGCTTCAGGAGCTGCTGCAACAGGCGGTGGCGTTTGTGCCACTTGGCCGTTTTTGCGTTTTGACAGGTATTCGAGGATATCGTTTTTGGTCACTCGTCCTTCACTACCGGTTCCGCTGATGCTATCGAGTTCTTCGATAGAAACACCTTCTTCTTTAGCAATATTTTTAACTAGCGGCGAATAGAATTTTTCTGATTTCGAAAAGTCCTGATTAATTGCGACCGGTGCGGCAGTATATGACTTTGCTGCTTCAACTGTCTTTTCAATTTCAGTTACCGAAGCGGGCTCTGCCGAAGGGGCGTCAACCACTACTCCACCTTCAACCTCGATGATTGCAATGGTTTGGCCAACCTGAACCAGATCGTCCTTTTCAAAAAGTTTCTCGACAAGTTTTCCTGAAACTTCAGATGGAACTTCGCTGTCAACTTTATCGGTAGCGATTTCCAGGACAGCCTCATCAGCGTCGATGTGGTCGCCAACTTCCTTTAGCCAATTGGTGATGGTAGCTTCTGCGACACTTTCACCCATTTTTGGTAACTTTAATTCAAATCTTGCCATAATGAGAAACGTAGAAATTGTTGATTTCAGTGCGAAAATACTAAAAAATATTAGCTCTGACCTTACAAAGATAAATTTTCGACAAAGGTTTAGGTTTAGTGTGCGATCAAATTTGGATCACCTGACCGCGGTCGTCACTCGAATTACTGCCGATTAAAAACCCGGCATCAGTATGTAAATTTTTAAAAGTCACATTCAATTTGCCATAATCCGACATTATTTTGATGATATCGCCGTAGCGGATCGATCTCGTATCAAAAATGATTTCGGGATTTAAGCCGAGTAAGATTTTATGGTGAATTTGATCAATAGATATGATTTCAACCTTCAGTTTGAGATGCTTTTCAAGTCGATTCTTCAAATTCGCATCCTCAGAAAGCAGCAAGTAATTTGAAACATCGCGGGTTTTGACTTTTTTCTTTGACTTGGCAACAGCAAAAACATAAGCCCCGATCTTCATCATCGCATTAAAAAAAGGTGACGGCCGGAAATGCTTCCTATAAAAGAAATTCATGGCTTCACTAAATCGGCGGATATAACTTTCGTCCTTTACCGTGCTTTCACCTTTGTAATGGATTACGGTTGTTTCAGGATAATAAAAATTTTCTTTACCTGCTTTTAAAACAGTGTACGAAAGATCAATGTCGTCTGAATACATAAAGCAATCCTCGTCGAAACCACCAACTTCTAAATATAAGTCACGTTTCATCACCATAAAAGCGCCGACAAGAATATCGACTTTTCCGGTTTGATTGTGATTTAAATGCCCGGCGTAGTATTGATTCAGTAATTTCAGATTTGGAAAAACGCTGTACAACCCAGCAATCTTTGTCACGGCCACGAAAGGCGTTGGCGTTCCGCGTTTGGATTCAGGAAGGAAATTTCCACGCCCATCTACGAGTTTTGCACCGACAATTCCCATGTTTTCGCGATTTGCAACAAAGCTGAGAATTTTACTAAAAGTATCTTCTGCGACAACCGTATCCGGATTTAGAATGCAGATTTGTTCGCCTTTTGCGATAGAAACACCAATATTATTCCCTTTCGGAAATCCGGCGTTTTCTTTATTCTCGACAAGAATCACATTGGGGAAAAATTGCTTAACGATCTGACAACTATCGTCGGGCGAATTGTTATCGACGACGATAATCTCTGCGTTGATTCCGATCAATGCCTTTGAAACACTATCAATGCATTGATGAAGGAAGTGCCTTACATTATAGTTAAGAATGATTACCGAAAGCTGCATGCGGTAAAGATAAGCCAAACCGCAGAAAAGACAATTGCGGTCAAAAAAAAAGCGCCGTAACGGCGCTCTTGTTAGTAAAATGGCAACTTATGAAATGCTGATTGAACGTTTAGGTTTAGGAAGTGCTTCTTCTCTTTTTGGAAGAGTCACCCTTAAAATTCCATTTTCGTAACCCGCATTAATTTCATCCTGATTTACGGTTTCAGGAAGTTTGAACGATCGCTTGAACGACGAAGATGAAAACTCTCTTCTTGTAAATTTACCTTCTTCTTCGGTGGTGTTTTCAGTTTTAATCTCAGCTGAAATGCTCAACAAGTCGTTGTCGATCTCAATCTGAAATATATCTTTGTTAAATCCGGGTGCCGACAACTCGACTTCAAAAGTGGTTTCCGTTTCTCTTATATTTACCGGCGGAACCGTAAGCGTGTTTAAATTCTGACTTCCGCCCATCCAATCCGGTCTGAAGAATTCTTCCATTAATGCCGGAAATAAATTACTTGAGCTGTTGTTTCGTTTTACCAAGTTCATAGCTATATACTTTTAAGTTATACGTTAATTCATTGACGCCCGCCGAAATACAAATGAAATGCCAGTGGAAAATTTCGGAAAAAATGGCATCTTAAAATGACAATTTGACATTGTAACTTTTTGTATTTTTAAAAAAATGAATACTTAATGTTGTCAACCGAATTATTACAAGATTTCGCCGAACTCTCTGATGAACTCACATTAGAAGATATTTCTGAATTGTTTGCAAAAGCGAGTCCGAGGCAACTAAACGCTGGTGAAACCTATATTTCAATTGGTGATCGGAGCCGGATGCTGGCCTTTATCGAGAAAGGATTGATTCGGGCGTTTGCCGAGAAAGACAACGGTGAACAAGCTACGTTACTGCTTCGGTGGGAAGATCAGTTTGTTGGCTCGCACGATACGATTATTTTTAATCAGCCGTCAAAATTTGCATATCAGGCGATTGAGTCCACCACGATTCTCGAACTTGATTATGCTTTGGTTGAAAAAGCGATGGAGGAAAATCCCAAATTTGAATCGGTTCGGAAATCGGTTTTGATGTCGATGCTTGGCGGTGCGCTTCAAATGCTTGAAGATTTTGTACTGCTTTCACCCGAGCAGCGATATATTAAACTTGTCGACGAGAAAATGGACATTGTAAATCGGGTTGCCGATAAGCACATTGCCTCGATGCTCGGAATTACGCCGGTTTCGCTTAGTCGGATTCGGAAAAGAATTGCCAATCGAAAAGATTAATTAGCTTTTGTTAACTCGCCATGGCCCACATCACCGATAATTTTGCCCTAAAAAGCAAAGTCATGGAAGACGGATTTTTAATTTTTGCAGCAATACTTTTTGAATCGGCTGCAAGGTATTTTCTGATTGCGGGAATCGCATTTCTAATTTTTTACAATTTGTTCTCTGACAAATTCAGATTGCAAAAGATTCAAAAGCGAGCGGCGAAACGAAAGGATTTTATCCGTGAGATCGTTCACTCCGCAAGCAGTACTCTAATTTTTGCGATAATTGCATTTCTGCTGCTGGCCACGCCGTTGCGCGATTACACTCAGGCGTATTCAGAAGTCGGTGACTATCCGATTTGGTGGATTGGTGCAAGTTTAGCGCTGAGTTTGATAATTCACGATACGTATTTTTATTGGATGCACCGATTGATGCACCATCCAAAAATTTACAAGCACGCGCATTTGGTCCATCATAAAAGCATTAATCCGACGCCGTTTGCCTCGTATTCGTTTCATTGGCTTGAAGCCATAGGCGAAGGATTGGTCCTGGTGCCGTTACTATTTTTACTGCCGATGCATGATTTAACGGTGTTGCTTTTTACCGCATCGAGTTTTGTGATTAATGTTTATGGTCACTTGGGGTATGAGATCATGCCGAAATTTGTTCGGAAGACCGCGATATTCTCAATTATCAATACCTCAACGCATCACAATTTGCATCATAGCAGGTTCAACGGAAATTACGGCCTATACTTTAGATTTTGGGACAGAATTATGGGAACCGAGATTCCTGAATATGTTGAGATTTACGATAAACTCCGGATGAAGCGCAAACCAGAAGCGTCATTCAAATAGGGAATTTGGGTGGAACGATGCGAACTTGCCCGATTCAAACAGCAATCGGGAGTTTAAAACCTAGCCCCGATTGAGCCGATATCCTTGTCGCGATTAGCGGCAAGATAAAGGCAAAAGCGGGACATTGGCCGAAGTGAATGAGCGAGTTACTGCTCCTGAAAATAAATCGCATCTTAATGCGTACTTTTGCAAAAAAACATATTGTGAATTACCTTTCTGTAGAAAATATTTCGAAGTCGTTTGGCGAGCGTACCCTGTTTGAGAACGTGTCATTTGGTATAAATAAAGATCAAAAAATTGCGTTTATCGCGAAAAATGGTTCGGGAAAGACCACTATAATGAACATTATTAATGGCGAAGATGAACCCGATTCAGGTCAAGTTGTGATTCGGAAAGACATTAAAATGGCGTTTTTGTCGCAAGTGCCGAATTTGCAGGACGAACTTACGGTTGAGGAAAGCATCTTTGCGTCGGATAACGAAGTTCTGAAAGTGATTGAGCAATATGAAAAAGCGCTTGAAAATCCGGATGATGCTGAAGCGTATCAGCTTGCGTTTGACCGGATGGATCAGCATAATGCGTGGGATTTTGAGACGCAATTCAAACAGATTTTGTTTAAACTGAAGCTTGAAGATTTCAAACTCAAGGTCAAAAACATGTCTGGTGGTCAGAAAAAGCGACTGTCACTTGCGATTATCTTGATTAGTCGGCCAGACCTTTTGATACTTGATGAACCAACCAACCACCTTGATCTTGAGATGATCGAATGGCTTGAAAGTTATTTCGCCAAGGAGAACATTACACTTTTTATGGTAACGCACGACCGGTTTTTCCTTGAGCGCGTATGTAATGAAATCATTGAACTCGACAACGGAAAACTGTATCAATATAAAGGTAATTACTCGTATTATTTAGAGAAGAAAGAACAGCGGATTGCGTCTGAAAACGCGAGTATTGACAAGGCACAAAACTTGTTTGTAAAAGAGCTCGAGTGGATGCGTCGTCAACCAAAAGCACGAACCACCAAATCTAAGTCGCGTCAGGACGATTTTTTCGTCATCAAGCAGAAAGCAGAAAGTCGCCGGAAAGAAAACCAGGTTGAGCTTGAGATCAACATGGAGCGAATGGGTAGCAAAATCATTGAACTTCACAAAATCAGCAAGCGATTTACGGACCGGGTGATACTTGATAATTTCAGTTTTGATTTTCAGCGTGGCGAGCGGATCGGGATTATCGGCAAAAATGGAACGGGGAAGTCGACATTTCTGAATTTGATTACAGGGACAATTCCGCCTGACTCGGGTAAAGTTGTGGTTGGCGAGACGATCAAGATCGGATATTATACACAAAGCGGAATCAATCCGAAGCCGATGCAAAAAGTCATCGACGTGATAAAGGAGTACGGCGAGTATATTCCGCTGATGAAAGGCAGAACGATCTCGGCCGGACAACTTCTTGAACGATTTTTATTCGACCGCAAAAAACAGCACGATTATGTTGAAAAACTGAGTGGTGGTGAGCTTAAGCGATTGTACTTATGTACGGTTTTGATCCAGAATCCGAACTTTTTGATTTTGGATGAGCCGACAAACGATCTTGACATTGTGACGCTGAACGTTCTTGAGAGTTTCCTTTTGGATTATCCGGGATGTTTACTGGTTGTGTCGCACGACCGATATTTTATGGATAAAATTGTCGATCACCTTTTTGTGTTTAGGGGAAATGGTGAAGTTGAGGATTTTCCGGGCAACTATTCCGATTTCCGTGCTTATGAAGACAGCGCCGACATTCAGCAAAAAGAAGACAACAAAGTTGAGAAAAAGGCCTGGAAGCAAAACAATCCGACCGGGAATCTGACCTTTAACGAGCAGAAAGAATTTCAAAAGATCGAAAAAGAGATCAAGGAACTCGAACAAGAGAAAGTGCGGATAGAAGCGCTTTTTTCGGAAGGAAAAGTAGCGGACGCCGACATCGAAATGCGCGCTAACGAACTTCAGACAATCATCCAGAAAATGGAAAGCAAGGAAGAACGCTGGTTTGAGCTTTCGGCCAAAATGGAAGGTTAGTGAGAAATGCGATTTTTCATATAAAGTCGTATTTGCGATTTTTATCGCGGTCAGTGAATGAGCACGGCTTGCATTCGCCTTTCCTCTTTGATTTGGCGACTAAGTGTTTTTATGATAAAAAACAATATCCGGAATACGAACTCATTAGGAAATACCGACAACGTTTACTTGGGTCTGAAACTACGATCGAAGTTTCCGATTTTGGAGCGGGTTCACGTGTTTTCCGGTCGAACAGCCGCAAAGTAGGCCAGATTGCCAGGAACGCGGGAATCTCAGCAAAGCGATCCGAATTATTGGCTCGGCTTGTTCGGTATTTTAATTCGAAAAGCATCCTGGAACTCGGAACTTCGGTTGGCCTTGCTACGGTGTGCCTTGCCAGTGGTAAAAATCGCCATGTGATTTCGATTGAAGGCTGCCGGGAAACTGCAAAAGTTGCATTTGAGAATTTGCAAGCGTCAGGCGTCGACAATGTACAGATTGTTGTGGGCGAATTCGGACCGGTGTTGAGCACACTTGAAGAGAACAACAAATTTGATCTGATCTATTTTGATGGCAATCACCAAAAAGACGCGACACTGACCTATTTTGATTTATTGTTAAAGACCGCGCACAATGATTCGGTTTGGATATTTGACGACATACATTGGTCTGAAGGCATGACCGAAGCCTGGGAACAGATAAAAATTCATCCAAAAGTCACCGTTACCATCGACACTTATCAATGGGGACTGGTGTTCTTTAGGCAGGAACAAGTCAAAGAGCACTTTGTGGTGCGAACGTGATTAGTTGTTTCGCAGCGCTTTGATCAATTCGGCTTTGGTCATTTTAGAGCGACCTTCGATACCCACTTTTTTGGCCTCGTCGTAAATCTCCTGCTTGGTCTGATCTTCGTAAGATTTTGATTTGCCGCCTCGTTTTTCCGCGCCTTCACTATTTGAAATTCTGGCTGCTTTTTGTTTGCTGTATCCTTTATCTTTTAACGCTTCATATTGGTCGGGGTTTTTAACCTGCGGACCCGGATCTTTCTTTGGCATGGCTAACTTTTTTTGTTACTTAAAGTTACGAGGAAAATTTGGCGCGTTATTTAAAAGTATCGTTAAAAAAAAGAGCAACCATAGTGGCTGCTCTTCTGAAATAAATATGAAAACGATTATTTTTTAGCATCTTCGTTCTCGTCTGCTTTCGCGCCCATTCTGTTCCATTTGAACTTCGGAGCAAATTTCAACTTAAGTTCTGCGATTTTACGATTATCAGAAGACGAAAGACCTTCTTTTTCTACCGTGTTCTTACGAGCATCAAGAGCTTCGTACATCGCTTTGATTTCGTCAAAATCCTCACGGCTGTAGTTGTCCTTGTTTTCGTCGAATTCGTTATAGAAATCGTTGTACACTTTCAAGATGTTGTCTTTGTTTACCCAATCAAAGTTCATGTCTGAACCCATTTGTGAACCAAAGAACGCTGAACGTAACGAGGTCGCTCTGTCACCAGATGCGTTGTCTGAGGTAGCCTCCTGAACCGCGTATTTAGCTCTTAACTCTTCGTAACGCGCTCTGTTTTCAGCCAATCTCTTTTCAGCTTCAGCACGATTTTCCATAGTTGCAAGTGCGGCTTCAGCCTCCGAATTACGACGCTCATATTCAGCTTCGATCGCAGCCCAGTTCGCTCTCGCGTCTGCTTCAGCTACATTTCCGATCGAGTCAACGTAAGTTGTGTAAACTTCCACTGATCGTTCCATTCTTTTTTCTTCTTCACTCTTACATGAAGCAAAGCCCGCTGCAAGAACAGCAACGCCAAGTAATAAATTCTTAGATTTCATAGTTGTTGATTTAATTAGTTACTTATAAAATTAGGAAATAACTTGCCAAAATGAACTTGATCCCGCAAAAGATTAAGAATAATTTAGTACTAAGATTTTTGCTCCAGCTGCAGATAATCAATTAAAAACTAATGACAGCCTGACTCTTTCAGAATATTAATCCGTATTTTTAGCCCAAATTTTTTCTATGGAAAAGCCTCTTATCGAGATTACCGATATTAAACGCGACTTTATTCTTGGCAACGAAACCGTTTATGTATTAAAAGGTATTAACCTACAAATAAATAAAGGCGAATATGTGGCTTTGATGGGACCATCGGGTTCGGGGAAGTCAACTTTAATGAACCTTCTGGGTTGTTTAGACACGCCAACTTCAGGTGAATACATTCTCAACGGAAAACACGTCAGCCAAATGTCGGATGATGAACTCGCCGAAATCCGCAATAAAGAAATCGGATTTGTTTTTCAGACCTTTAATCTTTTGCCACGAACAACTGCGCTCGACAACGTAGCGCTGCCGATGATTTATGCAGGCTACTCGAAATCGGAGCGAAATGCACGTGCCACCGAAGTGCTGAAGCAAGTCAACCTCTCAGACCGGATGGATCACCAGCCAAACCAGCTTTCCGGCGGGCAACGTCAACGTGTAGCTGTCGCTCGGGCGCTGGTCAATCGGCCTTCGATTATTCTGGCGGATGAGCCTACGGGAAACCTCGACAGTAAAACTTCAGTCGAAATTATGAACCTTTTTAACGACATTCACAAACAGGGAAACACCGTTATTTTGGTTACGCACGAGGAAGATATCGCGGCTTATGCGCACCGAATCATCCGACTTCGCGACGGACTTATCGAAAGCGACAACGCAAATCCAAATATTACCACACATTAATGAAGATCTATACTAAAACCGGCGATGACGGCACCACCGCACTTTTTGGCGGAACACGCGTTGCCAAACACAACATCCGAATCGAGAGTTATGGCACAGTCGATGAACTTAATTCGTATATCGGATTGCTGCGAGACCACAATATCGCGCCTGAACACAAAAATTTCCTGACACATATTCAGCATTTGCTGTTTACCCTTGGCGCAATTCTGGCAACTCCGCCCGAAAAAGAAGTTTTGAAAAACGGGAAACCCCGATTAAATATTCCGCTGGTAACTGACTCTGATATCGAAGCTCTTGAAATGCAAATGGATACAATGGAGAATAAGCTGAAACCCATGACGCATTTTGTCCTTCCGGGTGGTCATATTACCGTGTCAACTTGTCATGTGGCGCGTTGCATTTGCCGCCGGGCAGAGCGATTAACGGTTAGATTAAACGAGATTGAACCCGTGGATCCACGCGTTATCAAGTACCTAAACCGGCTCTCAGACTACCTGTTTGTGCTGGCACGGATGTTGACTACCGAGCTCGGCGCCGAAGAAATTAAGTGGATTCCACAAAAATTATAAGGCGTTTTTTGAGAAGCTGATCCGGCTATCCGCTACTATCTTTTTTCACGCGTCGCTATCGCTTTGCGTTAAAAAAGGATAACCGCTACTATCCGGGCTATTTTACTGGTTCTCATTAAGTTAATCCCACGTTCTTAACTTTATTTAAAATAAGTACAATTTTACTTGACTTTTTGAGTATAAAAATTATTTTTGCATAAACTAAAAAATCGACAGAAGATGTATTGGACATTAGAATTGGCATCATACCTCAGCGACGCGCCGTGGCCTGCAACTAAAGATGAACTAATTGATTATGCGATACGCGCAGGAGCTCCGCTCGAGGTAGTGGAAAACCTCCAGTCGATAGAAGACGAAGGCGAGATCTACGAATCAATGGAAGAGATTTGGCCAGATTATCCAACAGACGAAGATTACCTTTGGAACGAGGATGAATATTAAGAATAAACACATATAAAAGTCTCATCACGAGGCTTTTTTTTTGCGTAATTTTGCGCACCTATTACATATTTAATTTATAATTATGAGCTTTATAAATAGCATTCTGAAGGTCTTTGTCGGAAACAAGTCCCAAAAAGACGTCCAGGCATTGCAAGGAAACATCACCAAGATCAAAGGCTTTGAACAAGCTTTAATGGCTTTGACAAACGATGAACTCCGTAATAAAACAGCCGAATTCAAAGCGCAGATCGCCAAGGCACGCAGCGAGAAAGACGCCAAAATCGCAGCATTAAAAGCTGAGGTTGAAGGTATCGCCGATATCGATAAACGTGAAGATATTTACACTTCTATCGACGCCCTGGAGAAAGAAGCGTACGAACTTTCCGAAAAAACACTAAAGGAAATTCTTCCCGAAGCTTTTGCCGTCGTCAAAGAAACAGCCAGAAGATTCAAGGAGAATTCTGAAATCACGGTTCTTGCCACAGCTAAAGACCGCGAATTGTCAGCCACTAAATCATATATCACCATCGACGGCGATAATGCCATTTGGGCCAATTCCTGGAATGCGGCCGGAAAACAAATTACCTGGGACATGATCCACTACGATGTACAGCTCATTGGTGGTATGGTTCTTCACGATGGTAAAATCGCCGAAATGCAAACCGGTGAAGGTAAAACACTCGTGGCTACACTTCCACTTTATCTTAACGCATTAACCGGAAATGGCGTGCACCTGGTGACTGTCAACGACTATCTTGCAAAACGTGATAGTAGCTGGAAAGCACCATTGTTTGAATTCCACGGACTCACAGTCGATTGTATCGACAACCATCAGCCAAACTCGGAAGCTCGTAAAAAAGCATATAACGCTGATATTACTTACGGAACCAACAACGAATTTGGTTTTGATTACTTGCGTGATAATATGGCGCATTCGCCTAACGATCTTGTTCAACGCAAACACAATTATGCGATTGTCGATGAGGTCGATTCAGTATTAATCGACGATGCCCGAACACCACTTATCATTTCTGGTCCGGTTCCGCAAGGCGATCGTCATGAATTTAACGAGCTAAAACCAAAAATCGACCACCTTGTTTCTCTTCAGCGTCAACTTGCAAACGGTTTCCTTGCTGAAGCTAAGCGTCTTATCCGCGAAGGAAATACTAAAGACGGTGGATTCAATCTTTTGCGTGCTTACCGTTCGCTTCCAAAAAATAAGGCATTAATCAAATTCCTAAGTGAAGAAGGTGTTAAGCAACTATTGCAAAAGACCGAAAACCAATATATGCAGGACAACAACCGCGACATGCATATTGTCGACGAGGCGTTGTACTTTGTAATTGAAGAAAAAAACAATCAGGTAGAACTTACCGACAACGGAATCAAATTCCTGTCTCAGGATACCGACGATTCGTTCTTCGTATTACCGGATATCGGTTCTGAAATTGCAAGAATCGAAAAATTGAATCTTGAAAAAGACGCCGAAGCCGAAGAAAAAGAAAAACTTTTCCAGGATTTTAGCGTGAAAAGCGAGCGAATCCACACCTTAACCCAACTTCTCAAAGCGTATACATTATTTGAAAAAGACGTCGAGTATGTAATCATGGAAAACAAGATCATGATTGTCGACGAGCAAACCGGTCGTATCATGGAAGGTCGTCGTTATTCAGACGGACTACACCAGGCGATTGAAGCCAAAGAAAATGTAAAGATCGAAGCCGCTACCCAAACATTTGCTACCATTACGCTTCAGAATTATTTCAGAATGTACAGCAAGCTTTCAGGTATGACCGGAACGGCTGTCACTGAAGCAGGCGAACTTTGGCAAATCTACAAATTGGATGTTGTCGAGATTCCGACCAACAAACCAATGGCGCGTAAAGACAAAGAAGATCTTATCTACAAAACTACCCGTGAGAAATTCAACGCCGTTATCGAAGACGTAACCGAACTCTCAAAAGCCGGTCGTCCGGTTCTTATCGGAACAACCTCAGTAGAGATTTCGGAACTTCTTAGCCGAATGCTTAAAATGCGAAATATTCCGCACAACGTATTGAACGCGAAAATGCATAAGCAGGAAGCGCAAATCGTTGAAGAAGCTGGTAAAGCCGGAGTTGTAACCATTGCCACAAACATGGCAGGTCGTGGTACCGATATTAAGCTTTCGCCGGAAGTTAAAGCTGCAGGCGGATTAGCGATTGTTGGTACTGAACGCCACGATTCACGCCGGGTTGACCGTCAGTTGCGAGGACGTGCCGGTCGTCAGGGTGATCCGGGAAGTTCACAATTCTACGTATCGCTTGAAGATAACCTGATGCGTTTGTTCGGATCGGAACGCGTTGCCAAAATCATGGACCGAATGGGTCTAAAAGAAGGCGAAGTGATTCAGCATTCAATGATGACAAAATCAATTGAAAGAGCTCAGAAAAAAGTTGAAGAAAACAACTTTGGCGTCCGAAAAAGACTTCTTGAGTACGATGATGTTATGAATGCACAACGTGAGGTTGTCTACAAGAGAAGACGTCACGCGCTTCATGGCGAGCGTTTGAAAGTTGACATCGCCAATATGATGTACGATACTTGCGAGCTGATTACTACTCAGAACAAAGCAACCAACGATTATAAAAACTTTGAATTCGAATTGATCCGTTATTTCTCGGTAACATCACCGGTTACGGCAACTGAATTCGAAAAGATGGGCGACATGGAACTCACTGCTAAAGTGTATAAAGCAGCAATGCATTATTATACTGAAAAGACGGCAAGAAGCGCCCGTGAAGCGTTCCCGATTATCAAAAATGTCTTCGAAGATCAAAACAACCAATTTGAGAGAATCGTTGTTCCGTTTACCGATGGCGTAAAATCGCTTAATGTGGTGACCGATCTTGCAAAAGCATACGAATCTGAAGGTCGTCAGTTGATTGCTGATTTTGAGAAAAACATCGTACTTGCGATTGTTGATGAAGCCTGGAAAAAACACCTCCGCAAAATGGATGAGTTGAAACAATCGGTGCAACTTGCGGTTCACGAACAAAAAGATCCGCTTCTTATCTACAAATTTGAAGCTTTCAAATTGTTCCGAAGCATGCTTGATGGTGTGAACAAAGAAGTTATTTCGTTCTTGTTCAAAGGCGATCTTCCGCAGCAAAACACCCAACAAATTCAGGAAGCTCGTGAGGTAAAATCAAAAGAGAACTACAAAACATCAAAAGATGATCTGGATTCTCAAACCATCCCGAACAGCGAAACGGCAGCAGCGCAGAATCGCGAGGCCGGACAAACTCAGCCGCGTCAAGTAACTGAGACCATCACCCGCGAGATGCCAAAAATCAACCGTAATGACAATGTTACGATCAAACATGTGATCAGTGGTAAAACTGAAACGATGAAGTACAAAAGAGCAGAAGCGATGATTGCGTCAGGCGAATGGGTTGTCGTTAACAACTAATCTATTTTAATCCATTATAGAAAATGTCCGGTAATTACGCCGGACATTTTTTTTGCGTATAAATCACAATTTAAAGACATACATTTACATAAATCAAAAATCTGCAATCATGGCAAAGTCGATGGACTCAAAGAAAAACGTAAAAAAAGAACCTTTGAAAACCGCTAAGGAAAAGAAGGAAGAAAAACGCGAAAAGAAAAATTCACCTAAACGCGATTAGAAACAGCTTAAGGCTAGCTCAGCGGAAAAATTTTACCCGGATTCAAGATTCCGTTTGGATCGAAGCTGAATTTTATGGCTTTCATCAATGCGAGTTGCGTTTCTGAAAACGCGATATCCATAAAATCTTTTTGCACATATCCGATACCGTGTTCGCCCGACAAAGTGCCTTTGAGAGCAACTGTCAATTCAAATATCTCGCGGATGCCTTTAGGTATTTCGGTTTCCCAGTTCTTGTCGGACATGTCGCCTTTAACGATATTTACGTGCAGATTTCCGTCGCCGGCATGACCGTAACAAACCGATTTAAAGCCGTACTTATTTCCGATGGCTTTGATGCCTTTTAACAGGGTCGGCAACTCATATCTTGGCACAACAGTGTCCTCTTCCTTGTAAACTGAATTTGATTTGACCGCCTCTCCTACCGCCCGGCGCAGTTTCCAAAGCGCGTTTTTTTGATCTTCCGTATCCGCAAACAGAATCTCATCTATATTGAATTTCTCCAGGACCATGCTTATCTTTTCGGCATCTGAAAATAAAACGTCCAAATGATTGCCGTCGACCTCAATCAGTAAATGCGCTCGAACGTCGTCTTTGATAACCAGACTTACATGGTCGACATAGCGCAAGGTCCAATCGATAGCGTCGCGTTCCATAAATTCGAGTGCGCTTGGAGTGATTCCCGCCCGAAATATTTCGGCTACGGCTTCACAGGCTTGTGCGGCATCGAAAAATGGAACCAGCATTAAAATATTGTGATTGTTTGCCGGCAACAGTTTCATGACGATTTTGGTAATTATTCCCAGGGTTCCTTCGCTACCGACCATGAGCTGGGTCAGGTTGTATCCGGTGGAATTCTTTAACGTATTTGCGCCGGTCCAGATGATGTCGCCGTTTGCCAAAACAACTTCAAGATTGAGCACGTAATCCTTTGTGACGCCGTATTTGACAGCTCTCGCTCCTCCCGCGTTTTCAGCAACATTTCCTCCTATTGTACAACTTCCCTGACTACTTGGATCGGGCGGATAAAACAATCCCCTTTCAGCTACTGTTTCGCGTAGCACTTGCGTGATAACAGCCGGCTCGGTAGTGATCTGCAAATTTTTTTCATCAATATGAATGATTTTATTGAAGCGTTCCATTGATAATCCGACGCCCTGATAAACGCACAAAGCACCGCCGCTTAGTCCGGTTTGACCACCAATTGCCGTAAGCGGAATACAATTCTGATTACAGATTTTGGCAATTTCGGACACTTCGGATGTTGAACCCGGTTTTAGTACCACTGAAGGCGGAAAAATAAAATCTTCAGTCTCGTCGTGCCCATAGCGATTTCGCGTTTCCTGATCCAGAAAAATATAGGATTCGCCTACAATCGAGCTGAGTTCAGAGATAATTTCGGGAGTTATATTAGCTGCGCTGACTTGATGCATCTTCGTAAAATTATGCTGTAAAAGTACTATATATTTCAGTTGAACCAACCAGTCCCAGCCCCGATGGGAAGTGGCATCCTTTTGGGTCGGCGGTTTTGCGGCGAGCAAAACCGCCGACCCAAAAGATATAGCGGACAGCGGGAATAGCTGCATAAAAATTTTAAGTACTTTTACACTGTGGAGGCAAAAAACAATCATAATTCAGCTTTGAGTGAAAAGGACGGCGTGGCAAAACCCGACCAGATAAGTGTCGCATCTGCCGCTCGAATAGTGGAATTGCGTCAAAAAAAGCACGATCCGAAATCGCTCGTAAACGGCATTCTTTCAGGAAATATAACGTCTATTAGTCGCGCGATAACGCTAATCGAGAGTTCAAATCCGATTCATGCTTCGCTTGGCGGTGAGATCATTTCAGAATGTCTGCCACATGCCGGAAAATCGATCCGAATTGGGATTACCGGAGTTCCCGGTGTTGGAAAAAGTACTTTTATCGAGGCTTTCGGAAAACATCTGACGGGATTGGGTAAAAAAGTTGCCGTTCTTGCTGTAGATCCCAGCAGTTCGATTTCGCGAGGCAGCATTTTGGGAGATAAAACCCGGATGGAAGAACTTGTTAAAGATGAAAATGCGTATATCAGACCCTCGGCAGCGGGCGAAACCCTGGGCGGTGTGGCGCGAAAAACCCGTGAAACGATTACGATTTGTGAAGCTGCCGGATTTGATGTTGTCATTATCGAAACCGTTGGTGTTGGTCAATCAGAGACGGCGGTACATAGCATGGTTGATTTTTTTCTGCTCTTAAAAATTGCAGGCGCCGGCGATGAATTACAGGGAATTAAACGCGGAATCATGGAAATGGCTGACGCGATTGTGATCAACAAGGCTGATGGCGACAATGTCAAAAAAGCCCGACTTGCCAAAACAGAATTTAGCAGAGCACTTCACTTATTTCCGGCCAAAACTTCTGGATGGACGCCCAATGTTGCCACTTGCAGCGCGATTACGGGTGATGGAATTGAGGACGTTTGGCAACTTGTACAACAATTTGAATCGCATGTAAAGGAAAGCGGATTTTTCGATAAAATGCGAACCGATCAAAACCTTTATTGGCTGTCGGAAACCATTAATGACGATTTAAAAACGCGTTTTTACGGCGATGTTAACGTATCGCGGCACTTAGATGAATTGGAAAAGAAGGTGACAAACGGCACTATTTCGCCATTTGCCGCCGCGCAACAATTACTCGATACGTACTTGAAATAACTATTCTTCGTAGCGCTTTACCTCGCGATCGTAGAACTCGTTTGCCTGCGTGATTAGCTGCTCCATTTCTTCGTTGAGTTCAGCCTCGTCGAGATCTTCGGCTTCTTCCAGAAACTCGACTTCATCATCTTTAAGATTAATGATAAATCGCGGATAATCCAGGTGAATGATAAAAATGTCTTCAGGGAAATCGGTGTTGTCACCGAGTAAAAATTTAGGAAGTTCCATAAGGTTCTGATTGGGATTTTTGGACGATTAACCGCCGTGTCAGTTTTTCAAAACGAATATACAAAAATAAACCTGCTGCTGTAAGTCCGGCCAAAAGTCCGATCCAAACGCCAACAGCTTTAAGGTCTGTGTAGAGTCCGAGTACAAACGAAATCGGAAATCCGATAATCCAATAAGCTACAAAAGTGATATACATCGGCACTTTAACGTCCTGCAATCCCCGGAGCGCTCCGAGAACAACAACCTGGATTCCGTCTGAAATCTGGAAAATCGCGGCGACAATAAGTAGCTTTGCCGCAATGGCTATTACTTCGGTATTTGTCAGAATCTGTTCGGGGTTTTCCATATTCAGGAAAAACTGCGGCAGGAATTGATGAAGCGCGATAAATAAAAATGCAAATAATATCTCGATCAGCAATACCAAAATGAAAAGTGACCGCGCCACGATCAGCAATTGCTTGAAATCGCCCCGACCTTTTTGGTTGCCAACCCGAATCGTTGCCGCAACGCTTAGTCCCATCGCAAACATAAAGGTCACGGTGGCAAGTGTAAGCGCGATTTGATTTGCTGCCTGCGATTCCGGCCCGATATTTCCGCTTAACCAAATCGCGGAAGTAAACAATCCCATTTCAAAAAGCATTTGCATGGCTGATGGGAAACCGAGTGACGCAATTCTGACCATCATCACTTTTTTGATCTCACGTAAGTGAAATTCCTGAAAGAACGCTCTTATTTTGTGATTGTTGAATAAAATCAGATGCATGAATACCACCATCAAAATCCGGGATATTACCGTTCCAAGACCCGCGCCGAGCATTCCCATTTCAGGAAAAATCCAAATTCCGTGAATCAGCAAATAATTCAACGCCACATTTACGACATTCGCCATTACAATCGCCCACATGGCATACTTTGTCAGCGATAAACCGTCGGCAAATTGCTTGTAACCTTGGTACATGATCAGCGGAATCAGCGAAAATGCCACATAATCCAAATACGGCAAAGCCAGCGTAATCACTTCCTCGGGTTGCTGCAAATAAATCATCAGCGGTTTCGCAGCTACAATCACCAAAAAAAGCAACGCACCCAAAACCGTACAAAGGAACATACCGTTCTGAAAGATGCTTCTGATTCGGGTCGTGTCGCCTTGCGCATCGGCTTCAGCAACTAGCGGAGTTATGGATGTTGAAAATCCAATTCCAATCGACATTGCGATGAAAATCATACTATTTCCGAGCGATACGGCGGCGAGTTCGGTACTTCCGATGCGGCCAACCATTATATTATCAACGATTCCGGTAAGCGTATGACCCAGCATTCCCAGGATAACCGGATATGCGAGTTTTAAATTATAACCAAACTCTTTCGAGTAAACTTTAAGATTCACCTGCTAATTTTTTGCAAAGGTACGCTTTGAAGCCGGTTTGTTATCACTCGGCAAAATATTTAAAATGTCCACAAAAGTTTTAATTTTCTCTAAAACCACATCAACTCCAACTAATTGGCTTTCCGAAACTTACTAAAAATCTTACATTTTTCACAACTCGATTTTAACATTTACTAGAAATTATGTAAAAGAAGCCTGAAAAACGGACATTATCTTTGCCTTAACATAACCAACAAATCACAAATATGAAATCGATCAAATTATTATTAGTGGCCGTAGTTGCCATTTTTACCACAAATGCAAGTGCTCAGGACACGGTGTTCGGCGATCCTACAAATTACGATCAAGGCTTTAGATTAGGCTTCGGCTTGAACGCCGGATACGTTCCGGACGACTTATACGACTGGGCTGGTGGTATCGACGTTAGAGCGCAATACGATTTTAGCAAGCGTACATCGATCACATTGACTACCGGTTTCACAAATTTGTTTATCGGCGACGACGTTAAAGACCTCGGATTTATCCCGGTTAAGGCTGGTTTCAAATTTTTCTGGTGGGAAGATCAGTTCTACGGACTTGTTGAAGCTGGTGCTGGTTTCCCGGTAACCAACGATTATAGCGGAGCCGTAGACAATACAGTAATCCTTTCTCCAGGTATCGGTTACGCTACGAAATACATCGACCTTAGCTTGAGATACGAGCACTACTCGGCTTTCCCAACCGAAGACGGTGGTGAAGGAATGGGCCAAATCGCACTCCGATTGGCATACGGATTCAGATTGTAATCATGCAAAACCCCTTAATTGGGGTTTTTTTTATGCCTGTTCCGAAATAATTCAGCAGTTCGTGCACGACGATCTTTTCAAATTTATGCCTAATTTTATTGATGATCAGGAGCTGATTCCCGCTTTTCACTACAATATTTTTACCCTTCGGGATAAAAAGGATTTTCGCTTCAATCGGGGCTAGGGGCTGATCGGTAATTTAATCAAAATGCAAAAATTTAAACTGGAAATATGGTTTCGAATCGTCGGAATCGGTTCTGCTTCGGGACTGATTTTTTCAGATCAGACTTTGTATGTCATTTCCGATAATGCCGGATATCTCTATCAATATCACACCGAGTCGCGAATTCTCGATCGGATTCCGGTTGTGCTTTCAGAAAATCCGGAAAACATCGCCAAAGCGCTTAAACCCGATTTTGAAGCAGTTGTCAAATATCAAAACTCAATTTACTTGTTTGGATCCGGTTCAACCGACGCGCGTCAAATTTTGTATACGGTAAATCTCACCAATAAAGCGGTCCAAAAGATCGACCTCAGCGCATTATACGATAGAATGCGATCGGTTAGTTTAATCGACATCGAAGACTTTAATATCGAAGGCGCGGCATTCCACAATGCAAAATGGTATTTGTTTCAACGCGGAAACGGCGCCAAGGGAGAAAACGGAATATTTATCATCGACGGTAAAATCGCAACCGACTCGCCTATCGCCTATCAGTCGGTGACTTTACCAAAAATTAACGGCATTTCATCCGGATTTACGGACGCTGTAGTTCACGGCGACCATTTTTATTTCTTGGCATCTGCCGAAGATACGCCATCAACCTATGAAGATGGAGACGTTGCCGGCAGCGCAATCGGAAAGATGTCGATCGCCGATTTTAAAGTGGAACGTTTTCTAGAAATTTCAGATTCGGTCAAATTCGAAGGGATCACGTTTTATCAAAACACCGACGACAAGATCACTTTTCTGTTGTGTGAAGACAACGACAGCGACATTCTGGAATCAGCTATTTATAAAATCGATCTCGACGATTGATCTATTTTTCAATCTCACGCAGATTTTCCATTTTCTTGAGCTCGAGAAAACCTTTGATGTCTTCAAAATGTTCTTTCACTCGCTTGTTGCCAAATTCAAAGACTTTTTCGGCCAATCCGTCAAGGAAATCCCGATCGTGCGAAACTAGTATCAGCGTACCGTCAAAATCACGAAGCGCATCCTTGATAATGTCTTTGGTCTTCATGTCGAGGTGATTGGTAGGCTCATCCAGAATCAGCACATTTACAGGCTCGAGTAGTAATTTGATCATCGCTAAACGAGTCTTTTCACCACCCGACAAAACTTTGACTTTCTTGGTTGTATCATCGCCACCAAACATAAACGCGCCAAGTAAATCTTTAATTTTCGAGCGGATATCACCTACGGCAATGTAGTCGATGGTTTCAAAAACGGTCAAATTCTCATCGAGCAACGATGCCTGATTTTGCGCAAAATATCCGATCTGAACATTGTGTCCGATTTCAATTTTGCCTTCAAATTCAATTTCTTTCATCAACGCCTTGATCATAGTCGATTTACCTTCGCCGTTCTTACCGACAAATGCCACTTTCTCACCGCGTTCGATTACCATATTGGCATTCTTAAACACGACGTGATCGCCATAACTTTTCGACATTTCGCTGACCACAACCGGATATTGACCGCTTCGGGGCGATGGCGGAAATTTTAATCGTAACGCTGAATTATCGACTTCGTCTACTTCAACAATTTCAAGTTTTTCCAACATTTTTACCCGCGACTGAACCTGCAGGGTCTTTGAGTACGTTCCTTTGAAACGCTCGATAAATTCGGTGTTCTCAGCAATCATTTTTTGCTGCTCTTCGTACGCCTTTTGTTGATGAGCACGACGGTCTTTTCGAAGTTCGAGATAATGTGAATACTTGGCTTTATAGTCGTATATGCGACCCATGGTTACCTCGATGGTTCTGTTTGTAATATTATCTACAAACGCGCGGTCGTGGGAAATTACCATTACCGCTTTAGCCGAATTGATTAAAAATTCCTCAAGCCATTGAATACTTTCGATATCCATGTGATTGGTTGGCTCATCAAGCAAAATCAGATCGGGTTTTTGCAGGAGAATTTTTGCCAATTCAATTCGCATGCGCCAGCCACCTGAAAACTCAGAAGTAGGCCGAATAAAATCTTCGCGTTCGAAACCCAGTCCTTTTAAGACTTTCTCAACTTCGGCTTCGTAATTTACCTCTTCGATCGAATAGAATTTTTCACTTAGTTCAGAAACGCGTTCGATCAGTTTCATATATGCATCACTCTCATAATCGGTTCTGATGGTAAGCTGCTCGTTAAGTTCATCAATCTCTGATTTCATCTTAAAGACTTCCGAGAAAGCTTTCGATGTTTCTTCAAAAACAGTAGCATCGTCCTGAGTCAATAAATGTTGTGGCAAGTAAGCGATGACAGCTTCTTTTGGAGCCGAAATATTTCCGGTTGACGGTTTGCTCGCACCGGCAATAATTTTTAACAACGTCGATTTTCCCGCGCCGTTTTTGCCCATCAAGGCTATTTTGTCGTTTTCGTTGATTGCAAACGAAACGTCACTAAAAAGTGTTGTGCCGCCAAACTGAACCGAAATATCATTTACTGTAATCATGCTTCTATTTTGAAGGCGCAAAGATAAGCGAATTGAAGGTTAAGAATTTATCGAAAATAAAAAAGCACGTCATTAATAACGTGCTTTTCAAACTAACCCTGAAAAACTTAATTTTTGGCAAATCTCTTTTTAGTGATTACACCATTACTTTTGATATTCATCAGATAAATGCCCGTTTCAAAATCTGAAACATCGATATTAAATTCAGATTGACCAACGCTTATAGATTTAACTGATTGACCAAGCATGTTGACGATCTCGACCGTGTCGATTGCCGATTCCGATTTAATTGTTATGTAGTTGCTTGAAGGATTCGGAAAAATTGAAATTGCTTTTCTAGAAATATCGGCAAGACTCAATGATTGATTGGTAAAATAGACATTGTCGATGTAGGCGATTCCGGCGCCAGCTGGAGTTCCGGAAAAAATGATTTGTGCGATATTCGAGCGCGAAGTCAGATTGACAAAGTCGGATAGCAAGATGTCGTAGCTGTTCCATGTGTTTGGTGTTGGCGTGAAAACCAGTTCATGCTCGGTATCATCGCCACCTGCAAATTCGCCATCAGCGCCAAAATCGACCAGCTTGACGCGGAATAGGTTCATGTTAGGCGTCCATACATCAACGTGAAAATATTCCATTGTTCCGGCATCGATCATATTTGGCCCAACTGTTTCAACACCGACGAAACTAAGTGATGTATAAAGTTTTGTATCGTTGCCGGCAATCTGAACATCTTCGAGTGTCGCAACCGACCAATCAGTTCGCCAGGAGTCAACCTCAACGTTTGAATAGGCGTTGCTAAAGAGCGAGATCACGTTTTCGGCATCGCGGGTTGGTGTTGGCGCAGCGATACTTGGCACATCGGATTGCACTTCAATGGCACTGAAATAGACATTATCAATGTACAGTGTACCTTCGCCGGCCGGGGTTCCGGCAAAGATAATCTGGGCAATATTACTTCGCGAAGTAAGTCCGACAAAATCAGAAAGCGGAATATCAAACGAATTCCACTCCGCCATTTCAGGCACAAAGGTGATTTCGTGTTCCGTATCGTCATCGCCACCAAAAGCGCCATCAGCACCGAAATCAACTAATTTGATTCGCACAGACGTCATATTTGGGGTATAAACATCGACGTGAAAAGTTGCCATTTCAGATGCGTCGATCATATTTGGACCAACGGTTTCAATGCCAACGAAGTTGAGATTTGTGTACTTTTTGGTGTCGTTACCGTTAATTTGTATTTCCTCGAGATCACCGATTGACCACTCAGTTCGCCAGGTATCGACCGAGACGTTTGTGTAGGTGTTGCTAAATAGCGAAATTACATCTGACGCAGAAGCCGTTGGGTCGGTGGGTGGCAATGCCGGATCCTGAGCAAACGACGAAAAGGCTAGCAATAAAGTTAACCCTAAAGTTAGTTGGGTAGTTTTTTTCATGAGTTTAAAGTTTTTTGTTTGCTTTAAAAATACATGAAAAAACGATGCATATTTTTTATAAAAACTATACAACAAGCACTACCACAGCAATTTAGCTAAGACGCGGCTTTAGTAGTAGCTTTTACTAAATTGTTGTGGTAATGTATAGGTAAATTGATAAATCAGAAAGGAGCGAAAATTAAATTTCCGATACTTGATCGTGATCCTCGTCATCAAATTCAAACCAATTTGGTTCTTCCATTATTTTGTCGGCGAAGAGCTCAAGTCGCTCAGTAACAACGTCTGAAAATATTAATCTTTGAGTTTTACTGATAGCATCAGAAATTCTGGCAATTTTAGTATCGTGGCGCGCTTTCAGGATCGCATTGGCATCATCGACGATGAACATTTTAAGCCGGTTGACATTATAACCTGCCGATGAAAACATTTCGTTGAGTTTATTTGGCGTTCCGATTAAAACATCGATACCGGTCGAGATGTAATTTTTGTCGTAGTCGATATCGCCGCGATCATGCACACCGTAAACCTGTAATGGCGTATCGCCGCCAAATTTTTCAAAAAGCGCTTCAAGTTCGAGAACTTTTTCTTTGGTTTCTGCAAAGATAATTGCTCGGGGCGATTCCTCAGCTTCACTGACAAGTTGTTGAATAACGTTAATTACGATGGTGGTTGTTTTACCGCTACCGTCGGGTGCGATGATGACACAATCGGCGCCACTTTTAATCGTTGCAAAAGTCTCCTGCTGAAGTTCGTTGCTTTCTGTCAGTCCGTTTTCTTCAAGAGCTTGCTGAAGTCCTGGTTTTATTTTCTTTAATTTCATGTTATTTGCTTGCAAAAAGCTTTACGTCGGTTTCTGAAATCTCAGTTCCGCCAAGGATTATTAGTCGTTCGACAACATTTCGGAGTTCACGGATGTTTCCGGTCCAATCGTATTCCTGCAACAATTTAATGGCTTCAGGCGAAAATTTCTTTAAACCATTACCTTGTTCAGATGCTATGTTTTCAGTGAAATGCTCGATTAAAAGCGGAATATCGTCGCGTCGGTCGTTAAGCGCAGGGACCTTAATCAGAATGACCGCCAAACGGTGGTACAAATCTTCCCGGAAATTCCCGGCGGCGATTTCTTTTTGAAGGTCTTTATTAGTAGCTGCAACAACGCGAACATCGACTTTAATATCTTTATCGGCTCCAACACGCGTAATTACATTTTCCTGAAGCACGCGAAGTACTTTTGCCTGTGCAGACAAACTCATATCGCCGATTTCATCAAGAAATATGGTGCCTTTGTCGGCAGCTTCAAAACGTCCGGCGCGATCTTTAACTGCAGAGGTGAACGCACCTTTAACATGACCGAATAGTTCGCTCTCGATAAGTTCAGACGGAATTGCGGCACAATTCACCTCAACCAGCGGTGCGCCGGCGCGCGAACTTTTCTCGTGAAGTTGGTGCGCAACCAGTTCCTTTCCGGTTCCGTTTGGGCCGGTAATGAGAACGCGGGCATCGGTATGCGCTACCTTTTCGATAATGTCTTTGATATGGTTGATGGCATTGCTGTTGCCGATCATTTCATAATGTTTGCTGACCTTTTTCTTTAGTATTTTATTCTCGACCACCAATTGCTTTTTATCGACAGCGTTTCGGACCGTGTTAAGCAGTCGGTTTAAATCAGGTGGTTTGGAAATATAGTCGAAAGCTCCAAGGCGCATCGTGTTGATTGCCGTTTCCATATCGCCGTGACCGGAAATCATTACCATTGGAATTTCGGGTTTGATTTTTTTGACCTCTTCGAGAACTTCGACACCGTCCATTTTCGGCATTTTGATGTCGCAAAGTACAAGGTCATATTCGTTATTGCGAATTTTCTCGAGACCTGCCAGACCGTCTTCGGCCTCTTCAACCTGGTAGGAATCGCTTTCTTCTGATAATATTTTTGTGAGCACACGTCTGATTGACGCTTCGTCTTCGATAATCAATATTCTTGGCATAGATAGTTTTTTTGTAACGCGGCTACAACTTTTGATAAGGCCCTAGCCCCGATCGTAGCGAAAATCCTTTTTATTGCTTTTTAGTAAATGTACGAAACAGCCCAAAGATTGGCAATAAAAAGATTGCAGCGAGAGCGGGAAAAAGCTTCAAATAATCGGTATTGAAAACTAGTATTTAAGCCATTTGTAGAGTTCGCGATAGGTTGGTTTTTTGCCATACATCAGGATTCCGACGCGGTAAATTCGGGCGGCAAACCAAACCACGAGAAAAAATGTGCCGAAAAGAAGCACGATTGACAAGACGATTTGCCAGATTGGAACGCCAAACGGAATTCGCATTAGCATTACAATTGGCGAGGTGAACGGGATTAGTGAAAATACGGTTGCGACATCGCCGTGCGGATTGTTGATGACGGTGAAAATTCCGATGTAGACGCCGAGTATCAAAGGCATTAATATCGGAAGCATGAATTGTTGCGAATCGGTTTCATTATCGACAGCGGCACCGATTGCGGCATAAATTGAGCTATAAAGAAAGTATCCTCCGACAAAGAAAATCAGGAATGAAGCCAGCATTGTTCCAACGGGGAGACTCCAGATTTCGGCGAGATAAAGTTGGAGTGTGCTAACATCTTGCGAGGCGTGTGCAATTTCTTCTGACATTCCGGGTTGCTGACCGACATTTACGCCTAAAACCGATGTTGCAATAAACATAAGTGCGATTCCGAGGATTGCCCAAATGAGGAATTGAAGAAGTCCGGCGAGCGATGTTCCGATGATTTTACCCATCATGAGTCGGAATGGCGTGACAGATGAGATGATGATTTCGACGATGCGATTTGTTTTTTCTTCGATGACACTACGCATTACCATATTTCCATAAATGATAATGAACATCATGATGAGATAACCGAAAGCGCCGCCAATAGCCACTTTTATTTCGTTCAAACCTTTGACGCTTTGTTCGCCTGTGGCTTTGGCAAGAGCGATATTGACCTCGGCTGAAGCGTTTTTGATTGCGGCAGTGTCGAGTCCGGATTGGATATAATTCTGCTGGGTTTGCTTTTTGGAAATAACGTCTTCGATGTTTGCGATGAACAATAATCCAGGGCTATCATTGGAAATATAGTTGATTTTTGTGACCGGATTCGATGTGAATGCGTCTTTTGGAATGTGGAGAATTGCTTCGAAGAATTCAGATTGAAGGCTATCGCGAAGCGTTTGCAGGCTTGTTGAGGAATGGTCGACAAATTTGGTTTCTTCGTCTGATTGAAATTCGGCTGCAAATTGTCCGGTTTCATCGTGGATGGCAATGAGTTTCTGATCGGCTTTAAGCGACGAAAGATAGGTTATCAGGACGCCGATTGCGACAAATAGCAACGGACTTAAGAATGTCATCACGATAAAAGACTTGTTTCGGACTTTAGCGATGAATTCGCGTTTGATGATTAGCGTTAGGATGCTCATGGATGCTTAGTCTTTTACGGTTCGGATGAAGATTTCGTTGGCACTCGGAATTTTCTCGACAAAGTGGGTTACCTGGCCACGTTGAACCAGGATTTGCAGCAGGTCGTTTGGCGCGGCGCCGTTGAGTGAAATTTCGAGTTTGAGTTCGTTGTTAAGCGATTTGAAGTTGGTTTGTTGAACTGTAAACCGCTGGGTAAGATCGAACATGAGTCCTTCGACATTGCCGGAAATGATGCCAACCTGAAACGTATTCTCGCGATACTGACGTTTTACATCGTCGAGGCGACCTTCGATCAGTTTATTGGATTTGTGGATTAAGGCGATATCGTCGCAGAGTTCCTCGACAGATTCCATTCGGTGTGTCGAAAATATGATGGTTGCGCCACCGGCTTTTAATGCAAGGATTTCGTCTTTGATGATGTTGGCATTAACCGGGTCGAATCCTGAGAAAGGCTCATCGAAGATCAGCAGTTTTGGCTTGTGAAGAACAGTAACGACGAATTGAATCTTTTGCGCCATTCCTTTTGAGAGTTCTTCGATTTTCTTATTCCACCAACCTTTGATTTCGAGTCGGTCGAACCAATAGTCGAGTTGCGCTTTGGCTTCGGATTTTGAAAGGCCTTTAAGCTGAGCCAGGTAAAGACATTGCTCACCGACTTTCATGCTTTTATAAAGACCACGTTCTTCGGGAAGATACCCAATTTCGCGAACGTGTTTCGGACTGAGTTTTTCGCCGTCGAGGGTAACGCTACCGCTGTCTGGCATTGTAATTTGGTTTATGATTCGGATCAGTGAGGTTTTGCCGGCTCCGTTCGGTCCTAGTAGTCCGTAGATGCTGCCTTTGGGTACGGAGATCGAGACATTATTGAGCGCAGTGTAGTTGCCGTATTGCTTGACTACATTGTCGACTTTGAGAATGTGTTCCATTAAAAAAATTTGGATAAAAGTACAGAAAAATCGCAGGGAGAATGGGATGTTTCTAAAAAAAACCCACCCTTATTTGCATAAGGATGGGAAAAATTGCTATGAAAAAGAAATTACCAGTTACGCACTAGTAACGTCCCAAATATAAAAAATTATCTATAATCAAGAAAACATATCCTTAACTTTTTCAAAAAAAGATTTGTCGTTTTGTTCCGGATTTGGATTAAAATTTTCGTTGTTCAGGTTTTTCTCGAAAAATTCACGTTGGTCGCGAGTCAGGGTTTTTGGTGTCCAGACGTTGATATGAACAAGCAAATCGCCGTTTCCATAACCGTTGATGCTTGGCACGCCTTTACCTTTCAGTCGCAGAATTTTTCCGGATTGAATACCTTCTTCAAGCTTGATGCGGACTTTTCCGTTTACTGCTTCGATGTCTTTTGAGACTCCGAGCACTGCTTCACTGATCGAGATGTAAAGATCAAGATGAAGATTTTCGCCTTCACGTTTAAGTGTTGGATGTTCAACTTCTTCAATCGCAACGATCAAATCGCCGGGAATTCCGTTACCGGGTGCATCATTTCCTTTATTGGAAACTTTCAATTGCATTCCGTCTGTAACACCTGCCGGAATTTTGATTGATACGGTTTCGTCTTCAGTGATCATTCCGTACGCATCGGCTTCTTTTGGTTTGCTTTCGATAATCTGACCCGATCCGTTACAAGTCGGACATGTGGAAGCAGATTGCATGCGACCCAAAATCGTATTGGTCACGCGCATCACCTGACCTTGTCCATTACAAGTTGAACAGGTTTTATATCGAACGCCTTTAGCTTGAACTTTTCGTTTAACCTTTATTTTCTTCTCAACGCCGTTTGCAATCTCTTCCAGAGTTAATTTAACTTTAATGCGAAGGTTGCTTCCTTTCATGCGTCGTTGTCCGCCGCCGCCATTAAAGCCGCCGAAACCGCCACCAAACGCGCCGCCGAAAATATCTCCAAACTGGCTGAAAATATCGTCCATGTTCATCGAACCACCGCCAAAACCTTGTGCGCCGTCGAATGCCTGATGACCGTACTGATCGTATTTCGCCTTTTTGTTGGGATCGCTGAGCACTTCATAAGCTTCAGCTGCAAGCTTAAAATTTTCTTCAGCCGCTTTGTCACCCGGATTCTTGTCAGGGTGAAACTCGATTGCTTTTTTGCGGTAGGCTTTTTTGATTTCCTCCGGTGAGGCGCCTTTGCTGATGCCTAGTATTTCGTAAAAATCTTTTTTCATTTTCTGTTTAGATTAAGCCTGGTTATTCGCCGATAACCACTTTCGGGTATCGAATGATCTTGTCTCCGAGTTTGTAACCCTTTTCAAGTACATCGACCACTTTACCTTTAAGTTCAGGCGATGGCGCCGGGATTTGCGTAATTGCTTCAGCGAAGTCGGCGTTGAAAGCATCACCTGTTCTCACTTCAACTTCTTCAAGGCCTTTAGAATTTAGTGTGTTTTTCAACTTTTCGAAAATCAATTCAACACCTTTAACAAGCGCGTCGTCATCAGACTTTCGAATTTCTGCCAAAGCGCGATCAAAATCGTCCACGACTGGCAAAATGGCTAATAAAACTTCTTGGTTGGCAGTTTTAAAAAGCTCGATACGTTCTTTTGCGGTTCGTCGTTTATAATTCTCGAATTCGGCAAACAAACGCAGGAATTTATCTTTTTCTTTCTCAAGATCGGCTGCCAATTTATCTTCAACAGATATTTCTTCTACTACAAGTTGCTCTGCATTGGCATTTGCTTCGATTGTAGCGTCATCAAGTTCCTGTTGGTTTTCAGTGTTTTCAGTAGTCATTCCGGCTTTATTTTTAAATATTTTAAACTTCATCTCGCGGCTTTTAGCAAACTTGTTGCCATTTCGTGTTCTGTGCCAAATTGTCACATCGGGATCGCGAAAATACCATTCCGTCCGACTTTAATAAAATTTTAAGAAAGTTATTGATGTGGTTTGTTATGTTTGCTTTTTACAATTATCTGATGAAAAGAAATTTACTATTGGTCGCGAGCGTTCTATCATTCGCATTTGCCACATCGTGCAAGAACGACAAAAATCTGAATGCCGATAATGCTGTTGAAGCCGGCGCAGCTTCTGACGAGGCAGTTAGCTATATGGTAGACACGGCGGCATCTGTAATCGAATGGACAGGTTCTAAACCGACTGGTAAACACAATGGAACCATCAAACTTTCGGGTGGAAATTTGTTCATGAACGGCGATGTTCCGGAAAGTGGAAATTTCACGATCGACATGAGCACCATTACGGTACTGGATTTAAAATCGGGTGACGGAAAAGAAGATCTGGAAGCGCATTTAAAAGGCGCAAATCAGGGTGCTGACGCCGATCATTTCTTTAATACCGGTAAATTTCCGGTAGGTCGTTTTGAAATTACCCGTGTTAATAAAGCCGATGGCAAAACGCTGATTGAAGGCAATTTGACGATCAAAGAAACTACTAAGAATATAAAAATTCCGGCATCAGTAACCATTCAGGGAGATCAGTTAACTATTGTAAGTGATGAGTTTGCAATCGACCGAACGTTGTGGAATGTAAACTACGGTTCGAAATCGGTTTACGATAATTTGGGAGATAAATTTATCAACGACAATATTGATTTAAAAGTTACAATCAAGGCTTCTAAATAATTATTAATTCACCTTTACTTTAAAGCTTCGTTTTACGCGAGGCTTTTTTGTTGGAGTAAATCGCGAAGTGCGTCGTTGATATCGCTGAATTGAAAATTAAATCCTGTTTCTGAGATTTTATCGGAACTGACAAATTGCCCGGTAAACAGAAGTTGATGCATTTCGCCTAATGCAATTTTCATGGCGAATTTAGGGACATTTGGAAGAATGATGTTTTTTGAAAGCACATTGGCGATGGACCTAGTAAGATCCTGATTTGATACCGGGTTTGGCGCCACCGCATTATAAACTCCTTCCAACTGATTGGTGAGTGCAAAAAGGTACATTCGCGCCAAATCGCTGATGTGAATCCATGACTGAATTTGTTTCCCCGAACCAAAAGCCGCTCCAAGTCCGAGTTTTACCGGTTTTGCCATTTGTGGCAGCGCGCCGCCTTTATCCGACAGCACCAAACCGGTTCTGAGTTTACAGACTTTGATGCCAATCCGGCTGAATTTATCCAGACCGTTTTCCCACTTTACTACGACGTGGCCCAGAAAATCTTCTGCGCGCGATTGTGAAGCTTCGGTGTAAACTTTTGAAAGGCTGTCGGGGTAGATTCCGATGGCCGATGCGGCAACAATCTGCGTTACCTGATGTGGGTTGTGTTTTAAAGTGGTGTACAATAGATTGGTTGAAAAAACCCGGCTTTCAATAATCTCTTGCTTATAGGCTTCTGTCCAGCGGTGATCTATCGAAGCGCCCGCCAAATGGATAATGGCGTCAACACCTATTAATGCGTTTTCGTCCATAATCCCGCCTTGCGGATCCCAATAAAAACCTTTGATGCGATTATCGCCGGAGAGTTTGTCTTTAGAAGTAGACAAAAAATGTATTTCCGTGTTGGTTTGTTTTAAGATCGAAACTATTTCGCTGCCCACAAGCCCGGTAGCGCCCGTAATCAATATTCTCATAGTTTGGAAGCAGCTTTTTTGCTGTCAGATGGTAAAGTTACGCCCGCGGTGAAGCAATAAAATGTTAATTAAGGCAGGTTTAACGGAGGCGATTTAAGCTTTATTGACCACTGAAAATGCGATTCCGAAACCAATTCGTTTTGCTGATTTACGGCGGTGCTTTTAAGCCATATTTGTTGCGGTTGATTATGGTCGATCGCATCTCGAATTGCTTGACGGATCAACAGCCTATCGCGGCAACTAAAAGTTATCCGACCGGTTGCTTTTTTATGGTATTCAGATTTATTGGCGGTAATGATTATTGAGATTTTCGCTTTTGATCTTGCGACTTCATCAAATACCAACGCTCCGGTACTGAGTTCAGCCGCCATAGCTTGAACGGCAAAGTACATCGAGCGAAACGGATTTTGATTGATCCAACGGTGTTTTACGGATGTGACGCAGGAATTTTCGTCGATGAGTTTGACGCGTACCCCGCAAAAATATGCTGCCGGCAACTTCCGTAGAAGAAAGAGATTCATTAATGATGGTGTGGCTTGCATCCTTTTTTTTCCAAATATACCTATTATCCAACTGATTCTAATCTGTTAAAATTAAGTTAATATTTACTACTATGTAAAACAAGATACCGGTCTTTAGCCATATATTTGTCTAAGCTAATACTATGAGTACGTTGCAGCCCTGATGGAAGCGGCATCCTTTTATAAACATTTTGGTTTATAAAAGATACAGCGAACAGCAGGAAATGTCTGCCAAAATAATCAACAGGAATCAGTTAATCATCAATCATCAATCAAAAAACGAACATTATGAAAACAATTTTAATCGCCGCCGCTGCCCTAGCCACATTTTTTGCGAACGCACAAGAATTTGAGCAACGAAAAATCGGGAATTTTACCTCGATCGAGGCCGCAAATCACATTGAAGTCGTCTTTACGGAAAGCGACAAAAACGAACTGCGAGTTGTGGCACCTTCCGAGCTTCAGGAAGGCATTGTTACCGAATTAAGAGGAAGCGACTTACGGATTTACGCTCGAAATGGTGAACGTACTCAAAAAGTAAAAGTGCTTGTCAGCGGACAGAACATATCGAAAATCAAGGCGAAATCAGGCGCTTCGATAGTTTTCGAGAAACCGCTATTTGCCCGGAATGTTACGGTTGAAGTTGGCTCCGACGCGAAAATTTCAGCTACGATCGCTGCGTCAAATATTTCACTCACGGCCTTATCCGGATCGATTTGCAACGTGCGAGTCCAGAGTCGCACTCTAAACGCAAGATTTGCCGCTGATGCTAAAGTCAATTTGTCAGGAAATGCCGTTTTTGCCAATTTATATGGTGAGGGACATTCGTTTGTAAATGCCAAGAACTTTATTGCAAAAACACTTGGGATCACGGCTAAAGATCGCGCTGAACTTCAGGTTTACTCAGGTGAGAATTTATCACTAAAACTAGACGATCATGCCAAAGTGGTTTATAAGGGAACGCCGTTGAAACTTGATATGAATGACCGTGCGGTTGCCAGCAAATCACAGCCAAATACAGTAATTGCCCAAAATTGACTCGATGTCTACTAATTTAAAAATGATGGAACCATGAATATTGAGAACACAAAAGCCCAGATGCGTAAAGGAGTATTGGAGTTCTGCATCTTATCGGTCTTAAAAGAAAAAGATGCGTACACTTCGGAAATACTTGAAACGCTAAAAAGCGCAAAGCTCCTTGTAGTAGAGGGAACGGTTTACCCCTTACTGACGAGACTAAAAAATGACGGATTACTAAATTACCGATGGGAAGAATCGACTTCCGGCCCGCCGCGAAAATACTACGGGCTGACTGAAATCGGACAAACATTTCTCGACGAACTCAGCGGCACCTGGACCGAACTTTCCGACGCTGTGAACATAATAACAACTAAAAACCGATAGTCATGAACAAGACAGTAAATATAAATCTAGGCGGAATGTTCTTCCACATCGACGAAGATGCGTTCCAGAAGCTGACACGCTACTTTGATGCCATCAAAAGATCGTTGTCGAATTCAAATGGACAGGATGAGATTATTCGCGATATCGAGATGCGGATTGCGGAACTCATCAGCGAGAAACACACCAGCGACAACCAAGTGATCAATTTGCGCGAACTCGACGAGATCATTGCAATCATGGGTCAACCTGAAGATTACCGACTTGAAGACGAGCCAACTGTTGAAAGTGCGCCGAGTTTCGAAGAAAAACGCAGCACCCGCAAATTGTATCGCGATACTGATAAGGGAATGATCGGTGGTGTTGCAACTGGTCTTGGCCATTACTTCGGAATCGATGCCGCGTGGTTCAAAATCTTGTTTTTAGCTGTTGTGATTTTTGGTTTCGGATCGGGAATTGTGGCATATATCATTTTGTGGATCGTGGTTCCGGCTGCGATAACTACCAGTGAAAAACTTGAAATGACCGGCGAACCGGTGACGATTTCGAACATCGAAAGAAAGGTTCGTGAGGAATTTGACGCGATGTCGGAAAAATTTAAAAACTCGGATTTTAAGGGTGCTCGCGTTGATGCCGATCGAGTGGCGCGAAACGTTGGCGGATTTGTACTGACAATTTTAAACGTTTTCGTCAAGATTCTTGGTGCACTGATCATTGTTTTTACATCGGTGGCGTTGGCAAGCATGATTATCGGTTTGTTCACCTTTGGATCAACTACGATTGTAAACTTGCCGGGAAGCCAGTTTCTTGCCGCGATGAATTACACCGACCAGCCGCTTTGGTTGATTAGTCTTCTCGGTTTTGGAGCGTTTGGAATTCCGTTATTCGCCTTGATGCTGCTGGGTTTTAAATTATTGATTAGCAACATGCGATCGATTGGCAGCGTTGCAAAATATACGTTATTGGCGCTTTGGATTTTGTCGGTGATTGGGTTTATTATCATCGGAATCAAGCAAGCTACCGAAATGGCTTTTGATGGAAAAGTGACCTCTAAAAGGGAATTGGCCTTGCAACCGACGGACACACTTTCTGTAAAATTCAGATACAACGAGTTTTATGCAAACGGCATCGATGATGATCCTGACTATTTATTTGCGAAAGATGAAACGGGAAAGGACATTATATATATGACTGATGTTGATTTCCATATTAGAAGATCAGCTGATGCCAAAGCTTACATTCAAATTGAGAAAGTAGCCAACGGGCCGTCGTTAATTGATGCAAAGGAACGCGCAAATAAAATTTTGTATAACTACTCGATTGAAGGAAACCAGCTAATTCTGGACAATTATTATTTAACCGATCTTGCGAATAAATTCCGCGACCAATCCGTTAATATTTACCTTTATCTTCCAAACGGAATGGTTTTCAAGCCCGAGAGCAGTTTGCAAAATTTCGATGAATCTGATGATGATTTTTTCAATTTGCATTTTTCAGGCGACTATATTTACAAAGTTGAACAAAATCGCGTGATGTGCCTTGATTGTCCGGCGGATGAAAACGATCATGGCGATTCAGCAACAAAGATCACCATTAATGAAAATGGCGTGCGAGTTGAACAAAACGATTCGCTACGTACGATAAGTAAAGGTCTTACTCTTGACGCAAACGGGATTGTAATTAAAACCAAGTAATATGATACGATTTAGTATTTCATTAACCAGACTGATCGTTGTAGCGGTTGTTGTCACCATCTTCACATCGTGCAATTCGGGTCGCGATCATTTTCTCGGCGAAACGCTTACCGGAAGCGGTAATGTTGTGTCACTGAACAGAGAGGTTTCACAAGCTTTTACAGGCATTGATGTCAGTTCGGGATTAGACGTCGTTGTGATTCAAGATCCCCAAACCTCAATTGTGGTCGAAGCCGATGATAATATTCAGGATGCCATTGTGACCAAAGTTGAAAACGGCGTTTTGATTATTCGGACAAGCCGGGTGAGTTTACTCAGATTCAAAAAAGCAACGGTAACGGTGAAAATGCCGACTATTTCTTCGATTGAATCTTCTAGTGGAAGTCGGGTTAGAAGCGGAAATACAATCATATCAGAAAGGTTGATGGTTCGCAGTTCCTCGGGAAGTAAGCTTACTGTTGATGCGGAAGCCAACGAATTGATTGCAGAATCCTCAAGCGGAAGCTCGATAAAATTGCGAGGGAAAGCGTTAACACTTGAGACCTCATCATCAAGCGGAAGCAGTAACGACGCAAGCGACTTAGTGGCAAACAACGTCGAATCTCAATCTTCCAGCGGAAGTTCGACCAGAGTCAAAGCGTTGCTGAGTTTGGATGCCAGCGCGTCGAGCGGAAGTTCGATACGATATTCAGGGGAACCCAAATCGGTTAATCGCTCTGAGAGTTCCGGTGGTAGCGTCTCAATGTAAAATCAAGAATCCCGTTCAATTGAATGGGATTTTTTCTTTTTAGCCGATTAAATCCGATCAATGTTATCTGCTTATTTCTATATTTGCGACCAAACGACTAACATGATGAAAAAAATCCTAGTCTTGTTTTGCGTACTTTGTATCAGTTCGATCGCACTTGGTCAGAAGAAGGAAAAGATCAAGGGCTCGCGGGTTGTCACAACAGCACAAAGGGACATAGCCACATTTGAAAACCTGGAGATCGAGGATAACATCGAGGTGTTTCTGCAAAAAGGTGATAATGTGGGATTCGAAATCGAGGCCGACGATAATTTGCATGACATTATTAAGGTCGAGGAAAAAGGCGGAGGACTCAGATTATCATTAACTAAAGATTTTTTCGGTGCGAAGAAAGTCAGCGTCAAAATCACCTACACCTCGAATTTTAAAATGCTTGTTGTTAAAGATGATTCGTATGTCACGGCTTTAAGCGATGTGATGCTTGATAATTTTACCGTGAAAAATTTTGGCTCAAGTAAGTTTTTTGGAAATATCCGCGGAAAAGCGTTCACGTTGATGAGCAACGACAAAGCGAAATCGGAGTTGAACATTGTATCGGGAAATGTGATTATTGAACTCAGTAAGAATTCGCAGTTGAAAGCGTTGATCACTTCGCAAAAGCTGAAATTCGACATGTATCAAAAATCGCTTGCCAACATTGAAGGCGATGTAAATTCATTAACCCTGCGGCTCGACAACGGCACCAATTTTACCGGTAAGAACTTAACGGCGAAGGATGTTGATATTGTTACTGAAGGCAACGCCAATGCAAGCATTACTGCAATGACAAACATAATCGTCGAAGCCTCGGGAACTTCTGAAATCGAATTGTACGGATCGCCAAAAATCATCATGCGGAAGTTTGACGATGCGGCGACCTTGAGAAAGAAAATGACCAAAAAATAAAAAACCGGCTTTAGGGGCCGGTTTTTTAATAAAAGATATAATTGATTATTCGAGAGTAGCAAGGTAACGCTCAGCATCAAGCGCTGCCATGCATCCGGTTCCGGCAGCGGTAATTGCCTGACGGTATTCGTGATCCTGAACATCGCCGCAAGCAAAAACTCCAGGCTTGTTGGTCTTGGTTGATTTTCCGTGAGTGATTAGATATCCTGTTTCGTCCATTTCAATTTGACCATCAAAAATTTCGGTATTTGGCTTATGGCCGATGGCGATAAAAAGTCCGGTGATCTCAATCTCTGATTTTTCTCCGGTTTGATTATTTACCATTCGCAAACCTTCAACAACCTGCTCGCCAAGAACCTCGTCGACTTCAGTATTGTAAAGAACGGTAATATTTGGTGTGTTATTTACCCGGTGTTGCATCGCTTTAGAGGCTCTCATCGATTCTTTTCGAACAAGCATTGTGACACTTTTACAGAGATTTGACAGATAAGTCGCTTCTTCAGCGGCGGTATCACCTGCTCCAACAATCGCTACATCCTGACCTTTATAGAAGAAACCGTCGCAAACTGCACAAGCTGATACTCCTCCACCGCGCAAGCGTTGTTCGCTCGGAAGTCCGAGGTACTTTGCTGTTGCTCCGGTTGAAATGATCACAGTTTGAGCCAAAACGGTTTTACTGTTATCGATTGTAATCTTATGCCAGCCACCTTGCTGATTGGATAGTTCAACTGCGGTTGCCATTCCGATTCGCACTTCGGTACCAAAACGCTCCGCTTGTTGTTGAAGCTGCATCATCATTGTTGGACCGTCGATGCCTTCGGGGTAGCCCGGAAAATTGTCAACTTCGGTTGTGGTTGTTAACTGACCACCAGGTTCCATCCCGGTATAAACCACTGGTTTCAGGTCGGCTCTTGCTGCGTAGATTGCTGCAGTGTAGCCTGCGGGACCTGATCCGATGATCAAACACTTTATTTTTTCTTGTATTTCAGCTTGCATTTGAGTCTATTTTTGTGGGGCAAAGGTAAGTTTTTAAATAAAAATTTTAGTCGCAAATGCATCACTTTTAGCTATTCCGAAATAAAGCGAGTAATTTGTTGAGATTGATTTGCTGGAATAAAATATAGTTATATATTTGCATCCACTTTTCGGGGTGTAGCGTAGCCCGGTCATCGCGCCTGGTTTGGGACCAGGAGGTCGCAGGTTCGAATCCTGCCACCCCGACAAAAAAATCCTCTCTGCCCACGCAGAGGGGATTTTTTGTTTTCAGCCATTTGCGTGGAGCTTGCCCAAAACAAAAAGTGAAAACAAAAAAATCCCCAACATCTTCTAAGAAAATTGGGGATTTTTTTACGTCTGCCAAGCGTTTTTCGAATTTTCACCGAAAGTTGGCGCGATCCAGCATTTCAGCTTACGGGTTCGTAGACCACATCGACACATCTTTTAACTGAATTCGGCGGTTAAGCTTGAGTTGCGCGATTAGGATTTCAGCAAGATCTTCCGGCTGCATTACTTTTTCAGCGTTGCCGTCAGTAAGTTTGTTTTCGAAAGCGAGTTCGGTTGCCACCGTACTTGGCGTCCAGGTGCTCACACGGATATTGTGCTTACGTACTTCCTGCATCAAAGATTCAGATAATCCGATTACCGCAAATTTTGACGCACTATAGGCGCTGGTCACCGCGCCTCCACGTAGTCCGGCTGTTGATGAAATATTGATGATATCGCCGGTTTGACGCTCGATCATAGCAGGAAGCGCCGCGCGGGTAACATAATAAACACCCATCAGGTTCACCTGAATAATATTTTGCCACTCTTCAGGAGACAGTTCCATGAACTTGCCAAATTTTCCGATTCCGGCGTTATTGATCAAAATGTCGATTGGGCCCAACTGATTTTGCACGTCTGCAACTGCAGTATCAACCTCGGATTTAGTACCAACGTTGGCGGTTACCACAATGGCTTTGCCTCCGTTGCTTCGGATTTCGGTTGCAACTTCTTCCAGCTGACTTTTGGTTCGGGATAAGAGAGCTACCTGAACTCCTTCGGCAGCAAGCGCAAGTGCAATTGCCCGGCCGATGCCTTTTCCGGCGCCGGTTATGAGTGCAGTTTTACCTTTTAATGATTCCATTTCTAATGATTAAAATTTACGGCAAAGGTAAAACATTATCGGTCGGATTCCTGCATTGGCCAAGCCCTAGCCCTGATGGTAGCGGCTATCCTTTTGAGCGACCACCGGAAGCGCAAAAGATAATAGCGAACAGCAGGATCAGGCTCCTAAAAATGCTCAACTCCGACGAAAACGGCAATCGATAACTCTAAAATATTCCTACTTTTGCCAAAAATTTACTCTATGCTGATCATTGGAATTGCCGGTGGGACCGGAAGCGGAAAAACCACTGTTGTTCACCAAATCATGAACGAACTACCCGAAACTGAGGTAGGGATTATTCACCAAGACTCTTATTACCGCGAAACAAATGGCCTGAGTTACGACGAGCGGGCGCTGATTAATTTTGATCATCCTCGGGCGATTGACTTCGAACTGCTTGTTACGCACCTTCAGGAATTGAAAGCCGGAAACATTATCGAACAGCCGGTTTACTCGTTTGTAACCCACAATAGGACTGAAGATACGGTTTTGACGCATCCCCGAAAAGTGATGATCGTTGAAGGAATTTTGATTTTGTCGAGTCCGGAGCTACGTGATATGTGCGATGTGAAAGTTTTTGTACACGCCGATTCAGATGAGCGATTGATCAGACGAATGAAACGCGACATTGCGGAGCGCGGGCGTGATATGGAAGAAGTTCTAAGCCGCTACCAAACAACGCTTAAGCCGATGCATCAGCAATTTATTGAGCCGACAAAGGCCTACGCCGATATTATCATTCCGAACGATAAATACAATACGGTTGCCATTGACGTGGTTCGTGCGGTAATCAACCAGCGACTGACATAAATTCGTATATTTAGCACAACAATATAGAACATGGCGAAATTCAATTTCAGCAACAAATGGATCAGGTTTCTGAGCAACACTTACGTGCTGGTGATTTTGTTTTTTGCCATCTGGATGCTTTTCCTGGACAACTATTCCTACTTTAATCATCGCGAACTTGATAAAAAGATCGACGAACTCGAGAACAACAAACGATATTATCAGGAAGAGATAAAAAAGGACGAGAAGAATATCAAATTACTTCAAAATGACGAGCACATCGAGAAGTATGCGCGCGAACAATACTATATGAAGCGCGATAGCGAAGACATTTACATCATCGAATTCGACGATGATTCGCTCGAAAAATAACTGCAAATCAATTTTATATGCCAGACACTTTATTCAGTGAATTTCCAGCGGTTTCATCAAAGCAGTGGAAACAAAAAATTCAGTATGAACTCGCCGGTGCCGATTATAACGATACGTTGGTTTGGGAAAGTCCGGAAGGCATAAAAGTAAAACCTTTTTATCATCGCGATGAAGATCAGTCACTCATGTCGGCTGACACTAGGCAAGAATCTTTTAGAATTTGCCAGGAAATATTTGTGTTTGACGTGGCTAAATCAGCGCTCCGTGCCAAAGATGTGGTAAACCGCGGTGCTGAAAGCATTCGATTTATCATTGAAGACGCTCAAACTGACATTGAAGCCTTAATAAAGGAGTTGCCCGAGAATCTAACTTTGTTTTTTGAACTGAAGTTTCTTTCGGCCGAGTTTACAACCAAACTGCAAAAAGCGTTGTTGAGTCGGAGTTTTAGATGGTTTGCCGATACCGATCCAATCGGACATTTTGCAAAATCGGGAAATTGGTACACCACCGAACCAACAGATAATCTGGAGGTTTTACAATTGGTTGCCAAAAACACGAATGCAATTTCGGTCAACGCAGCGCTATATCACAACGCCGGGGCAAATATTGTTCAGCAACTCGCCTATTCGCTTGCGCATGTTAACGAATATTTCAACAAATTCGAATCGATTGATCAACCCATTTTAATCAAAATGGCAGTTGGGTCGAACTATTTTTTTGAGATTGCGAAACTTCGTGCGATGCGAACGCTTTTTATCACGTTGGCCGCTGAATACAATCACAAGCTTTCGTGCCACTTATTGGTGTCGCCCGGAAAACGAAATAAAACTCTTTACGATTACAACGTGAATATGTTGCGGACAACAAGCGAGTGCATGAGCGCAATTTTAGGTGGCGCAGATACCGTAGCCAATATGCCTTACGACTCACTTTATCACAAAAGCAACGAATTTGCGGAACGGATTGCCAGAAATCAACTTTTGATTTTAAAGCACGAAAGTTATTTTGACAAGGTTGCAAATCCAGCCGACGGAAGTTACTATATCGAAAGCCTTACCACCCAATTAGCCGAAAAGGCATTGGCGCTTTTTAAAGAAATCGAGGCCGCAGGTGGTTTTATAGCACAGTTAAAATCAGGTACCATTCAGCGTAAAATTGCTGAAAGCGCTGAAAAAGAACAGCAGCTTTTTGATAGCGGTAAGGAAATACTTTTGGGAACCAATAAGCAAATCAACAAAAACGACCGAATGGCGCACGATCTCGAATTGTTCCCATTTGTCAAAATCAAGCCGCGTAAAACGCTGATCACGCCAATAATCGAAAAGCGACTGGCCGAAAAAATGGAGCAAGACCGACTGGAATCGGAAAAAGCGTAAATCAAACAAGATGAAAAATATACTGCTTGGAATTTGTTTGACGGTATCCGGATTCTCCGTTGCGCAACAGCCGGCAATCAAACCGGATTCGCAGACGATGAATCAGATCGATGACAAGGTTTACGATGTTTCAGGTATCGATGTGAAACCTTTGTATCCCGGCGGAATTGAAAAATTCTACGCCGATATCAAGCAGCATCTAACCGGAAAAACATTGAAAGCCGGCAAGTTATATTTAATGTTTATTATTGAAAAAGACGGAACATTATCGGATATAAAATGCGTTCGGTCGACTGTTGGAATTTCAGGTCCTGAGGCGGTGGCGATCGCTGAAAAATTGCCAAGATGGTCTCCCGGCTCAATCAACAGAAAAGTCGTCCGCACCTTAAACACAGCCGTAATTGAAATTGAAGCACAAAAACAATGAGAAAAGATCTTCAGCATATCACAATTAAGTCTGAAACCAAAAATAATCAAACCGACCAAACTGACTTTGAGACTGCCGAAGGCATTGCACTCAAGCAGGTATATTCGGAAGCTGATTTACAAAATATCGAACACCTTGATTTCACCGCAGGTTTCGCACCGTTCCTACGCGGGCCGTATGCAACCATGTATGTTCGCCGCCCGTGGACAATCCGTCAATACGCCGGGTTTTCGACTGCCGAAGAAAGTAATGCTTTCTATCGCCGTAATCTCGCCGCGGGACAAAAAGGACTATCAATAGCTTTTGATTTGCCGACGCACCGCGGTTATGATTCAGATCACGAACGCGTTGTGGGCGATGTTGGAAAAGCAGGTGTTGCCATCGACTCGGTTGAAGACATGAAGGTGCTGTTTGATCAGATTCCGCTTAACGAAATGTCGGTTTCGATGACAATGAACGGCGCCGTTTTACCGATTATGGCGTTTTATATTGTGGCTGCAGAAGAACAAGGCGTGTTGCCAAAACAACTGACAGGAACCATCCAGAATGACATCCTAAAGGAGTTCATGGTGCGTAACACGTATATTTATCCGCCGTCGCCATCGATGAAAATCATTGCCGATATTTTTGCCTATACCAGCAAGAATATGCCAAAATTCAATTCGATTTCGATTTCAGGTTATCACATGCAGGAAGCCGGCGCGACAGCGGATATCGAACTCGCATATACGTTGGCTGACGGACTTGAATATATTCGCACCGGACTTGCAGCCGGAATGAAGATCGATGAATTTGCACCGCGGCTTTCGTTCTTTTGGGCCATCGGGATGAATCATTTTATGGAAATCGCAAAAATGCGCGCCGCACGGATGATCTGGGCAAAACTTCTGAAACAATTCGATCCCAAAGACGAGAAGTCGCTTGCTTTGAGAACGCATTGTCAAACCTCAGGGTGGAGTCTAACCGAGCAGGATCCTTTCAATAACGTTGCTCGGACTACCATCGAAGCCGCTGCAGCTGCATTTGGCGGAACACAGTCGCTTCACACCAATGCGCTCGACGAGGCCATAGCGCTACCAACTGATTTCTCGGCTCGAATTGCACGAAATACCCAGATTTTCCTTCAGGAAGAAACCAAAATAACCAAGACTGTCGATCCTTGGGCCGGAAGTTTTTATGTTGAAAAACTCACCGCCGAAATCGCACAAAAAGCTTGGGAACTAATCGAAGAAGTCGAATCCCTTGGCGGAATGACCAAAGCCATTGAGGCAGGAATTCCGAAACTTCGAATCGAGGAAGCTGCCGCTAAAAAGCAAGCGCGAATCGACTCTAATCAGGATATCATTGTCGGTGTGAACAAATACCGGCTTCAGAAAGAGGATCCGCTCCACATTCTGGACGTCGATAACCAAATGGTACGTCGCAGTCAGATTGAGCGTCTCGAGCAAATGAAATCGGTTCGAAACAGCGACGAGGTTGCCAAAGCACTCGAAAACCTTACCGCTGCCGCCAAATCGGGCGATCAGAATTTGCTGGAACTTGCCGTGATTGCAGCTCGCGCACGGGCAACTTTAGGCGAAATAAGCTCAGCTCTTGAGGTGGTTTACGGAAGGTATAAAGCACAAATTAAATCCTTTAACGGCGTGTATAGCAAAGAAATCAAAGACGACGAAAGCTTTGCAAACGCAAGGCAAAAGGCAGACGAATTTGCCAAGATTGAAGGCCGCCGACCCCGAATTATGATCGCAAAATTGGGTCAGGATGGTCACGATCGGGGCGCAAAAGTGGTGGCTACCGGTTATGCCGATGTTGGTTTCGACGTAGACATTGGTCCGCTGTTCCAAACTCCTGCAGAAGCCGCCAAACAAGCAGTTGAGAACGATGTGCATATCCTCGGGATTTCGTCGTTGGCAGCAGGTCATAAGACACTGGTGCCGCAGGTTATAGCCGAGTTAAAAGCAAGGGATCGCGAAGATATTATGGTCATTGTGGGCGGAGTAATTCCGGCGCAGGACTACGATTTCCTGTTCGATGCGGGCGCGGTTGCAGTGTTCGGCCCGGGTACGAAAATCAGTGAAGCCGCGATAAAAATCTTGGATGTCCTGATCAAAAGCGCGTCGTAAGGAAATGGCATATTGATGATGATTCGGGCGTTGCCGAAGGCCGGGCTGTCCGCTAAATCCTCCGCGATGCTACGGGATATCGCTTCCCATCCCTAACGCACAATATTGCAACTAATTAGCAAAATCGTGTAAAATCTGCCCTACTCGATTGTCCTAAATTTACATTAGTGAAAAAGAAATAATTACTAATTTAAATCAAATCATTATGGCAGTTTTAAAAAACGACCACAAAGAAGGACCAGTAGCAAAAGCAATTGAGAGTCAAACATCGAAATTACCATCAGATCTTTTCCTTTGGGCAGCTCTGGGATCAATGGCAGTTTCAGCATCATTGAAAGTTATGGGTAGAAACCACACCGCTTTATTCGTAGGTCAATGGGCGCCATCATTCCTTTTACTAGGTATTTACAATAAGCTTGTAAAACAAGACGGACACGATGCCGAAGGCGGAAACAGAATCGACGATCCAATGTCGTAATCAGACAGATAAGAAAAAGAAAACCTGCCATGTCGCAGGTTTTTTTGTATCCATTCCTATCTAAGGTTTGCTATCTTAGCAAAAACAAACCAAATGGATTTCTCAAAAAAAATGCTGCGTGAGGATGCGCTTGCCGGCAAAACAATAGTAGTTACAGGTGGCGGAAGCGGACTCGGCAAAGCCATGTCGAAGTATTTTCTGGAACTCGGCGCCAACGTTGCCATCACGTCCCGCGATCTGGAAAAGCTGAAAACCACTGCGGCCGAAATCGAACTCGGCACCAATGCAAAATGTCTTGCCGTTGCCTGCGATGTTCGCCATTATGACCAGGTAGAGAAAATGCTTGAAACCGTTGTAGCCGAATTTGGCAATGTCGACGTTCTCCTGAACAACGCGGCCGGAAATTTCATTTCGCCCACAGAACGGCTGTCGTCCAATGCTTTCGATACCATTATCGACATTGTTTTAAAAGGCACTAAGAATTGCACACTTGCTTTTGGCAAACACTGGATTGACAGCAAACAACAAAGCGCCACGATATTGAATATTGTAACTACGTATGCCTGGACCGGATCGGCGTATGTGGTTCCGAGTGCAACAGCAAAAGCGGGCGTTTTGGCGATGACCCGAAGTCTGGCAGTTGAATGGGCAAAGTACGGAATACGATCAAATGCGATTGCTCCCGGACCGTTTCCGACAAAAGGCGCCTGGGATCGGTTGCTTCCGGGCGATTTGAAAGAAAAGTTTGATCTGGCGAAGAAAGTTCCACTGCAACGTGTTGGCGATCATCAGGAGCTTGCCAATTTGGCGGCTTATCTCGTTTCCGATTTTTCGGCGTACATAAACGGCGAGGTGATTACCATCGATGGCGGCGAATGGCTGAAAGGCGCAGGTCAGTTTAATCTTTTAGAAGCAGTACCTGAATCGATGTGGGACATGCTTGAACAGATGGTCAAGAGCCGTAAAGGTTGAAATTTGCCTAAAAAGCCCTAGCCCTGATTGAGCCGGTATCCTCCTTTTCCCGCGCCTTAGCGGGATAAGGAGATAAAGGCGAAAGCGGGAAAAGCTTCTAATCAAAATTTTCGATTTCGCGCTATCCGATAACGCTATTTTTAAGATTGAAAACCCGTAAATAGTTGTATTTTTACCGCTCAAAATTTTAGACTTTAGATGGGTAAAATTATTGCTATTGCGAACCAAAAAGGCGGTGTGGGAAAGACCACAACTTCGGTAAATCTTGCGGCCTCACTGGGTGTTCTTGAAAAAAAAGTATTGCTAATCGATGCTGATCCACAAGCCAATGCGAGCTCGGGGCTTGGTATCGATGTTGAATCTGTTGAAATCGGCACCTACCAGATTCTTGAACATAGCAGTTTGCCGTCGGAGGCGATTTTGACCTGCAGCGCGCCAAATGTTGACGTTATCCCGGCACACATCGACCTTGTTGCCATCGAAATCGAATTGGTGGACAAGGAAAACCGCGAATACATGCTGAAAAAGGCGCTTGAGGAAGTTCGCGACAAGTACGATTATATTTTAATTGATTGCGCGCCGTCTCTCGGACTTTTAACCTTAAACGCGTTGACTGCTGCTGATTCAGTTGTCATTCCGATCCAGTGCGAATATTTTGCGTTGGAAGGACTTGGAAAACTTTTAAATACGATTAAAAGTGTACAAAAGATCCACAATCCGGCGTTAGACATTGAAGGCTTGCTCTTGACGATGTATGATTCGAGGTTGCGACTTTCAAATCAGGTTGTCGAGGAAGTTCAAAAACACTTTGCCGACATGGTTTTTAAAACCATCATTCAACGTAACGTGAAATTAAGCGAGGCGCCGAGTTTTGGTGAGAGCATCATCAATTTTGACGCGACCAGCAAAGGAGCAGCGAATTATTTAAGCTTGGCTCAGGAAATTATTAAGAAAAACAGCATTTGATTTAAATGGCAAAAGCAATAAAAAAACAGGCTTTAGGACGTGGATTATCAGCATTGTTGAAAGATCCTGAAAATGACATTCAGTCTGTTACCGATAAAAATGCAGATAAGGTTGTCGGGAATATCGTTGAACTCGATATCGACGCCATTGAGATTAACCCGTTTCAACCACGAAGCAATTTCAATGAAGAATCGCTTCAGGAACTGGCAACGTCTATTCGTGAACTGGGTGTTATTCAGCCAATTACGGTTCGAAAAAATGACTTTAACAAGTATCAGCTTATTTCGGGCGAACGCAGGTTGCGCGCCTCGAAAATTGCAGGTCTTACTACTATTCCGGCGTATATCAGGATTGCGAACGACAACGAATCGCTTACCATGGCGCTTGTTGAAAACATTCAACGGCACGATTTAGATCCGATCGAGATCGCGCTTTCTTACCAGCGGTTAATTGATGAAATTCAGTTGACTCAGGAGCAGATGAGCGACCGCGTTGGCAAGAAACGTTCAACCATTGCCAATTACTTGCGTTTGCTGAAACTCGATCCGATTATTCAAACCGGAATCAGAGACGGATTTATTTCAATGGGTCACGGTCGTGCGATAATCAATATCGAAGATCAGGACGTTCAAACCGATATTTATCAAAAAATCGTCAGCAAAAACCTTTCGGTTCGCGAGACTGAAGCTTTGGTAAAAAGTCACCAGGAAGGTTTAAAGCCAAAATCGGCTGCAAAAGCCAAATCGACCAACTTTAGCGGCGAGGAAAAGCAAAAAGAAGTTGCCGAATTTTTGGGCGCGAAGGCCGACATAAAGTTGAATGCGAACGGAAAGGGAAAAATCACGATCCCATTTAAATCGGAGGCCGACCTGACCAGAATCTTAAACCTAATGATCAAGCGTGATTAAATACGCCTACATATTTTTTATTTTCCTGTTGTGCTTTTCAGCAAAGGCGCAACCTGTTGAGATTTTAGTTGCCAAAGACAGTGTAGTTACTTCTGAAATCGATCCCTTACGACCGGCAAAAGCTGCGTTCTTTTCCGCAATTGTTCCCGGACTTGGTCAGGCTTACAATAAAAAATATTGGAAAATTCCGATTGTCTACGGGGCAATGGGAACCAGCATGTATTTTTATATCGAAAACAACCGATTGTATCATCAATATCGCGATGCTTACAAAGATCGTCTTGCGGGAAAGCAGGACGAATTTACGTTTTTGGACAACTCGAGGTTGATTGCGGCACAGCGACTTTATCAACGAAACCGCGATATGTCATTACTTGTAACCGGTTTGTTTTACATTCTGAATATTGTTGACGCTAATGTTGATGCGCATTTGATGCAATTCAACGTCGACGAAAACCTCTCACTTGTGCCTTCGGTCAATCAGAATCAGCTGACCGCGGCGCCCATTGTAGGATTCACTCTAAACTACACTTTCTGATGAAAATCGCATTATTGGGTTACGGCAAAATGGGTAAAGCCATTGAAAAGATCGCGTTGGAAAAAGGACATGAAATTGTGTTGAGAAAGTCGGTTGACGATAGTTACGACGGACTCGAATCAGCTGATGTTGCGATTGAATTCAGCATTCCCACTTCAGCGGTAGTAAACATCACAACTTGTTTAAATGCGGGGATTCCGGTGGTTTCAGGTACCACAGGCTGGCTTGATGATTATGAGATTGTCACCAAATTATGTGAAGAAAAAGGCGGGTCGTTTATTTACGGATCGAACTTCAGTCTGGGCGTAAATCTGTTTTTTGAACTCAACGCCTATCTGGCCAAAATGATGGCGAAATTTCCGGACTACAAGGTTTCGATGGAAGAAACGCACCATACTCAAAAACTTGACGCTCCGAGTGGAACGGCAATTTCTCTGGCGCGCGATGTCATCAAGTATTCTGACTACTCGAGTTGGGCGCTTGAAGATGCTAAAGAAGATGAGATTTTAATCGATGCCAAGCGAATTGAGAACGTTCCCGGAACACATATCGTCAGCTATAACTCAAATGTTGATAAAATAGAAATCTCTCATACAGCGCATAGCCGCGATGGCTTTGCACTTGGTGCTGTTCTGGCGGCTGAATGGATACTGGGCAAAACCGGCGTTTATTCGATGAAAGATGTTTTAAATTTAAAATAAGCCGAAAGGCATAAAATACGATACCATGACACTAATGCAATGGCTCATCTTTTTTCTGATCGTTCAAATTATTCATTTTGCCGGAACGTGGCGATTATACGAAGGGGCAGGTAGAAAGCGTTGGGAAGCGGCAGTTCCGATCTACAACGCAATTGTATTGATGAAAATCATAAACCGCCCGACCTGGTGGACAATTCTACTTTTTGTGCCGATTGTAAATCTGGTAATGTTCCCGGTGGTCTGGGTCGAAACCCTGCGAAGTTTTGGAAAAAATACGACGGTTGATACAATTCTCGGAATTGCCACATTGGGATTATATATCGTTTACGTCAACTATACTGAACCGCTAAATTACATTTCAGACCGCAGTTTACAGCCGAACACAAAAGCCGGCGACACGATTAGTTCGTTGTTGTTTGCCATTGTCGTTGCCACGCTTGTTCACGGGTATGTGATGCAGCCTTTTAACATTCCGACAGGATCACTCGAAAAAACATTGTTGATCGGCGATTTTCTTTTTGTCAGTAAATTCAATTACGGTGCTCGTACGCCGATGACACCGATTGCTGCTCCGATGGTTCACGATACGCTGCCGATTGTAAACACAAAATCGTATTTGAGCTGGCCGCAACTTCCCTATTTCAGGCTTCCCGGGACTGAAGCTCCTGAGAAAAACGACATCGTGGTTTTTAACTGGCCTGTTGATACGGTTTACAAATTTTTCGACCGTTCCGGAAGACGCGCATACAAACCGGTTGATAAAAAATCAAACTATGTTAAACGTTGTGTTGGTACGCCGGGCGATAGCTTGTCAGTTATTGACGGGTATGTTCACATTAATGGCAAGAAACTTATTTTGTCAGATCGCGCAAGACCGCAGTATGCGCATATTGTAATCACGAACGGCACTCCGCTTGACCCTGCGTATTTGCTATTCGAATTAGGAATTACTGATGGTTTCAGACAAGTAAATGCGACTGCTTACGAATTTCAGGCAATTACCGAAGAAGCTGCAGAAAGACTCCGCAACAATCCTGTTGTCACGTCTGTCGAGAGATATGTGATGGACACCCCTGATCCGCGAACATTCCCGTATAGCAAGAACTGGAACATCGACAATATGGGTCCGATTTACATTCCGAAGAAAGATGTTACAGTGGATTTGAACGTTGAGACACTTCCCTTCTACAAGCGCATTATTCAGGAATATGAGCAAAATGAGTTGATTGTTAACGGAAATGAGATCCGCATTAACGGTCAGCCGACAACAAAATATACGTTTAAGCAGAATTATTATTGGATGATGGGAGACAACCGTCACAATTCGGAGGACAGCCGTAATTGGGGTTATGTTCCAGAAAATCACATCGTTGGAAAACCGGTCTTTATTTGGTTGAGTCTGGATCCGCATAAGCGCGGTTTGGATAAAATCAGATGGGAGCGAATGTTTACCACTGTTGGTGGCGATGGCGAACCTGTCTCGTATTTTAAATTCTTTTTGATCTTACTCGGCGCGTACTTCGCAATCGATTTTTTCATCAAGAGAAAGAAAAAAGCACAGCAAAATTCGTAATGAAAGAAGTTCTGATCTATCCGACCTATTTTCCGTCGATCAGCCATTTTGTGGCGATGGCAAATGCAGAAAAAGTCATTTTTGAAGTTGAAGATAATTTTCAAAAGCAAACCAACCGCAACCGGATGTATATTTATAGTCCGAATGGCAAACAGTTGCTAAACATTCCGGTAAAGCACACAAAAGACCGTCATCAAAAAACAAAGGATATCAAGCTGGAGACCGCGTTCGATTGGCAGAAGCAACATTATAAATCGCTTGAAGCTGCTTATCGCTCCTCACCTTTTTTCGAGTTCTTTGAAGATGCGATCATGCCTGTTTTTGAGAAGAAATACACGTTTCTACACGATTTGAATTTTGATACGATTGATATTATTTCGAAGTGTCTCAAGATGTCGTTATCATTCGAAAAAACAACCGAATATTTCCACGAATCAGGATCTAAAACCGATCTTAGATTACTGGCGACCGGCAAGAAAGACGAGTCGGAATTTGAACAATATACTCAGGTTTTCGGCGAAAAATACGGGTTTTTAAACAATTTAAGCACCCTAGACCTGCTTTTTAACGAAGGGCGACATGCACTTGATTATTTGCAAAAGCAGCATTTAATTACTCGATAAATAGTCGGGTCATGATTGGATAGTGATCTGAATTGACGAAGTTCGGAAAGTTTTTAAATTCCTTTACTTTCATCTTTTTATCTGCAAAAATATAGTCGATTCGGGCCGGATAGTACTTAAAATGGTAGGTTTGGCCAAAACCATTTCCGCCTTCTTCAAACGTATCATTCAGGTCACCTTTGATGCTTCGATATACGTACGAAAACGCGCTGTTATTCATATCCCCGCAAATGATAACCGGATAAGGCGACTCTTCTTTGTGCTTGCGAATGATTTCAGCCTGAAGTTGCTGTTCGCGAAAAGCGATGCTCATCCGCCTAAAAATTTGTGACGACCGTCTTTGATCGAGTCCGTTGATATCCTGACTTATGCCGTCGACATCGGGTGTAATTTTAGTGGATTGCAGATGCATGCTATAAACCCTGATCGTATCCAAACCTTTTTTGAGATCGGCATAAACGACATTGTTATCCGAATTTGGGAAGTCGATGTTGCCCTGATCGATGATTTTGTATTTTGAAAAAATTCCGTGACCGGTTTTAATTTTATCGCCACGCATCAAAATGAATTTATGCGGATAAGCTTTTAAATCGATGTTTGCGGCCGACGAATATTCCTGAATACACAAGATATCCGGATTTTGTTCATTGATAAATTTCTGGATTTCTTTTGGTACATCGTCGGATGCAATCCACTTAAAGAGATTAAACAGTCGTGCGTTGTAACTCATCACCGTAAAATCGCGTTCATGTTCCGGCAAATCGATTGACGAGAATTTGTAAAATTTATTGATAAATGTAATCCCGATCAAGAGAACGATTCCCGAAAGCACAACTTGTCGTCGGAGCTGAATTGCCCAATAAAAGAAAAAGATGCCGTTTAAAATCAGAAATAGCGGCAGAATAAAAGTGAGAACGGATAAGATCGGAAAGAGCTTCGGGGCAAGAAACGGCAAAACATAAGCGAGGAATGTTAGTACCGCTATCAGTATATTAAAAAAGAACACCGTCTTATTAAACCACGAAAGTCGTTTCATTGCTTATTGTTTTCCGGCGCGGAACAAAAATTCCTTTTCGTCCTTTGTCAGGCTGTCGTAACCTGATTGACTTATCTTATCGAGAATTTCGTCGATTTGTTGTTGCGTTTTGTCTTTTGTGACGATCCGCGATGTTGTTTTTGGCGGCGTTACCGGACTATTGCGGTGCACCTTCGTGAATGGTACTCTGTTCTTCGAAAAGCGCTTTGAAACAGCATCTGAAACCATCGTAAAAATCTTGCTGAGATCTGTTCCGTTCTGCAACAATTTGATATAGGCAAATCCGAAGAAAGCTCCTGCTAAATGTGCGATATGTCCACCGGTGTTATCTGCAAATATATAGATGAGATCCAATAATACAACTACGGCTGTTAATTGCCACAACCGCACGGTTCCGATTAGCAGCAAACGCAATTGCATCATCGGGGCATATGTGGTTGTAGCGACCAAAATAGCCATTATCGCACCTGATGCGCCAACAATCGTCGAGCGAAGATCAAGGAGATAATACGAAAAGACAAAGATAATCCCAGCAAAAATTGCACTCAAGATATACAATCCGATAAACTGAGATTGCGTGAAATACGTGATAAAGAGGCGGCCTGCAAAATTCAGGATGATCATGTTAAAAAGCAGGTGAAAAAAATTGGCGTGAAAAAACGCATAAGTCAGAAACGTCCATGGGCGCGTTATTGCAGTACCGAAATCAGAATGCAACGCCAACCACGACGGATAATCGAAGTAGCCCGCCTTAAACTTAAAGAATAAAACGAGTGAGATCAGAAAAACAGCCACGTTCCAATAGATTACTTTTTGCTCGAATCCACCGGATTTATACTGCCATTTTAATTCATCTAAAAAATTCATCTTAGTACCATCTGTTGTTATCGAATTGAGTCTTTTTCCAGAAATACATCATAATAAAGCCGACTAATGCACCACCGATATGTGCAAAGTGTGCGATTCCACCGCCGCCTCCAAAGATAGATTTTCCGGTGATTCCCAGATAAAGATCCAGCAGTAAAAGTCCGGGTACAAAATATTTGGCTTTAATCGGAATTGGAATGAAAAGCATCATAAGTTCGGCATTCGGAACCATAAACGCAAAGGCGACCAAAAGTCCGTAAACCGCTCCTGAAGCGCCAACGGCCGGAACGTGATACGCGCTATAAAAATTCTGCAACAAAGCCGAATCAATATTCTCGCGAGTTCCCAAAGGCACTTGTCCGCCGTTTAAAAGCGACATGATTTCGGTATCTGAAAATCCGGCGTTGATCAGTAAATCATAGCCTTGCAAATATTCGTAGTAATTCACCCCCGTATGAAGAAGCGCAGCGCCGAGTCCGCACGAAATATAAAAAAACAAAAACTTCTTCCCGCCCCACATTTGTTCCAGAGCCGAACCAAAAGAAAAAAGCGCAAACATGTTAAAAAAGATATGCATCAAGTTTCCATGCATAAACATATGGGAAAGCGGCTGCCAAAACTGAAAGTTCGGATTTTCGGGAAAGAACAGCGAGAATATCCGATAGGCCTGGTCGCCAACGAATTCTGTTCCTATAAAAAATAGAATATTGATTATCAAAAGTTGCTTGACAACCGGTGTGATATTCATCATACTGTAAACTTTTTATCGAGATCTTCTACACTTACGGTGATGAAGGTCGGTTTTTGAAATGGTGAAACATTTGGTTCCTTACACGCAAAAAGGTTATTCAACAGATTTTCCTGTTCCTTTTCGGTTAGATAAGTCCCGGTTTTTACGGCGAGACTACGCGCCATTGATTTGGCAATCGAATCATTCTGGCTAAAACTGCTCTCCGGAATGCCGTCGTGAAGGTCGCTGAGCAATTGCTCGAGTACGATCGACACTTCGCTTTCAGTCACATTGACGGGAACTCCGGAAATAATCACGTGATCGGCAGCGGTTTCTTCAAACACAAAGCCAGTGTTGACCAATGACGGTTTCAATTCGTTTATCAGCTGTAATTCGCCTGACGAAAAATACAAATTTAAAGGGAATAGTAACTGCTGACTTGACGCTTGAAAAACGGTCATGCTCGTTAAGAATCCTTCATACAAAACCCGTTGGTGCGCGCGCTGTTGATCGATAATCACCATTCCTGATTTTATTGGACTGACAATGTATTTTCGGTGAATTTGATAAGTCTTGTGAACCTGTGTCGCGATTGGCTGATCATCGAAAAGCGACGATGTGACTTCCTCGTTTTCAAACTGAATGTCGTTAAAATTTCCGGTCAGCGTTTCGGTATCGGTTTTCAGATCGGTGTACATTGATTCCCACGATGGCGATTCGTTTTTATACGGTCTAAAGTTTGTTCCGGTTGCGGTTCGCTCTTGCTTTTGGTCGATAAACGGATTGTAGTTGCTATCAACCTGAATCAGCGGATAAGCAGCGTCTTTGTTTTGATACGAATACGGAGTATCGAGATTTGAATCGCGATCAAAATCGAGCACCGGACTTACATTAAACTGACCCAGACTATGTTTGACTGTTGATCGAAGAATGGCATAAAGCGCATGTTCATCGTCGAATTTAATCTCGGTCTTGGTTGGGTGAATGTTGATATCAATCGAATGTGGCGGAACATTTAAATAAATAAAATATCCGGGTTGGCAGCCATCTTTTAACAGGCCTTCATAAGCCGACATTACCGCATGATGCAAATAGCCGCTCTTGATATACCGGTTATTGACAAAAAAGAATTGTTCACCGCGATTTTTCTTGGCAAATTCCGGTTTGGTGACAAAGCCCTGGATGCTGAGAATTTCGGTCTCTTCCTGAATCGGAACGAGTTTTTCATTGGTTTTTCCAGAAAAAATTCCGACGATACGCTGTCGCAGATTTGATGGCGGAAGGTTGAACATTTCACTTCCATTGTGATACATGGTAAAGTGAATTTGTGGATGCGCCAGAGCAACCCGCTGAAATTCATCGACGATGTGACGCTGTTCGACAACTTCCGATTTTAGAAAGTTCCGGCGAGCGGGAATATTGAAAAACAGATTTTTTATTGCGAATGAGGTTCCTTTTGGCAGAACGGCCACATCCTGACTCACAAATCGGCTTCCTTCGATGATAATGTGATGACCGAGCTCGTCGTCTTCCTGACGCGTTTTCATCTCGACATGCGCGATTGCCGCAATTGAAGCCAATGCTTCTCCGCGGAAACCCTTTGTGAAAAGCGTGAAGAGGTCTTCGGCTTTGCGAATCTTGGAAGTTGCATGTCGCTCGAAGCAAAGTCGCGCGTCGGTAACACTCATTCCAACGCCATTATCAATGACTTGAACAAGCGATTTTCCAGCGTCTTTAATGATTAATTTTATATCGGTTGCCTTTGCATCGACCGCATTTTCAAGAAGTTCCTTGACTACCGATGCGGGCCGTTGAACAACTTCTCCAGCCGCTATCTGATTGGCAACGTGGTCGGGAAGTAATTGGATGATACTAGACATGAATGGCGTTTCGAATAACGTGTAAAGTTAGTCAAATTAGTTGAAACGAGGTTTGATGTTAACATCTGAAAATGCACCGACCTCGCCAAAATTTCTTTGCGAAACCGCGACTCCCTCAGCTCGCCTTTTCAAATTCTCAAATTTCCAAATTGTGAAATTTCCACATTGCTACATTTCCACATTGCTACATTGTTACATTATCACATTTCGCGTTAGTGATGGAAGCGGAAATCCTTTTTAAGCTACCTGGAATGTGAAATAATGGCAACTGATATCTGGCTTAAAAAAGATTGCAGCGAACAGCACGGGCCGCAGGTAACGCCCAAAAACTACGCGTTTCGACGCAAATCCGCCATTTTAATTGCAGCGATTGCGGCTTCGGTTCCCTTGTTGCCGTGAGCACCACCGCTTCGATCGATTGATTGCTGCTCGTTATTATCGGTCAATACGCAGAAAATGACCGGAATATCGCCGTGAACATTGAGGTCCTTGATTCCTTGGGTAACGCCATCGCACACAAAATCGAAGTGCAGCGTCTCGCCTTTAATCACGCAACCGATGACGATCACCACGTCTACATTTCGGGCTTGCGACATCAATTTCGCGCCGTAAATCAGCTCGAAACTCCCGGGAACGTTCCACCGAATAATATTTTCGGCAACCGCGCCACAGTCTAATAGTGCCGCTTCAGCACCATTGTAGAGTCCGTTGGTAATGTGATCGTTCCACTCAGAAACAACAATCCCAAACCGAATGTCCTTCGCGTTTGGGATTGCATTTTTGTCGTATTCTGAAAGATTTTTATTTGCTGTGGCCATCTTATTGTGCCAATCCGATCATGGCGTCGATGGTAGCGCCTTCCGGAGTTGACATGTATTTTTCTTTGATCTCAGTAAAATTCTTAAGTGCGTCTGCTTTGTTTCCGAGTGCCAATTGAACCTGACCGGCTTTTAGCAAGAAACGTGGTCTTGTGAATTCATTTTCCTCAACATCAGCAGCTTTTACGTAGTATTCAGCCGCTTCTTTTAGTTGGTTACGCTGAGCAAAAGCATCGCCAATTGCGCCTTTTGCCAAAGCATCAAGCATTTTGCTGTCGGCTTTGAACTCGTCAAGATATTTAATCGCGTCAACGTACTTACCTGTGTGCAGGAATGAAACTCCGGCGTAGTAATTAGCAAGATTTCCGGCATCAGTACCTGAATACTGATCGGCGATTTGAATAAATCCTAGTTTTCCATCGGCACCGTTAAGGGCAAGATTGAAAAGTGAATCGCTGGCAACACCGTCAATAGCTTGTTGGAAATTTTGTTGTGCAACGAACATTTCGTTTGCTGCTTCAGTTTCCTTTGGCTCAGCAACAAATTTCTGATAAACGACATAACCGACAGTAAGCAACGCTATTGCTCCAAGTATGATAAGAATATACTTTTGATTTTTAGCTACCCATTCTTCTGTCTTTGAAGCACCTTCATCCAGTTTAGAAAAAACGCCTGCTGTGGTACTTTCAGTTTCGTCGATCATTACGTCGTCTTCGATATATTCGTCACCTTTTTCCGCTTTTTCCTTAGGAAGTTTGTAACCTCGTTTGTTATACGTTGCCATTTATTTTAAATTAGTGAGCCGCAAAAATAAAATTTTTATTCAAACTCACACAAAAATAACCGACTTTAATCTTTTCCTCTGATTTTTCACTATCGGAAATCAGCTGAGAACCGCGAAATTCAAGATTTTAAAACCACTCAAATCCCTTTTTTTTCAATAATTTGCAGACGTTTTGCGATGGCGTAAATCCGACGTACTTTTGCACCAATCTCCAACGTCTTCACGAGGAATGCATTTAAAGCGACTTTCACTTTTTAACTACAAAAATATTGACGAGGGCAACTTCGATTTCGATCAGAAGATCAATTGTTTTGTTGGCCGAAATGGCATTGGCAAAACAAATGTTCTGGATTCGATATATCATCTCGCGCACGGCAAAAGCTATTTTAATCCTTTAGCGGTGCAAAACATTCGGCATGGCGAAGAATTTTTTGTTGTTGAAGGCGCGTTTGAAAAAGACGGCCGTGAAGAAACTGTTGTTTGCAGCTTGAAAAAAGGACAAAAGAAAATCCTAAAGCGAAATGGCAAATCGTATGACAAATTTTCGGAACATGTGGGCTTTATTCCGCTGGTGATGATTTCGCCTTCCGATCGCGATTTGATTACCGAAGGCAGCGAGACAAGACGCCGTTTTATCGACAGCGTGATCTCGCAGTTAGATCCGATGTATCTTCAGCGATTGATTCAGTATCAAAAAGTATTGTCGCAGCGGAATGCGCTATTGAAGTATTTTGCGGCGAATCGCACGTTTGACAAAGAAACCCTGCAGATTTACAACGAGCAACTCAACGCGCTTGGTCAGCCGATTTTTGAAAGCAGGCGAAACTTTATCGGCGATTTTATTCCGATTTTCAACAAGCATCATCACGCCATCACCGAATCTGCCGAGAACGTCCAGCTGATTTATCAAAGTGACCTCTCCGACAAGGATTATTTGGAATTGCTCGCGCAAACGTTCGATCGCGACAAAGTTTTGCAATATACCTCAACCGGAATCCACAAAGACGATTTATTGTTTGAGATTGATGGTCATCCGATCAAAAAATTCGGGTCGCAAGGCCAGCAAAAATCGTTTCTGATTGCACTGAAATTGGCGCAATTCGAATTTCTTCGGAAGAAAAGCGGCCAAAAACCGATTTTGTTGTTTGACGACATATTTGATAAATTAGATGAATTTCGCGTGAGCAAGATCGTCGAAATGGTCAACAACGACGATTTTGGCCAACTGTTTATTTCTGACACGCATCCGGAACGCACCGAAGCCATTGTCCGATCGACTCACCAGAGTTATAAAATGTTTAATATCTCCAAATCATGAAAAACTTACTTTACGTTTTAGTCGCTTTTATCGCTTTCGGCTGTCAGGGTCAATCTGAAAAATCAACCGATCTTTCACCCGACGCATTTGCCGAGAAAATGAGCGGCGATGTTCAAATTTTAGATGTGCGGACAAGCGAAGAATTCGGCCCTCAACATATTAAAAATGCACAAAACGCCGACATAAAATCAGCTGATTTCGAGAAAAACGCGGCAAAACTCGATAAGTCTAAACCGGTTTTAGTCTATTGTCTTTCAGGTGGAAGAAGTTCATCGGCAGTGAAAAAGCTTAAAGCAATGGGATTTCAGGAAGTATACAACCTTGATGGCGGCATCGTAAAATGGAACGCAGCCGGAAAACCAACCGTAACCGCTTCCCATCGCGATAGCGGAATGTCGGTTGCCGATTTCGAACAACTTGTAAAATCAGATCGAAAAGTTCTTATCGATTTCTACGCCGAATGGTGTGGGCCGTGCAAAAAAATGGCGCCGTTTCTCGCGAAAATGAAAGACGAACTCAAAGACAGCGTCATCATTGTTAAAATTGATGCAGATAAAAATCCGGATCTTCTAAAATCGATGCAAATCGACGCACTTCCTACCTTGCTTTTGTATGAAGATGGAAAGCAAATCTGGAAAAACATTGGGTTTATCACCGAGGCGGATCTTAAAAAACAGCTGTGATGGTATCAAAGGAAACACTCAAATTTCAGGCGGATTTGACCAAAAACAACAACCGCGATTGGTTTCTGGAAAACAAACCGCGTTATGAAAAATACAAGCAGGAATATCACGCGCTGATTCAAAAATTCCTGGATGCGATGATTCCGCTTGACGAAAATCTTCGCCATCTTGAAATCAAAGATTGTTCGTTTAGGGTCAACCGCGACATCAGGTTTTCAAAAGACAAGACGCCCTATAAAACGCATCTGGGAATCTGGATGTCGCCGGGTCAGAAAAACACCAATCTCGCCGGATATTACATCCATATCGAGAAAGGTGCGAGCTTCATAGCGGGCGGTGTTTATTGGCCGGATGCAGCCGATTTGAAAAAAATCAGGGCCGAAATCGATCACTTTCAGGAAGATCTTGAGAACATCGTAGCCGATAAAAAATTTAAAGAAGAATTCGGCGGATTCGACCGCGACGAGAATAACTCGCTAAAATCGGCTCCCAAAGGGTACGACAAGGAACATCCGGCAATCGAATTTTTGCGATTAAAGTGTTTCACGGCATCGCAATCAATCGATGACAAGCAACTTGCCGAAAAAGATTTTGTCGAGAAAACTGCCAAAAAGCTCATCGCATTAAAGCCGCTAAACGATTTTCTAAACCGCGCCCTAACCTCACCCCAATAATGGAGATTATCAGCAATCAGTCATTAAAAAATTACAATACATTCGGAATCCAGGCTTATGCCAGAAAGTTTGTCGCTGTGCATTCGGTTGCCGAGTTGAAGCAAATTTTATCCGAAAATAAAGAGGAGCAAATTTTTATTCTCGGCGGCGGCAGCAACATGTTGCTCACCAAAAACATCGATGCATTGGTTATCCATATCGATCTGAAAGGCAAAAAGATTGTTGAGCAAAATCAAAATCACGTCATTATCGAAGCAGCGGCGGGCGAAAATTGGCACGAATTCGTTTTATTTGCGATTGAGCAGGGTTTCGGCGGACTCGAAAATATGTCCCTGATTCCCGGAAACGTAGGCACGACGCCTGTTCAGAACATTGGCGCGTATGGAACGGAGATCAAAGACACGTTCGTTTCCTGCGATGCGCTAAACATCAACACCCTCGAATTGCGCACGTTTTCAAACTCTGAGTGCCGTTTCGGTTACCGCGACAGCATTTTTAAGAATGAGGCCAAAGATCAATATATTATTACGGCGGTTCGGTTTAGGCTGACCACGCAAAATCACAGGATAAACACCTCGTATGGCGACATTCAGGCCGAGCTTGCCAGTCAAAACGTTACCGATCCGACGCTGAAAGATGTCAGCAACGCCGTGATTGCCATCAGAAAATCTAAGTTGCCCGATCCAAAAGAGCTCGGAAACAGTGGGAGTTTCTTTAAAAATCCGATTTTAGTAAAGGATGAGTTTGACAAAATTCACCAGAGATTTCCCGAAATGAAATTTTTCCCCGTTTCTGATTCGCTTGTAAAAGTTCCGGCGGGCTGGCTTATCGAACAGGCCGGATTTAAGGGCAAACGCTTTGGCGACGCGGGAATTCATGCAAAACAGGCGCTGGTTTTGGTCAATTACGGCAACGCAACCGGCCAGGAAATTCTTGCAGTTTCACAAAATATTCAGGATACGGTCTACAAAAAATTCGGCGTCAGGATCGAGGCTGAAGTCAATATTATTTAGGATTTGGGCGCCACCCAAGGGTCGGGCTTTGCGCTTCACTCTTTCCGCTAAAGCTCCAAGGAGTTTCACTTCAATCCCTGGCGCAAACCTATAGTTTCAGAAGTTTGGTGGTAACTGAATTGCCGCTTTCCAGTTCCGCTTTAACAATGTAAGTACCGCCGGAAAGTTGACTGATATCGATACCGTTTATCGCCTCTGCAATCGTCATGACTCTATGTCCGACAATATCGTAAATTGAAACGTTTTGGAGTCGGTCGACCCCTGAAAACATCAGATTTTCGTGCGCCGGATTCGGATAAAAACTGATTCGGTTTTGGTAGCTTTCCGAAATCGCTAACGGATTATTGGCATAGTACGCTTTATCACCATCTGAATTGGTCACAATCATTTCGAGATGATTGTCTTCTGAAATGATTTCATAAGAAAAAGTTTTTGGATCTGCCTGATCAGCATCGTAAAATAAATAATCCCTAAAATACCATAGTGTCGCTTCGGGACTACAGCCAAACCCGAGGAGCGTTGCACCGGGATGCGCCATGGTAAATGTGGTTTCAGTTGCATTAGAATCGACGACGAAGACTTCCTCGCACTGCACGTGTTGGAGCACCGCCTGATTATTTGAAAAATACAATACCGCATCGCTGTGTGGAATGGGCGATTCATAAACTTCGTTGTCGAGAACCAACGTCCTTAGATACCAACTATTCTCAGTAAGCTGTGTTTGGGCAACCGCATTTACTGACAGTGCAAACAGTAAGAAAATAACGTATTTTTTCAGCATAACCAATTCGATTTTAAGCAAATGTACCGAATTTTTGTTGCGAATTTTACGGCTGAAATCAATAAAAATTAATTAGCCATTACATATTACTAAGTAGTAATTACATTGCTTACCTTTGCACACGTTTTTTAAAACAAACTGCTTATATGCTGACCATTACTTTCTACATTTTTATCGGCGTTGTTGCCATTCAGTTGTTTTACTACATCGGCATTTTCGGAAAATTCGCATTTGCGAAAGCACAAAAAAATTCGCTTAAACGCATTCCTGTTTCGGTGATCGTGTGTGCCAAAAACGAAGCTGAAAACGTAGCGCGGTTCGTACCGATGCTTGCTGAACAGGATTATCCCGATTTCGAAATTGTTTTAATTGACGACGCTTCAAGCGATGATACACTTGATCTATTCGAGGCGTTCGAAAAACAATATTCGAATGTAAAGTTGGTAAAAGTTAAAAATAACGAAGCGTTTTGGGGAAATAAGAAGTTTGCGTTGACACTCGGAATCAAAGCAGCCAAATACGAATACCTTTTATTCACGGACGCCGATTGTCATCCGGTATCAAATCAGTGGATCAAGGAAATGAGCTCTAATTTTACGCTCAACAAAACCATTGTCCTTGGTTATGGTGCTTACGAGAAAATCCCGAATTCCATTCTGAACAAACTCATCCGCTTTGAAACCATGCTTACGGCTGTTCAGTATTTTTCATGGGCAAAAGCCGGAAAACCATATATGGGTGTTGGCAGAAACCTGGCTTACAAACGTGAGGAATTTTTTAAAGTCAACGGTTTTATCGACCATATGAAAATCCGGTCTGGCGATGATGATCTTTTTATCAATCAGGCCGCTGACCGCAAAAATACGACGATCTCATTTTCACCGCAGAGCTTTACGTATTCGGAGCCAAAGAAAACCTTTAAAGATTGGTTTACTCAAAAACGCCGACATGTATCGACTGCCGGACATTATAAGTTTTCAGACAAATTGCAGCTTGGCGCATTTTACACCACTCAACTTTTGTTTGTTTTGCTACCAATCGTACTTCTTTCCTTTATGCATCAGTGGATTATCGTGTTGGCGCTAATCGGATTCAGATATCTTTTTGCATGGATTACGCTTGGGTTTGCGGCGGGAAAACTAAAAGAAAAAGATGTAATTTATTGGTTTCCTTTCATCGAAATTGTGCTTATCTTTACTCAACTCAACGTTTTCTTCAGCAATATTTTTTCAAAACCGGTACATTGGAAATAAACTCATACATAGACAAAGCAAAAACCGGCGATCAATCGGCTTTTACTTTTCTATTGGATAGTTATTGGAATGAAGTGTACGGTTTTATGCTTAAACGAACCGAAAACGAAACCGACACTGAAGATATCGTAATTGAGACTTTTGCAAAAGCGTTTGACAAACTTCACACCTATCAGCCAGAATTTCAGTTTAACACCTGGCTGATTGCAATTGCAAAGAATGTCCATATCGATATGTTGCGAAAGCGAAAGAATACGCATTTTATCGACATCACCACCGATGATGATCATTTTGCAAACAACATCCCTGACACGACATTATCTGCCGAAGATGAGCTGATCCGCAAACAAAACCTCGCAAGGCTACTTGAATGCATCAAGGAACTCAAACCACATTACCAGGAAGTGATCCAGCTTCGCTATTTTCAGGAACTCAGTTATCAGGAAATCGCAGATGAACTCGGCGAACCGTTAAGTAACGTTAAGATTAAACTTCTTCGCGCGAAAAACCTACTTGCAGACATTATCCGCAGCAAGCGGTGAGCGTAAATTTGAAAATTAAGTGCCGCGTGTTTTTATGATATAAGGTCTTCTCAATTTTCAAACCGGTATATCTTCAAATTCATCATTGTCACATTGTCACATTGTCACATTGTTACATTGTTACATTGTTACACTGTTACATTTCCTGAATTTTCAAATTGCTACATTGCTACATTGTTACATTGTTACATTCTCTCTGAATTTCACATCCGTACAATTTTTTACACATTTTCTTAGTTATATGTTAAAAGACCTTTTATGCAACACTGATACCTAACCAAGTAATTCAAATCTTATGAAAAGTGTTGACATTTTAGATCAGAAATGGCTCGATTTGGTATTCGAAGGCCGTAACCAAAAATACGGTGCGTACCAATTGAGACGCGAAAGTCCGACCACCACTCTATTCGCATTTTTAATTGGCGTTAGCATTGTAGCTGTTGTGATGACTGCCGTTTTGCTCTCGCGGACAACGGTTTCAGACAGCGAGATTTACTCGCCGTTGGCAACTCCGGTTGAATTGTCAAACATAGAACTTCCTCAACCCAAACCGCAAGAACCAACTCAGGCAGCAGCGCCGGTTAGCCGGAAGCAAGAAGCTGATGAAAACCAGGAAGATGTTGCTCTTGTCGATCCGGAAGTGGTGCGTGCGATTGATGCCGAGCAAAATATCGCACCAAACAATCAAAACAATCAGACTGACAATGAAGCAACCGGAAGCGATCTTGGTATTGCAACCGGATCGGGAAGCGGGACAACTACGTCTGCCACAACAAATACCGGCGGCGGCGAAACAGGAGCGATTGAAGGACCACGTGGCACTGCAACTTTAGACAAGCAACCTGAATTTCCGGGCGGAATCAATAAATTTTACAATTACATCAGTCGCAATTTTGCAAAACCCGAAATCGACACTCACCGAACCATTAAAGTTTATGTGTCGTTTGTAATTGAAAAAGACGGAACGATGACGGAAATCAAAGTTCCAAACGATCCCGGATACGGATTGGGAAAAGAAGCCATCCGTGTTTTAAAATCGCTTAAAACAAAGTGGAAACCGGGAATATACAAAGGTCAACCGGTTCGAACAGCTTATAGTTTGCCGGTGGTTGTAGTGATGAACTAAAAAAAATGCCTTCCGTAAAGAAGGCATTTTTCTGTTACTGTTTATCGGCTTTTTGTTTGTTGTAATTGTATGCGGCGAGAATCGCGTTGAACGATCCGAAACCTATCCCCATAACGGCAAATTTTAACCAATTAAACGAACCTGTATCGTAATAATCAAATGCAGCCATAAATGCACCGAAGATTATTCCGGTAACAAAGAACTGAATCAAGATGGTTTTGTACTTGGGGCTCATTAGGCTTTTTTCACAAATTCGGTTCTCAGGACCATTGCAGTTTTGTTGACGCGGCAATCGATTTCTGCCGGATCGTCGGTAAGGCGAATGTTTTTAACCATTGTTCCGCGTTTGATCACATCAGATGATCCGCGAACTTTCAAATCTTTGATTACGGTCACCGAATCGCCATCTTGCAAAACATTACCGTTACTGTCTTTTACTTCCATGATATTTTGAGTTTGGACAAAAATAGAAAATGTTTTAAGATTTCACATACATCGAAGTTCAAATGCCCTAGCCCCGATTGAAGCGGCATCCTTTTTTTTAGGAGTTTGCGACGACAAAAAAAGATATAGCGAAAAGCGGGATTAGCTTCTAAAATAAATAATATCGAAACTTTTAGCGCTCCAATGTCGCCCAATCAAACCGAATTATAAAACATTAAATCCGTATCTTTGTGACCTCAAAAATTTCCTTATGGAAGACGTATTAAGCACATCAATAAAGACTGCCAAGCCGAAATGGCTCAAAGTAAAACTGCCGATCGGGCAAAAATACACTGAGCTTCGCGGACTTGTAGATAAATATAAGCTCAACACCATTTGCACCTCGGGAAGTTGTCCGAACATGGGCGAATGCTGGGGCGAAGGAACCGCAACGTTTATGATTTTGGGTAATATCTGCACACGTTCATGTGGTTTTTGTGGTGTAAAAACCGGAAGACCTGAAACTGTGGATTGGGATGAGCCGGAAAAAGTAGCGCGTTCAATCAAGATCATGAACATCAAGCACGCCGTTGTAACCAGCGTTGACCGCGATGATCTAAAAGACATGGGTTCGATTATTTGGTACGAAACCGTTCGTGCAATTCGCCGAATGAATCCGAACACCACACTTGAAACCCTGATTCCTGATTTTCAAGGTGTCGAAAAAATTATAGACCGAATTGTTGAAGCTAATCCCGAAGTGGTTTCGCACAACATGGAAACCGTTCGACGTTTAACGCGTGAGGTGCGGATTCAGGCAAAATACGACCGAAGCCTCGCCGTTTTGAAATATCTGAAACAACAGGGAATTCGCCGTACAAAATCGGGGATTATGCTCGGACTTGGCGAACTCGAGGAAGAGGTAATCCAAACCATGCGTGACCTTCGCGATGCTGATGTTGACGTGGTAACCATCGGTCAATATTTGCAGCCGAGTAAGAAGCATTTGCCGGTGAAGGAATTTATCACGCCGGATCAATTTGCGAAATACGAAAAAATCGGTTTGGAAATGGGTTTCCGACACGTTGAAAGTGGCGCGCTGGTGCGGAGTTCATACAAAGCTCAGAAGCATATTTTGTAAAAATGGAGCAATGTGAATTTGAAAATTTGAAGATTTGAAAATGTAGCAATGTAGCAATGTGAAAATGTAGCAATGTGAAATTAGGGAATTTGAAGAGTTGCAAACACTTCATCCTTTAACCTTAACCCTTTACTTCTTCCACCTTCAACCTTTAACCCTTTCCGCCAAACCTAATACCTGATTTCATAAATGATCAAAGTTGCAATAAATGGCTTCGGCCGAATCGGAAGAAATCTCTTTCGTCTTTTGCTTGATCACCCGACAATTGAAGTTGTCGCCATCAACGATATTTCCGATCCGAAAACAATGGCTCATTTGCTGAAATATGACAGCATTCATGGGGTTTTGCCTTTGGCGTGTTCATCCATGGATCAAGCCATCATCGTTAACGAAAAAATTTATCCGTTTTTTAGCGAAAAGAAAATCAGCAACCTCGACTGGAAATCGCTCGACATTGATTTTGTGATCGAATCCACCGGAAAACACAAAACCTATGAAGATATCTATCAGCACATTTCTTCGGGTGCAAAAAAAGTAATTCTATCGGCGCCATCTGAAACTGACGCGATTAAAACCGTAGTGATGGGTGTGAATGAACATATCCTGGATGGTTCGGAAATCATTATCTCGAATGCGAGTTGTACAACCAACAACGCAGCGCCGATGGTAATGATCATCGACGAGTTATGCGGAATTGAGCAAGCGTACATCACGACCGTTCACTCGTATACTACGGACCAAAGTCTGCATGATCAACCGCACCGCGATCTTCGTCGTGCGCGTGCAGCCGGCCAATCAATTGTGCCAACAACGACCGGTGCCGCGAAAGCAATCACAAAAATTTTTCCGGAAATGGAAGGGAAAATCGGCGGCAGCGGAATCAGGGTTCCCGTTCCCGACGGATCGCTGACAGACATTACGTGTTATGTGAAACGCGAAGTTTCGATTGAAGAAATTAATCACGCGTTTAAAAAAGCTTCAGAGGGCAGTTTAAAAAATATTCTCGCTTATACTGAAGATCCGGTTGTTTCAATTGATATTATCGGCAACCGAAACTCGTGCCTTTTCGATGCTCAGCTCACATCAGCAATAGGGAAAATGGTGAAAGTCGTAGGTTGGTATGACAACGAGATCGGATACTCGTCACGATTAATTGATCTGGTTTTACTTTCAGCCAACCAAAATAATTAGCTATATTTGAAGCCCTTAACTGAAACTTTTTAATGAGGTTTTTACTGACTTTTCTGCTTTTAACGGTGTCGCTTCTACAAGCCCAGCGTCAATCAAATGAACCGATTGACAGCGTAAGTTATTACATGCAGATGGCAAATTACAGCACCTCGATTAATAACTTCCGAAATACTTTAGAGTATACTCAGAACGCCATTGATTTTGCCCGGTCGCACGGAATGCCAAGAGCAGAAGCTGAAGCTTGGTCGCGACTTGGGTCAACGTATTTCGAACTCCGAAAATATAGCGACGCCATAGAAAGTTTCAACAAAAGCATCGCACTTTACAATACATTCAATCCGTCTGATGATCAAGCTTACGCCTATTATCAACTCGGTTTGAGCTATATGCAAAAAGAAGATTACTCGGTCGCCGAATCCAATTTCAACAAGGCGATTAAAATTTACCAAACGATAAAAATTCCGGATGCCATCGTATTGGTAAATCTTCAGAAAGGAATCGTTTATCAAGCCAAAGGCAAAAGCCGACTCGCCACACAAATCTTCAATACCATCATTGCAGACCCAAACGATCCCTATAAGATTAAAGCTGAAGCGCTTTTTCAGATGGGATTGATTGAGGCTGATCGGAGCCGGAGTAACCTGGCGCTAAACTATTTGAAACGCGCACTTGAACTCAACGTGCAGACTCAAAACGTCGATTTAAGATCAAAGATTTTAAAGGCGATGAGTGATGTTTCAAACGAAATGTCGGATATCAAAAATGCGTATTTGTACTTAAAACAGCATTTGGAACTTGTTGACAGCATTTCGCGCACCGATCAGGAGCGATTGGGAACAGAAGATTACAATCAGTTTAAAGAAGGTGAAAAACTCAAGATGATCGCTGAGATGAACCGCCGAAACGATCAGCAGGAAAAGGACAACCGATTGAATAAAGTGATCAGCATTCTGGCCATTGCGTTGATCTGCATTTTGTCGCTGCTCAGTTTGTCCTTATACAAAAACAATATCATCCGAACGCAGTCGAATTTGATGCTGAAAGAGAAAAACAGTGAACTTCAGATTGCCAAAGACAGAGCCGAAAAAGCTTCAAAAGCGCGAGCCGAATTTCTTTCAACCGTTAGTCACGAACTCCGCACGCCGCTCAATGCCATCAACGGAATCACGCACTTGCTTTTGGAGGAAAATCCGAAGAAGTCGCAGATGAATTATCTCACATCGCTGAAATTTTCAGGAAATTACCTGCTGACATTCATCAACGAAATCCTTGAAATAAACCGAATCGAATCTAGTGTGATTGTTCCCGAGCAGATAAATTTCAACTTAAAATTATTGCTTGAGAACATCCAGAATTCGCTCAAGGAAATGGCGCTCGCCAACAACAACAAATACATCATCGACATCGACCAAAGCATTCCGGACAACTTGCTTGGCGATCCGACAAAGCTTTCGCAGATTTTTATCAACCTGATTAATAACGCGCTTAAATTCACCAAAAACGGCGAAGTTAAGGTGATCGCAAAATTAATGTCGGTTGATGACGAACACACATCGGTTTACTTTAAAATTGTCGATACCGGAATCGGAATTCCCGAAGATCGTCAGGAAGCAGTGTTCGACAGTTTTGCACAGGGATCGATTGAGATTAACCGCAAATACGGCGGTACCGGTCTTGGTTTGAACATTGTCAAAAAATTAATCGAAATACTTGGCGGTCAGATCAGACTTGAGAGTAAAGTTGGAAAAGGATCGACGTTTTCATTTTCGTTAAAGTTCAAAATCGGTAGTGAAATGCCGTTTGAGAACGATAAGGAATACGACGAAACGGTATTTGTCAACAAAAAAGTCCTGTTAGTCGAGGACAATAAGATCAATCAGATGATCACCAAAAAAATGCTCGAAAACAAGAAGATGTTGTGTACGATCGTCGACAATGGTGAAGATGCGATTGAGGCGGTGAAAAACGATTATTACGACCTTGTATTGATGGACGTTCACTTACCCGGAATCAACGGAACTATCGCTACCCAAACCATTCGAACATTTGATTCGCATACCAGAATCATCGCGCTTACCGCAATTTCGCTTAATGAAAACCGGGAGATGCTTTTGTCATACGGAATGAACGCGGTGCTTACCAAACCGTTTAATCCGGAGGATTTCTACAAAGTATTAGCGCAGCACGTTTAGTAATTCCCGATTAAGGTTTTGATTAATCGACAAACTTTTGGGCCGGCTATGCGAGCGGCTTCAAGTACTTCGTCATGCGAAATGGTATCGATGCTTTCTTCATTACCCATATCGGTGATAACAGAAATTCCGAACGTTTCCATCTCCATGTGACGCGCCACAATAACTTCAGGCACAGTCGACATTCCGACGCAATCGCCACCTAATGCTTTTACCATTTTGTATTCCGCCAGCGTTTCGAAAGTTGGCCCCTGAAGTCCGAGGTAAACGCCATCGTGCACTTCAATGCCAAGTTGAGTAGCCAATTCCTTTGCGGCAGCGATCATTTTCCGGCTATAAGGTTCGCTCATATTAACGAATCGCGGTCCAAATTTACGCTCATTCCGACCACGCAAGGGATGTTCAGGCATCATGTTGATATGATCCTTAATGATTACGATTGAACCAACCTTGTAATCGCTGTTGACACCGCCCGAAGCGTTAGACACGATTAGTTTTTGAACTCCGAGTAGCTTCATCACCCGAACCGGAAATGTTACCTCTTGCATCGAATAACCTTCGTAATAATGGAATCGGCCTTGCATGGCAACCACATTTTTACCGGCGACTTTTCCAAAGATCAGCGCGCCCTGATGTCCTTCAACCGTCGACACCGGAAAATCCGGAATCTCAGTGTACGGCAAGGTATATTCGATATCGATATCATCTACAAATCCGCCCAAACCGCTTCCAAGAATAACGGCGTACTCCGGCTTTTCGTTGATAATGTTTAGTATGAAGTCGGCAGTAAACTTAGCTTTTTCCCACATAGTTCAAAATAGTTTTATTAAAATTTTCCGAATCCAAAATGCGACTCCGGATTGCAAGATAGTATAATTGGCTTGATGGCAATTTGCCTTTCAACCGAACATAATCTTTTTCAGTGGTAATGATCAATCTGCCCTCAGCTTTTTTCAGAATGGCCGAAATATCGCCTGACGAAAAATCGTGATGATCCGGAAATTCGAGAACCTGATCGTCATTACTTTTCAGAAAATCGAAAAAGGGCTTTGGCTTTGCAATTCCGGCAACCAAAAGTTTAGGCACTTTTTTTATATCGCTTACTGTTAAATGCCCATCGTTAGACAAAACCTTATCATCATATGCAACTTTAGAAAAATAGATTTGCTGATGTGATGCTATCTTCAATTTCCTGATGGTAGTTACTTGTTCAGATTCAGATAGTTCTTGCGGGCATTTGGTTACGATGACAACATCAGCGCGTTTCGACCCCGACGAAGCTTCCCGCAAATTTCCCATTGGAAGCAAATAATCATCTGAATAAAGATCGTTGTATGCCGTTAAAAGCACGTAGAATCCGGCCTTCACCTTCCGATGTTGGAATGCGTCATCGAGCAGAATCACATCAACGCCAAGTTGCATCAGCTTTTCGATTCCGTTGCGCCGATTGCTATCAACTGCCACAACTACATCGGTAAACTTTTCGAAATATTGAAACGGCTCGTCGCCAATCGTCTCAGCCGTCGCCGTATCGTCAGCCAGAATGAAACCTTTGGATTTTCGTTTATACCCGCGACTCAACACTGCCACTTTCTGGTCTTTGGAGAGTAGTCGGATGAGATATTCGATTTGCGGTGTTTTGCCGGTTCCGCCCACATTTAGATTTCCGACCGCAATTACCGGAATGTTGTAGGACGCCGAATGAAAGATTCTTTTGTCATAGAAAAAGTTACGTACCGCAGTCACCACCCAATAAATGAGCGCAAACGGAAAGAGCAATTTTCTAAGTAAAAGCATGCTGCGAAAGTAGCGAATTTTTATCTTTACGGGAATAATCAATGCCATGAAGAAACCGTTCCTTTATATATTAATCCCATTTTTATTACTTGCCAACGTTGGTTTTTCACAAACAGAAGACAACGCCGCGATCCTAAAAGTTTTATTGTCGAAATATTACGCCAACGAAAAAGTAATCAAACCCGGACGATTGCAATTACTGAGTTTTTACTGCAATCAATCGCCGAACAACGAGGAAGTTTACGAAGTAATAAACAGTAGCGAAACTTTACAAAAACACGCCGCCGAAATCAAAAAGCAAATTAAACCGTCGTTGCAACGGGACTGGTCGGGCGAATTCAATCTGCTTTTTTCAACTGAAAACCAATATCTCAAAAGCAAGGTCAACGACTGTCTGAGCCTGGAAGCATTTCAGGAATATTCAAAGCGGCTGAATCTCAATAACCAGCGACTTATGATTGTCGGCATTCCGATGTTTTTCGGAAAAAATCAATCGCTTGTCAAGGTCACTTTCTACCGAAATATTGAACACAACAGCGGCTCGTATTTTCTGCTACAAAAAGAAAACGGCAAATGGATAATTAAAGAAACACTTAACGCCTGGTCAACGTAATGAAAATCAACCAAATTACAGCGGTGCTCGAACAAATGGCGCCACAAGCATACGCCGAAGATTTTGACAACGTGGGCTTATTGGTCGGCGACGCAAATTCGGATGCAACCGGAATTCTGGTCTGTCACGATTCGCTTGAAGAGGTAATCGACGAGGCGATCGCAAAGAACTGCAACCTTATTGTGTGCTTTCATCCGATTCTATTCTCAGCACTAAAAAAAATCACCGGCAAAAATTATGTCGAACGTGCCATTCTCAAAGCGATCAAAAACGACGTCGCGATTTACGCCGTTCACACTTCGCTAGACAATCATATGAATGGCGTCAATAAAATATTTTGCGACGCATTGGGATTAACTGATACGAAAATCCTGATTCCAAAGGAAAATTTCATTCGCAAGCTGGTAACTTTCACGGTTGCTGAAAATGCCGATAAAATCCGAGATGCCATGTTTGAAGCCGGCGCGGGAACCATCGGAAATTATGATCATTGCAGTTTTAATTCGGTTGGATTCGGAACGTATCGCGGCAATGAAGACAGCGATCCGGTTGTGGGCACCAAAGGCGAGTTTACCAAGACCGACGAAGTGAAAATCGAGGTCACTTTTAAAAAACACCAACAACAAGCCATTTTAAAAGCGCTTTTCGAAAACCATTTGTATGAAGAAGTTGCGTATGAATTATACGATTTGCTAAATCAGCATCAAAATATTGGCATGGGAATGACCGGAATTCTCCACGAACCGATGGACGAGCGCGACTTTCTGGAATTTGTCAAAGAAAAAATGCAATGTGGCGGAATCCGGCATTCGGCCTATACCGGCAAAAAGATTTCAAAAGTTGCGGTTCTCGGCGGATCAGGCGCATTTGCGATCAAACAAGCCATCTCAGCAGGTTGCGATTGTTTTCTGACGGCCGATTTAAAATACCACAACTATTACGAAGCCGAAGGAAAATTGCTGCTGGCTGATATCGGTCATTACGAAAGTGAACGCTATACAAAAAATTACATAGTTGAGTATCTTACCGAAAAAATCCCTAATTTTGCAATCATTTTATCGGAAACAAATACAAATCCCGTTAAGTACTTATAAATATGGCTAATACAAAAGAATTGAGTGTCGAAGACAAGTTAAGGGCATTATATGATTTGCAGTTGATTGATACACGAATCGACGAAATCCGCAATGTCAGAGGTGAATTGCCTCTCGAAGTCGAAGATCTGGAAGATGAAGTTGCTGGATTGAGCACCCGATTGGATAAGCTAAAGAATGAGCTTGAAGTTATTGAAGAAAGCATCAAGACCAAAAAAATTGCGATCGACGATCATAAAGAGTCAATAAAAAAATACACCAAGCAACAGGAAACTGTTCGCAACAACCGCGAATTCAACTCGCTTTCAAAAGAAGTTGAGTTTCAAGAGCTTGAAATCCAACTTGCCGAAAAGCAAATCAAGGAGATGAAAGCGTCAATCGAACACAAGAAAGAAGTGATTTCAAACTCAAAAGAAAAACTTGAGCAGAAATCAACGCACTTGAAGCACAAAAAATCAGAGCTTGAGGCAATTATGTCTGAAACTGAAAAGGAAGAAACGTTCCTTTCTGAGAAGTCAAATGAATTCCGCGCTCAAATTGAAGACCGTTTGCTTGCCGCTTACGATCGTATCAGAAACAGTGTTCGCAATGGCTTGGCAGTCGTATCGATCGAAAGAGGCGCTTCAGCCGGTTCGTTCTTTACCATTCCGCCACAAACTCAGGTTGAAATTGCAGCTCGCAAGAAAATCATCACCGACGAGCACTCAGGTCGAATCCTGGTTGATTCGTCGCTTGCCGAAGAAGAAAGACAAAAAATGGAAGAGCTTTTCTCTACCATCTAATTTTACGGTCCCGATCTTTATCGGGACTTTTTTTTATGAAGAAACTTAAATACTTTCTCCTTACTAAAAGCATTGGCCTTTACCTAAACATACTGAGTTATGTAAAGCCCAAAAAAGCCGCACACCTCGCCTACCGCCTTTTTAGCGAACCTCGCGATGGAAGGCTTTCTAAAGATTCAATTCCGGATGTCCTGAAAGACGCCGAATTAAATACGTTCTCCTATCAGGATTACCAGTTCAACACCTACACCTGGCCGGGCAACGACAATGTGATCGTGCTGGTTCACGGCTGGGAAAGCAACGCCTCACGTTGGGAACGGATGCTGCCGTATCTGAAAGATAGCAAAAGCACCATTGTGGCTATCGACGGACCGGCACACGGACTCACATCAGGCCTCGAGTTTAACGTTCCGGTGTACGCCGGTTTCATCAATGTTGTGGTCGAAACGTTCAATCCAACCATCCTTATCGGACATTCGATTGGCGGCGCGGCTTGCATGTATTACCAACACAAATATCAGAGCAAATCGCTTCAAAAGATGGTGATTCTCGGCGCACCGTCGGATCTTCGGGTGCTGCTTCGCAATTACATCAGGTTGCTTAACTTAAACAGCCGAATAATCAAGCTTCTCGACGCGTACTTTCTCGAAAAATTCAGTTTCGCGCCAGACGATTTTTCTGCAACGGTTTTCGGACCGACACTTGCCGTTAGCGGATTCATCGCGCACGATATCGAGGATTCGATCGTGGCTTTCGAAGAAAGTCAGAAGATCATAAATCACTGGAAAAACGTGCGGTTTACAGAGACACGCGGACTCGGCCATAGCCTTCACGACGACAAACTTTACCGCGACATTTATCAGTTTTTGATGGATTAGAAGCCATTTCCAGCTGTCCGCTATATCTTTTATGGCCACCTTTCAGGATGTCCATAAAAGGATGCCGCTTCCCATCTGGGCTAGGGCTTTTTCAATATAGTCACCGAGCAGATTTCTTGAATCTAAGGAATTTTTCTCAACCCCCGACTGTTTGAAAATGGTTTCCATCCCGGACCTTGTTGGTTAAATCTGCAGAAAGTCGGGGTTTTTACGTAAATTACTCCTGATAAAAAAAGCAATCTGCATGCGGTGGACCTACAGCATTAAAAACAAACTTGTAGCCTCATTAGTTCTATTGGCATTATGCCTGTTGGTGCTGTTGAGCAATTACCTCGATAGGATTCACACCCAAAGCGTCAAGGCGTCGATTACAACCATGTATGAAGACCGGTTGATCGTTGAGGAATACATCCTTAAAATGACGCGAAACGTATATCAAATTCGCGAAATACTGCAATCAAACAAGGAAAGCGATCAGGAAAAACAGCAGGTTGAAGGATTGATTAGCGAAATCAAATCGACGTACCAGACATTTAGCAAAACCAGACTAACCGAAAATGAACAGGCAACCGCCGAGGAACTGATCGCGCAAATCAATTTATTTGAAAAGATCGTGCGATCTGAAAAGAATGTCGATCCACAGAATACCAACAATATTCTCTCATCGCTGAGCAAGCTTTCGAACATCCAGCTTGACGAGTCGAAATTGATTATGAAGGAAATCGAATCGCAATACGCCACCATAAAAGCGTCGTCGGAATTTGCGTTTGCAATTGTGCTGATTATTTTAATCGTTCTTCAGATTTTGGTATTTTCAGGCGAGTCGCTGATTCCGATGTTCAAACCAAAAGATCCAACGCTAAATTAGTTGGGAAATTCCATCCTGACAGGGCAAATTTAAAACCAGTAGACTTGATTCAGTTGTAAATCAGCCGACACAATTATTGGATCGCGCCAGGGGTTGAAGCAAAGTGCCGTGCACTGCGGAAGACCCGACCCTTGGGTGGCGCCAAAATCATCGCGCAGATTTACACATTTTCAAATTGCGACATTGAATTTATGGCTAATTTTGCAACATGGAAGATTTGAAACGACTTAACAAATATATTGGCGAAACCGGTTTTTGCTCGCGTCGGGAGGCCGATAAACTCATTGAAGACGGACGTGTAACCATTAATGGCGCGGTTCCGGAGCTTGGAACTAAAGTTGGTCCCGACGACGAAGTTCGGATTGACGGCAAGCTAATCGGGGCAAAACGCGAGCGACATGTGTATCTTGCATTTAACAAACCAGCCGGAATTGAATGTACTACAAATCAGGACGTTGCCAATAATATTGTCGATTTCATTAATTATCCAAGCAGAATTTTCCCTATCGGCCGATTGGATAAAGCCAGTGAAGGCTTGATTTTCATGACCAATGATGGTGATATCGTAAATAAAATCTTACGCGCCAGAAATAATCACGAAAAGGAATATACGGTGACGGTAAATAAACCGATTACCGAAAGATTTATCCAGCGAATGGGTAATGGCGTGCCGATTTTGGACACGGTGACTAAAAAATGCAAGGTTGAGCAAATTAGCAAGTATATTTTCAAGATTATTCTGACTCAGGGGCTAAACCGACAAATTCGGCGGATGTGCGAATATCTGGGTTATGAGGTGACCGCGCTAAAACGAATTCGGATTATAAATATTTCGCTCGATGTTCCCGTTGGACGTTACCGCGAGTTGACTCCGGCTGAAATTACTGAGCTCAACCAACTTATTGCGCCGTCAAGCAAAACCGAAGAAGCGAGTTTACCTGTGCCGGAAGTGATAAAACGCCGAGCCGAATTCATAAAGCCAACTGATCCGAGGTTTCGCAAAAAAGGCGATTATTAACATACTTTTCCTGCTAATATTTCGTTAAAATAAAAAACGAGAGTCATGCGGAAAGTCATTTTATTGGTTGTTCTGGTTATTATTGCGATGGTTTGCGTGGGTTTTGCCGGCATGTATACGTTTACCAAAGCGGTTTACAACGAGAAAGGTTGCGATTGGGCAAACATTGATCATATTGAAATGCGGACCGGTAGCGACATTCCGCCAACGATTGCCCGCAACTGTGATTACAACTCGGTTTCCAACACCAGGACGGCTCGTTTCGAATTAGACATGAATCAGTTGGATGTTATTTCGTTTGTAAAAAACAACGGTTATCAGAAGCTGCAAAGCAACCAGCAAATGTCAGTTTCCGACTTTATCAAAGGCGATTTTACCGATGCCGAATTAGGTAAACTCCAACTTTATTTTCGGTCAGACAACAGGCAAGATCATTCATACCGAATGCTGTTTGATGCAGCATCGGGCGAATTACACGTGGCGATTCAGTACAAAAAATAGCTTATAGGTTCCGTTTTTGTTCGCGTGCCAAAAGCGTATTTTTGAGTAGCATTGCGATTGTCATCGGTCCTACTCCACCCGGAACCGGCGTAATATAAGATGCTTTTTTGCTCACGTTTTCGAAATCGACATCTCCGGTAATCTTATACCCTTTTTCTGAATCTTTGTCTTCAACGCGCGTGATTCCAACGTCGATTACCACCGCATCGTCTTTGATCATTTCTGCTTTCAGATAATTCGGAACGCCGAGCGCGGTAATAATAATGTCGGCTTGAGTGGTGATTTGCGCGATATTTTTAGTGTAGCTGTGCGTCAGCGTTACGGTTGAATTTCCGGGAAAACCTTTTCGACCCATTAAGATGCTCATTGGTCGGCCAACGATATGGCTTCGGCCAATAACTACGGTGTGTTTCCCTTGCGTGGTTACGTTGTAACGTTCGAGAAGTTCGAGAATTCCGAATGGAGTTGCCGGAATGAACGTGGTCATATCGAGCGCCATTTTTCCGAAATTTTCAGGATGGAACCCGTCGACGTCCTTGCTTGGATCGACCGCCATCAGTACCTTTTGAGTGTCGATTTGTTTTGGCAGCGGAAGTTGAACGATGAAGCCGTCGATATTGTCGTCGTTGTTGAGTTGGCGGATCTTTTTGAGCAATTCAGCTTCAGAGGTTGTGCTTGGCATTTTGATCAACGTCGATTCGAAACCGACACGCTCGCACGCCTTAACCTTACTTCCGACATAGGTTAAACTTGCGCCGTCGTTTCCGACGATAATTGCGGCAAGATGCGGCACTTTTTCGCCGTTGCGTTTCATTTGTTCGACCTCAGCCGTAATCTCATTTTTGATTTCCTCAGAGATCTTTTTCCCGTCAAGTATTTGCATTGTAGTTGTGTAGTGGTTGTAGTTGGTAGTTAGCTATTCGAAAGGTTTTAAAATATTAATGATTTGAAATGTCGGGTTTGAGAAACTTCATTATTTCATTCCTTTCATTCCGCCCATCATTTTCATCAGATTTTTTCCGCCCGGACCTTGCATCATTTTCATCATCTTGCTCATTTGATCGAATTGTTTCATGAGTTGATTGACTTGCTCGATTTTGGTTCCGCTTCCTTTTGCGATCCGGTTTTTACGTTTAACGTCGATGATTGATGGTTTCTTGCGTTCGATTGGCGTCATCGAGTGGATAATCGCTTCGATATGTTTAAAAGCATCATCTTCGATCTCAACATCTTTCATGGCTTTAGACGCGCCCGGAATCATTCCGACCAAATCCTTCATGTTACCCATTTTCTTAACCTGTTGGATTTGGTTTAAGAAATCGTCGAAACCGAATTCATTTTTGGCGATTTTCTTTTGGAGTTTGCGAGCTTCTTCTTCGTCGAATTGTTCTTGTGCGCGCTCAACAAGCGAGATAACGTCTCCCATTCCGAGGATTCGCTCCGCCATACGTGAAGGATAAAACACGTCGATTGCTTCCATTTTCTCACCCGTACCAACAAACTTAATCGGCTTGTTGACAACAGATTTAATTGAAATGGCCGCACCACCGCGCGTGTCACCGTCGAGTTTTGTCAGGATCACACCGTCAAAATTGAGTCGGTCGTTAAACGCTTTTGCCGTATTAACCGCATCCTGACCAGTCATGGCATCAACCACAAATAGGGTTTCCTGTGGCTGGATCGCCTGATGCACATTTGCAATTTCATTCATCATTTGCTCATCAACAGCTAAACGACCGGCCGTATCGACAATGACCACGTTAAAACCATTTGCTTTGGCATGCTTGATCGCATTTTGAGCGATTTCGACAGGATTTTTATTTTCGGGTTCAGAATAAACCTCAACACCGATTTGACCACCAACCACGTGTAATTGGTTGATTGCCGCCGGGCGATAGATATCACAGGCAACAAGCAGCGGTTTTTTGTTCTTTTTAGTTTTCAGATAATTGGCAAGCTTTCCCGAGAAAGTTGTTTTACCGGAACCTTGAAGTCCTGACATCAGGATGACGGTCGGATTTCCGGAAAGGTTGACGCCGGCAACATCGCCACCCATTAATTCGGTTAATTCGTCTTTAACGAGTTTTACCAGAAGTTGGCCGGGCTGAAGCGTGGTCAATACATTTTGTCCGATCGCTTTCTCCTTTACTTTAGCAGTAAATTCTTTGGCAATTTTAAAGTTGACATCGGCATCGAGTAGCGCACGTCTAACTTCCTTTAAAGTTTCGGCAACGTTTACTTCGGTGATTTTCCCGTGACCTTTTAATATGTGAAAGGCTTTGTCTAATTTTTCGCTTAAATTATCGAACATGTTCTGAATTTTAGCTGCAAATTTAATGATTTGATTTTTAAGTCGCCGAGTAAATTTGACAGTAAATTATATAAGACAATCGGCGAATTTTGTAGGGTGTAGTTATGGGTGTTGTGTACTTTTAATAAAAATTGAGTGTTATGAAAAAGCTACGAACAAAATGGTTGGCTTTGATGCTGATCGCAGTATTTGGAATATCGTGCAGTTCGCAAAACAACATTCGCGGATCTGCCGCCGACCGGACCGGAACAAACGGTGCAACCAACGGAACCGGCAAAATACCAAAAAGCCTTTAGCTGATTTGCTAAAGGCTTTTTTTATTAGTTCTTTTCAAACGTTAGAAGATCAGTTCCGCCGCCACCATCATTTACATTTCGCAACCGAATTTTAGTAGTTGTCAATTCGACAATGTCCCAGTCTTCGGTAAGCTCACTAAAATTTCCGGCTCCTGCAAAGATGATGTTGAAATCTACATCGTCGTCATCATCGTCATCGTCAACAGACCATATTCCGACTTGAGTATCGGTTCCGTTTGTTGCCGTAAGGACGTTTGATAGACCAAAGGTAAAATCGTAATTCGTGAAATAATCGGTGTGATTGGTTCCGGCTTCACTAAAATTGGTTACTCGCCAATCACCGCCTTGCATTACTTGTTCAACTTGCGCGCGACTCGGTCCGTTGTTGATCGGATTATCCTCATCGTCATCGCAACTTGAAAAAGTCACTAATGTGCCCGCTGCCATAAATAGCATGATCAGATAATTTCTCATAAATATTAATTTTTTAGTCAATTTCAACGTTAAATATTTACAAGTTATTGTGCTACATACGCTCGGGAACGCTAATTCCGAGAAGTTTTAATGCCGATTCGATAGTATCTGCAACGCGTTTTGAAAGCGACACTCTAAAAGTTTTAATAGTCAAGTCGGCTTCGCCGTGAATCGGCACCGACTGATAAAAAGAATTATATTCTTTAACCAAATCGTACGTGTAATTTGCGATAAGCGCCGGCGAGTGTGTTGCGGCAGCGTTCTGAATCACATCAGGAAACATCGCCAATTGCTGAACCAACGTTTTTTCCTTTTCGTGTAATGTTTCGATCGAGGCGTCAGTATCATACGAGAAATCAGCTTTTCGCAAGATTGACATGATTCGGGCATAGGTATATTGAATAAACGGACCGGTATTCCCCGCGAAGTCGACTGATTCAGCCGGATCGAACAAAATTCGCTTCTTAGGATCAACCTTTAAGATATAATATTTCAGCGCGCCCAAACCGATTATTTTATAGAGTTCCGCTTTTTCCTGATCAGAATATCCATCAAGTTTGCCAAGTTCCTCAGAAATCGACTGTGCGGTATCGACCATTTCGGTGATGAGATCGTCAGCATCTACGACAGTACCCTCGCGCGATTTCATTTTGCCCGATGGAAGGTCAACCATTCCGTATGACAGGTGGTAAAGATTTTCGGCCCATTCAAAACCGAGTTTCTTAAGTATCAGAAAAAGTACTTTAAAGTGATATTCCTGTTCGTTACCAACGGTGTAAACCATACCGGTTACATTTGGGAAGTCTTTTGTACGCTGAATCGCCGTACCAATGTCCTGAGTTATATAAACGGCGGTATTGTCTGAGCGAAGTACAATTTTTCGGTCAAGTCCGTCCTCGGTAAGATCGATCCAAACTGAACCGTCGGGATCTCTTTCAAAAATACCTTTCTCGAGTCCGTATGCCACCACATCTTTACCTAACAAATAGGTATCACTTTCATAATAATTTTTGTCGAAGCCAACGCCTAAGCTGTCGAAGGTTTGTTCGAATCCGTCATAAACCCATTGATTCATGCGTTTCCAAAGTTCGATCACTCCAGGATCTGCAGCTTCCCATTTCTGTAGCATTTCCTGAGCTTCAACCATAATCGGCGCCTGCTTTTTGGCTTCGTCTTCAGATTTACCCTCTGCAATCAGCGCATTGATTTGATTCTTATATTCTTTATCAAACGCCACATAGTAATTTCCAACAAGCTTATCGCCCTTTAGATTTGACGATTCCGGAGTTTCGAGATTGCCGAACATTTTCCACGCAAGCATCGACTTACAAATGTGGATTCCGCGGTCGTTGATAATTTGTGTTTTGTAAACTTTATTTCCTGCGGCTTTCAGAATCTCGGCAACAGAATTTCCAAGTAATATGTTTCGGATATGTCCGAGGTGAAGCGGTTTATTAGTATTTGGCGATGCGTATTCGACCATGATGGCCTGACTTTCGTCGGATGAAGTGACGAACCCAAAATTTTCGGCATTCCGGATCGAATTGAAATATTGGATATAGAATTGATCCGATATGACGATGTTCAAAAATCCTGAAACCACGTTGAAGGCTGACACTTCGCTAACGTTTTCAACCAGGTACTCACCGATCTTCTGACCAAGTTCAGCCGGATTGCTGCGCGTGAGCTTGACAAGGGGAAACAGAACAACAGTAATATCGCCTTGAAAGTCCTTGCGAGTCGCCTGAAATTCAATTTTTACAGATTCAAGGTCAAAAAGCGAATTGATCGCGGTTTGTACGTGCGGCAAAAGTATTTGCGTAATGGTCATCGGATAAAAATTTAAAAGCGCAAAGATAACGCAAAACCGTGAGGTGAAAATTGAATTTACACGCTAAAAAAAACATCGACAAACAACATATTATTGTGCGAAACTTCTTTCATATTATTTTATTTTGTGCATTTTACCGATTTTATTTGCATTTTACCGATTTTTGAGTAAATATTTGCCTTGTCAAAATAAACCCCATGAAAAAATTATTACTAATCGTGTCTTTATTCGCCGCAGTTTGGGCGCATGGACAAGCAATCGAAGTCAGCACAACTTCTCACACAGTCCCCCAACTGGTGAACAATGTGTTGATTAACTCACCTTGTGTATCGGCTACAAACATTACGTGGTCGACAGGAAGTAACTTTGGATCGTCTAACGGTATTGGATTCTTTCAAAATACGAATCCGAATTTCCCAATGACTGCCGGGGTCGTCCTGTCGACCGGTTCTGCGGCGAGCGCTCAAGGACCGAATACCACATTCTTAAATGAAGGGTCGCAAACATGGCCCGGAGATTCTGATCTTGAGAACACCTTGGCGCAAGCCGGAATTTCAATGTCGTCTGTAAATGCCACGGTATTGGAATTCGACTTTACGCCGATTTCGTCTCACTTTAATTTCGATTTCGTATTCGCTTCTGAGGAATACGGAAATTTTCAGTGTCAGTTTTCTGATGCGTTTGCCTTTTTGTTGACCAACCAATTAACCGGTGTCACTACAAACTTGGCGATCGTTCCCAATACTAACACTCCGATCTCAGTGGTAACCATCCGCGATTTCCTGTACAACTCATCTTGTGCGTCTGCTAATGCGCAGTATTTCGGAAGCTTTAACGGTGGATCGGCAGCGGCAGAATCGGCTACAAACTTTAACGGTCAAACCGTTCTATTGAACGCGGCAGCTGTGTTGACGCCAAACACTCCGTATCACATCAAACTCGTGATTGCGGATCGTTCTGACTACGAATCAGATTCAGCCATCTTCATTTCATCAGATAGTTTTAACATCGGTCAGGACGTACTTGGTCCGGATTTGCTGGTTGCCAACAGTACGGCAGTGTGTAGCGGCGAATCATATACTTTAACTACTGATTTGACTGCCGAAGGTTACACATTTGTGTGGACGAAAAACGGCGTGACAATTTCTGGCGCAAACGGACCAACGCTAAACGTTACAACTCCTGGAACATATGGTGTAACTTATACGAACGTTGCCGGCGATTGTATTCCGGTTAGCGATCAGATTGTAGTTGAATATTTTACGCAGGTTTCAACGCCAAATCCGAAGAATATTTACAAATGTGACAGCGGAAATCCTACCAACATTTTTGATTTATCTGCAAACTCAACATTAATCAACGCCGGTTTTGCGACGCCACCGGTTATTTCATATCACCTGACCCAAGCTGATGCGGATAACAACGTGAACCCGCTTCCGTTAAATTATGCAAGTGCAGGAAATCAGACGATTTATGTCCGAGTGAAAAATCCGCAGGGATCGTGTTTTGTCGTAAAGTCGTTCGAATTGCTAGTCACACCTCCGGCTGTTGCGCATCAACCTGCTGACCTGGAAATGTGTGAGCGATCACGTACGTTGCACAACGCATTCTACAACATGAACAACATTATTCCGACGATTCTAAACGGTCAGTCGGCTACTTATAATAAAGTTACCTTTTACACTTCAGAGGCAAATGCAATTGCTGGAATCAGTCCGATTCCGAATCCGCATCATTATAATTCAACCGGTCAAATTATTTATGTTCGCGTTGAAAACATCAATGATCCGGCTTGCGTCAGCTTTACAAGTTTTAATCTGATTCTAAACCCCGTTCCGGCTGTAGACGTATTTCAGGATATCATTGTCTGCGAAAGTTTCATTTTACCGGAATTGCAGAATGGAAATTATTTCACGGCCAACAACGGTTCAGGGGAGCAAATGTTTGCCGGTGATATGATCGCAGAAACTCAGACTATTTTTATCTTCAACCAACCGGGTGGTCCGCCAAACTGTGCTGCAAACTCGAAATTTAAAGTTACGGTTATCGATCCGTTGACACTATCTCCCGGAAGTGGAAGCTACTGCGGAAGCTATACGTTGCCTACTTTAGAATACGGAAAATTTAGAACTCAGCCTGCCGGCGGTGGAGAAGTCCTCAACCCGGGAACTGTTTTAACAGAATCTCAGCGCGTTTATATCTATTATGAAACACTCAACGAACCGTTTTGTATCATCGATATTTATTTTGATGTAACAATTCTGCCGGAAGTTGAAGTCGGAACTTTTGAAACCGTATTTGATTGTCAATCATATGTTTTACCGGCGCTTACGGTTGGTAAATACTACACACTGCCAAATGGCGAAGGTGATGTAATTCCGTTTGGAACGCCAATCACATCTTCTCAAACAATTTACGTGTACGCTGCAACAACCACAGATCCGGTTTGTAGCGATACCGCTTCGTTCGATGTTGTAATAGGCGTGGATCCTCCGACTGATATTCATCAGTGCAATCCGTATACGTTGCCACAAAGTTCGGTTGCAAAATACTTTACCGGACCAAACGGAACGGGTACCGAAATTCCGGGTGGAACTATAATCAGTCAATCAACATTGGTTTATATGTACATTCCGAGTGGTTCAGCTGATTGTATCATCAATTTCCCGATCAACATTACTATTTCGCAACCAGAAGTCGATACGCTTCCGCACGTTTCAGCATGTGAAACTTACGTTCTACCTGAAATAACTAATGGTACGTATTATACGCATCCAGCTGGTCAAGGTACTCAACTTTTCCCAGGCGATGTGTTGACTCACACACAACGTGTTTATATCTTTAATCAGGTTGTTGCCGGATGTTACAATCAAACAAGTTTCATCGTCACGATCAATGAAGCGCCGGAAATCGATTCGCGTTCTGACATCGATGTTTGTAACGGATATATGCTAACACCTCTTGGTGCCGGAAACTATTACACAGGACCAAACGGAACCGGCGAAATGCTTGCTGCAGGTTCAGTGGTTACCGAGTCTCAAACCATCTACATTTTTATCAGAGATGAGGAAACAGGTTGTACAGCTGAAAACAGTTTTGAACTATTTATTTTCTCAGTTCAGGCCGACGAACCTCAAAATGTTAGCGCATGTGACAGTTATACACTGCCAGCGCTGAACATCGGAAATTACTATGCAAATCCGGGTGGCCCGGCAAATAATGCGGCAATGTTAAATGCCGGTGATATCATCACTGAAACTACAACACTTTACGTATATACTGAGAGTGGTGAACGTATCAATTGTAGCGATGAGAATGTTTTTACAGTTACGATCAATAAAACACCGGTGGTTGAACCAATGACTGATGTCTATGTTTGTAATTCGTTTACGCTTCCGACAATTGCAGTAGGAAACTACTTTACTGCTCCAAACGGTCAGGGGGAAATGCTTCATGCGGGCGACGTTCTTACCGCTAGCCAGCAACTTTACATCTATGCTGAAACAGGCACTGAAGTAAACTGCTTTGATCAGGAATTGTTTATGGTAACTGTTTACAATGTAGACGAACTAGAAGATGTTGTTACTTGCGGAAGCTACGTTCTTCCTACACTAACCCTTGGCAAATACTATACAGGACCATTAGCCACCGGAACACAGCTTTATCCTGGAAATGTAGTTAATGTTTCAAAGACGATTTACATTTATGCGGCATCACCTTTTACGCCGGCATGTTATGATGAAAGTTCTTTTGATGTAACTATCATTAATCCACCGGTTGCACATACGGTTCCGGCATTGCTGACAAAAACATGTGATGAAGACGGAACCAACGATGGTATTTTCAACTTCGAACTAACGCAATTAACCGCTTCGGTGCTTGCATCGCAAACTGGTCCTGAGTTTAGTGTGACTTACCACAACTCCCAGAACGACGCAAATAGCGGACAAAACGCGGTCACTTCATCAACGTCACCAACCGTTTATGTTCGCGTGGTAAATTCGCTTGCCCCTGATTGCTATACCACAAAACCAATCAATATTACGGTCATCAGATTACCTGAGCCAACTCCAACTGACGGATTTATCTGTTTCGATACGGAAACTCAAACGCTTTTGGGCACATACACAATCTCAAGCGGATTATCGTCAAGCGGACATACTTTCGTGTGGCGAAACGAGGCTGGAACTGTTGTTGGAACAGCAAGCAATTACACGGCATCACAACCCGGAGTTTACACGGTTATTGTAAAGAACACGTCTACCGGATGTGAGTCGGTTGCAACGCCTGTAACGGTATCGATCTCAGAGCCTGCAACAGTGGCTTACACCGTAAGTGAAGATTTCGCGACAGTCCAAAATATTACAGTAATCGCAACCGGAACCGGAAATTACGTGTATCAGTTAGATGGCGGCCAGTTCCAAAGCGATCCGGTTTTCCACAACGTCTCTTCGGGAATGCACACCATTACTGTTCGTGACCTTAACGGATGTGGCGTAACAACCATCAACGCGATGGTGATTAACTATCCGCGATTCTTTACGCCAAATGGCGACGGTATCAACGATACCTGGAACATTGTAGATCTTCGCGACCAATCAGCTGCAGTTTCGATTTTTGACAGATACGGAAAATTGATTACAAAAATTAAAACCGACGGCGCAGGTTGGGACGGAAGCTACACCGGAAGCAACCTTCCATCAACAGATTACTGGTTTGTGGTTGAATACGACGACGAAGGAATTAAAAAAGAATTCCGCGCTCACTTCGCAATGAAACGATAATCAGGCAACATATTAACTAAGAAAGGCTTTCAGAAATGAAGGCCTTTTTTTTTTGCGATTTGACCTCAAATTATTTCCGCTCGATTGTAACATTACCAATTCGGATTAGTCTACTAGAACAGAAAACCGGATTTCAATCATCAATCAATCACTAACCATCTCCCAACAATGAAAATTAAAATTCTGCTGTTATGCCTTTTTTCGGTCTTAACTGCAACCCAAGCACAATCCCCTTCCCTAACCGGAAAAGTTCTCGACAAAACTTCTAATCAACCTATTTCTTACGTAACCATAGTTGTGAAAAAAGACGGTGCGATTGCCTCTGGCGGAATCACCGACGACAACGGATTGTTTGAAGTAAAAAAACTTGAAGCTAAAAGCTATCAGGTCGAAATCTCATTTATGGGTTATAAAACCTATACGACTACCGCCGATTTTTCTACCGGACAATCTTCAATCTCACTTGGAACGATTCTGCTTGAAGATGAAACTACGCAACTTCAGGACGTCACCATTATCGCTGAACGATCGACCATCGAACAAAAGATTGACCGAAAAGTGATTAATGTGGGTCGTGATCTTACGACCGCAGGCGCGACAGCTTCAGATATCATGAGCAATGTTCCATCGGTAAATGTCGATCAGGACGGGCGGATTTCCCTTCGTGGCAACGAAAATGTTCGGATTCTGGTTGACGGTCGGCCTACAAACATTGACGCAGCACAATTGCTGAAACAAATTCCGTCAACATCCATCAAACGCATCGAACTCATCACCAATCCGAGTGCAAAGTACAACCCGGAAGGAATGTCGGGAATCATCAACATCGTCCTTCATAAAAACAGCAACGACGGATTTAACGCCAGCATCAACACCGGAGTCACGTTTGCCGAATCACCGAAAATCAACAATTCAGTAAATATGAATTACAGACGCGGAAAGGTGAATTTCTTCGGAACGTACGGAAATAATTTTGGAGATCAATACAACGACGGATCGATATCGCGACTCGACGATAAACCGAATCAGCAAACACTCAACATCGTAAACGACAACAATTCACATTTGTTCAAAGTGGGAATGGATTACTACATCGACGATCGCAACACGATTTCGATTTATACCAACCAGAATTTTTACAGCGGCGTCGGACTGATAAATGTTGACCTTCGCGATCCACGTCCGGGCGAAAGTCTGTTCCAACGATCAAAATACGTAACCGACAACACAAACGGAGCCTACAACCTCGCCTACAAACACTTGTTCAAAAAGGAAGGTCAGACGCTTGATGTCGAACTCAATTATTCGGACTATGTCGAAGAGCAAAAGGCGTTTTTCGATACTGCTTTCGACGATGCAACTATGCCCGGCAGAGCGTACAGAGATGATATTCTCGACGCCAGACAAAACACCACTGTAAACCTTGACTATGTGTCGCCAGTCGGAAAGACCGGAAATCTGGAACTCGGTGCAGAAGCGCGGCTGGTTCGGACCCAAACCGATTATTTCAATACCGGCGCATCATTCGAAGACGCGATTTACGATTACGACCTCGATATTTATTCGGCGTATGCCACATTCGGACAACGATTCGACAAATTCAGCTACCAACTTGGCGCCCGTTTCGAGAGCTACAAAGTGAATGCGGTTTTAAATGGCGCTGAAGTTTACTCAGACGATTACGTCACATTGTATCCATCGGCATCACTTACCTACTCGCCACGCGAAAAAGACATGTTCCAACTAAGCTACAGCCGTCGTGTTGACAGGCCAAGTCTTGAGCAAACAAAACCGGTACGCGAGTTTGCAACCCCAAAAATGATCTCATTTGGTAATCCGGAACTCGATCCGCAATTCACAAATTCAGTTGAAGTCAACTACACCAGATCACTTGAAAAAGGATCAATCTCCGGAGGTCTTTTCCTTAGAAGCATCAACGACGAAATCAATCGATACATCTATCCCGATCCCGAAAATCCCGATAGCCAAATTATGACGTATGATAATTTCGACAACAATACTGCTTTTGGTTTTGAGTTATCGGCAAATTACAAAATCACAAAATGGTGGGACGTGCAACCGGCAATCGATTATTCGAACATCTCGCAGCGAGGCGTAGTATCGGTTGAAGATACGAATACAGGAAATTACACGTTTATTGAAAGAGAGGCCGACGTTGCAGCATTTAACGCGCGATTGAACAGCAACTTTAAAGCAACAAAAAGTTTGCGATTCCTAGTGTTCGGATTCTTCCGAAGTGGCGTTGAAGGCATCCAGTTTCACACAAACGACATGTACAAAATTGACATCGGAGCACGTTATTCGTTCCTAAAAGACAAAGCGTCACTCAGCTTGCGATTCAACGATGTATTTGACACCATGGAGTTTAGCTATGACACTCCCTATCCATATGCTCAAAAAGCCAGATTTGGTTGGGAAAGCCAGTCGGTTTTTATCAATTTTAATTATAGCTTTGGAGCCGGAAAAAACTCGGCGTTGCAACGAAAACAAAGAGATGACAATACTAAACAAGGTGGCGGCGGAATGTTCTAGAACGCCTCGTCGTAAAGTCAGTTAAATTGGGTTAAATGATTTGAACACATGTTTATAGAAAGCCTCGAACTTATCCAATTCGGGGCTTTTGCTTTTTATGATATCGTGTTCTGATTCCCGCCTACTACCACTTAATTATCACACTTCCCCAGGTAAATCCGCTTCCAAAAGCCGCAAGCACAACCGTGTCGCCTTCTTTCATCAGATTTTTTTCCCAAGCTTCTGTAAGTGCAATCGGAATTGATGCCGCTGTCGTGTTTCCATAGCGCTCAATGTTGTTGTAAACCTTATCGTCGGTCAACTTGAACTTCTGCTGAATAAATTGCGAAATCCTCAAATTCGCCTGATGCGGTACTAATAAATCAATGTCTGAAACCTGCAAATTATTCGCAGCCAAACCTTCCATAATCACTTCGCTAAATCGAACAACAGCGTTTTTAAACACAAATTGGCCATTCATATGTGGCAGGTAGCTCTCATCGTTCGGATCGTTGTCAGCCAAAATATCGCTCACCCATCGTCCGCCCATTCCCGGCGCCTTAACAATCAGTTCCTCGGCATGCAATCCCTCGCTATGTAAATGCGTCGATAGGATTCCGCGGCTCAAATCTTCCTCGCGACTCAACACAGCCGCGCCGGCACCATCGCCAAAAATTACCGAAACACTCCGACCACGATCCGTAAAATCCATTCCGGCCGAATGCACTTCGGAACCAATTACCAGAATATTCTTATACATTCCGGTTTTAATATACTGATCAGCCACCGATAACGCATACACAAATCCTGAACACTGGTTGCGAACATCAAGCGCACCAACCGTTTTCAGTCCAAGATCGCGCTGAACAAGAACGCCGGGCCCGGGAAAATAGTAATCCGGACTCAACGTGGCAAAAACCACAAAGTCGATATCGTCATACGCAACACCACTTCGATCAATCGCAATTCGCGCCGCTTTTACACCCATCGAAGTCGTCGTATCCTCGCCACCTTTTACAATATGCCGACGTTCCCGAATACCGGTTCTCTCCTGAATCCACGCGTCATTGGTATCCATAATCTTCGACAAATCGTCGTTTGTCACAACATTTTCCGGCACATAATAACCAAGTCCGGATATTTTTGAATGATACATCACTACTAAATTTTCTAAAATTACAAGCCGAAAAGGTAAGCCTTTTTTGCAAAATAGTTCACACTGATTTTTAGGAGCTTTTTCCTGCTGTCCGCTTCTATCTTTCGCGCTTACTAACGTCGCGCAAAAGGATAACCGCTCCCATCAGGGCTAGCGAACAGTCGTTAAATTCAGCATTCGCAACAAAAATTCAAACTCTTTAGGCTATTTTAGTGCAAAATTAAACTACATGAGAATCAAATTCGCAATTGCACTCGTTTTTTTTGTCTTTTACGGCTATTCGCAAGAAAATTTAACGTACCAACTACCTCCAAAACCAATCCTCGATCTCGCTGACTACCAACGCGCCCCGTCGGTTTCAATGGATTCAGATAAGAAATACATGCTGCTTTCTTATCGAAACACGTACAAAACCCTCGACGATCTTAACCAGGATGAACTTCGTTTGGGCGGACTCCGGATCAACCCAACCACCAACATTTCTGCAACGGTTACCTATATCAATAACATCAAGCTGCGAAAAATCGGTTCAAAAGACGATGTTCAAATCACCGGACTTCCACAAAACCCACTAATCAGCAACATTTCCTGGTCGCCCGACGAAACCAAAATCGCATTCACGCACACCACCAATAAAGGTGTTGCGCTTTATGTTGTAGATGTCGCATCGGCAAAAGCCACAAAACTCACCGAAGATAACCTCAACGCCAATCTGGGCAATCCGACGAGCTGGTATCAGGATAGCAAGACTTTGTTAGTGCGCGCGCTTCCTTCAAATCGTCAGCCGCTTATCGACGGCAAAAAGAATCTGCCAACCGGTCCGATCATTTCAAATGCCGACGGAACGGTTTCACAAAACCGAACTTATCAGGATCTTCTGAAAAACAAAGCCGACGAGCAGAATTTCGAAAACATTATTACGTCTGAACTTTACAAAGTTGATCTTTCAGGTGTCAAAACGCTTTTCATGAAAGCTGACATGTATGCCGGTGAAAGTTTCTCTCCCGACGGGAAATATTTGATGATTTCTACAATCAAAAAGCCGTTCTCTTATATTGTGCCGCTAAACAGATTTCCATCAACAACGGCGGTTTATACCAGCGCCGGAGCTTTGGTGTCGGTCGTAAACGAAACTCCGCTTAACGAAATCATGCCGAAAGGTTTTATGGCGGTACGAAAGGGAAAACGCAGTATGAGCTGGCGCGCCGACAAACCATCAACATTGTTTTTTGTTGAAGCATTAGACGAAGGCGATCCGTCGAATAAAGTTGCGTTCCGCGACGAAATGTTTCTATGGGACGCACCGTTCACGTCAACTCCGACATCGATGGCCAAAACTCAGCAGCGTTACGACGGCATCATTTGGGGCAACGACAATCTCGCGATCCTTTCAGATGAATGGTACGACACCAGAAACACCAGAAGTTTTATCGTCAATCCATCGAATCCGACTCAAGCGCCACTTAAAATTTCTGACCGGAATTCGCAGGACATCTATTCCGATCCGGGAAGTTTTGAACGCAAAAAGAATCAATTCGGCAGGTATGTTCTTGCCATCGAAAACAATTCGGCGTTCCTGATCGGCGACGGCTTTACAAGTGCCGGACAGTTTCCGTTTATAGACGAATTGAATCTGAAAACGTTGAAAACAAAACGCTTGTATCAGTCAAAATTAAAGGACAAAAAAGAAGATATCATCACCATCACGAATTACAAATCCGGCGATGTATTGGTTATGATGCAATCGGCTGTCGATTACCCGAATTACTATTTCAGAAACATCAAAAAGAATAAACTTACGCCAATCACCAATTTCAAAAATCCATTTGAAAGCATCAAAAATGTGTACAAAGAAGTAATTAAATACAAGCGAAAAGATGGTGTTGAACTTTCCGGGACGCTTTATCTTCCTGCCGGATACGATCGGAAGAAAAAGGAGAAACTACCGTTACTTATCTGGGCATATCCAGCCGAATACAAGGATAAAAACAGTGCGGGGCAAACAAGTCAAAATCCGAACGATTTTACATTCCCGTATTACGGTTCGTTTGTTTATTGGGTAACTCGCGGTTACGCCGTTCTTGATGATGCGGCATTTCCAATCATAGGTGAAGGAACTACTGAACCAAACGACAGTTTTATCAGCCAACTGGTAGATAACGCAGAAGCGGCGATTGACGCGGTCGACAAATTGGGATATATCAACCGGAAGAAAGTTGCGGTAGGCGGACACTCATATGGTGCCTTTATGACCGCAAATTTGCTCACCCACTCCGATCTTTTTGCATGCGGAATTGCCCGAAGTGGCGCTTATAACAGAACATTGACACCATTCGGATTTCAACGTGAACAACGTAATTACTGGGAAGCGCAGGATGTTTACAACACGATGTCGCCTTTTATGAACGCTCATAAGATGAAAACTCCGATGCTACTCGTTCATGGCGAAGCGGATAACAATCCGGGTACATTCACCCTGCAAACAGAAAGGTATTTTCAAGCGCTGAAAGGCTTGGGTGCGCCGGCTAGAATGGTAATTTTACCAAAAGAATCACATGGATATGCCGCCAAAGAAAACATTTTGCACCTGCTTTGGGAACAAGATCAATTTTTGGAAAAACACCTAAAAAACTAAAATTGTAATGATAAAAATGCCATCGATTCAGGTGGCATTTTTATTTTGCTTTTAAAGTAAACTATCTGATTGCCGTAACTAGCTTCAACAAGATAACCATCACCTTGAAAATAATTCGCGACTATTTTCACTTTTAGGCCTGAGGCTGCAACTTTTAATTGATGAGGATAAACCAGAAGCATATCTTCAATACGATTAAAATAACTTCCTCTAATCAGGTTGACATCGCCAAATAATGAAGCCACATAGGGCGATGCAGGATTATTGAATACCTCAGTCGGAGTGTCATTTTGTACAATTTCACCATCTTTCATCACTAAAATTCGGTCAGCAAAACCAAGCGCATCATTCCGATCATGAGTAGCAACAATACAAGTAATCGCTTTGGATTTTAAGTATGAGAAAATGCGTCGGCGGAGCGAGTTTGTCCTAAAGACATCAATTTGGCTAAATGGTTCGTCGAGCAAAAGCAATTTCGGTTCGGCTGCTAAAACCATTGCAAGTGCGATGCGTTGTTGCTGACCGCCACTTAAAAATTGGGCTTTTTGATCCGCGTATTCTGTCATGTCGACAAGATTGAGTAGCCCGCGGATACGATCGCTTTTTAATGTTTTATCCTGATTTGACAGGTATTTGCCAACATTTTCAGCAACGGTAATATATGGCATCAACCCAAAATCCTGCGCCAAATATTTTACGAATTTCGTTTCAGGCAAAAGCGCCGACTTTGGACCTTTTACGCGTTGCTGGTTGAAAAGCAATTCGCCCGAATCCAAATCGTAAATACCAAAAATCAACTTTAGCAATGTGCTTTTACCGCAGCCGCTCTCTCCAATGATCGATACATTTTCGCCTTGAGCGATATCGAAATTTACGTTTTTGACAACGTGTAAATTGGGATATGAAAAATTGATTTGCTTAGCAGATAACATCAGAAGTAAATTAAAAATTGATTAAAAAAAACAAGAGCGGCTTCCAAAAAACGGAAGGCGCTCCTGCCTAACAAAACCAATAAACAAAACAAAACAATCTTATTTTACTGTCACTTTCTGACAGAATAACCGACCACTTTAACAGCAATCGGTTATTGGTTTTATTGTTATTATTTTCCGGCTTCTTGTTTAGCCTGCTCAACCATCCTTTCATTTGCAACGATTGCAAATTCAACGCGACGGTTTTCGCTTCTTCCCTGAACCGTTTCGTTCGAAGAGATCGGATCAGCGATTCCCATTCCGGTAGTGCTGAATCGGCTTGAAGAAATTCCTTTACCAACTAGATAATCACGAACCGATTTAGCTCTGTCTCCTGACAAAGTTAGGTTGTAATCAGCAGGACCTGTGCTGTCAGTATAACCGTAAATCATAATATTTGTGTCACCATATTCTCTGAATACAGGCACAAGTTTGTCAAGATTTTGTCTAGCTTCTGCCGTAAGAGTTGATTTGTTGGTGTCGAAACGAACCGCATTTTCTTTCAGCGTCAGTTTGATACCTTCTCCTACTCTTTCAACTTCTGCACCAGGAAGTGCATTGTCAATTTCACGCGCTTGTTTGTCCATTTTGTTCCCGATAACGCCACCGGCAACCCCACCAACAACGCCGCCAAGAACAGCTCCAAGAGCACCTTTCCCACCTTTTCCGGCGTTATTTCCGATAACTCCGCCAAGTACGGCACCACTAGCGGCACCGATTGCTACGCCACGCTGCGTCTTGTTCGTATTTTTTACAGCTTCGCATCCGGTGAAAACCGTACCTAGTGCGAATAACCCACTTAGGGCATAAATTGCAAGTCTTTTCATTTTTGGTATTTTAAGTTAGTTAGTTTTTTTGAAATCTGTATGTAACATTGGACTTATTACCGCCAACGGTTACCATATCAATTAGTTCGAAAGAGGTTTCAGTTTGGTTTGCAACATCTAAAACGTATCCGTCACGAACTTTCTTTGCCTTGTCGCCGGCGTTTAATACCTTCAACACAAATTGGTTGTTGTTATTTCGGTACCATGTAATCGGAGAAGTGAACGCCGGACAGTTCGCACCTGAGTTCGAAATTGTCATGTTTCCGGTATTGTTGTTTGAAACCAGTTTCCATTGACTTCCTTCAAAACATTTTGAATCGGCTAGTTCAAAGGCATTAACTTGGATAAAATCTGATCCCGGATTTGTCACTGACACCAGGGTCCAGGTTCCGTTCATCATTCGTTCGGCTTTTTTGTCAAGTTTGACACTTGCTGGGGAAGTTGATTTGCAACCTATTGCGATCGCAGAAATCATCATTAGCATTAATAATCTTTTCATTTTCAGTTGGTATTACAGGTTAGTTCCTAACAAATATACAAGTAGAAATCGCGATATGTTAAAAAATGGCGGATATTTAAAACTAAATTAACATCCCGACATTTTGTCACACTTTTGCGAATTGGTCTTTTATTTGAAAAGACGGCGCCAGAGAATTTAACAAAAAAACGAAACCCATGACAACAGGAAAAATTAACGTTTCAGTTGAAAACATCTTTCCCCTTATCAAGAAATTTTTATATAGCGACCATGAGATTTTCCTACGTGAATTAATCTCAAATGCTACAGATGCCACGCTAAAGTTGAAACACCTGACCAGCATTGGTGAGGCTAAAGTTGACTATGGCAATCCGATGATCGAGGTCCGAATCGACAAGGAAAACAAAAAGCTCATTATCAAAGATCAGGGAATCGGAATGACAGCCGAAGAGGTTGAAAAGTACATTAACCAAATTGCGTTTTCAGGTGCTGAAGAATTTTTGGACAAGTATAAGGACTCTGCCAAAGATTCAGGTATTATCGGACATTTTGGACTCGGGTTTTACTCAGCCTTTATGGTGGCCGAAAAAGTTGAGATCATCACCAAATCGTATAAAGATGAACCGGCAGCGCATTGGACTTGCGATGGCAGCCCTGAATTTACACTGGTTCCTTCTGATAAAACTGATCGTGGTTCCGAGATTGTTCTACACATCGCAGAGGATTCACTTGAGTTCTTGGAAGAAAATAAAATAAAAGAACTTCTAAATAAATACAACAAGTTTATGCCGATTCCGATTAAATTCGGAACAAAATCGGAAACACTTCCAAAACCGGAAGATGCGCCTGAGGATTACAAGGCTGAAACCATCGAGGTTGATAATATCATCAACAACCCAAATCCGGCATGGACAAAACAACCTGCGGATCTTTCTGATGAGGATTACAAAAATTTCTACCGCGAATTGTACCCGATGCAATTCGAGGAACCACTTTTTAATATTCACTTAAACGTTGATTATCCGTTTAATTTGACCGGAATCTTGTATTTCCCGCGACTTGGGAAAGACCTTCAAATTCAAAAAGACAAGATCCAGCTTTACCAAAACCAGGTTTTTGTGACCGATAATGTTGAGGGAATCGTACCTGAGTTTTTAACCATGTTGAAAGGTGTTATTGATTCGCCGGACATTCCGCTTAACGTGTCGCGGTCTTACTTGCAGGCAGACGGGAATGTAAAGAAAATTTCGAATTACATTACCCGAAAAGTTGCCGATAAACTCAAATCGCTTTTCACTGAAAACCGAGAGGATTTTGAGCAAAAATGGAACGACATCAAAATCGTGCTTGAATATGGAATGTTAAGCGAGCCTAAATTTTACGAGAAAGCCGGCGCATTTGTGCTTTACCCGACGGTTGACGATAAATACTTCACGCTTGAAGAATTGAAGGAAAATCTTAAGGACAAACAAACGGACAAGGATGAAAAACTTGTGATTCTTTATGCCGGAAACAAAGAGGCTCAGCATAGTTATATCGCTGCTGCGAAGGAAAAAGGGTATGAAGTATTGCTGTTAGATTCGCCTATCGTTCCGCATTTGATCCAGAAACTTGAGGCTGATAATGAGAAGTTGACTTTTGTCAGAGTTGATTCAGATCATATCGATAATTTGATTAAGAAAGAAGATGAAGTTATTTCCAAACTTTCGGACGTCGAAAAAGAGCAATTGAAAACTGTAGTTGAAGAAATTGTTCCTAAAACGACTTATTCGGTTCAACTTGAAGCATTAGACAGTTCAGCTTCGCCGTTTATCATCACCCAACCTGAATTCATGCGTCGAATGAAGGAAATGAGTCAGAGTGGCGGCGGCGGAATGTTCGGAATGGGCAATTTCCCTGACATGTACAACTTGGTTGTCAATACAAATTCGGAGTTGGCAACAAACATCCTTGCAACTCAGGACAAAACGCATCAGGAACATTTGGTTAAACAAGCGCTCGATTTGGCGAAGTTATCTCAAAACCTACTGAAAGGCGAGGAACTAACTGCATTCGTAAAAAGAAGTTTTGAGCTCATCAAATAAAATAGGTATCAATAAAAAAAGCCCGCAAATTGCAATGCCCCCAAAAAGTTAGACACTATTTGGGGGCATTTTTTATTGATAAGACTAACGGTGAATTTCCTGAGCTCTGTGAGTTCTCCATGAGTTTTCGATAAAATCGGCGTCTTCATCATTTCGAGGATGAACACCCATTACGACGTGGCCATCCTTAATTCCCGATTCGTATTTTTTAGCACGGTCTTCAGGGATTCCGCTACCTACAAGCGCACCGATAATTCCGCCCGTCAAACCACCGGCTCCTGCGCCGGCAAGTCCGGCTGCCAAAGGTCCGGCGATAATAAGTCCGAGGCCGGGAATCGCCACACTTGTTCCTATTGCGGCAATCACTCCGGCGATAGCTCCGATAGTCCCACCAATTGCAGAACCTTTTCCAAGTCCTTCAGCGGCTTTTGTTCCGAGATCAGATTTGTCGTCTTTATCTGAAAAATGTCTTTTGCGGGTTTCGTCAGACATGATCAAATTGACGTCATCTTTTGTATAGCCGCGTTCGTGTAGAGAGCGATACGCGTTCTCCGTGCTTTCGCGGTCGCTAAACATTCCGGTTACCATTGAACGTCTGGAGTTTAGGCCATTGTTGTCGTTGTTGTGCGTATTTTCCATTGTAGTTAATTTTTGATTCGGATTAATTTCCGGCTTCAAAGTTCAGAAATGACTCTAAAATTTACGTTACAGAATTTTAACTATCGTTTATACAAATCCGCTATCATTTTAATGATTTTTAAGTTGCCTTCTTTAAAAAAGTATAATATATTTTGACAATCTTGTAAGAAGCAAGATTTACCAAAATTCTACTTTTGAAGTAAACGATGTTTTATGGGATCACATGATAAACCTTTATGGTCAAATGTTGGCGTCTTTGAGCGCGTGCTTTCGGGTGTAACCGGTTCGGCTTTGTTGTTAATCAACAGAAATAAACCAAATACTACGATTCAAAAAGCAGCAGGCGCTTACTTGCTTATGCGAGGTGCAACAGGTTATTGCATGTTGTACGATTTGTTGCAGAGAGACCCGATTGATCTTAAAACGCATAATGTAAATGTGAAAACCAAAATAATCGTAAACCGACCAACACATGAAGTTTACCGATTCTGGCGTCAGATTGAAAATTTGCCGCTGTTTATGAAGCATTTGAATTATGTTAAAGTTCTTGACGAACACCATTCGGAGTGGTCGGTTAATCTTCCTGGAATTCCGGGTCACATTACCTGGCAAAGCGAGATTGTTCTTGACGAAGTTGATCAGCGTATTGGATGGCAATCGCTTACGGGTTCGACGTTGATGAATGCCGGAAATGTCCATTTTAAAGATCTTGGCAACGCGACCGAAATAAACGTCGCATTATCCTATGCTCCATCAGGGAAGTTGACTGAAGAAGTGTCCAAACTATTCAGACCAATGTTTAAGAAGATGGTTAAGAAAGACATCGCGGATTTCAGGAAATTTATGGAAAGCGGCAGGGAGTTGTCGGCTACAAATTATTGACGAGGATTCCGGCAGGCCTAGCCCTGATGGAAGTGAAAATCCTTTTATGCGGTTGTAGCTTTGCGAAAACCACATAAAAGATTGTAGCGAACAGCAGGAAACAGCTCCTAAAAATCGGCTGGCACTGCTTGAACAATTCACAAAAAATGTCAACCAAATTTTGACGACTGAATAATTTTATATTTTTAGCGCAGCAATTAGTCTTGCTGAATAAAATTTTAAATACGTGCAGAAAAAAAATCAATCAAAATCCGCCGGAAAATATGTTTTTCCCAAGGCTCCGACCGGCGTTGAAGGGCTAGACGAGATTACCGAAGGCGGTTTTCCAAAAGGCAGACCAACGCTGATTTGTGGCGGACCGGGATGCGGAAAAACGCTGCTTTCAATGCAGTTCATCATAAAAGGTATTATTGAATACGACGAGCCCGGCGTATTTATGTCGTTTGAGGAACCTTCGAATGATATAACCATGAATGTGAAATCGCTTGGTTTTGATCTTGAAAAATTGAAGGCGGATAAGAAGCTGGTTGTTGATCATGTGCGGGTTGAGCGATCTGAAATCGAGGAAGCCGGCGAATATGATCTTGATGGCATTTTTATCAGATTAGGCTATGCGATTCAGACCGTTAAGGCGAAACGTGTGGTTCTCGATACATTGGAATCGTTATTTAGCGGATTGGATAATCAGAGTATTTTGCGTGCTGAACTTCGCAGGTTGTTTCATTGGTTAAAAGATCAAGGCGTGACGGCAGTGATTACCGGTGAAGCGGGCGAAGCAACACTAACGCGTCAGGGACTTGAAGAATATGTTTCAGATTGTGTCATTGTGCTGGATCATCGGGTGATTGAACAAGTGTCGACCCGACGGATGCGGATCGTTAAATACAGAGGATCAACGCACGGAACCAATGAATATCCATTTTTGATTGATGAAAACGGAATTATGGTTTTGCCGATAACGTCGCTGAAGCTTGACAATATGGTTTCGTCCGAGATTGTCAGTACCGGAGTACCCGGATTGGACGAAATGTTTAGCGAGCATGGTTACTATCAAGGCAGCAACATTTTAATTTCGGGAACTGCCGGAACGGCGAAGACTACGATTGCCGCATATTTTGCGCATGAACAATGCTTAAGAGGTAAGAAATGTGTGCTTTTTGCTTTTGAAGAATCGCCGCAACAGCTGATTCGGAATATGAGTCGGATTGGAATCGACCTGGAGCCACACGTAAAGAAAGGATTGCTGCTGATCCAGTCGTCCAGACCCACAATAAACGGGTTGGAACTGCATTTACTGACTCTGATGAAATTGATCAAGACCTTTCAACCATCGACGGTCATTATCGATCCGATCAGCAATTTGATCACGATTGGCAGTTTTCAGGAAGTGCGCTCGATGTTGATTAGATTGATCGATATGCTGAAGATAAACAATATTACTGCGCTGTTTACAGCATTGACGCCACATAACGGATATTTCGGACCCGATCAGGGCTCAGATTCGATTTCGTCGCTAGTCGACACATGGATAACCGTGCGCGACATGGAGGGAATTGGCGAACGAAACCGTGGGATTTTCATCGTAAAATCGCGTGGGATGGGTCATTCGAATCAGGTTCGCGAGTTTACGATTTCTGACCTGGGAATCAACCTTTTGGATGTTGAGATCGGACCGAACGGAATATTGACTGGAATGGCGCGACATGAAAACAGGGTAATGAACGAAATTAGTGCGCGAAAACTTCAGGATGAAATTGACCGAAAGGATCGCGAGATCGCTCGTCGTAAGAAAACGCTTGAGGCGAATATCGAAAAATTGAAAAACGAATTTGAAAGTGTTCAGGAAGAACTCGGTTTGTTGCGGGCTTCTGAGGAAATGCAGGCTAAAATCGCCTCAGACCACAAAAATAAACGACAAAAGAAATGACAAAACAACCGGCTGAATGGCAACTACTTCTATATATTGCAGGCCAGACCCCAAAATCGATAAAGGCATTGAGCAATATTAAAAAGTATGCTGAAGAACATCTCCACGGAATCTATTCGATTGAGATCATCGACCTTTTGGTCAGTCCACAACTAGCGGAAGGCGATCAGATTTTGGCGGTGCCTACGTTGGTTCGCAGGTTTCCTGAACCGATTCGGAAAATTATCGGTGACCTTTCAAACGAGGAGCGAGTTCTTGTGGGGTTAAACATCAAACCCCTAAACAAATAACGTGGAGCAAAATCAACATCCTATATCAAAAAAGTACAGTTTCATGCTGTTCATCGCGGGTATGTCACCCAAGTCAAGTGATGCAGTGGATAACTTGCGCAAAATCTGCGACAAATATTTGGATGACAACTATGAACTCAGAATCATCGACATTACCCTGGATAAGCATTTGGCGGTCGACTATCAAATTATTGGAATTCCAACATTGATCAAAACCCATCCCGGTGCCCCACGCACCATTTTAGGCGATTTGTCTGATACTGAAAAAGTGCTCAAAATATTAGACATAGAATAAAAGTGGACAAAAACGAAAACATTGAATTTCTCTGGACTTTAATCGACGATCTTAAAGCTGAACTCTTTGAGGCCAATAATGTGATTGACGCTATCCGCGAAGGTGCCGTTGATGCATTGGTTTTAAACAAAAACGGAACCCCTCAGGTCTATTCGATGGAAAGTGCGGATTATACCTACCGGGTCCTGATCGAAAAAATTGGAGAAGGCGCGCTGAGCTTATCGCACGACGGATTAATTCTGTACTGCAACGATTACTTTGCACAAATGATCGGTGTTCCAGCATCAAAAATTACCGGAACTTTCTTTACTGAATATACCGATGAACCGGAGATTTTCACCGAATTATTAAACGGATTGGAGGACGGTCCGCGCAAAGGCGAAATCTTACTGAATATAGACAGCAAAAAAATCCACGTCTATATCTCGCTGACTGATCTGCGACCGAATGTTCATGCAATCGGAGTGGTTATTACCGATCAAACGCAGAAGCGATTACACGAGGAGGCACTAGTTGAGTATCAACGCCAACTCGAGTTGAAAGTCCACGAGTTACATTTAACCAACACCAATTTGGAGCAGTTCATTCATGTGATTTCGCACGATATCAAAGAACCGATTCGAAAAATGCTGACTTACACATCGCATTTGAGTGAAGCCCGGTCGGAAATGTTTGGCGCAAGGGAATTAAACAGTTTGCAGGTGATCAACAATTCGGCTATGAGACTGAATTCGCTAGTTGACGATTTGGTAAAATATGCATTTAGCGCCAATAAAGTCGATTCCGGCAAAGTCGATTTAAATGATATTTTGACTGAAGTTCGTGACGATTTGGAACTGATGATCCGCGAACGAAATGTGACAGTAACATCTGATGCTCTGCCTATTGTTGAGGCGACAAAGGTGCAAATGCGACAATTATTTTCTAACTTGCTGTCGAATGCCATAAAATATTGCAAAACTGACCACAAACCGATTATTGAAATAAAGTCGAATGTGGTCACCAGTCAAGACGGCGAAAAAATGTATCGCATCGATGTTTCGGATAACGGAATTGGCATGGAAGCCAATCAGTTGAACAAGATATTTACGATTTTTCAGCGTCTTCACATGCGCGATGAATATTCCGGAAACGGAATTGGCTTAGCGATTTGCAAAAAAATTATGGAGAATCATAATGGCTCAATTGAAGTTGAAAGCGTTCCTGATAAAGGAAGCGTTTTCAGGCTGTATTTTCCAATGGTTAAGAGATGAAAAATTTGCACATTCTTATTGCCGAAGACGATCCGGATGATGGCGAGATAATGCTTGAGATATTTTCGCAGCACGGTTCGTATACGCAAATAAATTTAGTGAAGAACGGACTCGAATTGCTGCAATATCTTTCACAAGGAACCGAAATGCCGGATGTGATATTAACCGATATCAACATGCCTATCATGAGCGGAATTGAAGCTCTTGAAAAATTGCATGAAAGCGATAATCTGAGTTCAATCCCGACAATTGTTTACTCGTCGACCTTAAATCCGGCTTACCAAATAAAGTGCATGAACCTTGGCACCAAAGGCTTTTTGGTCAAACCGCTAAAAATGACCGACTACAAAAAAATTCCGGTTACCATTCTGGAAATACTCGCCGGCCAAAAATAAGCGCATTGTTCTAACTAATGACGTATCTTTGCCGGCTTTTCAAAATTAAAAAATGAAACAATCTTCAGTTCTTAAAGGCGTGGTTCTTGTCGGAATCGGCGCCGCCAGTTACGGAATGCTGGCTACTTTCGTAAAAATGGCGTACTCGGATCTTGGCGTTCACGGAACCAAATTCACCCCGGCGGAAGTTATCTCTTCACAATTTGCAATCGGAATTACTTTAATGCTTTTGATCAACGCTTTTAATCGTTTTAAATTGAAAGATAACGTAGTGAAAGCTACCAAAAAACAAGTTTCACAGCTAATGATCGCCGGAACTTCGATGGGACTTACGAGCATTTTCTATTATATGTCTGTAAAATATATCGACGTGTCGATTGCCATTGTGCTATTAATGCAGACCGTGTGGATTGCGGTAATCTTAGAAATGTTCCTTGAGAAAAAACTGCCATCCAGATTAAAGGTTATAGCGGTAATAATTGTACTGTTTGGAACTGTTCTCGCTGCCAAAGTTTTGGATACTACAAGCAATTTGGATTGGCGCGGAATGGTCTTCGGATTACTTGCAGCCACGTCATTTACAGCGACAATGTTTACGGCAAACCGTGTAGCACTCGGAGTTTCATCTGCACAACGCAGTTTGTTTATGCTTTTGGGCGGTGCAGTTATCGTGACAATTTTCACAATCGCCACCCAGGACACGCCCTATAACTACGATATTCTATACAAATGGGGAATTCTATTGGCTTTGTTCGGTACGGTTATTCCGCCTATTTTGTTAAATGCCGGTTTTCCTCATACCGGAATTGGTTTGGGAAGTATTGTATCCTCGTTAGAGTTGCCGGTTTCGGTTCTGATGGCTGCTTTTTTCCTTAGTGAACAAGTGTTGCCGTTGCAATGGGTCGGAATTCTGATGATTATTTTGGCAGTCGTGCTGATGAATTTACCTTCACGAAAAACCGTCGAAGCGTAACATATTTTCTCTATTTTTACTGCAAAAGTTCCTTAAATGCAGCAAATTGTAGATTACTTCTCGACTATATCGTCGTTGCACCGGGGATTGATTCTAGCCGGCGGAATTGCGATATTCTGGCTGCTTGAAGGCATTCGGCCGCTTGCGCACTTCGAGTATAAAAAGTGGAATCATGCGTGGCTGAATATATTTTTTACGATAACTACGATTATTGTCAATTTCCTGCTCGCGTTTATACTATTAATGGCGGCTGCATGGACAACTGAAACCAAGTTCGGTTTGTTAAATTGGCTTCCGCAGATGCCACTCTGGTTGTTCGCTGTTATTGGTTTGCTCCTGCTCGATTTGATTGGGGCATATTTCGCACACTGGATTCAGCACCGGACGCCGTGGATGTGGAAATTTCATTTGATTCATCACACCGACACTTATATTGATACTACATCGGCTAACCGGCATCATCCGGGCGAAAGCATTATTCGATTTGTATTTACCGTTCTCGGTGTACTCCTTATCGGAACGCCAATGTGGCTCGTATTTTTGTACCAGTCCGCATCGGTTGTTTTCGCACAATTTTCACACGCCAATATTTCGCTTCCACCACAAATTGACCGAATAATCAGCTACATTTTTGTGTCGCCGAACATGCATAAAGTTCATCATCATTATGTGCTTCCATACACGGATAGCAATTACGGCAATATATTTTCGATTTGGGATCGGCTATTTGGAACGTTCTTGACGATGAATCCGGCAGATATCCGCTATGGCGTGGACACACACATGCAACCCGAAGAGCACAATAACCTGCAGAACCTCTTGAAGATACCTTTTCAGAAATCGAAACCGAAGTCTTAAAATTCGCCGATAAAATATTTTTTTTAACATGAAGAAAACCAATTAGAATTTTTCTTAATATTGATTAGAATTTGCATTAATTTTTTTGGCGATGAGAAAGAGTAATCGGGTAGCGCTTGACAATGAACAACTTGAAAGACTTGTCAGCATGGCTCAGGAAGAGCGAAAACCGTTTGAAGTTATTAAAGAGGAATTTGGGATTCCGGAGAAAGATGTGATCGAGATCATGCGAAAAATTCTCACAAAGCCAAAATTTGAACTTTGGCGTCAAAAGGCCAGCGCGAGCAAGCCAAAACCAAAGCCGATGGTGATTGACGACTTTGACGAACTTGACGGAAAATATTATATCAAGAACAAGTTCGCATAGTTCTGCAAAACGCATTTTTGCGTTAATCAATTCTAAAAATCAAATTTCAGAGTTTCAATTTTATATTTTCGCATCATATCTGAAAATATAAATATGAAGAAATTCTTTTTGTTACATGTACTTTTGATCACCTTTTTAGCATCTGCACAAAAGGCTGATCAAACTCCGATTGACGTTTCGCTCGATCTAACTTCCGTAAAAGACGACAAAGTAAAAGTTGTTGTTCTTGCGCCACAATCGGCTTCCAATCAGATTACCTACCACATCCCAAAAATTATCCCCGGAACGTATTCAGCTGACGACTATGGCCGGTTTATAGATGATTTTCAGGCGTTGGACAAATCCGGAAAATCACTTAAAGTTGTCAAGACTGATGATAATTCGTGGTCGATCAGCGATGCAAAAAAACTTCATCAGATAACTTATTGGGTGAATGATACCTATGATATTGAAGGTACGCATGACATTTTTTCTCCGGCGGGAACCAATATTTTGGCCGGAACGAATTTTATGCTGAACCTTCACGGATTCGTAGGTTATTTTGCGGGGAAAAGTTCACTTCCTTATCGATTGACGATCAAACACCCATCGGATCTTTTCGGAGCAACATCCTTAGTTGACAGCGATCCTTCTGCAACTGTCGGTGTCTTCACCACGGCGAGATATGCGGATTTGGTTGATAATCCGATCATGTATTCGAAGCCCGATTTCACCAAATTCATGGTCGACGACATGGAAATCCTTTTTAGCGTCTATTCGCCAAGCGGAGTTTACACTGCGAAGGGACTCACACCGGAGATTGAAAAAATGATGATTGCACAGAAGAAATTTCTAGGCCCGGCGAATGCCAACAAAAAATATACGATTCTTCTGTATTTGAGCGACATGGAAACCCCTGACGCGCAAGGGTTTGGCGCACTTGAACACAACACTTCGACTACGGTTTTGTTTCCTGAACAAATGCCACGTGAGCAATTGGTAAAAGGGCTAATCGATGTAGTTTCGCACGAATTCTTTCATATTGTGACACCGCTTGAGATTCATTCGGAGGAAATCCACAACTTCGATTTCAACAATCCAAAAATGTCTCAGCACCTTTGGATGTATGAAGGTGTCACCGAATATTTCGCAAACTTGTTTCAGGTTAATCAGGGTTTAATTTCCGACGATGAATTCTTTACCAGAATGGCCGATAAAATGGAGAATGCCTCGAAGATGAATGATATGATGTCGTTTACTGAAATGAGCGCAAACGTCCTTAAAGAGCCGTATAAAGCCCAATATTTAAACGTGTACGATAAAGGCGCGCTAATCGGAATGTGCATCGACATCATCATCCGTGAAAAAAGCAACGGATCGCGTGGAATATTGGATTTGATGCAAAAACTTTCGGCAGCATACGGACCTGCAAAACCGTTTAAAGACGATGAGCTATTTGCCAAAATCGTCGAGCTCACGTATCCTGAAGTTGGCGAATTTCTGAGAACTCATGTTCAGGGGACAACACCGATTGCGTATGATCAATTTTTAGCGCGCGTTGGCGTGTTGAAAACAACGAGACAAATTCCCGAAAACGTGTTTTTAAAAGGCGAAAAACCATACGTACTTATCAGGCCCGGCACAAAAAGCATTGTAGTTATGAACGGGATTCCGCTAAACAGTTTCTTTAAAAGTTTGAAACTTGTAGGTGGCGATGTAATCAGATCGATAAATGGCGTGAGTTATAATCTCGACAACATTTATGAGATGGTGATGACAAGTCAGGAGTGGGAAAAAGGCGATCCGATTACCCTCATTATTGATCGCGACGGCAAAGAAATGACGATTACCGGCAAGGTTGAACCTGAATTTCGGGATGCGATTGGGTATTCGGCAACGGATGATTCCAAAAAGGCGCTTCGCGAAAAATGGCTTCGCGGGTAGTTTGAGGCCGCATCGTATTTTTAAAGTTGTTTTGAAGTTGAGCTATGTGCGGTTTGCGTTAGCGATAGGAGCGGAAATCCCGCAGCGATAGCGAGGAATTGAGCGGATAGCGCGGCCGCAGGCAACGCCCAAATCATATTATCAATTAATCCCTTTGAAGGTCAACTTCGGGGATTTTTTTTGTTATTTTGCCGAAAACCAATCTAGATGAAGCATTTTATTCAGGCCGTTTGCATGGCCGTTTTACTGACCTCGTGTGCTGAGGAAAAAGCGACAAAAAATTTAGTGATTACCGGAAATATTGCCGGTTTGAAGAAAGGGACGCTTTATTTGAACAAGATCCAAGACAGCTCGCTTGTGGTGGTCGATAGTATTGTGGTGAATGGCAGCTCGGCTTTTAGAAGTGAGATCGATATTGAGTCGCCAGAAATGTTCTACATGTTCCTCGATCGTGGTGCTACCACCAGTATTGACAACAGTTTGATGCTTTTTGTGGAGCCGGGCGTGATGAATATTGAGACGACATTGGACCAGTATTACGCTAATGCGAAAGTGACCGGATCGAAAAATCACGATTTGTATGAAGAATATAAAAAAGTAAATAGCCGATTTAACAATCAACAATTGGATTTAATGGAAGAAAAGCTGACGGCAATGCAAAAAGGTACGGCATTTTCTGAAACTGAATTTGAAAAGAAATCGAAGGAAATTACCAAGCGTCGTTATTTGTATGCGATTAATTTCGCGGTGACCAATAAAGATGCGGAAATCGCGCCTTACATAGCTTTAGCGGAGATTAGTGATGCGCAGGTTAAATATTTGGACACCATCAATAAGGTTATGACTCCAAAGGTTGCCAAATCCAAGTATGGCAAGATGCTGACGGAATATGTTGGCGAGTTGAAAAAGCTAGAAAAGTAGTAAAAACAAAAAAACCAACACAAATGTGTTGGTTTTTTTTGAGCCGATAGAGGGACTCGAACCCACGACCTGCTGATTACAAATCAGCTGCTCTAGCCAGCTGAGCTACATCGGCAATGCTGGTGCAAATATAAAAGTGAATTTTGAATTTGCAAACCTTTTAAAAGCTTTTTTTAGCTCAATTTATTGATCTTTTCAACCAGCTTCGTTGCTACGTCTTCTAACTCGCTCTGAATCTGCTTGAAATGAGTTTTTTTGTTGTCAACATTTTTTGCATTTACCTTGTTGATTAGGCTGTCGAAAGCGGCAATTGCCTCATCAATTAGTGCATTTGACGTATCAGTTGGCTTTCCTGTAGTCGACATTTCCCACAAATAAACCGCTTCAATAATATCACCTAGTACGTAATTGATATCTTTTTTTAATGTTCTAACATTTGCCATTTTTATATTTTTTTTTAATTGCGATTGCAAAAATACGCAGAATTTATCGAGTTAGGAAATATATATTTCAAGGAATGAGGCTTTTCCGGATATGTTGTAGCTTCGAAGCGCTGCAGGAAGTAAAATCGTTTGACCTTTTACCAAATGTATTTTGGCTGAACCGGTTTCGATGGTCATCACACCAGAAACACACATTAAAACGACAAAAGAATTACCTGTTTTGGTGAATTCCATTGTGCCGTGAAGCGGAATCAGGCAGGTTGTAAAGTACGGACAATCGACCACCGGATTGATTGTATTTTCTTCTGTTTTATAATCTTGCTTTGCTGAAACCCTGTCGTAGTTCATCGCTTCAAGGGCGAGATCGGTATGAAGTTCCCTGGATTTTCCGTCGCTATCAACACGATCCCAGTCATAAACCCGATACGTAATGTCGGAAGTTTGTTGAATCTCGGCCAGCATCACTCCTGCTCCAATAGCGTGAATTGTTCCGGTTTCGAGAAAAAACACATCACCGGTTTCGACTTTTTGTTCATCGAGAATGTCGAGCAACGATTTTTTCTCAAGATGTTTAACGTACTCTTCCGAGCTCGAATCTTTTTTAAATCCGACGATGATCCGCGCATTTTCATCGGCTTGCATGATATACCACATTTCGGTCTTGCCAAACGAATTGTGACGTTTTTGTGCAAGCGCGTCGTTGGGATGAACCTGAATCGACAAATCTTCGGCAGCATCGATAAATTTAAACAACAGTGGAAACTGCTTTCCAAATTTCTGATAGACGTCTTTTCCAAGAATTTCCTCTGGAAACAGATCGATCAAATCCGTTAGGCTTTTATTTTTGTAGAGTCCGTCGCAAACAATGCTGACATCGCCATCAACTGCGGAGATTTCCCAGCTTTCACCGGCCGAGTCGCTATCAGTTGGCTTGTTTAAAAATTGTTTTAATTTTTTACCACCCCAAATTTTGTCTTTCAGGATAGGATAAAATTGTAATGGATATGCTGAAAATTCCATGTTCATCGGTTTTAAAATTCCTAATTCCCTGAATACGAAACTGAGTTTCGCGGGGTTTCAAAAAGTGTGACTTCAAGTTGCATTTCGTTTGGAATACGGTTTTTAACTTTATTCCAAATAACGACAGCGATATTTTCGGCAGTCGGATTTAGATCTGCGAATTCGGGCACATCTAAATTCAGGTTTTTGTGATCGAGCGGATTTTCAACCTCTTCCAGAATGATGTCACTTAAAATTTTAAGATCGATGACAAATCCGGTTTCGGGATCGATGTCGCCGGTTACGCTGACAATCAGTTCATAATTGTGTCCGTGAAAATTGGGACTGTTGCACTTGCCGAAAACAGCCTGATTCTTCTCAAAATCCCAATCCTTTCGGAACAATCGGTGAGCTGCGTTAAAATGGGCACGTCGACTTACGGTTGCTCTCATAATTTGTGGCTTTCGAGATAGTGATAGAATTTATCGAAAATGATTTTGAACCAAACCGTGTAAACGTCGGGGTTTACTTCCATGTCGAGTTTAATCTGATCGATGTCGACCCACTTCCAACTTTCGACTTCGCTCGTATTGATTGATGGCTCTTCGTTATGGTAACCGATCATTACGTGGTCGAGTTCGTGTTCGGTAAGACCGTTTTCAAATGGTGCTTTATAAATAAAACTGAACAGTTCTTTTAGTTCGGTTTTGATTCCCATTTCTTCATATAACCGGCGGTTTCCGGCTTCAATATTCGACTCGCCTTCGCGCTGATGGCTACAGCAAGTATTCGTCCATAGTAACGGCGAATGATATTTGTCACCGGCACGCTGCTGAAGCATCACCTGATTTTTGTCGTTTAGGATAAATACCGAAAACGCGCGGTGAAGTGCGGCTTTTTCGTGCGCTTCCATCTTTGGCATTAGGCCGATCGGCTCGTCATTTTCGGTGACGAGGATAACATTTTCTTCTTTCATAGCAGATTGTAGTGTGGTAAAAATACGAAAAAGGGCTGTAAATAAAAGCGCTAACCGGTTATTTGGCTTTCAGCGATTCGGCAATCATTAGCGCGCATTTTTCGCCGTCGATAGCCGCTGAAATGATTCCGCCTGCATAACCCGCTCCTTCCCCACAAGGATACAATCCCTTAATTTGTACGTGCTCGAGCGAAATTGGGTCACGCGGAATTCTAACCGGTGATGATGTTCTTGATTCGGGAGCATGCAAAATAGCTTCGTTGGTCATGTAACCACGCATTGATTTTCCGAATTCGACAAAGCCTTCACGAAGAATTTGAGTCAGAAAGCCTGGAAATACTTCGCCCAGTTCGACTGATGTTGTTCCGGGAAGATAGGATGTTTTGGGGATGTCGGCTGACAACTTTGAATGCGTGAAGTCGGCTAATCGTTGCGCAGGAACACGCTGAGTTTCTCCGGCGAGATGCCAGGCGCGTTGTTCAATCGACTTTTGAAATTCCATTCCGGCAAGCGCGCCGAATTTTGCAAAAGGTTTAAAATCGTCGGGTTTTAGTTCGATTACTATTCCCGAATTTGCAGTTGCCTGATCCCGTTTAGACGGTGACCAACCGTTGGTTACCACTTCACCCGGACTGGTTGCGCACGGTGCGATTACGCCACCCGGACACATGCAAAACGAGTACATTCCGCGACCGTTTACCTGTTTTACGATCGAATATGGCGCCGGTGGAAGATGTTCGCCCCGGAAATCACAACTATATTGAATTTTATCGATTAACTGTTGTGGATGTTCAGCCCTAACGCCAAGTGCAAATGGTTTCGCCTCGATGTGAATTTTCTTGCGGTCAAGCAATTCGAAAATATCCCTGGCCGAATGACCGGTTGCCAAAATAATTTTAGTTGCCAGGATCTTATCGCCTGATTGAGTAACAACGCCGGCAACCGCAGTACCTTTTAATATAATGTCGGTGATGCGAGTTTCGAATTTTACGACGCCACCAAGTTCGATGATCTTATCGCGAATGTCGCTGATGATTTTCGGCAATTTGTTTGTGCCGATGTGTGGATGTGCGTCGACTAAAATATCGGTTGATGCCCCGAACGCCACAAAAAGTTTAAGAATCCGGTCGACATCGCCGCGTTTTTTGGATCTGGTGTAGAGCTTTCCGTCTGAGTATGTTCCTGCGCCACCTTCGCCAAAGCAATAATTCGAATCTTCGTCGACGGTATGATCCTGATTGATCGCTTTTAAATCGCGACGTCTTCCGCGAACATCTTTACCACGTTCGATAAGGATCGGGCGAAGTCCAAGTTCGATAAGTTGAAGCGCCGCGAAGAGTCCGGCGGGACCAGCACCAACAACGATTACTTCTCGCTGATTTGATACATCGCGATAGTTTGGCAGTTGAATATGTGGAATGTCGATTGGCTCGGTTCCGACAAAGACGTTGACCTTCAAGTTGATCAGCACACTTTTCTGACGCGCATCGATCGAGCGTTTCAAAACATTGATGCCACTGATTTTTTCCTGGTTGATGCGAAGTTGTTTTGCGACCTCTTGTTTTAGAAGTGATTCGCTTGCGGCAATTTCTGGCGATGTTCGCAGTAGGAGTTCTTTTGGCATCCGGCAAAGGTAGAAATTTGTTGGGAAACGGAAAGCGCGACACGGATTGAAGCGGCATCCTTTTGCGAAGCTTCAGCGAAGCAAAAGATACAGCGGAAAGCCGGCCCGTCGCCCTAATCCATCGACTGATAAGCCAGCAATGCGAAAGATGCCAACCAGTGTTCACCTTCGTAATTCCCGTCGGCAACCGAGACCATGGCGAACTGAAGATGCTGATCGGCGATGGTTTTGAGGTGCGCGAATAGTTGTGGATATGGCTTAGCGATGCGGTAAAAATTATACGCCCGGCTGAAATTTAGTCCGTCGAGATGCACCAAATGTCCATCGGTCCGATCGGAAACCTGCGCGGTTGTAAGTGCAAAATCACGCGGAAAGATTTGCGGCAAGAACTTTTCGGTCCACTTGATAAAATTATCCGAGGGCAGGATTCGCTGCATCAAGGCAAGCTCTTCAAGGCAAGGCGAAAGGAAATCGGTTCCCGAAGGCTCCCATGAAAGCGGGCAATTCGCATCCTTCCAGTACAGTCGCAACGCCGAATCGGTTATGAGATTCCGAAGTTGTTCGTTCTTCGAAAAAATGGCGTAATCGTAGGCGAGATTTAGCGCGAAAGCCGTGTTGTTGTGCGTTCCGGCGCGAACCGGGTAAACGAGTTTAGGCAAAAATTCGGTGTAACGGGAAATAATGAGATCGGTTAGCGGCTGAAGATTTTTGGAAAGTTCGGCGGCAAACGGTTGGTTTGAGGCGTCGAGCTCGTGTTGGAGTTTTAGCACCCATGCCCAGCCGTAAGTACGTTCGAAGGCTTTTTCGTGCGATTTTGAAAGGTACGCCACTTCAGCAGCAATATTTTGTTTTGAGAGATTTTGCTGAAGCTTTTGAACGATTTCGGATTTGTTAACCAGATTCGGAAATTTATTGAGCAGGTAAACCAGACTCCAATGTCCGTGAACCGATGAATGCCAATCGAAGCAGCCGTAAAACGCGGGATGAAGTTGCTTTGGCGATTGCAGTTCAGAGGTGTTTGCGACCACTTGTCCGAGTTTATTCGGAAACTCCTGTTGCATGCATTTTAGTGGCAACGTTGAGAGTTGAAGTGCCACTTCCGGCGAAAGTTGTTGCGAGAAAATTGGTGTGGCGAGCAAAAATGCGATGATCGTAACTATTTTCATTGTGTATCTTTGTAAAAAAATCATGCGACAAATTAAAATGATCTGGGATTTCAGAGGCCCGGAATCAGAGAAAACAGCCGAGCACCACGAGATTCATTTAAAGCAATACATTGCCGCTGAGGGCATTTCGCCGCAAATTACGGGATTTGAAACTTATGGCGAAATGCATGCGGTTGCTTTTATGGTTGTGACCGATGAACATTTGATAAAAGTTCGTGATTCGTTGCGGCCACATCGTGCAGAACTTTATCAGGGTTAATTTGCGACTTCGCTGATAAATTTGATTCGCATCAGGCGAAGTTCGTTGATGTCGTAATCGCCTTCAAACTCTTTTAGCGCGTCTTCGATTTTGTCTGATTCAGATTCCATGAAGTATTCGTAAATTTCTTCCTGTTGTTCATCGTCGAGAAGTTCGTCGATTGAATATCGGATATTGAGTTTTGTCCCTGAATAAACGATTTGCTCCATTTCTTTGATCAGGCTTTCCATGTTCATTCCTTTGGCACGTGCGATATCTTCGAGTGGAAGTTTCCGATCGATGTTTTGAATGATGTAAAGCTTGTTGATTGAGTTGGCACCGGTGGATTTCACAACCAGATCATCGGGACGAACAATATCATTATCATCGACATAGCGTTTGATCAGATCCACGAATTCGCGCCCGTATTTTTTGGCTTTACCCTCACCTACCCCATGAACATTTGACAGTTCTTCGAGTGAGATCGGATATTTCAGTGCCATATCTTCAAGCGATGGATCCTGAAAAACGACGAAAGGCGGAACTGAAAGTTTTTTGGCGACTTTTTTCCGCAAATCGCGAAGCATGGCCATCAGATTTTCGTCGGCGGTGGCGGTTGATTTTGCCGCAGTAACGATTGAGACGTCTTCGGCAACGCTGTATTCGTGATCTTCCGACATCATAAACGATGTTGGATTGTCGATGAATTTGAATCCCTTTTCGGTTACTTTCAGAATTCCGTATGTTTCGATGTCTTTGCTAAGCAAGCCGGCAACCAGCGTCTGACGGATGAGTGCCATCCAGAATCGGTCGTCGCGTTCGATACCTTTGCCAAAAAATTGCTGCGTGTCTGTACGATGCGCTTTGATCACGGCGTTCACGCGGCCGGTAAGTGTGAAGATGATTTCGCGCGATTTATATAGGTGTTTGGTGTCGCGGACGGTTTTGAGCAATGTTACCACTTCGTCCCGGGCTTCGATTTTTGGTTTTGGATTTCGGACATTGTCGTCCATATCGGCACCTTCGCCGGTTTTTTCGTCGAATTCTTCCCCAAAGTAATGCAATAGGAATTTCCGTCGTGAGATTGAAGTCTCGGCATAGGCAACAACTTCCTGCAAAAGCGCAAAACCGATTTCTTGTTCTGCTACGGGTTTTCCCGACATGAACTTTTCGAGTTTTTCGACATCTTTATAGGAGTAGTATGCCAGGCAATAACCTTCGCCACCATCGCGGCCGGCGCGACCGGTTTCCTGATAATAACTTTCGAGTGATTTCGGAATGTCGTGATGAATGACAAAACGGACATCCGGTTTATCTATTCCCATACCGAATGCGATCGTTGCCACAACCACATCAACATCTTCCATTAGAAACATATCCTGATGTTTGGCGCGGGTTCGGGCGTCGAGGCCAGCGTGATAAGGGACGGCGCTGATGCCATTTACCTGTAAAAGCTGAGCGATTTCCTCAACTTTTTTGCGGCTCAAGCAATAAATAATTCCGGATTTGCCTTTATGTTGGCGGATGAACCGGATAATATCCGACTCAATATTTTTAGTTTTGGTGCGTACTTCGTAGAATAAATTCGGCCGGTTGAACGACGCTTTAAAGGTACGAGCACCAGTCATTTCGAGGTTTTTCAGGATATCTTCCTGAACTTTTGGCGTTGCCGTAGCGGTTAATCCGATCACGGGAACATCGCCGAGTTGTCTGATAATGTGACGAAGATTCCGGTATTCCGGGCGAAAATCGTGACCCCATTCGGAAATACAATGCGCTTCGTCTATGGCAACAAACGAAATTGGAACACCTTGAAGAAAAGTGACATATTCTTCCTTGGTAAGAGATTCAGGAGCAACATATAAAAGTTTGGTGATTCCCGAAGTTATATCCGCCTTAACCTGGGCGATTTCAGCCTTGGTCAGCGACGAGTTGAGAACGTGTGCGATACCATTTTCTGAAGACAAACTTCGAATGGCATCCACTTGGTTTTTCATTAAGGCAATCAGGGGAGAAACTACGATTGCGGTTCCCTCACGGATAAGCGCCGGAAGTTGGTAGCAAAGCGATTTTCCACCGCCTGTCGGCATGATAACAAAGGTGTTTTTTCTTGAAAGAATGCTCTTGATTACGTCCTCTTGAAGTCCTTTGAACTGGCTGAAACCAAAATACTTTTTTAATTCTTTGTGAATGTCGATTTCGCTAGAATTCATTATTAGCTATCGGTATTTTATATAAATTTGCAATATTTAAATATACGACTTCTTTTCAGACTTACAAATTATATAAATTTTCCGTATTGGTCACAACCGAAGAAATTTTAGCAGCTGCCAGAAATACCATACTTGCAGAAAGTGAGGCCATTGCAGGAATGATCGAATACTTAACCGGAGATTTCGCGGAGTCTGTTCAAGTGATCCTCGCTTCAAAAGGTCGGCTTATCGTCACCGGAATCGGCAAAAGTGCCATCATCGCGCAAAAAATCGTTGCCACGATGAACTCGACCGGAACACCTTCAATCTTCCTTCACGCCTCTGAAGCAATTCATGGCGATCTCGGAATGGTTCAGCCGGAAGACGTGGTAATCTGCATTTCGAAGAGCGGCAATTCGCCCGAAATCAAAGTGCTTGTTCCAATCTTAAACCGCTTTGGAAACACGCTTATCGCAATCACCGGAAATCCGACGTCATTCTTGGCAAAAAACGCCGATTACGTCCTGAACGCTTACGTAGCATCAGAGGCCGACCCGATTAATCTCGCGCCAACAAACAGCACCACCGCGCAACTTGTCATGGGCGATGCGCTTGCCGTTTGCCTGATGAAAATGCGCTCTTTCACGGCAGCCGATTTTGCAAAATACCATCCGGGTGGCGCATTGGGCAAAAAGTTATTGCTCCGCGTAGGCGACATGCTCGATCAAACCCATCGACCTGTGGTCTCGCCTGACACCAACATCAAACAAGTGATTTTCGAAATCTCGGAAAAGCGACTCGGCGTAACCGCAGTAATCGAATTCGACAAAGTAGTCGGAATCATTACCGATGGCGATATCCGCCGAATGTTATCCAAAACTGATGACATCCGAGATCTTGTAGCACGCGACATCATGACGGTCGATCCGAAAGTGATCCAACTGACAGATATGGTTGTAGATGCGCTGAACATTCTCGAGGATTTTTCAATCACGCAACTCGTCGTCGTCGAAAACGAACAATATAAAGGTGTACTTCACCTTCACGATATTTTAAAGGAAGGCATTATATGAAAAGGAAGAATGCAGATTCAATGTCATTCATCGATCACTTAGAAGAACTCAGATGGCTTTTGATACGCTGTTCAATAGCAATCGTCATCATGGCGGCCGTCACGTTTTTCTTCAGCGGCTTTATTTTCGACGAAATCATCTTTGGGCCTACCAGTCCGCAGTTTGTCACCTATCGTTTCTTCTGTGACCTTTCGCAATCACTTGGTTTTGAGGATGCGATCTGCGTTACCGAAATGCCGTTCATCATTCAAAACACCGACATGGAAGGACAAGTGTCGATCCTGGTCTGGGTTTGTATCACCGCCGGATTTATCCTCTCCTTTCCGTTTATCTTATACCAAATCTGGAAATTTGTCGCACCCGCACTTTACGATAAAGAACGCAAAAACGCTCAGATTTTTCTAGTCATTGCATCGCTATTGTTTTTCATCGGCGTCTTGTTCGGATATTTTGTGATCGTTCCGATGTCGGTCAATTTCTTTGCAACATTTACGGTGAGTGATATCATCAAAAATGAATTCAACCTGCAATCGTATATCTCGCTGATAAAAACCTCAGTGGTCGCAACAGGACTATTCTTTGAACTGCCGGTTGTTATTTTCTTTTTGGCGAAACTCGGATTGGTAACCGCCGAATTTCTGCGGAAATATCGCCGATACGCAATTGTCATCGTATTGATCGTGGCTGCGATTGTAACACCACCGGATGTTGTCAGCCAAATTATCGTAACCATCCCAATGTTGATCATCTACGAAGCATCAATCTATATTGCCGCATACGTCAACAAAAAAAATCAATTAAAAAATGTCTGATATCGTAAACGAATTCAACGATTATCGCTCGAAGATGAACGAAAAACTTCTGGGCGACAACAATAAAGTCATCAAGCGAATCTTTAACCTCGACACCAATGCATATGCTGCCGGCGCACTCGATGTTAAAACCAAAGAACTACTCGGACTCGTAGCATCAACGGTGCTTCGTTGCGACGATTGCATCAAATATCACCTCGAAACGAGTTTCAAAGAAGGCGTTACCAAAGAAGAAATGATGGAAACAATGAGCATCGCAACACTTGTTGGCGGCACGATCGTGATTCCGCATCTTCGCCGGGCTTACGAATTCTGGGAAGCGCTTGAGGAGGATGTAACAATGTAAATGTAGCAATGTAGCAATGTAACAAAGCAAGGTGGCCTGAGTGTGGTCGAACTGAGCGAATCTACAACTCGAAATGCGTCGTTTTATAACTTTTTGTGGTTGGGGACATATTAATTATTAACTTTTCACCTTTATTGCTACGATTACAGTCGAAACTAGCAAAGTCCAATTTCCAAATTCCAAATCAAACATGATTCTACGAGCTGAAAATCTCATCAAAACATACAAAAAACGAAGCGTCGTAAAAGGCATTTCGGTCGAGGTTAATCAAGGTGAAATCGTCGGTCTTCTGGGCCCGAATGGCGCCGGAAAAACCACATCGTTTTACATGATCGTAGGTCTGGTAAAGCCAAATAGCGGAAAAATATTTCTGGATAATCTCGAAATAACCGATTTCCCGATGTATAAACGCGCCCAGCACGGCATTGGATATCTTGCTCAGGAAGCGTCGGTTTTCAGGAAATTGAGCATCGAAGACAACATTTTAAGCGTTCTTCAACTCACAAATCTTTCAAAAGCCGAGCAGGAAGCCAAAATGGAATCGCTTATAGACGAGTTTAGTTTGCAGCACATTCGCACCAACCGCGGCGATCTTCTCTCTGGTGGCGAGCGTCGACGAACCGAAATTGCGCGCGCTCTGGCTACCGATCCCAAATTTATCTTACTCGATGAACCCTTCGCAGGTGTCGATCCGGTTGCCGTTGAGGACATTCAGCGCATCGTGGCGCAACTCAAAAACAAGAATATCGGAATCCTGATTACCGATCACAACGTCCAGGAAACACTGGCAATTACAGACAAAACTTACCTGATGTTCGAAGGCGGAATCCTCAAAGCGGGAATGCCGGAAGAGTTGGTTCAGGACGAGATGGTAAGGCGCGTCTACCTCGGTCAAAACTTTGAACTTCGTAAGAAAAAGCTGAATTTTTAGAAGCTGATCCGGCTGTTCGTTACAATCTTTTATTGCGTTAATTCCTCACTCCGATTAATATCATTTCAGCAATAAAAGGATTTCACTTCCATCCGGGCTAGGGCTTTATTTTTTCATCCGCGCCCAATGTCATCCTGATAATATCTTCCCGAGTGCCGTTGTAAAGATTCAAATCGACGTTGCCCTCAATCCCGGGAACATTGGCTTTTTCTGTAAACTGCCAACAAAGCCACGAGTCGTCCATCCGCTCGACAAAAAAGTTGTAATTCGCAATCCAAAACTTATATTCGGGAAATTCCTGTTTTAAGAAATCCTCATAATATTTCTGGCCCGAATAAATAATCGGACGCACTTTATAGTGTTTCTCAACCGCATCAAGCCAACGCCGAAGTCCCTTTCGCAAACTATCAAGCGGCTGTCGTCTTGGCAATTGCTCAATATCCAAAACCGGCGGAAGATCGCCCGGCCGAAGTTTAACGGTATTTATGAAATTCAACGCCTGTTCCAGCGAAGGTTCATCCGGGCGGTAATAGTGATACGCACCCCGAATCAAATGCGAATCTTCAGTGTTTTTCCAATTGTAGTTAAACCGGCTATCAACCAAATCCTTCCCGGCCGTCGCTCTGACAAACACAAAATCAAGTGGAAACGTGTTTTCAATCGAATCGGTTTTATCCCAATCAATGTAACCTTGGTATTGCGAAACGTCCAATCCGATCGCTTTGTTTCCGCGCTCGCTCAAAACCTGATAGTTCCGAACATCAAACAGTTCCTGATCGTGAGAAACTTTTTTGGATTTAAAAGCAAAATAGTACGCCAACGCCTCACGATAATGATAAATGGTTGCAGCGAATACTAAAAGCAAACTAAATATAATCAGGAATTTTCGCCCTTCCGAGCCAAGCCAGCGCTTTTTCTTAGCCGTCTTTCTGCTCGCCCGACCGCGCGAAATTGGCTTTGCTTTTTTCATCAAACATCAGCGCGTTTACTTTTGTTCAAAATCACCGATAGGGCTACATAGGAAAGAATCACAATCGGAACACCTGCAAATCCTAGTAATAGAATCAACGCCGCCGAAAACAATAAAAACAATATTTGAAGTTTGTTTTTAGCAAACGACGGCGACTTCACTTTTAGCGAGAAAAGCGGAATTTCGGCATTCAACATATAGGCGCTTAATGCGGTTACAACCAATAAAAAGTACGGATTAATTAAAATTTCAAGGACAATCAACGAATCCGATGTCAATTTTATAACCAGCAAACTCATGATAAAAAGTGCATTTGCTGGTGTTGGAAGTCCGATGAAACTGGTAGTTTGCCTTGTATCAATATTAAATTTCGCAAGTCGATACGCCGATCCGAGGGTGATTATAAATCCGAGAAACGGAAAAAACGAACCGAACTCTGCTACATTTTCGGCGTCAGCCAACAAAAGATACATGGCAAATCCGGGTGCGACACCACTGGTTACCATATCGGCAAGCGAGTCGAGTTGCAAACCGAGTTCACCGGTCACATTGAAAAGACGCGCAAAAAATCCGTCGAAGAAATCAAGGAAAATTCCGAGACAAACAAAGTAAAACGCATATTCGATGTTGCGGGGTGCTGTTTGATAATCGTATTGCGAAAGTAAAATGATGGCAACGCAACCACTGGCAAGGTTTAAAAGCGTGATAAAGTTCGGAATGTGTTTTTTGATCGTCATTAAGCAGATGTTGGTTAGCAAAGTTAGTACAATAACTTTAAGCCGCTAACGTTTTTGAATATAGAATTCGCGTGCCACAGCTTCAGAATTAGCATAGTGAAGTTACGGTTTCGGATTAAATTAATACTTTTGGCACGGCAAACCCTTTGGCACAACCTTTCACTTTGAAAAAATTATTTCTGCTGTTTCTACTGTCTTTCTTTGCGTCTGGTCAAGCTCAGATCGTAAGGAAATATTCCAATGAATTTATGAATATCGGTGTTGATGCCGCGGCGCTCGGCATGTCGAATGCGGTTACGGCAAGCACCAACGATGTAAATGCGGGATATTGGAATCCGGCCGGACTGATGAAACTTGAGGATTCTCAGGCGTCGCTTATGCATGCCAGCTATTTTGCGAATATCGCCCAATACGATTACGCGGGTTTTGCAATGCCAATTGACAGCGAAAGTGCGTGGGGCGCGTCGATTATCAGATTCGGTGTCGACGATATTTTAAATACAACACAACTTATTGACAGCGAAGGCAACATAGATTACAATCGGATTTCGCTTTTTTCAACCGCCGACTATGCGGTGACCTTTTCATATGCAAGGCGACTTCAGGTTGAAGGTCTTCATTACGGTGTGAACGCAAAGATCATTCGCAGGATTATTGGCGATTTTGCAAGTTCGTGGGGATTTGGCTTTGACGCCGGAATTCAATTTGAACGCAATGACTGGATGATCGGACTTATGGTTCGCGATATTACAACCACCTATAATATTTGGACCATCGACGAAGAAGCGTTTGCGGCGGTTCAGGATGCGGTTGAAGGTCAGAATCAGGAACTTCCGGAAAGCAGCGAACTGACGCTTCCGAAAGCACAATTGGGTGTGGCTCGCAAATTTTTGTTTCACAATGACATGAGTCTTTTGGCGGCTGCGAATTTAAACATGCGCTTTGCACGAACAAACGACATTATTTCAACCGATATCGTCAGCATTGATCCCGCACTCGGGTTTGAATTCGGGTATACCGATCTTGTTTTTTTACGCGCCGGAGTCGGGAATTTTCAAAATGTCCAGCAACTTGACGGCTCGGATAAAGTTGGTTTCCAACCCAATATCGGACTCGGATTTAAGTATCGGGGGATTCAGATCGACTACGCTTTGACAGATCTCGGCGACCAAAGTGCGGCGTTGTATTCGAATATCTTCTCATTGAAAGTCGATTTAGGCATCTTCAGATAACTATTTTGTAGATTTGACTATGCGACGTCTCAACTTTCTATTTTTCCTGCTTTTTTCATTTTCCGCATTTGCTCAAAATTTTTCGCTGTCCGAAAATTCGCGGATCAGCATTTTAACTTGTGATGTCGGGAATGAAGTTTATTCGCTTTTTGGCCATACGGCGATTCGGATTTCAGATCCAAATACCGGGATCGACATTGTGTACAATTATGGCGCGTTCGATTTTGACACGCCGAATTTTGTCGCAAAGTTTGCCAAAGGCGATCTGCAATATTTTGTGGCTGTCAGCAATTTTCAGGATTTTTTCTATCAATATGTGGCTGAACAACGATCGGTTTATGAGCAGGAATTAAATCTGACACGTTCACAGAAGCAAAAATTATTTGACGATTTGAATCAGGTCGTGCAATCTGATGAAAGATATTACACATATAAATTCATCGATCGGAATTGCACCAATATGTCTGTTGATATTTTAAATCGGAGTTTAGGCGAGAAAGCGGTTTATAAAACAGGCGATACCACCAAAACCTACCGAAGCGTTTTATACCCGTATTTTGACCGGCACTTTTACGAGCAACTCGGAACCAGCATTATCTTCGGAACTAAAGTAGACCAAAATGCGACGTTACTGTTCCTTCCGTCGGAGTTTATGCAAAGCCTGGAATCTGTAACTATCGACGGCAAACCGTTGGCAAAAAAAGCCGAGAAACTGTTGACTTATGAAGTTCCGAAATCCGACGGGACGTGGTGGAACAACATTTACACCTATCTTGGTTTGTTGTTGCTCATCGGAATTGTTAGAAAAACCCGAGTTACCTTTGTTTACTTTGCGCTTTTGGGACTAATCGGATGCTTCTTTGCGATTGCCGGAGTGTATTCGCTTCACGAAGAACTTGCCTACAACTACAATATTCTACTTTTAAATCCGCTGCTGCTTGCGGTAATCATTTTGTATTATGCCCAAAAATACGAGTGGTTAAAGCGAACAATTTTTGTTTTATGGATTATGCTTGCCATTTATGTCGTGGTGATGATCAATAAAATCCATTTCCTGATTGTTTTACCGATGATCTTGCTAAATGCGTATTTGTTGTTTGGCTTCTACCGATCAGCAAAACGCGGAGCGACAAAAATGCGTTAGCACGATGCGCTACAACTGAAACTATTGTGCCTAGCCCGGATGGGAAGCGGCATCCTTTTGCGGAGCTTGCGTAGCAAAAGATATAGCGGACAGCCGGAAAAAGCTTCAAAAAATCAGACAAAAAAATTATTGTCCGCGGTAAAAAAGTACCGTGCTGAAGGTTTTTACCATGATATTGACGTCGAGGAAAATGCTGCGATGTTTGATGTAATAAAGGTCGTATTGCAGTTTGATCAGGCTGTCGGTGATGGTTTGGCCGTACGAATAATTGACTTGCGCCCAACCTGTGAGTCCGGGTTTTACCACGTGTCGGGTTTCGTAAAATGGCATGACGCGGGCAATTTCTTCAACAAAAACCGGTCGCTCCGGCCGTGGACCGATTACCGCCATATCGCCTTTTAAGATGTTGAAAAACTGGGGAAATTCGTCTATTCGGGTTTTTCTCAGAAATTTTCCAAAAGCTGTTATTCGGCGGTCATTGGTTGTTGTAAAGACGGCGCCGTCCTTTTCGGCATTTTTGACCATGGTGCGGAATTTCAAAATCTCGAAAACCTTTCCGTTTCGGCCAACGCGTTGTTGTGTGTAAAAAAGCTTGCCGCGGTTTCCGAGAAGATTTCCGACAACGATCAGCGGCAGGAGAATAAGGCCGAATGTTAGTCCGATTAGCGCTGTAAAAATCTCTAAAATCCGCACAACGACAAGGTAAAGGTGATTTTGATTGCTTCGGCTAAAGGGGAAATATCGGTAGAAATCGCGTGCTACGTATTGAACCGGAATTCGCTGTGTGATGTGTTCGTAGACTTGCGTATACTCGCGGATGATATAGCCGTTTTCGAGCATTTGTATCAGCTGATTGTAGAGGTTAACGGTGATTCCGTCGGTGTTTTGGGAAGCGATTACAATTTCTGACGCCCGATTTTCTTTGGCAAATTGCAACAGATTATCGATCTCGACAAGCTGAACGAGTTTGTAAAGTGCGCCGTTGTTGGCAATATCTGAATTGACATAACCCACCACGCGGTAATGCGGATCGGCACTTTCAAGACTATTGACCAATTCGCCGAGTTGTTCGCCATCGCAGATCATGATTACCCGTTTCACAAACCGTTGTGACGCGAAATACTTGACATATAGCATCCGCCATGTAAAAAGCGCACCGACTACCGAGAGAAAAAAGAACAGGATTTGAAGTCGGTTGCTAGGTAAAACCGGTGTGTAAATTGGTGTTAAAAGGTAGAAAAGCACGGTTGACGAGGATGTCAGGATGATGCTTTTGGTGACTTGATACTGATTGCTGGCGACTTGCAAATTGTACATTTCGAAGACACTGCCGAAGATGGTGATGTAAAGTGCAAGTACGATTGTCCAGTAAAAATTTGATGCGGTAATGTCGAAATAATCGAAGTTGAAAACAGTTCCGATCACGGCCAGCATGAGAAGAACTGACAATACGTCGAAAATTCGCAGAAGAACTTTTCTTTCGCTGATCTCGAAATGTATGCTTTTTTTCTTGGACACTGAATTTGTTTGATGACGGCGCAATTTACACAATATATGAAGATTAGCTAATGGCTCAAATTAAAATTTCAGCCCATTTGGGTTTAATGTTGACCCAATCGAATTGTTCAGCGTCGAGTCGGCCACGCTGACTTAATTCAGTCGCTAAGTTCTGATTTTTCGCCAGTTCCGATATTGCATTGGCCATTGCCAGATGATCATTATCGTCGACCACAAGCGCATTCTCGCGGTTGCGAAGGAGAACTTTTAGTCCGCCTACATTTGTTGACACAACCGGCAATCCAAGCGCCATAGCTTCGATCACACTTACCGGAAGATTGTCGTAATGCGTGGTATTGATAAAAATGTCGGATTGTTCAGATCTTTTGATCCAATCAGATTTTGTGAGGACACCGGTAAAAGTTACCTCGACGCCGAGTTCAGCCGCAAGGGTTTTTAGAGATGGCAAAAGGTTTTCCTTGTCGGGTCCGATCATGCATAATGTGGCGTGAGGACATTCGGTTTTGAGCTGATGCAAAACATTGATCGCCATTTTGGGATTGTAAATTTCGGCAAGCGATCGAACCCATAGAAGTCGGCAATTCTGGGTATTCCGGGACTTAAATTTATAGTTTTGGATCTCGATGCTATTTGGGATATACTTGATTTTATGAAATCCAGCCGACTCGAATTCGGTTTGCAAATATCTGGATGGCGAAACGTTAATCCACGCATTTTTAAATAAAAGTCGGGATAGTTTTGGCGTGTTTTTGAGTCGGTTTGGGAGATCGCCGCCGTGAAGAAGCGGAATGTATTTTAGGTTAAAAATCCGGCAAAGTTGACTGATGATCAACGCATAGTAGAAGTTGGCGGTCGAATAGGTATCGATTAGAACAACATCGGTTTTACGAGCTGATTTGATGGTTGTAACAATCATGTCCAGGAGGCGGACCATTTTGTTCTTTGCCGATGATGCGTAAGTTAAGTGATGTCCTTCAGCTTCGAGTAGTTTGCCAAGCGAATCAATGCTGGTAACATTGTTGCCGTGCTTTTCGAGTTTGTTGCCGATGTAGAGAATTCGCACTTTATTTGAGTTCAATGTGTTTAACATCAAAATACTCCTCCCAAATATTATTTGCCAATTTATTGTGATTTTCCGGCCAGCGTATTGGTAAAATTAGCGGCTTTTTAGCAATTTCGTTGACATAAATGGTATCACGGTCGGTGGTTTGAAGCTGTTTGTACGTTGTTATCACCTGATTGTGATATGACGATGCCTTACCCGATGTCAGATCGACGTAAGCGTTCATGATATTTGAGTTGTGCGACAACGCCATAATCAGAATGACAAGGAAAATTCCGGATAATTTTACCGAGCTCGAGATTGATTCGTTTAGTTTAGAAAGCCCGTGCGAACGTTTTAGGATTAAGACCACAAAAGTTGAAAACACGATCGTAACAGTCACAAATATTGGCGTGTATGCCCGTTGCGGAATCCATTTGGTTGTGTACAGACTTGGGAAAAATCCGATAAAAATTACGCCAATTAAAACAATGATACCGATTAGAATCAGCGATGGCAATTTCGAAAACCGGCCGGGTAAAAAATTAAGTTCAATCGAATTTCGGTTTATTCCCGGTATGCAAAGCAGCATCAGAAGTAATGTCGGAATCCAAAAAACAAGTACAAATCCACCACGTGCTAACGCGTTAAATGAGGTTTTTAGAATATGGAATGACGGCTTTTCGAAGAGTTCGGCCCGGGCAAAATTTCCATCGGCAAAAATCATAAAATATGAAAGAATGCCTGTGATGACCAAAATCGGAAGAACGTACCAAAGATTTTGTCGATTTCCAAGAACCGATAAAACCATCAAAATAAAATTTAGCGCACAAACGTAAACCACAATCAGTTCATTCGACCCAATAATTATAAAAAGTGCGATTGCGGCCAAAACCGAGTAAAGAACTTTTGTCGGAACTGAGTCAGAACGTAGGAGTCGAAGGATGATACCGAGATATAGAAAGAGAAAAATTACCGGAAGCTGATAGGTGTAAGCGCCAGCCATCCAGTAAAAACTTTCGCCCAAATCGGGAACATAATTTAAATAAAAGAACAAAAAAACACTTAAAACCAGCCACTTATTAACGTCAAAATTAAACTGATTGATTACTGTATTAAGTAGAAATCGCATGCTGGCGGCCGTGGCGAGAAGTAGAATCAGCGGATGCAAAAAAGCCAAATTGAGATAGCCGTAAGATGAAGGGTTCACGGTTGAAATCAGGAAAGTAGCCATATAGCGTCCAGACCATTGCTGATACCAAAGTTGCTGCGTCTGGATCAAACCGTGCGTCCGGAAAGCCTCTGCATACCAGAGATCATCACCGATCGGAACGTTATAAACACATAATCCGAATAGCGGCAAGAGCGTAAAAGCCAGAATAAACCAAGCCGGATTTGCAGTCGATAATTTCCGAAAAACGTTGATGAGTGGCGACATTATTTCTTAGTATAGTAATCGTTTACAAAATATATCGGGCGTTTTTTGGTTTCCGAAAAGATGATTCCGATGTATTCACCCAAAACTCCGATCGACAATAATTGAATTCCGCCCAAAAACAAAACCGTACTCATCAGCGATGGATAACCCGCAACAGGATCGCCGTAGAAGAGCGCTGTGAAAACAATTTTTATCAGAAAAATAAATGACACAAAGGAGATAATCACACCCGAAACAGAGATCATTCGCAATGGTTTGGTCGAAAAAGCCGTAATTCCGCGCACCGCCAAATTAAATAGCGACAAGTAATTCCACTTGGTTTTACCTGCAAATCGTTCGTCACGCTCATAAAAAACCGCTTTCTTTTTAAAGCCGATAAACGAGAAAAGACCTTTCATGTTTCGCTCGTTTTCGCGAAGATCTTTGAGTGCTTTGATTGCTTTTTGGCTCAGCATTCTAAAATCGCCGGTGTCTTTTTGAATTGGCACGCTCGACATGTAGGCAAGCACTTTGTAATACCATAGTGACGATGCTTTTTTGAACCAGGTTTCGCCTTTTCGGGAAATTCGTTGCGCATAAACATCATCGTAACCATTTTCAATTTCGGTCAGCATTTGAGTAAGCATTGCGGGATCGTCCTGAAGATCGGCATCAATGATTACTAATGTATCGCCTTTCAGATAATCGAGTCCGGCGGTCATGGCAATTTCTTTTCCGTAATTCCGTGAAAGATCGACAATTGCCACGCGGGGATCTTCGGCTTGAAGCGTTTGGATAATGTTCAAAGTATTGTCTGTACTGCCATCGTTGATAAACAAAAGTTCACAATCGCATGGAAGTGTGATCATCACATCTAGAAGTCTCGCATGTAAATCGCGCAAACACTCTTCTTCGTTGTAGACCGGAATCATGATCGTTAACAAACTGACTTTGGACATTCTGGAATTGAATTTAAACTATTATCGGCAAATATAACATATATGAAAGAGGACGGTATAAATTGGGTATTTTTTTCGGCATACGCCAATGTTACTCATTCTCTCGCGCCGTGGCTTCAACGATATAAAGTGGCGAAGTAAGAACCGTAACGACAAACAGAAATAAACCGACAAGGCCAAACAGCGCCCGGTAAACGTAGAGATGTTCGCCAAAAAATAACGTGACCAGCATCGCGAGTACCAATCCTTTTGATGCCATATTCATTTGCGGAAAATGCGTCATTCTGACAAACAGATAACTTCCAAGCCATCTGATATATAATAAAGCGCCTAACAATCCGACCTCGTTGATCAGCGACAAATAAATATTATGTGCCGAGGACGGCGTTTCAAGCCTGTTGTTAAATCCGCGGCCAAAAGGAACCAGATGTAAATTGTTTGACAGTATATCGACGTACAACAGCGATAATTTTTTTCGGCCCGCGCCAAGATCTTCGTAAAGCGCATCAACTCTTGCTTCTTGAACATCTTCCGGGTTTTCGATCTTCTTCTCAACCCTATTTTCATAAACCTCAACAGCCATTTGAATAAGCGTGTTATCGATTGCAGCCGTAACGGTAAGGACGGCGATGAGCACAAACGATGAAAATACAAAACTTCTGAAATCGCGAATCAGAAAATAAACCAGAAACACCGCGAGTCCGAGATAGGCTGTTCTGGAACCTGTTATGATGGCAACAATTATAGAAATACAAATCGTTGAAATCAAAAGCGTCTTGTTGATTTTTACCCGTTTATCATTTAATAGTCCGATGCTCATGGCAAACATCATCACACAGGTCATACCCAAAACGATTTTATTCGGTCCAAAAGTACCGGAAAGGAAGCCGTGATATGCGCGCAAATATGAAGTATTCCAGAGATACGGAACCAATCCGAGGTTTTGTAAAATGACAATAATGAAGGAAATCAACGCGCAAATCAAACTAAATTGAACCAGATTTTTGAGATGCTTTGTGTCCTGAATCATGATAATCATCAGCAAACACGTTAGAAAAAACACATAGAAATGAAATAAATACAGCGTCGTCTGAACAATCCAAACCATGCGGTTCAGGTAAATGCTGTGAAACGTTGTAAAGAGCATGGTAAAAGTGGCCCAGAGTAAAAAATCGAACAGGTATGAGAGAAATTTGTATCGGCGAATGACATCATTCAGCAAAGTGAAATTCCTAAAATAAACGATCAAAATTACAAAACCGGCAAAGTCATATAACCGCAGTTCGTTGTTTCCGGTTGCGCTGTAGGTCATCACCGGAAGGTTGTAGAAATAAGACAACACCATCGCATATACTGAATAGATGATGACTTTCGAGTTGCGCAGCTCAACAAGCCGATCCTGAATCGATTTCCGATCTTGCTCCTCGTAAAGTGCTGTTAAGTCTGAAGACGATTGTCTCATAAATTATCAATCCAGTTTAAATATTGCGAAATTACGTTGCTTCCAAAGTTATTTCGCATAATAGTTTGCTTTAATGCCGAGGCGTATTTTTGGCGAAGATCCGGATTTTCGATTAAAGTCGTCAGCGAATTGTAAAATCCGTTTGGATCGTCGGGCGCAACCATGAGTCCGTCGACACCGTTTGTGATGATTTGCGGAATTTCGCCCACCGTTGTTACGACGATTGGTTTTTGATGCAATCCGTACTCGAGAAGCGCAACCGGAAGTCCTTCAGATGATGACGTCAGAATCGCAATGTCGGCCTGACTTATAATTGCTGAAATGTCGGTGCGACTATCATATAAAAAAACCGCCTGTTGAAGATTTAGCGAGCTGATTTGCCGTTTTATTTCAGTTGAATAGTCGTCCTGAAAATCTTTGCCAACAAGGTGAAACGTCCATTCGGGATGAGTTTGCTGCAGTTTTTCGGCTATTTGCAAAAGCATCAGATGATTTTTCTGTGATCTGAGATTTGCCAGGCAAAGGATACGTTTGCCTTGCGATCCGTGCAAAACGGTTGAACGTTCCTGATTTTGATCCACGGCAGTGAAATTTGGCAGATAAAGCACTTCCTTACAATGAAGTTTTGATGCTGCCCACATTTTTAGATTATTGTTAACAACAATGATTCCGCGGAAAAATCGCGACGCATGCTTAATCATCGCCGATTCGCGCGAATTGAGAAATTCACTCATGCCGTTATGGTCATGCCAAACGATTTTCAATTTTGGATACGTGAGTTTAACAAGAGTCGCTAAAAAATAAGAACTGCTGTGCGCATGAACAAAGTCGATTTTGTTGTCGATGCAAAATTTTCGCAACCGAAATATCGCTTTCAGATCGAGTGTTCTTTTACGTTCCAAAAATAAAAAATTGACTTTCGGATTGATGAACTCCTTCAGGCTTCCCTCCGCTCTGCTGCAAACCAGTCCAGAAAAAGCAATTTGAGCCGAAAGTTCGTTGGCGTAATTAACTGCCATGCGTTCTGCACCACCGGCTTCAAGCGAATCTATGATTTGAACTATTCTCATCCGTGAATCAGTCTTTTAATTTCAAGTTCAAAGAAATCCATTGTGTAATTTCGCGACCAACTCATTGCTTCGTATGCCATCGCTTCATATTTTTCAGGATCATTTATTAGGTCCAGAATCTGCTGGGAATCGTCGTCTTCAGACAAATTTAAAAGCATCCCACGCGAGCCGTTTCCGATCATGAATGGCACGCAAGATATTGAAGTCGAGATTGGCACGCTTGCCCAAAACATCGATTCGGCAACTACTTTTGGCCAGCCCTCGCTTTTAGATGGCAAAATTAAGAAATGCGATTGTTGATAGGCTTGTCGCAACTGCTGTTCTGGCTTATTTCCGTGCAGATGAATTACATGATGTAGTCCATTATCGGCTACGTATTTTTCAATGGCTGTTCGCTCTTGACCTTCGCCATAAAAATCCAAGGTTGCTTTTATACCATGCCGATGTAACTTTTCGACCAGTTTCACCGCATAAAGCGGACATTTTCCTTCCGACAACGTTCCGGCGAACACAAATTTGATGACACTATTTAATTTTCGCGGCTCGCAGTCGGTTTTATCCGATTCGTAATAGGTAGCCGTAAAAAACGACTGAATATTTGACGAACTTCCCTCCCATTTTCCATATGCCATTACCTGCATATTTCGGGTAAGAAAGGTGTTGTTCAATATCCATTTTTGTAATCGGTAGCTAAATGGCTGATCGGCGCTTGGATCCCAATTCCCGGCGTATTTGGCGGTTTTTTTCTTTTTGGGAAACAAGATTTGAACGATACAACCCAGTAATCCCATATTTCCGGGACAACGCAGATGGATGTGATCGGCACCGCGCATTGACTTAAAAATAGTAAGTAGTAACGTGGGAAGTTTAAAAATTGTTCTTGCGATTTGGGTAAATGAAGTAAGGCTTATGGCCGGCACTTTGGTAAAGGACAAACTTTTTGCCTGATAACTCAAATCAATATGATCAACATCGCGACTTTCCAACGGCGCTACGATTTCAACCTGGTCAAAAAAGGGAAACCACATATTCATCTCACGAACATAGGGACCATAGCCGTAAATTTTGTCGCCTTTTTGACAGTGAATAACATGTGAAAAAACAGCTAGCTTCATTAAAAGTGAAAGTAAGAAAATAGCGGATTCAATCCATTAATAGCCAGAGATGTCGATATTTTCGAATGCAAATTGTGGTGTTCTGACGGAATACAAACCCAATTTTTATTTGACTTCACGGTAAAATCGGAAATATCAACCTTATCAATTCCCAATTTATTAATGTAGAAACAATTGTAATTATTATCAGTAAAAAACTTGTAGAATGTCTCCAACGACAACCCGGCTCTTTTTCGTAAATAATTCTTATTGACCTCTACGATAATCGCAGGTCGGTTAGTCATTATACTATTTTTCGCACCGGTCATAACCTGATATTCAAAGCCTTCCACGTCAATTGCGATGATCGACACCGGCATATCTTGTAAAATATTGTCGAGTGTTACAACGGAAATTTCTTCAACATCTTCTTCGGCATCATTGGTAGTAATATGTCCGGAGCCTGAAAAATTTGCCTCCGGGATTTTGAAGTTGGCGGTTCCAATATGGTCTGAAACTAAACATTTATGAACTTGAACGTTGGTGGTTCTGTTAAGCTTTATGTTTTCAGTGAGCACCTCGAAATTAGACGTTAGCGGTTCGAAGGCTACAACCTGACGACCGACCTTTTGTGCAATGTCAGAAAACGAAATGGTTTCAGTTCCAATGTTTGCTCCAACTTCAATGATATTTCCAGGTATATTTTTCAAAACAACGTTGGCAATAACCACATTCCGCCAATCAAAATAACCATGAATGCTAATTCTGAACGCGTGAAAATCAGCGGTATTTCCTGTAAAGAGACTTCCGGTAAAGCTTTTTGCCACGAACTTTTTGTTCAGTATCAGTCCATCGGAATTTGGTATTATTAGATGGCGCACCGTCTGCGAAATAATCGGTGGAAGCACTTTGCAAACCAATTTGGCAAAATTATATTTCAAACCTCTCATAGTAACTTTTTAAAGTATTGAAAATCGCGTTCAACTGCAAAATCGACTTCATAAAGATCACAAAATCGCTTGTAACCATTTATGGCTAACGAATCACGTAAATTACGATCTGAAAAAACTCGTTTAATTTTTTCGCTAAGATCTGCGAAATTGCCAGTTTCGAATTGCAACCCTGATTCGCCATCAACGATGATTTCTTTTATTCCGGTATTGTTGGCGCCAATTACACATGTCTTCATACTCATCGCCTCGATAACAGTAAAACCGAAAGCTTCAGTAGCGCTCGGAATAACGGAGCAATACGCACTTTTAAAAAACTTTAAAACCTGTTGTTTAGGAACAAAATCCAGAAACGTAACACTATCTAGTTTCAGATCCTGAACCAAGTTTTCGAGATTGTTTTTTTCGGGTCCATTTCCTACAATCAGCAACTTTGCCAAGGGGAAATCAGCAATAACTTGTGCAAAAGCCTTCAACAAGACATCGACGCCTTTCGACTGATGTAGCCGCCCAATATAAACAATTAAATCATTATCAATCCCCGAGGTTTCGATCGCGGAATAATAATTCGGCACCGCATTTGGCAAAACCGTAATTTTCTTAGGCGCTACTTTATAAACATCAATCAGGTCGTTTTTAGTTGCAGCAGAATTTGCAATCAACAACGTTGAAAGTTTGTAAACAAGCCTTTTCCTTAAAATCATTATTCGTTTTTGAGGAAATTGTGTGCTTAAGGTTCGTACCCAAGCAACGCTATTGCGAATATTTAATAGCCATCCACAAATCAGAAAAATATTGACCGAACCGAACATTGAAATAGCAAGTTTTGGCCGTTCCGCTTTTAACAATCTATATAAAAATCGGAAATCTTCAAATTTCGTAGGTCGTCGTGAAGGCCATTTATGCAGTTGAATGTCAGAATTAAGTAGTTGCGAATGTTTATCAATATTATCGGTTACGATGACAACTTTAAATTCCTGCGCAAAACGGTTGCTCAACCTGATAAAATAATCTGAGGCAGACGAACCGGCAATGCTAAATGAAAGAACTATAGTTTTCTTCATAAAATAAAAAGAATTAGGCGTTGATAAGCAGCGAAATTTTCTTTGAAACCACTTCGGCAACATTATCAATCTCATATTCTTCAGCGAATCGACGATGGCAATTCTGACCAAATTTATCGCGCAACTCCTTATCTGCGAGCAAATGTAGCATCTTTTCGGCTAAATCGTCGGAATTACCGGTTTCAAACAGAAATCCGTCCTGACCATGTCGAACTACCTCGGCTATTCCGCTACTGTTTGATCCGATTACCGGCGTACAAACCGAAAAACTCTCAATAATCACAAATCCGAATGCCTCCACTACCGACGGAACCAACGAAAAGTAGGATCTTGACAATTCGCGCAAAAGTACATCCTTGGTCTGCCTTCCACGGAAAACTACGTTATTTGACACCTGAAGCTTTTCGGCAAGTTCGACAAAAGGTTGCTGATCGCCGCCGCCAATAATTTGCAACCTGATTTTCGGAAATTTTGAAACAACTTTCGGCATCGCCTTGAGCAAAGTATCAATTCCCTTTGACGGGTGCATTCGGCCGACAAAAGTTATCAGATTATCATCAACCGAGGTCTGAAATTCCGGCTTTCGCACCGCATTTGAAATCACCGTAATTTTATTGGAAGGCACATTGAAAGTTTCAATTAGATCATTTTTTGTTGAAACCGAATTCGCAAAAATTCGCGATGCCAATTTGTAAACTAAACTTTTACGTTTCGCCAGCGAACTTTTCAAACTGAATGCAGACGAAATCGTCCGTGCCCATGCAATTCGGTGTTTGATGCGAAATATGAAACCAGCGACCAGAAAAATATTGACCGAACTAAACATCGACAGCATCAAAATCGGCCGGTATTTTTTGATCAATTTCGCCAGAAAAATAAAATCCCTGAACTTGGTTGGACGTTCAGATGGCCATTGGAAAACTCTTATCGATGGGTTGACGGCAACAGGCTGCGTTTCGATTTTATCGGCGATTATCACGACCTGGTACTTTTTTGAAAGTCGGTTTGCAAGGTTCAGAAAAAATTCGGTTACTGAACCGTCGTTGATAGTCATTCCGATAAAAATTGTTTTCATGGCTTTGGCGCGTTAAAAAACAATTTAACATATGCCGACAATCTCCCAAAAGTTTCAGACGCAGCTTCTTTGCGTTTAGCTGTCGTGAAGATATTTACGAATCTGATTCCGGTTAGTAATAACGTGATTGCGTGCCATTTCAACTTCGATTTCAAATCGGGATCAGGGTGACCAACCCGCCACACATAATAGCCGTTTCGCACCACCATTTCGCCGTATTTAAACATATTCGGCCTTCCGGAACTGTCGTGGTGATGTTCAACTTTTGCCGCAGTATTCACGTATAAACTTCCGATTTTCGAAACTCGTAATGTAAAATCCGCGTCTTCATACAATCCGTAACCTTCGAAGAACGTTGAAAAGCGAATATTTTCAAAAACTGACCTTTTAAACGACGAGACACCACCCATCATTTGCTCGACCCTGTAGGTTTTTCCCGTTGGAGGTAAGTATCCTGTACTTCTTCCATGCGAGAATGTCGGCATAAAACCCGGTGGAACATCGCTAATTAGATTCAGCTTTTTTCGTAAAATATTCCGACTCGAATCCGGCCGGATAAAACCATCAAAGTAATATTCGTCGATTTTAACACGGTAGTGATCACCCATGTATTTCCAAGCGCCACCTTCATTGGTAATATAACCGCTCACGCCAAGTGCATTCGGAAATCGGTTGTAGGTTGCCAGCAAGTTTTCAAAATATTTTGCATCTAAAATCGTATCATCATCCAGAAAACACAAGATTTCACTTTCGGCACCAGACATATCAATGCCGACATTCCGTTGTTTGGTGAGTCCGCGTTGGTCGTCAGATACTTTAAAATAACGCAGATTTTGATAATGATTAGATTCCAGCATCGCCGAAGTTTCATCATTCGTCGAACCGTCTACAATTAGTATTTCATCGGGATAAAGCGTTTGAATCCGTACCGACTCCAGTAAGATTTGTAGCGATTTTGGCCGCATATATGTGCAAATGATCAGCGCAAATTTCATCGTCTATTGTTTAATAACCATTGCGCATAAAATACACTTCTGCTCCATTGTTTCGACATCGATTTAAAATAACGGATTGGATTTCTAATGCTTTGTAACGGATAATACTTAAAGAACAAGATGATTTTATACCCTTGCAATTGTTCCTTTGTATGGTTCTTCATTTTGAAAAGCATCACTGTTGGCGATGGTTTCGGTTGAATTGAATCGGCTGCCCACGCATGAACAGGTTTAATTCTAAATCCACCCATCGGCGCTTTGAGGTGCAATATAATCGGTTTCGGCAAATATTCGATCGAATATCCCTTATTCATCAATTGACAACCAAAATCGCTGTCCTCACCAAAGCCAAATTCGAACGCGGTATTGAATGTCGAGTCGCCAATACTCTTTGCACTGACAATCGAGCACCCTGAACCGAAAATCGTGGTCTGATGGACGATTTTGACCTCTGACTTTTGTCCCTTTTGCAAACAACAAATATTATTGACCTGGTTTCCATTCTCATAAATCTGATTCATGGCGCGCTCCAGAAAATCACTTTCGATCCGAATATCGTCGTCAGCTAAAAAAACCCAATCATTCTTGAGTTCGCTCAAAGCCAAATTCCTCGCATTGCAAACGCCACTTTGATGAATAAAAATATGTTTAATCGCAAACGGCCACTGACGATCGTATAAATATTCTAACGCGGACTTGCTTCCCTCAAGCGGATTTTGCTCAACGATAATGATGCGTTTCGGCAAAAGTGTCTGACTTTTTAAGTCATTCAAAAAATCGAGCAAATATGACTCGCGGCCTATCGTCGGAATCAAAACATCGATTGTTTTTTCTAAGGGCATTTCAGTATGCCCCTTTACGGGAATGGTACTCAGTTCTATGAATGACAGTCGTCTGCGGGCATAAAATAAACTCCTTATCGCACTCCAAATCGGATATTTCTTTTGATACAAAATAAAATTTAGCAACATGAGAAAGACCCAACTCTTTTTGTAATGCTGACCGACAAATTCGAACAATTGAGCAGTTGAAGCCGATCGGGTGACGACTGATGCCTTACCGTTCAAAAATCGAGGATCAGAATAACATCGAAGTCCATTTGGCATTCCGAGTTTTGCCACCGAATTCAAAAAATAGTCAAATGAGATGGAACGCAGTTTTTTGACGCTTTTCAAGTTGAGTGTTGAGGCATGAATTCCACCTACCAGACTACTCATCCTCCATGTGGGAAACCGCACACTTTTGTTGACTTTTATGAACGAACTTTCCTCAACATAACCGATTGATTCGGGAAGAAAATTGGAAGTTGGATTGTAACTCGCCAACATATTGTTGTGTGTGAAAATATCCTGAATGGATGCTACATCAAGTAGATTTTTACAATCGTCATGACACCAAATAATCAGTTGATCCGGATGGTTTTGCGCTAACTCAAATAACACATCACATATAATTTCGCTGCGAAAAAGTGGCTTGAAACTTTCGCATAACGTTTCAACCGAAGTAACTTTCCGACTGTCCTGATAAACGAGAATCATGATTTTGAAAGCGATTTATACAACTCGATGTTTTGATAAACAGTTTTTTCGATGTTAAATCTTTCATCAACACGTTCTCTGGCATTTTTCCCAATCGTTTTGCAACGTTCAGGATCGCTTAACAACGAAAATATTCTTTCTGAAAACAAATCATGGTCTGCGGGATCCACTAAAAATCCGCTTTCACCATCAGTAATGATTTCCTGCGCCCAGCCATAATTGCTGTTTACGACCGGCTTTTGCATCGCCATGGCTTCAATGGTAACCATGCCAAGGGTTTCAGCAAATGTTGGAAACACGCAAACATGTGCATTCCTGAGATATTGCTGCACTTCCACATATGGCACTTTACCCAGGTATTTTGCATTCCCGTCAAATTCTGCTTCGATCATCTTCCAGGTCGACGATGAACCTGTACTAATATCAGGCGAATCGGCGCCGATTAAAACCAATTTTGCCCGGGGAAACCGTGCCGATACTTTTTTCATGATCGATGGCAATTCAAGCACACCTTTTTTTCGGATGACCGTACCAATATATAAGATCAGTCCATTTTCAAAATTTTCAGGCTGCTGATTTTCGAATTTTGAAAGCGAGATCCCGTAATGGATTCTGGTGAATTCCTTCTGAAGATTGAAAATTTCAGATGTCACTTTTCCGGCATAATTCGTCGGACTCACAAATGCGTCGGCACCTTGCAATGCCAGCCATTCAAAGATAAAATTCTTAATTTTTTGACGTCGGTTTTCGAGTTTGCAGAAATAGGCATCACTTCCATGAAAACGGATTACCAGCGGCGCATCAAACTTCATAAACGCCGTAAAACCCGTCCAGTCAGGGGCTTCTACGACATCAATTTCACTACGGTGAATCTGCTGATTGACATACTTTTGAACGTATTTCCGATACTTATAAAACGTAAAAATTGAATATTTTCGGGATTTTATCAGATGGATCTCAACGTCTTCCTCGGTTCTAACCTCATCCTTATCTTGCGAGTGTGCAAAAACACTTACCCGAACGCCACATTTGACAAGTTCGACTGCCAGATTTTTGATGCTGGTTCCAATGCCACCACTTCTGGGCGAACCTTCATAAGGATATTCAGATGTTAGGAGTCCAATGTGCATAGTTTACAATTTACCGGCGGGTTGTAAGTTAATGATTTCCGATACCGAATTTAGAATACGTGTCGAGGCTTGTTCGATCGGATGTTGATTGATGATTTCAAACCAGCGTTTGGCTTCAGTTATGCTTTCACGCGGATTTTGAAGCGCCAATCCCAATTTCGATGCAATTTCAGCAGGATTATTCAGCCAAACGACACTGTTTTTTGACGGCATCGAGCGGAAATGAACATATTTGTAAATTTTATCAACAGACCAATTTTGGTGTTTGCTATTCGGAACATCGTAATTTATAAAAGCGCAGGGTTTATCAAAAGCGGCATAATCAAACACCATCGACGATCCTAAGTTTACCACCATTTCTGTATGAAAAATGGTATTGATCTGCAGAATCATATCGTGCTGCGTTGGCAAAATAGTATTCCAACCCTCGCCGACTTTCTTCCATTTCGGCGCAATCTGAACAATGATATCCTCATTTTTGGAAAGGACATGGTCATATCTCGTTGAAAAATCGACCGGACATCTTCTAAAAATCAGTCCCAAATTTCCACCTTTCTCGTTAATGGACCGAACAGCATCAGCAACATCGCTTAAATATTGCGGATCATTTGGCGAGGTTGTAATGTCGTCTCCCGAGTAGCAAATGTATTTTTTACTGAGATCGAGTTTATGCGCTTTAAAAAACTCGGATCGGGATTGCACCAACGACCCATCGGCGTGAAGCTCGAATTGTGGCGTACCAGTTATAAAGATTTTTTCAGGATCGATATACGGATAATATTCAAGCAACTCAGCTTTCATGTGTTTGCTCCACACAAAATAATAATCGGTTTCAATGACCATTGTTGCTTTGGGCAAATTATCCCACGAAAAAATAAAAGTTGCAGTCGGGATTCCGAGGTCCTGCGCGGCTATTATTGGCGAAATTGCAGTTAACGGTCGTTGATTGGTGCACAAAACAATATCCGGACATTCGGTTTTCAGGGTGGTTAAACACTGACGATAATAATCACTTTGTCGCTCTGAATCAACAATTTTTCGTCGGATTTTAGTTACTCCAGCATCAGACGAATGAAAGGCAACAAGAACTTTTACAATCGCATTTTTGATAGCCGACTTCACATCGCGATAAGCCATCGGAAAAATATAACTGTCGTAAACCGGATCTGAATTTCGTCGTTTGCTTAATTTTAAATCGATTCGCGTTCGGCTTCTTTTGAGCAAGTCAGTAAAGGGCCGGGGTTTTGCATTATTGATCTTGACTTCCTGAAATCCGAGCGAACTAAGATCAAACGGCGTATTATTCCAGAACTTCATTTCAAATCCCATTTCGAGACCTTTTTTGTAAAAATCGGTGTATGCGAAATTGCGCAGACCAATTCCATCAGGTAGAAGGATAAGAACTTTTTTGCCGCTCATATTAAAGATCTCTAAATTGCTTTTGATGGCTTAACGTCCATATTTCGGGATTTTGCAGCGATTCCAAAAAAAGATCGGTACTGTTTCCATTTCCAAAAACATTGCGATTATCAGATATTTCCCGCGAATCAATACTATCGAGCGCTTCAGTTATTTCGCTTTTGTGATAACCGACATTTAGGATTTCAGCATTTGTAGCGCGATTCTGCTGACGGGTTCCGATATTGATCACCGGAATTCCGTAATAAGGTGCCTCGCGAATACCGGCGCTGCTGTTTCCGATAATAAATTGACTGTTTTTAAGCAAGGTTAGAAAATATTCGAATCGAACCGACGGGAAAATCCTGAATCTTGGATTATCTTTTAGTCGGTTGTAAGAATCAATTATAAATCGGCTTCCCAGATCATTATTCGGAAAAATGACCACATAATTGTGACTGTCGTTTTCAAGCGATTCAACGAAATTGTCAGCATAATTCTGCATTTCGTCGGCCTCAGTCGTTACCGGATGAAACATCGCAACAGCGTAATTATCAAATTCGATTTGATAGTAACTCTTTACTTTCTCGAGTGATGGCAGCGCGTCGGAAAACATGATGTCGATATCGGGCGAACCGATTTCGTAAACCGACGATTCGATCTCGCCCATTTGAAGCAAACGCTTCTTTGCCTCTTCGTTCGACACAAAATGAATGTGGCTAAGCTTGCTGACGCTATGCCGTATCAATTCGTCGACAGTTCCGGAAAGTTCGCCACCTTCGATGTGCGCCACCAGAATGTTGTTGAGTGAACCCGTGATGGCGCCGGCAAGCGTTTCAACACGGTCGCCATGAACGACGATCATATCCGGTCGAATTTCATTACAATATTTCGAGAAACCCTCAATGGTTTTGGCTAAGGTCAGATCCATTGTAGTCTCATGAGTATGATTCTCAAAAGTATGGACATTACTGAATTTACAACGCTGAATCTCAATCACCGTATAGCCGTATTCTTTTTGAAGATGCATTCCGGTCACAAATACAAAGGCCTCAAAATCAGGATGCGAATCCAATTTTGTGATCAGCGATTTGATTTTGCCAAAATCAGCACGGGTACCGGTTAGAAAGAGAATTTTTTTCATCAACTACGTCGAATCTGTATATTATTATAAAACTATATCCGACCAATCCAGTTGTTTGTCGCTTTCGATATCTTGTGCAGCCCTTTTTCCAATGATATCTGTGAATTTATCAGCTAGGATTTTTCCGGTGCCGGGACGTTTTACCCAAATATTTTCCATCGTAAAGGCTTCACCTGCGCGGATCGGCGCGATGCTGCAAACTGTCGCAAATGCAAAATCGATTGTTACCTGCTCTTCTTTGGCCGGTTCCTTTACACCGCCTCGCATCAACTGAATTTCACGTGAGCTTAAAATCAATTCGGCACATGCTTTTTCATCCATGCTGCAAACGATATCCGGGCCAGTTCTCTTCATGGTATCAGTAAAATGACGCTCTAATATCGACGCACCGAGAGCAGTTGCCGCAAGACATGCGTTGTTGTTCAGCGTATGATCGCTTAAGCCAAAAACTTTATCGGGAAATGCTTCGTGAAGTTGCATCATTGCACCCAGACGGACCAAATGAATTGGTGTCGGGTACAAATTCGTGGTGTGTAAAAGCGCAACCGGAACGTTGTGTCGGTCAAAAATCCCGACCGCTTTTCGGACACTTTCAATCGTGTTCATTCCCGTACTCAAAATTACCGGTTTGCCAAAAGAAGCAATATGTTCAAGAAGCGGATAATTATTGCATTCGCCCGAGCCGATTTTATACGCCGGAATATTAAACGATTTCAGTCGTTCTGCGGCAGCTCGCGAAAAGGGAGTTGAGATAAAAATCATCCCTTTGCTTTGCACATATTCCATCAGTTCGCGTTCGTCGGCTTCGCTGAGCGAGCAACGTTCCATGATTTCATAGATAGAAACATCGGCGTTGCCCGGAATTACCTTTTTGGCAGCACCACTCATCTCATCTTGCACGATATGCGTTTGATGTTTTACCACCTCAACACCGGCACGATGAGCAGCATCTACCATTTCCTTTGCAGTTTTAAGCGAACCTTCGTGGTTGATGCCGATTTCTGCAATGACAAGTGGCGGATAATCAACGCCAACACGACGACCGGCAATTTCTATAAATGGATTCATCTGAAAATTATTATTCGTGCGCTAATATACAATATCGAATCAAAATACACTTTGGCTGGTGTATCGTAATAAATTTGGATGCTATTTGTGTGAATTGACTTGTTCCTATATCTTTAACCAAAATATTTGTAGTGAACACGCCGCTGGTTTCGATCCTCATTCCCGTTTTTAATGCCGAAAAATATATTCGGGCGACATTAGGCGGAATTTCCGGGCAAACATATTCGAATTGGGAATGTATATTGGTTGATGACGGTTCTACTGACGCATCAGCTGACATTATCCAGGATTTTATTGCCGATGACAGTCGTTTCCAACTGATTTTACGTCCGAACGGAGTTAAAAAAGGCGCAAATCCATGTCGGAATTTCGCGTTCGCTTTAGCTAAAGGCGAATGGGTGAATTGGTTTGATGCCGACGATGTCATGCTGCCTGATTTTATATCTGAAAAAATAACGCTAATCGATAGTGACGTTGATTTTGTGATTACAAGCGGTTATAACGCTGATGAAAATCTCGCCACAAAAAAACCAATAAATCTTTATCCGACAACCGATTTATATGTTGAGTATGCACTGTGGAAGCTTAAAATTTTGACACCTTCGATCATGTTCAGGAAATCATTTCTCGACAATAAAAAGCTGTTTGACGAAAACATTCTCAAGGGTCAGGAAGCTGAGTTTTTTTCTCGTTTATTTTATGGTTTAACACAAAACAATTACGTCATCGGTGACGCAAAAACGTTTTTGTACCGGAACCACAACGACTCGTCAACGGCACGAAACCGAACTTACCGGGCTGATTACAAAGCGTCAGAAATTCAGCATGTTTCGCGAAATTTGTCAAACGCAATTGTCTTGAAGAGAGCGATATTTGCTGAGTCATCCTATCGATTGCTTATTAATTTACTTCACAAAGCCATCATTCATCGCGACAAGCAAAACGCCAATCAGATTGTGTTGGTGCTATCGCAACATCTAAAAAGCAAAAACCGATTGTTGATTCTGGCATTGCAATTCGTTGTATTTCTGCATAAAGCGATACCAATTCGGCAATTTCGCTGGGACGCCGCATTTAAAAAACTTCCAATAAGAATCTGATGAAAAAAACGATCGCAATAATTCCGGCGCGAGGTGGCTCAAAGCGTTTGCCTAGAAAAAATGCGTTGACACTCGGCGATCATCCGCTGGTGGCTCACAGCATTTTATATGCGAAACAAAATGCTCAGATTATTGACGACATTTATGTCTCGACCGACGACTCTGAAATTGCCGAAATTGCCATTAAATACGGAGCTAAAGTTATCACTCGGCCTCCGGAAATTTCGGGCGACAACGAACCGACAGTTTCAGCATTAAAACACGTTCTGCTTTCCGTTGAGCAACCGGTTGATTCAGTTGTATTATTGCAGCCAACAAATCCGCTAAGGCCAGCTACACTGTTAACTGAAGCGTACGCAATATTTTCATCACAGGAAATTGAAAGCCTGTTTACCGTTTCCAGAAGTCATCACAAGTTCGGGAAGATATTGAACAACCGATTCAGTCCGTTTAATTATGAGCCGGGGCAACGAAGTCAGGATCTTGAACCGTTATATTTCGAAAACGGACTTTTGTATATCGTAAAATCGGATATAATAATGGAGGAAAAAATCATTACCGACGACGCATTTCCGATGATTGTTGATCATCCGTTCGGTGAGGTGGACATTGATACCGAAGAAGATTTTAGATACGCCGAGTTTCTGTTGAATATCAAATAATTACTTTTCGAGGGTAAGCTTGACCGATGAGATAATTTCGTTCATACCGTTATTCCAACTTTTGGTAGAATAGATTTCTGAGGATAGCATTGGAGCCAGTTTCGGATTTTGCAAATACTCGGTAATGGCCGCTACCCATTCGGTCACAAAATGCGGATTTGCGACAAGAGTTCCTAATTTCCCATTTTCGAGAACTTCCGGAACGCCACCCAACGCTGAAGCAATACTGTAGCATCCGCAGTGCATGGCTTCAATCAGACTCATTCCAAAGCCTTCATGACACAAGGTTGGAAACAAATAAACATCAGCAGTTTGGTAATAATAAGGAAGCGAATCATTGTCGATTTCGCCGATAAATTTCACGCCATTAATCGGATTTTTACAGTTTCCACCAATAACCAAAAGTGCAATTTCCGGATGCTTTGGATAAACATGTTTCCAGGCGTCCAAAATCAGTTCAAGACCTTTTTTGCGTCTGTTTCGCGAACACCAAATGAACACGGTTTTCCCCGATAAGCCCAATTCAGATTTATGTTTGTTTTTCTGACTTTGATCAACCGTGGTGAATTTCGAGGTATCGATTCCGTTTGCCAATATTGAAACATTACAAGGTAAACTGTTATAATACCTGATAAAACTTCGGTAGCTCGCTTTGGTAAGAAGCACAATTTCGTCGATATGCGCAAAGAATTTATCGCCGTGGTAATTGTTGTAAAGCGGACTAAATCCGTGGTAAAAGAACTGAATTTTACAATTTGTACGCAGGCCGTTTTTCTTCAGGAACTCGCTTATGAATGGAACCATTCCGTGGTTATCGACAACTTGAATGATATATTTTTCATCGTTTTTGATCACTTTTTTAAGCGCGCGCGTATATTCAAGGTAGGTGTAACCGAAAAGGCGTCGGCTGATGGCTGTCGACAGATCTTTTTCGACATAAGAATATTTTACATTCGCATATTTTACCTCGGGTTCCGGGCAAACGATGATGTCGATCTGGTGATCATCTGAAAGATAATTCCCGTATAAAGTTGTCCAGCTACCAATCTGCTGATATGGAAGCGAGAACTGCGAAATAAGAATGACTTTCACCACTGCAAGTTGTTTATACTTAATACAATATATAACTTATCTCAAAAAAGTTTCACCTTTTCCAAATATTTTAAAGGAAAGAATCGAAATGTACAATTTTGCCCATAAAATCACATACGAGGGCGAGTTGCCGCCAAGTAATTTTAAAGCAGACTTTAGCGTTTGAAAATCTTCGTTTTTAGCTCTAACATATGGATAATATCGCATAAGACTTTTAAACAGATGCATCCGGGTTTGACTATTTAGCCGCTTTCGTTCCAATAACATCTTGATCAGTCGTCGTGTACTATATAAGTGTGATATTTTTAGTGAACGATGTTTAATACTATTAAATTGAGAAGTAATATTCTGATCGTGAAAACGGTACATCGTCAAATATACGTCGATCACTTTTAAATTAGGATCAAACATTAACATCCGAACAAAAAATTCCCGATCCTGACCTGCTAACAATACTTCATCAAAAAGTAATTTTCCTTCAAGAAATTGGCGCGTCCACATCACATCTTGAAGGTACCAGGAAACTTTTAGCTGAAGGAAATCATTAATTACATCCGGAGTGATTTCAGTTCGTCGTTCATAAGCGTAAACTTCGTCGGGAGTATTTTTAAAAAACGCTCGTTTAGAAATAATGCCGTCGAGAGTCCGATTTTGAGATATTGCTTTGTGTTTTTCATCGATGAAAGTCGGAGCCATTATATCATCACTATCGAACCAATTAATGTATAAACCTGAACTGACTTCAAAACCGTAGTTCCGACACGCGTTAGCACCTTTTGGCCGATTTGTTGGCCGCAAATAAAGGTTGAACCTGTTATCACTTGCTGTGAACTGCTGAATAATCTCAATGGTATTATCAGTAGAACCATCATCGACGACAATACATTCCCAATTTTGATACGTCTGATTTTTAACAGAAGTCAGTGTCTCTGCTATAAATTGAGCACGATTGTAGGTCGGAATTATAATGGAAATTAACGGGTCATTCATTTTACTTCAGTAACGCAGAATCAGCTATCTACGACTTTTTTTTGAAACTAATTGATAAAAGTTGCGCCTGCTTGCATGCTTGCGGTTCGACTTTTCGAGAGCTGCGCCCAATTGGCATTATTAAAAATCCGAATCCTGTTTTTCGCAAAAGCAAACGCTTTCTTGTCCAGGCGCAAGGTAGCTTTTAATAAGTTTTTGATAAGCTTTGATCGCTCTTTCTTTAAATCCATTTCGGCGAACGGATCTGAAGCCTTTGTAACCAAAATCCTTTTGTAGAGTAAATCATCATCGGCAAAATGAACGCTTCGGGCACGCGATTCCCGATCGTGTCTAATCGAAATTGTTGGCAAAATACCGACTTTTAAATTGTGGAATTTAGCTCGCATGATATAATTATCGTCTTCGCTATAATGTAGGAAATTGGGATTGAAACCTCCCACTGTTGCTAAACAGCGCCGGGTAATCAACCATGCGGCCGCGTTCACGAACTGAGTTTCATAGAGATTGGTCTTTATCGTCTGTAAATAAATATCCGAAAGCAAACCCGGACAACTGTCATCATTGATCCATTGTAAAAAATTGCGGTCAAAAGCTGTTGCAGAACCATTGAGATGCATCGGACTGATTATACCGTACTGAGGTTCATTTGCAGCAGCGGAAATCAGCAAGGAAATCGTGCTTGGAGTAACATAAACGTCTTGGTTAACTAAAAAAACATATTCGGCTCCCGCGTTATATGCCTGAGCAATTCCGACGTTGTTAGCTCGTCCAAAACCCAGATTTTCTTCTAATTCGAATATCTGAATTTTGTCGGTGTACGTCTTTAAAAGCTGTTTTGTACCATCAGAACTGCAATTGTCTACAACGATAATGTCTAAATTAACATCGCTCATCAACAAATGATCGATGCATTTTTCTATCCATTTTTTTCCATTGTATGTTACGACTACTGCGGCTACGATCATTTAATAGGTAAAATTTAGGTTTTAAAATTACGTTAATCATCAAGGTGTTCAGTGGTTTAAAGCTTGAATTTAAACAGCATGCTAAATTAGTTTAATTATTTAACCTGTCATATCAAATGCCCTTTTATGGATTGTTGCCGACCGATTTCAAACTCACCTCGCAGATTCAAAAAATTTAATAAACTTACTACACACTGCTTTTAAAAAACGTGAATTATATCGCATCAGATCTCGTTTGATATAATAATTGCGATGAAGATGTGGATGGTATTGCGAAAATTCGTTTGAAATTCCTCTTCCCGGTAGTATCGCAATTTTGCTTTTGTATTTCCATTTGATGAATGGCAACGCCAATTGATCCCGACGCGTATACTTTTGAATATTGTGCCACCAAGTGTCATACAATGGGACGTTGATAGCGGCTGTTTTTCTAACTAGTATTCCAGTTTCGAAGAGTCCGCTATTTTTGGGCAATCCTTTAACAAAATAGACAAAAGCCTGAAATAAAATTTTAAGCGAAAAATCCTTGTCGAGTTGGATGCAAGATCTGGCCTCCTGATAAAAACTATCCCGTTCAGGATGTTTAAAAACGGCCATATGTTCGCCGTCGCTGACGTATTGAATAAGTTTTGAAACAGCATCATGCCGAATCTGAATATTAGCATCATGCCAGATCAGGTAGTCATAATCTGTAAAAATTTCAAATCCCAATATCTTGTAGTATCGGGCATTTTTAGCTACATCATCAAATTGACTTTTTTTGTAAACGAGTTGGTAGGCGGAAGTCGATTGAGTGTTATTGTCGGAAATGACGAAATAATCGATCGTGTCTGAAATCCGGTAGTTAAGCGGATCTCTAATGATATCTTTGCCGCCAAAATTTGCGGTATACACGGCAATTTTCATAACACCTTTTGATTTTCTCAGTAATGTATCGGCAACGGATTAAAACTTTCGTGTTTCTTAAAAATGCCCATTGTCTTACTTAGCGTACTATATTTCAACCCTTTATTATTTTCCCTAACGTGATTAATGATTGTTTGCTCGCCTTCACGATTTACATCATCCAATATTACGCAGAAATCGTCGCTGACGAAACTATTAATGTTTAAAAGCACCGGAAATCTTGAATGTCGTGTGGTTTTTAAATAAGCCGGCGGCCCATCAACGATAATCAAATCAAAGCGCTTTCCGTTAACCTCGGTCTTAACTTTAGAAATATCGTAGCCATTTACAGTTCCTACTGGTGTTTCAAAGGGAACCAGATCTGTGTGAATTAGCGTAACAAAGTTTTGTAATCCTTCCTGATCAAGGTAGTTTTGGACAATTCCCGCCCAAGTGCTATTGTGTTCGACACTGTGAATTGTTGCTGAAATATTATTCCTTTTCAGCATTCTGGCCATCATAATTGTCGATAGTCCGCAGCCGAATTCGAGTATTGTTTTTCGATTGTTGATGATAATTTCATTCAGAATATACGCGATACAAATTGGTCGTAAAGCACCACCATTGAATGGAAGATATGGCTGATTATTTAATAGTGGCTGCAATATTGCCATCGCATAAATATCATCTGACTTTTTACTATTGTGCAACAGTTCCCGGCTGCTTTGGTTTGCACCTTTGAAAAATTTTCTAAATTTTGATATCATGATCGGAATTTATGATCGATTAGCAAATTGCCTTGTTTTGATGCGATGAGTTTTCCGCTTTTGAAAAAATCTCCATTTTCAACCTCAAACCTGGTCGCGTTTGGCACCCAATCTTCATTTTGACCATCCACAATCAAATTAGAAGTTAGCGAATAGCTGCCGGCAGATAGTGGAAGATTCGGAATTTCCATCGTAATTTTAATTATGGAGTCACGCTCAAAACTATGTTTTCCTGTGAAAAGAGAAGTGCTAAACCAAGAAATCCGAGTTTCACTATAGTCGTTTAGTCCAAAGTCAATGCGGAGATCGCTTACGGGTTGTCGATTCTTATTAGAAACCTCAATTTCAAAGAAAATACTATCGCCGTTTAAAAATACGTCACTTTCTAACCCTTGCCGGTTTATTTTTTTAATTGAGCTGATCATAAAATTCCCGGCTCCTTTTCGGTCTGTACGCTTGCTCAGATCATCATCCGAAACTTTAGTGGAATTTTGCAGATAATACTCGACGCTTTTTACGACGTCGCCCGTATACTCCAGGCGCCCGTTAACCATCACCAATCCTTTTGAACAAAGATTTTGCACCGCGGCCATATTATGACTCACAAATAAAACAGTTCGGCCTTCGCCTTTTGAGATATCGCCCATTTTTCCGAGACATTTTTTTTGAAACTCGGCATCACCAACGGCTAGCACCTCATCGACAATCAATATTTCGCTCTCAAGATGCGCCGCAACAGCAAATGCCAAGCGAACGTACATTCCGGATGAATACCTTTTCACCGGAGTGTCAATATATCGCTCGACGCCTGAAAAATCGATTATTTCATCAAGTTTGCGAGTGATTTCCCTTTTTCGCATGCCGAGAATCGCGCCGTTAAGATAAATATTCTCGCGACCGCTAAGTTCAGGATGAAAACCGGTACCAACTTCAAGCAGACTGGCAATTCTTCCCTTAACTTTAATTTGACCTGTTGTCGGACCTGTAACCCGAGAGAGTAATTTTAGCAACGTACTCTTACCCGCGCCGTTCTTTCCGATAATCCCGACAGCTTCTCCTTGTCGAATCTCGAAATTCAAATCTTTTAAAGACCAAACAATATCGCTTGTCCCTTTTACAGATCGGTCGTTAGCCTCTCCTATTTTTAGGAATGGATCTTCTTTTCCGCGGATTTTTGTCGTCCAAAAGCGCTCAAGGTCACGAGACAATGTACCTGTCCCAATCTGCCCTATTTGATAAGCTTTTGAAACATCTTCAATTTTGATAATTACTGGTGCATCCATTAAATAGTATCTACAAAATTTTTCTCAGTCTTGTTAAAGATCAAGATTCCGGCGGTTAACAATACAATGGTGCATAAGGCTGAATATCCTAAACTTGACGATGTGAATTCGCCTTTGCCAAGTAAGGCATATCTGAATGCTTCTATAATCCCGGTCATTGGGTTGAGTTCAATCAGCCATGCAAAATCAGGATATTTATTTTTGGCTTCGCTAAGCGGATAAATGACGGTCGTACCATACATCAACAGCTGAACGCCGAATGTTACCAGAAAGGTCAAGTCGCGATATTTGGTTGTCATAGCCGTAATGATCAGTCCAATTCCGAGTCCGAGTAATGCCATTAAAACAATAAGTACCGGTAATATTAAAATGCCTGTGGTAACTTCAAATGAGCCTTGTCCGGGATTCATCCAAAAGTAAACCATCATCACCAATAGCAACAGAAATTGCACACCGAAACGCACCAAGTTACTAACAACGATGCTTAGAGGCATGATTAATCGTGGAAAATAAACCTTGCCGAATATATTGGCGTTGTCCCGAAAAACGGTACTTGTTTTATTGAGGCAATCGGCAAAATAATTCCATGCGGTGATTCCGGATAGAAAAAATAAAAACTGAGGAAGACCATCGGTGCTGATGCCGGCCAATTTTCCAAAGACAAATGTGAAAACGATCGTAGTGAATATCGGTTGGATAAAAAACCAAAGCGGACCGAGAATGGTTTGTTTGTAGAAACTTACGAAATCGCGTTTGACAAACATAACGAGCAAATCCCTGTATCGCCATAAATCGTGAAAACGAAGATCAAACAGCGACGTTCTTCCTTTGATGATCAGATCCCAGTCTGTAGTTTGATTACTTTGCTTTGTTTGCTCCATTTATCGAAATTTCGATGCGCTGCAAATATACAAAAAACAAGATGCGACCATAATGAAAGCCTCTAAAAGTCAAACAACAAACAAAATACATAACTTTACATTCTAAACCTACGACCTTGATTTTCCACTTTTCGAAAAAAACGTTTTTAGCTGATCTTATTCCGCCGAACTTCGTTGACATTCATTCGCATTTATTACCCGGAATCGACGATGGTGCCAAAAACCTTGAGCATACCGCATCTTTATTAAAAAAACTAACCGAATTGGGTATTGGGAACTTCATTACCACGCCGCATATCATTCATAATGTTTATGACAATAACCGCTCAATCATTGAGTCCGTACTTAATAATACCAAAGCGGGTCTGGCGGAGAAATACGAAATTCGCGTTGCGGCTGAATACATGCTCGACAGTAACTTTTTGTCGCATGTACACGAGGGAAATCTGCTAACCCTTAAAAATAATGAAGTTCTAATTGAGATGTCATACCTGAGTCCGCCAATTCAACTATACGACTTTATATTTGACTTGCAAATTGCGGGATATGTTCCGGTTTTGGCTCATCCGGAACGCTATTCATTTTATCACAATAAGTTATCAGAGTTTACGAAACTTAAAAATGCAGGTTGTCAGTTTCAGCTCAACTTGCTATCGTGCACGGGTTACTACGGAAAAAAAGTGACCGAATGTGCCGAACAACTTCTAAAAAGCGGCATGATTAATTTTGTGGGTTCAGACGTGCACCATCACAAACACATTGAAGCGCTTTCGTCAAAACTTCTTATAAAAGACAACGCGCCCCTGAGAGACGCGATGCAAAATAACTTATATTTCCAGTGACTTACGACTTAGAAAAAAGTCGTTTATACCAGGGTTTTTTCTCGACTTCCTGATTATAACCGTAGCCATAGCCGTAGCCATAACCGAAACTGGTTTTCCAGATGGTATCGTTCAAAACAACCGACATGTTCGGCAATTTCTTCTCGCGATAGAACGACTCACTGACTCGCAACATACGTTTATCAAGATAGTTGGCACGCATTACGAAGATAAAGGCATCCGCGTTTTTCGCAATCAACAACGTATCCGTAACCACGCTTACCGGAGCGGTATCAACGATGATATATTCAAATTCATTTTTCAATTCCTCGAACATCGAATCAACCTTCTGATTCATTAAAAGTTCAACCGGGTTCGGCGGAACCACACCCGAAGGCAGGACATACAAATTCTCAAAATTATCCATCTTCATGATATAATCCCGAATGTTTCCGCCATTTTGAGCGATATAATTGGTAAGTCCGTTTGCCGGCAACGCCATATAATGATCGATCTTCGGATTTCGTACATCAAGTCCGATCAAAAGAACTTTTTTATTTGAAAGCGCTATGGTTGTTGCAAGATTGACAGCCACAAACGTCTTTCCTTCTTTTGGCAATGTCGAGGTTACGAAAATGGTCTTAGCCCGACCTTCCTGCACGCCACCAAGCATAAACTCGAGGTTGGTTCGAACAATCCGGATTGCTTCAGCAGTACTCGAGCGACTGTTGATGTTGATAATTTCGTCAACTGATTCAGATTTGGGAATATCACCAAGAAACGGAATCGACACTTTTGCCTCAACATCATTACGCGTTTTAATTTTAGTATCAAGGAGTTGAATCAGGTAAATGATCAGAAACGGAATAGCAAGTCCGATGACAAAAGCCGCCAGATAAATGATTCTTCCTTTTGGTGAAACCGGCGAGTTCGACGACATTGCCGGATCGATAACTTTTGCGTTCGGAGCTTTAACGGCAAGCGATATCGCAATTTCTTCACGTTTTTGTAACAGGTAAAGATAAAGCGATTCCTTAATTTGTTGCTGACGTCCGATGCTTCGGAATTGACGCTCTTGCGATGGAATTCTCGAAATCTGTCCGCGAACCAGATTTCCTTGCTTCTCAAGATCGGCCTTTCTGATTCTAAGCGATGCGTTCACACGGCTAAGGCTCTCATTAATACTTGACCGAAGCTCCTTCAGTCGCGCATCAGTATTTTTTATAACTGAGTTTTGGGGAGTAGCTGAAACGCTATAGCGATTTTTCTCGAGAAGCAATTGATTGTGTTCAGCGATAAGTTCAGATGACGGTCGATCGTTCGGAACAATATTCGCGGGGATAAGATCATCGGCGCTTGAGGTTTCCATAAACTGCATCATCGATTGAATAATTCGCAGTTGGGTTTCAGTTTCGATCAATTCGCGTTCAAAAGCAACGGAGTTTTGTAAATAAACACCGGCTTCAGAGGTGATATCAGTCAGCTGATTCTCCTTCTTGAAAGTTTCGGCACTCTGCTCGACATCGCCGAGTTCCTTACTAATCGCGTCAAGTCGGTTCATGATAAACCTCTGAGTACTTTCGGAAATTGCATTCTTATCGCTGATGGCGTCGTCGTTATAGACTTTGATCACTTCATCAATAATATCTTCCGCCTTTTCTTTGATCGGATCCTGCATCGTCAACTCGACCACACTTGTATTCTTTCCAATCGTTGAAATGCCAAGCGCGTTCTTATAATGCGCAACGACGCCACGAAATTTCCGAATCGATACACGAAGTGAGTATTCCGGGCTGATATTTGGCTTCAGCGCAACAACCATCCGGAAATTCTTCATTTTCACGATTGATCCGTAATCATATTGCCCAAGTTCCTTTTTGTTGGCATCAACAATTTTAAACTTTGATTTTGAAATACCTTCAATCGAAAAATTTGCCGTCGATGTATAAAATTCGGGTTCTATATCGGTATAATCGATAATCACCGGTTTGTCGTCATAGACTTCAATGCTTTTTACGCGGCCATCAATAAAATACTGAACGGTAAAATTAAGATTTTCGACTGCTTGCTCCATGATCGAGCGCGACTTGATCACTTCGATTTCATTATCAACGTTGCTCTTTACACCAGACATGGTTGCCAGGTCGCCAAGCGCTGAAAGTTCAGATTGTAATCCGCCTTTTCGTTCGTCTTTCACCATCATGGTTGCTGACGCCCGGTATTGCGGAACCGTGTATCGTAAATATAATCCTGCTAAGATTAAGCAAACAACGACTGAAAGTAAAAACCACTTCCAATGAACAAGATACTGGTCTACTTGTTCGCGGATACTAAAACTATCGTCAGTTGTATCTTTTGCATGTTCGTTAAAAGAAGGGTGATCTTGCATTATTTAAAAATTAAAAGACCAATGGTGATCAAGAGTGAAATTCCGGAAAATATAATTTGAATGTTCGGCCCAACGGCTGACGAATTGATTCGGGTTTGATTGGGTTCGACCACGATAACGTCATTTTGCGTCATATAGTAGAATTCAGACGACATAAAATCAGACTTTGTAATATCGATCCGGTTATAAGTCCGTTTGCCTTCAGCCTCGCGAATCACCAGAATATTGGTACGCTTTCCGTAAATGGTCAAATCGCCGGCAAGGCTTAAGGCTTCGAGTAAGGTCAGACGTTCGCTTTCGATATTGAATGTTCCGGGTCTGACCACTTCACCTAAAACAGAAACTTTGTAGTTTAAGATTCGCAGGTTGATCGACGGATTGATGATATATTCAGAAACGGCAGCGACAAGTTTATTATTTGCCTCGGTTCTGGTAAGTCCGCCAAGTTTTACCGTTCCGATCACCGGAAATTCGATATTTCCATTGGTATCAACCAGGTACGTTTTGATACCGTTCTGGTTATTGCCAACCTGATAATTTCCCTGAATCATCGGAATGTTGAATGGCAAAGTTACTTCGGGTGTTTCGGCCGACACGATAATGCTTAACATATCATCCGGTTGAATCGTAGGCTCAAAACTTTGCGTCGATCCATTTTTTGAGGCTTCAACGTCCTGTAAGTAAGCGATGTTTTTTCTTGAATTGCAGGAAACAAAGATCACTGCTAAGATGATGGTAAATAAGTACTTCGCGAAAGTAAGTTTCATATATATATTTTGCGCTACAAATATAGCATTATTGCGGTTAGGCAGACGTTCCCCGATAAATTAGCCGTCAAGATGCTCGAAAACCGAGTTCATGCTTTTAAATTCGGGTACAATTTTTTTCATTCGTGCAACAATTTCCTCACTGCTTAAAATTTTTGCATTCTCGGTCAACTCCTTGATCGCTGTATTCAATTGCGTATAATTTTCAATCGAATCCTGCGCAATCATAATTTGTTCGTTGTGCGTCGGCAGTGTTTTCGAAGTATCATTGAGCAACTCCTCATACAACTTTTCACCCGGTCGTAAGCCAATGATTTTGATCTCGATTTCTTTATCCGGAGTAAAACCGGCAAGGCGAATCATCTTTTTGGCAAGGTCGATAATCTTTACAGGTTCGCCCATGTCAAAAATAAATATCTCACCACCATTCCCCATCGTTCCGGCTTCAAGAACAAGCTGACACGCTTCGGGAATTGTCATAAAATATCTGATAATCTCGGGATGTGTGATTGTAAGCGGTCCGCCTTCTTCGATTTGCTTGGTAAACAAAGGAACGATTGATCCGTTCGAACCAAGGACATTTCCAAATCGGGTTGTGATGAATTTTGTGTTCGGCGCACCTTCAAGATCCTGAATAGTGGCTTGAAGCGATTGGACATACTTTTCAGCAATTCGCTTGCTGGCGCCCATCACATTGCTCGGATTCACAGCCTTATCGGTTGATACCATCACAAATCGGCCAACACCGTATTTAACTGAGAGATCCGCCAGATTTTTAGTTCCCAGAATGTTGGTATAAACCGCCTGCGACGGGTTTCCTTCCATCAGCGGCACGTGTTTGTAAGCAGCGGCGTGGTAAACAACCTCGGGTTGGTATGCTTTAAAAATGCGTTCGAGAACCTCACTGTTGCGGATGTCACACAGAACACTGCTGATTTCGGCGCTTTTGGCGATGGTTGAAACTTCCAGTGAAAGCTGATGCAACGGCGTTTCAGCCTGATCGAGCATGATGACGCGATTAGGTTTGAATGAAAGTACTTGTCTGGTGATCTCACTTCCAATCGATCCCGCGGCGCCGGTTATCAATACCGTTTTTCCACGTAATTGTGCGGAAATCGAATTCATATGAAGCACGATCGGTTTTCTTTCAAGCAAATCGTTGATTTCGAAATTTTTGACTTTTTTGGAAATCTGCTGCTGATCTTCCCAGTCGGTAATCAACGGAACGGTATACACTTTTAAATTGTAATCGAGACATTCTTCGACGATGGCAACGGTTTCTTCTTTTGTCAATCCTTTTTCTGCAATGATCAAAGCTTCAGCTTTCATCGCTCGCATAATCACGTGAATTTTCTTATTCTGATTCACGATCGGGAGATTCAGAATTCGCTTTGAGGTTCTGTTTTGATGGTATTTATCGATAAACCCTTTTAGATTGAATCGCGCCGGAACTTCTGTTTGAAGCGCATTGGCAACCGAAATCGCATTGGCATCAGCGCCGTAAATGACCGTATTTATTCGTTTGATATTGCCGCGCGAATTGATATACTTTTCAAATATCTGCTTGACCAAAATTCTGAAAAGGAATAACATCAAAAACGAAATCACATACGAAATGAAAAGTCCGGTGGTGAGATAAAGCTTATCGCCCACAAAGAAATTCCACGCATAATTCAGCACGAGCAAGGTAACAAACGACGTGGTAGTCGATATCAAAAGCTTAACTGCATCAATAAAAGTCGAATGCCGGATAATGCCTGAATATGTCCGGTAAAACATAAAGAAAACCGCATTGACAAAAATGATCAACGCATATCGAACCGGTAAATTGAGGTTGTGATAAAAATACTTCGTCAGGTTGTAGATGATGAAGTACGTAATAATATTCGCAAAAAGTACGATTAGAACATCGATCAAAAAGATAATCCACCGCGGAAGATAGGCCAGATTCCTAAACCTTCTTTCGGTAATGCTGTTTATGAGGACTTTTATTATCGAACTGCTCATCCTGAATCGGGTCTTTTATAAGGGGAAATTACGATTAATTTCGTTTTAGCTGTTTATTCACCGATGAAAAATCGATTAAATACATTAGTTATTCGTTCGCGGTCATCTTGCGACAGATTCGATCCTGACGGCAAACACAGTCCGTTCTCGAATAAATTTTCGGCGACTGATCCGCCGTAATACGGACAATCTGCAAAAACCGGCTGTAAATGCATCGGTTTCCAAAGTGGCCTGCTTTCGATATTTTCACATTCCAAGGCCAATCGCAGGTCCTCTCGTGTTTTTCCGCCGGTTTTCGTCGGATCGATGGTCACAGCGCTTAGCCAATGGTTCGAAAAATAATCGGGTGACGATTCAGATAAAACGGTAACGCCTTCTACATTTTCAAAATAGGATTTGTAGAAAAAGTGCATGTCCCGACGAAGTGAAATATGTTTGTCCAAAACCTGCATCTGCCCGCGGCCAATTCCTGCGCAGATATTACTCAACCGATAATTGTATCCGATTTCGCTATGTTGATAATGTGGCGCCTGATCCCGCGCTTGTGTTGCCAAAAAAATCGCCTTCTCTTTCAACGGCGAATTTCGTGTCACAATAGCACCGCCGCCGGAAGTCGTAATAATTTTATTTCCGTTGAACGACAAAATGCCGATATCGCCAAACGTTCCACATTTCTGGCCTTTAAATGTACTTCCAAGCGCCTCTGCACTGTCTTCAATAATCGGAACCTCATATTTGTCAGCGATTTCACGGAGTTCGGTTGCTTTAAATGGCATTCCATATAAATGAACTGCAATAATCGCTTTTGGCTTTTTGCCTTTCGCAATCCGGTCTTTCAGGGCGTCCTCAAGTGCGTTTGGACACATGTTCCAGGTTTCAGGTTCGCTGTCAACAAATATCGGATTGGCACCTTGATAGCGAATCGGATTGGCTGATGCCGAAAACGTAAAGCTCTGGCAAATCACTTCGTCACCGGCTTTTACATTTAATAGAATCAATGCCAAATGTAACGCAGCAGTTCCCGAGCTCAAAGCGCCAACATGAGCGCCCGAACCTAAGTACGATTCGAGATCTTGTTCAAATCCGGTAACATTTGGACCAAGCGGCGCTACCCAATTTGTATCAAATGCTTCGTTAACGAATTGCTGCTCAGCACCTCCCATATGCGGCGATGAAAGCCAAATTTTAGAATTGTTCATTTTGCAAATCTACTATTTTTAATAATTAATCGGTTTTTTCTTACCTATTAATCAATGTTTTAATGATAATTTTGATATCGCCGAGTAGCGAGTTATTGTAAAAGTACGCCAAATTCAGGGCGACTTTATCAGGAAATATCACTTGATCGTTATATTCTAGCGGCTTTGATTGCACGCCTAATATTTTTTCCTCGTTCCGATATTTTATCGATGCTTCACTGGTGAGACCCGGTCGCAGTTCAAGAATTTTCGCATTTTCGCCTGTCAATCGGTCGTAATAGCCGACGATATCGGGTCGTGGACCAACAAAGCTCATATCGCCGATGAGAATGTTGATTAATTGCGGCAACTCGTCCATTTTTGATTTTCGCAAGAATTTTCCACATGGAGATATCTTGCCCGATTCTCTGATGGTTCGCAACTTGTAAATTCTGAACAACTTCCCATAACGCCCAACCCGCTGTTGTGCGAAAATTCCGCTTGAGCGCGTATCAATCGCCTGAACAATCATAAAAATAACAATCAGCCATCCGATAAGTATCAACGCGAAAAGTGCCAACCAAAAATCAAATAGCCGTTTGATGTTCATTATAGCTTTTGCTTGAGCTGAGATTCTTTCATCAGGATCGGCAGCGAATCGACATCTCGCAAGAAAATTAGATCTTTCTCAAACTCATACATCTGGTATTGATGATCGAAATCGGCATCGTCCATCAGCAATCGCAATGTATCCGCGGCAAAATTAGCTCCGGCTTCAGCAAACACCTGCGTAAAGGCAACATGTCGGACGTTAATTTCGGTAATATATGGCTTTCCGTTTTCGTCCTCTTTAAAATCGACGGTGAAAAAACCATGTTGATCCGCTTTGGTATGTTCAAAAAGATGATCCATTGCACGTTTGGCCTCTTTGACTAACTCAGGTTCGTTGAGCAATCGGCCAAAAGATGTATTTCCGGTGATTCCCGACGGAGCCACTTTGGCCATAATGTAATTTACGCGTTCTCCGCAAGCCGTCCGTAGCAGTTTCCCGTTAAAATAAAGCATTTTACAGGCTAGATTTCTGCCCGGCAGGAACTTGCTCGCAATGAACTGACCGACGTTCGGATTAATCTGAATCCAATTTTTAAGCGACTGTAAATCATCCACTTTAAGCGATCCCAATCCGCTTGTTCCGCTGGTGCTTCGTACCCAAAATCCAGATCCGAGTTTATCAAAAACCTCATCAAAATTTGTCAGATTTCGGTTGAATGTCACCGATGGCGGTGTTATGTCGAGTCCGTCCAAAACGTCAGTCATCTTCGACTTATCAACTAAAAGTTCAGCCATTGAATAGTCAGGCAACAAAACCTTGCACGGAAGATCGCGGGTTTCTTTGCGTTTTGACCACTCCATTACTTCGAGTTCCGGCAAAATCACCGCAGCATCGATCTGCTTTTCTTTGATCAATCGTTCGATGGTTGGCCAATAATCCTGATGCAAAGCGCCCGGCACCAATACCGTTTCATCAAAAAGGTCGTTTTGGTATAAACCGATCGCAAGCGGATTAATGTCGGTGCCAATAAGTGTCAGGTTTTTGGTTGCCGAATGTTTTTTTAATGCAATTGCAAAGCTTCGTGGCGTTGGGCCGCCGACTCCTGTAATAAGTATTTTCATGTTTATAAGTATTTGAGCAAATCGGCTTTCAATCCTCTTTTTACAGGAATTTGCCAAAGCGATTTACCCCAATCGTGATTACCTTCTATTAATTCCGGACCTGCGGTTGTGATGGCGATATCCCAACCTACGGAACGATTTCCTGTGTTGTGCAAAGCGGCTTTTGTCACCATTTCGATGGTTTCCTGCCAAAGTGGCAACTGAAAACCGACGATTGGAACTCCGGTTATCGGATGATTGGTCTCAGCCGGTTTAGTGATGTCCATGTAGACTCCGGGTCCTTCAACAATTCCTGTGACCGGATTAATGAAAGCCGCAACGTTTCCGGCGGTCATATTATCTACCGGCGAATTGATGCTGATGCGAAGTCGCGCCGCTACAATATCAACTGTCCCTTCGTTGGTTATTTGGGTAATAACCCGGATCGTATTCAACGCCGATGGAGAAAGCGCCTGCAAATCGGGATGTTGGACAACGAATTCTTCAACAAAATCATTTTCCATTTCCTTTAAACGCTGTAATAATGAATCCGGATTGAAGTCGGTTGTTGAACGAACTTCGATGCCGCGACCACATTGACCTGTTGAACTTTTGAGCACCACTTTCCCTGATGGATTTTCCAACAATTTTTTCGCGATTTGTGGTTCTGCGGCCATTTCGGCATCAGAAGCAAATCCGTGTCGGATAAAATCCTTGTATTCCCGTAGAAAGATGAGTTTGTCGATGAGAATTTTCCGATTTTCTTTCGGATTCATCTTCAATTGATATTCATACATAAAACCAGTTCCGGCGTACTGTTCGCGCTCCCCTTCACTGAGATTATAAAATCCGAATAAAAAGTAATCCGTGATCGAAATATTGTATTTAAACGACGAACTGATAATATCTGCAAACAACCTGACTTTTGAAATAGTGGTTGTTTTAGCGACATGGTTGAAATACTTGAAGAATTTCTTCCTGTCGGTCTGCTTCAAATAATATCCAAAATAAAGTACTCTCTTGATCATTAATTTTTTCCGTTAAATGGTTCCATTGGGCGACTATCCGTTTGGTTTACGCCTTCTTGTTTAAACACTTTCAGCACCGTCAGAAACAAGATTTTGATGTCGAAAAATAAGTTTACGCGATCCACATATTCGACATCGAGTCGGAATTTATCGGTCCAACTGATGCTGTTTCGCCCGTTAACCTGCGCCCAACCCGTAATTCCTGGTCGAACCTCGTGCCTGCGAAGTTGTTCTGTGCTGTAAAGCGGAATATATTTGAACAACAGCGGTCGTGGTCCGATCAAGCTCATATCGCCTTTAATGACATTGAACAATTGCGGCAATTCGTCGATCGACATTTTTCTAACAAAACTACCGATGCCCGTCATACGTTGATTATCCGGCAACAATTGACCGTTTTGATCACGCTCATCCGTCATCGATTTGAATTTGATGATATGAAACGGCTTTTGGTTCATCCCTGGCCGCTCCTGGAAGAAAAATATCGAGCCTTTATTTACGATGTAAAGTGCGATTGACACAAAGATAAGCAACGGACTCAACACAACGAGTGCGACCACCGAAATAAGCAGATCCAAAAATCTTTTGAAAAACGATTTATACATGATTTTCCAGATTTTGATATTCTTGCAATATTGCTTCCCAGACTACATTTCGGTCATATCTGGAAACGATCATTTCACGCGAGTTGGCAGCCATCGCCTGTGTAGCAGATCGGTCCTTGCGGAATTCAAGCATTGCCTCAAATAACGCATCCGCACTTTTTACCGGAACGATTACACCGTTTTTTTGCGGAACAATTATCTCATTGCAACCGTTGATGTTGCTGACGATCGACGGCAATCCCATCGCACCCGCCTGAAGGACGACATTTGGAAATCCTTCCCGAAAACTCGGAAAAGCCAATGCATCTGAAATGGCAAAATAAGGTCGAACATCACGTTGATTACCCACCGTGATTATACTTTTATTGGTTTCAATTGATTGGTAACTTTCAGCTTTAAGCGGATCCATTTTGGCTTCAACCGAGCCGACCAATAACAATTTTACATCGTCATAAGACTGTTGAAGCTTTTCAAATGCCTTCACAAGCAAGTCAACTCCCTTATCGCCTACCATCCGGCCTACGAAGACGAATACAAAATCGGTAGTAGCAATATTCAACCCGGTCCGAAGTTTTTGCTTTTGAACCTCATCAAAATGTTGCGGATCAAAGTAGTTCAGATCGATTCCGTTTGAGCTGCCATTTGCCAAAACTTTCAGCTTTTGCGCTTCGCAGTAGTTATTTTCGAGAATGATATCATAAAGTCCGCTTGAATTCGGATAGACTTTAGTCGCACATGCGTAAGTGAACTTTTCGACCAGATCCAACACTTTCCGTTTTCGACCTTTTACCAGCAATAACGGGAGTCCGGCAACCGTATGAAGCCTGTGCGGAACACCGGCAAGCTTGGCTGCGAACATTCCGACAACACCCGCTTTTGGCGTATGCGTATGAACGATAAACGGCTTTTCACGTTTAAACAGTTGGTACATTTTAATCAGCGACTTCAGATCGGTTACCGGCGAAATGGTACGCGTCATCGGAACTTCGACAACCCGAATGCCTTCAACTTTATTCACCTCATCAAGGTGCGGCCCCGGACTCGATACACCGATTACATTGTAGTAATCCGACATGAATTTACATTGTCCCGCCAGCAATTTCAACAGCGACACCGGAACAGTTGTAACCCGAATTAACTTTTTATCTTTCATTGGTTGTAATCGATTTATAAACATTGATGTACTTATCGACCATTACATTTATATCATATTGCCTGGCACGATCCTGACATTTTGAAACGACTTTTTGATAATGAACCGGATCATCTATCAGACGTTGGATTTCAGCTGCCAACGCTACTTCATCGCCAATCGGGAACAAAATACCTGAATCTTTCACAATTTCATTTAATCCGGGCGCATCGCTGGCAATAAACGGTCGGCCTGACGCCATTCCTTCCAAACTTGAAAGCGAAAGACCTTCGTAATGTGAAGATAATATGACAATGTCGGCGGTTTTTAACAGGTTGGGAACGTCCATCCGCGACCCAAGCAATTCGACGCGTTCGTAAAGGCCCAATTCATTGATCAGCCTTTGAAGTTTCGGGAAATTCGGCCCTGTTCCAATCAGCAACAACTTAACGTTATATTGCAAATGTGGCATTGCCCGCAGAATGGTAAACTGATCTTTGGGCGATCTCAAGCTTGAAACCTGAATCAAGATAGTACCGTCTTCGAAAACATAATCAGATTTTGGATAAGCCTCAGCATTGATAAACCGGTCGAGCTCAATCCCATTGGGAATGATCGTAAACGCGTCGTCGTTGCGGTTCAAATGTTTTTTTAGCTGCGTATCCACATCATTTGCGATGGTAATAATCCTGCGATATGATCGATAAATAATCCGATCTAAAATCTTAAAATAAAATTTCGATCGGCGACGGTTATTGGTGCTGTGCTCGGTGTAAACCAATTTTGCTTTTGACGCGGTTAGCATCTTCGCAATAGCGGTAAAATATAACGCCGGAAACAGGTGAACGTGGATTATGTCGTAACCATCAAGGTGTTTTCGGAGCCTGAAAATATTTTTAAAACTATACACGGAATCGGTTCCGAGTGATATTACGCGGCCCGGAAACGTTTCAGAAAATTTTTTAAATAACGACGTTTTTTTTCCGTTTAGTAGCAGAAGATCGACCTCAATACCGCGTTGCCAGTAAAGCGGCAGCGAGTCGGCTACCAATTTTTCGGCACCGCCCATCGACAAACTATTAATGACAACTAGTACTTTCATTTTGTTTTGTATAAGATATAACAATGAAGCGCCAACCCAAATGGCAACGCTAAAACCGTAAGTGCTTTTTGGGGATTGTCCTTAAAGATATTAAACTGCTTGGCGAAAATTGCACTTGAGATTAAATGCATGGCTCGGGTAAAGCTGTGCTTCGTACTTTTCGAATAACGCATTTCGACTGTTCGGGCGTAGTAAAACCCTTTCGGACTTTTGCGATACTGCTTCAAAATATTGTTTGACGAACCGTCGGCGAGGTATTCAACGATGCACAAAACGTGATTGGTGCAAAGAAATTGATAGTGCTGATCGATGATTTTATACAGGGTTCCCAGTGGCACTAATCGTTCGTCTTCATACTCCGGGTATTTCGGATATTTTTTAACGACATCCGTTCGGAGGACAACTTTTTTATCGCCCCAGACGCCGTGTTTCTGATAAAGATCAGTCATTGTCGAGATTTTGATATCATCCGGAATTTTGGTTCCAACGATTTTCCCGTCTTTAAACGCATCAAGTCCGATGATTCCGGCGAGGTTTTCACTTCCGTGGATGCGCCAGAGTTCGACTATATTGGAAATTGCATCATCGGGCATATAATCATCTGAATCGATACATACGTTGAGTTCGGTATTAATATGATCGTACGCCGTATTGTGAGCGGTATGCATTCCGCCATTATTTTTGAAAATATACTGAATATCGATCTTATTCTGAGCGATCCACGAGTCTACCAACTCTTTGGTATTATCGGTAGATCCGTCATCAACAATCATCCAGATGAAATCGCCAGAAGTTTGTCTGCACAAGCTGTCATAGACCTGCGACAGGCAAAATGCGCGGTTGAAAGTTGGCGTAAAGACGGTAATTGACTTCATTATAAGATAACATTAAGTAGGAACGTGAGTAAAAAATAGGCTAAAATGACCTTTGCCATAATATTGTGCTGATCTTTGAAAAACCGATTTTTTAGCATCGGATAAATTATGACGAGTCCGAGTAAAAACCAGGACAAATAAGCGAATCTATTCGAAAATGATGCTCTGATGACCAAAATCCAAAACGCGTTGACCAGCAAATAAACGTTGAAAATCTGCAGGTAAAGCTTATCGTCAAATTTTCGTTTGATTGCAAAATACCATCCGGCGAAAATACCCGTGGCGCTGTAAATCAAGAAATCCCATCGGAATCCCGTGCGGCTAAACTGTTCGTCATAGGTATCGCTTCCCGACAAGTAGGCCTCTGCCCTTTCGGTTTCAAATAAGCCGATGTTAAGGAAAAACGATTCCCAAAAGCTTCCCAGAACCAAAGAAAGCGGAATTGCGGCTAACCAGACTTTAAAATGGAGCGACGGCTTTGGAACACGGGTTACGACAATAAGCGCAAGAATCGGAATCAAAAGCGATTGGTGCATTGCGGCTCCCAAAATTAGCCATAAGACTTTGTAAAGAAGTTTGTCCCGAGTGATCGCGTAAATAAAAAATGATGTTGCCAGACCGTTTCTGATACCATTCACGCCGTAAGCCCAGAAAGACATCGACACCACCAACATCAAAAAAGCATAGAACCAATACTCCTTGAACGTCTTTTTAACTGCCAAGTAAAGCGGTACGACATAAAGCGTGGCACAAAGAAAAAAGAAAACCTCGACGGTCATTATCGAGGAGCAAAATTTCATGAAATAGTCGAATACGACATCTTTGCCAAGAAAAACAGGTTCGCCTTCGGCATAGCCTAAATACCTTATTGAATACGTTCGCATGTCGCCAAAATACTTGCCACTAAGTGGTCTTGTACCCATATAAAAAAGCACGAAAAAAAAGACAAAGTTCCCAATGTTGTTTTTAATTCGATGGTTGGCGTTGCTAGTCAGTGAGAATTGTCCAGCTTGCACAAACGCAAGAACCGTTATTACTAATAATACATAATAATATACCTTGCTGTAAATCTCTAATGGAACTAGCGTATTCACTTATCTTTTTCGTTATCGCCGCGGCGGATTTAGTTTTACTAATTCATCCCATTTCTTCATAATCAGCTCGGGATCTAGTTTTTCGACATTTTCGCGAGCTTTGGCACCCATTTCCTCGCGTTTTGCATCGTCAAAAATCATCGTTTTTATTGCCAACGCAAGCGCTGATACATTGCCGTTCTCAACCAAAATTCCGTCTTCTCCATTGGTTAAAATGGCGCCGGGACCTGTCGGGCAATCAAATGAAACTACGGGCAATTTGTTTGACATCGCCTCAAGCAAAACCATCGGAAAGGTTTCAAACCGCGAACTCATCACGTAAAATGCAGAAGCTGCTAATTTCTTATTAACTTCATTTGTTGCAGGATGCAGGTCGATTGTAGCTCGCGACTGACATGTCTCCAACTGCTTGTGGAGTTTATCATGCCATTCGCCGTTGCCATAAATAGATAGACGCCAATCGGGAACATCTGCCGAAATTTGATCCCAGGCCTCGATCAACAAATCATATCCTTTTTGATAGCTTAAGCGGCCGAGTGATATTATTTGTTTTTCTTTTGGAAGATCGACGCGCGGTTCAGAATCGTCGTAGAAATTTGGAATGATGACGCCGTTTTTTCGGTTGTAATGATCGTATTCTGCTTGGTTGAGGAACACGATGTTGGTATACATGTTTTCAATTCGCTCGATCAGGAAATACGAAAGTTTCTTCTTGATCTTCTTCAGTGGCGACAACTTCTCGAAACCGAGTTGAAAGCCGTAATACGACGTGTGATATTCGTTATAAATTGGAAATTTTCCGGCGATAAATGGAAGTGCGTACCGGACAAATCCGAGTGAAATCAGAAAAATCCCATCGGGTTGATAGTCTTCAATTTTTCGCTTTAACCGTTTGGTGTAATCCGATAACGAAGACAAATTCTCCCGTGTAAAAAAACTGCTTCCAGCTGATCCGGGAACGCCAAGATCAAAATGTTTGACTTTTTCGTCAAGCGGAAAGAACGGTTTTCGTCCCTCTTGCTGAAGCGTAATCAACATCACCTCGTAACCAAAAAAATTCACCCAAAAATTAAGTTTCTGAATTAGAATTTTCTCAGCGCCGCCGTGTAAATAAACCTGGTCGGTGATGTATAATATTTTCATGTTATTTTTTAATCAAATCGATAATTTTCTGAACGTTCTTGTATCCAAAAAGATTCATTGCTTTCATCTTTGCAATGTTTCGCCATCTTTTTTTAGTCGGAATCCACGATTTTGCAAAGTGGTGAATGGTATATGAATTCTTGGTCAGGTCGATATTTCCTGTTTTATAACTTTTGGGACAGAAGTAATCATTGGGATAAAAAGTAACATAACCTTCGATTTCCTGAAACGTATTGTTCATAATAAAGCCTTTCTCTTTCATCATATTAGTGATGATATAGGTATTTGAAACGCTCAATATCGTTCCGTCGGGTTGAATAAGCGGCCGGTCGTCGTAATATGCCAGTAATTCTTTAACCCACTGCGATCCTTTCTCGCTTGCCATAATTCCGGTTGGAACAAAGTCGTCGTTCTCAAACCCCGAAAAAGCCGCATGATGCAAAAACGGATCAAGTGGTTTCAGCACCTCAACGTCAGTGTCCATATAAACGCCACCCATTTTATCTAATGCGTAGAGTCGGGCGACATCCGAAATAAACGCATATTTGCGATGTTCGAGCGACTGGCGTGTAAACAGGAAATCTTCGATCGGAAAATTATTTTCGTTCCATTCGATGATCTCATATTCAGGTAAATATTTTTTCCACGACGCAATGCATTTAACGGCCAACGGCGGAAGCGGATTTCCACCAAACCAGCAATAGTGAATTATTTTTGGAATCATATCTTTCTTATTGAGCGTGATTGCTTTACGAACGTTATTATTATTGAACTTACTGTCCACTTCTTCATTGCTCCTAATTACCGGCTAAAAGTGTGGCAAATTTGAAGCATTTAATTCCTACAAACTTTGAAACATTTTTCGCTTGTTACATTCTTGTTTCAATTTTTTAGATCTATTTTTTTTGCAACAAAGTTTGTTTCAAATTTGACGAATGAAATTTTTTGAAACACATTCTGTTGCAGTTCTAAGTTAATCATCAAAATTGAACACCTTTCTATCCTAATTGTCGCTTAATGTAATCAACTATTCTATCGTTTGCTTTTCCATCTCCATACGGATTGTACGCGGCCGACATTTTAGCATATAATTCGCCACCGTTCAATAGTTCAGCGGCTGACGATGTGATCGCGTCAAAATCGGTTCCGACCAGCTTCACGGTTCCGGCAGCAACAGCTTCCGGGCGTTCAGTGGTATCGCGCATCACCAAAACCGGTTTGCCAAGCGACGGAGCTTCCTCCTGAACACCACCTGAATCGGTAATAATCAAATATGATTTCATCATCATATAAACAAATGACGGGTAATCAAGTGGCTCGATCAAATGAATATTCTTGTAATCGGCGAGCAATCGCATTACCGGTTCCTGAACATTCGGATTCAGGTGAACCGGGAAAATGATTTCGACATCGTGATTCGTTGCGATATGTGCGAGCGATTTGCAAATGTTCAAAAATCCATCGCCAAAATTCTCCCGACGGTGACCAGTAACCAGAATTACCTTTTTTGAAAAATCGACGGTAGTTGTCAACATTTCAATTTTGTCGTTTGAATAACCGCTTTCGAGTTTTGAAACCGTCCACAAAAGTGAGTCGATTACCGTGTTTCCGGTGACAACAATTGATTCATGGTTTGTTTTTTCAGCAAGCAGATTTTCTTCAGACGTTGTAGTTGGTGAAAAATGGAAGTCGGCCAATCGTCCGGTGATTTGTCGGTTAGCCTCTTCAGGGAACGGCGAATACTTGTCGAAAGTTCTCAGTCCGGCTTCAACATGACCCACTTTTACACCTCGGTGAAAAGCCGCCCACGCACAAATGCTAGATGTGGTTGTATCGCCATGAACAAGTACCAAATCAGGTGACGCTTTTAGTAAAACCTCATCCATTTTCATGAAGATTCGGCTGCTGAGTTCGTTTAGCGACTGACTCGGTTTCATGATATCCAAATCGTAATCGGGTGTAATTTCGAAAAATTCAAGTACCTGATCCAGCATTTCGCGATGTTGAGCCGTAACGCAAACCTCTACGTCATAATCGGTTCTCTTTAGCGTATGCACCAAAGCACACATCTTTATGGCTTCAGGCCTTGTTCCAAAACAGACAAGAATTTTCTTTTTCATAATTGTTTTTTATCGATTGCCGGTAACCAGCTGATATCCCTTTGGCAAATATTTTTTAAACAGCTTCCCGAATCCGACGCACATGATTATCGTAAATAGAATGGTTGCAAAATATAGTAACAACCTAGCTAGTGGCGATGGTGCTAATACGGCGACAAGCGCTTCCTTGAGAAGCAAAATCGGAACGCCGTGGCAAGCGTAAATTATAAATGCGAAACTGTAAATCTGATAATATTTAAAATCGAATTTCTGATCCAATGTATCGTATATCGCCCAAAGGCCAACACAGCCGATCATAGATACCAGGTTCAGATACAGTCGGTTGTACCAAATTCCGTAATCAGGAACCACATTTACGTCCAGCCACAGTAATACGCAGCAGAGAAAAACGAAAAGCGAAACCAGTAAAACCTGAATGAATGTGGGAATAAATGCTAATGATAAACTCACTTTGTTAATCGCACAGTAGATTCCGAGTGAATAATAAAATATCATATGATATCGATATATATCGATATTCCACACCGTGAAAACACTAAGTGAATAAGCCGCCATCGCATACAGAAACACTAAAAAGAACCATTTCAAATGCTTAACTGCCAAAAATAACAATGGCGTAATCAGCACATAAAGCAACAATTCGCGGATAAACCAGAATTGATAATTTACAGGTTCGAGGTATAAAAGCCAAAACTGTTTCCATTTTGGAAGCGTATGAATCGGTTCGCCAAAATATATTCCAATTGCAGGATGTAGTTGAATAATGTAGACAAATGCAAACCAGATTGTACACCAAAAAAGATACGGAATCAGCAGTGTTTTCATCCGCTTCCCGATTTTTTCCTTGAATGTATTTACAGAGATCGTATCCGGATTTACATTGAGAAAAAATAAATAAGCCGATATAAAAAAGAAAATCGGTATGACAACCTTGGTAAATTTATCTGACACCACATTTTCAAAAAACCAAACCCCATATCCGATTCCGTCTGGCGTATATTTGATGTTAACCGCGTGGCCTACCACCACCATCATCAACAGCAGGAATGAAATTGTAGAAAATTTAAGGCTTAAACGCTTATCCATTGTCGGCGGCTATAAAATCACGACATTTTTTCTTCATTGGTTCGGCTAAAGCGTGATGCTTGCCAAGATTTGTAACCATTGTATCTTGTGAGATTTTGCCGTCAAGCGGAAAATTCGCGGTCCACTTTCCGGTTTTTGCATCAATGTCGATACGGTTGAAAAGCTCCAGAATTCCGTCGAACCGGCACGAATCGACAAAACTGTCGAAACCGTTGACAAATATCACCGGAGTTCCCATCGCTAAACATGGAAGCGCACAGTGAATACGGGATGTAATCACCAATTTCGCTTTAGCGTATTTACGCAATAGATCTTCAGCCATTTGAAATTTCTCCTGCTCGGTATATTTTCCCGAAGGCGGTTCCTGGTTGACATATTTAGCTGATTTTAAAAGATCGGCATCAATAAAACCTTGCAAATGTTTCTTTTTATCGGTGATGCGAAACACCTTTCCGCTTTGAAAGCTTCTGATAAAGCGTTTTAGGTTGTAAGTTACTTTCTCCCAGGTTGGATAACTATAAAGTGGATCAACAATGTAAATATCATCGCCACGCTCGGAATCATCAACTTTATACGTGTCTAAAGTCAGCGTCAGGCATCCCGAAAAATACGCGTCGATGCCTTTTGCCAATAAAGTATCAGCGGTAAATTGATCACGGCAACCGATTGGCTGGTGTTTTTTGAGATAAGCGATTCCTTTTTCGCTAAGCATAAACGGAGCCGCCGTATTGTTCATGTGAAATGAAATAAAAAGCGGATCGATATTGCCGTTTGGGACCCAATTATGATGATTGTGGGTAAACCAGCCATTCATGATAAGTTTTGTGCGCTCACCTTCATATTCGGCCAATTTCTCCCGATTTATATACGTATCAACTCTTGGCAGATATTGCTTGGCGGCAAGACTTTGAATGTTGTCTCCAACGTTAAATACTTGCTTGCTTTCCTTATAAGATAATAATCCGTATTTCATATTTACGCTAATATTTTTGTTCTGAGCACGTTACGCCGCTCATGGCAATTCGCCGGCAAAGATACTATTATATTATTGGGCGTCAAACTACAAATTTATCAGCTTTTTCTTGCCAAATTTATAGAGAACGTCGTATCTTAAGATAGGCTTCGAAAAGTTTCGGATAAGAGTTGATTACCTTATACTTGAATTTTGCAAATCCGGATAATGGCGCGATCTCAGCAGATGTTTGTTGGTCGATGAGCTGAAGCAATTCGGCTTGCTTTTGCCTTTCAACTTGAGGATCATCAAAATAAAACGTCGTTGAAACCGATTTTGATTTATCGGCCAACTCTCGCCAGAAAAATTGCGACCCTTTGGTGCGAAATCCGCGTTTCAATGTTGATTCAATTCGATTGTAGATATTTGAATCCACACGAAAGCCGAACTCATTTGGATTTCCACCGGCGAGAATGATTCCGTAGATAGTTCGCACACATTTCTCACAATGTGAACAGTTCAAATCCTTTTTAATATCTGAGTAGCAGACTCTGATTGTTGTCTTTTTTCCAAGTTGCTCCAGCGATTTCACGATCAAGTCGACTTTATCCTGACGTTTTAATTCGAATCCGTCGTGATGAACCTGCAATCCGCCCCAACTGATTTTCTCGTCGGTTTCGGGCATTGAACCCCAGGCATTGAAAGTCATGTGGATCGAGCGGGTTGAAGCAATGTATATTCTTGAGTGGCCTTTTAAAAATGAAAGCGGCGCAAGTGAACCGATTAGCGCTAATCCGTGTTGGATATTTCCCCACCAACCCCGATTTGGCAATAACATGTCGACTTCATACGAATAAAAATCCTTGAGATTTGTGATCACATAATGACGGTCGTTATTTTTTAAGATTGGTTCGTTTTCGTTGAATTCCAATACTTCTTGCCATTGTTTTTCGTCGTCGAGTTCAATATCGGCACCTTTGATGGTTACTAAATCCGGAGATTCGTCGAAATGGCGAAAATAGGTTGCAAAAGCATCAACGCCGCCGCTGAAAAGCATAGCCGATTTGCCGCCGTTGATTTTATTCTTTACTAATTTTCCATTGATATTACTCACTTTGCCTTCCATCACCGGATGGTGCTTTATCAGCTCTTGTTTAATGGCTAGAAGTGCATTGTAAAAATCTTCGTCGATTTCGTCAACTGTAATGTCGAAACCTGCAAACCAGGCGATCGGAGCAAAATTGGCCAGAAAAGGAATGACGGAAATGCTTTGAGGAACCGCTGAAACATCTAAGTCATATTGCGAGAAAAATCGCTCAGGCTTAAAATATTTGCTGATGGCGGAATCATACGAATAGTTATAAATGAATTTCGATTCTTCCGCTATTAAGTTGATCTGATTTAATTTAAGCATTCTTTTTCTTTAAAAATGGAATTGTGCCTTTAAAGACATCGATCTCATATTGGTTTAACCCAAATTTAAACATAAACAAAATGTAAACGCCGGCGAAAAGCGCAATTTTAAGTCCGAGGTTAAACCAACCCGAACCAGGAATGTATGTAATGGCAACTCCGATGGCGAGCACGGTGATAAATGTGGGCACCAATCCTTTAAAAACTTCTAGAAAGAATCTCGGGATTTGCAGTTTAAGTTTCTTGTAATAATAGAAATTCATGATTATTTGCCCGAGCATCCATCCGCCGCTGGTTCCGATAATGATACCAACCGGCCCGTAGAACCTGACCAGGTAAGCGCCGACACCGATTCCGATGAAAACCAGTCCAATATATGCCATCGCTTTGAAAGCAAACATCCGACGAGCTTCCAAAATAGCATTTGCAAACGATTGAATAAGCGGCGTTGTGTATGAAATCATGATTATCAAGGCAATGAGCCAGGCTTCATCATAAGAATCTCCCATCCAAAGGTCGACAAATTGACGGCCGAAAAGAAGAAATCCGCCAAAGATCAGCATCAAACTGACGGCTGTAAAACGACCAATTTTTATCATCATATCGGATAGTTCGTCGGCACTAGCTTCCAAAACCGTCATTTTTGTTGCGCGGGGGAGAAAAACTCCGGAAATCACACTCGAAAACGTGCCATAATATGAACCAAGAAGAACACCGATTGCAAAGATTGTAACGGCTTCGGGACCTGACATTTTACCAAGAATCCCTTGTCCGGCGCGCCATTGCAACAAACTAAAAATCGCAAAAACGAAAATCCAGATTGAATATGAAAATATTTCTTTGACTAACGCGGGATTAAAAGCCGACAATCTAAATCTGACTTTAAGCTTTCGAAAAACGTAGTAGCAATTAATTAAAATGACGACTATATTCACTGCTGTATCAACGATAACCATTCCTACTGCATCGCCGCCAAGCATCAAAAGCGCTACAATCATAAGCGATCTGACGATGTACTTAACAATATTCAGCATCCTCGGAAAAACGAAATGTTCGTATCCGGAGCAAATCGCCGCAAAGGCATTTCCGGGTAATCCGATGGCAAGGTTGAAGACAAGAATCAGGAACATGACTTCAGCTTTCGCGATCTGGCTTGGTGTTAATTTGTCGAAAAAATCAGCTAGATTGTAGTAGATAAACATGCCACCGATTACGACCAACACTGAAATAAAACAGTAAATCAGCATGGTAGTGGCCAGGAAGTTTTGCTCGCCTTTCAAATCTTTTTGCGCACGATATCTGGCAACAAACCGGATGATTGTATTGTTTAGGCCAAAATCAAGCAATCCGATATAACCGACAATAGAACCGATAAGCGTGTACAATCCGAATTCGCTGTCACCAAGTGTCCTGACCATAAATGGCGTGAGCACCAAACCGACCATAATGGTCAACAAAATCGATCCGTAAGAAAGGATTGCGCCTTTTTTTAGTTGACTCATATTTTAGAATCGCGGTATTGCGAACTGTAATAATTTTGATATTCACCCGAAGTTACGCGCTCAAGCCAATCGGTATTTTCCAGATACCAATCCACCGTTTTTTCTAAACCTTGCTCAAAAGTAACTGATGGTTCCCAGCCTAATTCGCGGTTGATTTTTGTTGCGTCGATGGCATAACGAAGGTCATGACCAGGTCTGTCTTTTACGTAAGTGATCAATTTTTCAGATGATCCTTCTTCCCTATTTAGCTTTTGATCGAGAATTTTGCAAAGAAGTTTTACAAGGTCGATGTTCTGCCATTCGTTAAATCCGCCGATATTATATGTCTCGCGATTTTCACCTTTATGAAACACAAGGTCGATGGCACGCGCATGATCTTCAACATAAAGCCAATCGCGGGTATATTTTCCGTCGCCATAAACCGGCAGCGGCTTTTGATTGATAATGTTATTGATAAAAAGCGGAATCAATTTTTCGGGGAAATGAAACGGACCGTAGTTGTTCGAGCAATTGCTGATGACAATCGGAAGTCCGTATGTTTCACCGTACGCTCTCACAAAATGATCCGAGCTTGCTTTTGAAGCTGAATACGGCGAATTCGGACTATACGGCGTGGTTTCAGTAAAAAGACCGGTAGTGCCAAGGGTTCCGTAAACCTCATCGGTACTGATGTGGTAAAACATTTTTCCCTCAAAATCCTTCCAATTCTTCACCGCAGCGTTCAACAGATTGACGGTTCCGAAAATGTTGGTCCGCACAAAAGCCATCGGATCGGTAATCGAACGATCTACATGCGATTCCGCAGCCAGATGGACAACGCCGTCAAAATTGTGTTCCGAGAATAGTTCGCTGATAAAAAGCTCATCGGCAATATCTCCTTTTATAAAATGGTAGTTCGGAAAATTCTCGATATCGGCAATGTTTTCGAGATTTCCGGCATAAGTTAATGCGTCGAGGTTGAAAATTGTGTAATCGGGATAGTTGGTAACAAAGCGCCTAACGACATGTGATCCGATAAATCCAGCTCCTCCTGTTATTAAGATCTTTTTCATCAAACTAAGTTTAGAGGTGACCGTCGGCTTGGGTTCCTAAAACGCCTTTGACATCGAAAACGATACTTTTTTCCTTTTTTAGCGACGATAGGTCGATTTCCAGAAACTCTTTGTGCGCAACACCTAATACGATAGCATCATATTGGTTTGCAGGAAGTTTATTCTCGGTTTTCAGACCATACTCGTGCATGACTTCATCCGGATTTGCCCACGGATCAAAAATGGTTAGTGATACGCCATAATCTGAAAACGCTTTGATTACGTCCACAATCTTTGTGTTGCGAACATCGGGACAATTTTCTTTGAATGTAATTCCAAGCATCAAAAGTTCAGCTCCTCGAACGGCAATGTCGTTTTTGATCATCAGTTTCACGACTTGTGATGCCACGTACTCGCCCATGCTGTCATTCAATCGGCGACCAGCCAAAATGATTTCCGGGTGGTATCCTGATTCCTGAGCTTTTTGCGCCAGATAATACGGGTCTACGCCAATGCAGTGTCCGCCAACCAAACCCGGTTTAAACGGAAGAAAGTTCCATTTTGTGCCGGCAGCTTCCAGAACCGCATGCGTATCAATTTCTAGAAGATTAAAAATTTTCGCAAGTTCGTTGACAAATGCAATGTTGATGTCGCGTTGTGAATTTTCGATCACTTTTGCGGCTTCGGCAACTTTGATTGATGGTGCTAAATGCGTCCCGGCTGTAATAACCGATTTGTAAAGGTTGTTGACCTTCTCACCGATTTCAGGTGTTGAGCCGGCGGTTACTTTGAGTATTTTATCGACCGTATGTTCTTTGTCGCCCGGATTGATGCGTTCAGGCGAATAACCGGCAAAGAAATCGACGTTGAATTTTAATCCGCTTACCCGCTCCAAAACCGGCACGCATTCATCTTCGGTAACTCCGGGATAAACGGTTGATTCGTACACGACAATATCACCTTGTTTTAGAACCTTTGCCACGGTTTCACTCGATTTGTAAAGCGGAGTCAAATCAGGGCGATTGTTTTTGTCGACAGGTGTCGGAACGGTAACAATATAATAATTGCAATCTTTAATATCTGAAATATCGGCGCTGCAAAATAATCCGATGTCAGATGATGAGTTCTCTTTAAGTACCTCGCGCAATTCGTTTTCATCAACTTCAAGTGTGGCATCTTTACCTTGTTGAAGCTCGGCGATCCGATCCTGATTGATATCGAAACCCACTACCGGATATTTCGTTGCGAACAATCTCGCCAGTGGCAATCCGACATATCCTAAACCAATTACTGCAATTCTGATACTCATCAATATAGTGTTTAATTTGGAGGCATTATGACCCTATGGCCTGATAAACAAAGCCGATCTCTTTCATTTTATTTTTATCGAGCAGGTTCCGTCCATCAAAGATAAAGGCTGGCTTCAACATATTATCATAAATTCGCTGCCAATCATACGATTTAAATTCGTCCCATTCGGTTAAAATGGCAATCGCATGTGCATCTTGACAAGCCTGATACGGATCTTTGGTCGAAATCAGCGACGATTTATTTTCAGCTTCATCCCGCGAACCTAACATGGTCAGATCGTTGTATATTTTCTCGGCGTCTACCTTCGGATCGTAAACCGAAATCTGCGCTGTTTCATTGATCAAATCGTCTGCAACATAAATTGCGGCCGACTCTCTCGTATCGTTGGTATCTTTTTTAAATGCCCAACCCAAGAATGCGATCTTTTTCCCAGCAACAGTATTATAAAGCGTACTGACGATTTTTTGCGAAAATCTGCGTTTCTGATGATCGTTCATGATGATCACCTGTTCCCAATAATCAGCAACAGCGGTCAAATTGTACGATTTAGCGATATAAACCAAGTTTAAAATATCCTTTTGGAAACACGATCCGCCAAAGCCGACAGATGCTTTCAAAAATTTTGGTCCGATTCGGCTATCCATTCCGATGGCGCGAGCGACCTCATTTACATCGGCTCCGGTTCGTTCGCAGAGTTCTGAAAGTGCATTTATTGAAGAAACACGCTGTGCTAAAAACGCGTTGGCTGATAATTTCGAAAGTTCAGAAGACCAAACATTTGTGGTCAATATGTTATTGGGGTTAACCCATTTTGCATAAATATCGACAAGCGATTGAATGGCTTCGCGACCGGCTGGATCCTGATCGCCACCGATAAGCACGCGATCTGGATTTAATAAATCTTCAACCGCAGTTCCTTCTGCAAGAAACTCAGGATTGGAAAGTATCTGGAATTGCACGCCGTTTCCGGTATTGTCCAGAATATTCTTGATGGCTTCAGCAGTACGAACCGGCAACGTCGATTTCTCGACTACGATTTTATCGTCCTTTGCCACACGTGCTATCTGCCTTGCGCAAAGTTCAATATATTTAAGATCGGCTGCCATGCCTTTTCCGGCGCCGTACGTTTTTGTTGGTGTATTTACAGAAATAAAAATAATCTGAGCTTCGTCGATTGCCTTATCCACATCGGTGGAAAAAAAGAGATTAACGCCACGGGTTTGGGCAACAATATCACTTAAACCCGGCTCATAAATTGGAATGTTGGTTACATCGGGATCGTTCCACAACGCGATTCTATTCGCATTCAGGTCGACTACAGTAACTTTAATATCAGGACATTTTAGTGCAATGACTGCCATTGTTGGGCCTCCCACATATCCAGCGCCAATACAACAAATGTTAGTAATTTTCATCTTCTACGTTATAGTGCAAATATAGGTTTTTATTTAACATTTGTTAAATCCCGAAGGTTCTCCCAATACCATTTCACGGCTTCTTTGAGTCCGTTTTGGAATGAAAATGCCGGATCGTATCCGAGAAGTTTGCGAGCTTTATCAATTGACGCAAGCGAATGCGGAATATCGCCGGGACGCTCAGGTCCGTGAATTACAGCTACATTTTTGATCGCGGGATCAAATTCGCCAAGAAATTCCTTAAGATGCCGAACCAGGTCATTTAACGTATTCCGGTCGCCGAAAGCTGTGTTATAAACGGTGTTGACTGCATCGGTATTTGTTGTGGTCATTGCCAATTCGTTCATCTGAACAACATTGTCGATATAGGTAAAATCGCGCGAATGATTGCCATCGCCATTAATCACCGGACTCTGATGTGCCATCAGTTGCATCACAAATTTTGGTATTACCGCAGCATATGCGCCATTTGGATCCTGCCGGCGTCCGAACACGTTAAAATATCGAAGTCCGATTGTTTCCAACCCATACGTACGTCCAAAAATTTCAGCATACAACTCGTTAACATACTTGGTAATTGCATACGGCGAAAGCGGTTTCCCGATCACATCCTCAACCTTGGGAAGTCCTTTCGAATCGCCATACGTTGATGAACTTGCCGCATATACAAAACGTTTTACGCCGGCATCGCGGGAAGCTACAAGCATGTTTAGAAAACCGGACACGTTAACATCGTTTGAAGTAATCGGATCATTGATCGACCTTGGCACCGAACCAAGCGCAGCCTGATGCAATACATAGTCGGCACCATTAACCGCAGATTTGCAATCGTCCAAATTCCGGATATCGCCTTCGATAAGTTTAAAACGCGAGTTCGAAAAAAACGGCTCAACATTATACCGATGGCCTGTCGCAAAGTTATCGAGGCAAACCACATTATATCCCTTATCCAGAAAGTGCGAACACAGGTTAGATCCGATAAAACCGGCGCCACCTGTGATTAAAACTGTTTTTGTACTGCTCATTTTTTTTTTAAGATCGTCGCGTAAATTTACGTCGAAGTTTATCAATCAAATTCTTAGGCTCATCTTCCTCATGGTAGCCTTGCGAGTACGGTCCGTAGCCATAGCCATATCCGTAGCCGTAACCATATCCGTAACCCGAACCGTATTTGGCTTTATTCTGATATCCGTTAAATACGATGCTAATATTGGAAAGTTCACCGCGTTTATGACGGTTGTTCAACACCGTAACCATATCCTTTTTCGTATAATTTTGCCGCATGATGTAAAGCGTCACATCGGCGTATTGAGAGAGTTCGACCGCATCAGCAACCAATCCGACCGGCGGCGTATCAAGGATGATGTAATCGTATCTGGATGTGAGATCCTTCATCAAATTATCCATTGACTCACCGATCAAAAGTTCAGACGGGTTCGGCGGAATCGGTCCCGAAGTAATCACATCGAGATACGGAATATGCGTTGATTGGATAACTTCGTCAATATTCTTTTGGCCGATCAGGTAATTGACCACACCAATATCGTTCTTGATGTTGAAATCGTCGAAAATCTTTGGTTTACGTAAATCGAGTCCGACAATTACACACTTCTTCTCGCTCATGGCAAAAACCGTTGCGATGTTGATCGAACAAAATGTTTTTCCTTCACCACTGATGGAAGATGTCAGCATCAACGTTTTTGCGCCTTCAATCTGTTTGTTTTTATACATAAACTGAAGCGAAGACCGGATCGCCCGGAAGGTTTCGGCAAGAGCCGATTTTGGCTTTTCGAACACAGCCAGATTATTAGTCGTATGCTTAACGCCAACCACACCGATTATCGGAATTTTGGTCAACTTCACGATATCGTCAGTATTCAGAATCGCGTTTTCAATAAAGAAGATGGCAAAAACGCCAAATAACGGCACAAGGATTCCGAGGAAAAAAGCCATGACATAATTTACACCGGTATTTGGACCGATTTGGCCGCCGCCAATATCTTTCGCTTTATCGAGAAATTGAATGTCGGAAATTGCTGATGCCTTTACAATTGCGGCTTCGTGTCGTTTCTCCAAAAAAGTGTTGATGATCTTCTCAGTGAGGTCGTAACCACGTCTGATTCGGAGGTATTCCTGAGTATCTTCCGGTAGCTTTTTGATATCGCCCTGAACGCTGTTCATCTTGGCAAGTATCATATTCCGGTCGTAGTTGATACTGTTTCGCGCGGTTGATATGTTTTCGAGCAATACATTTTTGATCGCCTGAATCTGGTTGTCGAAATTGTCAAATAACTTGGCACTTTTAACCGTGTAGGCGCGTTCGGATCGTTGTCGCGATAAATCGATCAATTTGGCAACGTTGACACTGATGTTCGGATCGTCGATGCCTGCGACTGATGGCGCCGGATATTTTGAAAAGTCGACGCTTTTCTGAAGGTAACTCCGAAGATCACTCAAATATGCGATTTTTCGGTCAACCGCATCTTTCTGAAGTTCAAGATCGAGCAATTGCGCTGAAAACTGACCGCCGCCTTGTTCAATTTCAAAAATATTTCGCTTCTGTGTAAAATTCTTGATCTCATCTTCAGAGCTTTTTAGCATTTTATTGCGATCGCGAAGGATACTGTCAATAAAGTGGATCGTATTTGTTGCAAACTGATTTTTACGCTCAAGTTGATTGTCGATCAGCTTCTGAACCGTTGCATTTAAATAAGCGACCAATCGATGTTTGTTTGTGCCGTCAAGCGAAAGTGTCATTATCGACCCCGCGTTTTTATCAATGCTGGTCTGGATTCCGCGATACTTTGATACTGTTCGGTCAAAATCCCGAAATCTGATAAAATATTCGTTGCCAATATAGGTTCCAGGCTCCTTGGTGAGTTCGAGCTTGAGATTTAAAAATGGAACCGAAACTTTTTGACCAATTGTAAATCGCTGCACATATTCGCCCGAAGCAACATTCACGTCACTTTTAGTGTTGTCGATGTAGTGAACGACCGGCACGTTCGAATCTTCAAACGGAATTCGCACTTCATACTGAGTTGCCGAAATAAATTTGATGCCGATAAGTTTGTCGAAAAGCTGTCCTTTTACTTTATCGGGTACGATGAAAAACGGAACGCGACCATAAACATCCTGCATATAATATTCGCCTTTTCGGATGTAATCGATGTAGAATTGAAGCGAATCAACCACGAATTCGTTGTGAGATCGCGATTTGATTGAGGCCGCCACGCTTTGAACCTGATCAGATGTTCCGCCCCAGTTAAAAACCAGACTTGTATTTGTTGTAAAAAGCGGATTGTTCTGCTCTTTAATTGCAATGGTTGCGTCCATTGAATATACTTTTTCCTTGCGGATATTTACCTGGTAGGCAATGGTAAACGCAATCAAAAGGCTGGCAATAAACCACTTCCAATAACTGGCAATTTTAAGCAAAAAGCCTTTAAAATCGAAGTTGCTCTTATTTTCTAAAAAGGATAGGTTATTAGTATCAAGCATGCGCCGATGGTGTGGATTTTATCTTGTTAAAAGTAAGAATGTTGTAGTAACCAAGGTCAAAACCGATACGATTGTCGTAAATGACTGCAAACCTGTTGTTCCGGTTCCCCAGGCTTTTTGCGGCAGCGGTTTTACGTAAATATAATCGTTTGGCTGAAGGTGATAATAGGGCGATTGCATGGCGTTTACATCGGTAAGGTCGATGTTGTGAATTTCAGTTCCGTGTGGGAATTGTCTGATTACCGAAACACTTCTTCTGTCGCCGATCACGGTTATATCACCGGCGTTTGCGATGGCTTCCATTATGTTTACTTTCTCCTGCATCAAAACCTGAGAACCCGGCGAAGCAACCTCGCCATTGATGGTATATCTGAAACCGGCCAGTTTAACACTGACAAAAATTGCAGCTTCCTTTGTGAAATATTCATCGAGCAATTGCTTTTCGACCTTTTGACGAGCTTCTTCCATGGTAAGGCCAAGCACATTGACTTCACCAAGAACCGGAATCCGAACGTTCCCATGATCATCAACCGTATATCCGTTGTAATATAATTGTTCGTCAGATACGTTCGATCCGCTTCCGCTGGTTGCAGAAAAAATCTCAACCAACTTCATATCAATCGCTCGAATCGTAATACTTATGATGTCGTTTGTCTGCAGTCGGTAGGGCTTCATCGCAACGGCCGACACCGGCTGAGGCTGTGAGTTGTTGCTTTTGTCCTGAAGATAAGTCAGGTTCCTTGTTGGCACACAAGAACTAAAAAAAATACCTGCAAATAACAGGAGACAAACCAGGGTTTTATTCATTGGAAAATCAGCATTAGCAAACAAAGATAGTTTTTCATTATTAATTTCAAAATTAGTCGCCAACTGCTTATCAGCTCTTGAAAGACTCCTGAAACGGAACACGTTGCAAAATACTACGCCCAAGGGTAACTTCGTCGGCATATTCCAATTCGTCGCCAACCGAAATTCCTCTGGCAATCGCCGAAGTTATGATATCGTACTCTTTTATCTGCTTGTAGATGTAAAAATTTGTAGTATCGCCTTCCATGGTCGGACTCAACGCAAATATTAACTCCGATACGGTTCCGGCTGCGACCTTCTGCACCAGCGATGAAATATTCAACTGACTTGGGCCAACTCCGTCTACCGGCGAAATCTTTCCGGAAAGCACGTGGTAAATTCCGCGATACTGATTCGTATTTTCGATCGCCATCACGTCCCGGACATCTTCAACCACACAGATAACGCTCTGATTTCGGGATTTATTAGCGCAAATCTCACAAAGCGTCGAATCAGAAATATTGTGGCAACTTTCGCAAAATTGGATGTCTTCGCGCATGCTCAACAACGCTTCCGACAAAAACCGGGTTTGTTCGGCCGGCTGACGCAACATATGCAACACCAACCGAAGCGCCGTCCGCTTTCCAATTCCGGGTAACCGACTCATTTCGTTAACGGCTCGTTCTAACAGTTTTGAAGAAAATTCCATGCTGCAAAAGTAGCTTTTTTTCGAATCAGATAAGTTAAAGGTTTTTCGTATTTTGCGCCATAAACCAGCTATTAATGACGCCTTTCGCCATCTTATCCCTGATTATTGTTTACTTCGGGATACTCTTTACAATTTCACATTTCGTAAGTAGAAAAGACAGCGGAAATAACGCGTTCTTTAAAGCCAACAACAACGCAAAATGGTATCTGGTTGCCTTCGGGATGATCGGAACCGCACTATCTGGCGTTACGTTTATATCAGTTCCGGGAGAAGTCGGATCGCCGGGCGGAGAACAATTCAAATATTTTCAATTCATCCTCGGAAATGCCCTCGGTTTCATCATCATTGCCAAAGTGCTATTGCCACTTTACTACCGAATGAATCTGACCTCGATCTATGGTTACATCGAAAAACGACTCGGAACGTACTCCTATAAAACCGCCGCAATCATATTTTTGATCAGCCGAACCATCGGAAGTGCATTCCGCTTGTACCTTGTAGTAATCGTGCTTCAACGCTTTGTTTTTGATTACTACGGAATCCCATTCGCCGTCACCGTATTGGCTTCATTGACCTTAATTTTTGCATATACCTATCGGGGCGGACTCAAAACGATTATCATTACCGATACCCTGCAAACATTTTTCCTGGTCACATCGGTATTTCTCACCATTTATTTTATCTGCGATAGTCTGGATCTTGGCGTAATTTCCGCATTTGAAGCTGTAAAGGACAGCAATTATTCAAAAGTGTTTTTCTTTGAAGACATACTGGGCAGCCGGTTTCATTTCGTGAAGCAGATTCTTGGCGGAATGTTCGTCACCATTGCAATGGTCGGACTTGATCAAGATCTGATGCAAAAAAATCTCAGTTGCAAGAACATCGGCGAAGCGCAAAAAAACATGTTCACTTTCACCGGTATTTTTGTGCTGATCAATATTTTCTTCCTCAGCGTTGGTGCGCTTCTTTACATTTATGCCGAAAATAACGGTATCGACGTTCCAAAAGATCTCATAACCGGAAAGCCACGAACCGACCTGCTTTTCCCTGAGATCGCATTCAATCATCTAAACATTATTCCGTCGATTGTATTCCTACTCGGACTCACAGCTGCTACTTTCGCCACGACCGATTCGGCACTCACTGCCTTAACAACATCCTTTTGTGTGGATTTCCTGGGAATGGACAAAGAAGAAAACGCGAATAAACCCAATGTGGTCCGGACGCGTCATTTGGTTCACATCACCTTTTCAATGTTGATGTTTCTGGTAATCATCGGATTTAACGAAATCAACGACGCCTCAGTAGTAGGAATGATTTTTAGAGTTGCATCGTATACATACGGCCCGCTACTCGGACTATACACTTTTGGACTATTCGTAAAAAACCGGGCGGTAAAAGATAAAATCGTCCCGATCATTTGCGTTCTGTCTCCCGCTATCACTTATTTGATTACAGAAAATTCGAAACAATGGTTTTTCGGGTACGTGTTTGACAACGAACTGATCATTGTTAACGGACTGATCACATTCATCGGATTGTACATGATCAGTCGGCCAACAAAATTGCAGACAAGATTTTAATATTGATTCATCGAAAGCAACACCAGGGTGCATGCAATCTCGACTTCAATTTTATTTTGCCTCAACAATTGATAAAATTCCGGGTTTTCAGTTCCCGGATTAAATATCACGCGCTTTGGCTGAAGTCCGAGGATATAATTGTAATATTCTCTCTGGCGAAGCGGATTTAAGTAGAGCGTTACCGTATCAATATTGGTTAACGGCAATTGTTTTGTATGGATTTTAACCCCGGCAACTTCCTCTTCCTTTAACCCGATTGCCACAACCGACTGATCGTAACCAACCAGTTTTTTGATTGCCATATATGAATATCGGGCGGGATTTGCCGAAGCGCCAAGAACCAATGTCTTTTTATTTTTCATCTGAAGTTTCCTTTTTTATGCGACTTATAAAGTTAATCAAAAGTCAACTGACTTCAAACGAACCGTCTTTTCTAACTTGTTAAGCTTTTGGTAAAAACACCTCAGCCATCATGCAACGCGCACTTCCGCCGCCACAGGTTTCGATAGTTTCTAAACTCGAACTCAATATCTCGCCGTATTTTTCAAGCGACGAAATCTGTTTTGCGGTAAGCGATTTATGCGCTGCAGCACTCATAATAATGTATCGTTTGTCATCAGCTCCGGCTAGTTCGAGCATGTTTCCTGCAAATTGATCCACTTGTTCTTCACTGATCAGGATAATTTCTTTTCCATCCTCTTTCAAACTATCCAAAACAGCCTTGCGCTCCTTTTTATCGTCAATGCAATCCGCACAAATAACCGCAAATTTCTCACCTACGCACATCATGACGTTAGTGTGATAAATCAGTTTTCGCTCGCCGTTCACATGGTGGAAAGCTTCAAAAATTACCGGCGTATATTCGAAATCCTCACAAAATTCGATGAAAAGCTCTTCATCCGCACGCGGCGACAACGCACAATACGCCTTGCCATTGGTTCGATCCAAAATCATGCTTCCGGTTCCCTCAAGGAAAAAACCGTCTTGCTCAGCTTCGGTATAATCAATAATGTTGTCAATTTTAAAACCTTCGTCCTCTAGCATGTCAAGAACCTCCTCGCGCCGCTCGCCTCGTCTGTTTTCGGCATACATCGGATATAGCGCCACATCTTTATTTTCGTGCAGCGAGATCCAGTTGTTCGGAAAAATTGAATCCGGCGTGTCGGGATCAAGCGTATCGTTTATCACAATCACGTTAATTCCAACGTTGCGAAGTTTTTCAACAAATGCGTCAAACTCCTGCTGCGCCTTGGCATTGATGGTCGGTTGAAGTACATTTTCAACCACTTTTTGGTAGTAATTATTAACCGCGGTCTGCTCGTTCATGCGGAACGACACCGGCCGGATCATAAAAATTGTATCGGTAATCTGTTTCATAATCATTCTTGTATAAACAACATCGCCCCAATGGCAATGCAAATTTTAAATATCGCGGATCAACGGAAGTGTCGAACATCGCAAAAGTCCTTCTTGTTTCGAAATTTCAGCATACGGAACTTCCTCAACCGTGTAGCCTTTTTCACGTAGCCAGGTATTCAATCGGGTAAAATTCTCTTCAGAAACCACCACATCTTCAGATATCGAAAAAACATTCGAATGCATGTGGTACATTTCCTCGCGGGTTATGTGAAATAAGTTTTCTTCGCCAAAAAGATCAACCAAATATTGGTAATCAGCCTTCGCGCCAAAACCGCCTTCATAGATAATTCCGCGTCCATGACCGATCGGTTGGAAGCAACAATCAAGGTGCAACGCATTGTCGCGTGGCTCGATAAGCGATTTCACCAGGTCAAATTCCTTTACGGTTTTATGCGGGAAAAGCTGGCGAATAAACTCAACGCCCTGCTGATTTGTCCTTGCGGTCTTAATATCCGAATAGTCATCACCTTTGTACGTGCCGATAAAAATATGATCGTTCCAAAGCATCACATCGCCACCTTCAATATGAACTTCCACCGGTGGAGTAATCACTTTTTCAGGTGAAATCTGATCAATTACATACTTGATTGCCGCCAATTCCGGCTCCCGATCAGGTAAAATATTCGCATTTATAAACAAATCGTCGATCACAAAACCAATGTCGCGCGTAAAAATCTGATTGCAACATTCAATCACTTCAGGGCGATAAACAGTCACGTCATATTTCAAAAAAACCGCATTTATTGCGTCCATTTCGCGAGTCATATCTTCCTCATTCGGATAGGTTCCGGCAAGTATGTGTTCGCGCGATTTCGGATCGTAAGCCTCTTCTACTGTTGGTGTCGGCCCATTGTTTTCGGCCGTTCCAAGAATCACCGCACGCAGTCGCGAGGTTTCATCTTTTACATTTAATTTTAGCATAATTGTTAGCCTTTTATGGCATTCGGTGCAAATATAGAAAAAGGTTCTCCAAAAGGCTATTTTTTGAATTTTTTAGCCAAATCGTCAGTGTTCATTGGGCATTCCCCAAGGGTCGCGCTGTCTGCTTTATCTTTTTTGTCCCTATCGGATCCAAAAAAGGATACCGCTGCCCATCGCTAATGCAAGCTGCCGCGGGTTCAAATAAGCAACTGACTAAAGATCAAAAAAAAGCCTCCAATTAAGGAAGCTTTCATATTATCGTTGATCCATTGGTTTGAAATCACGTAACGGATAACCTGTGTAAATCTGACGTGGCCTACCGATTGGTTCTTTGTTGACACGCATTTCTTTCCATTGCGCGATCCAACCCGGAAGTCGGCCGATTGCGAAAAGAACTGTAAACATGTCTGTCGGAATGCCAAGCGCGCGGTAAATGATTCCAGAATAGAAATCGACGTTTGGATACAATTTGCGAGACACGAAATACTCATCAACAAGTGCTGCTTCTTCGAGTTTCTTCGCGATTTGTAAAATCGGATCGTCTACACCAAGAGTTGCCAGTACTTCATCGGCTGCTTTTTTGATGATTTTTGCACGAGGGTCAAAGTTTTTGTAAACACGGTGACCAAAGCCCATAAGTCGGAACGGATCGTTCTTGTCTTTTGCTTTTGCCATGTATTTATCAGCATCGCCGCCATTCTTCTGAATTTCTTCAAGCATTTCCAAAACAGCCTGGTTGGCACCACCGTGAAGCGGACCCCAAAGCGCAGAAACGCCGGCAGAAATCGAAGCGAAAAGCCCGGCGTGAGATGAACCAACCATTCTTACGGTCGACGTCGAACAGTTTTGCTCGTGATCTCCGTGAAGAATGAATAATTTATCAAGCGCGTCAATAACCGCAGGATTCGGTTTATACGGACCTGTTGGCAATTCAAACATCAAATGCATGAAATTCTCAACATATCCTTTTGTGTTATCGTAGTAGTTTAATGGGTAACCCATGTTTTTACGGTAAGTCCAGGTTGCAATAACCAGGAACTTCGACATGGTTTTACAAACCGCCTCATACATTTCCCTTTCGTTCTCAACATTAACCGATTTTGGGTTGAATGCGGTAAGTGCGCTTGTAAGAGCTGCCAAAACACCCATTGGATGCGCGGTTTTTGGAAAGCCGTCGATGATGTTTTTCATCTCCTCGTTTACAAGGCTGTATTTGCGAATGTCTTCTTCAAACTGCTCAAGTTGTGCTTTTGTCGGTAGTTCGCCAAAGATCAAAAGGTAGGAAACCTCAAGGAAACCGGCTTTTCCAGCTAGATCTTCGATAGAATATCCGCGGTAACGCAGAATCCCTTCTTCACCATCCAGAAACGTAATTTCGCTCTGACATGCACCTGAATTTTTATAGCCCGGATCGAGCGTGATTGCTCCGGTTGCCGCACGTAACTTTTCGATATCGATACCAACTTCGTTTTCGCTTCCAACAACGATCGGAAACTCATACTTTTGGCCGTCGAATTCTAATATTGCAGTTTTTGACATAATATAATGAGAATTTTAAAAGTATAATATATATTTAACAAAACTACATAAATCTGTCGGAAATTAAAAGCAACAATGATAGTTTAAAACAATACCCGAATAATTTTCCGACATTTTAATTTTGCATAGCCCTAGCGATAATATTAAACAAAAAACCCGACTTTTCAGCCGGGTTTTTTAGGAAATTATTTCTGTTTAAAGGCTTTTACACCCGGAAAATATGCGGTGTTGCCCAACTCTTCTTCGATTCGGAGCAATTGGTTGTATTTTGCCATCCGATCTGAGCGCGATGCCGAACCGGTTTTGATTTGGCCACAATTCAACGCCACCGCTAAATCGGCGATCGTATTATCTTCGGTTTCACCCGAACGATGCGACATTACTGAAGTGTAACCAGCGTTGTGAGCCATATTTACGGCAGCAATGGTTTCAGTAAGTGTTCCGATCTGATTTACTTTTACCAGGATCGAATTGGCGATTCCCTTTTCGATTCCGGTTGAAAGTCGGTCTACATTGGTAACAAACAAATCGTCACCAACCAATTGTACTTTGTCGCCGATAAGTTCGGTTAAGTATTTCCAACCTTCCCAATCGTCTTCCTGCATTCCGTCTTCGATAGAAATGATTGGATATTTTGATGCGAGTGCCGCCAGATATTCTGCTTGCTCGCGAGATGTTCTCTTCTGACCTGTTTCGCCTTCAAATTTTGAATAGTCGTAAGTGCCGTTAGCATAGAATTCGGATGCCGCACAATCTAACGCGATCATGATTTCATCGCCAAATTTATAACCTGCATTTTCAACCGCTTTCTGAATCGTTTCAAGCGCATCTTCAGTTCCGCCGGCAAGATTTGGAGCAAATCCGCCTTCATCACCAACAGCAGTCGATAAATTCCGGTCGTGAAGAACTTTCTTTAATTGGTGGAAAACCTCGGTTCCGATTTGCATCGCCTGAGTGAACGTTTTAGCTTTAACGGGCATGATCATAAATTCCTGAAACGCGATAGGCGCATCTGAATGCGAACCGCCGTTAATGATATTCATCATCGGAACCGGAAGTGTGTTTGCCGAAACTCCGCCGATATAGCGATAAAGCGGAAGTCCAAGTTCGTTTGCCGCAGCTTTTGCAACAGCAAGCGAAACGCCAAGGATCGCATTTGCGCCGAGATTGCCTTTGTTATGAGTTCCGTCGAGGTCGATCATGATTTGATCAATACGGTTTTGGTCGTAAACTGAAACACCAAGAAGTTCTTCTGCAATTAGCGTATTGACATTTTTAACAGCTTTTAAAACGCCCTTTCCGGCATATGTTTTTCCGCCGTCGCGAAGTTCTACAGCTTCGTGCTCGCCGGTTGACGCTCCGCTTGGAACAGCTGCGCGACCTAAAATGCCGTGTTCGGTGATCACGTCGACTTCAATCGTCGGATTACCTCTTGAGTCAAATATTTGCCTTGCGTGAACTTTGATAATGATGCTCATATTTTTTATGTTTTTATTTCACAAATGTACTTACTTCCAAAGAAAGGATTTATGATAGTTTTCAACGATAACGTTGTAATTATTCGGTGGGTTGCGCTTGCTCAGAATTGCAAAGCACAATGCCGCGTTCGATAAAATCGGTGTACGGAAGTTTAGTTCCCGGCTGATCCGGATTGTCGAGCCAGATTTCATCGACGTTGTAAATTTTATTTTTGTCCTTTGAGGCAGTTTTGGCGGAAACGCTGAGTGCGTATGTCTTTCCATTGTCGGCTTCCATGTAAATCTCTTTGTAACCGTCGCACCAAACTTCGACCTCATTGACCGTAAATGGCCATTTTCCGGTATAATCCTGCTTGGTGATTTTAATGCCGTTCCGATCCGGCGAGCACGAAAGGACTAGTGCTGCAAATCCAAATAGTAGAAATTTTTTCATGACCCTAAATTACGATAATACTTGAAAAGTAAATAATCCAATTCGTTTAAAATTATTTGCCCGTTCAACAGACGATTTCAAAATGCTGCTATCGCGAGTTTAAATCTGGTAAAACCTTACTGACCGTTGAAAGATTTAGTTTCATTCAAAAACGCTCGAACGGATTGGCCAACAAGTTGAAAAACTAAATACGCAGTTTAAATTCGGATAAATTGCAAATCGATCAAGAGCAGCAACTAAGAATGTCGTTACTCTTGACCATTTTGCCATTATGCATTTTGCATTTTGAGTTTTTCGATATTTTCGATGAATTGATCGAAAAGATACGAGGCGTCGTGTGGACCCGGACTTGCTTCCGGATGATATTGAACCGAGAAACAGTTTTTGTTTTTCATTCGCATTCCGGCAACCGTTTGATCGTTGATATGAAGATGGGTGATTTCGAAATCGGGATGTGCTTCGACTTCTTCGCGATTGATTGCAAAACCGTGATTTTGAGATGTGATTTCGCCTTTTCCGGTCAGAACGTTATCGATTGGATGGTTGATTCCTCGGTGACCGTTAAACATTTTGTATGTGGAAATTCCGTTTGCGAGTCCGATGACCTGATGTCCGAGACAAATCCCGAATAAAGGTTTATCATTTTCCAGAATATCGCGAGCGGTTTGTTGCGCCTGATGCAATGGTTCCGGATCGCCGGGGCCGTTTGACAGGAAGTAGCCGTCGGGATTGAACTTGCTCATTTCTTCGTAACTTGTGTTGTACGGAAATACTTTTATGTAGCAATCGCGTTTGGCAAGGTTGCGAAGAATATTCTTTTTGATTCCAAGATCAAGGGCGGCAATCTTGTATTTGGCGTTTTCTTCACCAATATAATAAGGTTCGGTAACTGATACTTTTGATGAAAGTTCGAGGCCTTTCATGTCCGGTATTTCGTTTAGGAGCTTTTTGAGCTCGTCGATTGGAGTTCCGTCTGTGGAAATTACCGCGTTCATGGCTCCGTTATCGCGAATATAGCTGACCAGCGCGCGGGTATCGACATCTGAAATTACGATCAGGTTTTGCTTTTTGAGATACTCTTCAAGGCTTGATGACGCCGAAGGCCGGGAGTGGTTGAATGAGAAATTTTTGCAGACGAGTCCGCTGATCATGATTCGGTCGGCTTCAGTATCGTTGTCGTTCACGCCGTAGTTTCCGATATGCGGATTGGTGGTCACCATGATTTGCCCGTAGTATGACGGATCGGTAAAGATTTCCTGGTAGCCTGTCATTCCGGTATTGAAAGCGACTTCACCAAAGGTTTTTCCTTCGATACCGATCGACTTTCCGTAGAATATTGTTCCGTCTTTTAGCAGCAGGACGGCTTTTGGGCGAGTTGTGTATTTCATTATGGGGTATTAGGTGTTGGGTTCCGGGTGCGGGGTTTGTAGTTATGCTGCAAAGTTACATTAAAATCTAAAAACTTCAAGTACCCACCGCGTTAGGGATGGCAGCAAAGTGCCGTGCACTGCATTATCGAGTTGAAAGCATTGCTTTTAACGAAGATACCGAGCGAAGCTCTGCCCGGCGGCGGCTAGCGTCCGGTTGAATGTTGCACGTAGTTGTCAGCCGCCGCAACGCCCAAAAATCAATAATACAACCTAAAATCGAGGAGTTTGCACAGCGCATATTGCTTTTGATGCAGCTCTTCCACAATATATTTCACGTCGTCGTCGTCGTGGCAGAGGTTGAAAAACACGTTGTCGAGCATGCTGCTGTTTACCGCGCCGGCTTCGCGACCATAACCTGAAATGGCACGTGCGCCGGTCACATCCAGAAAATATTGCGCTTCGTCGGGCTCGAGATCGAGTACTTTGGCATTGGCAAAATGCAGCATTTTCCCTTTTAGCTTGCCTTCGAAAACCTCAGCAATTTCCTCAAGACTGTAATAGTAATCGTTGAGGCAGATGTTGTTTGGCTCGCCGGGCATCACCAGATAAATAATTTCGTAATTCTTAAAATTATGGTCGTCATAGAGCAGCGCGCCGAGGCTTTCCTCGAGGCCTTCAATGCTGTCGATTGACTTGTAAATGCTGTCGATTTGGTGCGCCATGGCGAGTTGCTGAAGGCTTTGGAGTACGTGTGTATTTTCGTTTTCTGAAACGTCGTTGACGGCTTCGAGGCAGAAGATGAATTTTTCGGAGTTCATTACTTAATTCTAAATGCATAAAGTTACTGTTTTATGGCATTTCTAAGACAATAAGCAAGGGAAGATCGTGCGGGTTTGTTGTCGGATCGCCAGTCGGGTGGAGTGTTTAATTCCCATTCGATTCCCTCGATTTATTAAAATACTACTTGTACTTCAAAAAAAAAGCGATAACACCTTGGATGTTAAGTATTTTGTTTTTCTTGCGACTACATTTCAGAATCACTTTTTATGAAACATTTTTACCTTAGTTTTTTACTTTTATTTCTGACAGCTTTTACGCAGGCACAATGCTGGCAGTCCATCGCAGCGGGCGAAGAGTTTACTTTGGCTATAAAAGCCGACGGCACATTATGGGCCTGGGGATCAAATTCCTATGGGCAACTCGGCATAAACAGTCTCATAGATAAAAAAACACCCACACAAGTTGGAACGGACTCAAATTGGACTGCAGTTTCCTGTGGTCTGATTTCTAGCGCGGCCCTAAAGTCTGACGGGACATTGTGGACCTGGGGTCATAACGGACAAGGTATGCTGGGGATCGGATCGACAACCAATAAGCTGGTTCCAACGCAGGTTGGGACCGACACCAATTGGAGTGTTGTAAAAATGGGAAGCGATTATACTTTGGCATTGAAATCCAACGGCACGCTTTGGGGCTGGGGCTATAATCTTTTCGGAGCAATCGGTGATGGAACGACAACTAGTCGCTTTAGTCCTGTCAGGGTAGGAACCGCCAGCAACTGGTCTAAAATTGAAGCCGCTGAAGATCATTCGTTGGCGATTGCAGCCGATGGCACTTTATGGGCGTGGGGCAGTAATATTTCCGGCTGTCTTGGTGATGGAACACAAACCCAAAGAAACACGCCTATCCAAATCGGCACAGCAACGGACTGGGCTGAAATATCTGGCGGATGGGAAGTAAGTGTGGCAGTCAAGACCAATGGGACATTATGGACTTGGGGTTTGAACGTCATCGGCCAGCTTGGAGACGGAACAACAACTGACAAACACGTTCCGACACAAATCGGAAACGAAACCAACTGGTCGAAGGTAAATACATCAAATGCGCATATAGTAGCCCTTAAAACTAATGGAACGCTCTGGTCGTGGGGTGGAAATTCATATGGCGAGCTCGGGATGAACAGCTCTTTTACGATCGATGTACCAACCCGGGTTGGAACGGCTGCGAATTGGCAGTCGGCGGTTGCGGGATCGTTTCACACACTGGGAACACGTAGCGATGGCTCACTCTATGGGTGGGGCTATAACGAAAATGGTTCAGTAGGAGACAATACACTTATAAATCGCGATGAGCCTGTTTTATTGGGCTGCCCTACATCAGTATTGGCATTAAATGATTTTAGTGGCGGGTCGGTTGTTATCTGGCCTAATCCGGTCAGCGATGTTTTACATCTACAAAATGCGCCTGATCAAATCGAGAAAATTGTGGTGACCGATATGCTTGGTAAAGTTGCCCTTGAAGTAAGGAATAACGTTACAAGCCTGAACGTTGAATCGCTGAATAGCGGGGTTTACATTTTATGCATTTTTTCAGGAAATGAAATTTACAAAGCGAAATTTGTCCGGTAAAAGATTCCCTTTTTTTTTCGCTTTATTGTCATTCCGACGTAGGAGGAATCTAACAATTGTCGTTGACTGTACACGTCTTTTTACTCCCCAAAAAACGTATCAATAAATCCCTTGAACTTCACGAGCAACGTCTCGCCTATGCTCTTTCGCTGCAATACTGAAGGTTGTTCTTCAAGCACTTCCTGACGATGGGTTTTTATGAAAGTTTACACCCGAGCGAAGCTTGATGAAGTTGCGATATGTATGGGTGGTGAGATTTGGTTGTGATTAGGAAGGATTGCGAGGGGTTCAGTTCGTGCGAAAATTTTATTAAGCCAGCAGTGAATTCAACAATTTGCGCTATGAGGAGCCTAAATCATATACGTTGACTTGTAAATGCTAATACAACTTCGAAATGACTTTTACTTTCGAAGGCCTGGTTTTCCGAGAATTCTTACGTTCCCAACTTCTACTGCTTTAGGTACTTTATATTTTGCTTTATCCCTTTTGTTAAATTATAGGTTACGGACATAAAAACCCCAATTTTAATAGATTCAGTGGTAAAGCTTGAGATATCGTTTGTATTTGAAATGTCTGTAACACTGTAACCGGAGCGCAATTTGCTAACACCTTTTACGGTTCCGCCTGCTGTTAAACAAAGTCTCTCGTACCGTCCTAAAATCAGACTCGGGCCGAAATAAAAATTATTCGTTTGGATTTTACCATCAGTAACATTCACACCAATTCCCGCACTCATGCCCCAAGCAACCACCTTCTCACTGCGAAAAGACATCGTTGCCATTCCTACTATTGAAGGAAAATAATTGTTTTTAGATACTTCTGCAATGCTATTTATGCCGGCTGAATTTACAGACATTTCATATATTGGTGCATCATCTATATATTGCAGTGCAAGGCCAACCCCAAAGTCTAAACGGACGCCTCCCTTTGTGTATTCTTTATGATTAAATTTCCGGCTGTTATGCACGTCCATATCTTTGCGTGTTTCGATATTAATATCAAAACTGACTAAATCATTAGTGGGTTGTACAGGCGCAGACACAAATTCGTAAGATTCTTTATCGTTAAGAAGATTCAGATTACACCTCATATTATGAATCATCGTTAAAATATCAAGTCGGAGTATTTCATTATTCATGGACTCGGCAGTCTGCTTTATTCTTTCGACAGGTTCTAAGAGTTTAACCCGGCCGCCATAGTTTATATATCAGACAAATCCATACTATTAATTATTGTCGTGTAATCGAGGTTAAATTCAGAATACAGTTCACTAAATACTCGATAACTGTTTTCATATAATGACAGGCGGTCGGGAAGCGAGTCTAATTTGATTTTGTAAAGTTGTTCAAATTTTTGGTGAGTGAGAATTGGATTTCTCCCCGCTTCGTGTAGTTTATTGTTATGTACTTGTATCTCTAGTAAATTGTTGTAATATGAACGAAGCTTTGTAAAAGACGTTCTTAACTTCGCAAGATTTTCCCTATACGCGTCTAGCCGTACGTTTGTACTCTGGTATTTGACAAGAGCAGAAGTCTTTTTATCAATGTCATCAATAACCGCTTTTCTCTGCTCTGTTAGCTCCACAATTTCATTATTAAGTCTGAGCATCTGCGTTTCTAGCTGAGCCTTTTCGCCAATATCTCTCACCGTGTCCAATATTTCGCGTTGGAAATAAAGATCGTTATTCTTGGCGGTAATTTTAAACTCAATCTGGGACCTTTTAACATATAGCATAGCCATATCCTCAATAATTTTTTGACTATCGTTAACTTTTTTTAAATCCTCGTTGAATGCTTTGATTTGCTCAGGCTTAACATCTTTATGAAAATCATCACTAAAGATCGTCTTCGGAATGGGGTGTCCAAGCGAAGCGTCTACGTTTAGCCTAGTATGAACCAAACTGGCTAATTGATCTTGAGCCTTAATCTGGTCGAGCAAGTTCTGCTGACTCCAATTTGAATCTGCCAAAATAGAATCTTTGCTTTTGACTGAAACTTCATAGGCCAGTCGGTTTACGTTTGTAATTTTATATACTACTGGATTATTAACTCTCAAAGGCATATTATTAGATTTGTATACACCCGTCTGAAAATCGTACTCTACGACATAAGTATTGGTTTTAGTACTATCAGCATCTCGATTCGTATTACCTTTAATGATGTCTTTTGAAGAATTACAAGAAAAGATTGTAGTACAAAGAATAATAAATAGAATTTTTTTCATGGCCATGGTTTTTTATAATTAGCTAAAACAAAGACATTTAAACCAAAAACCAAATACCTATGACTTGGTATTTTATCTTTAAGAAAGCTTAAACGATAAAGGAATTGCTTTATAAATATTAAGCCTCCCCAACGAAATTGCAATACAATTGAGGTTCAAGGATGAGATTTTTGTCATAGTTGGACAGCGAGTGGACAGATTTACAGTCCGTGCGATAAATTGCGAAAACTTAATCTTACAATTCGCACATCTTCAGTTTAACACCCATAGCAAAACCACACTAATTCTCCAATATCCCTTCAATGACTTTGTTATCAAAGGAAGCACATCAAGGCCGATTTCGAATTTTTGAATATCGGCTGCTTATGTTTCATTATCGCACCGGGAAGACTCGATCGCTGATTGATTCATAGAGCGAAGATTTCGAGCGAAGATTTGAATTTATGGTTTGAAAGTGTGTAGGAAGTTTTTGTTGTGTAGTATTAGCTTCAAATTTTGTACGCAATACCGTAATTTTCTTTCTGCACGGGCCGAACTGAAATAGTTCTCCTAGAGCATTTTGTTTAGCAATTGCTTCTGCTTTGCATTTGATCGCGGTAACGCCTGCTGTTTTCCTGCTTTCATGTTTGAGTGTGATAATAATCGGAGAGATTCGCTAGCGCACCCAAAGGTAAGCCTCGTCAACCAATTTCATAACTTGCCATCTGTTCTCGCCTGTTACCAGTCAGTGCTCCATTTTAAACTGCGTCAAACTTAACATTGCACGAAGACCTGTTTATTGCTCATTTTAAATATGTTACACTAAAATTGAAATTTACGAAACGTAACATCAGGTGTAAATGCGCTTGGCGGACGCGCTTTGGATGCTATTTATAGCTATTGGCATAGCACGCAACATTCACACACAATTTTAGGGTCGCGATCGGACATGTTAGATATACCGTGTGCCTGACTTGAATTAACTTTAGTCATAGGCCTGAGCACCATTCTTCTCAGAACCTTCTTTTTCAACAACTTCCTTAACAACGCTTAACATTATTTCCAATTTCACCTTGAAATCTTGGTAGAAAGCATGATTTGGATTAAAATAGATGCTATTTAACAAACAATAATACCAGTTTCGATACTCTTTATAAACAATATAATCAGGGTATAATGCGCTATTGGAAGCGTTGGGAAATTGCTTTTTAAATGTGTCGTATAGTTCTTGGTGATGACCAGTCCGTTTCGTAGAATCATAAAATCCTAAAATCAGCTTTGAAAACCCTTTTTCAATCGCAAAGTCTTCATATCGTTCCCTGATCTCCGACGATTTTTTAAGTAGCGATTTTAAGCTATTGTCGATCATATTAATGTTTATGCAATCCCGCGTTGATACAAATACTTCTGAAAATCAATAAATAACTCTCTCACCCTCGACAAATCGCCAAGTTCAGCGCCCGCATCGGGTAATGATTTGTACTTGTTGGAAAGTAAGACAGGAAGTTTTTCCTGGTCGAGTTCCTCAACGCCCGTTTCGATATACTTGCTGAGCACAAACTCGATGAATTTTTTTTGCTTATCATTTAATAGCAGAAATATGGTTGCTTGTGCGGCGGCGACCCGTTCTTCACGTGAGATCGGTTTGATCTCACTATTGAAAACATATTCAAGTACATCGAATATATCGCTCCTTTCAGCATCGATCAGTGATTGCAAGGTTTGAAGTTCATCTTTGCCAAAACCCGCGTCCGCGAGCTTGTTCAAAAGCGACTTTCTGGTTAACGGATTGCTCCATAGCGACCTTAACTCTTCTTCACTTTTAAAAAACTCAGGTAGCGCTCCGAATAAATTGTTTAGAAACTCCTCTGCTGACACGGGCGTACCGTCGGCAGTCCAAAAGGATGTTGAAATCATGTGTTTGATTTCGAGTTCTTTGCCATTTTTTAGTTTGACTTTGACTTTTTTCTTGCAAATACACGGACTCTGTCCGCAAACCAAGCAAGGCGGTTTAGGTTCTTTGGGACAAATACAAGGTTTTTGCCCACAGACTTCACATGGTCTACCTTTGCTTCCCGTTTGGCAAACACAATTTACCTCGCCGCAGGTGATACAAACTTCCGGCTCAAGCGGCTCCCCGTCCCATTCAGGATCGGCGAAATGATGATAGGCATCAACATAATCATAAATTGTAAAGAAGTCTTTGCCTTCGAACAATCTTGTTCCGCGGCCAACGATCTGTTTAAATTCGATCATCGAGTTTACCGGTCGAAGCAACACAATATTCCGAACGTTTCGCGCATCGACTCCGGTGCTGAGTTTTTGAGATGTTGTGAGTATCGTTGGAATTGTCTTTTCATTGTCCTGAAAATCCCTCAAATATTGCTCGCCCATCGCGCCATCGTTAGCAGTGACCCGGGCCGCATAGTTCGGATCTTTTGAAATCTTGTACTGGTTGATCAAATCGCGAACTGCAGCAGCGTGTTCTTGGGTTGCACAAAAAACAATCGCTTTTTCTTTTTGATTCGCTTCTTCAAGATAAATTCTCACGCGTTTCGACTCCCGCTCCTTTATCTCGATGATCTTGTTGAAATCAGGTTCTTTGTAAATTCGGCCGACTTCTATTTCACCCTCGACAACATCATCGTCACTCGTGTAAACGTAATCGTCGAGTGTCGTCTTGATGCGTTTGACCTTAAATGGTGTAAGAAAGCCATCGTTGATTCCTTCCTTTAATGAATAGACATAAACCGGTTCTCCAAAATATTTATAGGTATCAACGTTGTCCTTACGTTTTGGCGTCGCCGTCAAACCAAGTTGAACCGCCGGAGAAAAATATTCTAAAATTCCTCGCCAGTTCCCTTCGTCATTAGCGCCGCCTCTATGGCATTCATCGATGATGATAAAGTCGAAGTAATCTGATGGATAAGCACCAAAATACGGGGCAGGCTTACCTTCAGTATCAGTGCCGGACATAAATGTTTGAAAAATTGTAAAGAAGATGCTGCCATTCGTTGGCACGCTGCCCCGTTTACTAATTTCTTTGGGACTGATTCTCACCAATGCGTCTTCCGGAAATGCCGAAAAAGAATTAAAAGCCTGATCGGCCAAAATATTTCTGTCTGCTAAAAATAAAATCCGCGGCCGCCTGCTGCCATCGCGTTGCAGGTTCCACCGCGTTTGAAATAATTTCCATGCAATCTGAAATGCAATTGCAGTTTTACCTGTTCCGGTTGCCAGCGTAAGTAATATTCTATCAGCATTATTGGCGAGCGCTTCCAGTGTTCTCTTTACAGCAATCTCTTGATAGTACCGCAATTGCCATGAACCGCTTTTATCTTCAAACGGAACATTGGCAAATTTTTCCCGCCATTCGTTTTGAACGGCAAAAGTTTTCTGCCACAGCTCATCCGGCGATAGAAATTTATCGACCAGACCTTCTTCACCCGATTTCATACAGATACTGTAGACGTCAATGCCGTTTGTCGAATAGGTTGTTTCCAGTTTTAGTTTCTCGGCATACTGCTTTGCTTGCATCACACCTTCGCCTACCGAAAGCAATGAACTTTTAGCTTCAATAACTGCGAGCTTTACATTTTTGTAAACCAATACATAATCGGCGATTGTCTTTTTACCACGTACGCCACCGGTTTGGATTTTACCATCGGTGATGTTGAATTCACGCAATACTTTTGACTCGGGCACAACGCCCCAGCCACATGCTTTGAGCATCGGGTCGATCAGTTCGGCTCTTGTTTCGGCTTCGTTCATAGAAAAGATAGCTAACGTTTCGTAATGATAAGAATATCTTCAAGCTTTATATAGGTGCAATATCCTGTTTCGGTAAAATTGCGATGGTTGTACTTTCCTTTGTATTCGGTCAGGTCAATTACGCTGTTCCAATAGGTGAATTTCGGTGCGGCATAACCGGGATCAAGACAAAAAATCTTTGAAACCTGGTTGGTCTTTTCATCAACTTCGATTCCGATTGCAACCAAAGCATGTGCGCCGCCGCCTTCCGCTTTATATGAAATCAGGACCGGATTGTCATTTTCAATTTCACTGACAATTGCCGGAACTACATCATCCTTTATATGAACCGAGGTTACATATTTGGAATAACTTCGTTTGAGCATGTCTTGAATATTGTCGAACTCTTCACTGAAAAAATAATTCCCGTCCCGATGTAACCCTTTAGATTCAAGCAACTCTTTTTTAAGTCGTTCAATGCTTTTCCTTTTATCCCCAGTTACAGCATCAACTGAGATGTCTTTGTATTTTGCGGCCTTAATCATTATCAAAATCATCATCGTTGCATACACCGCGCACGCACCGTCAAGATCACCCTGCCGGAGGTGCACAGTCTGATATCGTCCATTAGTGGTTTTGGCGTTAACGCTGTCTTCATTCAGATGTAGTGCATCAATAATCTTAATGGTTCTCACTGCCTAAGATCTTTAAATTTTCCGAACTGCACTTCATCATAGTTATTCATTGTATCAAAATAACAATCAGCATCATCAATACGCCATTTACCTTTTGAGTAGTTGAAATAATAGGTGACCCGCTGCTGTTCAAACAAATGATTGTTCAACACAATCTCAAAGCGGTCCTTTTGCTTGAAACTGGTTTCGAAATCAAATGCATCCTGTTCATTTAACCGTGCTTCCAGCGTCATTTTATTTTTTTCGTGGTCAAAGAGATAAAGTTTCTCATCGGGAAAATAAGGCATCCCCATAACGTGGAACTCTTTGTCTTTAATGAACCTGTGCAACACCCAATAATGGCGTAGCTTTTCAGGCGACGTGGTCGCGCATGTACAGAACTTTATTTTATTGGAAACATTACACATTGGCTTCCACTAATTGGTTAGCCGTTAATTCCCCACAAAATGCTTTTTGCAACAATGATTTTTTGAGCTCGTCAAGATCCTGTATTTTTTTGATGTAGACTGATTGGAGAAATTCGCTTCGTGACAAGATCGATTCGATCGTTATTACAATTTTTCGTTGCTCTTGAATTGATTGTGGAAACGTAAATTTAATTTGTCTTAAATCGGCGTTATATAGCCGAGCTATAGTTGCACCGTTCGTCGCATTCCATTTGCACGAGCCATAAACATGATATAAATAACTGTTTAATACGATACTTTCATCGTTATCAACCCAAACTATGTTTGAGTCCTGAAAATATGCGGGCTTTCCATCATATATAACCCTACGTCCTATTGTTCCCGATGCGGACAGTAAAACATCACCTTTTTTTGGAAAAGAAAATTTTTGTCTATAGTTCGAATATAGGGATTCTGAAATGAAAGCGTCAGGTTCCTTTCCAAAAGTACCAATTTTATAAAATGGTATTTCGCCATGTGCTGTTGTTTGATGTTTTAGTATTCGCTTGCACATGCAAACTTTTCCAATTTCGCCAATAGATGCCTCCTCCCAACCATCACCTTTCTTCCTAAAAACCTCCTCCAAATAACTCGCAAAAAGCTCCTTTGCATTTTTTAAATTTTGCTCATAATTGGTTTTTGCTTTATCAATCGCGACAAAGGCTTCGTCTAAAATGGAGACGATGCGTTGTTGTTCGGGAAGTGTGGGAAGGGGAATTTTAATTGCCTTATATTCATTAAATTTTAGATTGCGTATTCCCGTAGAGTGGCTCTGCATGCTCTCAGTTGCTCCAGATATATACAAATGATGCAGATATCGGTGCAAGTATTCGAAGTTAACATTAGCTAAATCATGTACGCGAATAACAGAGGTAAAATTACTAAAGGAATAATCACCTTCTTTTTTATCAAATAGAATTACGCGGCCCACAGGTTGCTTTGGACCACCACCTGACTTTTCTAATATTATATCGCCATATTGTAATTGTCGTTTTAGAAATTGGGATTGTTCAACTTCTAAATATACTATCTCACGATCATCTAGCTTGCCTTCTTTAGTAAAATTCGTATTTCGTATGACTCCAACTTTGTTAAAAGGAGGCTTTTTTCCGGTCCACAATCCATTGTAAAACGAACATATATCATTTAGGTTCTTTATCTCCCATCCCTCTCTCATATCATCTCCAATATTTCATTCAAAATATCCGCAGTTTCCGCATCAAGCGCTTTCATTTCTTCGACAATCACTTTTGGATCGCGAAGCAGGGCTTCCTCCTTTTTGTTGGGATTTTTAACGCTAAGGTCAAAAGTTTGTGAGTCGATGTCGTTGATGTCAACGCTCCACGAATTTTCACTTTCGCCAAACGTTTTTTGAAGCGTCACGAAATCGGCAAGATCTTTTTCGTTCAATGGGTTAGTCTTTCCAAGGTTACGGCCCAAGTTGAGCTGGTAAAACCATACCTTTTGCGTTGGCGCTCCTTTTTCAAAAAACAACACCACGGTCTTAACCCCTGCGCCGGTAAAGGTTCCGCCGGGCAAATCAAGTACGGTATGCAGGTTGCAGTTTTCGAGCAACAGCTTGCGAAGGCTTATCGAGGCATTGTCGGTATTACTTAAAAAGGTGTTCTTAATCACAACACCCGCTCGGCCGCCGGCTTTCAAAATTTTTACGAAATGCTGCATAAACAGCGAAGCCGTTTCGCCTGTCTTGATCGGAAAATTTTGTTGCACTTCGGCACGTTCCTTTCCACCAAACGGCGGGTTGGCGAGAATAATATCGTAACGGTCTTTTTCCTGAATGTCGGCTAAGTTTTCAGCGAGTGTGTTTGTATGTATGATATTTGGTGCTTCAATTCCGTGCAGGATCATATTCATCGTACCAATAATATACGCAAGGGATTTTTTTTCCTTACCGTAGAACGTTTTCTTCTGAAGCGTTTCGGTATCTTTTGTAGTCAGGTTCTTGCTGTTTTGTAAATAGTCAAATGCCTCGCAAAGGAATCCCGCCGAACCAACTGCACCGTCATAAATGGTGTTGCCAATTTCGGGAGCTACGACTTTTACAATAGTCCGAATCAGAGGTCGGGGCGTGTAGTATTCGCCGCCGTTGCGTCCGGCATTCCCCATATTTTGAATTTTCGATTCATACAGGTGGCTCATCTCATGCTTTTCGGCATGCGTGCGGAAACGGAGTTCGTCAATACGGTTTAAAACTTCGCGAAGGTTGTAGCCGCTCTGGATGCGGTTCTTGAGTTCGGAAAATATTTCACCGATCTTGTATTCGATAGTATCGGCGCTTTCAGCGGAAGATTTGAATTTTTTGAGGTAAGGAAATAACTCTATGTTGACGAAATCTGCAAGGTCATCGCCTGTTTTTGCTTTGTGATGATCGAGCTTGCCATCCGGATCTTTTGGCATCGCCCAAACGCTCCATTGAAATTCGGGAGCAATGATCGGTGAGTATGTTTTGCCTGAAAGCTCGGCTGACATTTGCTTATCTTTCTCGAGATCATCAAGATACTTTAGAAAAAGCACCCACGAGGTTTGTTCTACATAGTCAAGTTCGCTACCACAGCCGGCGTCTTTGTGTAGAATATCATCTATATTTTTGAAAGTTTGTTCGAACATTATTGTTTTTTATAGGGGAAATTAAGTAGTGGCAAGTATATGAAAAAGATGATTAACTATTGTGATTTTATTCAGAATGCACGATTCTTTACAAATGCGCAATTTCTGCGTATTGTTATATTACCTTTTGAGTATCAGTATACATCTTATAAATGTGCTTTATATTTTTATGCATCCTACATCTGGTGAGACTCACGTTGTTTGGCAGTTCCTTAGACGTCGACGTTCGTGTTTAAAATGTGAGATAGCATTACCGAAAATATGTGATGACCGTAGGCTGTTTCAAAATTTACCATCAAAAAAATTTGAAACAAAATCTGTGGCAAAAATTTTGACCGTGAAAATTTGAAACAAACACGTTATGAAAAGAGAAACCATTACCAAACAGCTAGGCTTAAAACAGCAGGATGTTGCGACTTTGCTTGGGGTAAGTCGCGCGCAATGGTCGATGTTTGAATCCGGCAAACGGCAGTTACCAGCGGTTGCCACCCAAAAACTCTCAGAATTGCTACAACGGGCTCAGCAAAATACTGCTAAAAGAAAACTTGACTTTGATAAAAACAACATAATTGTCGAACATTTACAACGACTACTCAAAGAAAACGAATATCAGCTTGCTACCAATGCCCGTAAAATAGCAACATTATTGAAAAAACAGGAAGCAGCAAAAAAATTAATGGGCTTTGCCGATGGATTTGACTTCGATAAAGCGTCTGGCAACATTGCCGATGCGATTGTTAAGCGCATCAGTGCCAAAGCTTTAAACGACCTCGGGAACGACAAAATAAAAGGATTACTTACGCTCGAAATACGACAAGAGGTTCTCGAACATGAAAGAAATTTACTAAAAATGAAAATTTTATCAGCACAGGGAAAGCCTTGATAATAAAGAGGTGCTATCGTTAATTTCCTAAGATTACTTCTCTATTTTTAGTTTTTCACCACGTATTTCGCATCACAATTTTTTTTTTGGCACACCGTTTGGAAAATGCTGGTCAATAGTAACCATTAAATTTTTTAATCATGAACTATTCATTACACAATTTGACAGCGGTTGCCGACTGCGATGTTCTAATTCAACGTGCAACCAGAGAGAAAGCTGATTTAGATTACAAGAAGCTTTCTGAAGAGCGAATGACAGTGAGGTTTGCAGAAACTTCACAAGAGCTCGAAGCAGATCTTCAAGGCGTAGTAGCCGAGATTGCAGCAACTGAGACCATCATTTCAATGTTGCCCGAAGGACCTTCTAAAGAGGATGCGATCAATAAGAAGATTAGGTTAGAGTACAGGAAGTTTCTTCTTGAAACTCGCAAAGAAAGTTACGGCACTGTCGCCTTGCTTGAAAAGGAAATGGATCTGGCAAGAGTTAACAAGGAGATTGCCGAAGTTGAAGCTTTTATAGCAGTCATTGAAGAAAAGCGAGCCCAACTCGCAGCATAGTTTAACATTTAAACAGAGAAGAGCAGGTTTTAGGACCTGCTTTTTTTATGGGATTTTTGGGAGTAAAGTATTGATTGTTGGGCAAAGCTATTTTGCTCTTTTTTTCCTTTGCTTTTTTGTCATTCCGACGCCAGGAATCTAACAATGTTAGCGAATCGCTGCGTTAGCGATGCTTGCTTCGTCAATATGACAAATTAGGAGCATCCCATTCCAAATAAATCAAAAAAAAGGGAAAAACTAGTAAAAGCTTTTCCCTTAATTTCTGATTGAAACAAAGAATTATTTTGTTTCGTCGGTATTTGTTTCGATTGTCGGAGCTTGATCAGCTGGAGTTTCGTTGGCAGCTTCTTCAGTTTGTGCAACTGCTTTAGCTTTTCCACCACGACGGCTTTTCGCTTTCTTAACCTCTTTCTTACCACCGTTGTAAAGTTCGTTGAAATCTACAAGTTCGATCATTGCCATATCGGCGTTGTCACCAAGACGGTTACCAACTTTGATGATTCTTGTATATCCGCCTGGACGGTCACCAACTTTAGCTGCTACGTCTCTAAATAGATCGGTAACTGCATATTTGCTACGAAGGTAAGCGAAAACGATACGACGGTTGTGAGTCGTGTCGTCTTTTGATTTAGTGATCAAAGGCTCAACGAATTGTTTAAGCGCTTTTGCTTTAGCGACAGTAGTGTTAATACGTTTGTGCTCGATTAGAGAGCAAGCCATATTAGCAAGCATCGCTTTTCTGTGCGAAGTTTGTCTGCTTAAGTGATTGAATTTTTTTCCGTGTCTCATGACGTGTATTTGTTAACTTCATCTTGCTCGATCCACTTTGGAGAGCAAAATATGAAGTAATTACTCTTTATCTAGTTTGTATTTTGAAAGGTCCATTCCGAAAGTCAGGTTCTTAACTGCTACGAGCTCGTCGAGTTCAGTAAGAGATTTCTTTCCGAAGTTGCGGAATTTCATCAGGTCATTTTTGTTGAATGACACAAGGTCGCCAAGTGTATCGACTTCGGCAGCTTTCAGGCAGTTTAGGGCCCGCACTGAAAGATCCATATCGACAAGTTTGGTTTTAAGAAGTTGACGCATGTGCAGTGATTCTTCGTCGTAAGACTCAGTTTGTGCGATTTCGTCAGCTTCAAGAGTGATCCTTTCGTCAGAGAACAACATGAAGTGGTGGATCAGCGTTTTAGCAGCTTCGGTCAAAGCTTCTTTTGGGCTGATTGATCCATCAGTTCTGATTTCGAAAACAAGTTTTTCGTAGTCGGTTTTTTGCTCAACACGGAAGTTTTCGATAGCGTATTTTACGTTTTTAACCGGGGTGAAGATTGAATCGGTAAAAATGGTACCGATGGCAGCATTTTGCTTTTTGTTTTCTTCAGCCGGAACGTAACCGCGGCCTTTTTCTATAGTAAGCTCAAGGTTTAGGTTGATTTTGCTGTCAAGGTTACAGATAACCAATTCAGGGTTAAGCACCTGGAAACCTGAGATAAATTTCTGGAAATCACCTGCCGTCAGCTGATCTTTTCCTGAAACAGAAATGGTAACAGACTCGTTATCCACGTCTTCGATTTGGCGTTTGAATCGCACTTGTTTCAGGTTAAGGATAATTTCGGTCACATCTTCAACGACACCGGAGATGGTAGAAAACTCGTGGTCTACCCCTTCGATTCGCACCGACGTGATTGCGTAACCTTCCAATGCAGAGAGCAGAACTCTTCTGAGTGCGTTACCAACTGTCAATCCGTAACCTGGTTCTAAAGGACGAAATTCAAATTTGCCTTCAAAATCGGTTGAATCGATCATGATAACTTTATCCGGTTTCTGAAAATTAAATATTGCCATATTATTCGACTGGTGTCAATTTTATTTGTTGTACAATTCGACGATCAACTGCTCCTTAATATTTTCAGGAATTTGCAGTCTGGCTGGTACTGATACGAATGTACCTTCTTTAGTATCGTTGTTCCAAGTGATCCACTCGTATACGTTGCTTGAGTTAGCAAGTGAACGCTCGATAGCTTCTAAAGATTTTGATTTTTCACGAACCGCGATTTTGTCGCCTGGTTTAACGTGATAAGAAGGAATGTTTACTAGTTCACCGTTAACTGTGATGTGACGGTGAGAAACGATTTGACGTGCAGCACGACGAGAAGGGGCGATACCCATTCTGAATACGACGTTGTCTAGACGAGCTTCGCAAAGTTGAAGTAGCACCTCACCGGTAACACCTCTTGATGCAGAAGCTTTTTCAAAAAGACCTCTAAATTGTTTTTCAAGGATTCCGTAAGAGTACTTAGCTTTTTGCTTTTCCATCAACTGAATAGCGTATTCAGATTTCTTACCTCTTTTTTTAGCCATCCCGTGTTGTCCGGGTGGGTAATTTCTTTTTTCGAAAGATTTGTCATCTCCGAAGATCGCCTCGCCGAATTTACGGGCGATTCTAGTTTTAGGACCAGTATATCTTGCCATTTCTAAAATTAATTGGGATAGAGATTATGAATTCAGGTCAAATCCTCCGATAATCTGATTCTGTCCCGGGTTATACTTAATAAAATAATTATACTCGACGTCTTTTTGGAGGACGACAACCATTGTGAGGCATTGGAGTTACATCGATGATTTCAGTAACTTCGATACCGCCGTTATGCAAAGAACGGATTGCAGACTCACGTCCGTTTCCTGGTCCTTTTACATATACTTTCACTTTTTTCAGACCAGCTTCAAGGGCAACTTTACTTGCATCTTCTGCTGCCATTTGAGCTGCGTATGGAGTGTTCTTTTTAGAACCTCTAAAGCCCATTTTACCTGCTGAAGACCAAGAAACAACTTCACCTTTTTTGTTAGTCAAAGAGATGATGATGTTGTTGAAGGTTGCGCTAATATGAGCTTCGCCTGTTGACTCAACGATAACTTTACGTTTTTTTGCTGTTGCTTTAGCCATACTACTTATTATTTAGTTGCTTTTTTCTTGTTAGCAACAGTTTTTCTTTTACCTTTTCTTGTACGAGAGTTATTCTTCGTTCTTTGTCCTCTAAGTGGAAGACCAGATCTGTGACGGATTCCTCGGTAACATCCGATGTCCATAAGACGTTTGATGTTAAGTGAAACTTCAGAGCGAAGTTCACCTTCAATTTTGAAATATGATACAGCGTCACGGATTGCTCCGATTTCGTCGTCATTCCAATCCTGAACTTTAGTATCTTGGCTAACCTGAGCTTTTTCTAAGATCTCGATTGCACGGCTTCTACCTATTCCGAAGATGTAGGTCAAAGCGATAACTCCTCTTTTGTTTTTTGGGATGTCTACCCCTGCTATTCTTGCCATAATTATCCTTGTCTCTGTTTAAATCTAGGATTCTTTTTGTTGATTACGTACAACCTCCCTTTTCTACGCACAATGATGCACTCGGGACTTCTCTTTTTTACTGATGCTCTTACTTTCATCTGTTTATATTTACTGATTTCTAGCGGACAGATGGAATTCGCAAGCGCCTTACATCTGTTGGTGATAATTAATTTGTTTGACTAAGGCCAACCCGAAGGCAACCTTAATACCTATAAGTAATTCTTGCTTTGGACAAATCGTACGGACTCATTTCCAGTTTTACCTTATCGCCCGGGAGCAATTTGATGTAGTGCATACGCATTTTACCGGAGATGTGAGCGATCACGATATGACCATTCTCTAATTCAACACGGAACATCGCATTTGATAATGCTTCGATGATTGACCCGTCTTGTTCTATTGCTGATTGTTTTGCCATAAAAACTAAGCTACTGCTTTTCTATTTTTTCCTGTTTTCATGAGCCCGTCATAATGCTTGTTAAGCAAGTATGAATTGATTTGTTGTACCGTATCGATAGCAACACCAACCATGATGATTAGGGAAGTTCCGCCATAGAACATTGCCCAAGACTGTTGCATACCCATCACACTGATAATGATCGCCGGGAACACGGCTAACAATGCTAGGAATAAGGCACCAGGGAAAGTAATCAGTGACATGATTTTATCAAGAAGCTCAGATGTTTCAACTCCAGGTCTTGTACCCGGAATAAATCCGCCGCTTCGCTTTAGGTCGTCTGCCATTTTATTGGTAGGGACCGTTATAGCTGTATAGAAGTACGTAAATACGATGATCAGGGTTGCAAATACAACATTGTACCACAATCCAAACATATCGCTGAACGTTCCCGCAATGGTTTGCGAGGCTTCAGAGTTAGACAAACCTGCTAGCGCTGCCGGGATGAACATAATTGCCTGAGCAAAGATAATTGGCATAACGCCGGCTGCGTTTAGTTTAAGCGGAATCCACTGTCTGTTACCTGCAAGATCTTGTTCGAATTCGCCTGATACCGTACGTCTGGCGTATTGCACCGGGATTCGGCGAACAGCCATAACAAGAAGCACACAGCAAATGATCACACCTAACCAGATCATAACTTCAAGTACGATCAATAGTGGACCACCTTGGTTGTTAGTTACACGGCTTGTAAACTCCTGAATAAAAGCTTGTGGAAGTCTTGCGATAATTCCAACCATGATCAATAGCGAAATTCCGTTTCCAATTCCTTTATCAGTGATTTTTTCACCAAGCCACATAGCGAAGATGGTTCCTGTTACCAGGATAATTACTGATGAGAATAAGAATGCAAAAGAATCAAAGCCTAACAAGAAAGCGGAGTTTGGCAAGGTTCTGTACAAGTTATAGATATAGCCTGGCGCTTGAACGAGCGTGATCACAATGGTTAACCATCTGGTGATCTGGTTGATTCGTTTTCTTCCGCTTTCACCCTCTTTCTGCAATTTCTGCAAATAAGGAATGGCGATACCCATTAATTGTACGACGATCGATGCCGAAATGTATGGCATAATACCCAATGCGAAAACCGATGCTTGCGAGAACGCGCCACCGGTAAACATATCGAGAATTGAACCGATACCTTCTTGAGTCTGATCTGCAAGGCCAGCAAGCTGAGTTGCATCGATACCAGGTAGGGTTACCTGAGCACCAAAACGATAAACTAATAGAAGTCCAAGAGTTATTAATATCCGGTTTTTCAGTTCTTCGATTTTCCAGACATTAGCCAATGATTCAAAAAATTTCTTCATCTAGCAGAAATATTATATTGTTACGGCTTCACCTCCAGCTGCTTCGATAGCGGCTTTAGCGGTAGCTGTAAATTTGTGAGCGGTTACTTTTAGTTTAGCTTTCAACTCGCCACGACCTAAGATTTTAACGATCTCATTTTTAGTAGCAAGACGGTTAGACACCAACGTTGTCATATCGACAGTATCGGTGATTGTACCGTTATCAACAAGCGCTTGAAGGGTATCAAGATTAACACCTTGATATTCTTTGCGGTTGATGTTTGTGAAACCAAACTTAGGCAAACGTCTTTGAAGCGGCATCTGACCTCCTTCAAAACCAATTTTCTTAGAATAACCAGAACGCGATTTAGCTCCTTTGTGTCCTCTTGCAGAGGTACCACCTTTTCCGGAACCTTCTCCACGGCCTAGTCTCTTGTTTTGGTTGTGCGTAGAACCTTCAGCAGGCTGTAAGTTACTTAAATTCATCACTTATTTTGTTATTTAGCTTCTTCTACAGAAACCAAGTGTTTAACTTTGTTTATCATCCCAAGGATTGCAGGATTTGAGTCGTGTTCTACAACCTGACCCATTCTGCGAAGCCCAAGAGCTTCAAGACCTCTTTTCTGAGTTAGCGGGCAGTTGATCTGACTTCTAACTTGTTTTACTAATAATTTAGCCATAATTTCCTTGAATTAACCTTTAAATACTTTCTCAAGTGAAACACCTCTCTGTCTTGCAACAGTGTGAGCGCTTCTCATTTGCAATAATGCATCAAAAGTTGCTTTTACTACGTTGTGAGGGTTAGATGATCCTTGAGATTTTGAAAGTACGTCATGTACACCTACCGACTCGAGAACTGAACGAACAGCTCCACCGGCGATTACACCCGTACCATGAGATGCAGGCATTAGGAATACGCGAGCACCTCCGAATTTACCTTTTTGCTCATGCGGCACTGAATGCCCGCTCAAAGGAATTTTCACAAGGTTCTTCTTTGCATCTTCTACTGCTTTAGCGATTGCTTCAGACACGTCTTTAGATTTACCAAGACCGTGACCTACCACACCGTGCTCGTCACCTACAACAACAATTGCAGAGAAACCGAACGCTCGTCCACCTTTTGTTACTTTAGTAACACGGTTTACACTTACCAGACGGTCCTTAAGTTCAAGGCCGCTTGGTTTTACTATTTCTACGTTTTTGTACTTATGATACATAATGATCTTAGAATTTTAGTCCGGCAGCTCTGGCGCCTTCTGCTAGTGATTGAATACGGCCATGGTATAAATAACCGCCCCTGTCAAAAGTAACGTTCTCAATACCTGCTTTTAGGGCTTTCTCGGCTACGAGTTTACCTACAGCTGCTGCTACTTCAACGTTTGTCCCTTTAGTATCTACTCCTTTTTCTCTTGAAGACGCAGCCAATAAAGTTACTCCGTTCACATCATCAATAAGTTGTGCGTAGATTTCTTTATTACTTCTAAAAACAGAAAGTCTTGGTTTTGCGGCAGTACCACTAACGATCTTTCTGATCCTGAATTTGATTCTCTGTCTTCTGTCAGATTTTGTTAACGACATAATCTTTATTTTTTAAGCTGATTTACCTGCTTTTCTTCTTAATACTTCTCCTACGAACTTCACACCTTTTCCTTTGTATGGTTCAGGCTTACGGAAACCTCTGATTTTGGCAGCGATTTGTCCGATAAGTTGTTTATCGTAAGACGTTAACTTTACAATTGGGTTCTTTCCTTTTTCAGAAACAGTTTCCAATTTCACTTCAGGAGCAACTTCTAGAACGATGTTGTGAGAGAATCCAAGAGCAAGATCAAGTTTTTGACCTTGGTTAGAAGCTCTGTAACCTACTCCAACAAGCTCAAGCTCTTTCGTCCATCCTTGTGATACACCAACGATCATGTTGTTGATCAAAGATCTGTACAAACCGTGCTTTGCTCTTTGGTCCTTAAGATCCGAAGATCTTTCCACCTGTACCTGGTCACCTTCAACGGTAATCGTAACATCAGAATATTCCTGAGTCAACTGACCTAATTTTCCTTTAACGGTTATGATTCCATCTGCTACATCAACTGTAACTCCTGCTGGAATAGTCACCGGGTTTTTACCTATTCTTGACATCGTTTCGTCTTTTTATTAGTATACGTAACAAATTACTTCACCGCCCACGTTCAGTTGTTTCGCTTGCTTTCCGGTCATAAGACCTTTTGAAGTTGAAACGATGGCAATTCCAAGTCCGTTAAGGATACGTGGAATTTCAGTCGAACCGGCATATTTTCTCAAACCAGGCTTGCTGATTCTTTGCAGGTCTTTGATAACCGGCTCTTTCGTTTCCTTGTCATATTTAAGAGCGATCTTGATCGTACCTTGTACGGCATTATCCTCAAATTTGTAACTAAGGATATAACCTTGATCAAATAAGATCTTGGTTATCTCTTTTTTAAGATTAGAAGCAGGGATCTCGACAACTTTGTGGTTTGCAGCCACAGCGTTACGTACCCTTGTTAAATAATCCGCAATTGGATCTGTATACATAATTATTTATTTGCGGTTTTGGTTTTCGGGGTTACCGAACCTGAAACCAATTGATACTTTTTAATAGCTTTTATTAACGGCTGAAAGTCAGATGAATAGAGATTCACCGACTGTCAACCGTCAACAATAACTGTCAAACTAATTTTTACCAGCTTGCTTTTTTAACTCCCGGGATCAATCCGTTATTAGCCATTTCACGGAAAGTTACACGTGAAATACCGAATTGACGCATATAACCTCTTGGTCTTCCGGTAAGTTTGCAACGATTGTGCATACGAACAGGAGAAGCATTTTTCGGTAATTTCTGCAAACCTACGAAATCTCCAGCTTCTATCAAAGCCTTTCTTTTCGCAGCGTATTTTGCAACCGTCTTTTCTCTCTTAACCTCACGGGCTTTCATTGATTCTTTAGCCATGTCTTAATTCTTTTTAAATGGTAAACCTAGTTCAGCCAGTAGTGATTTTGCTTCTTTATCAGTTTCCGCAGTAGTTACGAAAGTGATATCCATACCTGAGATTTTGTTCACTTTGTCGATATCAATTTCAGGGAAAATGATTTGTTCAAGAACACCCAGGTTATAGTTTCCGCGTCCGTCAAAACCAGTAGCTTTGATTCCGCTAAAGTCACGCACACGTGGCAAAGCAGAAGTTACCAATCTATCAAGGAACTCATACATTCTTTCTCCGCGAAGAGTCACTTTAGCACCAATCGGCATACCTTTTCTAAGTTTGAATGACGCAACGTCTTTCTTTGAAATGGTAGAAACTGCTTTTTGACCAGTGATCTTTGTCAACTCATCAACAGCATAGTCGATTAGCTTTTTGTCAGAGACAGCTGCTCCGACACCACGGCTTAAAACGATTTTCTCAAGTTTAGGAACCTGCATTACGTTTTTGTATCCGAATTCTTCTGTAAGAGCAGGAATTACCCTGTTCTTGTATTCTTCTTTTAGTCTTGGAATATAAGCCATCACTATAGTACTTGATTAGATTTTTTTGAAAATCTTACTTTTTTATCTCCTTCAGTTCTCACGCCTGTTCTTGTAGTTTCCTTAGTTTTAGGATCTATAAGAGAAAGGTTTGAAATGTGGATAGGAGCTTCTTTTTTAACGATACCGCCTTGTGGGTTTTTCGCACTTGGTTTCGTGTGTTTTGAAACCATGTTTACCCCTTCGACGATCGCTTTGTTTTTCTCACGGTCAACACTAGTCACGGTGCCTTCAGTACCTTTATGGTCTCCGGCAATAACGCGGACAGTGTCTCCAGTTTTTATTTTTAGCTTTATCATTCGGCAAATAATTAAAGCACTTCTGGTGCTAATGATACAATTTTCATGAATTGTTTTTCACGAAGTTCTCTTGCTACCGGACCAAAAACGCGAGTTCCTCTCATTTCACCTGCTGCGTTCAAAAGAACACATGCATTGTCATCGAAACGGATATAAGAACCATCGGCTCTTCTCACTTCTTTTTTGGTACGAACGACAACTGCAGTTGATACAGCACCTTTTTTCACGTTACCGTTTGGAGCTGCATCTTTAATTGAAACTACAATTTTGTCTCCAACAGAAGCATACCTTCTTTTGGTACCTCCTAAAACACGGATCGTTAAAACTTCTTTAGCTCCCGTGTTGTCTGCGACTTTTAGTCTTGATTCCTGTTGTACCATAATTACTTAGCTCTTTCAATGATTTCAACTAATCTCCAGCATTTTGTCTTACTTAAAGGACGCGTCTCGCTAATCCTTACCGTGTCACCAATGTTGCAGTCGTTTGTTTCGTCGTGCGCATGATACTTTTTAGTTTTCAATACGAACTTACCATATAACGGGTGCTTCACTTTTCTAACTTCAGCTACAACGATAGACTTTTCCATCTTGTTTGAAGTCACAACACCAATTCGTTCTTTTCTTAAATTTCTTTTATCTTCCATTTTAGCAGATATTATTGTTGCTGTCTTTTGCTTAACTCAGTGGCCAGTCTTGCAACGTCTCTACGGACGCCTCGGATCTGTAATGGGTTTCCGATTGGAGAAACCGCGTGAGCCATTTTTAGATCAACATAAGTTTTCTTAGTCTGGCTAAGCTTTTCTTGCAACTCCGCTGCAGAAAGATCTTTTATCTCTGATTGTTTCATCTGTGTAATTAGATTAAGCTTCGAAATCTCTAGCTACTACGAACTTGGTCTTCACCGGTAGTTTTTGTGCTGCAAGACGCAAAGCCTCTTTTGCAACTGACAAAGGAACACCACCAACTTCGAACAAGATTCTTCCTGGTTTAACAACAGCAGCCCAATATTCAACCGCACCTTTACCTTTACCCATACGCACCTCAAGAGGCTTCTTGGTGATTGGCTTGTCCGGGAAAATTTTGATCCACAGCTGACCTTCCCTTTTCATGAAACGTGTTGCAGCAATACGCGCAGCTTCAATTTGTCGGGAAGTCAAAAACATTCCGTCTTCGTGTACAGATTTGATTCCGAACATTCCGTTAGAAAGTTCATGCCCTCTTTGAGCATTCCCCTTCATCCTACCTTTTTGTACCTTGCGGTATTTTGTCCTTTTAGGCTGTAACATTTTTCTTTAATTTAAAAATTTTACTTTCTCTTACGAGCGTCAGGTTTCCTGTCTTTGTTGAAAGGCTTGCGATCTCCACGAGGAGAATCTCCACCTCTTCCACCACCGGCTCCGGATTGTTTTTTATCCATTCCAACTAGTGGAGAAAGATCTCTCTTTCCGTACAATTCACCTTTCATGATCCACACTTTGATACCCATTCTACCATAAGTAGTATGCGCTTCAGCTAGTGCGTAATCAATGTCAGCTCTGAAAGTCGACAATGGGATACGTCCTTCTTTGAATCCTTCCGAACGCGCCATCTCAGCACCGTTTAAACGACCTGAAATAAGCACTTTAATACCCTCAGCATTCATACGCATTGAAGCAGCGATCGCCATTTTAATCGCTCTTCTGTATGAAATTCTGCTCTCGATCTGACGAGCGATGCTTGTTGCAACTAAATAAGCATCAAGTTCAGGTCTTTTGATTTCAAAGATGTTGATTTGAACTTCCTTGTCGGTAATCTTCTTAAGTTCTTCTTTCAACTTGTCTACCTCTTGCCCGCCTTTCCCGATGATGATACCAGGACGCGCAGTAGTGATAGTAACGGTTACAAGTTTAAGAGTTCTCTCGATGATTATCTTTGATACACTTGCTTTCGATAGTCGAGCATGGATGTACTTTCTGATTTTGTGATCTTCGGCAAGTTTGTCACCGTAATCATTTCCACCATACCAGTTTGAATCCCATCCCCTGATGATACCAAGTCTGTTTCCAATTGGATTTGTCTTCTGTCCCATCTTAACTATTGATTGCTTGTGTGTTATTAATAGCTCCAAGCACGATTGTTACGTGATTTGAGCGTTTTCTGATTCTGTGTGCGCGACCTTGTGGAGCCGGACGAAGACGCTTAAGCATCATTCCCCCGTCTACTCTGATCTCTTGAACGATTAAGCCTGCTTCAGCCACATTTCCATCTGCATTCTTCTGTTCCCAGTTGTTGATTGCAGATAACAAAAGTTTCTCTAATTTGCGTGAAGCTTCTTTTGAGCTAAATCTTAATATATTTAAAGCTCTCTCAACTTTCTGACCTCTTACCAAGTCTGCTACTAAGCGCATTTTTCTAGGTGAAGTAGGGCAGTTATTCAACTTTGCGAAAGCAATCTGCTTGTTAGCTTCTTTGATGCCTTCGGCTCTTTCTCTTTTACGAACTCCCATTGCTTCTTATTTTTTACCTTTATTTTTTGCTCCAGCGTGACCTCTAAAAGATCTTGTCGGTGAAAACTCTCCAAGTTTGTGACCTACCATGTTTTCTGTTACGTAAACCGGTACGAATTGACGACCGTTGTGAACAGCGATCGTTTGACCAACGAAATCAGGAGTGATCATTGAAGCTCTAGACCATGTCTTAACAACTCCTTTGTTTCCTTTTTCGATATTTTCCTGAACCTTTTTGTCTAATTTGTAGTGAACAAATGGTCCTTTTTTTAATGAACGTGCCATGTCTTACTTATTATTTCTTTCTACGTTCTACAATATACTTGTTGCTCGGGTTAACTTTCGAACGGGTTCTGTACCCTTTCGCCGGTAAACCTTTTCTAGAACGCGGATGTCCACCAGACGAACGTCCTTCACCACCACCCATTGGGTGATCGACAGGGTTCATCGCAACAGGCCTTGTTCTTGGTCGTCTACCCAACCATCTTGTTCTACCAGCTTTACCGCTAACGATCAATTGGTGGTCAGAGTTTGAAACAGCTCCAATAGTTGCAGAGCAAGTAAGAAGGATCAACCTTGTCTCACCTGAAGGCATTTTGATTGTCGCATATTTTCCGTCTCTTGCCATTAACTGAGCAAATGTACCAGCCGAACGAGCAATTACAGCTCCTTGACCAGGACGTAACTCAATACATGAAATTACAGTACCAAGTGGAATTTTGCTTAATGGAAGTGTATTGCCAATTTCCGGCTGCGCATCAGGACCAGAAACTAATTTCTGACCAACTTGCAATCCGTTTTGAGCAATGATATAAGTTTTCTCACCATCGGCGTATGCCAATAAAGCGATAAATGCAGTTCTGTTCGGATCGTACTCAATTGACTTCACTGTAGCCGGAATCCCGTCTTTAGTTCTTTTGAAATCAATAATACGATAACGCTGCTTATGACCACCACCCGTATAACGCATGGTCATCTTTCCTTGACTATTTCTACCTCCTGAGTTTTTTATCGGCGCTATCAAAGAGCGTTCCGGCTTATCAGTTGTAATAGCGTCAAAACTATTCACAACTCTAAATCGCTGACCCGGGGTAATAGGTTTTAATTTTCTTACTGACATTAGTATCTTCTTCTAGATATTGTTGTAAAAATCGATAGTTTCTCCTTCTTGTACTTGTACAATTGCTTTCTTATAAGCATTTGACTTTCCGCTGATCATACCGCTTTTGGTGAACTTCGTAGTTCTGTCCGGACGAACGTTCATGGTATTGACATTCACAACAGTGATTCCGTAAGCAGCCTCAACAGCTTTCTTAATCTGAACCTTGTTTGCATTCTTGTCAACCACGAAACCAAAACGATTGGAAAGCTCACTTTCCTTCGTCACTTTTTCGGTAATGATTGGTTTTATTATAATATCCATCGCCTGTTATTTGCTTAAATTTTCTTCAATTGCCTCTAAAGAGCTCTCCAAAAGCACTAAATTATTAGCGTTTAGAATAGCGTAAGTACTTAATTCTGAAGCAGTTACAACGCTAGACGCTTTTAAATTACGTGACGACAAATATACATTTTTATTTGTATCACCCAACACAAAAAGAGATTTTTTGCTTTCTAACCCTAAGCCTTTCAAAACGTTAATGAAATTTTTAGTGTTTGGTGTCTCAAAATTGAAGTCTTCAAGTACAACTAAATTTGACTCTTTTGCTTTGATCGAGAAAGCTGATTTTCGTGCCAAACGCTTCAAGCTTTTGTTCAATTTGAACGAGTAGCTTCTTGGTCTTGGTCCGAAGATAGTACCTCCACCTTTAAACAAAGGGTTCTTTGCACTACCAGCACGAGCTGTACCCGTACCTTTTTGCTTCTTGATTTTACGTGTACTTCCCGCAACTTCAGCTCTTTCTTTAGCTTTGTGCGTACCTTGTCTTTGGTTGGCCAAATACTGTTTAACATCTAAGTAAACAGCGTGATTGTTTGGCTCAATAGCGAATACTGAATCAGAAAGAGTAATCGTTCTGCCAGTTTCTTTTCCGGTTATATCTAATACTTTAACTTCCATTACTTCTCAATGATTACATAAGAGTTATTGTGTCCCGGAACGCATCCTTTAACAACCAAAAGGTTCTTATCGGCAACCACTTTTAAAACTCTAAGGTTTTGTACTTTAACATTAGCACCACCCATTCTACCTGCCATTCGCATTCCTTTGAATACTCTTGACGGATAAGATGACGCTCCCACTGATCCCGGTGCTCTCAATCGGTTGTGCTGTCCGTGAGTTGCCTGACCAACACCGCCGAAGCCGTGACGCTTAACAACACCCTGGAAACCTTTTCCTTTAGATACACCTTGAACATCTACAAACTCGCCTTCTGCAAAAACATCAACTGTTAATACATCACCTAATTTGTACTCGTTCTCAAATTGGAATTCAACGACTTTTTTCTTAGCTACAGTTCCAGCTTTTTTAGCGTGCCCTAGAGCAGCTGCAGTGGAATGTTTCTCGTTTTTGTCATCGAAACCAAGTTGCAACGCTTCATACCCGTCGACCTCTTTGGTTCTGACTTGGGTGATAACGCATGGTCCTGCTTCAATTACGGTACACGGAATATTCTTTCCGTTCTCGTCAAAGATGCTGGTCATGCCGATTTTTCTACCAATTAACCCAGACATAATTATTACTTATTGATTATTAAAAAAACTCTTGTTAGGAATTAGAAAACAGGAATTGGAAATCAGCAGAACTAACCACTAATCTCCAACTCCTGATCACTAGTTTATCACACTTTGATCTCAACTTCAACACCACTAGGAAGCTCAAGTTTCATTAGAGCATCAATGGTTTTTGAAGATGACGAGTAAATGTCGATCAGTCTCTTGTAAGACATCACTTCAAATTGCTCTCTTGATTTCTTGTTTACGTGTGGAGAACGTAAAACAGTGAAAATCTTTTTGTGTGTAGGCAACGGAATTGGCCCAGTAACCACCGCACCTGTACTTTTTACAGTTTTTACGATCTTCTCAGACGACTTGTCTACAAGCATGTGATCGTAAGATTTCAATTTTATTCTGATTTTTTGACTCATTTTCTTTAAATTACGCGGTTCCTTTTGCTTTTTTGATAACTGCTTCAGAGATGTTTGAAGGTGTTTCAGCATAGTGCGAGAACTCCATTGTAGAAGTTGCACGACCTGATGAAAGCGTTCTTAATGTAGTTACATAACCGAACATTTCCGATAAAGGCACATCAGCTTTGATGGTTTTTGCACCTGCTCTATCGCCCATGTCATTAACCTGGCCACGACGACGGTTCAAATCCCCAACAATATCACCCATGTTTTCTTCCGGAGTGATAACCTCTATTTTCATGATCGGCTCAAGGACCACAGCTCCGGCAGCTTTCGCCACTTCTTTGTATCCCATTTTCGCAGCCAATTCAAAAGAAAGCGCATCAGAATCCACCGGGTGGTAAGATCCGTCAAGAAGCGTTACTTTCAAACTATCTACCTGATATCCTGCCAAAGGACCTGTCTTCATCGCCTCACGGAATCCTTTTTCAACCGCAGGAATGAATTCTTTAGGAATGTTACCACCTTTTACAGAATTCACAAACTGTAATCCAACTGGAATTTTTCCGTCAACTTCATCAGCTGGCCCAAGTTCAAAGACGATATCACCAAACTTACCACGTCCACCAGATTGCTTTTTGTAAACTTCTCTGTGCTGTGCAACTTTTGTGAATGCTTCCTTGTACTCAACTTGAGGCTCACCTTGGTTTACTTCAACTTTGAATTCACGCTTCATACGATCTACAAGGATATCAAGGTGAAGCTCACCCATACCCGAAATGATCGTTTGTCCTGAAGCCTCGTCTGTACGAACCGTGAACGTAGGATCTTCTTCAGACAATTTTGCCAAAGCCATACCCATCTTATCCACGTCAGCCTTAGTTTTAGGCTCGATCGCAATACCGATTACAGGATCAGGGAACTTCATTGACTCAAGAACGATTGGGTTCTTTTCGTCACACATGGTATCACCCGTCTTGATATCTTTAAATCCAACAGCAGCTCCAATATCACCAGCCTCGATATACTCGATCGGGTTTTGCTTGTTAGCGTGCATTTGGTAGATACGCGAAATTCTTTCTTTGTTTCCTGAACGCGTGTTCAAGATGTATGAACCTGCGTCCAAACGACCTGAATAAACACGGAAGAATGCCAAACGACCAACATAAGGGTCAGTAGCAATCTTAAACGCCAAAGCTGCAAACGGCTCTTTAACATCCGGCTTACGCAAAATCTTGGTTTGATCTTCTTCCAGCAAATCAGCATCATCAGGGTGAATTCCTTCGATACCTTCTTTATCTAGTGGAGAAGGCAAATATTTACAAACAGCATCCAGCATAAACTGAACACCTTTGTTCTTAAATGACGAACCACATAGCATCGGAATGATCGCCATGTCGATTGTAGCTGCTCTCAACGCATTGTTGATCTCATCTTCAGTAATAGAAGTTTCATCTTCCATGTACTTGTCAAGAAGGTTCTCATCGTAATCTGCAACTGCTTCGATTAGCATTGAACGATATTCTTTCACCTCAGCAACCATATCCTCAGGAATTGGCACGATATCAAAAGTTGCCCCTTGATTATCTTCATGCCAGATGATCGCCTGGTTCTTAACCAAATCAACCACACCTTTGAAATCATTCTCTTCACCAATTGGCAAAGTGATCGCTACAGCGTTAGATTTCAACATGTCGCGAACTTGCTGACAAACGTTCAGGAAGTTAGATCCCTGACGGTCCATTTTGTTCACGAACCCCATACGTGGAACGCGGTACTGATCTGCAAGTCTCCAGTTAGTTTCAGATTGTGGCTCAACACCATCAACCGCACTAAACAAGAACACAAGGCCATCAAGTACACGAAGCGAACGGTTTACCTCAACGGTAAAGTCAACGTGTCCCGGGGTATCGATAATGTTAAAGTGGTATGCTTTGCTCTCAGGAATAACTTTTCCTTGTACTGTCGGGAAATTCCACTCACAGGTAGTAGCCGCAGAAGTAATGGTAATACCTCTTTCTGCTTCTTGCTCCATCCAGTCCATTGTAGACGCTCCATCGTGAACTTCTCCAAGTTTGTGTGTCTTTCCTGTATAAAATAGGATACGCTCAGTTGTTGTCGTTTTACCGGCATCAATGTGAGCAGCAATTCCAATGTTTCTTGTAAATTTTAAATCTCTTGCCATTTCTTATGATTAGAATCTAAAGTGAGAGAATGCTTTGTTTGCTTCAGCCATTTTATGAGTATCCATTCTCTTTTTAACTGCAGCACCTTCTTCTTTAGCCGCAGCTAAAACTTCAGAAGCTAGTCGTTGAGCCATCGATTTCTCATTTCTTCTACGTGCATAAAGTATCATCCACTTCATCGCCATAGAGATTTTTCTGTCTGGTCTGATTTGCATCGGAATCTGGAATGTAGCCCCACCAACACGACGACTACGTACTTCTACGTGTGGCATCACATTAGTCAATGCATCTTTCCAAACTTCTAACGCTGGTTTTTCAGCATCTTGCTTCTTAGCCTCTACGATATCCATTGCATCGTAAAACACTTTGAACGCTGTTGATTTTTTACCGTCCCACATTAAGTTGTTCACAAAACGTGTTACTAATTGATCGTTGAACCTAGGATCCGGTAAAAGTGGTCTTTTTTTGGCCGCTCTTTTTCTCATGTCTTTTCTTTAATAGGGTAATTACTTTTTAGCTTCTTTTGGGCGTTTTGCTCCATACTTCGAACGTCTTTGCGTTCTTCCTGCTACACCTGATGTGTCAAGCGCACCACGAACAATGTGATACCTAACACCCGGCAAATCTTTTACCCTTCCACCCCTAACTAATACTATCGAGTGCTCTTGTAGATTGTGTCCTTCTCCAGGGATGTAAGCATTCACCTCATTACCGTTAGTCAAACGAACACGCGCAACTTTACGCATTGCCGAGTTTGGCTTCTTCGGTGTAGTAGTGTAAACACGCGTACAAACCCCTCTTCGCTGAGGACAAGAATCTAAAGCAACCGATTTACTCTTCTTAGTCATCTGAGTTCTTCCGGTTCTTACTAATTGTTGAATTGTTGGCATAATTAAATACTAAAAATATATTATGATTATAAATTCCCGCTTTTTACGGGGTTGCAAATGTAGTGATTAATTTTTTTTTACCAAACCCACAAAGATTAATTTTTTAAAAAGTAACTTTTTGACTTTGAGCAGCCTGCCCGTTGCACCCATCCCTACTTTAACAACTTCCCGACAAACCGCTTTTAACCGCATTTTCAAGCCCAATTTTCAATGCCGATTTTCAATAATGCTAATCATGGCGTTGCCTGCGGCCCGCGCTTTCCGCTAAATTCCTCGCTACCGCTGCGGGATATCGCTCCCATCGCTAACGCAACCCGCCAATAGTTTTAAATACATCTGTATTCTAAACTATTTCCAGCCAGCCACCGCTCTAATTATACGCAACCTTGTTAAATTGCGTTACTTTTACTCAAATGCATCTCTCACTGATACGGCTTCTAACATTTATAGCGCTTTTTCTCAGCGTCAACCTCTCGGCTCAGCAACTCGTCTTAAAGGCCAAAGGAATATCAGCGCGCCAAACTCAAATTATCGACTCGCTCGGCTACAATCCAAAACACGCCGATCTTAAATCAATCCAAACCGAAGTCTCCCGGTTATCCGACCAACTCATCCGCAACGGCTTTCTGGCAAACCAACTTCTCTCCTCTCAACAATTAAACGACACTATTTTCCAATACACATTCGACCTTCACAACAAAACAAACCACATCCTACTATATATAGACCCGTCACTCGCCGTCCAAAAACTAGCATTTCCCGACGCAAAATCCAATAAAACCCTCTCAAATCCGCTGCAAATTGAAACTCTGCTTTCATCCGGACTCGCACAACTCGAACGCAACGGATACTCGCTTGCCAAAATATCCTTAACCGATCTCAATCACTCAGCCGACACGCTAATTGCTAAACTCCAAATCGATCCCGGTCGGCAACGTCAACTCAACGACATTGTCATCAACGGTTACGACAAGTTCCCCAAAGGCCATCGCAAAAACCTGTTGCGCCGTTTTAAAAACCGAACCTTCAGCAACGAGACATTACTCGAAATCGAAAGCGAATTCAAAAAACTCAGATTCGTCAATCAAACCCGAAATCCTGAAATCCTGTTTAAATCCGATACGACTAAAGTTTACATGTATCTCGAAAAAGCAAAGCCAAATCGCTTCGAGGGTTTCGTCGGCTTTGCAAACGACGATAGCGAGAAACTCACCTTTAGCGGCTATGTCGATCTGACGCTTGTGAATTTTCTCAACGCCGGCGAAGATCTGACGATCTATTGGAAAAGCGATGGTCAGGATCAAAAAACCTTTAACGCCGAACTCCAACTTCCATTTATATTCAGCACGCCACTCGCCCTGCGCGGAAAAATAAACATCTTCAAACAGGACAGCACCTTTCAAAACACCCGAACTGAACTCGGATTGGGATATTTTGCCAGCTACAACTCGCGGTTCTACTTAAACTACGAGACAACCGAATCAAGCGATATTCAAAATCAGGATCAATCGCAGCTCAGCGATTTCGACAATCAGTTTGTCTCGGCGCAGTTTCAATATGACAACGCGTGGACCCATCCGATTTTCCGCGAAAAATCAGCAATCGACATCAAAATCGGATTAGGAAAACGAACATCAAAAATTGAAGATCAAAACCAGCAATTTGTTCAGGCAAACCTCATGCATACTTTCGAGCTGAATTCGCGCAACCAAATCAATCTGCGAAGTCAAAATTATATGTTAAACAGTGACCGGTTTTTGATTAGTGAATTGCACCGATTTGGCGGCATTAATTCATTTCGCGGCTTTACTGAAAACAGCCTTCAGGCCAACATGTTGACCTCTTTGCTAACTGAATATAGGTTTATTCCCACAAACGGACTCTACATCCACTCGATCCTTGATTTAGGATACTATGCTGATGAAACCCAGCAACAATCTGAGCTACAAAGCAGCAAGCTTTTCGGCTTCGGATTTGGGATCGGCCTTTTAACGCGGAATGGTTTGCTAAATCTCATCTACGCTAACGGCAGCATGGATGAACAGGCAATTCGGACTGCAAATTCCATAGTTCAGATTAGTTTTAAATCCACTTTCTAAAAAAAATCTTAAAAAAATGTGTTTTATTAACATAATTTAAGAAAAAAAGTTGGCGATTGCTCAAGAATATTTTGCAAATTTGAGAGAACTAATTCTAACCTAATTATAATGAAAACAAACTTACGCAGGTTTTTGACACTGGTAATGGCGTTGATGTTGCAAATTTCGTTTGCACAAGATACGACAGTAAGCGGTGTCGTGACAGACAGAGCCGGGATGCCACTTCCTGGAGTGAATGTCCTGGTTAAGGGAACTCAAACGGGTACACAAACCGATTTCGACGGGCGATTTACGATCTCCGCTGCGACCGGCAATGTGCTTGTTTTTACTTTCATCGGGATGCAGACAAGAGAAATGCCCGCAACGTTAAACATGACAGTAGTCATGCAAGATGATGCGGTAGAACTCGAAGGTGTGGTAATTACCGCGCTTGGTATCAGAAGAGAAAAAGCCTCTATCGGTGCCGCGACGACAACACTAACCGATGAAGAACTTACCCGAGGTTCACAAACAAATCTCGCGGATGCGATCAAAGGTAAAGTTGCCGGAGTCGTAATCTCAAGTGCTTCAACAGATCCGGGCGCATCGTCAGGGGTAATCATCAGAGGATTCAGTAGTTTGACAGGCTCAAATCAGCCACTTTATGTGGTAGATGGTATTCCGATTAACGACCAATCGAACTTTTCGGACAATTTAAATGGTGGTTATGATTTCGGACGTGGATCAGGAGACATTAACCCAGATGACATCGAAACGTTATCAGTGTTAAAAGGTGCATCCGCAACTGCACTTTATGGGTCAAGAGCAGCAAACGGGGTTATCATGATTACCACTAAAAAAGGTAAGCAAGGTAAACTCGCCGTTGATTTTTCAACTACGACATTCTTTACCAATATCCTAAGAACACCTAGATACCAAAACAAATTTGGTCAGGGTTGGGACAGCCATCACTACTTAGATGAAAATGGATCTTGGGGTCCACGTCTTGATGGCGTTGAAAGACCATGGGGTAATGTGGTAAACAACAGCCAATTGCTAAAACCGTACTCATTCCAAGAAGATCAATTAGAGAATTTCTTTGACACGGGCACCTCGCGTCTAAACACACTTTCGATCTCCGGTGGTTCTGACACATCAACATTCCGTCTTTCGTATTCAAACACGCAACAAGATGGTATTTATCCAACCGATGCCGACTCATTTGAGAGAAATACGCTTGGACTTTCGGGAACTTCTAAAATTGGAAAAATATCTATTGCCGGTAACATGAATTATGTAAACACTAGCGGTAGTGGTATTGCAACAGGTCAAGGACTAACAGTGATCAATAACTTGATGCAAATTCCGGTCGATATTCCGATCACCGAATTCCGTGATTACAACAGTCCGTTCCATAACATTTCGAACTATTACACGCCATATGGTGTTGTGAATCCATACTTCACTCTTAATGAAGATGGCACTGATTATAATAAAGAGAGATTTTATGGCTCAGCTGAATTCACTTATGAATTAAATAGTTGGTCAAGCGCAACATATCGTTTTGGTATCGACCAATCTAACGATTTGCTAAGATCTTGGACTGCTGAAGTTGATGCAATTCCTGGAAGCCCGAATGATGGTACGACCTCGGAGCAACCTGGTGCTTACTCAGAATTGTCAACTACCTTGAAACAAATCAACCACGAAGTTCTTTGGAACCTTGATTTTGACCTAGGAAATGATTTTGCTCTTGCATCAACATTTGGATGGAACATGAACGTTCGTAGCGGCCATGCATTTGCAGCGAGCGTCGGCTCACAAAGCATCCCTGGATTCTACTCGTTCGCCAACACTACCGATGTTGTAGATGTAACAACGACAAGAAATGAACGTAAATTATACGGTTTGTTTAATAGTTCTACCCTTTCATACGGCGACGAATTATATCTTACGGCTAACATCCGTAATGACTGGTATTCAACGCTACCTGTAGAAAATCAATCCGTTTTGTACGGTGGTGTCAATGCCAGTTGGATTTTTACCAACACATTTGACAATATTAAAGATGTGGTAAACTACGGTAAACTTCGTGCAGGTTATGGTGAAACAGGAGTAGACACAAATCCGTATCAGATCAATTCGGTATTTACCGCTGGAAGTGTAGACAACCAAGGTTTTGGACAACTTAACTATCCATTTAGCGGGGTTAACGGCTATGAAGTCGGAAACCGTGCCGCTAATCCTGATCTTCGTCCAGAAAGAAGAAAAGAATTTGAAGTGGGTATTGAAGCCTCGTTCTTCAAAAACCGTGTATCAATCGATTTCACCTACTACGACGCTAAAGTTGAAGACCAGATCCTAAACTTACCTCTTGCACCAAGTACAGGTTACACCAGTCAAACTGCAAATATTGGTACCATTTCAAATAAAGGTATTGAAGCATTGCTTACATTCTCACTTTTTAAGAGTCGCGATGATGGATTTAATTGGACAACATCATTAAACTATGCAACAAACAATTCAGTCCTTTCAGAATTGGATCCTCGATTGGTTCAAGTTGATCTTGGTGGTCTAAGCACTACATCATTGATCGCTCGTGAAGGTGAAGCAATTGCACTACTTTACGGTAGCGTTCCAATGCGCGATCCTAACGGAAACATTGTAGTTGATCAAAATGGTGTGCCAATCGCTTCAGAAATCAAAGAAGTTTATGGCGACACGCAGTATGACTACACAATGGGTATTGGAAACACGTTCAGCTACAAAGGAATTTCACTTGATTTCACATTTGATGTTCGTCAGGGTGGTTTGATGTTCTCGCGTACCGCTGATATCACAAGATTTACCGGTAACTCAATCACAACAACCTACAATGACAGACAACCTTGGATCGTTCCAGGCTCAGTTGTTGCGGTAACAAATCCCGATGGATCAACTTCATACAATCCGAATACAACGCCAATCGATCAGGAGCATCAGGATGATTACTATAGAGCTGAGGCCATGTCGCGAGCAACTGTAGTAGACAAATCTTTTGTAAAACTTCGTGAGGTTGTGTTGAGTTATGATTTCCCATCAAAATGGCTAGAAAACAGCCACATTCAAGGACTGACTTTCTCGCTTATCGGACGTAACTTGTTTTTATGGACGCCAAAAAGCAATCAATACATCGATCCGGAATCTTCGACCTTCGGTACAGATCTAGAATCTCAATTCGGTGAATTCAGTGCCAACCCGTCTACAAGAAGTATCGGATTTAGCATGAAAGCTAACTTCTAATTAAACAAAAATTGAAAATGAAAAATATCTTTAAAATTGTACTATTTTCTTCGCTGATGTTTTTTACATCTTGTGAAGATGAACTAGACATCAATACAGACCCTAACTCTCCGCCTGAAGTTAACCGCGGCCTGGTACTGGCTTCTGCTCAGGCATCCCTTATTACTGTTGTAGGTGGAGATCTGATGAACCTTGGTGGCTTTTACGCTCAATATCACACGCAGGCGCCAAGTGCCAGCCAGTATGAGAACATCGATCAGTATAACCTAAATACAGGATATGCTGACCGACTTTGGACAGAGCTCTATGCAGGTTGTCTCAACGATCTTAAATATGTCATCGACGAATCTAATGCTGACGGTGATACCGGAACAGCATTAATGGGTATAACACTTCGTGCCTACACTTTCCAGCTCCTTGTTGATGTTTTTGACGATGTCCCTTTTACAGAAGCATTACAGGGCTCGGGAAATATTTCTCCACAGGTAACATCGGGTGAGGAAATTTACAGTGCTCTTCTTGGTGAGATTGACGCAGCACTTGCAGCTTATGAAGCAAATCCTTCACCATCGGAGGTTGGAACGCAAGACGCCATCTTCCAAGCAAACATGAACCATTGGATTCGTTTTGCAAATACGTTGAAACTTAAGATGTACATGAGAATGTCTTACACTTCAATGGCAAATCCGGCTGCGGTTAATGCATTGATCGCTGAAAACAACTTCCTAACTACAGATGCGTCATTCGCAATCTTTGGAACTTCACTAAATCAAAGACATCCGTTCTACGAAGTGCAAATTGCTACGACTGGACTTGGTGACGTTAACAACATCGCTAGTAGCTCGATCCATGAATTCTATACTCAAAATGGTGACCCACGCTTAACTGCCGCTTTTAGACGCAACCTTGCCGGTTCATACGCATCGCTTCCACAAGGCGCTGGCGCTGAACTTGCCGGAGTACAAGCAAGAAACTACTCTCGTCCTAACATCGGACCTCAAACTCCGGTTTATCTTATGACCGTAGCAGAAAGCAATTTCCTTCAGGCAGAGGCATTAATTAGATACGCTGGTGGCGCTGGAGCAAAAGAAAAATACGACGCTGGAGTTATCGCATCCTTTACTACATACAAAAGTGATTTTGGATTTCAGAATGCCGACGGAACGGTGAACACCGCTTCGGGCCCGGCACTTGCTCAACCATTTATCGCTGCAGGTGGTGCTTACGAGTATACCGATGCGGGTAGTGTTGAAGCTAATGTTCGTCAGGTGATGATCCAAAAATGGGCCGCCCTAACTTATATTAACAACATCGAGGCCTACATTGAAACAACTCGAACAAAATTCCCTGAGGTTGTAGCTGAAGGTACAGAAAACTATGAGGAAGGCAACCGAATTCCATCAAGAATCTCAATTTTCGCCGGATTAGCAGTTCCTTCAATCATGTTCTATCCGGAAGATGAAGTCAACCGTAATCCAAACATTACGCAACGAGCATCGCTAACCGAGAAAGTTTGGTGGGATCAAAAAAACAACTAAAATAAAACGACATGAAAATGAATTTTAAAATAAAGATGCTGGGGATATTCGCTATTTTAGTTGCGATGTCCTCATGCGACAACGAGGATCCGATCGGATCTCAAATAACGGTCTATCCCGTAATCACTCTTGAGGGCGATGATCCTTACTTGGTACCTCTGGGAGCACCTTTTGAAGATCCGGGAGCTACAGCTACAATTGGTGAAGAAGAAGTCCCTTTAACAACACAGTTTGTAGGCCGTTATCGAGGAAATGTTTTCACCACACTCGACACCAGCGTGGCTGACATCTATAATCTGAACTATACCGCTGTAAATGCTGACGGTTTCTCAGTAACCTCGGCTCGCCAGGTGATTGTGGCTAATACTGGAGACCTTGTCAACAGTATCGAAGGTCTTTACCGCTCTACTGTTTACAGAGACGGAGTTCAAGGTGCGCCTGCGTCGGCTTACACTGATATCGAATACATCCTTATCTGGAAAAATGCTGACGGAAGCTACGGAATTTCAGATGCATTTGGAGGTTGGTACTTATTTGGTCGGGCGATCGCGGATTCTGAGACTCCTGGTGGAATCATCGTAGCAAACAACATTGCAACTAACGATTTCTCATTTCCTGGAACTCAGACCAACACTTACTTTGGTGGTTCGGCTGAAATCGTCGGCATGACAGTAGATCCGGTTGCAAGAACAATCAATGTTACAACAACCTGGGCAACTACTCCACCAGTTACAAACTACACCTTTACATTCACTTTGGAGCAAGTAACTTTTTAATTAAAGCATATGAAAAATATACAATATAAAATCTTACTTGGGTTTGCAGCACTTGCGGTCTTCACTTCATGTGATAACGAACGTGGATACGCTGATTACGATCCAGGTCAAAACGAAAACCTCGAGGTTGCTGGCGAATGGAACGTCATCGGATACGAAACTGATGGTGTCACTCCGGCATACGGCGGAAGCTACCTTCATTATCGAACCTATGATGCCGAAACAACCGGCGATAACGACTTCTACCTCGAAGAACTCGATCCATTCTTTGAATTGCTTACAAAAGTTCAAAACAACAATGGATCTTTTTCAGGCGCGACAGATGCTCCTGAACTTGTAACCGGCGGAACTGTAACCGTTACAAACGGAAAAGTTATCAAAGGTGGCGGTCGCTCATTCAGCGGAGCCGTTGTCGACAGCATCTATTTCGAAGCGGAATTTGATTGGGATCCCGGTTATATCTATAAATTTGGCGGCCATGGCCGTTCGGGTTTCCTGGAAGACGACCTTTAATAGTTTTTGAATATCAAACCACCTCAAAACGAGGTGGTTTTTTTATACCTTTGACCCATGGAAAAAGAACACCAGATTTTTGGAATTAGAGCCGTTATGGAAGCAATCCTTTCAGGCAAAGAAGTCGACAAAGTATTCATACACAAGGAAGCAAGTGGCGAACTCATGAAAGATCTCATGAAAGTGATGAAACGAAACAACGTCAATTTCACCCACGTCCCAGTCGAAAAACTAAACCGACTTACCCCAAATAATCACCAAGGCGTCGTCGCAACCATATCTCCGGTCGCTTTTGTAAAACTTGAAGATCTGGTCGAATCCGTCGCAAACTCAGGTGTTACCCCACTTTTTCTCATACTCGACCAAATCTCAGACGCGCGGAATTTTGGCGCCATCATCCGAACCGCCGAATGTTGTGGCGTAAGCGGAATCATCGTTCAAAAAGCCGGATCAGCGCCCGTTAACGGCGACACCGTAAAAACGTCTGCAGGTGCGGTATTCAACGTGCCAATTTGCAAGGTTGAGCATATCAAAGATGCCATTTTCTACCTTCAGGGAAGCGGAATTAAAACCGTGGCAGCCACTGAAAAAACCGATAACTCACTATACGACATCTCACTTTCAGAACCTGTCGCAATCATCATGGGTTCAGAAGACCGCGGCATCAACCCTTCCGTCCTCAAAATCGTCGACGAAGCTGCAAAATTGCCAATGTCGGGAACCATCGGATCGCTAAACGTCTCGGTCGCGTGCGGCGCATTTCTCTACGAAGCCGTCCGTCAACGCCGGTAAACATTGATAATTAGGAGCTATTTCCCGCTGTCTGCTATAACTTTTTTGCCTTTCTAAAGGCACTAAACATCAGCAGATCAGATCCGGCAAAAAAGGTTGCCGCTCCCATCGGGGCTAGGGGTTTTCACTAGCCGGATCACGCTCTTTAAACACATACCTATATGTAATTTCAGGGTAATCCGGAAATTCCTCTTCAGGTTCAGGCGGAGGCGGCGGATTAACAAAATTTCCATTCTCATCAAAACGCTCCAGAAACTTGTCGCCGGTCGGATCGAAATCGGGTTTTTCCCAATCATACCGAATCAGTTTTTTGTATTCGGCGGTTTTAAAATATAGCGCAAAGAAGATTCCGGCAATAAAACCACCCAGATGCCCTTCCCAAGATATTCCCTTTTCGATATCCGGAAAGACATACCAAACCATGCTGCCGTAAAGCAAAATTACCATTAGTGATAGCGCAACCAACCGGTAGTATTTGGTAATGATCCCCTTGAAAAAAATGAAACTCACAAGAACATACACCAATCCGCTTGCGCCAATATGAAAACTTTCGCGACCAATAATCCAGGTGATCAATCCCGACAATAGGATTCCGTAGCCGACAACTTTCAGCGCCAATTCGCGGTAGAAATAAGACAATGCGGCAAGCAAAACCAACAGCGGAAGCGAGTTATTATAAATGTGCTCCAGATTTCCGTGAATGAAAGGCGAAACTATAATTCCGGGCAAACCTTCAATCGCACGCGGGTAGATGCCAAAATGACCTAGATTCAAATTAAATCGCACTTCGGCCCAAAAGACAATCCACATCATCAAAACAAAAACGATGGGAAAAACAAGTACTTGTGGCGTAAATTTGAAATTGTTGTCAGTCATACGTTGGATTGTTTGGTTTCGGATTTCATCCAATAGTCAAAAACAGACCCAATATAAAAATAATGCAATAATGTCAGTTTATACATAGCCCGGATGGGAAGCGGTATCCTTTTTTTGCGATTGACACTTATGTTTTTAACTCATTTTTAAGGCAAAAAAAGATAAAGCAGACAGCCGGAATAGCTTCCAAAATAAAACAAAAACCGTAATTTCGTAAGATGGACGCACCTTTAGCAGAAAGAATCCGGCCGCAGAAACTTGAGGACTATGTTTCGCAGGCGCATTTGGTTGGGCCAACCGGTTCGTTGACACATCAGATCGCAAACGGAATCATTCCCTCGCTCATTTTGTGGGGACCGCCGGGAACGGGCAAGACGACTTTGGCGCAGATTATTGCGCAGGAATCGAAGCGGCCGTTTTATATTTTATCGGCGATTAATTCGGGTGTGAAAGATATTCGCGAGGTAATCGATAAGGCGAAACAGGCAGGCGGACTCTTCACCGCCCGGAATCCGATTTTGTTTATCGACGAGATTCATCGTTTTAGCAAATCGCAACAGGATTCCTTACTAGCCGCGGTCGAAAAAGGTTGGGTAACTTTGATTGGCGCTACTACTGAGAATCCGAGTTTTGAAGTCATCCCCGCCCTACTTTCCCGTTGTCAGGTTTATATTTTGAACGCTTTTACGCGAGAAGATCTTGAGGCGCTGCTTCATCGGGCGATGACAAAAGATTCGGTGATCCGTTCGAAAAACATCAAACTAGCCGAAACCGAGGCGCTCCTCCGACTTTCCGGCGGCGACGGACGAAAGCTTTTAAACATCTTTGAACTTGTCGTAAATGCCTCGCCAGAGAGTGAAATTGTCATTACAAACGAAAAAGTATTGTCGCTTGCTCAGCAAAACACTGTGTTATACGACAAAACCGGTGAGCAACATTATGATATTATTTCGGCGTTTATAAAGTCAATTCGCGGTAGCGATCCCAATGGTGCAGTTTATTGGCTCGCACGTATGATCGAAGGTGGTGAAGATGTGAAATTCATTGCCCGGCGGATGTTGATTCTCGCAAGCGAAGATATCGGCAATGCCAATCCGACCGCTTTGGTTATGGCGAATACAACGTTTCAGGCAGTTTCGGTTATCGGAAATCCGGAAAGTCGGATTATATTGAGTCAGTGTGCGGTTTATCTTGCCACATCGCCCAAAAGCAATTCGACCTACATGGCTATTGGTCAGGCGCAGCAAATTGTCAAGCAAACCGGCGATCTTCCGGTTCCGCTTCATTTGCGAAACGCACCTACAAAATTGATGAAAGAGCTTGGCTACGGCGACGAGTATAAATATTCTCATAACTACGAGAACAATTTTGCAGATCAGGAATTTTTGCCGGACGCGATTTCAAAAACGCCTTTATATGTACCCGGGAATAACTCGCGCGAAAACTCGACCCGTGAGTTTCTCAAAAATCGCTGGAAAGACAAATACGGTTACTAAAACTTGATGTTTAGCTGTTTTTGCACCAACTCCTCGCCGTTGTAATATTCGAAATGATAGACCGGACCGTCTTTGATGACGACGCCGTTTGAAACACCGTCGGTTGCAATATAAAGGTCCAACTCACTTGTTTTGTACATTTTCAAAACAATTTTTGGCGTCGTATCAACAAGTTGAAATCCGTTAGGAATTGCTTGGGCGTGTAGAATTTCGCTTTGAACCGGCTTTGAGACCTGGATTTCTTTAATCTGCGTAGACGGAGCTGCCGGTGCTGCAGGCGCTTTTGGTGAAGAGGTTACTTTTGGGGAGTTTACCAGCGCCGGGCGGTCAATGCTTTGCAACGCTTCACGTAGTGCCTCGTTGTATGCAGTTTTATAATCTTTGACTTTACTTCGGCCTTCTTTTGATGTAAAGATGATGTTGTTTCGGCAATCCTTCACCTCTACAACAACTTTGGTAGTCAGCAAACCGCTGTCTTTGTTCACATTCACAAAAATGCGGTTGCACCCTTGCGTACTTGCTTCGATGGGCATGGTTTCGTTGTCGAGATAGGATTCGAAGCCAATCTTGCTGAAATACGCTTTTGTCAGGGTGTTCAATCCATATTGATCAGGATCGCGCTGAAAATCGAATTTTGATGATATTACCGCAAACCGAATTTCATCCGATTGCGCCGAAACTGAAACTGCGAAAAGCGCAAGTACAAGTACAATTAATTTTTTCATTTTATAGATAGTTTTTCAGTTCGACAAGGTGTTTAATCTGTTTGATTCCAACTTCAGCGCAATTTTCCTGATGAAATAGAATGGCGTCAATGCCGCATCCCATGGCACCTTTAACATCTGCATCGATACAGTCGCCGATCATAATACTAGATGTTTTTTCGGCTTGAGCTTGTTGTAATGCATATTCAAAAATCAGCGGATCCGGTTTTTTAACTCCAGCCATTTCCGAGTTTGTGACGGTTTGGAAATACTTGGTTAGACCCGAGTTTTCAATCTTCCTGGTTTGAACCTGATCAAAGCCGTTGGTAATGATATGCAGTTTGTATTTGGTTGAAAGATAATCGAGGATTTCCAAAGCGCCGTCAAACAAATAATTATGATTGGGCAAATTCTCAATATATTGCTGCGAGAGTTCGAGTAGCAATTCGTCAGTAACAGGATATTGCAACGCTAAAAATGAATCACGCAGACGTCCGATGCGAAGTTCCTGTTGGGTGATTTCACCTTTTCGAAATCGTTCCCAGTATTGATAATTTAACGGAATGTACGCATCCAAAAACGTTGGCAACCCGATGGAAATGTTTTTGTTTTTGAAAATGACTTCAAAAGTCAACGCCGAATTCTTCTCAAAATCCCAAAGCGTGTGATCGAGGTCGAAGAATATATCGCTAATTGGCGCTTTCATTAGTTTCCTTGTACAATTACCGCGTCATCGATATTGTAGATCCAGTCGTCTACATCAGCTTCGTTGACCCTGAAAGTTCCTTCGACAGTAACATATTGATCGGTTTTCAGTTTCATGTTCCCAGCTTTAAACTTAAGTCCGGCAATGGTTTCAGGTCCTGCTTTTCCACAAAAGAAACACGCTGCAAATACATTTTTACTCAGCGCGTAATTAGTGTTGTCGATTGGAACAATGAATCCGGACATCGAAACTTTCTTCTTGTGAAATCCTTTTAACTTCGAGTTGACAACCGGATAATTCACCTCGCCGTATTCTTTGTGTGGTTTGGTGACAAAAGTGATTTCAGCCAACATTTTCCAAGTCAGCGTTGGCGGTGGAAGCAATGCAGTTAACGTTGATGATAGCAAAAATGTGAATACTGCAAAATGTATCTTAAGCATTAGCGAGAGTTTTTGATATGTTTAATTTATAAGCTTTAAACGCCGGAATCAGTGCGGCTAGTATGCCTACAAAGATAGTCAGCAACAATAATAAAACCTCTTTTTCCCAGACAATTGCAAATGGGTCGAGTGTAAACTTATAGGTTTCATCGGCGGCGGCAGAAATAAGCAACAACGCCAATCGGCCGACCAAACTACCCAGAATAAATCCGCTGACACACAAAATAAGACTTTCGATCAAAACCAACGAAAACATTTGGAACCGTCCCGCGCCGCTGATTCGCATTAATGCATATTCGTACTTGCGCTCTTTCAAACGATTGTACAAAGCTATAAAAATGCTGATGGCCGAAATAAACATGATTCCGTATGCCAGGTATTTCAGCGCTTGAATACCAAAGCCAAATAAGGCGAACAACCGGTTTACCTCTACCGCAGGTGAAGCCATTTGCATTTTGGTATTTTGAGCGATCATCCTGGGCCACGTTACAAATGCCATTTTATTTTTGATCTTAAACAACACAGCTGTTATTTCCTTCCCTTGGTCGGGATCTGCTTCAACGTGGTCGTGATCATGGTCATGCGCGTGATCGCGGTGGTGGTCGTGGGTTGCGTCATGATCGTGATCGCCATGTGTGACCCAAACCGAAGGAATATTGCAAACAATTAAATTATCAATCACTTTTCCTGTTGGCACGGCAATCCCGGTCACGATGTACTCGGCATTTTCGTGCACTTCGCCACCTTCAACATCACCGTGAACACCATGAAATTTGTCGCCGATTTTCATCATTGTCTTTTCAGCAACGGCCGCTCCGATAACCACTTCGAGATCTTTTGAAAATACTCGGCCCGATGCAAGTTTAGCGTCGTATTTATGAAGATATTCTTCAGTGGTACCCAAAATTTTAAATCCGCGATAACTGTCGCCGAAAGCCAGCGGAATAGCTGACTGCGCAAACGGATGATTCATCCAAACCTTGGCGTCTTTGTACGATATGTTTCCGGTAGGCGAATCCATTTGATAAACAGCTGATAAAATAAGCTGTAACGGACTTCCCTGAGCGCCTAATACCAAATCGACGCCTTCTATATTTTCCGAAAATCGCCTTTCAATTTGTTGCTCCATCAATATCAAAAGCGATATGATTCCGACGCCTGAAGTCAGCAAGACCAAACTCAGAAGCGTATTCAGCGGCTTGTAAAAAATGTTTTTTGTGGCAAGTTTCAATATCATAGCTCGACAGATTTTTCAAAGCGCTGTTTGAGTCGCTGATCATGGGTAACAATTATCAAAGCGGCGTTATATTCTTTAGAGAGATCGGATAAAAGTGAAGCTACGACTTCAGCATTCATATCATCAAGGCTTGATGTGGGTTCGTCGGCAAGCAGTAATTTTGGTTGATTTATGAGTGCGCGTGCAATTGAAGCGCGTTGTTGTTGGCCGATGCTTAACTGAGCGGGAGCTTTATGCTTTTGATCTGCCAATCCGAGATGGTCTAAAAGCTCGAGAGCTCGCACATCTGACTGTTTTCCCGATGCGAGCCACGACGATAAAGTCAGATTCTCCAGTACGTTTAGCGAGGCCACAAAATGTGATTGCTGAAGAACAATTCCGATGTTTTGACCTCTGAAACGATCCAACTCCCGGTTCGACAATGACGTAATATCGCAATCATCGATGATTATGGAACCAGATTCCGCGCGTTGCAAACCACCCAAAAGATGAAGCAACGTTGTTTTTCCCTTACCTGATCCTCCGGTGATCAGCAACGAATCCGATTTTTCGCAAGAAAGGTCAGGAAAGTGAAATGAAGTAGAAGAATTGTAAGTGAAATGTAGGTTTTTGGTCGAAATCATAATAAGCTTTGATCGGCGAAGCTAAAATAATTATTTTCAGTGACTATTAGGTGATCAAGTACCTTAATATCGAGGTTATCGCCGGCAAGTTTCATCTTTCGGGTAATTTGCTTGTCGGCTTCACTTGCCACCAAGGTTCCCGACGGGTGATTGTGACATAAAATAATACCGGTGGCATTGTATGAGATGGCGAGTTTAAACGCCAATCGGACATCGACAACGGTTCCGGTAATCCCGCCTTTACTGAGTTGGGTTTTATGAACGATTTTATTCGAATTGTTCAGGCAAAGTATCCAAAATTCTTCATGTTGAAGATCGCCGATGATGGGTTGCATGATTTCGAATACGGACAGGCTTGATGTGATCTTGTCGCGTTCAAGCGGGTTTTCAGCTTTTCGGCGGCGACCGAGTTCAAGCGCTGCTAAAATCGACACTGCCTTTGCCTCGCCAATACCTTTGAAATTTATGAGTCGCTCGAACGTAAATTTCCCGAGTTCGTTCAGATTGTTGTCGGATTCCGACAAGATTCGTTTGCTGAGTTGGACGGCGCTTTCACTCCGACTGCCGGACCCGATCAGAATGGCGATAAGTTCGGCGTCTGAAAGTGAGGTTCTTCCTTTTGCGATTAATTTTTCTCTTGGGCGGTCGTCTTCAGACCAACTGCGAATTGGGAATGAGGTAATTTCTGACATGGCGTATACTTTTAATTATGGCGTTGAATACCTAAAAGTAACAATTAAATTGAAAATCAACAATTTAGTTTGCCGTAAAAACCTGAAAATAACCAATGTCGCCACAACCCTAGCCCCGATGGAAGGGAAAATCCTTGCCTTTTTTATCAAGATTGGAATGACAGCGGGACATAGATTAATAAACCCAACCTACGTTCTGCTCCTGAAATTACAACATCAAGGATTTTACCTGATCGAAATCCAGGCCGCCGTAATTTCCGGAACTCATCAATAAAAGAGCGCTGTTGTCGAAATTCTGACTGAACAGCATGTTTTGAAACGCTGCCGGATCGGTGTAAATTAACAGGTCGTCGCGCTTGAAAGCTTCTGCAATCTGATCGTGGGTCACGGCGTTGAGTTTCTTGATTTTAACCGCGTCGGGCGAATAGAACACCATTGCAACATCGGCCATGTCAAGCGCACCTTCATACTCTTTTAGAAAGTCGGGATTCAAGCTGCTATAGGTGTGCAATTCAAGGCAAGCGATGAGTTTTCGATCGGGATACTGTTGCTTAACGGCCTTTGTGGTAGCCGAAACCTTGCTCGGCGAATGCGCGAAATCCTTGTATGCGACTTTGTTTTTACCTTCTGCAATTTTCTCCAAACGTTTTGATGCGCCTTTAAAAGTTGCGATTGCCTGATAAAAATCAGCTTCGTCTACGCTCATATTTTGGCAAATCCATTTTGCGCCGGCGAGATTGTTCAGATTATGCGCACCGAAGACTTCAATTGGCATTTTTCCTTCAGAAGTTTCAAGCAGCGTCACGCCGTTTTCAACCGTGTATTGCGGCGTTGAGTAAGCGATTTTTCGGATCGGATTTGTAGCGGTTTCGGCCACCCGCTTCACTTCAGGATCGTCTTGATTATAAACCAGAATTCCGCCATTGGTGATCTTATTTATGAAAATTTCGAACTGCTCGACGTAATTTTCATAGCGCGGGAACACATTGATATGATCCCAGGCAATGCCGCTTATCAGTGCGATATTTGGCTGATAAAGGTGAAATTTAGGACGTAAATCGATTGGCGAGGACAGGTATTCATCGCCTTCAAGAACGATAAAATCATTGTCATCTGTAAGGTGGACCATCGTTTCGAAGCCTTCGAGTTGGGCGCCAACCATGTAATCGACTTCAATGTCGTGAAAGTTCATCACATGCAAAATCATTGATGTGATGGTGGTCTTGCCATGCGAACCGCCAATGACCACGCGGGTTTTATTCTTTGACTGTTCGTAGAGGAATTCAGGATAGGAATAAATTTTTAAACCGAGTTCCTGCGCGCGTAGCAGTTCGGGGTTGTCGCCTTTTGCGTGCATTCCGAGGATTACGGCATCGATATTCTGATCAAGCTTTTCGGGAAACCAGCCTAGTTCCCGGGGAAGAAGTCCTTTTTTCTGCAACCTTGTCCGCGATGGTTCAAAAATCGCATCGTCGCTACCGGTTACGATATTTCCTTTTTCGTGCATTGCAAGGGCAAGATTGTGCATCGCGCTTCCGCCGATCGCTATAAAATGTGTACGCATTAATTTTTGTTTTTTTCGCCGTATAAAGCCATGGTTGCCGCTGCTTTTGCGGGTTGTTTCATTTTGTTTTTATAAAGGTCGGCTAGTTTTTGGTACGTGGTTTTTGAGCCGCCAACTTCGATTGCTTTCTTGTATGACGCTTCGGCTTTCGGGTAGCGTTTGTAGTATTCGTGGATGTGACCGTTGGCTAAATGACCGTCGACCGGTGAGATTTTCATTAACTGACCGGCATAGGCTTGTGCTTTTGATTCGCTTCCGCCTACGATCGCGGGAAGTTGCAGATAAAGCTCGATAAGCGCCCATCGTGCATCGATGTGTTTGGGGTCGAGTTCAATGGCTTTTTCAAATGAAGCTTTGACATCACCGATCATTGACAATGCTTTGAACTTGTTGCTTTCTTTGGCGAGCATTCCGTTTACACCGCCAAGTTTATAGTGATAATTGGCAACCGATGGTTTAAGCTCGACTAGTTTGCCGTAATATTTTACGCCTTCCTCCCACTTTTTTTGCTGGCCGGCAATATCACCAAGTAATTCGAGGGTTTTCAGATCTGAGGGGTTTGCTTTTAGATTTTCCTGCAATAACGGTTTGGCTTGGTCGTATTTTTTTTGCGCGAACAATTCTTCAGCCTTTTTAAAAGTCGACTGCGGGAAAGCGAGTACCGGTAGAAAAAGAAGGAAAAAGAAATATTTCATCTGAGGGGATTCTAGGTCAAAAATAATAAATAAGTACGCACCATTTTAAAATAAAAAAGCCGTTCCAACTGGAACGGCTTGATTACTTTAATATTGCTTATTTGGCAATCGTCAACTCGTCTATGATGTGTTTAGCACCTGAGAATTTATCGATCAACCAAAGCACATATCTGATATCGACGTTAATGGTACGTTGCAATTCCGGATCAAAGATAACATCACCTGCCATAGCCTCGATGTTTCCGTCAAATGCAAGTCCGATGAGCTCTCCTTTACCGTTAAGTACCGGTGAACCTGAGTTACCACCTGTAATGTCATTATCGGTCAGGAAGTTGATCGGCATGAAACCTTCTTTGTCTGCGTAACGGCCGTAATCCTTCTTTTTGTGAAGATCAAGGATTCGTTTTGGCATATCAAATTCAGGGTCGTTTTTCTTATACTTTTTAACCATTCCGGTCATTGTCGTATAGTTGTTCACTTTGGCATCATTGCGCTTGTCTTTTGGCAATGCGCGAACTTTACCATATGAAAGACGCAACGTTGAGTTTGCATCAGGATATTTAATAGCATTGAGTTTTGATTCACGCAGCCCTTCAACCATTAGTCGGAATGACTGGTTGAATTCGTCGTCAAGCTTGCTTTGCTCGTCGTTGCGAGTTCTGAGTTTTGTCAACAAATCAGCAGAAATCAAATACAAAGGATCAGCCGCCAAAGTTTCAGCTACCGGATTGTTCAAAAATGCCAGAACATTGTCTTTGCTTGTAAAGATGCTGGTTTTCACGGCATCGTTAACATACGATGTAAAATCGCCGTTGTTTTTAGCTTTCAATTCCGCAACCATTGGCGAAAGTCCGTACTCTGCACCTTTCGATGCATAAAGTTTCAATTGGGCAGCAAGGATTTCCTGCTCAAGTGGCGCATGGAATTCAGCGTAATAATTCTCGATCAGCTCTTCAATTCTTGGACGCATTTCGGCTCTCTTCGCTTCGTTCTCACGAGAATATTGCAACATGGCGTTTCCAAGAACAGCCGGCATCATTCCGTAGGCACTTGTACGAAGCAACTGCTGGAGATAGTTGTCGTGGCGCGACTTCAAATTAGTCGTATTATAATAGTTGTTGATTTTTGAAACAACCTGACCGTATTTAGCCTTGTTCGCCGGCTGGTTTGCCCATTGGTCAAATTTAGCTTCAAGTTCGGCTTTGGTCTTTGCAGTACCGAATTTCGAAAGCGCATCGATCATCCCCTGACGATTTTTCCAATAATTTGCGGTAGATGCATACTTAGACGCATACGCAAGGTTTACACTCTCGTCTTTTGTCATGTATTTTTTCATGACGTCCATTCCGGTTTTTGCACCTTCAACCCACGCAGGATAAGCATACTTTACGTTTTGCTCGATTCCGCCCGCTGGCATCCAACGGTTCGTTCTTCCCGGATACCCAAGGATCATTGCAAAATCGTTTTCTTTAACACCAGCCAAGCTGATTGGCAAGTGGTGCTTTGGTTGCAATGGCACGTTGTTCACGTTGTATTCAGCCGGATTCCCTTGTGCATCTGCGTAAACGCGGAACATAGCGAAATCGCCGGTATGACGCGGCCACTCCCAGTTGTCGGTATCTCCACCAAATTTCCCAACGCTTTCAGGAGGCGTTCCTACCAAACGAACATCGTGATAATCCTGATATACGAAATAGTAATATTCATTACCTTGAAAGAAAGGACGTACCGAAACAGTATATTTTCCGCCTTCGTTGTTTTCTTTTTCGATCAACGCAATTTCTTGTTGAATAGCTTTATTGCGATCTGCCTCGCTCATCTGGTCGTTTACTTTCGACAAAATGCGTTTCGATACATCGTCCATACGAACAAAGAATCGAACATAAAGCGATTTTGGCTTAAGTTCAGCTTTGTGATCTTTCGCCCAATAACCGTCTTTCAAATAGTTCTTTTCAGCGCTTGAAAGCTCAGCAATTGCGTCGTAACCACAGTGGTGATTAGTTAGTACAAGTCCGTTTTTTGAGATCATTTCAGCGGTACAACCACCGTTAAATTGAACGATCGCGTCTTTAAGGCTATGATTGTTGATGCTGTAAATTTCTTCAGCAGTCAGTTGAAGCCCCATTTTTTCCATGTCACGCTGGTTCAGACGTTCAATGAACATCAAAAACCACATACCCTCGTCAGCCTTTACCGGGAATGCCATAAGGCACATGGTAAAGAACAAAATCACTTTTTTCATTTCGATTTGATTAGTTAAAAAAAATTCTCAAGTAGTCTCCCATCCTGCAAAATTGTTACAGTCCAGAAAATTTTTTGAGTCCGCTAATATACAAAATCAACCTTAGAAGATTGGTTGTTGTAGCCGATTTTTGGGCGAACGGCCGGGTCTTCCGCTGTAGCTCGTTGCCGCCAAAGGGCTCACAACGAGGCTGCCGCTTCAACCCCTGTCGCAACTTTTAACTAATAATTATCAGTCGAACTTCTATTGCGGCTTAAATAGGTGGTAAATTTAAAATCGGCCAAAACTTTCAAACCGAATAACTACTTAAATATATCATTATGGGATTATTTTCATTCAACAAGAAGGCGGGAAAAAAGGTGTTTACGCCAAAAGAAACCGAAGCGCCAACCGAGTCAAAACCGCAACTGAAGGCAAAAGTGCTCCTTGATTACATTCAGCAGCTCGGATTGCCCTTCCAAAAAATCACCATTGTTCTTCATGGCGACGATGTTGTCTTAAAAGGCGAAGTGGAAAAGCAATCGGATTCTGAGAAAATCGTGCTTGCAATTGGAAATGTCGAGGGCGTTGACAAAGTTGACAATCAAATGACGGTAAAAGCGCCTGAACCTGAAGCAAAATACCACACGGTTGAATCCGGCGACTGGCTATCGAAGATTGCGCAGAAATATTACGGCGACGCTCAGAAGTTCAATGTAATCTTTGAAGCAAACAAGCCACTGCTTAAAGATCCCGACGAAATTTACCCGGGTCAGGTTTTAAGGATTCCAAATCTTTAATCCCTGAAATTTGGCTTCAGCTGCTTGGTTCGGCCATAGCCCGGATCGAAGTGAAAATCCTTTTAAGGCGAATGGCTTTTTTGCCATCGCCTTAAAAGATTGTAGCGAAGAGCCGGAAAAAGCTCCTGAAATCGCAACAAAAAAAAGGATGCTTTTCGGCACCCTTTAGATTATTTTTCGGTTTGCAGCATTTGCCACAATTTGTCTTTGAGTTCAACCAAACCTTGTTGGCTCATTGAGGAAATGAACAAATACGGCACATTTTTAAGCGATTTGTCGAGGTCGGCTTTCATTTCGGCTTTGAGTTCATCGTCGAGCATATCCGATTTAGAAACCACCAGCAAACGTTCTTTATCGAGCATTTCAGGATTGTATTTCCGAAGCTCGTTGACCAGGATTTCGTACTCGGTTTTGATGTCGGTTGCGTCTGACGGCACTAAAAACAGCAAGGTCGAGTTTCGTTCAATATGACGCAAAAAGTAGTGACCAAGCCCTTTTCCTTCGGCGGCACCTTCAATGATTCCGGGGATATCGGCAATTACAAACGATCGATAATCGCGGTAATTTACAATCCCGAGATTTGGTTTTAGCGTGGTAAAGGGATAATCCGCAATTTTTGGTTTTGCAGACGTCAGCACCGACAAGAGTGTCGACTTTCCGGCATTTGGAAAACCTACAAGTCCAACATCGGCAAGGACTTTCAGTTCCAGAATGACATCGAGTTCTTCAGGTGGCAATCCGGGTTGGGCGTAACGCGGTGTTTGATTGGTAGAACTTCTGAAATGCCAATTCCCGAGTCCGCCTTTTCCTCCTTTTGCCAATATTCGTTTTTCGCCGTGTTCGGTAACTTCGAACATGACCTCGTTGGTTTCTTTATCGCGGACAACGGTTCCGAGTGGAACTTCGATAAACTTGTCTTCGCCATCGGCACCTGTGCTCCGATCGCCACCACCATCGCCACCGTGACCAGCTTTGACGTGTCGCGCAAACTTAAGATGGAACAGGGTCCAAAGGTCTTTATTGCCGACAAGGAAAACGTGTCCGCCTCGCCCGCCGTCGCCGCCGTCGGGACCGCCTTTTTCGATGAATTTCTCGCGATGTAAGTGCGTCGAGCCTTTTCCTCCTTTACCGGAAGAAACATATATTTTTACGTAGTCTACGAAATTACCTTCAGTCATTTATTGGGTATGTATTTTTAAAAACCGTGTGAAGCAGTTGACAGTTTAAGTGCAAAAAGCTGCAATTAACTATCTTGTTCTTGATCATCAGTAAGCGATCTGACCAAAACCTTGTCGATCATTGCGCCGTCCATATCGAGGACTTCGAGTTCATAATTGTTCCAGATCAGTTTTTGACCTTCTTTTGGGATAAACGACAATTCGGTCATGATGAGTCCGCTAACGGTTGTCACATCATATTCGTTGATCAATTCGTCGAGTTCGAAAAAGGTCAGGAAGTCGTGAAGCGAGTAATGCCCGTCAACCATCCAGGTTCCGTCTTCTCGTGCTACGAGTTTAAAGTCTTCTCTGTAAAAATCCGACGCGTCGCCAACCAGGGCTTCGAGGATGTCGTTTAGTGTGATTATTCCTTCGAAATCGCCGTACTCATCTGAAACCAATGCGTAGTGGATTCCGCTAGTCTTAAAACTCTCGAGGGCTTTGTATGCGGTGGTTTGCTCCATCATATACGGCGCTTCGGTCATGATGTCGGCGAGATTGAAATTATCACTGTCGAAGTTTGCGAAAATGCTTTTGAGGGCGACAACTCCGAGGATATCGTCATAATTATCGCCATAAACCGGATAAATTGAATGTAATTCGTCCAGCATTAAATCGCGGACATGATTTTTATCGGCGTTGACCGGAAGAAGTTTTACGGCCTTTCGGTGTGTCATGAGCGAGTTGATTTTTCGATCGCCAATATGGAAGACGCGTTCCACGATATCCTGTTCGATTTCCTGGACCTCTCCGCCTTCAGTTCCTTCTTTGATGATTGCTTTGATTTCTTCTTCGGTAATCTTACCTTCGGCCGAGGGTTTGATCATTAAAATCTTGAGAAGGAATTCGGTTGACACGGTCAATAACCAAATAAAAGGTGCGGTTATAACCGAGATGAATTTCATTGGTAACGCCATTGCTTTGGCGATTGCCTCCGGATGGTTCATTCCGATTCGCTTTGGAAGAAGTTCTCCCAGTACCAATGAAAAGAATGTTAGAATGACAACAACTATAAAGACTGCTATTGAGTCGACATAAGCACCGTCAATAATTTCCAGATTAATTAAAAAGGTACGTACATCGTCAGTAATTCTGTCGCCACTAAAAATACCTGTTAGAATACCAATTAAGGTGATTCCAATTTGAACGGTTGATAGAAATTTGTTTGGTGAATTTGCAAGATACAGAGCGGTTTGCGCGCTTCGGTTACCTTTCTTTGCAGATAATTCAAGCCGATTTTTTCGTGCGGAAATCAGTGCAATTTCCGACATTGAAAAGAGGCCATTTAAGATAATAAGGAAAAATATTATTGTTATTTCCATGGTTGATTCGGCTAGAGCTTTTCTATTACCGCACTTAATCGTGCCGTAATTTCAGCTACTGAGCCAATCCCGTTTACAGGGTAAAATTTATTTTGGTTAGTATAAAAATCTATTAATGGTGCTGTTTTTTCGTTGTATTCCTGATATCGCGTTCTAATTTTATCTTCGTCCTGATCGTCTGGCCGGCCGCTGGTTTTACCGCGTTCGAGTAATCGTTTTACCAGAACCTCATCGTCGGCCTCCAAGGCAATTGTAGCCGTCACTTTCCAATTTTTAGATTCCAAAAACTTATCGAGAGCTTCCGCCTGAGCGATCGTTCTTGGAAATCCGTCGAATAGAAAACCTGCCGTTTCAGGATTTTTTTCAACCTCATCTTTTAGCATTTTGATGGTTAACTCGTCCGGAACAAGTTCGCCGTTATCCATATATCCCCTGGCTTCTTTGCCAAGATCGGTATTGTTTTTCAAGTTAAATCGGAAAATGTCCCCGGTTGAAATATGTGTTAAGTTAAACTTTTCTTTTAGAAATTCAGCCTGAGTTCCCTTTCCGGCTCCAGGCTTGCCAAATAGTACGATATTGATCATTGTTGTGTTGTGCAGATTATTTAAGTTGATATACTTCGGGAATGTTCCGGCCCAACCCGTCATAGTCGAGTCCGTACCCGACGATGAATTTATCAGGTATCCGAATTCCGACATAATCGATTTTGATGTCTTTTTTGTAAGCATCCGGTTTAAAAAACAACGTTGCCATTTTCAAGTGTTTGACATTTTGCTTTTTGAACAGTTCCTTTAGTTCTACAAGGGTGTTTCCGGTGTCGACGATATCTTCAATAATAACTACAGAGCGCCCGGTCAAATCCTGATTGAGGCCAATCAGTTGTTTGATTTCGTGTGTTGACGATGTTCCTTCATAAGATGATAACTTGATAAAGGAAAGTTCGCAAGGCTTTTTGTAGTGTTTGAAAAAATCGGCGACGACCATAAACGATCCATTGAGAACGCCTACGAATACGGGTATTTCGTCCGCGAAATCTGCTTCAACCTCTTCTGCCATTCGTTTTATGGCAAAATCTATTTCTTCGGCTGAAATGAACGGGACAAATTCTTTGTCGTGAAGTTGTATCACCTCCTGATATTTAAAATAATTTGCAAATATAATCAATTGGGAACGTCCCATGATAAATGTAGTAATTATATCGGTTTTGTTAATGTTAAAGTATATTTAATATCAACAATGCTTTAATAATTGCACTAAGAATGTTCTAATTTAGATAGCAAAAGTGCTTTCAAATGAACAAAATCTACTTTAGTTTATTGCTGTTTCTATTTTCAAAAGCTGCGTTCAGCCAACCCGTCATTGACTCAACCAACCTAGCTACACCGCTACAAGAGGTTGTAATCTCAAGTTTTCACATCAACGATAGCTTAATGAACGCGCCGGCCTCAATCGCGATATTGTCAGCAAGACAACTTCAACAAAACAACAATATTGATATTTCTCAAATACTTAATACCGTTCCCGGAATTTTCATGCAATCCGGCGCACTGAACACCAACCGATTTTCCATACGTGGAATCGGGGCGAGAACGCCTTACGGAACCAATAAAATTCGTGCATTTTACGGGTCGATTCCACTAACGTCAGGCGATAGCGAAACAACCATTGAGGATCTTAACATCGAAAACCTCTCACAGGCTGAGATCATCAAAGGTCCTTTGTCAAGTGTTTATGGCGGCGGACTTGGTGGCGCAATTCTACTTTCGCCGGTTAATCGGAGTGCGACCGGACATACCGCCGGAGTCAGCGCAACACATGGATCATTTGGATTGGTAAAAACCAATTTTCAATACAGCGGAAATTTTGGCTCTGAAAGCCTGAACATCAACTATCACAATATTTATGCTGACGGTTGGCGCCAAAATAGCAGCTATCGCCGCGAGGGAGTTACGCTAAACGGCGAGCTATTTAAAACCGAAAACAGCAAACTCGCCTATCTTTTTAATCACACGTACTTAAAAGCGTTCATCCCCAGTTCAATCGATTTAACGACGTTTGAAAAACAACCACAAAATGCGGCGGCAAACTGGCTTGCGGCTAAAGGGTTTGAACAATACGATTCGTTTTTGGGCGGACTGGCGTATGATTTTAATTTAGGGAAGATCCGGAATTCGACGTCGGTTTTCTTTAACACGCGCGACAGCAATGAACCTCGCCCCTTCGATATCTTAAAGCAACAAACCAATGGTTACGGCGCACGAACTCAGTTTTCAGCGGATGTAAATCTGGGAAAAATGCGTACTTACTTTATCCTCGGCGGCGAATATTTTGCGGACGGTTACGACGGACAAACTTTTGAAAATCGCTATCAAGAAAACGATGGCAATGGAAGCCTTCAGGGAAATAAGCTGTCGGATAACTCTCAAGAACGGGATTTTTACAACTTGTTTGCTCAGGCGCGATTTGTCTTAACTCCAAAATTTGAAGTTCAAACCGGAGTGAATGTCAACCAGACATCATTCAAGCTGGAAAACAGATCGCTTGAAAGCCCTTCATCTGAGACGTATTCGTATGATGTAATTGCCGCACCTCAACTTTCATTGTTGTTTAAACCATCGAGTGAAAAAACATTTTACTTTTCAGCGAGCCGCGGTTTCTCGCTTCCTGCCATCGAAGAAACCCTGACTGAAAACGGTACGATCAATAGCAGCATTAAACCTGAAACCGGTTACAACCTTGAAGTCGGTGGCAAAATCTATTTCCTGAATCGATCGCTGTATGCTGAAACATCATTGTTCCGAATGGACGTTCAGGATTTACTGGTTGCAAAACGTGTTGGCGACGATCAATATGTGGGTATCAACACAGGGAAAACAAGACATCAAGGCATTGAAACCTCGATCAATTATTCGAAAGATATCGCCAAAAACTTAAACCTTTTGGTTTATGTTGGAGCAGCAATCGGAAAATTTGAATTTGTCGAGTTTGTTGATGGCGATAATGATTTTTCGGGTAACGATCTCACCGGGTTTCCGAGTCAGACGTTGAATGCCCAGATTCAGTTGCGATATAATAAGTTGTATGTTTCGGCTGATTTTCGATCGGTTGATGGATATCCGATCAATGATGCAAATACAGTTTCAACGGATAGCTACTCGATACTAAATTTAAAAAGCGGCTATCGGACTAAAATTGGAAAAAACCTAACCGCCGCCGCCGATGTTGGCATCAATAACGTTACAAATACCGGGTACGCGTCTATGGTTTTGGTAAATGCAACGGCGTTTGGCCAGGCAGCACCGCGATTTTATTACCCCGGTTTGCCGGTAAATTATTACGGCACTATATCTTTGGCGTATGACATCGAGCGAAGCAGAAATAAAATCTGAAATATTGGAGATGATTGCAGACAGCAATTCGCTTCGAAAAAGTCGCGAGTACTGTGCAAGGTTTTTCTGCGATAATCAGCAATATCTCAACATCCTGTTCGATTGCGCGTTCGATGTTGATTACGACTATCATTACAAAGCGTGTTGGATTTTAGAATTTGTAGCGGATCTTGATCTTTCGCTTTTGTCTCCGAGAATCCCGGATCTTTGCAATGCGCTCTCCAAATATTCCCACGATGGTGCGTTGCGATCGATTGGGCGGATTTGCCTTCTTTTATGTCAGAAAAATTATCGATCGGCAGCAGCGGTTCTGAGCAATGATCAGGCAAAAATTTTTACTGATGTTTCTTTTGCGTGGCTTTTGGGCGATTCAAAAGTGGCGACCAAAGCTTATGCAATGCGGATTTTAGCTTTGAACTCCAAAACAGATAAGTCGGTTGTAATTCCGCTGAAAGATGCCATCGAACATGGTTACCCGAATCATTCCGCCGCGTACAAAGCAGCTGCAAAAGACGTACTTCGGCAACTTTCGCGCGACAACCTTTTATCATAATTTTAACCCGATCCGGCAACTGGTTTTGCTAACTTTACTAAAACCACAAAACCAAAAACCATGAGCGACGATAAAAAGAAAAGCCAAGTTAGCGACCATCAGGCGGGAAATATCAATCCAGACGACGTTAATTTCAAGCATCCGGCAAAAAAAATTCCGGAAACCGAGAAAGTCGACATCATGGAAAGCGAAATTGGTCGCGAGACGTCACAAACGCCTGCATCTGAAAGCGACGATAACCAGACATCGCAAATTGATGAAGGAACAAAAGACATTCAAAAGGAAAAGAAAAGCGACGAATAATTACGCTTTACAACAGCCGTCAAGCTTTTCGAAAGCAACAGCATCGGCCTTGACATCATCCGCGTCATAACCAAGTTTACTAATGGCTAGTCGGATTTTATCAAGGTCGGTTTTTTTGGTGTTATAAATAACCGTGATCGTCGAGGCTTCCTGATCCAGAGTTATCATCTGGATGCCGGTAGTTTTCAGCAAGGTTTTTTCGAGCAATCCGCCGCAAGTTTCACATTCTTTGCAATGATCGCATTCAATGCTGGTTTTTATAACGGCTTTCTGAACTTTTTTATCTTGAGCAATTCCGTTGGACGACGCAAATAGCAGGATGATGATAACTATTTTGGCAAATGTGTTCATGAACTTCTGTTTAGAATGTTCAAATGTAAGTGTTTGAATCTAAATCCGAACAAAAATTGCAATAGCGTGAACGGCGACAGGGAAACGGAGAACAAAAAAAAGTCAAACGATTAACCCCACACCTTCCCCCTTTTACCCTTACCGGTTTTTTCACCCAACACCCGACACCCTAGCCCCGATGGTAGCGGCATCCTTTTTCTAATCCTGAAAGGTTAGAAAAAGATATAGCGGACAGCGGGAATAGCTCCTAAAATCAAACACTGATAAAAAAATCTAAAATGAATTGGCAACATTAACGGCTTCGCGGCAAAATGTTATCTTTGTAGAAACTGCCAAAATGAACTATTTCTCATCAGATTTTAAACTCGGAATTCTGGGCGGCGGCCAACTCGGCAAGATGCTGCTGACCGAAACCCGCAAATTCGACATTCAAACTCTTGTGCTCGACCCCAGCGATGAAGCACCGTGTACCATTGCGTGCAATAAATTTTACCAAGGCGATCTGATGGATTTTGACACCGTCTACGAATTTGGAAAAAAATGCGATGTGGTAACTTTCGAGATTGAACACATTAACCTCGAAGCACTCGAAAAACTTGAAGCTGAGGGCACTATTGTTTATCCGTCGTGCGCCACCTTAAAACTGATTCAGAATAAAGGCACACAAAAAGATTTTTACTCCGCTAATAATATTCCGACGGCCGCTTACCAGAAATTTCCCGACGCGTTATCAGTCAAAAAAGCATACGATTTAAATCAGATCGCGTTTCCGTTTATTTGGAAAAGCACCCGTTTTGGTTACGATGGCAATGGCGTTAAAGCTGTCCGATCGATCAACGATCTTGAGAATCTGCCCGAAACCGAGTGTATCATCGAAGACATGATTCCCTTTAAAAACGAGCTCGCGGTGATTGTTGCCAGAAATCCAAACGGTGAAATCAAAACATATCCGGTGGTCGAAATGGAGTTTCACCCCGAAGCAAATCAAGTTGAATACGTTATTTGCCCGGCGCGAATCTCACCGAAAATTGCAGAAAAAGCGCGTGAACTCGCCCTCAAAGTCTCGGAAAGTTTCTCGCATGTCGGACTCCTGGCTGTCGAAATGTTTTTGACAAACGACGATGAAATTCTGGTGAATGAAGTTGCACCCCGACCTCATAATTCCGGGCATTATTCGATTGAAGCCAGTTACACCTCGCAATTTGAACAACACCTACGTGCGATTTTAAATTTGCCATTAGGCGACTCGTCGAGCAAAACCGGCGGTGTGATGGTGAATTTAGTTGGCGAGGAAAATCATTCCGGAAATGTCCTTTACGAAAATATCGAAGAAATCCTGAAAATGCCAGGCGTAACTCCGCATATTTACGGCAAGAAACAAACGCGCCCGTTTCGAAAAATGGGCCACGTGACCATCGCGCATCAAGACATTAACGAGGCGCGAAAAATTGCAGAACAAGTCAAAAAAACAATCCGCGTTATCAGCCAATAATATGAAAGTAGCAATTATCATGGGCAGCATTTCAGACATGCCCGTCATGCAGGAAGCCATCACTATTTTAGCAGAATTCGGCATCGAAACCGAAACCGACATCGTATCGGCACATCGAACACCCGCAAAATTGTTCGAATTTGGAGCAGGCGCGCACACTCGCGGCATTTCGGTTATCATCGCGGGCGCGGGCGGAGCGGCACATTTACCCGGAATGGTAGCCTCGCTGTCACCACTTCCGGTCATCGGGGTTCCGGTCAAATCAAGCAATTCGATCGACGGTTGGGACAGCGTTTTGTCGATTCTGCAAATGCCGGGCGGCGTTCCGGTAGCAACAGTGGCGCTGAACGGTGCCAAAAACGCGGGAATTCTGGCGGCGCAAATCCTGGGAGCCACAAATTTGTCGATCCAGCAAAAAATCGTCGATTATAAAAACAGCCTTCGCGACAACGTGATCGACGCGTCAAACAACTTAAATTCTTAATTTCCCAGCCGACGCATTAGAAGCTTTTTCCTGCTGTTCGCTACTATCTTTTTTGCCCGATATTCTTTCAATCGAGCAAAATCTCCGACGGCAAAAAAGGATAACCGCTTCCATCAGGGCTAGGGCTAATCAACTACCATGAGCATTCTAACAACATATTTCGACACCAAACACAATACGGCGCCATTCTCCAAAATTGAAACCGCCGATTACAAACCCTCGTTCGAAAAAGCGATTGAAATGGCACGCGCCGAAATTGACGCCATCACCAATAATCACGACGCACCAACGTTTGAAAATACCATTGAAGCGCTCGAATTTTCAGGCGAAACGCTTGATCGGATTTCTTCGATTTTCTTCAACCTCAACTCGGCTGAAACCAACGACGAAATTCAGAAAATCGCGCAGGAAGTATCGCCGCTTTTGTCGGAATTCGGAAACGACATTACGCTAAACGAAAAGCTTTTCGACCGAATCAAATCGGTTTACGAAAATAAATCGGCGTTTGATCTTTCAGACGAACAGCAAATGTTGCTCGATAAAAAATACAAGTCTTTCACCAGAAACGGCGCATTGTTGGCGCACGAGAAAAAGTCGCGGTTGCGTGAAATCGACGCCGAACTTTCAAAATTAAAGTTGACTTACGGCGAAAATGTTTTGGCCGAAACCAATAATTACGAACTTGTAATAACTAATAAAAATGATTTAAAAGGCCTTCCTGAGGACGCGATTGAAACGGCTAAAATTCTGGCGGAATCAAAAGGCAAACAAGGATGGATTTTTACATTGGATTATCCGAGTTACATTCCGTTTGTCACTTATGCCGAGAATCGCGAGCTTAGAAAGGAACTGGCAATTGCCGCCGGCAAAAAAGCATTTCAGGGAAACCAGTATGATAATCGAGAAAATGTAAAACGCATCGCATCTTTGCGACATGAGCGGGCGAACCTCTTAGGCTACCAAACGCATTCACATTTTGTTTTGGAAGAGCGAATGGCCGGGAATCCGGAGAAAGTAAAGTCGTTTTTAAATGATCTGTTATCAAAAGCAAAACCGGCCGCTCTGCGCGAATTCAGTGACCTTTCAGCTTTTGCAAAAGAGCTCGACAACATTGATCACCTCCAAAAATGGGACGGCGGATATTATTCCGAGAAATTAAAACAAAAGCTTTTTAACGTCGATGACGAGCAACTAAAGCCATACTTCCAACTTGAAAAAGTATTAAACGGCGCGTATGAGGTTGCAAACAAATTGTTCGGATTGAAATTTACCGAAGTTTTCGACATCGACAAATACCACCAGGAAGTCCGGACGTTTGAAGTTACCGATAGCAACGGCGATTTTATAGCTGTTTTTTACACTGATTTTTTTCCGCGTAAAGGCAAGCGAAATGGTGCGTGGATGACATCTTATAAAAGTCAATACCGAAAAGATGGCAAAAACGAAAGGCCGCACGTGTCGATTGTTTGCAATTTTACAAAACCGACGGCAACAAAACCATCGCTATTGACATTCAACGAAGTGACAACGTTATTCCACGAATTCGGTCATGCGTTACATGGAATGTTAGCAGACACAACCTATCCGTCGTTATCGGGAACCAGCGTTTATTGGGATTTCGTTGAACTTCCGAGTCAGATTATGGAAAATTGGTGCTATCAGCCCGAGGCTTTGGCGCTATTTGCGACACACTTCCAAACCGGCGAGACGATTCCGCAGCACTACATCGACAAAATTAAGGAAAGTGCAAGTTTCCAGGAGGGAATTGCGACGATGCGTCAAATAAGTTTTGGGCTATTGGATATGGCCTATCACTCGAATGATCCATCCGGAATTTCAGACGTCAAAGCATTTGAAAAGCGCGCTTTTGAACCAACAGCGTTATATCCTGATGTTGAAGAAAATTGCATGAGCACGTCTTTTTCTCACATCTTCCAGGGCGGATATTCTTCAGGATATTACAGCTACAAATGGGCTGAAGTCCTTGATGCAGACGCGTTTGAATACTTTAAGGAGAATGGCGTTTTCAATGCGGAGATTGCGGCAAAATTTAGAAAAAACATACTTTCTCAGGGCGGAACAAAAGATCCGATGACGTTGTACAAGGAGTTCCGTGGACAGGAACCATCGCCGGATGCGTTATTACGAAGAGCAGGCTTAATGACTGTATAAAAAGAAAGCGGATATTAAATACCCGCTTCCCTACATTGCCTCAGTAAACTTAACTTTTACGAATATTTAAAGATGTCGAATATTCAAACAATGTACAATACCTAAAACTAGTGATTTTCACTATATTAAGAAAAAAAGCCATTTCAATTGAAATGGCTTTTTTTCTTGATTTAATGATAGGAAAAAATTAGTGTGGTCGTTCCTGGATTTCGGTTTCGCGTTCAGTTGCCACAAGAGGCACAATTGCGTTAAATAATAAAGAAAGAACCACATTTGTAAAAATACAAAGGCCGAAAACAACAAGATAAATCGAAGGCTGATCAGCGGCGCTGTGCATAAAACCTGTAAAAAAGATAACTAGAAAAAGCGGCACGATCGATGAGAAGACAATTCCAAAGAAAAGATATAGCGCATAATCCGCGATTCCCGCGACGTCTTCAGTATGTATTTTAAGGTTAAAAAAACCTCCTATTATTCCGGCGAGCAATGTTGTAAATATCCACATCATAACGATTGTTATTAATGAGGTAAAATTGCTCAATTGTAAAGGATCAAAATATCCCTAAAAGTAGTGATTTTTGCAAAAGTGCAGCAGAAGAAGCCATAACATCGGCAGGCTTTCAAGATAGAGTTGGGTGTAATAGCCTGGTCGCTTAGGCGTTGCAAACCATAGGAATACAGCCACAACCGCAGCAATTAGCACGTTCACTTCAAGTATGCGCTGATCGCTGATCCACAAAAGTTGCGTGGCAAATAATACGGCAAGAAGGACGCTTGCCAAAACTTTTGCTTTACGTAAACCGAGTGTCTGCGGAATGGTTTTCAGAAACGGCGAGTCGGTGTTAAGGTCGATGATATCAAATATCAGCACCAACACCAATATCATGAGAAATCGGGATATAGCCAGATACAGAACTTCGAGATCAATGACCGAACTGTTATTGAGAACCGGCAGCAGTACTGTCACCACAACATAACAAAGCGCCACGATGTAGATCTTGAGTCCACCGATATTTCGAAAATTTGGCCACTTCCCTAACAGCGGAACTGCATATCCGATCACTAATACCAAACTTAACAAAGCTGCAACTTGCGAGGCGGTACTCAGCATCATAAATGTCAGCGAGGCAACGAGCAGTGAAATGGCGCTTGCGATCAAAATTAACTTCATTGTCAGGCCAAAATGCTTGTGCTGAGGCAATAATGAAATGAACTTTATCGCGTTATAACCGATAACAGTTCCGCCGAATGCGAAAAGATAAAACTCAATTCGCGAATTGATTCCAAGCAATAAATCTGTCACTCCGATCCAGCATACCACCGCAAAAGCGACGTGGATGCTGCTCCGAATATAGAAATCGACTATACTTTTAACAACTGACATCGCACAAATTTAGCGAATGTGCTGTCAAGATGATGTTTCGGTTAATAATTCGTCATTTCAGATACGGTTCAAGGATGAAACTTTGTTGATTAATAATTACTTTTGTACCGCGAAACAACACGCTAACTTTTTACATGAAAACAGACGCATTTTCCCTCAGACACATCGGACCACGAGAAACCGACTTGCAACACATGCTCAGCACGATTGGAGTCGACTCAATTGAACAACTTGTTTATGAAACGTTACCCGATGACATTCGTTTAAAAGCCCCGCTCAATCTCGATCCTGCGCTTTCGGAATACGAATACCTCAGCCACATTCAAGCGCTTGGAAGCAAAAACAAAGTTTTCAAATCGTATATTGGATTAGGCTATCACCCATCGATTGTTCCTCCGGTAATTCAGCGCAACATTTTCGAAAATCCGGGTTGGTACACCGCTTATACGCCGTATCAGGCAGAAATTGCACAAGGCCGGTTGGAAGCGCTTTTAAATTTCCAGACAACGGTTATTGAACTCACCGGAATGGAAATCGCCAATGCATCTCTACTCGATGAAGGCACAGCTGCAGCTGAAGCGATGGCGCTTATCTTTGATGTTCGCTCGCGCGATCAGAAAAAGAGCAATGTAAATAAATTCTTTGTTTCTGAAGAAATTTTGCCGCAAACCCTTTCGGTTCTTCAAACCAGAGCAACTCCAATCGGCGTTGAACTCGTTATCGGAAACCATGAAGAGTTCGCGTTCGGCGATGATTTCTTTGGTGCAATTCTACAATATCCGGGCAAACACGGTCAGGTTCACGATTATTCAAAATTCATTTCGGATGCAAAGGCAAAAGAGATAAAGGTTGCGGTCGCTGCCGATATTTTGTCGCTTGTAAAATTGACGCCACCAGGTGAAATGGGTGCCGATGTTGTTGTCGGAACTACACAACGATTCGGTATTCCTATGGGTTACGGCGGACCACACGCAGCTTATTTTGCAACAAAAGAAGAATATAAACGAAGCATGCCGGGTCGTATCATCGGTGTTACAATCGATACCAATGGCAATCGCGCGCTTCGAATGGCATTACAAACCCGCGAGCAGCACATCAAACGCGAGAAAGCAACATCAAATATCTGCACGGCTCAGGTTCTTTTGGCTGTTATGGCCGGAATGTACGCCGTTTATCACGGACCACAAGGTCTAGCTTATATTGCTGATAAAGTTCATGCATCAGCCGTAACAACTGCTGAAGCACTAAATGAACTAGGCGTTTATCAGATCAATTCAGCTTACTTCGATACGATTCTGGTAAAAGCAGATTCGGTAAAAGTTCGTCAATCAGCCGAAAAAAGACAGGTTAATTTCTATTATCCTGATGCTGACACTGTATCGATTTCATTCAACGAAACCACGTCGCTGAACGATATCAATCAAATTATCGAAATCTTCGCAGAAGTGACCGGTAAAGACACATTTTCAGTTAGCGAATTTCATTCGGAATCGAATTATCCATCGCAACTAGAGCGTTCATCAGCATTCTTGCAACATGAGGTTTTCAATCGCCATCATTCTGAAACTGCGCTTATGCGTTATATCAAAATGTTGGAACGCAAAGACCTTTCGTTGAACCACTCGATGATTCCACTTGGATCATGTACGATGAAACTAAACGCTGCGGCTGAAATGCTGCCGTTGAGTTTGGCGAGTTGGAACAGCATTCACCCGTTTGCGCCGATCGAACAAGCTGAAGGTTATCAGATAATGCTCAAAAAACTTGAACAGCAACTGAATGTCATCACCGGTTTTGCGGGAACGACGCTTCAGCCAAATTCAGGTGCTCAAGGTGAATACGCAGGTCTGATGGTAATTCGCGCTTACCACCAATCACGAGGCGACTCGCACCGAAATATCGCATTAATTCCGGCTTCAGCACACGGAACAAATCCAGCTAGTGCCTCAATGGCAGGTATGCAAGTCGTGGTTACCAAAACTTCTGAAAACGGAAATATCGATGTTGAAGATTTGCGTGCAAAAGCGATTCAGCACAAAGATAACCTTGCGTGTTTAATGGTGACTTATCCATCGACACACGGAGTTTTCGAATCTGCAATCATCGAGATCACCAATATCATCCATGAAAATGGCGGTCAGGTTTATATGGATGGTGCAAATATGAACGCACAAGTCGGCCTTACCAATCCGGCAACAATTGGCGCAGATGTTTGCCACTTGAACCTTCACAAGACATTCGCTATTCCGCATGGTGGCGGTGGACCTGGAGTTGGCCCAATCTGTGTCGCTTCGCATCTCGTTCCGTTCTTACCGACCAATCCCGTTATTCCCACAGGCGGTTCCTCAGCAATTACAGCCATTTCCGCAGCACCATGGGGATCGGCATTGGTTTGCCTGATTTCTTATGGATATATTACCATGCTTGGTTCAGAAGGATTGACAAACGCAACGAAGCACGCGATACTTAATGCCAATTATATAAAAGGACGCCTTCAGGATCATTACACAACGCTTTATACAGGTGAGATGGGTCGTGCGGCACATGAAATGATTCTTGAATGCCGACCGTTCAAAGAAAAAGGTATTGAAGTTACCGATATTGCAAAGCGTTTGATGGATTACGGTTTCCACGCGCCAACGGTTTCATTCCCGGTTGCCGGAACGTTGATGATTGAACCAACTGAAAGCGAAAACCTTGAAGAGCTCGACCGTTTCTGCGATGCGATGATAGCAATCCGGAAAGAAATCGAATCGGCTTCCGCTGATGACAAAAACAATGTTTTGAAAAATGCACCGCATACCTTGGCGATGCTAACATCTGACACCTGGAATTTCCCATACTCCAGAGAAGCTGCAGCATACCCGCTACCGTACATTAGCGAAAATAAATTCTGGCCTTCTGTCAGACGTGTTGATGATGCATATGGCGATCGAAATCTGATCTGCTCATGCGCACCGATTGAGGCATACATGTAAATAATAGCAATCCCTGCCGTTGATAATGAACTGCAGGGATTTTTATTTTCTGACACGAGACTGTCGATACCAACTTTGTGAATGTTTTGTTAATTTTTTTTTAATAAATTAGCGATATAATACTGGATCATGAACATCAAAATTATCGGATCGGGAAGTTATATTCCAAAATTGAAAGTCAAGAATGAAGATTTCATTGGCTATGAATTTCTGAATGAAGAAGGTCAACCGCTAGGGCATTCAAATGAGACTATCATCGGGAAATTTAAAAACATCACCGGAATAGCTGAAAGGCGTTATGCTGAAGACCATTTGACCACCTCAGATATTGCGGCGATTGCTGCTCAAGGCGCAATTGATTCTGCGAACATTGATGCTGAAACGATCGACTACATCATCTTGGCACATAACTTCGGCGACGTTAAAAAAGGCACGATTCAATCGGATACAGTACCGAGTTTGGCGACTCGGGTTAAAAATAAACTGCAGATAAAAAATCCACGTTGCGTGGCTTATGACATCTTGTTCGGCTGTCCGGGCTGGATTGAAGGCGTGCTTCAGGCAAATGCTTTCATTAAATCGGGAATGGCAAAAAGATGTTTAGTCATCGGAGCCGAAACATTATCCCGTGTTGTCGATCCGCACGATCGAGATTCTATGATTTATTCAGATGGAGCCGGAGCAACAATTGTTGAAGGCACGATGGATGGATCTGGAATTCTTGCACACGAAAGCGCAACTTATGCTATGGAAGAAGCTGCATTTTTATTCTTCGGCAGTTCTTACAACACTCAGCATGATCGCGATGTAAAATACATCAAAATGCATGGCAGGAAAATTTACGAATTCGCCCTTACCCATGTTCCTCACGCGATGAAAAACTGTTTGGATAAAAGCGGATACGACATTTCGGACGTAAAAAAAATCCTGATTCATCAGGCAAATGAAAAAATGGACGAAGCCATTGTCAACCGTTTTTATAAACTATATGACAAGGTCCCGTCCAAAGATGTAATGCCGATGAGCATTCACCGACTCGGAAACAGCAGTGTAGCTACAGTTCCAACGCTTTATAATTTGATGGTCACCGGTCAGCTTGAAAACCAATCGCTAAATCCGGGTGATATTATCCTATTTGCTTCAGTTGGCGCCGGAATGAATATCAATGCAATTACCTACAAGTATTAACTATTTGTTTTTGATAAATTCGCCGTCAGCTTTGATTGCAATTTCATCACTGATCATTGGCGGTTTAAAATTCGGCCCTACGCCAAAATCAGATCTTTTAATCGTTCCCGTAACCTGAAATCCTGCTGTGGTTGCTTTGCTCTGCGGATTTTCAACAGTTCCCCGATACCAAAAATCGAGCGTTACCGGTTTTGACATACCGCGAATGGTAAGATTTCCGGTCACTTTGTACCTATTGTCGCCCGATTTTTTTATTGATGTGCTTTTAAAAGTCATTTTTGGATATTTTTCAACTTCGAAAAAGTCGGCCGACCTTAAATGTTCATCCCGCATATCGACTTCTGTATCAATTGATGCTACGTCGGCTGAAAGTTCGAAAACGGCATCACTAAAATCAGCATTTTTACCGGTGGCGGTCAGCTCAAAATTTTTAAACAATCCCGCTACATCGGCAATTCCGAGGTGGGTTGCCGAAAACGTCAGTTTGGAATGCATCGGATCGGCTTTCCACGAGGTTTGAGCCACCATCGTTGAACTCAACAGCCCAACGAACAAAAGCGAAAATAATTTTTTCATAATCATCGAATTTAGTTAGTAATAAAATTTCTTATTGAAGTGCCTTTTTTACTTCCGGGATAACTTTAGAACCGAACAATTCAATTGATTTCATGACAAGATTGTGTGGAACCGTTCCAACACTCGCCTGCGCCATAAATCTGGTCATTCCGAAAAGCTCGTACTCGTACAAAATCTTGTCAACGATCTGCTGAACGCTACCTACCATCAACGCAGACTTTGGCGAACGCATGTGATCATATTGTCCGCGAGTTAGCGGCGACCATCCCCTGTCACGACCAATTCGGTTCATCATTGCTGCATAGTGCGGAAAAAACTGATCGGCTGCAACCTGCGAATCCTCACCCACAAACATGTGGTTGTTCACACCGTATTGAATGCTGTTCAAATCCCTGCCGAGTTTCCGCGCCGTTTCTTTATAAAGTTCGATAAAAGGCACAAATTGCTGAGGCATTCCGCCGATGATAGCCAACATGAGCGGCATTCCAAGTGTTGCTGCGCGAATGGCCGAAGCAGGAGTTCCACCGGCCGCTAACCAAATCGGAATTTTCTGCTGAAGCGGTCGCGGGTAAACGCCAAGGTTATGTATTGAAGCACGGTGCTTTCCGCTCCACGACACCATTTCACCTTCATTGAGTTTTAGCAGTAAATCCAGTTTCTCGGTAAATAATTGATCATAATCGTGAAGGTCGAAACCAAATAGCGGAAACGATTCAATAAAAGAACCTCTTCCCGCCATGATTTCGGCACGACCGGCCGATAAGAGATCAACTGTCGCAAAGTCTTGAAAAACCCGAACCGGATCATCTGAACTCAACACCGTTACGGCACTTGTTAATTTTATATTTTTAGTCACAGCCGCTGCCGCTGCCAAAACAACCGATGGCGACGAGACCGCATAATCAGGCCGATGATGCTCTCCGACACCAAATATGTCGATGCCAAGCTCGTCAGCCAATTTAATTTCCTCCATTAAATCAGACAACCGCTGATGTCCATTTGCTCCCAAACGGTCAGCATCAGGCGGCATGTCTGCAAAAGTTATAAGACCAAATTCCATAATTACTTGTTTAATTGTTGTGAACTGTTCATTTCACCGGTCAGATCAGGCTTTATTATCATTCGCAGCGATTGATCTTTGGTAAAAAATGCAATCATCCAATTGTAAAAAGTGAACATTTTGTTTTTGAAGTTAACCAGCGACAACAAGTGAACAAACAACCATGCGAGCCACGCCAAAATGCCGTTAATGTGCTTTTTAGGAAATGTCAAATCGGCTACAGCCTTATTCCGCCCGATGATTGCCATACTTCCTTTATCATTATATTTAAACGCTGTCAGAGGTTTGTTGCTACGGCGCCGCTTCAGATTATTCGCCAGATTCTTACCTTGTTGTTTCGCGACCTGCGCCAATTGCGGATGACCGCCCGGCCATTTTACATCAGTGGTTTGAATACACGTGTCGCCGATTGCATAAATATTTTGAACTCCGGCAACCTGATTAAATTCGTTTACAATTAACCTTCGGCCTCGACCATACGATTCTGTCGGAATGCCGCCGAAAACCAACGAAGTCACTCCCGCCGACCAGATTAATATCTCTGTTTCGATCTCATCGCCATTTGCAAAATAGACGATATTGTCGACAAAGTCTTTTACTTGGGTGTTGAGTTTCACCTTCACGCCCATTTCGGTCAGCTTCTGAATTGTGTATTGCTGCGATTCGACACTCATCGGCCCCAATAACGTCCTTGAACCATCAACCAAGTAAATTGTCGGCAAAAAATCAATTAATTCGGGGTAATCTTTGGTGAAAATCGTAGCCTTCATTTCAGCTAACATACCCGAAATCTCGACACCCGTCGGGCCTCCTCCGGCAACAACAATTGTCGTCTTTCGGATACGTTCATATTCGTTATCAGATCTCGACGCCTCTTCCATCTTTAGAAGAATCTTATTCCGCATATCAATCGCGTCGTTCATCGTTTTCATCGGAATTGCGTACTTCTGCACATTTTCGATACCGAAATAGTTTGATGCCGTACCTGTCGCAATGACCAAAATGTCGTATGAGAGTTCGCCATTTGAAAGAATGATTCTTTGCTGTTGCGAATCAACTTCCAAGAGTTCGCCAAACCGAAAACGCACATTCGGCTTCTCGGCAAACAATTTTCGAAACGGGTAACTAATGTTCGACGGATCCAAAAATCCGGTCGCAACCTGATATAAAAGAGGCGGAAAAAAATTGTAATTATTTTTGTCGACTAAGGTGATTTCAAAATTGTCATCCTCGGCGAGGTTGGTGATAAAATCAACTCCCGCAAATCCGCCGCCAACCACTACAATATGTTTCTTAACGTCCATATGTTAAAGTTTTTAATCGTCCGGAAATCCAAACGCACTATAAATTTAACCATATTTCTCCGATAAGAAGACCAGTCCCGATAATTTGTTGCTCGCCAGCGATATAGAAAAACTATCAAAAACGGACTTCTTTTTCATCCAGATTGGTTGATTATCACATTAAATATCACCTTATATTTGCAACTCACTGATAATTATGTACGAGAACACGTATCCTGAAAAACGCTTCAACCTGACACTTACGTTTTTAAAAAAGCATGTCAATCAAAACGATTCCATTTTAGACCTTGGCGTCGACAATCCGTTTTCAAAAATCATGAAGCGCGAAGGTTTTTCGGTCAAAAACACATCGGGAGAAGATTTAGATCTCGATCAATCGGCGTTGCAAAATTCGACTGCAAACGTCGTAACCGCTTTTGAAATTTTCGAGCATTTGCTAAATCCGTTTACGATATTGGGAAACATCAAAGCCGACAAATTGCTGATTTCAGTTCCATTGCGACTCTGGTTTGCCCCCGCGTATCGCAGTAAAACCGACAAATGGGATCGGCATTACCACGAGTTTGAAGATTGGCAACTCGACTGGTTACTTGAAAAAACCGGTTGGAAAATTGTCGATCGTCAGAAATTTACGCATCCCGTAAAAAAAATCGGGTTCAGACCGCTTCTTCGAAAATTTACCGACCGGTATTACTTGGTTTACGCTGAAAAAATTAGGAAGTAATGAAATATTACGTCGTCATTCCGGCTTATAACGAAGCAAGGTTTTTAAACCTCACGCTGGACTCGCTCGCCCAGCAAACCGTTCTCCCTGCCAAAGTTGTGGTAGTCGACGATAATTCGGCTGACAACACGTATGACGTTGCCAGCAATTTTGCTGAAAAACACCAGTTTATTGCTGTTGTAAAAACCACTGCCGAGGCCAAGCACATGCCCGGATCAAAGGTGATCAACGCGTTCAATATCGGATTCGCGCAGCTCGACCAAGATTATGACATCATTGTAAAACTGGATGCCGATCTTATTTTACCGAGCAATTACTTCGAGCAAATTATTGCTACGTTCAATTCGGATGCGACAATTGGTATGGCCGGCGGGTTTGCGTATATCGAGAAAAACGGCGAGTGGACACTCGAGAACCTCACCGATAAGGACCACATTCGCGGTGCGTTTAAGGCATATCGCAAAAAATGTTTTCACGATATCGGAATGCTAAAACCGGCAATGGGTTGGGACACGGTCGACGAACTATTGGCGCGTTTTCACAATTGGAAGGTAGTCACATTGCCTGATCTCAAGGTAAAACACCTCAAACCCACCGGAAAAAGTTACGATAAATCAGCACGGTACAAACAAGGCGAAGCATTTTACGCGCTCGGCTACGGATTTTGGATAACCGCCATTGCGTCGGTAAAACTGGCATTGCGAAAAGGAAAACCAATGCTGGCAGCCGATTATATCAGCGGATATTTCAAGGCCAAAATGTCCAAAAAGCCAATGCTGGTCACTGCTGAACAAGCAAGATTTGTCAGAAAATACCGCCTTCAGATCATGGCTAAAAAAATATTCAACTAAATTTAAAACCTTAGTCGGTTGAGAATTTGGGCGTTGCGCCGCAGAAAACATATCCTCCAATTTAGCTATAAACTTCGGCGCCGGGCTATCTGCTCTATCTTTTTTCTCGTTCCTCAAAAAAAGGATGCCGCGCCTATCCCTAACGCGTGGATATTTTGTACTTCGGTTGGATAAAGCGTGAACGTGAAATCTGATTTTAAGTTCCACGTTTATTTCGCTACTAAAATGACCCAGCACCCAAAACCCAGCACCCCGCGTGAGGGATCGAAGCGGCTAGCTCTGTGGCGGCGATAGCAAGCCACAGACTAATAGCGCAGCGCCCGACCCTTGTGGTCACGCCCAAATCCTTTACATCTTAATGAACTTTATGGAAGAGATCTTATCGGCTGATTTTACCCTTAAAAAATAGACACCGATTGGCAAATGCGACACATTGATGTTGGAAAGCTGTCGAGCATTTGCAATTGCCATCAGCATTTGACCTGACAGATTGTAAATCTCTAACTGATCGGCAGCTTGGTAAGTTGCAGCAATATAAAGGATGTCGCTGACGGGATTCGGATAGATTACAAATTGATTTTCTGGTGTAAATTCAGTTGTTGACAGAACCCCGATGGTGGTTACTTCGTTATTGGTCAGAATCGCGTGGTTGTAATCGAAATAAATGGCAGCCGAATTACTGAAATCATCTCCTATTTCGAGTGTCGCTACAGTTTTGATCTTAAACGCAACATAGCCAGTATTAGAACCTGCGGTAAAAGGCAAGTTGATGTTTTCGAAAAGGAATTTGACTCGGTTGCCATCGTAAATTTTGGTGGTAAATAAATGGCTTCCGTTAAGTGGCGTAAGCGTTGAAATATCGAATTTATCGGTATCGATCTCGTCGAGGATATAAATATTTTTAGCGCTTCCGTTGCCCAAATTCTCAAATCTGATCATGTAATGCACGTATTGGCCAACAACGTCTAGTCCGACCAGATTACCTTGAAGACATGTTTTGTCGTTTGGATCGAAGGCATTAATTACGGTTTGTGCCAGGGTAAACGTGTTATCATTCGGGGTTTGGTCTACTGTTGGCGATAATGAGGCCGCAAACGAGATGTTTTCACCACCAATCAGCGCCGGCGATTCTTGCGGCGTGTTAAAATTCAGCGTCACATCTAGCATCCTAAATTCAAATGGATCAAGATTCTCAAAATTCCAGGTAACCGAATTATCCGTCGCATTTGCCGCCAAAGGTGTGGTAGTTACAACATCGCAAATGGCACCGTCGAATGTAAATGTAACCGAACCCGTTGCGATTTCAGTACCCTTATTTTTATAGACGATTCGGTATTTAGCATCGAAACCGGGACGCGCTTCACCAAGTGGGAGTACAAAAACTTCGAGATCCGGGAACACGCCGTTTTTAGAAATGCAGAAATTTTGCGTGAGCGGAGCCGTTTGGAGTGGGAATTCGACGTTTACCACTGATGGATTTATCGTGAAATACTCGGCGTGCTCGAGCGACGGCGTTAACGTATGCGATCCAACGCCGAGTTCCAATTCGTATTGCCCTGTAATATTGGGTACAAAGACATTTCCGTTAGAGGTTGTTACTGTCAGAAATGGCGTGGTATGATCGGTTTCGGTACATCCGTTATTGTCTACGTCGAAGCGATTCATTCCGGTAACCGTGAAAAAGTCGTTTCCGTGAAGTGCCAAAAAGCGACGTGCGGGAAGTCCTTTGTATGTTGTAAAATTTCCTGCAAGTAAAATGTGGCCGGTTGGACTGATTTCCATTTGAGTGACTTCACCATTGAAGCCTGATCCGACATTAAAATTATAATCAAGCGAGGCATTAGGATTGAGTCGAGCAAGATTATTGACGGAATTATTATCAATGCCATTTATTAAACCGGCTACTAAAATTTGGTTATCAGGTTGAACGATAATCGACTTTGTAATCCCGCTGTAATAGGTAAAATTGTCTTTTATTATCCCATTTGGCCACAAGCGCACAAATTTCTTTTGGCCGGGATACGAACTTACGTTAAAATCGCCCCCCACCAAAATATTGCCACTTTGCTCGAGCGCGATTGAATGAACTGTTCCATTTAAATTAACATCATAGAACGTCATATCACGAGTTCCATCGGAGTTTAATCTGGCAATCTTGCCGGCGTTACAGAAATTACAAAGATAAAATTGGGTGAATAGTCCGCCTACCAAAATTTTACCATCGGGCTGAACAACGATTGCAAGCACAGGATTATTAAAACCCACGGAATTATCGGTCTGGTCGAAAAATGTTGAATCAACAGTTCCGTTTTGATTTAATCGGACCATTGATTTATAAGTACGATTTTGGTGTGATAGGGTAAATTGCCCGCCAACTAATATTTTCCCGTCTGGTAAAAGCGTCACCACATTAGCGCGGCCGCCGAGATCGGTAGAAGTAAAAGAAGTATCGGTCGAACCGTCTGAATTTAAACGAATGAGATTGTCGTATGGCGAACTTCCGATACTAAATACACCGCCGGCGATAATTTTTCCATCGGGAAGTAGGGCCAAGCTATTGACGCTATGTAAAATAGGCTGCCCGACATTAAATGTTTCGTCTAGCGTCCCATCGGTATTCAGCCGGATTATTTTATTGACCGGCAAACCATCAAAATATTTAAACTCACCTCCAAGAATAATTTTGCCATCAGGCTGACAAACCATTGATAAAACCGCACCGCTAAAACCTTCGTTATTGAAAGAACTATCGCGAGCGCCGTTTGAATCTAATTTCGCCACACCGTCAATTTGTGCCGTATTATAAGCCGAGTTATGACGAACCTGCACGATTATATCCTGATTTGGAAGTACGGTTACGGCAATAGATTGATTATCTATGTTAGGTTGAAACGACTCGTCTATGCTACCGTCGAGGTTGAGTCGGACGATAGACCCGAAAGATTGATTAATATTGGCAGCATAAAGTCCGCCATTAAAAGCTACTAGTATTTTGCCATTAGCTTGAATCGCCAAGTCTTCAACGGTTGGTACTGGAATTGTTTCATGTTCGGTATCAAAGTTAAATGACGTGTTCAACGTGCCGTCCTGGCTGAGCATCATCAGGTTTTCAAATTGACTTTCATCGTAAGAATCAAAGTAACCGCCCACAATTAAGCGTCCGTCTGTGAGCGGCAAGACTGCGTTTACGACCAGCGAATTATAACCGGTATCACTGACGTAAAATGATGAATCCAAACTGCCGTTATTATTTAATCGCATGATATTGACCATGTATGTATCTTGCTGACCCAGAATGATGATCTTACCGTCTGGCAGTAGAAAAAAACGTTGTGACGCAAGACCTTCCGCGCTGAAATTAAAAGTTGGATCCAGCGACCCATCTTCATTCAGGCGATAAATGGTATACTGCAAATCACTTACGGCGGTGACTAAAATTTTACCGTCGGGCTGAACCTCAAAATATTCCACTGCGTCGAGCGTATGCGAGAAACTGCTATCAAGGCTTCCATCTTGATTTAACCGAACGAAATATTGATCGTCAGCGGCGCCTTCAACAACGCCGAATTTTGTTAACAGCAATGTCTTCCCGTTTGGAAGCGACTGCAGTTGTAGGACCTGAGTCGGATCGTATGTTCCAATTGTTTGGAAGCGCGTTTCGAAAGACAAATCGCGAAGATTTCCGTCAACACGCTCCAATCCGCGGCCGCTTGTGATAATAAACTTACCGTCTGATTGTACGGCGATTTTGGGATTGCTGTATCGTGTCCGGTATAAAAAAGTATTTTCCGGTTGATCTCCAAATTGGGCTGTGAATGCGACGTCGCCGGGTTCTTGTGCCGTTGCGAAAGTGGCAACAAACAACAGAATATAAGCGTAAAGTTTTGTCATAGTGAGTGTTATTTGAGGTCAATATATGGAATTTAGCAATGTTAATCTATTTTATTGACTTCCTATTTTCAACTTTTACCTTCTTGTACTTGCCCAAAACGCAACACGCCGCGTGAGGGATCGAAGCGGCTAGCTCTGTGGCGGCGATAGCAAGCCACAGACTAATAGCGCAGAGCCCGACCCCTGTGGTCACGCTCAACTATCACAAAAAAGTAATAACAGTATCTGCTTAACTGTAAACTAATCGCTATTTTAGCATATATTCTACACTTATGATGCTCGTCCGATATTTGTCCCAGACCGGGAAATATTTTATAATGCTGAAAGAGGTTTTTAAGCAGCCGGTAAAATGGTCTTATATGCGCGGCCTTGTGCTCAAGGAGGTTGATGATCTGATCATTGGCTCGCTTGGAATTGTGGCGTTTATTTCATTTTTCATTGGTGGCGTTGTGGCAATTCAGACTGCGCTTAACCTGACAAATCCGTTGATTCCGCGAAACCTTATCGCTTTTGCGACGCGACAATCGGTGATCCTGGAGTTCGCACCGACGTTTATTTCGGTAATTATGGCCGGAAAAGTGGGTTCGTTTATAACCTCGAGCATCGGAACCATGCGCGTTACCGAACAAATTGACGCACTTGAGATCATGGGTGTAAACTCGCTTAATTATCTTGTTTTTCCGAAAATCATCGCGATGTGCCTCTACCCTTTTGTGATTGCGCTCAGTATGTTCCTCGGAGTTTGGGGCGGTTATATTGCCGGAGTTTACGGCGGACTTGTTTCAAGCGACGAGTTTATTGGCGGTTTACAGATGGATTTCATTCCGTTTCACATTACCTATGCGATGATCAAAACGATGGTTTATGCGTTTTTGCTTGCTACAATTCCGTCGTTCCACGGCTACTACATGAAAGGTGGCGCGCTTGAAGTTGGTAAAGCAAGTACGGTTTCGTTTGTATGGACGAGCGTAACAATTATTTTGGTGAATTTCATTCTGACACAACTACTACTAAGCTAATGATTGAAGTAAAAAATATAGAAAAGTCTTTTGGCGATGCTCATATTTTAAAAGGGATCACAACAACGTTTGAGACCGGAAAAACCAATTTGATCATTGGCCGAAGCGGATCGGGAAAAACGGTGTTGCTGAAAACGCTACTCGGAATTCACACACCGGATGTTGGAACGATCGCTTTTGACGGGCGGATCTATTCTGAAATGACGCCGCAAGAACATCGCGCACTTCGAACTGAAATCGGGATGGTCTTTCAGGGAAGTGCTCTTTTTGACTCGATGACTGTGGAAGAAAATGTGGCTTTTCCACTGCGTATGTTTTCCAATAAAAAACGTGCGGAGATTCGCGAGCGGGTAAATCAAGTTCTGGAGCGTGTTAATTTGGTTGATGCCAACAAGAAGTTTCCGTCGGAGATTTCGGGCGGAATGCAGAAACGTGTGGCCATTGCAAGAGCGATCGTCAACAATCCAAAATATTTATTTTGCGACGAACCGAACTCGGGGCTCGATCCTGAAACCGCGATCGTAATCGATGTTTTAATCAATGAGATCACCAAGGAATACAATATGACAACGGTGATTAATACCCATGACATGAACTCGGTTTTGCAAAATGGCGAAAAGATTGTTTTCCTGAAAAACGGACTTAAAGAATGGGAAGGCGATAAAGATGAGATACTTGAAACCAAGAAAAAATCGGTGGTCGAGTTTGTTTATTCGTCTGATCTTTTCAAGAAAGTTCGCGAAAGCCTAATTGGCGATGATGGCGATATCGAGGAATAAATTTACAGCTTAATGAACCTGGTTGTAGTTGATTCAGCGTCTTGATAAACTCTTAAAAAATACAATCCTGCCGGAAGTTTGATGATTGCCGATTCTACTGTGGCTTTATCTGCAGCCGATAAGATTCGCTTGCCGCTCACATCGACAATTTGAAATAGAGTAGCTTCGTAATGAATTTGAACATCGACCAAATCTAAAACCGGATTTGGAATGACCGCGATCGTCTTTTCAACAACATTTTCTTCGATAGATAACTGGCAGTCGGCTCCTGAACCTACAAACGCCGACGGATTATAACCACTTTGCGCAACCGCGTTTTCTTCGCCTTCATCAATACATATAAAATCAAGCAGTGGCAAAGTATTAAAATCAAATTGACCTGCGGCGGATACAATGCCATTGGAAGCAAAAATCTGTGTGAGATTTACATTGTTAGCACATTTTAAATTCCGAACCCCTGTTTGTGAGACGTTGAGCTGAGTTATTAGATTTCCGCTAATATTGAGATTCGTCAGATTTTGCAATCCATCGAGATTTATATTGGCGATAACATTATCTTCGGTTTGAAGTTCATTCAAATTCATGAAGTGATTCACATCGAGGTGACTGATTTGGTTGTCGCCACACCTAATACGTGTAAGATTGGAAATTGGCAATAAGTTGAGTTCCGACAAATTATTGTTCCTGCAAAATAGCGTTTCCAGGGAAGGCAAAAGATGAACATCGAGCTCTGAAATCGGATTATCATCTGTCCACAGCCATCTAAGATTATCCAATCCGGTCAAGTCGAGCGTGCTGATGTTATTGCGAAGAACAAACAAATGCTCCAAATTCGAAAGTCCCGCAACGTTAATCGTGGTCATTTCATTGCCGTCGCGTATCAGCTGATAAAGGTTGGCAACATTGTCGCATCAAGGCTTTCAACACTGTGTTGGCGGAACTCGAGCGAAAAGATGTTCACGAAATATTCTATTCCCTCTAAACTCTGAATTTTATTTGGGTTGTCGGGATTAATACTAAGCGACAAAGCTACAACAGCCTCAGCTTCTGAAATCTGAATTTCACCATCGCCGTTGGTATCATGTTCCATCAGCATGGTTTTAAAAACAGGATCCGGTATGTTTACAATTTGCGAAAAAGACGCTGCCGAAATTGTCAGCATCAAAATCAAAATACCTTTATACATAAGTCACAAGTTATTTAAGCAACCGTCTTGTTCACGATTTTTGCAGCCCGATTTACTTTACCAGACTTGCAATTTTCTTGATATCCTGTTCTTTATCTCTGGGATAAATCAAAAGCACATCATTCCAATCAACGATAATGTAATTGTCGAGTCCGTCAACCACAATTTTTTTCTGCTGATTAGACGACCGGATAATATTGTTTGAAGCGTTTTCAGTAAAAGCCGTAGCATTAATGATCGCGTTTTCATTTGAATCTTTTTCAAGCTTGTCATAGAGTGAACTCCACGTCCCGAGGTCATTCCAATCGAATGTTGCCGGCAAAACATATACATTTTCAGCTTCTTCCATGACCGCATAATCAATCGAAATGTTTTCGGCTTTCGCATAATTTTCTTTGATCCAACTCAGTTCGTCAGGCGTGTTGTAGGTTGGCAAGCCTTCCATAAAAAGTTCGGTCATTTCGGGCTGAAACCTGGCAAATGCTTCGATGATCGCCGACGCGCTCCAGATGAAAATCCCGCCGTTCCAAAGATAATTTCCGCTGTTGAAATAGGCTTTTGCCTGCTCGTATGCGGGTTTTTCGACAAAGCGACTAACTTTTTTGATTGCTTCTGAGTCGGTTTGATTAAACTCGATGTAGCCATAACCGGTGTTTGGAAATGTCGGGCGGATTCCTAGTGTTATCAGGTTATCATCCGACTTGCTATAGTCGAAACACTGTTCCAGATTTGCGGAAAACGCGTTTTCGTCTTCGATCCAGTGATCGCTTGGTGCCACAACGATTAAAGCATCTTTATTAAGCTTTTTAATTTTTAGCGATGCGTATAAAATACATGGCGCCGTGTTTCGCATGGCAGGTTCAAGCAGAATTTGATCCTTTCCAACCATTGGCAATTGCCCGAGAACGAGATCGCTGTATTTTTCATTGGTAAGAATAAAAATATTTTCTGTCGGAATCAACTGTGAAAGCCGGCTGAACGTTTTTTGAATTAACGTCTGACCCGCGCCCAACATATCGTGAAATTGTTTTGGAAATTCAGTTGTACTTACCGGCCAGAATCGTGAGCCGACTCCGCCTGCCATCAAAATGGCGTAGTAATTTTTATTCATCAGATTTAATTTGGCAGCAATTCAACTTCTGCATTTGGATTAAAAAGATAGACTTTTCCGGTACCGACTTCTTCACATTCGAAACGCTTGGTTCGTTGTGCGCCTTTGCGGAAAATTTTGCCGTTATGAATCCGAAAAAGGCTTCCATAAGGCACTTCAAATATATAGTTTTTATCGTCGGATTTCGAATCAAATTGTTTTAATGCCAGCGATAAAGTGGCGTCGGTATCGCTACTCGCTGACGGATTTTTAAAATGTCTGGCGAGTAGTGGCAATAACTGCGACGGGAAGATTTCGGGTCTGATAAACGGAATCATCAGCATCCGAAAACAGTATTTCCATTCTTCGCCATGAGGCTTGATGTTTCGTCCAAATTTTTCAAACGCTACCAAGTGCGAAATTTCATGAATCAGCGTCATTAGAAACCGATATTTATTCAGACTTGAATTAACCGTAATCTCGTGCTTTCCGGCGTGACTTCGGTAATCGCCATGACGGGTAACACGCTGATTCACCACTTTTAAATGAACGCGGTTGGCAACGATCAATTCGAAAACCGGCTTTACGGCGTGCTCCGGCAAATATTTCGCGAGGACATCATTCATAATTATCAGGGTGTTGTAGACGACACCTGAAGCACTTTTCCGTTGTAAAATTTATTTCCTGTTAAGGTAAAATTTGCGATGTACGACGCCATGTCGGCGGCCGATATTGGAGCCTCATATCCCGGAAAAGCTGTTGCAAGCATTTCGGTTTGGACAGATCCAAGAGCCAAAACATTAAATGAGATTCCGCGTTCGCGATATTCCTCAGCCAATAACTCGGACAATGTAATCACAGCTCCCTTACTGGAACTATATGCCGACAATCCGGCGAATTTGACACTACCTTGTACGCCCCCGATACTACTGATTGTAACTACATGCCCACCCGATTTCATAAATGGAAGCACGACATTATTAAGCTGGGTCACCGCAAATACATTCACCGTATAAACGTTGATAAAGTCCTCGAGAGTAGTTTCGGCGAAAGGTTTCAGAACCAGCGAACCAGCGTTGTGGATGATTGCATCGACATGTTTCCAATCGTTTTCCAGAAAATAACGAATGGTTGAAAAGGCTTCGGCATCGGCAAGATCAACGGATAAGCATGTGATGTTTGGATGTTGTGCGAGTTCAAGCCGGATATTTCTGGAAAGTGCCAAAACATTGATATTTTGATTGGCAAGTTGGAGCGCAGTTTCAAAACCGATGCCTTTTCCGGTACCGGTTACAATGACATTTTTCATAGGAATATTTTAGCGTGTCAAAGATAAGAAAAGCAATCGCAATTGTTTGTGCGTTACGCCTGTCGCTTTTTGAAATAGGACAAAATTGAAAGTATCGCCATTCCGAGGAAAATGCCAGGAATAATCCAGGCGATAACAGTTGGCGCGCTTGCTCCTGATTCGTCCGAAAGTTTATTGAGCAATAGGGCAAAACACAACATTCCACAAAAAGTCCCGGTAGCGGCGCCGGCCACAAAAAAAGCTTTCAGCAATCCGCTTGTCAAGATATAATTTCCATTTACCAGATAGAGGTTCCAACCCACCCAGAATGGTATCTGAATAAAATTTAGGCCGCTCAGCATCAGCCCCATGATAAATGGGTGATACAAGTCGAGCGAATCAACATACTGTGTCCTGCCGTTCATCTGCGAAAGCGCCTCAATCGAAAAGAAGACGGCAAGTCCGAACATGAAAACTATTGAAAAAAGCTCGATGTACTTTAGCAATTTTTTGTTTTGTGAAAGCTTACGTGCGAAAACCAGTGCGAAGTAAATGACGACCGCTTCAACGATGGCAACTCCGGTGAGATAAAGCAATAAATTTTCAACGCCAAATTCCTCCAAAAGATGATAACCGACCACATTCAGGTAGCCCAGCGGCAATGAGCCCACGAAACTTACTCCAAATCCGACAGCAATATTTTTGAGGGCTTTCATTAAAAATTGATGATTTTGCGACTTTGCTCGAGGTGAATCCGATATTGCGCCATTCCGTCTCTATGACTTAAAAAGTTTGCACCGCGCTTTTTGTTGGCAAGGCTGATTTTAAACATATAGTTATTGTGCCGCAGTAATTCTTTCCAGGCAAAAAATATCGAATGTTTGGGGTCGTAAATGTGAGTTGGCTCGCTTGAAGCGCCGTTGACTTCAACTAACATAAAGTTTTTTCCTTGTTCAAGATCCGAAAAACTATCGAACATTATATCGAGTCGGCCGAAATAAAAATCCGGAATTTCGCGACAAATCTCATCAATCACCTTATTTAGTTTGTCGGAAATTAGATGTGACGCATCCAGAAATTTGGCGCCGCGAGCGTGATTTCCGTACGGAATGAGTTCGAGTTGCTCGTCAAGCGGAAGCACGATGTCCATTTTTGTCGGCTGTTCGCGCTCGATTTGACTCAGTTGCATCGCATAACGCGGATTTTGAAGCACCAATTCCCGAACGGTCGATTTTCCGTTTCCTTTGACAGAAACAAATTCTTTTGAAACGATTCCGGTAATTCTGCCGATTGATTCATTCGGAAAACGAACGTAGAAAATCCCGATTTCACGATGGAACGGAATCAGTTGTTGAACGAGAAAATCAAAGTTGGCTCTCGCGTGATAATCCTTTAAATCTTCAATATTGTTTATCTTTTTAACTGCCGAACCACGAAGTCCGATATCAGGTTTTGCGATCATCGGAAATTGAATGCCACTATCGTAAACATCGTTTATAATTTTTTCGAAGGGCTGATTTTCGATTGCCAGAATCGTTGTTGGATATTTTCCACGAGGCAGAATGTCATAAATTTCCTTTTTCGACTCAGCCATAAAACCACCATTTTTTATCGACGGATTGCAAGCGTTAAAATAAAAAATCGACCTTGCCCGAATCGCAAAGAATGCCCACTGAAAAAATACCGGAAAGTAGAAAACTCCAAACGGCCAATATTCTGAATGCGTAAGTTTATGAAAAAATAGCTTCATAGATCGGTAATCACTAAAGTGTTGTCCGGATTTCGAAGATCGAAATAAGTCATTTTTGCGAAAGATTCCGAGAGATGAACCTGAGTAATCGATAAGGTTTTTAGAAACCCGCGATCGATGATAATCGGTGTATCAATTTCGCTGCTGTGATGAAAATCGAGTAATTCCTGATTTGACGATTGATGAGTAATGCTACCTTTAAAAAAAATCTCGCGAGATCGCATCACCTCATCGGAATAAAGCGGCGACGACGACCAAATTTTTAAATTTTCTGAAATTTCAATCATCGATTTTTCTGAACCATTCCACTGCGATTCAAACAATCTGTTTCCAATATAAAGTATCAATGTAAACGGCTCGATGTTGTTCAAATCGATGTTTTTCCAACTTTGTAGAATATCGCTGCTTCCAATGATTTCTAAAACAATAAGTCCGCGGCTTTTGCGATAGCTCTTTCCAAATTCATGTCGCTCTCTGGCACCATTGAGCAAGACGATTATGTTTTTTTGATCATCAACGGCAAACCACGTTCCGCCGCCTAACGGATCTTTTGGAAAGGCAACCAACTTGCCGCCAATCCGATAGGATTGTGGCGCAATTGCCGCCGGACGGCTTATTTGCTCATCGCGATTTGACGTAATAATGATATCGCCGTTGTGTCGGGCGACCGTTACTGTGCACATTTATTCCGATATAAAATGGTTGATGGAGCAATTCCGAAGTGTGGGGCGAGTTTAACCTGAGTGTTTCGAAGGCCCACTTTAATCAGCGCCTGATGATGGATGCAATGTTCGAGATTGTAGGCCAACTCCCGCTGGTATGAACTTTTTAAGAACACTTCCTGATCTGAAATGGATTTATGGACCGACAGCTCGAAGTCATTTGATAAAAGTTCAGATTTAAGCTGCATGATCGCCACGACTGCCGCATCACGATCGGTTTCCAAAAGTTTGTCGCGGTTGCGTTTATCGTAAAAAATAACCCCATCAGGCGCGAACCTGATGAGGCATTGAAACATTTCGATGATATGCCGCATGTGCTCACCGATTGATGAGTCGCCTAACTCGGCGCAAGCAGCACAATAATCATCATTTGATAATTGCTGTATGAGATCTATAAGTTCGTCTAACGACGCGGAAACCGATTTAACAAGCATTGACAATAGCTAACTTCACGTAAAGCTACGACAAATCAAGTCAAATTAATTACTTAAAATGCTTCTTGAAATAACAATTTTCTGAATTTCAGAAGTTCCCTCGTAGATCTGGGTGATTTTCGCATCACGCATCATACGCTCAACGTGATATTCTTTAACATAACCGTTACCACCATGAATCTGGACAGCTTCAACCGCAGTATCCATTGCAACCTGAGAAGCGAATAATTTTGCCATCGCGCCACTCAAATCATAATTCTGGTGCTGATCTTTGTCCCAAGCCGCTTTCATGCACAAATGTCTTGCTGCTTCAATGTTCACAGCCATATCTGCCAATTTAAAAGCGATTGCCTGATGGTTTGAAATTTCTTTTCCAAAAGCTTTTCTTTCTTTCGAATATTTCAAGGCAAGTTCGTAAGCTCCGGATGCGATTCCGAGTGCTTGAGACGCAATTCCGATTCGGCCACCCGCAAGTGTTTTCATCGCGAATTTAAATCCGAAACCATCTTCGCCAATTCTGTTTTCTTTCGGAACTTTTACATCGCTAAACATAAGCGAGTGCGTATCAGATCCGCGAATTCCCATTTTCTGTTCTTTTGGTCCGATTTCAAAACCTGGCATTCCGCGCTCAACGATCAAAGCGTTGATTCCACGGTGTTTTTTATCAACGTCAGTTTGTGCGATCACGATATAAACCGATGCGCTGCTTCCGTTGGTAATCCAGTTTTTGGTACCGTTCAGCAAATAATGGTCGCCCATGTCAATTGCTGTTGTTTTTTGCGAGGTAGCGTCGCTTCCTGCTTCAGGCTCAGAAAGGCAGAACGCCCCAATGATTTCACCTGACGCCAATCTTGGAAGGTACTTTTGTTTTTGCTCTTCACTTCCGTAAGTCTGCAATCCCCAACAAACAAGGCTGTTGTTAACCGACATGACCACCGAAGCCGACGCATCGACTTTTGAAATCTCCTCCATTGCAAGAACATAGGAAATGGTATCCAATCCGCTACCGCCGTATTTTGGGTCGACCATCATTCCGAGGAAACCAAGTTCGCCCATTTTCTTTATTTCCTCAGTCGGGAAAATTTGTTTTTCATCTCTTTCAATAACACCGGGAAGAAGTTCGTTTTGTGCGAAATCTCTTGCCGCTTGTTGTATCATCAAGTGTTCTTCAGAAAGCTTAAAGTCCATATTTTGCTAAAATGAGTGTTAAAAATGCGGGTCAAATATAACCTTAAAATCCCGAAGTATTGGTTTTTGATTTGTATTTTTGGCTGATGCACAGAGAAATCTACAACGTTGTAGGCGTTATGTCGGGAACCTCGCTCGACGGAATCGACCTGGCTCATGTTCAGTTGAGCAAGACCGACAACAAATGGTCGTTTGAACTGCTCGAATGTGAGACCGTCAGCTACTCGCCCGATTGGAAAGCGCTTCTTTCCCAACTTGTTGCCAGAACTCCGGATGAACTCGCCGACATCAACCGTCGCTACACCGAACTTCTAGCCAAAATAATCTCCGGTTTTATTTCAAAACATCAGCTAAAAATCGACGCAGTTTGCTCACACGGCCATACCGCTTTGCATCAGCCAACAAACGGTTTTACGCTTCAAATCGGAAATTTACCGGAACTTGCAACGCTGACTAATCAGTTGGTTGTCTGCGATTTCAGAACCCAGGATGTCGAACTCGGCGGTCAGGGAGCACCGCTGGTACCGATTGGCGACCGACATCTTTTCGGCGATTTCGACTATTGCCTCAACCTGGGCGGATTTTCAAATATCTCATTCGAGTCGGCCGGAAAACGAATCGCATTCGACATCTCACCGGTGAACACGGTCCTAAATCACCTGACTGAAAAACTCGGATTTGACTATGACGATCGCGGGAAAATTGCGGCTTCAGCTGAAGTAGATGCTGAGCTTTTGCTCGAACTCAACGCTCTTGCGTATTACAAATTGCCTTTTCCTAAGTCGCTCGGATTCGAATTCGTTGCCCAAACCATTTTGCCGTTGATCGAAAATTTTGATTCGGGCATCGAGGATAAACTTTGCACATTCACCGAACATATTGCGTTGCAAACCGCTTTGGCGATGCCGTCACTTTCTGGAAAAATGCTTGTGACAGGCGGTGGTGCCTACAACGATTACCTCATAAGCCGGCTCGAACATTACCTTCCGAATATCGCGGTTGCCGTTCCCGATGCTAAAATTCTCGAATATAAGGAAGCGCTGATCTTCGCGTTTCTGGGCGTTTTAAAACTTCGCGGTGAAAATAACGTGCTTTCGAGTGTGACAGGAGCGCCGTCAGATCACAGTTCAGGTGTGATTTTCAGCAATGATTAGAAGCTATTTCCCGCCTTGCGCTGTGTCTTTTTTTCGGTGAAACACCTTCAAAAAAGGACGCCGCTCCAATCGGGGCTAGGGCTTTTTAGGAAGTTTCGCGACTAACCTCTAATTGAATCCGATCGACTATTTTGAAATCGACTCCGTGCGGCCGGAATTCCCGGACAAAACCGATCGAATGTTTGAAAAAATCTCGTCATTGCCCATTTTTCTGGTGTCGATTGCTAAATTCTCATTCCCATACGGACCAAATGTTTCGGCTTTGCTAATTCCGAATAGTCCGATAGTTGGCGCCCCCGATGCGCTCGCCAGGTGCATGATGCCGCTGTCGGCGCCGATAAACACTGAAGTGCTACCGATAAAAGCTGCGATTTCGCGAACATCTTTGCTGTAAAATGTCGGCGCTTTAAAATCAATTTGCGATACGTTTTCCATCGGCAAAACCTCAACGATGTTGTAATCCGCGCCAAATTCGGTTTGCAGTCGTTCATAAAACACCGACCACCATTTGGCAGAATAGCGTTTGGTTCCGGTGGCGTAGGTAAAAATGCAAATCGTTTTCCTGGAATTACCAACAAGATCCTGAAGCAATTTGGCGCCTTGTTCGCGCTCGGGCTGGGCGAGTTTTAGCGTTAGTGTTGGTATTGGTTCGTTGGTGTCTTCAAATCCGAGCATCGACAAAAACCGTCTTAAATTATAAACCGGATACTTCGCCACATGCAAATGATCCTGATTTTGAATCTGCGAATCGCTTTCGATATCGCCAAATATTTTTAAATCGGAAGAAGCAAACTTGGTTGACAAACGGCCTGAAGACGAGTTCGCCACCACATTTATCACCAAATCGTACTTGTACTCCCGAACGGATGCAAATCGGGTGACATATTTTGCAAGTTGTTTAAACGGTTTTTTAGGAAGCTGAATAATCCGGTCGACGTTTTCAAATTTCGAGAACAGTATTGGCGCGACACCCGCTCGGGTAAAGATATCGATCTTGGCATCGGGAAATTTGTTTTCAATCTCGATGATCAGCGGTGTGATTAAAAGCATGTTCCCCAGTCGGCTATTGGGCCGGCTAATCAGAACGCGTTTGATTGTGACGCTTTTATCCTTTTGAATGTTGTTGCCAATTTTCGAACTGCCGACGTTTTTGGTCAGCTTCCTCATGGTCTTTCGTCGCCACGAATTTAGTTTGGGAAATATTTTCATTAACGGTAGCGCTTTTTTGGGCTGATCGAAGTTAGTAAACTTTTAAAATGGAACGGTAAATTTTGGTTGTTGCAATCAAAAATAATAAGATTCAACTTAAAGCCGACTGCGTGAGGGATCGAAGCGGATATCCTTTTTGGGTTTGCGAAAACCCGAAAAGATAAGAGCGAAGAGCCCGACCCTTGTGGTCACGCCCAAATTTATATTCGCATTTCCACAACATAAGCTATCTTTGCGAGGCTTAAAAATATACCATGAAAGATCTTTTACAAAAATTCGAGGACAAAAAACCTGAAATTGTGTTTCACTGGACAGATTCTGAAACCGAAGCTGAGGGTTGGACAGTTATAAATTCGCTTCGTGGCGGTGCTGCGGGCGGTGGAACAAGGATGCGAAAAGGCCTTGATAAGAATGAAGTTTTATCGTTGGCAAAAACCATGGAAGTAAAATTTACGGTTTCCGGCCCGGCAATCGGCGGTGCTAAAAGCGGAATATCGTTTGACCCGGCTGATCCGCGAAAAAAAGACGTGCTCCAGCGATGGTACAAAGCGGTTTCGCCATTATTGAAAAGTTATTATGGAACCGGCGGCGATTTGAATGTTGATGAAATTCACGAGGTGATTCCGATGACCGAACAATGTGGTGTTTGGCATCCGCAGGAAGGTGTTTTTAACGGACATTTTCAACCGACAGATGCCGATAAGATCAACCGCATCGGTCAATTGCGTCAAGGCGTTGTAAAAGTGATTGAAAATCCGGTGTTTTCGCCCGATGTAAACCGAAAATATACCATTGCCGATATGATTACCGGATATGGCGTTGCCGAAGCGGTTTCTCATTATTATCATATTTATGGTGGCGATATCAAAGGCAAGCGTGCCATTGTTCAAGGTTTTGGAAATGTGGGTTCGGCGGCGGCTTTTTACCTTTCAAAATTAGGTGCTAAAATCGTCGGAATCATCGACCGGGATGGCGGCGTGATTAATGAAAACGGCTTTACTTTTGAGGAAATCCAAAAGTTGTTCCTCAATAAAGACGGCAATAGTTTGGTGGCGCCGAATATGATTCCGTTTGCTGAGATCAACGAGAGAATCTGGTCTATTGGCGCGGAAATTTTTACGCCTTGCGCAGCATCGAGGTTGGTTACTCAGGATCAGGTCGGGAAAATGCGTGCGGCGGGACTGGAAGTAATTTCGTGTGGCGCTAATGTGCCGTTTGCCGATAAGGAAATTTTCTTCGGGCCAATTATGGAAAGCACCGACGAAAAAGTGAGTTTAATCCCCGACTTTATTTCAAACTGCGGAATGGCGAGAGTTTTCGCATATTTCATGGAAAAGAAAGTTCAGATGACCGATGAGGCGATTTTCTATGACACTTCTGAAACCATCAAAGAGGCACTTACAAAAGCGTATCATAAGAATAATTCGAAATTAAATATCAGCGCAACGGCATTCGAAATTGCGCTGAAACAACTTGTTTAATAACAATTTACACTTTCGAGTTGTTATTAAGTTTGCTAATGCCAGGAATGTAGTGGCAATTTTTTAGGATATATTAGCGTTTCAAAATCAAATTGTAAAAGTAAATGGGCATATTTCTTCAAGTCGACAGTTTAGCTGTTGCGCAAAATGAGCTGGCAGATGCGGTTCCAACCGAAAAGACGTTATCGATAATCGATTTGTTGACCAGTGGCGGACTTGCCGGTCAGATCATTATGATTGCTTTGTTTCTGATGTTTTTTGTAGCGCTTTATCTTTATTTTGAAAGGTTGATGGCGATTCGCGCCGCTTCGGTGGTTGACACTACGTTTATGTCGCAGATCCGCGAAAACATTCGAAATGGAAAAATCGAAAATGCCAAGATGTTGTGTGCACAATCGAGATCGCCAGTTGCGCGATTAATTGAGAAAGGAATATCACGGATTGGAAAACCACTTGAAGACATCGATACCGCAATCGAAAACGCCGGAAAACTCGAGATTTACAAACTTGAGAAAAACGTCAGCATGCTGGCAACGATTTCTGGTGCGGGACCGATGACAGGTTTTCTGGGAACGGTTGTCGGGATGATTATGGCATTCCACAAAATGGCAAGCGGCGGCGGACAGATTGAAGTTGCGGCACTTTCGGAAGGGATTTACACGGCGATGACCACCACGGTTGTTGGACTTGTAGTCGGGATTGTTGCTTATGTTGGCTACAACCACCTGATCGTAAAAACCGATAAAATTGTCCATAACATGGAAGCGAATGCAGTTGATTTTCTCGACCTATTAAACGATCCAAGCTAATGAATTTAAGAGGACGAAATAGAGTTTCAGCCGAGTTTAATATGTCGTCGATGACGGACATTGTGTTTTTGCTCTTGATATTTTTCATGCTGACATCGACCATGGTAACCACCAATGCGCTCGATTTGGTATTGCCGAAAGCGAAAGGCAAAACCGACAGCAACAAGAATATTTCGGTAAGCATCAACAAGGATCTTGAAGTTTTCATCGATAAAGAGCAAGTTGCCGAAGCTGAACTGGAAAGCAAACTATTGTCGATTTTTGCAGGTGATGAAACTCGCGCCATCGTACTTCGTGCTGAAGAAGGCGTTCCGATTGAAAAAGCTGTAAATGTATTGGACATTGCTAACCGAAATCAAATCAAAGTGGTTTTGGCTGTGCGGCCAAAATAAAATATATAACCATGAAGTATCTCGAAACAGAAGAAGAAAAGAAGTCGTTTGCCATCACCACGGCGATCTTCGTGCTGATGTTTTTGCTGTTTTTCTTTTTCGGGCTGACCTATTTAGATCCGCCGCCTGAAAACGGAATCGCGATCAATTTTGGGACAACGGAAACCGGTTCGGGCAATATTCAACCGACTGAAGCCATACAATCTGCTCCACAAACCACGCAAAGCAATCCGTCGGCAGCAGCTGACGAAGATGTTATTTCGCAAGATATGGACGATGCGCCGGTGATCACGAAATCGCCTGTTAAAAAACCAACAACCGATCCTTCAAAAGACGAGGTAAAACCAAAACCTGCGGTAAAACCTACACCGTCAAAATCTACAACCGATGCGTTATCAAGCATCATCAACGGCCCGAAGTCGGATGGAAAAGCACAAGGCGGCGAAGGCAATGACAACTTACCCGGCGACAAAGGTCGGCCTGACGGCGATCCGTATGCGTCTGCTTATTTTGGCAGTGGCGGCGGTAGCGGAGGCGGCCAGGGTTGGGGATTAAATGGCAGAAAACTCAGCGCTACAGGTAAGGAAGTTCAAAAATGCAACGAATCAGGAACGGTAGTGGTTCAGATTACGGTAAACAGAAGCGGTAATGTTATTCGCGCCGAACGCACCAGAGGAACGACAAATACTGCCGAATGCCTTGTTGAACCCGCACTTATTACGGCAAGACGCTATAAATGGCAACCAGATCCAAATGCTCCTGAAACGCAAATCGGATTTATTGTGGTCAACTTCAAACTGGGCGAATAATGACTTATCATGAGGCGGTTCATTGGATGTTTAACCAACTTCCGATGTATCAGCAACAAGGAGCTTCCGCATTTCGGAAAAATCTCGACAACACCTATTTACTCGCCGATTACCTCGGAAATCCGGAACGCCGTCTGAAGGCAATTCACGTGGCCGGAACCAATGGCAAAGGTTCAACTTCTCACATGCTTTCCTCGGTACTTATGCAAGCCGGCTACAAGGTTGGATTGTTTACCAGCCCGCATCTTAAAGACTACCGCGAGCGAATCCGCATTAACGGCCAGATGATCTCAGAGGATTACGTAACTGAATTTGTTGTTACGCACAAACCCTTTTTTGAGGCAAATAATCTGAGCTTTTTTGAAATGAGTGTCGGCCTGGCATTCCAATATTTTGTTGATCAAAAGGTGGCGATTGCGGTAATCGAAACCGGACTTGGCGGACGACTGGATTCGACCAACATCATCACTCCTATCGTTTCGGTCATTACAAATATCGGTTTAGACCATACCCAATATTTAGGTGAAACACTCGCCGAGATCGCTTCCGAGAAAGCCGGTATCATCAAAAATAATGTTCCGGTAGTTATTGGCGAATACACCGATGAAACCAAACCTGTTTTTCACAGCAAAGCGAAAGAAACAAATTCAGCGTTGCATTTCGCATCCGATTACACGTTTGAGGTCTATGAAAGCGATTTAAAAGGTTATTATCAGCGACATAATATCAAAACCGTATTACAGACCATTTCGGTATTAAACAAGCATACTGACATCGCCCTTGCGGATCAAGATATCAAACAAGGTTTAAGGCAAGTAACCGAAACCACAGGTTTGCAAGGCCGATGGCAGAAATTAGGCGAAAATCCCTTGATTATTTGCGACACCGCGCATAATAAAGAAGGACTCACAGAAACAATGGCACAAGTTCGCGACATGGAATTTGAGACTTTGCATATTGTTCTCGGGTTTGTGAACGATAAATCGATTGCCGAAATCCTCCCGATCTTCCCAAAAAATGCAAAATATTATTTTTGCAGTCCAAATTTAACACGTGGACTCGCGGTAGCCGAATTACAAAAACAAGCAGCGCAAGTCGGACTTACCGGAAACACATATCATTCGGCGTCAAAAGCTTACGCCGACGCTACGAAAAACGCAGGCCCGACCGATTTCATCTATGTTGGCGGAAGCACGTTTGTGGTCGCAGAAATTTTATAATTTTTTTTGATTTTTATTTGCAGGAACCAAAAACAGCCCTATATTTGCACTCGCAATAGGGAAGCAACGCAGAACTAAAGCACAAAAGGGCGATTAGCTCAGTTGGTTCAGAGCATCTGGTTTACACCCAGAGGGTCGGGGGTTCGAATCCCTCATCGCCCACAAAAAGCAGAAACGAAAGTTTCTGCTTTTTTTATTTATACCACTTTCAAAAGTTCATTTTTAAAAGCAAGCCCGAAATAAATAGAAACAGTCAATTTTTGCGCTACCTAAAAAAGAATCTTTCCAGGTATTTCCACAAAAAAAACCGAAACGTCAATTCCGGTTCTTTTAGGTAAAAACATTATTTCTCATCAGACGGTTTTTGCTGATCGTGCATCATTTTCGCCACTGTAGGATCAGGTAGTACATTTGTCATTCCCATCATCGCTTTATTCTTAAAGCCCGAGATCACTTTATCCTTGCCGCTCATTAACGCGTCATATCCGTCCTTGGCAACATCAGCCGGATCCGCCAGATTCGATTCGTCGTCCAGAATTCGGCTTTCCTGCATATCTGCCTTTTCAAAGAAATCGGTGTCGGTTGCGCCAGGCATTAGCGCGGTCACGACAATGTTATGTTCTTTAAGTTCAAAACGGATTGCTTCCGAAAACGACAATATAAACGCCTTGGTTCCGTGATAAACCGACTGCCAAGGACCCGGAGTTTTGCTCGCAATCGAACCCAGATTCAGAATTTTACCTTCACCCAGTTGGATCATCTTTTTTACAAAATGCTTGGTCAATATCGTTGTGGCCGCCACATTCAGATCGATAATGGCAAGTTCACGCTCGATATCGGTTTCCGCAAAAAGTCCGTACATGCCCTGACCCGCATTGTTGACCAATACTGAAATGTCAACTCCAAGCGAATCCACTTCCTGACACAATTCAAATACAGCTTCCCGATTAAACAAATCTTTTGAAATCGCGCTGACTTCTACACCCTGACTTCGAAATTCGGTTGCAACACGATCCAGATCCTGCTGATGCCGCGCCACAATCACTAAATTATACCCGTCGGCCGCGAAAAGTTTGGCAAGTTCATACCCAATTCCCTCGCTCGCCCCCGTAATCAATGCATACTTTTTTGCTTCCATAATTAATTTTTCTATAAAACTACCATTTGCTAAGTATCAAGTCTTTACAGAATTTGCATGATTGGTTGCAAAATTTAAAACGTCTTAGGATAACTACAGCCGGACTGCGCCATTCTTGAAGCCAAAGCAAGCTTTCCGTATAGTATTCAAAAGTAAATGGTGGCTTTTTACATGCTTGCTACAAATCTTATTACGCGCACCACAAGTACGCCGGAATAGTTTAATTTTACTATTCACGTTTACTAAATTTACTTCTTTGGAAGCAAAAGCGAAAAATTTCAAACCGATTACACTGCTGGTCGCCATCGGCATTTTTATAACTTTCTTATATTTTCCACAACTTGAAAACCAAACCGCTCAACGCGCGATGGCTTTGTTGGTTTTTGTGGCGATCTTATGGATAACCGAAGCCGTTCCTCTTGCACTTACCGGACTTATTGTGCCACTTATGGCGGTAATGCTACACATCTCTGAACCTGTCGCGGCTTTTTCTCAGTATGGCCATCCGATCATTTTCCTTTTTATGGGAGGATTTGTTTTGGCTGGCGCGCTCTCCCACCATTCACTAGACAAACTTCTAGCAGGAAAATTGATATCGCTTGCTAAAGGAAACTTTTACCGATCCGCTATTCTGTTAATGTTGGCAACCGCATTAATGGCTTGCTGGGTAACAAATACCGCCGCCGCGGCGATGATGATTCCGCTTGCCATTGGCACACTGACCTTGATCAAAAAAAACTGTGTGTCGGCCGAATCGAAGTTTTTGATGCTCGGAATTGCATATTCGGCTAACATCGGCGGAATAATCACTATGGTTGCCTCGCCACCAAACGCAATCGGCGCTGCAATTTTGAATCTTTCGTTCTCTGATTGGACGATTTACGCCCTGCCGTTATTCCTGCTGACCTTCCCAATAATGGTGTTTTTGCTCACCGTATACTTTAAACCCGACAGACAAGTTTCCATTGTGCAAGCGCTAGCTTTCGACAATTCCATTGCTGTTAATAAAACCCTGGCCGCAATCTTTATCTTGACAGTGACCTTATGGGTTTCAGATAGTTTTTTATCGCCGCTATTTGGCATCAAGGACAATTTCAGTTCATTGATTGCTGTTCTAGCCATCGTGTTAATTTACATCTTTAAAATACTGTCGTGGGACAAAATTTTACAAAGCGTCCAATGGGAGATTTTACTGTTATTTGGTGGCGGACTTACACTCGGAATGCTGATCGAAAGCAGTGGTTTGGGCACATTGGTGATCGGCAATGTCACAGGGCTGATTACGGTTGTCCCCCTTTGGCTATTCCTGTGGTTTGTTGTTATATTTTGCATTCTGCTAACCGAATTTATGAGCAACACCGCTAGTGCAGCGCTGATCTTACCCATGCTTTACAGCCTCGCCACACTTTTGGGAATAAACCCGATCGCATTGATTTTTCCAGCTACGATTGCCGCATCATTTGGATTTATGATGCCTGTTGGAACACCGCCCAATGCTATGGTCTTTGGCTCCGGATTGGTTCCGCGAGTCGAAATGCTTAAAGCAGGTTTACTGATGAATCTGGCGTCGTCAGTAATCGTAGCTGCTTATTTCTACGTCATTTTTTCCTGATAGATTTGGGCGTGCCCTGCGGCTGATTGCATTATTTTAACCCCCACAAAAATTTAAGCCGACAACTTTTAAGAAACCGATCAACTTTTTGCCGCAGGTCGGGCTGTTCGCTGTGCGCGGCACATCGCTCCCATCCCTCACGCGAGCTGCCGCGTAACCTTTTTAAGGTTGATTCCAGTAGCCCGAAAACTATCGGCATGTTGAAACTCCCAAACAAATTGCATTAGCGATGGGAAGCGATATCCTTTTGGTTGTTAAACCAAAAGATAAAGCGGACAGCGCGACCGAAGGGAATGCCCAAATAAAATTTTTAACATTTTTTACGTAATTGACTTTATTTCTGATTTCGCCAATAATTATGTTTACCAAAATCTGCCCTGATGAAATTTTCCCTACAAGTGCTAATACTGGCGTTCTCAGTAGTTTGCACCTCGTCTTCGCGCCCGCCAGATATTGTACAAAAACAAGATAAATCGGTCTTGCCGTATAGCCGGACATATATGAACAACCGCATTTACCATCACCGAAATTAGAGGTAAGACCAATCGCAATTGCTACCTTTACTGAGCAAAAACGTGTAAAATGGCAGTAATTTCGACCGAAGAAAAGCTTCAGGAACGCATTAAAGAGCTTTCATGCCTTTATAACATTTCGACTGCGTTGCGGCAAAATCTGCCGCCGACCGAAACTTTGGAAATGGTTTGCAGCATTTTGCGGGCCGCTTATCGCTATCCCGAGTACGTGATCGTAGCGGTAAAAATTGACCACCTCGAAATTTCGACTGCGGAGATTCCGACGCGCTCGCTTTCGCAAATCTGCCCGCTGGAAATTTTTGGTGAAATTCGCGGTCAAATTGGTGTTTACTACAATCAAAGTGTCGATCGCAATTTTAGTTTTCTCGACGACGAGCAACGGCTTTTACAAAAAGTAGCGTCAGAGATTTCAATTTACCACGAACAACATCTTCGCGAGCAGGAGATTTCAGTCCTGAAACGAAGCGCCGAACGCGCCGACCGATTGGCGATTCTTGGTGAAATTACAGCGGGAATCGCACATGAACTCAACACACCACTCGGCAACATTTTAGGCTTTGCTGAACTGATTGCCTCGAGAACAACAGATAATCAAACGCAGCTCGACGCCGCAAAAGTGATTAAAGCCGCTATTTATTCAAGAGAAATCGTCAAAAAACTGATGTTCTTTTCCTGCGAAATGCCGCAACACATGCAACTCATAAAAGTAGTTCCGGTTGTCGAACAGGCGCTGACATTGCTTGAACCCAATTTCAGGAAAGCGCAGGTCGAATTCACTCTTACGGTTTTGGATCGTGAGGTTCAGGCTCAGCTCGACCCTATTCAACTCACGCAGGTTTTATTCAATATTTTGGTGAACGCGATTTATGTATCACCACCTGAAACCCGGGTTGCTATTTCGATTGAAAGCGATGACAACAGCATCTTTATTGAAATCAAAGACCAAGGCCCGGGAATAGAACCTTCGATCAAACATCAAATCTTTGAGCCGTTCTTTACGACCAAACCTTTCGGCGAGGGAAATGGCCTCGGACTGAGTGTTGTTCATGGCATTATCAAAAGTCATCATGGCAAAATCAGTACCTTTGACAATACGCCAAAAGGCACGGTTTTTAAAATTGAGCTTCCGCTAAAACACTCGCAATGACATTGAATAAAGAAAATGTATTGATCGTCGATGACGACTACGACATGCTGGAATTGCTTCATCGAAACTTAAAATCGATGAATTTTCATACGTATAAAGCATCGTCGGTGACTGAAGCGGTCGAGATCCTAAAAAGCAACTCGATCGATTTGCTTATCACCGATCTGCAAATGCCAGGGATCAACGGAATCGAGCTTATAAAATATGCGAACGAACAGTTTCCGACGGTTGCAAAATTGGTGATTACCGGTTATCCGTCGATTGACAGTGCGGTTGATTCATTAAAGTCAGGAGCGCTCGAATACCTGGTAAAACCATTTACTTCAGATGAGTTTCACCGCGCAATCGAAAACATGGTCGGCGACCGGGTATTGAAGCGTCCTGCGGTAAAAGCGGCGCAATCGCTGAAAGTAGTTAATTATGCCGGAATGGTAGGTTCGTCGAAATCGCTGACCGATCTGATCGACATCATTGAACGGGTAAAGGACAATCGCGCTACGGTGTTGATTACCGGCGAAAGCGGAACCGGGAAGGAACTCGTTGCTCGAGCTATTCATTATAAGGGATCGTTTGCAGCTAATCCGTTTATCGCTGTGAACTGTGGCGCTATTCCGGAGAATTTACTGGAAAGCGAGTTATTTGGATATGTGAAAGGCGCATTTACGGGTGCGACCGAAACGCGCGAGGGACTTTTTCAAGCGGCAAACGGCGGAACGATTTTCCTTGATGAAATAGGCACCGCGCCATTACATGTGCAAACTGCGTTGCTTCGGGTGTTACAGGAAAAAGAAATTACGATGATCGGCTCCCGAACTCCGAAAAAAGTTCAGTTGCGAATCATAGCCGCGACCAACAGCAATTTGCAGTCGCTTATCAATTCCGGTGGTTTCAGGGAAGATCTATATTATCGGCTTAATGTGGTTGCGATCGAAACCAAGCCGCTTCGTGAGCGCGTCGAGGACATCGTTCCACTGGCGGAAATTATGCTGAAAAAATACGCGTTGGAATACAACAAACCCCTGGCTGAAATTACGCCCACCGCGCTGAAATTGCTGCAACGACACTCCTGGCCGGGCAATGTCAGGGAATTTGAAAATGTCATCCAGCGCTTAATCATTCTGAGTGGCAGCCGAATCGATGTTGAGGATTTACCGGAATATCTGAAATACGATGCGCCGCTAGGCCAACCTACGCTTCAACCGCTAAAAGAGGTCGAAAAGCAGCATATTAATAAAGTTTTGGCGGCAGTTGGCAATAACAAAACCAAGGCGGCCGAAATTCTTCAAATCGATCGTAAAACATTACGGCTGAAATTGCTTTAAACTGCTATTATTATTATTTGTAACTTAGTATCTTTGTCGAATAATCATTTTTGAAGCCATATTTTTCAATATGTGCAAATCGGGGATGATTGTATCGATCGGGTAGTTTTGCCCCGGCGATTTTTAAGGACTGTTGCACGGTTTTAAATGTAACGTTCTGACTATCAGTCGGTCGAAATTACAACAGTTTAACGGCATGCAGTTTGACTAAAGGCGGTCCGGCGACTCGTCGCTGATAATGTATTGCAGATTTAAACTGTCCCGATGACGTGTTCGATCATTGGCTCGGAATGTCGCGCGCGGAGTCGAAATATTTAGGTATTCGTCTCAGCGGGTTGTGTTCTTGCTTTTGATATTGAAATGAAATTGCATTATGTGAATCAACCGTTGCTTTGGCAACAACACTTATAAATTTAATTGTCAACACTAATATTAAATGGAGACTGTACAAAAGGCTGAAAAAAAGCCAAGCATGCACGAAGTTGTAATGCGTCAATTCAACGAAACTGCGGATGCAATGAATTTGCAGGCTGACGTGCGAAAAATTCTTTCAATAACCCATAACGAAATCGTTGTAAATTTCCCAGTGAAGATGGACAACGGTGCGGTTGAAATTTTCACCGGATACCGCGTTCAGCACAACAACGTGCTTGGACCATTCAAAGGTGGATTGCGTTACCATTCAACTATCGATATCGACGATGCGCGTGCGCTTGCGATGTGGATGACTTGGAAAACCGCTTTGGCCGGACTTCCATACGGTGGTGCAAAGGGTGGAATCAAAATCGACCCCAGAAACTACTCTCTTGGCGAATTAGAAAGAATTACACGCCGATTTACGTTTGCACTTGGTGACAACATCGGACCTGAGCACGATATTCCTGCTCCGGACGTAAACACCAACGAACAAACAATGGCCTGGATGGCCGATACGTACATGTCCACAAAACGTCCGGCAGAACGCTCGATGAATAGACACGTTGTAACCGGAAAACCAGTTGGTTTCGGCGGACTTGAAGGCCGTGATCGTGCGACTGGATTCGGAGTTTACCTTTCACTTCGATTGGCATTCAAAAAAAGAAACGAAACCCTTGCAGGTAAAAAATTCATCGTTCAAGGTTTTGGAAACGTAGGTTATTGGGCATCTCACTTCATGGTAAACGACGGTGCAATCCTTATCGCAGTACAAGATGCTCACGCAACACTTACAAACGCGAACGGAATTAATGTCGAGAACTTATTTGATCACTCAAAACCTCGCAAAGGTTCGATCAAAGGTTTCGAAGGAGCAGAAGAAATGACTCCTGCTGATTTCTTCGGAATGGACTGCGACATCGTAATCCCGGCAGCATTGGGTAACCAGATTACCGGCGAAAACGCACACAAAATCAAAGCTTCTGTTGTCGCTGAAGGCGCTAACGGACCAACTGACATCGACGGCGAAAAAATCCTATTGGCTAACAATATCACCATCATCCCGGACATTCTTTGTAACTCAGGTGGTGTGATCGGTAGCTATTTCGAATGGCTACAAAACCGTAGCGGAGAAGTTTGGCATTTAGACGAAATCATGGCAAGAATCGAGAAGAAATTCACCGAAAACTACCTGAAAGTAGACGCAATCGCCGAAGAAGCAAACCGCGATTTCCGTACAGCTGCTTATATGTTGGCTTTGTCGAGAATCGAAACTGCTTACACGCAAAGGGGAATCTTCCCATAACAAATTCAAGGACTGACTATGAAGTACGGTGCATTAATAATAGAAACAAAAGAAAACGATAATCTGATCCAGATGATTGGTATGTCTCACAACCGTAAGGATGAAACCTACCAGGCGTCGGTCGCTAAATTGCTATCCGAACTAAAGGATGCAAAAAAGCTCAATGCCGACGAAATGCCGGCCGATGTTGTCCGACTCAATTCAACTGTCAAGATCGCTTTCCCCGACGGAAAAGAACGAACTGTGACGCTGGTTTCGCCTGAAAAAAGCGACGTGGCGTCAAATAAAATCTCGATTCTCGCTCCAATGGGCTTGGCGCTTATCGGTTATGCTGCAGACGACCAAGTAATGTGGCAGTTTCCTAACGGACTTCAGGCAATAAAAATCCTTAGTGTCCAGCAAACGGCACCAGAAACTAAAATAGCATAAACATGGAGGACGCGGTAATGGGCCATCATCCTGAGGAAATTCACCGTGAATTCATGGTGAACGACCTTAAACGATGGAAAGAAGAAATCGAGATCATCAATGTTGAAATGATCTTTTTCAGAAATCTAATCAATTCGCATTTAAAAGAACTTGCCACATGGAATGCTAATGACTACCGGAATTTGCTCAACGGCATTTCTGATGTTAAGAAGAGCAACAAAATTGTCCAAAAGCAATTTCTCTCGTTCAGCAACAATCTCGAAGGCATGCGCGAATGCGATAATCTCGAGTGCGAAACCTATTTCCTGAATGACCACGCACGTTTTAAAGCCGATATCGAGGATCATTTCTCGCACTACAAGGCGTTCAAAAAACGAATGTTCTCATTCCTGCGAACGAAGTACAATTATTAATTTCGTTTTTTATTTCACCAAAGGGAGCAGTTTATTTTGCTCCCTTTTTTTATTGATTATTCGAAGCTAATCCCGCTTTCCGCTATATCTTTTCCCGGCGCCACTATTGTTTGCCGGCAAAAGGATGCCGCTTCAATCGGGGCTAGGGCACGATGGTTTAAATGATATTCAAAACTCGCTCGAGAGCCATACCGCGGGAACCTTTAATTAAAATCGTCGAATCGGTAATTGGATTTGCCCGCAAAAAGGTTTCAACCGAACCAAAATCCGGAAAATAATTGAAATGATCTGCCTGAATTTGCACTTTCGAAAATTCATTCCCGACAAATAAAAATTGGATGTTACGGGCCTCTAAAACTGAGTTGATCATCTGAGCATGTTCACTTGCGCTTTCCTCGCCAAGCTCAAACATATCGCCCAGAATTGCAACTTTCCGATCGCCTTTCATCGAAACAAACACGTTTAAAGCTGCGGCCATGCTACTCGGATTTGCATTATACGCATCCAAAATAATCTGATTTGAACCTTTAATCATCAACTGCGACCTGTTGTTATTGGGCGAATACGATTCAATCGCGTCAACGATGTCTTGATTTGAGACACCGAAATACGTTCCGATGGCTATCGCAGCCATAATGTTATTGGAATTATATCCCCCAAGTAAATTGGATTTCACAATCACTCCTTCAAAGTTTAAAAAAACAAACGGGTCAGCCGAAAGGTCTGAGAAATTCACATCATATTGCGATCGACCAGAGCCAAAAGTGTATCGTTCAAGATCTGCCGACTGCTCGCTCTGGATCGGATCGTCCAGATTAACGAAGGCCAGTTTTCGGTTTAGCCGCAAATGATCGTACAACTCTTTTTTGCCTTTAACCACGCCTTCTACGCCACCAAATCCCTCAAGATGCGCCTTCCCAAAGTTTGTGATATATCCAAAATCAGGCATTGCTAAATCAGAAAGGAAGGCAATTTCACGTTGGTGATTAGCACCCATTTCAACAATTCCGATTTCAGTCGAATCGCTAAATGACAACAACGTAAGTGGCACTCCGATGTGATTATTTAAGTTACCAAACGTCGCCTTAACGTTGAATTTCTTGCGCAAGACAACCTGAATAAGCTCCTTGGTGGTAGTTTTGCCATTACTGCCGGTAAGTCCGATGATTGGCAATTTTAAATAGGACCGGTGAAATTTCCCCAACTCCTGCAAAGCAACAAGCGAATCGGAAACTAGTATCGTGCGACTATCGATATAATAATCCTCATTGTCAATAATGACATATTTGGCGCCTTTTTTCAGTGCTTCTTCGGCAAAGGTATTAGCATCAAAATTGGCTCCTTTAAGAGCAACAAACATGGAGTTGGCATCAATCTTTCTAGTGTCGGTCGACACCGAACTACATTCTAAGAATAGCTTGTGTAAGCTTTCAATTTCCATAAATACTTAATAAGGTGTAAAAATAATAAAAGCCCTGAAATCAGGGCTTTTATTTTGAGTATCGAAATTTCTTAGTTTCTAGGACGTTTCTTTTTGTCAGATTTTGGACCTACTCTCGACATTGCACAACGGAAACCGATGTAATCAGTTGCCATATCCTGCGGGAAGTAGCGACGTTGCGCCGGATCTAACCAGTAAGCTCTATCTCTCCAAGAACCACCTTTGTAAACGCGAACATCATCATTGATTAATGTAGTACGCTTGCTAGATCTATCATATTTTCTAACCATGTTTCCAAGGCTATCAGTAGTTACATTGTGACGTGGCGAATCGTACATTCTCTTTTCGTCAGCGGCATCTTCACCTTCGTCAGAACTTCCAAAGTCGAAGTAACGCGTTGATTGCTTATCACCATCACGGTAGTTTCTGTTATCAGATCTGTCAAAGTTTTGACGGAGGTAAGTTTCATTTTCGTCGATAGCCACCTGAGCAATTTCACCAGGATAGTTACGAGCCATAATCTTTCCGTTAGCCAAAGTATCGAAGACCTGTGTCTCAGCGGTTACGATTTCAACTTTTCCGTCGTCACCAATTTTGTTTTTGGTGTAAACGTTACCACGGTAATAGTTAAAGTCACTTGCTTCATCATCAACTATTGGTCTGTAAACATCGGCAACCCATTCAGCTACGTTACCAGCCATATCATAAAGACCAAAGTCATTTGCAGGGTACGATTTAACTTTGTTGGTAATATCAGCACCGTCATCAGACCATCCTGCAATTCCACCGTAATCACCTTTACCTTGTTTAAAGTTAGCCAATTGATCACCACGAACCTGTCTCTTACCAGAACGTGTATACGCTCCAGACCATGGGTATTTCTTCTGACCTTTGTACATATTGTATTCTCTCTGACCTACATCAGCAGCAGCGGCATATTCCCACTCAGCTTCAGTTGGCAAACGGTACTCAGGAAGAATGAGTCCTGATGTACGCTGAGCGTAAACATTTGTACTATCCTGACCTTTACGGCCACGCTTCAAAACGATATCTTCATCACCACCAAAAGTTTTGGTAGGTGCGTTTAGATACGTTTCTGTACTGAAGGTCTTATCAGCAGATGCTTCCAATTTCGCATCTTTCTTAAGATATCTTTGATCCTCAAGAGTCTTTTCGTTAACTCTATCTGTTCTCCATTTACTAAATTCAACTGCTTGAATCCAGTTAACACCTACTACAGGATACTCCGCATAAGCCGGGTGTCTCAAATAGTTGTTAGTCATGGTTTCGTTGTAACCTAAACGGTTTCTCCAAACTAAAGTATCAGGCAAAGCACCTTCGTAAATATGCTTGTAATTTTCCTGATCCGGAGGGAAGACGCGCTTCAACCAATCCAGGTATTCCATATACATAAGGTTTGTCACCTCAGTCTCATCCATGTAGAATGATTGGACATGCTGCTGATTTGGGGTGTTGTTCCAATCGTGCATTACATCATCTTGAACCCTTCCCATTGTAAAGGTTCCACCTTCAACCATCACAAGACCCGGGGCAGTAGCCTGTTTCTTGAAGTTCGACGCATACTGGAAACCACCTTTACTATCGTTGATTTTCCAACCTGTGGCACGGGAGGCGTTCTTCGAACTTCCCTTCTTACTACAGCTTGTGACGCCTAAAGCCAACACGGCGAGCAGTACTAATCTGATAGTTTTAAATCTGTTTAGTTTCATACTTTAGTAGGTAATAAATTTGTGGCGCAATATAACAAATAACCGTTAAACTGCAACATCTTTTAAAAATTATTAAATCTGTAATTCGCACCCATTCAGCGAGTACCTCAATTCAACGCAAAATTAAAATAATTATTATTTCATATGACAGTAATAATTAATTTTACCACCGTAATAATTTCGACGTAGTAACGTTAAATCCTTTAATGAAAAAACTTCTTACTTTTTTTTTCTTAATTTTTATCGGAACCGCTTTTTCCCAAAGCACCGGTAACATTGTACTTGAATGGCACGACAATTCTAAGATTTCGAACGGAACTTATGAGGTCATGCTACCAGAAATCAAATCGGATGGCTTCATTTACGACAGCCATAACGGAAGTGTTTTTTATAAATTTTTAGTCAATACAGATTTTGCGGTCGATCAATCTTCGTTGCAAATATCAAATGTGGCTTATGAATCGTTGGCCGAATCACAACTTGGCGATTTAAAACAGTCACTCGTTCCATCATCAATCAACCCAGCTATCCAAAATCGACGTAGCCGTGACAAACAATCGGCTATCGTAACGATTTCACCTATTATTAAGGAAGGATCTTCGTTCAAACGGATAAAATCTTTTACCTATACTATAATAGGTAGCAAAAACCGACTTTTAAATGTAAGTGCGCCTGCTGAAATTACAAATTCGGTTTTAGCTTCAGGCGATTGGTACCGTTTCTACGTCGAGAAAAGTGGCGTGTACCGTGTATCGCGAAGCTTTCTTCAATCGCTCGGAATGAGCACCAACGTTGATCCGCGGAACATTAAAATTTACGGTAACGGTGGTCGGATGGCGCCACTTTCAAACAGCAATTCCTATCCGATGGATTTGGCCGAGAACGCAATTCAGGTAGTTGGCGAAGAAGATGGATCGTTTGACAATTCAGACTACATTCTTTTCTATGCTGAAGGTATTGACAATTGGAATGCCGAAAGTCAGACGCACAATAACATTTATGCCGATCGATCCTATTATTATGTCACCGTTCAGGGCGGTAATGGGAAACGGATGCAAATCATGGATCCGATGCTCGACAGCACGCTGCCAATCACTCAAATTTCAACTTTCGACGATTACCAGTTTCACGAAAAAGACCTGACTAACGTGGTAAGATTAGGACGACGCTGGTTTGGCGAGCCATTTAACATCAATAATGTTCAGGATTTCACATTCAAATTTCCAAATATTGTTGCAACCGCACCTGTTTCGTTAAAGGTTTTGGCTGGCGCTGCAGCTTTTAATCAAACATCATTTGCGATTAAAGCCAATGGTCAGCAAGTAGGTACAATTTTGATCCCGCCTCTTGCCGACGGTACCGAAATGCGTGCAAATTCACTTCCCGCAAATACAACAATCCCGGCAGCAGAGAACATCACTATTACCGTCGATTATCAGAATAACGGGGTTCCCGGTTCAAGATCTTACCTCGATTATATCATCCTTCAGGCAAGCCGAAATTTAAAAGGGTACGGAAAGCAGTTCCGATTCAGGTATAATTCAGCCGCAACGACTTCGGGCTTAGGCGAATTTTCAATTTCAACTGCAAGTGGAATTACACAGGTTTGGGATATCAGCGACATATATAACGTTACAAAATCAATTAATACTACTGGAGCCGACTTTAAGTTCAGGGCGCCACTTGGAGAAGTCCGCGAATATATTGCGGTCGATCAATCCGATTATTATACCCCGCTGAAAGAATCCAAATCTCGCGTTGCAAACCAAAACCTGAAGGGCACTATCTTCACAAATTCGCAAGGTGCGCAAGACGATGTTGATTACCTTATTATTTCGCCTTCATCACTAATAACAAAGGCTGAAAAGCTGGCGAACTTTCACCGAACATATTCGCAATTAAATGTAAAAGTAGTTTCAACTGAAAGCATTTACCAAGAATTTGGATCAGGGAAACAAGACATCGGCGCTATCCGGAATTTCGTCAAATACGTTTATCACAACGCCATAAATCCTGCGCGAAAAGTAAAATATCTGAATCTTTTTGGCGATGCATCATTCGACTTTAAAGACAGAATTCCGAACAATACCAATGTCATCCCAATTTATCACGCTATGAATAGCTACAGTATTGGTGAAGCTTCGTTTGCAACAGATGACTTCTTCGGAATGCTGGACGAAGATGAAGGTCTTATTGATACCGAAGGAATGTCAATCGGCTCCTATAATTTAGGCGGAATTGATGTTGCCGTCGGGCGGATGATCGTTAAAGATGCTAAGCAAGCTGACGAGATGGTTCAAAAAGTTATCGATTATCACGACATTCAATCATACGGCAGTTGGCGAAACAACTACGTATTTATTGCAGATGATGCAGATACGACGGCCGACGCATCGTTGCAAGCACGTCAAAACCAACTAGCTACCGTGATCGCAGCCCAAAAACCTTGGATCAATGTCACAAAAATATTTCTTGACTCTTATGTGCAAGAAACTTCGGCGGGCGGAAACCGATACCCACTCGTTCGGGAAAATTTATTCAACGCTTTTGAAAAAGGAGCATTAATCTTTAACTACCTCGGTCATGGTGGTGAAGACGGATTATCTGGCGAACGGATCTGGGAAAAAGCTGATGGGGAAAATTTGAGTAACCGTTACAAGTACCCGCTTTTTATCACAATTACTTGCGAATTTTCCAGATTTGACAATCCGTACCGACCAACTGCCGGCGAGTATACATATTGGAATCCGCGTGGAGGCGCAATCGCGATGATTACAACCATACGGTCAATTTTCCAAGGTCCGGCAGAACATTTCAACGACCGACTATCACAACATTTATTGGCATATCAAAATAACGTCAATTCGAATACCTATCCCACAATTGCCGAAGCATTGATGAATGCGAAAAATCAGACGCCAAACCCATCGACAAACGTTGTCACATTTTTAGGTGATCCGGCGCTGATGCTCGCAATTCCGAAACCAAACGTCGTATTAACCGCCGTCAACGGACAACCAATTTCTGGTCCGATTGACAATCTTCAGGCATTGTCGCACGTGACGCTTTCGGGCCAGATTACAGATGAATTGAACAATCCGATATCAAATTATAACGGCGAGTTAGCGATCAACATTTTCGACAAACAGATCAGCAGAGCAACACTAAATAATGACGGAAACGCACCTGCAATGAACTTTTCGACAAACGGCGAGACAATTTTTCGCGGAAATGCATCAATTACCAATGGACAATTTCAATTTGGCTTTGTGGTTCCCCAAGATATCCGAATTCCGGTTGGTAACGGCCGAATTAGTTTTTATGCCAAGCGCAATCAGCTGTTGGAAGACAAGTCAGGTTATAATACCACTATAAAAATCGGCGGCATAAATCAAAATGCCGTTGCCGATAACACAGGTCCAAAGGTGCGATTATACATGAATGACGAGACATTCGTTTCCGGTGGAATCACCAATGAATCGCCGTTTTTCCTGGCTTTTTTAGAAGACGAACACGGAATTAATACCGCGAGTGGAATCGGCCATGACATTGTTGCGATTCTCGATGGAAATGAAAGTGAGCCCTATTTATTAAATGATTACTACGAAACCGAACTTGATGATTTCACGAAAGGCAAATTGCGATTTCCGTTTCGAAACCTCTCCAAAGGGTTGCATACTATTACCTTTAAAGCTTGGGATGTTTATAACAATCCGGTTACGGCCGAAATACAGTTCTTAGTGGTTGGCGATGAGTCGATCACGCTCACAAACGTTTTAAACTATCCGAATCCATTTGTCAGTTATACTCAGTTTTGGTTTACGCACAACCGTCCGTTTGAACCTTTAGATGTGCAAATTCAGGTTTTAACCGTTACCGGCAAAGTTGTTTGGACGAGAAATCAGGTGATTAATACCGAAGGATTTCTGTCACGAGAAATTACTTGGGACGGGCGTGATGATTTTGGCGATAAGATCGGAAAAGGCGTTTATGTTTATAAGCTGACAGTCAGGTCGTCAGTCACAAATACCCAAACGGAAAAGTATGAGAAACTTGTAATCCTTTAATAAAATGTTATATTTGTTTAACAAACCGGCTATAATTTCATGAAAAAATATTCGATAATTGCTTTGTGTTTTCTGGGTTTCCAACTTGCGAACGCACAAGATAGAGTGATAACTACGGGCGTTCCGTTTTTATTGGTTGCTGCCGATGCGAGATCTGCAGGTATGGGAGATCAAGGTGTTGCAACTGCACCTGATGCTTATTCGCAACAATACAACCCAGCGAAGTACGCATTCTCACAAGAAAGACAAGGGGTTTCTGTAAGCTATACGCCTTACCTGACCGACTTGGTAAATGACATTTCTCTTGGTCAGGTTACCTATTTTAACCGATTTGACGAACGAATGGCCTTTGCCGGAAGCTTGCGCTACTTTGGACTTGGAGAAATTGAATTGCGTCAAAACTTTGATGATCCAGCAAATATTGTAAAACCGAACGAACTTGCGATCGATCTTTCATACTCGCTAAAACTCAGTGAACGTTTCTCAATGGCTGTTGCCGGCCGATATATTCGCTCAAACCTGAGAATTCAGGATGCGTCTGGCGATGCAAAACCAGCAAGCTCATTTGCAGTTGATGTTGCGGGATACTATCAATCAGAAGAAATTGCCTATAATGATTTTAACGGTAGATGGCGCGGTGGATTCAACTTCCAAAACATCGGACCAAAAATTAAGTACGATCAGGCGGCTGGCGACGAAAATGCTAACTTTCTACCTGCGAATCTTCGTTTAGGTGGTGGTTTTGATTTCATTTTAGATGAGTATAATAAAGTTGGCGTTGCAGTTGAAGTTACAAAATTGTTAGTACCAACTCCTCAAGCACCAAACTTCCAGGATATTAATGGCGATGGTGAAATCAGCCAGGAAGAAGAAAACATCGCTCGAGCTGAAAACAATCAGAATTATCGCGATATCAACTGGGTTTCAGGAATTTTCGAATCATTTGGTGACGCTCCCGACGGAATCAAAGAAGAATTACAAGAATTTACATATGCTGTTGGCGCTGAATATATGTATCAGGACTCATTCGCTTTCCGCTTAGGATATTTCAACGAAAGCGAACTAAAAGGTGCCAGAAAATTTTTCGCTTTAGGAGCCGGCTTCAAATATAATGTTGTGAAAATTGACGTATCATACTTGTTCTCTGCCTCAAAAATTAAAAACCCACTTGAAAACACATTGCGCTTTTCACTGGCATTTGCTTTCGGTGACAATTATGAAGAGTACTAGACACCTGATTAATTATAATACAATCCAGATTTCATAGAGGTCTGGATTTTTTTTCCTCAAAATTAAACGATGCACAAAATTACATCTACCTCAGAATATACCATCTACGAGTCGACAGCCGAATTGCCGAACGATGTAGCCATGCTGATGGAGAAGGCCGTAGCTGCTCGCAAAGAAGCGTACGCACCTTATTCGAAATTCAGAGTCGGCGCAGCAGTTTTGCTTGATAACGGCGAAATCATTCAAGGTTCTAACCAAGAAAACGCGGCATTTCCATCCGGATTGTGCGCAGAGCGAGTAGCAGTATTTTATGCTGGGGCAAAATATCCAAACGCTAAGATCAGGCAAATTGCGATCAGCGCCGCTTCAGACGTTAATCAGACGACAGCTCCCATTCCGCCCTGCGGCGCCTGCCGTCAATCGCTGGCCGAATACGAAGTGCGACAAGAAATCGGCATCGAAATGTATTTCATGGGCGAAACCGGAGTCATTTGCAAATCAGACTCGCTTAAAAATCTATTGCCTTTTACATTTGACAAAAACTTCTTGTAAAAAGCATTAATATTTTTACTTACGGTGGATATGTGCTATTTTTGCTCTTCGCGAAATAGGGTCATTATTTGACTGTATTTTTCATTAATAATTCTCTTCACAATAACCGATGAAAGAAATAACCAAAGAAGTTTATTTAAAGTGGTATGAAGACATGCTGCTTTGGAGAAAATTTGAAGATAAACTCGCAGCTTTATACATTCAACAAAAAGTGCGCGGGTTTCTCCATTTATATAATGGACAAGAAGCAGTTCTGGCAGGAGCGCTCCACACAATGGACTTGTCGAAAGACAAAATGATTACAGCATACCGAAACCACGTACAACCGATCGGAATGGGTGTTGACCCACGAAAGGTAATGGCTGAACTTCTTGGTAAAGCAACCGGTACCTCAAAAGGAATGGGTGGATCAATGCACATCTTCTCAAAGGAACACGGCTTTTACGGCGGACACGGGATTGTAGGCGCACAGATCCCCGTTGGAGCAGGTATCGCTTTCGCCGATAAATATTTTAATACCGGCGGAGTAACACTAACCTATTTTGGTGATGGTGCAGCTCGACAAGGTTCACTTCACGAGGCTTTCAACATGGCGATGCTTTGGAAATTGCCGGTGGTATTCATTGTTGAAAATAATGGATATGCGATGGGAACATCAGTTGAAAGAACCGCAAACCACACTGACATCTGGAAGCTTGGTTTAGGCTATGAAATGCCTTGCGGACCTGTAGACGGAATGAACCCGGTGAAAGTAGCTGAAGCCATGGAAGAAGCTATTGACCGCGCACGCCGTGGCGATGGACCGACTTTCCTGGAAATGAAAACATATCGTTACCGAGGCCATTCAATGTCTGATGCGCAATTGTATCGTTCAAAAGAAGAGGTCGAAGAATATAAAAAGATCGATCCGATCACACAAGTGCTCGATATCATCAAAGAAAATAATTACGCGACCGAAAGTGAAATCGAAACTATCGACGCCCGAGTAAAAGATCTTGTCGAAGAATGTGCGACGTTTGCAGAAGAATCTCCATTCCCGGAAGTTTCTCAGCTTTACGATGTTGTATACGATCAGGAAAATTATCCTTTCATCCCTCACAAACTATAACAGATGGCAACAAAAATTACAATGCCGCGCCTCAGCGATACAATGACTGAAGGAACTGTAGCAACGTGGCTGAAGAAAGTCGGAGACAAAGTTCAGGAAGGTGATATTTTAGCCGAGATCGAAACCGATAAAGCAACGATGGAATTTGAATCATTCAATTCCGGAACGCTTTTGCATATTGGCATCAACGAAGGTGAGTCGGCTCCGGTTGATTCATTACTTGCCATCATCGGTGAAGAAGGTGAAGACATTTCGTCCCTACTAAAAGGTGGTGACGATAAATCAAAGGACGAAACTTCGAAAGAAGCTGAAAAACCTTCTGATTCAAAACCTGAAGACGATAAAAAAGAAGAAGATAAATCGGAAGATCAGAAACCGAAATCTACCGAATTGCCAAAAGACGTCGTGGTTGTTACCATGCCACGTCTTAGCGACACCATGACTGAAGGAACTGTGGCAACATGGTTGAAAAAAGTTGGTGATAAAGTTCAAGAAGGCGACATTCTAGCTGAAATCGAAACCGATAAAGCCACAATGGAATTTGAGTCATTCAACGCTGGTACCTTATTGGCAATCGGAATTGAAGAAGGTCAGTCTGCTCCAATCGACAGTGTTCTCGCGATCATCGGGCCTGAAGGTACAGATGTGACCGGAGTAATCGAAGGTTATAAATCCGGCAATAAGCCGTCTGAACCAAAACAAGAAAAATCGTCAGACGAACCAACCCAGGAAGCAAAAGATTCAAAAGAGGACAGCGCTGACGACCACGAAGAGGTTAGTCAAGACGGTAAACGCGTTTTCATTTCACCTCTTGCGCGCAAAATCGCACAAGAAAAAGGCATCAATATCTCAAAAATTAAAGGTTCAGGCGAAAACGGCCGAATCGTTAAATCTGATGTCGAAAATTATAAAGAAGAGAAAGTCGACGCCGCACAACCAGAGAAAAAATCTGATGAGCAGCAAGCAACTCAAACACCGGTGAAACCATTTGTTCCCGCTGGTGAAATGCATACCGAGGAAATCAAGAACTCGCAGATGCGTAAAACAATTGCAAGACGACTTTCTGAATCAAAATTTACAGCGCCACATTATTATCTGACAATAGAAGTCGACATGACCGGTGCAATTTTGTCACGCGGAATCATTAATGCGCTACCTGAAACCAAAGTTTCATTTAACGATATGGTGATTAAAGCTTGCGCGATGGCTCTTAAAAAACATCCGAAAGTGAACTCGCAATGGAAAGACGATGCAACGTTGATTCATCATCATGTTCATATGGGTGTGGCTGTTGCAGTTGAAGATGGACTTGTAGTACCTGTACTAAAATTCGCCGATCAGCTTAGCTTGACACAAATTGGTGCAGGTGTCCGCGATGTTGCCGCTCGTGCAAAAACTAAAAAATTGCAGCCTGCCGAAATGGAAGGCAGCACGTTTACTGTTTCAAACCTGGGAATGTTCGGTATAAGCGAGTTTACGTCAATCATCAACCAACCAAATTCTGCGATACTATCTGTAGGTGCGATCGAGGAAAAACCGGTTGTGAAAGACGGTCAGATCGTGGTTGGAAATACAATGAAAGTCACATTAGCCTGCGATCACCGAACAGTTGATGGCGCCACTGGAGCACAATTCCTCCAAACACTGCGACAGTATCTCGAAAATCCGGTTACAATGTTAGCTTAACATATAAATCCTGTCAGAAATGACGGGATTTTTTTTGCTTTTCTTCGATCCACCGCGATAAATATTCAGTGCTTCGCAATGTGTGAAAATGTAGCATTTCGCCAAAGAAATTTAAACTGCGATGCTCGTCAAGATTATCAATTAAATCGGCTAATCGGCCGCGGAAACTTTCTGCATAGTGCTCGCGTGAAAATGTACGCTGCAAAATGTCAAAACCAGTCTCATGCGCCGCTTGCCATTTGGCCTCATCAGCATACAAGGTTGCTGCACCAGAGATAAATTGCTCTTGATCATCAGCAACAATTCCCGGCCATAAATCCGCTTCAGAAATTCCCTCTGCACCGATCTCAGTTGTTACACTCGGAGTTCCATTTGCCATCGCCTCGAGTAGTTTGCCTTTAATACCGGCACCAAAACGCAATGGCGCCAGAACAACGCGGGATTGAGCAACAAGCAAATTGGCATCATCGGCCCGCCCGTTCACAAAAAACCGATCCCGTTTATTGGTCATCTGAAGCACTTCAGAATCAGGATAAGCCCCATAGATTTGCATCGATGCTTCCGGCACGGAATCTTTTAATTGCGGCCAAATCGAGGTTTTAAGAAATCGGACCGCATCTTTGTTCGGCCTATGATAAAAATTTCCAATGAAAATAAAATCTTTCCGCTTAGAAAATCCAATTTCGGGCGTACCCGAATTTTTCGCGAAAAATAAGGGCAAGTAAAAAAGCAGATTTCGATCAATAGTAAAAGTACCAACCAGCAGTTCTATTTCAAAAGAAGATACCATGAGCGTCATGTCACATCGCAAAATCGACGCAACCTCTCGCTTTGTGATATCTTCACGCTTCATTTGCTGAATTGAAAAAGGAACATTCCGTTTCCGGCAAATTTCCCTGGCCGAACGAAGCGAGTGCAGGTCTTCCGTATTTAAGATCCGAACCGCGTTTGGCAATTGCCTCCCAACGCGCCATCCAAATTGTTCCTCAATCATAAAACGGTCATAGATAACGATATCAAAATGATTTTTCGATATAAAATCGTCAAACGAATCAGAGTTTAGGGTAATCGATTCGGTCAAAATTTCAGCAGGTAATGCAGCCGAATGTTCTCCGGAAGTTGCAGTAGAGGCGAATGTAATTGTATAACTGAAATCGCGAAAAAGTTCGATCAATTGCATCATCCTGGTCCCGGCGGCAGATGACGTCGGCTCAGGCCATACCTGTCCAATTATAAGTACTTTTTTTGTCGTATTGATCATTATTATTATGGCGTGCCTTTCAGGGCGGGCTATTCGCTAAATCTCTCCTCGAGGCTACGAGGATACCGCTACTATCCCTCACGCGCCATATCTGAAACCAGATTGCTAAATTTCGTGCAACGTATCTTTGTCGGTCGGAACAATCGTAGACTGAATCTTAGATTCCTTCGATTGCTGACATTTCAAGGGAACCTTGATCACTTTCGCACGTTTAACAACTGTATTCTTTTTAGCTATAGGTTCAGCCGGCTGTTCATTACCAATCAGTCGCTGAGTCTCAACCAGGATCTTCTTTGATAAGCTATACCAAATCGGACTTGGCATTTCTTTGTAAGATGACAATCCCGATGATAAAAAAGCTATGGTTATTACTAGAGTTTTCATAACGCAGAAAATTAGTCTCAAATATATTAATTTGTTGAATACCAAAAAAACATATTAGCACAAGTTACTCTGAGCGATAAAAAATATAGTTAGGGTTCGACGTCTTTATAGACGAAACTATTCTAAAAGGATCAGTTTTAAAACTGTTTAGGACCAACGGCCGAATCCGGCAAAAGAGAATAGCAGATTGTCTTCTCTACAAGAACTTTATTTTGCTAATATTCTAAAACAAAGATTAGAGACCCGAGGACGTAGTCCGAACGGCCGCAGCTAAAAGCGACGAACCGAGGACGTTAGCCTGAACACGTCATTCCTATAAAACAAAAAATCCCTCACGTAAGTGAAGGGTTTTCTAAAGACCCGAGGGCGTAGTCCGAACGGAGC